>Ga0209199_1000003_pt1 | contig 467477 bp, 407 predicted proteins | sample COGITO_mtgs_1105_7_FD_184805 | JGI IMG/M metagenome (GOLD analysis project Ga0209199, IMG submission 184805) | Pelagic marine microbial communities from North Sea - COGITO_mtgs_110523 (SPAdes) (version 2) | ecosystem: Environmental > Aquatic > Marine > Epipelagic ... | reverse complement strand
ATCAAAAAAATGGTCTATGCCAATTCATAACTGGCGGCAGGCGATGGTTCGCTTTATTATCGAGTTCGGGGACCGCCTCGAGAAACATCTTAAATAATGGCAGTTACACAGAATCTGTTACAGGCTCTTGGAAACGGATACAAGGAAGCTTTTGTCCGTTTCCAAAATCCTTAAACTAAAATCATCGCCCTACTAATATGGTTCGTTACCATGATATGTGCTGACTGATTGCAACGATAGAATCGGGATTAACAAGCATCAACTAAAGGTGTTAATGTTCATCACCTTTACGATAAGGCATGTTAATTTCTAAGTCTTCTATCTGCTTAGCTCGCGCATTAGGGGAACCAGTATTCCTAGCAAGTAAATAATAGGCAGTTGGCACGATATACAGGGTTAAGAAGACCGAAACTGTCACACCTGCGAATATCACCATACCAATAACTGTTCGACTCTCAGCCCCAGCACCTGTGGCTAAAACCAGTGGTAGTGAGCTAAAAATTGTAGTAAAACCAGTCATCACTATAGGTCGCAACCTTTGAGTCGCTGCTTTACGCAAGGCCTCTTCAAACTCGACACCCGCATCCCGTAATTGATTGGCAAACTCAACAATTAAGATACCATTTTTAGCGGCTAACCCAATTAACATCACCAAACCAATCTGACTGTATATATTTAAAGTCATTCCAGAAAAATATAAACCAATAAAAGCACCCACTAGCGCCATAGGCACAGTTAACATGATCACTAAAGGATGGATCCAATTTTCAAATTGAGCCGCTAGGACCAAATAGGTAATGGCTAAGGCTAAGGCAAAAATAAATAAAATCGAGCCACCTGACTCCTGGTATTGTTGAGACTCACCTTTATAATCAATAGTGACCTCATCAGGCAGTTCAGTATCGACAATGTTACGTAAATATTCTAATGCTTCACCTACCGTATAACCGTCGGCCAAGTTGGCACTAATAGTGACACTGCGCATTCTATTGTATCGATTGAGCCTCGATGAAGTGGCGTTTTCACTCACAGTCAATAAGTTATCTAAGGGGATCAATTGGTTAGACTGAGACGAACGCACATAAATATTCTCAATGCTCGAGGGACTACGATAATCCTCTTCCCAGCCTTCCATGATGACATCGTATTCTTGGCCTTTATCAAGAAAAGTGGATACCCGCCTTTGCCCTAACATAGTCTCGAGAGTTCGACCTATATCACTAATAGAAACACCTAAATCTGCGGCTCGGTTTTTATCGATATTGACCAATAATTGTGGCCACGTTTCTTTATAATCAGAGTCTATTCGAACTAAATTAGGATTTTCTCTAGCTTTAGTTAAAACGATATCTCGCCACTCTACTAGCTCTTCATAGGTATTACCTTGTAACACAAATTGTACCGGTCGGCCGAGTCCACGTCCCCCGATCCCACTGCGCATGACGGCAAAAGCGGTAACGTCAGGGATATTGACTAATTTACCGCTGATTTCATCCATCAAATCAAAGGTCGACCCCTTCTTATCTGGGCCAATAGCGGTACCAACTATCGCTATACCGGCAGTACCTCCAAAACCAGGAGTACGCACTATGATACGTTCAGCTTCACCCGATGCTGTATAAGGCAGTAATATACTCTCAATCTTTTTCAAATTAGCAGCATTACTCTCAAAACTCGAGCCTTCTGCACTTTGCATCAGTATAAAAAAATTGCCCCTGTCTTCTTTAGGCACAAATTCTCCGGGTAATATTTGTACCAACTTAAACAAAGCGACTATGCTGCCAATCACCAGCAAGCTCATTAACCATGGTTGATGAATAGTTATGCCTAGACCGTTGAAATATCCTCGCTCAATTTTACTAAATTTAGTGTCCACCCAATGAGAAAATCCTGAAGGATGACTGCGTTTTTTTAATAGTTTGGAGCACATCATAGGGGACAGCGTTAAGGCAGTAACGCTCGAAAAGGCCACTGCTGCAGCGATGGCCAAGGCAAATTCAGTAAACAATCTACCAATATTGCCTTGCAAGAAAACCAAGGGGATAAATACAGATATTAACACTAAAGTGGTGGCTATCACCGCAAAACCGACTTCTCTTGCACCTCGATAGGCAGCCAAAATAGGTGGCTCGCCCATTTCTATTCGCCTGGAAATATTTTCCAACACAACTATGGCGTCGTCTACCACTAACCCTATTGCTAAAACCATAGCTAATAAGGTGAGTAAGTTAATAGAGAAGCCCAAGGCATACATAACGATGAAAGCTGAAACCAGAGACACAGGCACAGTGACTGCTGGTATCAACGTTGCACGAATATTGCCTAAAAACACATAAATAACGAGCACTACCATCAAGATAGCGATGGCCAAAGTTTCATATACTTCGTTTATCGATGCTTCAATAAATACTGAGGAGTCATAACTTGGAACGATAAAAATATTATCTGGTAGAGTCTGTTCGATAAGTTGGATAGCGGCTTTTGCAGCCCTAGCCACTTCGAGTGTATTAGCCTTGGATTGTTTAACAATACCCAGCCCAATCATGTTTACGCCGCCGCCACGAAACTCTGTCTCATCGTCCTCAGCGCCTAATTCGACTCGTGCAACTTCTTTTAACTTAACTAAGTAACCATCGGCACTGGCCTTAATCGTTAGGTTGGAAAAATCTTCTGGACTGAGAAAACTTCTTGCTACCCGGACTTCAAAATCCCGATCGATAGATTCAACTTCACCGGCAGGTAATTCCACATTCTCTGAGCGAATAACGTTCTCGATATCGGTCACGGTAATATCTCTGGCAGCCATGGCATTTCTATCTAGCCACACCTTCATAGCGTATCTGCGTCCACCACCTAATTGAACGCGCGCAACGCCTTCTGCAACGGATAAACGGTCAACTACAAATCTATCAGCATAATCTGTTAATTCCATCACCGATAGGTTATCACTGCGCAGGTTGTACCAAACGATAACGTCTTCGTCTGAGTTTGATTTTGACACCTCAGGTGGTTCAGCTTGATCAGGTAGGTTGTTCAGTACTCGGCTAACCCTCTCTCGCACATCATTCGATGCGGCATCAATATTTCTAGATAGGTCAAACTCAATACTGATAGATGAACGGCCATTACGGCTACTGGACTCAATATTTTTGATGCCTTCTATACCACTAATCCGCTCTTCTATTAATTGAGTGATACGGGTCTCCACAATCGAAGCTGAAGCACCAGGATAATTCGTGTTGATCGACACAACCGGAGGATCGATGTCAGGATATTCGCGCAAAGACAATAAACTAATGGAGACGACACCAAAGACCACCAGTAACAAATTAACAACTGTGGCAAAAACAGGTCGCTTAACCGATACATCTGAAAGAAACATGGTTTACTCCTTTATCTCATCAGCATTAAGAACTTTGACTTTTGAGCCATGTCTTAATTTTAATGCTCCTTCAATCACAACCAGTTCACCTTCATTTAAACCCGAAACAATTTGCACTTTGCCAGGTTTCCGCAAGCCTATTGTCACTTGCTTTCTTGTTACCGTTTCACCGTTAACTACAAATACAAAATGTTTATCTTCTACTGGTACTAAGCTCGCTTCTGGGAGCGTTAAAGTAGTCAGCATTTTCTTCTGTAAGTTAATCTGTAACAGCATACCAGGACGTAATTTAAAATCTTGATTGTTAATGTTTGCTCGAATTTGGATCGCACGAGTAGCAGGGTCAACCCTAGATCCAATACTGACTATCTTGCCTTCGAATATTTCATCTGGGTAAGCAATGGAAGTAGCACGAATATTTTGACCGATAGCCACACTGGGTAAGTGAACCTCGGCAATATTAAAATCAACTTTAATAATGGATAAATCATCTAAGGTAGTAATGGCATCACCGGGCCTAACTAGCGCCCCAACACTCACTTGACGCAGTCCCAATAAACCATCAAAAGGCGCCCTCACTTCAAGTGCTCCCATCTGAGTTTTTAATACATTCATTTCCGCTCTCAGGGCATTCACCTCGGCTTGTTGTTCATCTAATAGTTGTTCAGACGCAACATTGTTTTTAGCGAGGTTGGCGATCCGCTTCAACTGGCGGTTTGCTTCCTGTAAATCAACGTCTAAAGCCGCTAATCGGGCTTTTTCTTCTAAGTCGATTAATGTCAGTAATACCTGGCCAGCTTTGACCCTATCACCATCGTCAAAATGTATTTTCTGAACAATATCAGAAGTTTGTGTTGTTATAAGTACAGACTCATTTGCTCTACCTGTACCTAAAGCTTCAACCACTACCTCAAACTCTTCTTCAATGGTGCGATGCACTTTGACTAAAGTGATATTGGCTTGTTTAACTTGCTCAGACATATCCTTTGGCAGATACAAATACACCACTAAGCCAAAACACAACACAACGGCAATTAACAGAGGAGAAACTTTTAACCCTTTAGACATTTGGTGACCTATTTAAATAAAAAACTGAATAAAACCTGTGTAGCAAATTTTGAATTGCTAGCCTTTACAATTAATCGTGGAGAATGAGAAAATTAATGTGATAATAACTCATATTAACATCGCGGGTGTACGTAACATTGTGCTGAATAGATTATTTATAGTCATAATAATTTTGGTAATGGGGTGCAGTAGAAACATCCCTGCCGACCCTATGTGCCGCACGGATATATTATATACAGAAACAAAACCCTCCGCAGCTGCCTGTCTTATAAAATCCAACATTCAACTGTTAGTAGTCAAAAATAATAATGATGATGGCTGGAATTTACCCACTCATAAACAACAAAATTTAATAAGTGCTCAATGTACAGCGCATCAAGCAGTTTGGGAAACAACGGGGCTAAATGTTGAAGTAGGTGAATTACTGTTTACTGCCCCAAATCAAACTCAATACTTTGAGTGTAAACTAACAGATGTCTTTTCTAACCAACTGAAGGTATTTCCTGTTCCATCGTGGGCCCAACGCAAAACCACTAACATATCTTTGATTAACCCATTTGATACAGAACAAGACCAATGGGTAAACGACATTGATTTGATTACATTGCGTGAAGTGTATAATCAATTAGAATGATTTTTCATTGAACGTCGGCTAAAAGCAGCGAACATTCATACAATTACTCTCGCCACATCAGCACTTATAATAGTTATTACACGACTTTGAGGAACCAAAACCATCTAATAACAGTATAATCTCGTAATAATATACATTTAGAGATCATTTCTATGCCCCAATACACTGCTCCAATAAAAGACATGCAATTTGTACTGCATGATTGGCTAAACCTGTCGGTACATTATCAAAAGCTAGGATTGGAAGATTTTGATCAAGAGTTGGTGAATGAAATTCTGAATCAAGGGGCTAAGTTTTCTGAAGAAGTGATCGCCCCACTTAATCGCGACGGCGATGAACAGGGTTGCAAGCTTACCAATGGAATAGTCACTACACCTGATGGTTTCGCAGCAGCCTATCAAGAATATATCGCCAATGGCTGGAACGCGATGCTAGGCAGTGCCGACTATGAAGGTCAAGATTTACCTCACACCATAGCCGTTCCTGTGCAGGAAATGCTGAGTTCGGCCAATGTTAGCTGGAGACTCACCAGTATATTGACTGAAAGTGCTGTACTTGCTGTCACCAAACATGCCAGTGAAGAATTAAAAAACCTTTATCTTGCCAAACTCATTTCAGGTGAGTGGACTGGTACTATGTGTTTGACCGAACCACAAGCCGGCACAGATTTGAGTTTACTGTCGACTAAGGCTGAACCTAGTAACGATGGCAGTTTCAATATTACTGGCGGCAAAATATTTATCTCCGCCGGGGATCATGATTGGACCGATAATATTGTTCACTTAGTACTTGCCCGTTTACCCGGCGCACCGACTGGCGTAAAAGGTATCAGCCTATTTTTAGTGCCTAAATTTTTGCTCGATGCCAATGGCTCACCCGCACAAGCAAATAGCTTGTCAGTAGGCAGCATAGAAAAAAAGATGGGGCTCAAAGGCAGTCCGACCTGTGTCATGAATTTTGACGATGCCAAAGGTTTCTTAGTGGGCGCACCTCATACAGGTTTAGCCTGTATGTTTACTATGATGAATGACGCGCGCTTTCAGGTGGGTTTGCAAGGCTTGTCCATCAGCGAAGCCTCATATCAAGGTTCACTGACTTATGCCATAGACCGCTTACAATCTCGTGCTCCACAAGGTATTCAGCAAAAGGATAAAAAGGCCGATGGCATTATCCACCAGCCAGACGTGCGCCGAATGTTACTCACCCAAAAAGCCTTAGTAGAAGGGTGTAGAGCTTTCTCGCTTTTGTATGCTCAGCAAATGGATATCGAAAAATTTGCAAACGATGCCAGTGATAAAAGCAAAGCCAATAACGTTATCGCTTTTTTAACGCCTATCGCGAAAGGTTTTATGACCGAAATGGCTACAGAGTTGGCTAATTTGGGAATACAGATATATGGGGGGCACGGCTATATTCGCGAATGGGGCATGGAGCAGTTAGTGCGGGATGCCCGTATCACTCAGCTTTACGAGGGTACCAACGGTATACAAGCAATGGATTTGATTTCTCGTAAGTTAGCCAGAGATAAAGGCACTATGCTGCAAGACACTCATGCCTTGTTTGCCAGTAAAGTTGCCGAAATTAGCGACCCACAAAGCAAAACTCAAGCAGAAAAATTGTTGCAAGAATGGTTAAATACCGCAAAGCAACTCAAGACCTTAAACGCCATTGACTTAGCCGCTGCAGCTACCGATTTTATGCACTACAGCGCTTATTGCCTGCTTGGCGTAATTTGGCTTAGCATGGCCGATACCGCGAGTAAAAGTACCAATAAAAAGATTAAACACGGCAAAGCAAAAACCTGTGAATTTTATATCAAAAGGCTGTTACCTAGAAAAGACGGTTTTAAAGCAAACTTGTTTAATGGGGCTGAAGATTTGATGGCTTTGAGGGATATGGAATTTGACTATCATTAACTAATACACTTAAACGTCAAATAAGTAAAAGTTTAAAAGGCGGTTGATTCAATAATAGCCGCCTTTTTTATTTTGCCAAATTGATAGATTAAGTCTCAGGATGGGAACCTGCAAAGACTATCAGAGCAACAGCTAATAGGTTAAGTGTTGCTTAGTTAAATTCAATGCAATATAACTTTTTCAGATAGCAGTTAAGTCGGATGACCAACACAGAACCACCAGCTGCGATAGAGAAAAACAACACCTCAAGCAATAATGTGAATGAGACACCAATCTCAATAATGATCATGCCATCAGCAGGTTACTCATTTGGTTATTTGGTTCAGTCTTCCTCAAGCTCTCCATATTTTCTAGAAACATTGATTCAATCCATCACTTAACAAGCAGTTTGCTTTTTTAATAAAACTACATTAACCTCACATAGATATCATTATGATATTACAAAGGAGTTTTCATGATTACTGAGAAAAAAGGTTTTTCGATTAATGGGTACTTGGCTTTTTTTGTCGTATTACCCTTACTGCAAGTTAGTTTTGGCATTATGCTCGCAAACAAAATATTTATCCCTATCAGTATTGTTTGCTCTATCATTGTTCTAATTTGCTGGGCGGGTTTCTTTATGGTGCAACCGAACCAGGCCAAAGTCATGACCTTATTCGGCAGTTATGTAGGCACAGAAAAACGTAATGGCCTGCGCTGGACCATCCCATTTTTTATGCGTAAAACCGTGTCTTTACGTATTCGCAACTTTGAATCAGCCAAAATTAAAGTGAACGATAACTTAGGTAACCCAATAGAAATCGCCACCATAGTCGTTTGGTCTGTAACAGACTCAGCGGAAGCCATGTTTGAGGTAGACGACTATGAAAGTTACGTCACCATTCAAACTGAATCAGCCCTCAGGAATATGGCCAGCAGCTATTCCTACGACCCGCAAGATGATGAGAGTACTGACATTGCCCTGCGCAGTCATCCACAGCATATTTCTGAAATGTTGAAACAAGAAGTCCAAGAACGTCTGGGTAAAGCAGGTTTAACAGTACTAGAGTCTAAAATTAGTCACTTGGCTTATTCACCAGAAATTGCTAGCGCCATGTTACAGCGCCAGCAAGCTACCGCTATAATTGCTGCCCGCAGCAAGATTGTGGAGGGTGCAGTAGGCATGGTTGAAATGGCGCTGGATAAACTCAAATCGAGAGGTGTTGTTGAACTTGACGAAGAACGCAAGGCTATGATGGTCAGTAATTTGTTAGTGGTATTATGTGGTGATAAGAATGCTCAACCCATCATCAATAGCGGTAGTTTATACTAAGGAGCATCGGATATGCAGTGGGAATACAAGGTAGTGAATTCAAAAATTAAGGCCAAAGGGTTTATTATTACTGAGCCAGATGTCAATGGCTTTGAAAACAGTCTAAATGAATTGGGTAGGCAAAACTGGGAACTAGTCAGTTGCAGTATACCTTCAGCTAGTGCTTGGGGGGGCTCCCATATCCAAGCGGTGCTTAAACGACCTAGGTAGGTAAACGTGTCAAAAAAAGCTTTTCCTCTTAGAATAAACGCTGACGTATTGGCAGCTATGCAACGCTGGGCAGATGATGATCTGCGCAGCGTCAATGCCCAAATCGAATATATTCTCAGAGACTCCCTAGTGAAACACGGTCGTGTCAAGTTGGTGCAAAAAGTCACCACTGAAGTGGTCGATGCTAACGGTCCAAAAACCAGTTAAGCTGACTTTAAACCTAATAAAGTCAGCTCTGTTAGTCTCACGTTTCTAATCCAATTAGGCTCGTCTATATTGGCGCGTAATAAGTAATAAACATAACAGTAAAAAACTCCATAAACTGACACTGCCACCATGCTCACGAATAACCACTACCTGAACTGACTCGTATTCTTTGCTTTCAAGAGATAATAAATATAAATCGGCGTCGTTATTACCATCATAAACAGCCACTAGTTCATCGCTGGATGCGTCGTATAATTCAATTAACACCTCATATTCAGCCGAAGAAAACCCGTTTAACAATTCACTTTCCACCACAAAACTATCATCACTGTTGTCAGAAAAAATGCTGAAGTTAGCAGTAGTATGATATTCCTTGAACACCTCATCTTTACCCAAATATAATCTGGCATATACCTCTGCAAAGCTATATTCGGTATCAGCATCGAACTCCACCGAAAAGTGGTTGAAATACCCGTCTCTGTCGTTATCACTATATAATTCGACCCATGCATCGAAAATCCAAAATTCTTGATTAAAAGCTTTAGCTTCTGGTCTCACGGATAATTTTTTGGCAAAAACGTGCTTTTTGATATTAACACTTGTCGCAGTTTTTGATTGAGCACTTGGGGCTAATGGCTGCACATTGGCGTGACTATTTTTTGATGTCACATAGAACACCTTACTGGTTTTATCAAATTGTTTTTCAGTTGACTGGGCACTCCAACTTTCATTTTCTGTGGCGCAAACAACGCTTGATAAAAATAAACTGCTTAATAATAACAAACTTGAATTTTTCATTTCATTTTCCTTTCCAAACTAGCGGTTAGTGTGGAATAAAAAACATGAACAAAAACTGAAGATACTCTTAATCAACTATGTTCTCTATGTCGCTATTTGCCGATCAGTTTTTACCAATATATGCTATGGCGATGTTTTTAAGTATCAGTAAAATTATGATTTTACCGATAATTTCTGGTTTGTTATTTAATCACTTCCTACATGGACGATTTCCAATAGTTGATCGCGCTATGCCTAAGTTATCTATGGGGGGTATCGCCATTATTACTGTGATCACAGCTGCAGGCCGCGATAGTTTGCTCGACATAGCCGCAGTGTTAGTTGTTTTGTTATTGATCCATAACATACTCGGATATGTGTTGGGTTATGGCACAGCAAAATTATTCGCCATGGACGAAGCTTCGTCGCGCACCATAGCTTTCGAAGTAGGGTTGTAAAAGTCTGGACTCGCATCAGGTATTGCCTTGGAAATAGGGCGCGTTGCCAGTATGGGGCTCGCCCCTGCAGTATTCGGCTCATTGATAAATATGACGGACTCATCACTGGTTGCATGGTGGCGAGACTAACAACCTATTAATCCATCAGAATAAGTGAATAGTCTAAAAATATAATTGTCCCTAAACCTAGCTAGAAACGTTATTTAAACCCGCGTTTTTCCTTGATCATTTCATAGGCAGACTGAATATCTTGTGTTTTATTTTTTGCTAGCTCCAACGCTTGTTTAGGTAAACCTTTAGAGACTAACTTGTCTGGGTGATGTTCACTCATCAACTTACGGTAGGCCTTTTTAATACTTTTATCGTCATCGGCTGTTGTAACACCGAGAATTTTATACGCGTCATTCAAGGATTCCTGGGACGAATACTTTTGTCCATTGGCTTTTTGTTTTCCACCGCTACCTTGTCTAAAACGCATTTCTGCTTCAAATGCTGACATTAAGTAGAGTAAATCGTGATGGCTGTAACCTAGATATTGAGACACTGTCTCTAAAATAGTTTGTTCGGCTTTATCTAATTTTCCGTCAACATAAGCCGCTTGAATTAGGATTTCTAAATATACTTGTAAAATATCGCGGCGACCATGGCAGGACTCTTTAAACTCTTGAACCGTTTGTTTCAGGGCGAAATCTTCAGCTTTACCATCTCTAAAAGCTTGTTGTGCTTCTTTGCGCATATCGCCTTCAAGATTCATCTGATCCATCAAGGCGCTAGCCATACGTATTTCGACATCACTCACCTTGCCATCCGCTTTGGCAACATGCCCCATAACCGAAAATAGACAGTGGAAAAAAATAGCTTGGGTTTTAAATTCATCCTGACTAGCAAAAAACCGGTTGAATCCCCCAGTTTGATTAAAATTTTTGCTATACCCTTTGTCGAACATATGTCCTACAAAAAAGCCTAAAACTGCGCCTGGAATACGTCCAAACATAAACCCAAAAATGGTACCTAATAATTTGCCTATCATCTGCTTCCGTTAACTATCTGTTTTATTTAATTCGGCTAATCTTTGGGGTGTGCCGACGTCTGTCCAATGTCCGGTAAAATGTTGTGCACCGATTAGCCCCTGCTCGATAGCTGCTCGCAACATAGGTGCTAAAGGTTTAACGCCAGCATTTATCTGTGCAAAAAAACCTTTGTGATAAACGGCTATTCCACTGAAAGTCATTTTACAGCCTTGTTCAGGGTGCAAACCATATCCAGTAAAATGAAAATCCCCATCAGGATTATGACTGGGATTATCAACCATCACTAGATGTGCCTCAACCCCTTTGGGTAAATAATTAGGTAAGGTGTCAAAGTCAAAATCAGTAAAAATATCGCCATTGACCACAGTGAATAGTTCATCCCCTTTATTTGGACAGAGCAATGGCAATGCGTTACTGATGCCTCCGGCCGTTTCTAATGCTTGGAGCTCGGTAGAATAGAGTATATCCAAACCAAAACGTTCACCCGTACCCAAGGCACTTTCAATCTGTTGACCTAACCATGCATGATTAATAACAACTCGCTCATACCCTGAACGTTTCAGTGCTTCAAGGTGATATTCAATTAAGGGTTTACCCTGGATTTTTAATAGCGGTTTAGGAACTGAGTCAGTTAAAGGCCGCATTCGCTCACCTCTACCTGCAGCTAAAATCATCGCAGTGTTAAGTGTCATGATGAGGTGTATTTAATTTTAGCAAGACGTCAGGCAACACTCGTTCACGAACAAAACTAGCGAACTCAGAATATTCAGGGTATTGACTGGCTTCATCAATCAGATAATCCAAAGTATGAGGAATGTCTGCAAGAAAACTTGGTTTATTGTCGCGTATACACAAACGAGCAAAGATCCCTGCAATCTTGATATGCCTCTGCATCCCCACACAATCAAACCACATTTTAAATTCAGCCCAAGGATACTGTGCATAATATTCTGCATGCCAATTTTGTAACCACTGCAACACTTTTACTTTTGGCCAGTCTTGATAACTGTCCCTTAGTAACGAAACTGCATCATAAGTAATAGGCCCAACTACCGCATCTTGAAAATCAATCACCCCTATTTCATCATTTTCAAGCAACATTAAGTTACGTGAGTGATAATCTCTATGTATACCTGCCTTAGGTTGTATCAGGCATGCATTTTTGACTTCAGCAAACACCTTTATTAACATATTTTTTTCTGCATCAGTCAAACGTAACTGCAGATATTTTCCCAATAACCAATCTGTAAAAAGACTTAATTCCCTGTCGATAAATGTATCATCATGAACTGGCAATGGCCCTTTTTCAGTAGATAAACAACTTTGGATAATGGGAATATTGGCCAGTGCTTTGGAATAAAGCAGGTCACTGGAATCAACGGTTAAAATATCGCTAAACAGGCGATAACCGAAATCTTGCTGAAGATAAAATCCCTGAGCAAGATCGTAGGCGTATATTTCGGGTACATTTATCCCTTTTTCTCGATAACTTTGCGCCACAGCAATATATTGGCTAGTATTTTCACTTTCGGGTGGCGCATCGACTGCAATAATAGACTGCTCATGATGAACAAATCGAAAGTATCGACGAAAACCGGCATCTCCAGAGACTACTTCCAACGATTGACAATCAAAGTCAGTATTTTGGTTAATCCACATGTGTAGTTGTTGTTGTCGAAGTTGCTTAAAAGTTAACGGTGTTTCCAAGGGGATCTCTTATTATTAAACGATGTTTGCTGCTGAATAAAAGTTAAGAATGGCGAAATATAGGTTTTTTTGCAAGTTTACTGGTAAATCCCATTGAAACCTTTAAAATTATACGTTAATACGTTGTTTTAAACCCAACCTTAGGTCACTTTGTACTTGCCTAGTATACAAAACAAACAAATCTTATTTATTAGTCTTCTGCTTATGTCGATTGGGCCAGCCGATGCTCAAGAAGTCTGTTTTGTTCCATTGGCTGGGCCTAATATCGATAATTCGTTGCTTGAAGGGCAAATTCAAGTCAAGTCTGAAGATAGTGAAATCAACCAAGATACGTTTGCACGATTCAAGGGCAAAGTAGAAATCGATAGCTCAGAAGCCATAATCAAAGCGGATGAAGCGTTACTCAATCGCCAAACCCAAACCTTGGATGCTAATGGTAACGTCAGTTTCCAAGACAATAACATCACTGTATCCAGTCAAAAAGTGCAGCTAAATAGAGTGACAAATGCATTACTCATTGAAAAGTCTCTTTATCAGCTTAATAAAGTGCAAGGTCACGGCAAGGCAGAAAAAATTAGCATTGGCGAAAATACAGGTATAAATCTTATAGAGTCAAGTTTTACCTCTTGCCCAGTGAACGATGAAGTGTGGCGTATCCAGGCAAGTAATATAAAAATCACACCTGACCAATCTAGAGGAGTGGTTGAAAACGCTCGATTCTATATTAAAGACGTGCCAGTACTGTATTTACCCTATTTTTCCTTCCCCATTAATGATCAAAGACAATCTGGTATCCTCTACCCAAGTATTTCTAGTAATAGTTCCACGGGGTTAAGTGTCGAACAACCTGTGTATTGGAACATTGCGCCCAACTATGATTTAACCTTTAGCCCAAGGTTTATGACCGAACGTGGATTGCAGCTTAAAACCGAATTTAGGTACTTAACTGAGGAACATACTGGCCAGGTAAATATTGAGTATTTGCCAAACGACCAAGACCTAAACAATGATACCGAGCGATATTTTTATCGATTTTTGCACAGTGGGAAGATTGGTGAAAATTGGCAGATTAATGCTGATATTAACGGTCTGAGTGACGACAATTATATTGTTGACTTAGGTTCTGATTATTACAATCGAGCCGACACCCATTTATATAAAACACTAGGTCTGAGTTACTTTTCACAGAGCCTAGATTTTACTGCGCAATTTAGAGACTTTGAAGTACTGGGCGACCATCCAGACAGTTATCGTGCATTACCCGAAATAAGACTTAATTATTTAACGCCAATCGGTTTAGGCGCCGAATTCCAACTGAATTCAGAATTAGCCTACTTTGAAAGTGCTGAATTAGATAACCCAACCGCAACGCGCTTTCATATAGCGCCTACAGTTCGTTATCCGTTTCAAAATCAATGGAGCGAATTTTTAGCAGAAGCAACTATCTTGCATACTCGATATCTTCAGAAAAACGTTCAAAACTCAACGCTTGAAAAAAATATTTCCCGCACTTTAGGTCAAGCCAAGGTTTATGGTTCCTTGGCGTTTGAAAGGCCAGCAAGTTGGTTTGGAACAGAGGCCACCCAAACCTTTGAACCTAAAGTCCAATACTTATACACCAGCTTTGAAGACCAGAGCAACATTGGTCAATATGATACGACTCGGCTTTTTAATGACTTTGCGGGGTTATTTAGAGGGCAAGAATTTACAGGCCTAGATCGTATCAGCGACAATAATCAAATTACTGTCGGTATAACATCAAGGTTTATTGATAATAATAGCCAAGAGCGTTTTAAATTAAGCCTAGGACAAATATTTTATCTAAAAGATAATCAAGTGGTGGATGCATCTAAAAATGATGACCGTTCGGCATTAGCGGCAGAACTAGATTGGCAAATAGGGAGTAAGTGGTTTGCACATACCCAGGCTCAGGTTTCAACAATTACCGATAGAGTCGAACGTAGTAGTTTATCTTTGGAATATCAACTTTCCCAAAACAAGATTATTCAGATAAACCATCGGTATGTTAGGGATTTATCCTCAGAAAAAATTAATCAAGTGGGTATCACAGCCAGTTGGTCTTTAGCAAAAAATTGGCAATGGGTGGGTCGCTGGTATCATGACTTAGAACAAAACAGGACAGTGGAGAGTTATACCGGTGTGCAATATGAATCATGTTGTTGGAATGTCAGTTTTGTGGCTCAACGTTATCTAAGCAACCGTTTTGACAATAATGGGGCACAAAGTACCACTGAATTTGAGTCGGGCTTTCATGTATACTTCACCAGTCGAAACTTATTAAGAGATGGGTTGTTTGGATATAGACGTCCTTATGTATTGAACTAAAGCGAAAGTTGTTTAGTTATTAACGAACTTATGTAATGAAATAAAGTGAAGGTTGTTTGGTTATTAACGATCATATGTAATGAAATAAAGTGAAGATTGTTTGGTTATTAACGATCATATGTAATGAAATAAAGTGAAGGTTGTTTGGTTATTAACGATCATATGTAATGAAATAAAGTGAAGGTTGTTTGGTTATAGACAGACTTATGTAATGGACTAAAGTGAAGGTTGTTTGGTTACAGACAGACTTATTTATTGAACTAATTAGGGTTTGAGTTAACTAATTGTTGCTAACCTTTTGACATACCAACCCGCGTAATCTATCAACGCATTTAACTAAAAAAGTAAAGATAAACATGAAATTAATAGTAGTAGCCCTTTTAATCAGCTCTTTCTTATCAATCAAGGCAGAGGCAGCACCTGAACTATTAGATAGCGTATCCGTGATTGTTGATCAGGGTGTAGTGTTAGAGAGTCAGATAACTGAATTAATAGCAGTGGTAAAACGTAACGCAATGCTTAATAACCAATCTCTTCCTTCTGACCGAGCTTTGCGCACCCAAGCAATTGAAAAACTGATCATAGATAATTTGCAAACACAGATGGCGGAACGTATGGGTATCCAAATCAGTGATCCACAGCTGGAGCAAACAATCCTTAATATTGCAAAGGGCGAAAACATGGAGATTGCCCAGTTTCGTGAAAAAGTCGCCCAAGAAGGAGTCAGCTATGACACCTACCGCGAAGAGATCCGCAAAGAATTGATACTAGGTGAAGTTCGCCGTGCCAACGTACGCCGCCGTGTTTACATTACCGAACAAGAAATTAATAATCTGGTCACCTTGATTGATGAACAAGGCGATGAACAAGCGGAATACAACTTGGGGCATATCTTAATTGAGTTTCCACCTGAGCCAACAGATACAGATATAGAGCAGGCTAAAACCCGAGCTAATAAAGTAATTGAACTACTTAATAAAGGTTCAGATTTTGCCAAAATTGCCACGGCTTCTTCAGGTGGCTCTCTGGCGTTAGAGGGCGGGGATATGGGTTGGATGAATATCAACTCCATGCCCACCTTATTTGCCGAAGCGGTGCAAAAAAAATCCAAAGACGACTTAATAGGTCCGATTAGAAGTGGCGCGGGTTTTCATATTTTGAAGGTAAAAGACCTTCGTGGTATCGAAAAGGTCGAAATAGCCGAGGTAAACGCACGACATATTCTAATCACACCATCTGTAATCTTAAGCGATGAAAAAGCGGAAAAAATGCTCAAAGAATTTCGCGGACAAATTTTGGCGGGTGAAGCGGACTTTGCAGCATTGGCCAAAGAGCATTCCGCTGATCCAGGTTCTGCGTTAAAAGGGGGAGAATTAGGCTGGGCAGATCCAAACATCTATGTGCCTGAATTCATAGCTACCCTAACTAAATTAGAAGTGGACGAAATCAGTGAGCCTGTTCGCACTCAATACGGTTGGCATCTGATGCAATTAACCGGCAAACGTGTAGGTGATGCGACTCAAAAACGCAAAGAAGAAAAAGCCTATCAGTTGTTATTTCAACGGAAATTTTCCGAGGAATCTGAGGTATGGTTAAGAGAAATACGTGCCAGTGCTTATATTGAAGTATTAACGCAGCAAGGCGAATAATTGAAACCATTAAAGTTAGCCATTACCCCTGGTGAGCCAGCGGGTATTGGTCCAGATTTGCTGTTAGGTCTTGCCCAAAAAGAATGGCCAGTACAATTGGTGGCTTTTGCTGATGGCGACATGCTCAGGCAACGTGCTAAACAACTCAACCTGACCATTACCTTGGTCCCATATGATTCTGGGATTGAGCACACTTTAGCTGCTGGGCAATTATTTTTAGTCGATATCAAAACTAAAGTGCCCGTTATCAGCGGTCAGTTAGATAGCGAAAACGGCCATTATGTAGTGGAGACTTTGCGCCAAGCATGTAAAAAAAATATAGATGGTGAATTTGATGCAGTAGTGACAGGCCCTGTGCACAAAGGCATCATTAATGATGCCGGCATCTCTTTTAGTGGTCATACTGAGTTTTTTGCACATGAGTCTAACACCAATGATGTAGTCATGATGTTAGCGACAGAAGGGCTAAGAGTCGTGCTTGCCACCACCCATATTCCTTTAGCTTATGTCTCTAAAGCGATTACCTTCGAGCGGCTTCACAAAGTACTTCGCATAGTCAATACAGACTTAATGCTGAAGTTTGGTATTAAACGCCCCCATATTTTTGTGTGTGGTTTAAACCCTCATGCTGGTGAAAATGGGCACATCGGCAAAGAAGAAATTTTGGTTATCATACCCGCACTTGATGCATTACGCGAAGAGGGATTGAATATCACAGGGCCTTTACCCGCTGATACTATTTTTAATCCGAAATACTTAGAACAAGCTGACGTTGTGTTAGCTATGTATCATGATCAAGGACTCCCTGTATTAAAATATAAGGGCTTTGGAGCTTCCGTTAATATCACTTTGGGCTTACCTTTTATTCGTACATCTGTGGATCACGGTACAGCATTAGATTTAGCCGGTAGCGGTCATGCAGACGCAGGCAGCTTTAATCTTGCCATCGAGAAAGCCATATCAATAGCAGCGCAAAAAGAATGACTAAACAACATTTAGGACATACAGCAAGAAAACGTTTTGGGCAGAATTTTTTACATGACAACTACATTATCGACCAAATAGTTACTGTCATCGGGCCTCAAAAAGATCAACACATGGTTGAAATTGGCCCGGGGCTGGGTGCGTTAACTGAGCCAGTTTGCGAATTAATAGATTCACTCACTGTTATTGAACTTGATAGGGATCTAGCCGCTAGGTTAAGAACCCATCCTTTTATTGCTAGCAAATTGACCATTATTGAAGCCGATGCACTAAAATTCGATTTTTCTCAGCTACTATCCCAAGACAGCTTATCAGATGATAAACCTTTGCGTATTTTCGGTAACCTACCCTATAATATTTCAACACCCTTGATGTTTCACTTATTCTCTTTTGCCAATAAAGTACAAGATATGCATTTTATGCTGCAAAAAGAAGTGGTTAATCGCTTAGCCGCCTCTCCAGGTAATAAAAGTTATGGTCGTTTATCTGTTATGGCACAATATCATTGCCAGATAATACCTGTATTACAAGTGCCACCAAGTGCATTTAATCCTCCCCCTAAAGTAGACTCAGCAGTAGTTAGGCTTGTTCCCCATCAGCAAAAACCGGTATCTTTGATCAACGAAGACACCTTGCATAAAGTATGTGCCCAAGCATTTAACCAAAGGCGCAAAACTATTCGCAATAGCTTAAAAGAGAGCCTAAGCGAACAACAACTCATCGATATAGACATTAACCCCGAATTACGTGCTGAAAATTTATCGTTACAACAGTATGCAAAAATCGCCAATGCGGTAGACTCTTTAATATAAAATTCAAAGTGTATGGCAGTGTCAAATAACAGATGAAGCAAGTTAATAAAGTTGAGATTACAGTTAAGACTGAGTATCTAAAAAACCAGATACCCGATAAAGATAAGTATGCGTTCGCGTATAAAATATCCATCCACAATAATGGTCAACATCCAGTACAGCTTATTAATCGATATTGGCTTATCACAGATGGTAATGGTAAAAAAACAGAGGTACAAGGTCCTGGTGTGATAGGTGAACAACCCCACATTTACCCTGGTGAGTCTTTTAACTACACCAGTGGCGCAGTATTAGATACGCCAGTGGGAACGATGCAAGGCTACTACGAAATGCAACAAAAAGATGGCGACCATTTTGAAGCAGCTATCAGCGTTTTTAGTTTGGCTGTTCCTAACGTAGTTAATTAACACTTGTGGCTACTTATATTGTAGGGGACATTCAAGGTTGTTTTGAGGGTTTGCAGGCACTTCTTAGAAAAGTCGAATTTTCACCTATTAACGACCGCTTAATTGCAGTGGGAGATTTAATTGGCCGCGGCAACCAACCGCTTGAAACACTGGATTACCTGTATTCTTTAGAAGACAGTTTTGATACAGTTTTAGGTAATCATGATTTAAATTTATTAGCCATTTACGCGGGCATTCGCAAGGCAAAACCCAATGATAATTTGGACACATTACTCGCCAGTCCAACACTCAAAACACATATCAATTGGTTGAAGTGCAAACCACTCGCTTTGATGGCCGACCAAGATACGTTAGTGACACATGCAGGCCTATATCCTCAATGGTCAGTAAAAAAAGCACTTAAACTTAGCAGTGAAGTCAGTGAGAAATTGCACTCAAACGATTGGAAAGCATTTTTAGCCAACATGTATGGAAATGAACCTTCAACTTGGAAAAAGTCATTGCAAGGCGCAGAAAGGTTTCGCTTTATTGTCAATGCCATGACACGTATGCGTTTTATTAAACATCATGATGAACTTGATTTTAGTTGTAAAACGTCACCAGATTTAGCGCCTGATCACCTAACACCTTGGTTTAATATAAAAAATCAAAAACTCAAAACAAACCAAAAAGTGGTATTTGGACATTGGGCTTCACTGAATGGAAACACTAAACTTCAACAATTTCATGCCCTAGATACTGGCTATGTTTGGGGACAAAACATGACCATACAAAGGCTGCCAAGTGGGAAAATATTTTCTATAAAATATCAAGATTAAGTAAAATCACTCGAAACCAATACAATTTATTGAACATTAGCCTAAAAAATACAAGTTGTAAGAATAGAAATTATTATCCATTCGCGTTCATAATAATGAATAAGATGTAGTTGCATAAAGTAGCAGACCAATTATAAAAAAATATTCGGTGAGATTTGAGACGAGGAAAAATCAAAAATATAGGATTTTCCGTAAAATTGGCCGTGAGAATTAACATTCAAAAGATAGCTCTATTGCCGATAGCTATTTTATTTGTATACACTATTTCACTGTCATCTAGTTTAGGAAATGAATCATCAATTACTTTTCTACCACTGCCACTGCCAAACGCCTTAGTCTCGAGCCGAAGGCTCTTTTCGCTAAGCTTCAGGAAGTTAACCACATTGTGCGCGAGTCTGATAAATGGGCTTTAACTGCAAAAGGTAAGCTGGCCGGTGGCAGGATCAAGACCTCTGTAAAATTAGGTGATTACATTGAATGGCCTGAAAATTTTGATTTAACTCAATTACCTGCTCACCAAAGTCCTGATATCCCAGTTGAGCTGGTGAGTTCGACTAAGATAGCCAAAGAATTTGCCATATCTGCCAACAAGTTGAATTATTTATTGTCAGAGCTTGGATGGGTCAATAAAAGTTTAAAGGGTTGGATCGCAACCGTTCAGGGGCTCAAACAAGGCGCAATTCAAAGTGAAGATACTCGTTCAGGCGTGCCTTATGTTAGATGGCCAGAGACGATCACTCAATCAAGATTACTGCTCAGCTCCATAGACGATATTACAGGTTCAACAAGCCAATCACCTGCCCCATCTGACGATACTAAGACCGCATCAACCTCAATGGGCTATAGTGAAAATATTGAAGCCAAACACCGAGCGACTGACGGGCATTTTGTTCGTTCTAAAGCTGAAATGCTGATTGATAACTGGTTGTATATAGCTGAAATAGTCCATGCTTATGAACGTAAGCTACCCATTGAAGAAAACGTCTATTGTGACTTCTATATCCCCACAGGCAAAGTCTATATTGAGTATTGGGGTTATGATGATGACCCTAAGTATTTGGCCCGCAAAGCAAAGAAACTAGCCGTCTACGAAAAGTATGGGTTCAAACTTATTGAACTTGATGATACTGATGTGCAAAATTTAGATGATATTTTACCTCGAATGTTATTGAAATTTGGGGTGCAGGCTTATTAGATAAAGATTACCTGCATGCTCTGACTTGCATTGGACCCCGCGCGGTATTGGAGTCCTATTTTTGACTTGGATCCCTTTCTTCATTGGTTGAACTTCCCATTGCACGTTACCTTTGGTCAGAAATCTTATAAAAAACCCTAATATAAATGTTAAATAGCGTTTATTTTTTAGTATCTTGTGAAACACCGACAATATAAATTCAAGATCAATATTGTTAAACATTTGCATAAAATAGGTTTGGATGGGCTAGAAGTACCCCATGTTGCAAACTTACAAGCATTCAATGATCTAGCGTATCGCTTCAAGCAAACAGCAACATCGAAACCTCTTTATTTTGAAAATCATATACATTTATTAAACAAATGGCTTGTATCAGTCTGAACGGCTAGATATTTTGAAGAGAGTCCCGCTGGGGTATCAGAAAAAAGTTTAAACAATGTCTAAATAAAATGGGGACTTGTCAATATCATTCAGCTATTAAACTATCAGTAAACCTTTACTTTTTCTTATCAATTAAAAACCCGAAAGTGGTATGAGTAATGCTACGGGTATCGCAATATTCTGCTAATACAGATGAGGTAAATATCTTCAAAATACAGACTATTTGTAATAGTCTGTATTTTGAAATAATGTACTTCATTCTGACAAGGCAAAACATGAAATTGAGTAAACGACAATTTTTAATAGCCAGTGGCGCTACCCTCGCGGCATTGCCCCTTAGCCAAGCTGTAATCGCATCCTCAGCGACTCACAATAGTGTTGGAAATAACACCTTAAAAAGCCTAACTGAACATGTCGTACCCATTTCAGTAAAAGAGCGCCAAGCCCGAATTACCAAAGCGCAACAACTCATGCAAAAACACAATATTGCAGCCATGATATTAGAGCCTGGTGCTGCTATGGATTATTTTAGTGGCATTCAGTGGTGGCGAAGTGAGCGACTCACAGTTGTCGTTATTCCAAAAGAAGGCGAAATAGCCGTTGTTTGCCCATTTTTTGAAGAACCCAGTATTCGAGAAAGCCTTGCAGTGGCTGAGGACGTGCGCGTCTGGCAAGAACATGAAAGCCCTTTTGAGCAAGTCAAACAGATACTCAACGACAGAAAAGTCACCCAAGGCACTCTCGCCTTTGAAGACTCAGTGCGATATTTTGCACTGCGCGGGATCATGTCGTTATTACCCAAGATGCAAGATGTCAGTGCTGAGCCAGTCACTTTAGGCTGTCGCATGTTTAAGGATAAGCACGAGCTACAGCTTATGCACAAGGCCAATGAAATCACCCTTACCGCTTATGCACATGTATGGTCAAACCTTGAATTAGGCATGAGGCAGTCGGATGTAAAAAGTTTAATGTCGTCAGCGCAATCGGCTTTGGGCGGCAGTGACATCTGGAATATGGCGTTATTTAATGAAGCCAGCGCTTATCCTCATGGCACCAAACAAAAACAAACCATTCGCGAAGGCTCTATAGTGTTGATGGATTGTGGTTGTAGTGTGCAAGGTTATCAATCTGATATTAGCCGAACATTTGTGTTTGGTGAGACAAGTAAAAAACAACAAAAAATCTGGAATACCGTCAGAGAAGGCCAACGTATTGCCTTTGAGACTGCCACTCTTGGCACTCCCGCGGGGGAAGTGGATGATGCAGTACGTGCTTATTATATGCAACAAGGTTTAGGCCCCGATTACACACTACCAGGGCTTTCCCATAGAACAGGCCATGGCATAGGTATGCAAGGTCATGAGCCAGTTAATTTTGTCCATGGCGAAGCCGAAACATTAAAACCAGGAATGTGTTTTTCTAATGAACCTGGCATATACCTACCTGGTGAATTTGGCGTGCGTTTAGAAGATTGTGTATATATGACAGACAAAGGTATCCAGTGGTTTACCATCCCACCAGATTCACTCACATCACCTATTGGTGAACTTGCTGCTCTCCCCACCCTTACCGTTTAGTTAAAAAATATAAGAGAACAATATGTTTAAACAAGTCTTAGCCGTATTCACTTTCACGATGCTTAGCTGGAACACCTTTGCTGACTCTAATAAAAATTTAACCCATATCATCGACCAGCACTGGCAACATGCTCAAAAGGAAAAAGTATTCTTTCGCACCGATCCTGATGGCTGGAAACCTAATGGCAAATTAGCTGAATTTACGCCACGTGCCCTAGCTAGGCGAAAAGCTTATAATATTCAGGTATTAAAAACGCTTAGCGAAATTGATACAAAAGCTTTAAGCGCAGAACAGCTCATGAATTACCGTTTATTTAAATATGAACGAGAAACGGAAGCACTGAGTCACCAATACCAAGATAAGTATTTCCCAATTAATTTTTTAAGTGGTTGGCACACTTACTTTGCTGAAGCGCCGGCTAATATGGCATTTTTATCGAGCAATGATTACGATAACTTTCTAGTTAGCTTGGCCGACTATCCTCGTTTTAATCAAGAAAATATCAATTTGATGAAAGCGGGTTTAAACAACACTTATGTGCACCATTGCGAAAGTTTTAAGGATTACCATCAAACCATCAGCTCACACATAGTCGAAAACCCCAAAAACAGTGCACTATTTGAACCTTTCACCCGTTTCCCTAATACTTTTAACCAACAACAAAAAAGCACTTATAGCTTACAAGCAATAGAGTTAATCACATCGGCAGTGATACCTGCCTATCAGAACTTTTACGACTTTTTTGTTAATGACTACATGCCTAACTGTCGTAAAGAGCCGGGTATAGCGAGTGCCAAGGGTGGCTTAGAGTATTACGCATACACAGCCAACTACTTCACCACTACTGATGCCACGCCCAAACAAATTCATGATTTAGGTTTAAGCGAAGTGAAGCGTATTCGTGTTGAGATGCAGGCGATTATTGAGCAAGTAGAGTTCACAGGCAGTTACGCTGAGTTTTTGACGTTTTTAGCTACCGACCCGCAGTTTTATGCAGCAGACAGGCAAGATGTACTCGAAAAAACGGCTTTTATTACCATGAAAATGTATGGCAAATTACCCACTTTTTTTGGTCACCTACCACGTAATACATTCACAATAAAAGGCTCAGCCTCAAGAGGCGCATTTTATATGCCACCGCCCGACAATCGTACACCGGGGACTTACTTTTTGACCTCAGAGCCAAAACAACAACCACTTTATAACTTAGAGGCGCTAAGTCTGCACGAAGCGGTACCTGGGCATCATCTTCAAAATGCTATAGCGATGGAATTAGATGTACCCGAATTTAGGCGTACTCTAAGTCATTCAGCTTTTGGCGAAGGCTGGGGCTTATATTCAGAACGTTTAGGCAAAGAAGCGGGATTCTACCAAGACCCCTATAGCGACTTTGGCCGCTTAGGCTACGAAATGTGGCGAGCCGTGCGCCTAGTGGTCGACACGGGCATTCATGCTTTTGGCTGGAGCCGTCAGCAAGCCATCGATTATTTAGCACAACATACCGCGCTGCCCCAAAAATCTGTAGAGAACCAAATTGACCGCTATATCTCTTGGCCGGGTCAAGCCTTGTCATACAAGATGGGCGAAATCAAAATCCGTGAATTACGTGCTAAAGCTGAAAAAAAACTGGGTGCCAAATTCGATATTCGCAGTTTTCACGATACTGTGATCGGACAAGGTTCCTTGCCTATGGCAGTGCTTGAAGACGTGGTTAATGATTGGATAATCGCTCAAAAAGCCAAATAAGTATGAATAACCCCTTATCTATTATTCCTACTAAACGCACTGAGGATTGGTGGTTAGCGCGCCACAAGCAAAAATTGACAGCGCTTAAGGCTATCGACCAGCCTATCGATATGTTGTTTCTTGGGGATTCGATCACCCATGCATGGGAAGTGGAAGGTGAAAGCGCTTGGCAACGCTACTTTTCACATTACAGCGTGGTAAATTTAGGTTTTGCTGGAGACAGAACCGAACACCTTTTATGGCGTATCAGAAATGGTGAAGTAGCTCAGCTATCAACCAAATGGATTGTGCTATTGATAGGGACTAACAACGCAGGGCATAGACTTGATGCACCAGAAGACATAGCAGCGGGTATTCAAACAATATTAGAGGAATTACGGCTGCAGTTACCCGCAAGTAAAATACTGCTTATGGCGATATTCCCCCGAAGTCGAAATACCAATAAACCCATGCGCCAGCGAGTGGATGTGAGCAATGCTTTAATCAAAACATTTACCGATGGCAAACACATACATTGGTTAGATATCAATAGACAATTTTTAACTGTAGATGGCGTATTACTGGAATCAGTGATGCCTGACTTACTTCATCCTAATGCCACCCAATATCATAAATGGGGCCATGCTATTTTATCCTATGTCGAGCATAACTAAGTCCCTTTAAGAGCCCAACTGTGTGAAATTTTACACTTATGTAATGACTTGTTACGTATTCAAACTAAATAACTCGCCTTACCCTATTGAGTGCTATTCAAACAATGCAATACACTGGTCTAATAAATATAAAAAACAACGGCAGAGGAAACAATAATGGAAAGACGCGATTTTATTAAAATCGGTGGTGTAGGTGTGGGGGCATTAATGCTGCCCATAACTGGCATCGCCATCTCAGCAGAACAAATGCTAGATAAACCCATGGACGTAGCCTATAAAAAGAAGCTGGCAGATATTGCCCTTAATGCTGCCAAAGCAGCGGGTGCAAGTTATGCTGATGCGCGCATTGGCCGCTATCTAAATCAATTTGTGACCACCCGTGAAACCCGTGTAGACAATATTGTGAATACCGAGTCAGCGGGCATTGGGGTGCGCGTAATCACAAATGGTACTTGGGGCTTTGCTTCAACGTCTAATATGACTCCAGATAGCGTGGCTAAAACAGCCGAACGAGCAGTCGCGGTGGCTAAAGCCAACTCTAAATTTCAGACAGTACCAGTTAAGCTTGCACCAGTAAAAGGTGTGGGTGATGTGAGTTGGCAAACACCTATCAAGAAAAATGCAATGGAAGTACCCATTAAAGATAAAGCTGATTTGTTACTCACAGCTAATGCTGCTGCCATGGGAAATGGGGCAAACTACATTACTTCCATGCTATTTTTAGTCAATGAACAAAAATATTTTGCCTCAACAGACGGCTCTTATATTGACCAAGATGTGCACCGCTTATGGGCACCGTTTTATGCCACTGGAATAGGTAAAAATGGCTTTAAACAACGCAACGGTTTGGGCAATCCTGTGGGCATGGGCTTTGAATATTTAGATGGTCTTGAAAAAGATAAAATCAAAATTACGGGTGCTAACGTTGGATATAACAACTCCTATGACTTGGTTGAAGATGCTGCTGCTGCAGGTAAGCAACTAAAAGCAAAACTAAAAGCAAAATCAGTCGAGCCGGGGAAATACGATTTAGTGTTAGATCCTGCGCACCTTATGTTGACCATCCATGAATCGGTTGGACATCCTTTAGAGCTGGACAGAGTATTAGGTTACGAGGCTAATTATGCAGGCACCAGTTTTGCGACCTTAGATAAATGGAAAAGTGGAAAATTCCAATATGGCTCTGATAGAGTTAACTTGTTTGCAGATAAAACCCAACCTTATTCATTAGGCAATGTTGCCTATGATGATGAGGGTGTCAAAACCAAGGACTGGGACTTAGTCAAAGACGGAATTTTAGTGAATTATCAAGCGACTCGCGATCAAGTTCATATGATTGACCAAAACGAATCACATGGTTGTAGTTACTCCCAAAGCTGGCGTGATGTGCAATTTCAACGGATGCCCAATGTATCTTTAAAACCTAATGAACAAGACATCTCAGCTGAAGATGTAATCAAAGATGTCGAAAATGGTATTTATATCGCCGGTCGTGGCTCGTTCTCAATCGATCAACAAAGATACAATTTCCAATTTGGTGGGCAACTATTTTACGAAATCAAAGATGGAAAAATTACTGATCAGATTGAAGATGTGGCTTATCAGTCCAACACCCAAGAGTTTTGGAACAGTTGCACCCAAATGGCCGGAAAATCAGATTATCGAGTAGGTGGTTCGTTCTTCGATGGTAAAGGTCAACCGTCACAGGTTAGCGCGGTTTCTCATGGTTGTCCGACTACGAGATTCAACAACATTAACGTCATCAACACTGCGCGTAATGTGTAAGTCGGCATTGAGAAGGAAAGAGAATTATGACTATTTTATCTGAACAAAAAGCCAAAGAGTTACTGACCAAAGTATTAAAATACTCTAAAGCTGACGAAATTGAATGTAACTTAAATGGCAGCATAGGCGGCAATATTCGTTATGCCAGAAATACAGTATCTACCGCAGGCGAAGAAAGCGATCTGGTATTGGCTGTGCAATCCACCTTTGGTAAAAAAACGGGCACCGCCACTATCAATGAGTTTGACGATGCATCACTTGAAAAAGTAGTACGTCGCTCAGAAGAACTGGCTAAATTGGCACCTGAAAACGAAGAACACATGCCCTTGTTTGGCCCACAAAAATATACAACTTCTAAGACTTATTTTGAGTCAACAGCGAATGTTACCCCAGAAAATAGAGCGCAAGCTGCCGAAGACAGCATAGTGCCATCGAAAAAGAACAAATTGGTGGCAGCAGGCTTTTTAGAGGAATTTGTGACGTTTAGCGCCATCATCAATAACAAAGGTTTATTCGCTTATAACCAATCTACAGACGTAGACTTTTCGGTGACAGTTCGCACCGAGGACGGTAAAGGCTCAGGTTGGGTCACACGTAATTTTAGCGATTATAAACTCTTAGACACGGCTAAAGCATCAAGTATTGCTATTCAAAAGTCCATAGGTTCGGTCGATGCTAAGGCGATGGAGCCAGGCAAGTACACGGTAATCTTAGAGCCTGCAGCCAGCGTTGGACTGTTAGGCAATATGGTGCGTAATTTTGCTCAAAGAGGCGCGGATGAAGGACGTAGCTTTTTAAGTTACAAACTCAAAGAAGGCGAAGATGCAGCAAAGGCACCTAAAAATAAGTTAGGCCAAAAAATGTTTGACGAAAGAGTCAACATTTACACTGACCCTGGGCACCCTATTGCTCCAGCAGCCCCCTTTTCTCGAGATGGCTATCCACGCAATCGCACAGATTGGATAAAAAACGGTACAGTAGTCAATATGCCTAATTCGCCTTATTGGGCGAAAAAAACCGGCGTCGCTTACGTACCCCGTGGTGGTAATATTATTATGGATGGAGGCAACGAATCATTAGAAGAGATGATTAAAAGCACCCGAAGAGGCATTTTGGTTACGCGCCTTTGGTATATTCGCTCACTCGATCCTCAAACCTTGCTGTATACCGGATTAACCCGCGATGGCACTTTTTATATTGAAGACGGCAAAATAAAATATCCGATTAAAAACTTCCGTTTTAATGAAAGTCCCATTGTGATGTTAAACAATATAGAAGCCTTAGGTAAACCTGAACGAATTGACGGTAATATGATCCCACCAATGAAGATCAGGGACTTTACCTTCAGCAGCTTGTCTGATGCGGTATAAACAAATAGCCACAAACACTAAGCCTGTTTGTGGCCATTTGTTGATCTTTTTTTAATATGGATCGTCGTCACTTTATTCGCTCTGGTTGCGCGGTTGCCGTTTGCGCGGCACTGCCCTTTGCTGTGCGTAGCCAAAATAGTGAATATGACTTTTACTTTACCCGCTTGAGTTACGAATCAGGTAATTGGGAAGTAGATGAGCGAATGCCCGCAAATGTACTTAATTCACTGATTGAGTACACCAGTTTACGGGTCGATTTGCAGGAGCGAGTCATACCGCTTTCTGATCCAAGCATGTTAACCGCCCCATTTTGTTATATGGCAGGGCACAGATTAGTGCAGTTTAACTTGCAAGAAAGACAACACTTTCAGCGTTATGTTGAAAACGGTGGATTTGTTTTTGTCGACGATTGTAATCACGATATTGATGGCATGTTTGCCAAAACCTTTGAAGCACAAATGGCGGATATGTTTGGCTCTGAGGCATTGCAGAAGATCCCTAATGATCACCCACTGTATTCGTGCTTTTTTGAATTTGACGGGCCACCGCGCACTTCAGTAGAGCTGAATGGATGGGGCGACGATTTGGTGCATGAGTACCTCAAAGCCATTGAGATAAATGGCCGAATAGCGGTGTTGTACAGTAATAAAGACCTTGGCTGTGAATGGGATTACGACTTTAGAAACAAACGTTGGTTAAAAGTGGATAACACCAAATTTGCAGTCAACATTGTCATTTATGCCATGACCGCTTGACGCACTTGCCACTCACCCTCTATTTCCACTTTAACCACTAAGAGTAAAAATGAGTACACAGAATTTATCCAAACAAGACATTTTCGTATTACTAGACAAGCTGACTCAGGTTGAGAACGAAGTAGCCAAAGTGATTGTTGGGCAGAAAAAGGTGATCCAGCAATTGTTAGTCAGTATGTTAGCTGGTGGACATTGTTTATTAGAAGGAGTACCAGGACTTGCTAAAACTCTCATGGTCAATGCCTTAGCAGAAACGCTCGAGCTGGGTTTTAAGCGTGTACAGTTTACGCCTGATTTAATGCCCAGTGATATTATCGGTACCGAAATATTGGAAACCGACCATGAGTCAGGAGAGCGTTTTTTTAAGTTTCAAAAGGGCCCGGTATTTACCAACATTTTGTTAGCCGACGAAATCAATCGTACCCCACCTAAAACCCAAGCAGCGCTGTTGGAAGCGATGCAAGAAAAGAGTATTAGTTACGCAGGAACGAGTTATGCTTTGCCTAAGCCATTCTTTGTGTTGGCAACCCAAAATCCTGTTGAACAAGCAGGAACCTATCCTTTACCAGAGGCACAACTTGATCGGTTTTTAATGTTTATAAAAGTGGATTATCCCTCTGAGCTAGAAGAAATTGAAATATTACGCCGCACGACAGGGAATACTCAAGCAACGTTAAATGCAGTACTCAATGCGCAAGACATTATCAGCTTGCAACATCTCGTTAGGGATATTGAGATATCTGAACCACTGATGGTGTATATCAATCAACTTACTCGCAATACTCGTCCTGGGGATAGTCAGTCATCATGCGTGAATCAATATGTGCGCTGGGGTGCTGGGCCTCGTGCGGGTCAAGCTATGGTGTTATGTGCCAAAGCGAATGCGTTACTGTCAAAACGTTTTGCCGTTACTATGGACGATATCAAACAGGTGGCTCATGGGGTCTTAAGGCATCGACTATTGTTGAGTTTTCAAGCAGAAGTGCAGAATATCTGCAGCGATGATGTAGTGGATGGTTTATTACAAGACATAGCAGAGCCAGTTAGTCCTTTTGGCGCTTCTTCCCCATCGTCCTCCGCTGTTTAATATGTTAAAAAGCGGATAGCATGCAACCACTTATTGACCCACTTGTTCTCGCCAGTATCAAAGATATGCCTTTGATAGCGAAGACTGTGGCTCATGGCTTGTTACATGGATTACATGCCAGTGTGCAACGAGGTACAGGTGTAGAGTTCAGCCAGTATCGAGCCTATGAGCCTGGCGATCCCCTTGGCAATATTGATTGGAAGTTATTTGCGCGCTCAGACCGATATTTTGTGCGTGAAGCAGAACGCGAAAGCAATATCAATATTTGGCTCGTGTTAGATGCCAGCGCATCTATGTTGCAACGTTCGTCTGAATCTAAATCTGAATCTGAATCTAACGAAGGCTGGCATAAGTTTGACTACGCTAAACACCTTTTAGCCACTATCGCTTACATCGCACACCAACAAGGTGATGCCATCGGTTTATTGGGACTGTCGAGCGAAAACCTGCACTTTTTGCCTGCCATGACAGGTAAACAACACTGGCAAAAATTACTGGTGCAACTCAGTCAAATGTTTACGGGTTCGGTGTTCCCACCCCCGCAAGTTTTACAACACCAGTTAAGTCACATGCAATCTAATAGTCTCATTTTTGTACTTAGTGATTTTTATCAAAAAGACAATGAAATAATCGACTTTATGGAAAACTTGGTTGGTAAAAGAACCGAAGTCATAGCCATGCAATTGGAAAGTGATGATGAACTGACCTTCCCCTACAAAGGGCAAATACGTTTTGAAGACAGAGAAAGCAAACAACAAATATTAGTCTCGGCAAATTTGGCAAAAATGGACTACTTAGCGGCAAGACAAGACTGGCAAGATTCGATAAAAAAGACCTTTAACCAGCTCAACATTCAACATTATATTGCCAACATCGACCAACCATTAGATAAAATGCTGCATCGTTTTTTAGCCGCTAGGCAAGCATTAAGATGAAGGCATGTTAAATATGCCATTCGTATTAGCATCCCCCATGGCATTATTGGGTTTGTTGACCTTACTTATCCCACTGGGAATACATTTATTAAGCAAAGCCCGCCCTCGTATTATAGCTTTTGCGCATATCACTTTTATCAAAGTAAGCACCTCGCCTAGGTTACGACAGCTCAGATTGACACAATTAGCGTTGCTGGCTTTGCGACTGTTTATGTTTTTACTCGCAACTCTGATACTCACTCAAGTGTATTGGCAAAACAGTAACCAACAGGTTAACTCGCATATATTGTTGACCGAAGATTGGTTAAACCAAACCAATAATCAGGAAAGGCAAACATTAATAGACCAAGCTCAAGGCTCAAGTTTAGTGCTGTTGGGCACAAGTAATCGCAGTATTAATACAAGGGAATTAGCCCAGTGGTCGGCAAATCATCCGCCAGCACCGGCTCTCAACATATGGAGTAAAGTGGCAGACTACACCACGCAACTGTCTGCTGATTCAGCGATATCTGTGTATACAACAAACCGCCTAAAGCAGTTTATTGGAAAAAAAATACCGCTGCCTAAACAAGTTAAATGGCATGTTAAAGAGATACTTAAAGAAAATGTTACTGAACAATATTCTATGAATATAACAGTAATCTACGATGATTTTAGTACGACTTCATTAGTCTATCTACGCGCCGCATTTGAAGTAATCAACACTCATAAAAAACTGAAATTAGCTGTCAACTATCTCAGTTATGACGAAACAAAAAACAAAAGTATGCACTTACTTACTAGCGATAAAATAATTAACTTTAGCAAACAGCCTTTCGAACAACCAGCTCGTCATCTTGACACTCAATGGCCACCCACTATTATCACTCAAGTAGAGCTTAACAATCTACAACAAGCGGACTTCGTTTTAACCTTAGCTCAATTATTGTTTTCTTCACAAAACCAAGCTTGGTGGTTAGAAAACACTCGATTATCCACAGAACAAATTATTCAGTCTTCTTCAAAGAGTGCGGTTCAAAAGACAGCAGCATATAAAAATTCGTCCAGCAACATGACTGACTCAACATCATTACATATCTGGTTGATATTGATGTTGGTGAGCGTTTTTATAATAGAGAGATTATTAAGCGAATGGCCTAATTCTCAAGTAAAAACAGAGTTGGACGAATAATTGTTTAGTCGTCCAATAACCACCCATAATACACTCGATAATATTGTCATCCGCCTAAAGCGTAAATGGTTATTACAAAAACTCGCTTATACATTTTTGCTGGTTTTGTGTGCTGGGCTAGCCACTTATTGGATAACTGAGTGGATCGTTTTGCCCGTCATTGCCGTTGCAGTAACAACTGCTTTAGCTGCGGTGGTATTTTCGCAAAGCAAACAATATCAAAATATTACGGCGAACAAGGTGTTGCTGCATCTAAATCGACAATTCAGTGAATGTGAAGAAAGTGCAGAGTTAATATTGTTGCCTAGTCGCTCTCTTACAACCCTTCAACAGTTGCAAAAAATACGTATTCAACCAAAAGTAGAAAGCCTATTATCAACAGAACTTAGCTCTCGCTTACCTCAGTATTCTTACCAACCAGCAACGCTACTTAGTGCTGCTGCAGTAATAATATTCATATTAATTGAACTGATACCCGCTGATTATGTATCGCAACTAGAACCGGCTAATATTCAACTAGTCAGTGAAAACCCTAAACCAATTACACCAATTGCAATGATAGCTAAAAGTATCACTGTCACTGCGCCCAATTACACAGGTTTAGCCACAAAGCAAACAACAGATTTGAACTTAGAATTGATTGCGGGCTCAATTGTGACTTGGCGACTCCAGTTCAGCGGATTAACTCAACAAAACGACTTATCAATACTACTGCCTGATAAACAGCGGATACCCTTGATTAAACAACCCGATAACACCTACTTAGCTAGCACAGAATTGAATCAATCAGGTGTTTACCACCTAGCTGCTGATGAAAAAGTACTCGGAGGCATCCACACTATAGCTGTCACAGCAGATACCAGACCCACTATTCGTTTTGTCGAACCTACTCGAACTATTACCGAATTAGCTAAAGATGCTATTCCTAGACTAAAAGCGATTGTTTCAATCGAAGATGACTTTGCTTTAGGTCGGGTGGAAATTCTTGCGTCTATTGCCAGCGGCTCGGGAGAAGCGGTAAAGTTTCGCGATCAAACCTTTCAATTTGACGCTGAGTCTGTAGTTGCAGGTAAAACTCATTTTCTTAAATATTGGGATTTAGCTGAACTCAATATGCAACCCGGTGACGAATTATATTTTAGTATTAGAGCATGGGATAACCACCAGCCCATTGCCCAGAAAAGTCGTTCAGCTAGTAAAATAATTCGCTGGCTTGAAGATGAGCAACAGGCAGTTTTAGGCGACGGCGCGTTAATAAACTTTATGCCAGAGTATTTTAAAAGCCAAAGGCAAATTATTATAGAAACCAAAGAATTAATCGCTGATAAAAATAACCTGTCAAAAGATGAAATCAACCACTCCTCGAGAGAATTGGGCGCTGCACAAAGTTTTCTTAAACAAAAATATGGACAGTTTTTAGGTGATGAATTTGACAGTGGCACACCTCAGACAATGGAGGCTGGCCCAGAGTTGGAACATGATGGGCATAATGAAGATGAAGATCATGCCAACGAGGAACAAAAAGCATCTCCAGAACATGAACACGACAACGCACAGCACGACTCAGACGACACGGATAAATCAGGCTACAGCACTATTATTTCTCAGTTTGGGCATGCCCATGGTGAAGCCGATGACGGTAATTTCATTAAGAAAGGCACCCTAAATCCCAAACTATTGATGAAGCGGGCGATTGCTAATATGTGGCAGGCTGAACTACATTTGTTACTTTCCCAGCCAGAGCTTGCTTTACCCTTTGAAAATAAAGCACTAGCACTACTGAACCGGGCAAAAAAAGCCGAACGTATTTATGTAAAACGTTTAGGTTTCGAGCCCCCTCCTGTCTCAGAAAAACGCCGCTATCAGGGCGACTTATCCGACATCCTTAATTATCAACGGAATGAAACAACACCTAAACAAAACACATCTACACAATCAGTCTTAGCCTTACTCACTACTCTTAATCAACACTTAAATAAGTCATTAAATAACACCTTAACAACTGAACAAACCAGCATACTCGAAAAAGTGAAAACCTATTTCTCAGAGCAACTCTCTGCCACTCCTAAGGACATTGCTTTTATTGCTACATTAGAGAAAATCCAACTAGCGGACTCTTTTAACCTAACTAATTGCGAAGACTGTATCAGCGAGTTACGTAAGAAATTATGGCAAATACTGCCCCCACCTATCGCTGCACCTACAACTAGACAAACATCCTATCCACTACACAACAATATGTTACAAAAATATCAGGCATTTTTACACCAACAGAAAAAGGCCGCTCAACCGTGACTTTCACACTAGGATTATTTGCCACTTTCCCCATTGCCGCAGCTATATTAGTTTTGCTGATAACAAGCGGTTTAATAATCACTAGCTACTTTGCTAGTCAGAGACTAAAAAACAAAAAAGCAAGGCTCGCGAGCGTGTTAGTGGTGAATACTGTTGCCGCTTTGATGGTTGTTGGATTGGCGTTTGATCTACAAATAGCCAATAGGCAGCCTTCAATGATTTATCTGATTACTAATGGGACGACTTCTCAACAGTTAGAACAAATAGACCCGCAACAGGCTGTATTTGTTATGCGAAGGGCAGCTAAATCAGTAACTAATAGCAGCATACTTGATTTTGCCACTGAGATTGATGTTCCGTCACAAATATTATCCTACCGAGATACTATTGATAATTTGTTTGTCTTAGGAGATGGGCTTAATTCAAGCCAATGGCAAAACTTACAACTAGTAATGGGAAAAACATTCTCCAATATTTCAGTGAGCTTTTCTGCTTCTAAACCACGTTTAGGATTATTTGATATGTCGTGGCCAAAAGAGTTGGCTGTAGGGCAATTCATGCAAATTGAGGGGCAATTACAAAGCACAGATGATCCCCTTGCAGAAAATGTCATTTACCAATTGAGTTTGCTTGACCCCGCGGGTGAAATCACCCAATCAATTAAGGTTAAACCCTTTGAAAATTTCGCTTTAAACATTCCAGCAAAAAGCACTGGACAGTGGATTTATCGTCTTCAAGTCAGCAAAAACAGTGATGCTAAAATATTAGCAGACGAACCTATTGCCTTTTCAGTGACGGCACCAGAACAGCTAAAAATTCTGATAAAACAATCAAGCCCATCGTTTGAAACGCGACAATTAAAAAACTGGGCCGCAAAATTTGGTAGTAAAATAAGTGTCTTAACGCAAATTAGTCAAGATAAAGATATCCAACAAAATATCAATCTAAGGGCAACAGAATTGGAACAAATTACTGCGCCGTTTATTGGCCGCACATTGGATAATTTTGATTGGTTAGTAATAGATGGACGCGCCTTACTGGCATTAAAAAAGCAATCAATAAATGCTTTACAAGCAGCGGTTAACAGAGGCTTAGGGGTCTATATTATTGCTGATAATGAGCTCGTCAGTGCTTGGCCTGTGACGTCAATGGACTGGTTATCGGATATTCACATTCAACCTCTAGACGTAGCCAATTACGCATCTACCCCCATCTGGCCACATAGCCAAATAGAACAGACAATGCCATTATTAAAAGCCAAAATCACAGCTGTCAACCATACTCCACTGGTACAAAATAATGCTGCGCAAATATTAGTATCTCAAAGTAAAATAGGTTTTGGGCAGGTTGCGGTGTCACTGATTAACTCTACTTATAGCTGGCAAACCGCAGGATTATCCGAACAATACAGCCACTATTGGCAGAGTGTTATACATCAATTAGCCAGACCCAAACAATCACCATATTGGCTAAAAACTAAGCCGGACTCATTGCGCTTGGTCAATCAACGCCAACAAAAATGTGTGATGGGTGCCACCGATTCAGGTGTGACGATTGATAATGTTAACGAGCAACCTTTAATGTTGGCCCAAGACCTAGTGCAAACCGAACAACAATGCCTCACGATATGGCCAACAAAGAGCGGTTGGCACCAATTAACTTGGTCAAAAAATACTGAATTAGCAGATCATCAAAATGCTAGACAGGGGGCATTAGATAGCTGGTTATATGCCTATACTGAACAAAATTGGTCAGTGTGGCAACAAACTCAAAATCACCACGCCAGCCAAAACATAGCGCAACAACACAACACTAATTTGTTGGAAAAGCAGACGACAAAATCACTTGATAAAATCTGGTTTTGGGGGCTGTTAATTTTGTCTATGAGTTTATTATGGTTAGAACGAAAGCTGCTTTAGAATGAGTATCAGAGCAGCATCAAAATAGACGCTAAACCCGTCATTCCAATGACCAACCAGCGATAATATTTTTCTTCAATTCGTTTCACAATGACAATGCCAGCCCAAGCACCTAGGGCGATAAAAGGTAAACTGATTAGATTTAGTAAAAAGGAGTTAAGGTCAATACTCTGCCAACTAAACAAATGGAAAGGTACTTTAAACAGGTTAATCACTAAAAAGAACCAAGCAGCGGTGCCAATATACTCGTTTTTGGGTAGTCGCATACTAAGTAGATACAAAGCCATAACAGAGCCCGCTAAGTTGCCAACCATAGTCGTCACCCCCCCTACAAACCCCATCATTAATGCAAACCATAGGTAGTCTGGAATAGAATCTTTATTGGCTTTCCCCATCCATAACATCAACCCCAAACTGGCAAATATAATCACACTCATTATAGTTTTAAATACTTGGTCATCAATGATATTACCCAGCCAAGTGCCAACTAATACTCCGATGGCGGCCGACGGAAATAACTTGATCAAGAAATACCAGTTAGCATGTCTGTGGTAATACTTAACGGCAAATAAGTCCGCCATAATCAACATGGGCAACATCAAACCTGTCGACACTTTGCCACCAAAAATGATCGCGAGTAAAGGAACAGCAAACATAGACGCACCATGCACTCCAGTTTTTGCCATACCAATAAAAAACGCCACTAAAAATAGTAGCGCCAAGGTTGTGTAACTTAATGAATAGGAAAACAGTTCTAGCATAAAATGTAATCAATCATAAAGAGCCGCTTTATCTATCAAAGTGCTTTTTCCCAAAACAATGCCTTACCCATTTTGGGGTCAAGTTCATAACCAGCAAAGCCAAACTTTAGGTAGGCATTTTTAGCCACTTGATTACCTTTTAACACTTCCAGGGTGATTTTGCAGCAGCCCTTTTCTTCAGCGATATTTTCAACATATTGCAACATTTTTTGACTGAGCCCTAAACCTCTATATTCAGAAGACACTACTAAATCGTGAATATTAATCATAGGTTTACACTTAAACGTTGAAAACGTTTCAAAACAATTTACCAAACCTGCAGGTTTGCCGTCTACATAACAGATTACACTGAAGGCTTGCGGTAATTTTGCTAATTCAGATGCCAAATTATCTCTTACTGCTTGGCTTAACACCGTTGCTCCCCCCATAGGATCAAGGGCGTAATGCTCAAGCAGAAATAACATATCTTGAGTATGTACTGTGTCCTGATAGTTCAGAGTAAAAACATCGACGTTCATTAAAGATAACTTTATTGGGAGATAGAGGCGAATAATGCCAGTGTAAGGGTTTGCAAGTCTAGTGTATTTAATTCAATTTCTAGCCCCCTTCGGCCACCACTCACATAAATGGTTGGATATTGCTGGGCAGATTGATCAATGACTGTTTTCAACGATTTTTTCTGCCCAATAGGGCTAACACCACCTAATACATAACCAGTGCTGCGCTGGACTTCAACCTTGTCAGCCATTTCAGCCTTTCTAGCTCCACAAGCTTTAGCAACACTCTTCATACTCAACATAGAATTAACTGGTAGTATTGCAACCACTAGCTGCGTTTCATCTAGTTTAACCACTAGGGTTTTAAAGACACGTTCAGGCAATATGGCCAGCTTTTCAGCCGCTTCCAGTCCATAAGAAGGGGCCCCACTGTCATGTTGGTATTGATGAAGTGTATATTTAATTTTCGCTTTTTTAGCACTGTTAACCGCTGGGGTCATAATACAATTTCTCGGGGATTATTTTTCGATTACACAATTTTTTTGGACTCTTGCTTTGACTCGGCGGATCATATTGATATCTCCTTCAGCTTCAGCATCAACCAAATCTAATCGCGAATCTTGGCACTTCAATTGATTAGCTTGGTTAGTCAGATAAGCTTGATCTTTTTGCTTTTGGATAACTCCTTCGATTCCAGTGTATTGACCTCGGTCTTTTGGACGTTTATCTTTTTCGTAAGCGGGTGCTTGATGAGAGCCACAAGCAACCAGTGTCAGGGTTAAAGCGCTAACAATAATAAATTTATTCACTGGATATTCCTTTAAAATATGAATCACAGCTGTTGAGATTTAAAAGTACAAATTTCTAATCTGAACGTTCTTTAGATAACTCAGGCAATTCACCTTCAAGACCCATAGCATGTTGAATGATTTTTTGTTTAGTAATTGATGAGTGGTTAGCTAAACTTAAACCAGTATCTCTGATTAATTTTTTAATAGGTTGATCTCCAGCAAATAAACGCTTAAAACCCTCCATAGCCGACACCATTTTAACGGCTTCAGTTTTGCGCCAGCGTTCAAAAGGTCGTAAATTTTTAGCTAAACCAAAATCCTTGTCTTGCTCGACCAACCTAATAATCTGTTCAGCCAAAGCAGCAGCATCCAATATACCTAGATTGGCCCCCTGACCAGCCAAAGGGTGAATGGTATGTGCTGCGTCACCAATAATAGCCACTCTATTACCTACCCACTGGCGGGCGTAGCGCATTTTAAGGGGATAGCTTTGCCTGTCACTAACCAGTTCACATAAACCTAAGGTGCAATCAAATGCTGCTGTCAGAGATTTATTAAATGCTTGGTTTGATAGTTTAAGCAATTCGGCTGCTATAGGTTCATCTTGTGACCATACAATAGAACAATGATGTGCATCCCATAAAGGCAAGAAAGCCAAAGGTCCAGTGGCAGTGAAAATCTGCCTAGCGGTGTGATTGTGGGGCAAAGCAGTTTTAACCGTTGCGACTATGGCATGTTGATCATAATCCCAAAATGTTTGCGCTAAATTTGCTTGTTTTTTGACTGTCGAATTAGCACCATCCGCACCTATGACTAATCTAGCTGTTAACTGGCTATTGTCATCTAAGGTAATAAAACATTCTTGCTGGCCAAAAATTAATTGCTTAATTTTTTTTGGGGCGAGTAACTCAATATGACTACTGCTTTGGGCTTGCACCCATAAGCTATGCCTAATTGCTTGATTTTCAACAATATGACCTAGTTGCTTTTTTTGAACTTGGTCAGCAGAAAACGCAATTTTTCCAAAACTGTCTTTATCCCAAACTTGCATATTTTCATAACTGCATAGCCTGTTAAGATCTAAATGTTGCCAAGCACCTAAATTTTGTAAAATATTTTCTGAAGCAAGCGTCAGCGCGCTAACACGTAACTGAGGAGCACCAGTTGGCATAGATTCACTAACATGGCTTTCGACAACCGCCACCGACAGACCACTATTTTTTAAAGCAAGGGCTTGAGTCAACCCTACTGTGCCCCCCCCCACTATAATAATGTCATATACATGCATAATGTTAGCCGCTCTTTTTTGTCATCAGTGTTTCAATGTCGTTGATAGTTTTAGGTGCAGCTTCAGTCAAGTTTTCATGACCACTTTGGGTTATCAGTAAATTATCTTCAATACGAATACCTGTGCCACACCATTTACTGTCAACATCTGCATCAGGTGCTATATAAATACCGGGCTCAACCGTTAGTACCATTCCAGGTTTCAGCGGTCGCTCTTGACCATCTATTTTGTAATGACCGACATCATGTACATCTAAACCAAGCCAATGACTTAGACCGTGCATATAAAACGCACGGTAGGTTTGTTGTTCGATATTATCGGCTAATTCCCCTTTCAATATATCTAAATCAATCAAACCTTGGGTGATCACAGCAATTGCCACGTCGCTAGCCTGCTTAATAGTGTTGTTAGGCTTAATCACATCAAAGGCGGCGAGTTGCGCATCCAACACCAGTTGATAGAGTTGCTTTTGCTCGATTGAAAAAATCCCAGAAACAGGGAATGTACGGGTAATATCGGATGCATAACCTTGCCATTCGCAACCGGCATCAATTAAGACTAGATCGCCAGCTTTAAGATCTTGATTATTTTCAGTGTAATGCAAAATACAAGCATTATCACCTGCCCCAACTATAGTGCCATAGGCTGGATATTTAGCGCCTTGCATGGCGAATTCATGATGAATTTCTGCTTCAAGGTGATATTCATTTTTACCTGCCTCAACAAATTTCATGGCTCGGATATGTGCTTGGGTCGCGGTAGCTGCCGCTTGACGCATCATGTCTATTTCATTAGCAGACTTAGTTAGTCGCATTTCATCTAGGATGATTCGAACATCAATCAGGCGAGAAGGAGCCTGTTTACTTTGTTTTGGGGCATCTCGTAATGCTTGCAATAACGAAAAAACAAGGTCATCGGCGTCATGGTTATGTCCTTGAGCAAAATATATATTTTGATGGCCATCAATCAAATCTAATAACTGTTCATCTAATTCTTCTAAAGCAAAGGCCATGTTTACGGGGTATTGCTGTTTGGCTTGACTGGGACCCGTTCTGCGACCATGCCAAATTTCCATAGTAGGGTCTTTATCTAAGCAGAATAAAACGCACAATCCCGTTGAATATTCTTGATGATTAGATAATACCAACCAAGCTTCTGGCTCAGGGAAAGCACATAAATATTGAAAATAACTGTCTTGGCGAAATGGATACTCTGTATCACGACTGCGAGTGACTAAATTTGACGCGGGCACCAAACAAATACTGTTAGGCTGCATCTTTTCTAATAAATGTTTTTGACGAGTTAAAAATTCGGTGTTATCCATGGGCAATGACTTGACTCACTTTACTGTTTACACAAACAAAGATGTTAGGCTTATTTAAATAAACCGCTGAATAAAACGTCTAGTGAACCGTTTTGGGTTGACTTTGTTGTTGTTCAGGTGACTTACCTAACTCGTTAAAACATAACATAGCGGTAACGCGCACATATTCCATTACTTCAAACAAAGCCTGTTCTGACTCTTCATTTTCACTCATTTCATCATCCATCCGCGCAATTTCCGCAAAATCTTCTAAGGCTTCCTTAACATCGTCAGAACAACCGGTTAAATCATCCTGATGTAAACCAAAACCAAGCATAAAACCTTGTACCCAATTCAATAAAGCCTGGCCACGCTCGTTAATAGGGGATGAATCCTCAGGTAAACAAAGCACCAGTGCAAAATCATTTTCAACCAATTGCTGGCATGTACTGTCGAAAAGACTTTTGAACGCTTCGTCTACTTCTTTGGAAAACATCTCACCTTGGTGAATAAAATCAGCGAGAGGCTCTAGCCAATCTTGGCATTCTAGTGGCATACCACCACCTAACATACCACAAAACATACCTTGTACTTCTGCGGCTGTGGTTAATATATTGTTCCGTTCGAGTAACGGAGTTAAAGTATCGAAAAGGTTAGTTGATGTATTCAAAGTGTTCTCTCAATCGTTGGACCAAATAATTCTACCACTCTCAGTAGGGCAAATACACGTTAGAGGATGCGATAGCGCTAGTATATCTGACTGCTAACTGATTAAATAAGGATGTTTGGTGTATCGCGAGTTATTTATTGGTGTAATAACAAACAGTTTTCTACGTCTCCTGGGGTGTTTGCCAGTTTAGTTATGTCCCTGGCCGATGCTTTTTACCTAGGGAGTTGATTCCACTACTATTGTGCAGGCTTGGCTCGTATCAAGAAGCCTAAGGTAGTGATGATACTTCCGCCCTGAACTTTCGGTTCACGGGCTTATACTAGACAGCGGCATTTTGGGAGACATCCAAACCTTTACAATCGGATTGAGACTAGAAGCTATATGAATCAAGAACAACAAAAACTATTCTTTACCAATATTGAACCTCAGCCAAAAGTAATGATTGCTTGGTGGCCATGGGGTCATGATGCCACAGTGTCTATAAGATTATTTTTAACCAATTCCACCCCCTACATTTCCAAAACAGGGTTTATACATAAATAAACTCACTTTTTTGCGTAGATAAATTTGCTGTCCCAATATAAATCAATATAATTGCCTTTAGACCAAATGGTCAACTTTTTAATAGAAGGTTTTATGCGCCTTTATTTGGCTAGAATAAATTCCAAATCAGAACTTTAAAACAAGAGGCAAGGCATCATGGCCGTTATTAATTTTGGTTCAATCAACATCGACCATGTCTATCAAGTAGACCACTTTGTTCAGCCCGGTGAAACCATCGCATCCAGCCATTACCAGTGTTTACTAGGCGGGAAGGGAGCTAATCAGTCCATCGCATTAGCCAGAGCAGGCTCTGAAGTTCTCCATGTTGGTAAGATTAACGAAGCTGACGTCGCTTTTAAACAAACCATGATCCGTGATGGTATTGATTGTAAACATATAACTTGCACTGAAACTGCCTCTGGTCATGCGATTATTCAAGTTACTCCTTCGGCTGATAATGCCATAGTATTGTTTGGCGGTGCCAATCATGAAATAACACATAAAGACATCATGTATGCATTAGACACTGTAAAACCTGCAGATTGGGTATTGACTCAAAATGAAACCAACAATATTGACCAAGTGCTGGCCCAAGCCAAAGCAAAAGGCTTACGGGTAGCTTTTAACCCCGCACCTATGACAGAGTCTGTCAAACATCTACCACATGAATGTATTGACTTGTTAATAGTCAACGAGGTCGAAGCTGAAGAGCTTTCTGGTCGTAAAGATTTGAATAAAATAGAAGCGTATTTTCGTGAAGATTGGCCCCACGCCGAAGTATTGATTACCTTGGGTAAAGCTGGGGTGCGTATGCTTAAGAAAGACAAAACCATCGATGTGCCTGCTTTTGAAGTAGACGCGGTAGACACAACAGCAGCAGGCGATACATTTATTGGCTATTTTTTATCTGCTTACAGTAACCATACCGATTCAAAAACCGCCTTAATTCGTGCTTGCGCAGCCTCTGCACTGGCCGTTATGAAACTTGGCGCAGCACAATCCATACCTAATAAAGAAGACGTGAATCGTTTTCTTGCTAAGCAATAACCTTTCAGGGAGACAATAAATGCGCCACAAAATTATACTAGATACAGACCCAGGTATTGATGATGCAATGGCAATTTTCTTTGCCTTCCAACACCCCGAAATCGACGTGTTGGGGCTAACGACTGTATTTGGCAACGTACCAGTTGAAATGGCAGCCAAAAATGCAATTACTTTATGTGCCTTGGCTAACAAAGATATTCCTGTGTGTAAGGGCGTTGGTATGCCTTGGGTAGGAAAAGAGTCGGGATATGCACATTTTGTTCACGGCGATGATGGCTTTGGCAATATCAATTTCCCTGCTGCTGAGGGTAAGCTAGACCCACGAAGTTCAGCGCAGTTTATTGTGGATATGGCACGTGAATATCCCGGTGAAATCACGGTTGTTGCTATTGGCCCATTAGGCAATTTAGCTTTGGCATTACGTCTTGAACCTGAACTGCCTAAATTACTTAAAGCGGTATCTGTGATGGGTGGAGCAGCGTTTGTACCTGGTAACGTCACACCTGTGGCAGAAGCCAACATTTGGAACGACGCATACGCAGCTGAAATTGTGTTTGGGGCATCATGGCAGCTGAACATGTTTGGCCTAGATGTCACTAACTCTTGCCCGTTTAAACCTGAATTTTTAAGTCAGCTCAAACAAAAAAAACCTAAACTGGGCGGTTTTGTCCATGATGCAGCACAATTTTATATGAAATTTTATTCTCAAAATAGAGACGAGGAGGTGTGTTTTTTCCACGATGCTATGCCTCTTGCGCATTTGGTTGAACCTAGCTTGTTCGAGTTACAAACCGGTCACGCAAGGGTCTCTACCGATCCCTTAAACATTGGTCAAACCTCAGTTGCACTGCCTAACACCACTGCCAGTGCAGATTGGCTCAATGCACAGACAATCAATGTCGCCACTAAGGTAGACAATAAACGTTTGACCCAATTGTATCTAGACACCTACAGCAACTTATAAAGTTTGGTAGGGTAATTAACCCTGTTATGGTCTCAAAACTGCGAGACCAATTAGATACATCATGAAAATTGCCCCTCCAACAGCACACGAAGCCGCTCGTTTAAAAGCTCTCTACGACTATGAAATTTTAGATACTTAAGCTGAAAAAAAATTTGACGACTTAACGCAACTTGCTGCACAAATTTGTGATGCTCCCATCACTTTAATCAACTTGATTGATCCTAACAGGCAGTGGTTTAAATCTAAAGTTGGCATAGACACAGAAGAGACCATAATGGATATGGCTTTTTGCGCCCATGCTATTCATCAAAAAGAAATATTTGAAGTACCGGATACACTTCAAGATAAGCGCTTTTTCGACAATCCTTTAGTTACCTCTGCACCGAATATTCGTTTTTATGCAGGTACACCTTTAGTCAGCCCAGACGGACATACCATTGGCACATTGTGCGTAATTGATGACAAACCAAATAAGTTGACCAAAGAACAGCGTCAAGCCCTTGAAGTCTTGGGCAGGTCGGTCATTTCACAAATGGAATTGCGTCAAGAAATAAAGGCGCTTAAACAAGCCAACGAACATAAAACCGAATTCTTATCTAATATGAGTCACAAGCGGCGCACGCCCCTCAATGCAATTATTGGTTTTAGCCGGTTGATGTTAGATGATATTAAACATCAAAAATTACCTGTAAAGTTCTCTGAATATTTAGGCCATATTGACTATTCAGATAGGCGGCTGCTAAGCGTAGTGAACTCAGTAATTGACTTAAATGATATTGAAGCTGGAATGATGCAGGTTCAACTCGAACTAACTTGCATAATAGAATTTATTAAAGATTTAGAAGGCATGTTAACCATAACAGCCATCGAAAGAGAGGTAACGTTTTCGGTATATGTCAGTAATAAACTAACGACTCATTTAGTTATCGATCAAGCCAAAGCTAGCCAAATCATTATCAACTTAGTGCATAACGCGATTAAGTTTACTGATAGCGGTAAATGGCTCAAAGTTGAGTTTTTTATTAATTATGACAATCTTGTGTTCACAGTTGCAGAACAAGGGGTGGGTATTTCATCCATAGATAAAACGAAGTTATTTGCTAAATTCCAACAAGTAGGACAGGCTAAGAGTTCGCAAGTTAGTGGTTTAGGTTTATCAATTACACAAGGTTTAGTCGAGCTTTTAGGGGGAACAACAAAGGTTCTCAATACGCTAGGCTTAGTTTGTATTTTCAAAGTGATTTTACCACAGCAAACTGACGGCATTATTTTGCTGCAAAGTGTTGAGCAATCAACCGAACAGGCAAGCTTTAACCTGAGCAGTAAAGTATTACTTGTAGAAAACAACAAAATCAATCAAGCGATTATGCTAGCAGTGTTTGCATCGTTAGCTATGCCAATCACCATAGTTAGTTCAGGGGAAGAGGCTTTTGAGATAGCCAATAATAGACACTTTGATTTGATCTTTATGGACATTCATTTACCTGGCATTGATGGTCGCCAAGCCTCTAAACAGATTAAACATATGCATCCAAATATTCCGATCGTTACTTTATCCGCCGATGCATTTCATCAACACAAGTTTGATGAAAATGACATAGTTTGGGATGAGTATTTGTGTAAACCCTTGGAAAAAGATAAGCTGGTTTAAGCACTAAACCGCTTTATCCCGCTTTCAGTCAGTATATAAATTAGTAGGTTTATAAATAGTGCAAAGACATAAAATACGCACAGAATATCGTAAAAAACGTCAAGCATTGTCGGCTCAGCAACAATCCACAGCCGCAAATAAGCTCTTAACGACCTGTATTTCATCAACCACACTGCCTCAAGCAAAAACCATTGCCTGTTATATTGCGAATGATGGAGAAATAGACCCTCACGCAATTATTGACTATTGCTGGCAACAAGGTAAGTGCGTGTTATTACCCGTGCTACATCCTTTTAGTAAAGGGCATTTGCTGTTTGTTAACTATCTCCCCAATACGCCTACCCATAAAAACAGTTATGGGATTAAAGAGCCAATTGTGACCACCCAAAATATCTGCCCACTGACCAATATTGAATTGATACTCACCCCCTTGGTTGCCTTTGATGCTAAAGGCAATAGATTAGGCATGGGGGGGGGATATTATGATCGAACATTAGCCCCTTTACGACGTAGCTCACTCATAACTCAACTTATTGGCTTAGCGCATACCTGTCAACAAACTGATAGGTTGTTCACCGATAGCTGGGATATCCCATTAAATGGCATTGCGACCCCAGAACAATTTTTTAGTGTCGACTGAACTGCAGCTTGAGTTACACTAACTCCATCAAGGTATTTACAAATATTAGGGCCTGTAAACAAATGACCCAAGATGATAAAAAGAAAGCCGCAGCTCATGCCGCATTAAAATACATAAAAGATGACGCAATTGTGGGTGTTGGCACAGGCTCCACGGTTAATTATTTTATCGATGCACTGGCGAATGTAAAACATAAAATTCAAGGTGCCGTATCTAGTTCAAATGTCTCCACTGAGCGCTTAAAAGCGATGGGCATTGACGTATTTGACCTGAATTCAGTAGACAAATTCGATATATATGTAGACGGTGCAGACGAAATAACCCAACACAAACATATGATAAAGGGTGGGGGTGCCGCCCTCACTAGAGAAAAAATTGTTGCCGCTGTGGCTGAGAAATTTATTTGTATTATTGACGATACCAAACAAGTACCCATGTTAGGGGAATTTCCACTTCCTGTTGAAGTGATCCCCATGGCTCGCTCTTATGTGGCAAGAGAAATAGTGAAACTTGGTGGCGACCCCGCCTATCGCCAAGGTATTGTCACTGACAACGGCAATGTCATTTTGGATGTATATAATCTAAAAATTCTAAACCCAGTCGAACTTGAAAAACAACTCAATGCCATAGTAGGTGTGGTGACGAATGGATTGTTCGCTGATCGTGGCGCTGACATAGTATTGATTGGCACCAATAACGGGGTTGAAACAGTCAACTAAACTGAACAAACTACACTCAATTAGTCCTGACTCAGCCTGACGATTTTTAAATTAGGTTTGACCAGCCCTATAGTCGCTTATGACTTGCTCCCCTTTACTCTTTTAAGCAGCGTGCACAATTGCCGCTTGCTGAATACCGAGAGCTCAAAGTGTTGATAAACATCAAGCCATTTAAAAATAGCATATCAAAGTGAACATTCAAGTTCAGTGCTGAGCCGAATCGTTGAATGAAGGTCACGGCTCTCGTTCTTGCCGTACTGTTTTGCACCACCTTTATAAATGAGATGAGTAAAAATGAGACGGTGACAATACCTAATACTTCACTAATCAAACACAAGTACCGAACGGGAGTTAAATAGTAAGCAACCCTTTTAGTTCTTTTTTTGTAATAAAATATTTATTCTAGGTACTGTTTTTTACGGTAATTTCAGCTGGAACGGGCAAAGGGGATTTTGTGCCATCAGACATCAGGCCAATATCAAATTCACCTGATACTGCTTTTTTTGGTTTCTGTCCTTCTTGAGGCCCTTCCTTACTCTGTTCATCACTTTTTTCATCACTTTTTTCATCACTTTTTTCATCATCTAGTTCTGCCACTTTATCATTGAGCCGTTCAACTCTGGTCACTAAACCGCCAATTAACTTATCTTTAATTGGCTCACGTAAACTTGATGGCAGTCGCGAAAAATTATGGAAGTTGATCCTTAAAGTGATGAGTTGCTCGTTAGCAATCACAGATGCGGTTCTGGTTTCATGGCAAATAAAGCCGACCTCACCAACAAAATCACCACCGGCTAGTTGCGCAATTTTTTTATTGCCCCGGTAAACATTGGCCGTGCCACTTAAAATAATAAAGAAATTTTCACTATATTCACCATAACAGATAAATTTTGTGCCTGCTGGGATCACCTGAATAATATCAGGCATAGATATGATCATGCCTCTTTCGTGTGGAGATAAATCCTGAAATAATGTTATGCGATTAGCAATTTCAATTAATTTTAATTTATTAATTACAGCCATTTTATGATCTCTGGATATGGTTAATTGCATCCTTTGCAACAGAATCTGTTAATGCAATCATGAGTACAAGTAATATAAACACCCTACCCGATATAATCAATCCATCGTGTTCTTAAACATACCCGGCTCATAGCGGTGACATCAAACCAATACTTTGATGATTTGACACAAATCTTGCAATTTTCAGACTGATTATGTCCTCATTCTTTTCATTTGCAAAAAAACAAACACGGCTCTGTTAGCCTAATGCCAACATTATTCTTGTTTTGTTGTGTTTTCTTTTTCTGGTTAACTAATGCAAATTCCGAAACTGGCGGTGCTCCTTCAGCCACCAGATGAACTCAGAACACATTAGAGCCAATCAGTTCTAGCTCCTTAACCCAATATACCTGCTTTACCTCTGTGTCCTCTGATGTTCAATATTTTTGCTTTTAACTACTCTCGTTAAAGATAGTGTGATTCCGGTTAAGAGGCTACCGCATTTGGCACAAGCTTACAGGTCAACTTCAATCGTTTGAACTATTATTAGCGACAATAATATTCTGGCATGAGACATGGCTTGCTAAGGTGATTTCGACAAAGTCGCTTGGTAATCACACTGCTGCAACGAAACACATTAAAACTGCGTGATTTAAGGTGCGTTCACACACTCAAAAGCGCAGACAACATTCATTCTATGAAGCCTTTCCAATTCGCTAAATAAAGTGTTTCTGAATTCAATCACCTCTTAAAATCCAGATATACTCACATAGTTAACACGCCAAGTTATTGAGGAATATTATCATGTCGAACGAATTTACGGGTAAAACAGCCCTTATATCTGGTGGAGCGGGAGGAATTGGTTTTGCCCTTGCAGAAGAATTTGGGCAATTAGGAATGAAAATAGTCATTGCTGACATCGATAAACAACAACTAGCAGAGGCAGAGCACAAATTACAAGACGCGAATATCCAAGTATTAGCATGCCCACTTGACGTCACAAATTACCAACAGTGGCAGGACACGGTCACTGCTGCAGAAGAAAAATTTGGCGATATTCATATGTTAATAAATAACGCAGGTGTAGGGGGTATTCCCGGCTCAGTAGATAAAACCAAAATTGAAACATGGAAGTGGGTATTAGATGTCAATGTGATGGGGGTGGTAAATGGTACTCAGGCCACGGCCCCTTCGATGAAACGCCATGGCCAAGGGGGCTGGATAATTAACGTTGCCTCCATGGCTGGAATGAACGGTGTGGCATACTCAGGTGCATATGCTGCCTCAAAAGCCGCAGTAGTATCAATGTCAGAAAGTTGGGCCGCTGAATTGAAAAAGCACAACATTGCGGTGTCAGCCTTGTGCCCTGCTTTTGTGAAAACACGTATTCATGAATCATTGCGTAACCTGCAACCTGAATATCAAGCTGTAAAAGATCAAGGCGGCCCTAAAATAACATCAGAAAAACGAGTCAATCCAGCCGAAGCGTTAGTAGAGTCTGGCATACCCCCATCGCTTTTAGCAAAACGTGTAGTGGAAGCACTAAAATCAGGGCAGCGTTATATTTTTACGCATCCAAATTTCAGAGCACCCATTGCGTACCGATCAGCGAAAATAGATACCGCTTTTGCCGATGCTGAAAATAGTCCATTAGTGAGCCATCTAAAAGATGACGAAATAGTCATGTTATAAAACCAAGAGAAAAGCTATGCGCTAAAATCAACCTATACCATTGCGAGTGAACATTCATTATTACGCAATGGTATTATTTACCACAAAGGAATAATTGCGCATCGAGTGCCACGCAAACAGAAAATAAAAAATGGTATTAAATTTGTAACGCCCTACTGTGAGCGAAAAGTAAGCGACTGTTCAAGCGTATTTATTGATCACTTAATTAAGAGATTTTGTTTTAGTGTCCAAGGCGGGCAACGCCGACTTGTATTTCACTGTCTTCAAAAACGATAGTTTTCCCCGCTGTGAGTACCATTCTTTTAGCTATGTCTATTGCATCCCCAGTAGCAAGTCGCACTCTCAGTCTAAGGGTAAAACTATTATCTTCGGCACGATTTACCGCTAAAAATCCAGTAACCTTAGTTTTGCCATTTGGGTTAGTGGGTAGCTTGGCATGCACGAACGTCGTCATGGGCGTGGTCGTTTTTTTAAGTCGTTCATCAGACAGCAATTTTGTATGCAGCATAGCATAAACCGGTAATGGCTTTTGAGCACAAATAGTGACAACAACAATGGCTTTGCGATCATCAAATAAATTTGAGCTATCTAGTTGATTGGCAAGTTGCTGTTCAATAAGTGTCTGACAAGTTAATCCAAAGACTGATTGTGACATCACTATTAGCATGGTGGTTAACACATATTTAAACATGGTTTTTTCACTTTTATAAGTTGGTGATCTTGATTAGGCAGTCAAAAGGGTTACTAAAGAATTGCCTTTCGGTATGTTGACACACGACCCATCCGAAAAACATTATCTGAGCAGAACACAGTGAGCTTTTTATCTTTACCCAGTTCCTGTTTAGTCATCACCTTGGGTTCTATTTCAGAATATCTGAATTAACACTCTCTGCCAATTTATTCACATCAGCAATATTTGTATAAGCTTGACGATTAACCAACATAGTTGTGGCCATTTTAAGGGCTTGGGTTTCTAATTTTGCTCTGAGACATTGATCCTCAAATTGCATAAAATCAGCCACCTTAGCCACGCCTAAAATTCTGCGTATCATCTTACATGCTGCAAAACCCAAGGTATCACTGAATACTTGCTGTAAAAATACAAGTCTAAAAGTTTGATGACTACCCCCTGTCAGATCCTTACCCATAAACGCTCCGTTTGCAGACTGCTCATGTTCTGACCACAAAGATAAAAACTTATCTTCAAATTTAGACCAAAGGTCGTCAATCGTTTGAAGCAACCATTGACTGTAATTGACAGATTCGACTGATGACTGATGTGCATGTGAAAAGTAGTTTAAGTATAAATTGGCAATGAGTGCGCCAATGTCAAATCCCATAGGGCCTGCAAAAGAAAACTCAGGATCAATTACAAAGGTTTGTCGTGGGTTCACCATGACTGAACTGGTGTGTAAATCTCCATGCAATAAGGCTTCAGGCTTATTCATGAACACATACTTCATTTGTGCAACATGTGCTCTAACATTAGGTTCTTTTTGAACTGAATCGATAACTGACTGCGATAGCGCAGGGTTGTAATCATTCATTTCATTATGCTCAAAAGGATACGTAAAGACAAAATCCTCAGTAATTTTGCACATATCCTGATTGCCACTTTTATTGACCATCGCTTTTTTTTCTGCAGATGGCAAAGCAAAATCAGAGGAATAAAATAATGTTTCTGCCAGAAAAGTAGATAAGTCTTCTGCCAATCTGGGCAAATATCGACATTCTATAAGCTCGGTTCGCAAAATAGCGTGTTGATTGAGGTTTTGCATAATAAGCACTGACAAAGCCTCAGATTGGTAATACACATCTGGCACCATCTCTGGACATACGCTGGATTGATAACTTAAGGCATTAATTTCAGCAGTCATCCGTTGACGGGTCAATGGCCAGTCCTCACCTAATACTTTAATATAAGGGGGAGCCTGCTTAACAAAAACTGATTGATTAGAGTCTAATGTGTTGGTAACTATGAAAGCGTAATTCATATTGCCATCGTTAATCTCCTGAACTTCTAAGTTATCAAAAGACGTAAACCTAAGGGGGGATCCTGGGAGCGATTGTAAGTAGCCAATAATATTGGCTTGATTTAGTAGATAGTATTCCATTGTACTCTTATATATTTAATCATATTCGACATTGGCTCAATACATAACGTGGCATATTGACCTTACATATTCGACTTAATCAGGCAGATGCAATTGCAAATATCGCAGCATATTACCACCCATCACTTGCTTTATTTGAAATTCGCTAAGCCCCACATCTAAAAAGGCTTGCGTTAAATAAATCAACTCTGATGTATCAAAAGGCACACTAATCGCGCCGTCATAATCAGAACCGAGGGCAATATGTTCAATTCCGACCAATTCAATACCATATTTAACCGCTTTAGCAATCTCGCTCGCATTAGGCGAGCATATAACACCGTCCCAATAACCCACTGCAATTAGACCGCCTTTTGCGGCAATCTGCTGCATTAAATCATCTGAGATATTCCGCGGTGATGGGCAATGTCAGTAAAAACCCGTATGGCTGACCAATAACGGTTGGCGGCTAATGGCCAATACGTCTTGGACTACTTGTTCAGAAGAATGGGACACGTCCAACATTATGCCCAAAGATTGCATTTGTTGCAGCGCTTCTCGTCCAAATGCTGTTAATCCTTCGCCACTTTCTCCGTGTAATGAGCCCCCTAATTTATTATCAAAAAAGTGTTGTAAACTCATCATACGAAAACCACTATCAAATAAACGTTGAATGTTGCGCAAATCACCGTCTAATGCATGGGAGCCCTCTGTGCCTAACAACATACCTAATAATTGAGGGTTTACTTGTCGTTGTATTATAAATTCTGAGAGATCAGTTTTTGAAGTAATAAGTGAAACTTGCTGAGGAAACTCATCAACCAACTCTAGTGCTTTACTTGCTTGAAACAATGCCCTCTCAGCCAAGCTATTCCAAGTATTTGTAGGCCAAAGACTCACTAACGCCAGTTTCGTAATATTGTCACTGGCATCACTACTATTGCCTTCGTAGTTAAGACCGTCTGGAGACTTAGTAACGGTAGTAAACATTTGTAAAGCAACATTGCCTTGCTGCAATCTAGGAATATCCACATGACCATAATCATGCTTATCCATCAAATCTCTTTTCCACAATAAAGTATCACTGTGCCAATCACCGATAAACAACTGCCCATGTAAAGTTCTCGCTTGCTCTGATATCACAGGCACAATCGAATCATGTAAAAGATTTGTTTGTTTTTCTAATTGGGCAGGAAAAAACACACAAAAACCAATAACAGCGCAAGTGGTTACAACAGCGATGATTATAAAAATGGGTGTTTTAGAAGGCATAGTTATTAATTAAATAGTTGAGTAAGGTGCAATTGTAATATCGTGTTTTGCTAAATAAATGTCAAATCTAAACGTGAATCCTTATCCCTTAACCCTTGCCACTAAAAAATCAACTGCTGCTTTGACTTTTGGCACCAAATATCGTTGCTTTTGATACAATAGATAAACTGCCATATCGCTACTTTGCGTAATTTGTACTGATGGCTCTAACACCAGTTCTTCTAATTGACCGCTTGCTAAATAATGTGCCGCCGCCCAACGTGGTGCCATTAATATGCCCTTCCCTTTTGCAGCCAAGTCACCTAACCATTTTCCATTATTGGAAACCGCCACTTGTGGTGCAGAGACATCTTGCCATTGACTATTGATATAACTTAGCCAAGGTGTAGGACCAACGGGCGTACGAAAATATAAACCTTTATGTTGTTTTAATTCAATTGCATATTGCGGCTTACCCATATCAGCCAAATAACTAGGTGCTACCACTGGGATAAATTGGTTACCCATCAGCTTGATAGCCAACACACGTTCATTTGGTGCATAACCTCCACGAATGGCCACATCAACATCATCACGACTCAACGCCGATAACTCGTCACTAAGACTCACGTCTAGGACAATATCAGGATAAAGCTGGCTAAATTCATCAAGTAATGGCAACAAAATACGCTCGCCAAACCCTACCATAGAACTGATATGCAAATGTCCCATGGGTTTTGCTTGATAACTACGCACCGCCTCATTGCTTTGCTCAAGCTGACTAAGAATATCCAGTACTTGAGTGTAATATCGTTGACCCACTTCTGTTAGTTTGACTTCACGGGTAGTGCGCTTTAACAAGGTGGCGCCTAAACTATTTTCTAAGTCGGCCACCCGTCTCGAAAGTGATGAAGGCGGCACCCCAAAAACACGAGCAGCTTGGGTAAAACTGCCCGTTTCTGCGACCTTACTGAAATACCTTAACGCTCGAAATTGATCCACTAGGTCCTCTAAATTTAAATTTAATGGCTAATTATTGTCTTTATAACAATAAAGATAGCCTTTTTCAGCTATATATCTTGATATTTTATTAAGCAATACTAGGTTTACTTACATCATTGCCTTTATGGCATTCACATACTGGAGTTCCAAATATGAGCACATTTACCGCAATTAATCTTGTTGCCCGCCCTGCACCAGGCCCGATAGGTGCAGAACTTTTTGAAGTCGTTCAAAAATCAATGCCTAGCGCAGGTCCAGGACAAATTTTGGTTAAACAAACCCATATGTCTTTAGATCCCGCTATGGTGGGTTGGATGAGTCCAGATACAGAAAGTTATATCCCACCTGTTGGTTTAGGTAACGTGATGCGCTCTTCAGGCATCGGTGAGGTAATCGAAAGTAATCACCCTGACTTTGCTGTAGGTGAACGTGTAATGGGTATGATGGGATGGACTGAGTACCTATTAAGCACTGGAGAAGGTCTTAGAAAAGTACAACCTGGATTAGATGCAGAAATGGTCTTATCTGTCTTTGCTTTGCCTGGCCTAACCGCAACTCAGGGTTTGTTTGGTTGTGGTCACCCTAAAACTGGTGAAACCATAGTAGTCAGTGGAGCTGCAGGCTCTGTTGGTTCTATAGTGGGTCAACTAGCTAAAGCAGAAGGGTTAAACGTGATTGGCGTAGCGGGATCCGTCGAAAAATGTGACTGGATAGTCAATGACTTAGGGTTTGATGGCGCGATTAACTACAAAACAGATGATATTGACGCCAAGCTAACAGAGTTAGCGCCTAAAGGAGTGGACATTTATTTTGAAAATACTGGAGGTCCAATTCAACACCACGCCATCGGCCATATGAATGCTCATGGCAGAGTAGTGGTGTGCGGCATGATTGCAGATTATACCGCTGAAACTCTCAGCGCCGGTCCTAACTGGATCCCCATCATCAAAAAACGCCTAACGATTCAAGGCTTCACTATGCCCGACCACTACGACAAAGTGCCAGCGCTAGTAGCCAAACTCACCCCTTATGTGATGCAAGGAAAAATCAAACACCGCGCCCATGTATTAAATGGATTAGAGTCCGCTATTGATGGTCTAAATTTATTACTAACCGGTGGTAACAAAGGTAAGTTAATCGTTAAATTGTAATACCTATTATGTCGTTCCCAGATACCACACTGGGGATGACAGCTTATTAGTTTCAACTTAGAACCATCAATTAGCCTCAGTGTTGAGGGTACTCAACCGATATTTTCAGCAGCTTACGGCGACAATTGGGAATCCGATGTAGGTAGATTTGGTTTTGTTATTAGTGGTAGTTTCACAGAGCAAGAGGCTGTTTCTTTTCGCCCTCGTGTCGACCGCGACAACTTGGGCACCAATTCTAGTGGTGGTGAACCATCTGAATTTCTTGGCATTCGGTTCCTGACCCAAGAACAAGAAAATGATGATTATGAAACCACCAATATCGCCACAACGTTTGAGTTTGCACCGAATGAAAATATGAAGTTCCATTTCGATGCCATAGTCACTGAGCAAGAACAGAGTAGAGATCAGTATAGGCTTCAGGCTTCGGGTGTAAGTAATTTAATAAATGTTAGCGTACATACGGCATTCGAAACCGTCAACTTTGGTACTCTAGGAGGTAATGACCTAGGTAGTTTTGAAGCTGCATACGCTGATCTTATTGACGTAAGCCTAGATGCTGATGATCCAAACTTACGTACTTCAAGTGAAACGGGCTCTCGTGTCACAGATACTGAAGTGTTTGTATTCGGTGGGGAATGGCAAGGGGATAACCTTAAAGTCAGTGCTGAAGTATCGTCGTCAAGCTCTGATACGATTGCGGGTAAATTTGAAACCACAGTAAACTTTATTAACCCGAACCCCCCTATTGGTAGTGGCAATGATAACTCTAAACGGGATTTACCAAGCCATATTTGGATTTTTAAATGTCACTCAAAGAAACAGACGCCACCTAAATGATGGCAGACCTCCACCCAAAGTAGCGGCTTCTTGCACCACTAAGATTTAAATTTTAAGGCTTAATGCTTTTTAATTTTTTTGTCTACTTTAGCCATTAATTGATTAATTTCAATACGCCTAAACTCATCCGCTACAGGTCTTTCTTCACGAGCGGCAGCCTGAAGAGCATGAGTTAAATGTTTTTTTGCTTTTTTATATTCTTTTTCGTCAAATAAAAACTCACCATAGAAGTAGTTCGAATCAAGGCCATTTGGATTAATCAGCATGGCTTTTTCCAGCATTTCTTTGGCAGTATCGTCATCACCAAAACCAAGTGGCCAGCCAGGTACCTTGTGATAAAGCGTGCCTAAACTGGCATAAGCTGAACCATTAAGGGCTGAGTCGTCAATTCCCATCGATTTTTCAAGGGATTTTTTTGCATCTTTAGCTAAAGACAGGGCACCGATACCGCCTTTTGCCCCTGCATAGCTCGACTCAATAATACCCAACCAGACTAGACTGTTTGCATTATCTGGATTCGCTGCAACTAATTCTTGGGCTTGTTTAAGCAGATTTTCGAATCCGTCTTCTTGGGCATCATCGACAAGTTGATAGTTTACTTTTGCCCAGTGTTGTTGGAGATTAAGCAACTGCATATTAAAGTTCTCTGCAGCAACGGTAGAAGAAGACGTTGCAGCTAACGAAGATGCAGTAAATAGGGCTGCTATCCCGAATGTGGTCAATGATTTAGTAAATTTCATAGAAATATCCTCTTTAAAGTAAAATCAACAATCATGATTACAATGACTGCTTTAAATAACGTTTAATAATTGAAAGTTTAGACTGAATAGCGTTGTCGACTAATTTGGGAATAAATCCGTTCATCCGAGCAAAAAGCTTTTCAGGCCAACCGACTACCTGCTCTCGTTTCTTACTATTTAGAAAAATCATAAATGCTTTAGCAACCACTTCAACACTGTCCATTGCGTTACCAAGAGCCTTGTTCATGTCTTCGACACTTGCAGCGTTTATATTGGTATGGGTTGCACGAGGTGCAAAATATCCAAACCGGATACCGGAGTCACTATATTCACGTGCCAGAGTTTGGGTAAATCCACGTAAACCAAATTTGGAAGCACAATAGGCACTAAAACCAGGATAACCAATATAACCAAAGGCCGAACCTACCTGAATAATGTTGAGTTTTTCTTGGTCTGATTGATGTGTGTTCGACTTAGACTTTGCAAGAAACTCCTGAGTAAACAACATAGGTGTTATCAAGTTGGTCTGCATCAATTCATTTATTAATTCTGGCTTAGCATCTTCAAAAGCAATAAAACTAGATAAACCTGCTGCATTCACCAGTAAATCAATGGATTTATTGGCAAAAGCAAGATCAAGAATGTTGGCGCGATCTTCTGGTTTGTTTAAGTCGCCTACCAAAATCTCACAGTTTCCTGTCATGGCTAGTTTACGTTGCTGAAGCTTTTTCTGATTACGTCCTTGAATAAAAACGTTGTAGCCGTTTTCACACAGAATATTAGCAATTGCACCGCCGATGCCACCTGATGCACCCGTGACTAAACAAGTCTTAGCTTTGTTTATATTTTGCAAAATTAGACTGCCTCTTCTTTTAGGATTGAAAAATTGACATAAGTGGCGTCTATTTTTGCTTGATAGTGTTGATTAATTTGCTCACGTTTGGGACGCATGTTGGCCGTGTATAGTCCGTCTTCAAACGTCATAGCTTGAGCTAGGATAATATTGGCCTTAATTTGGGCATAGTCCGGCAGATGACTATTTATTTGGTCGATAGCCTTGTCAATAATAGTGTCGTCAATTTGCTCTGAAATAGGCACAAGCACCGCCATACAAAATGGTCTACTATCACCAAGCACAACAGATTGTAGAAATAAGCCGGTAGCGAGTAATTCAGACTCAATCCACTCTGGAGAAATATTCCGCCCGAAGGAATTGATGATGGTGTTCTTGATACGGCCTTGAATGTAAATCTTGTTGTTTTCGATATTGGCAATGTCTCCAGTAAAAACGCGTGTTTTATACCAAGAATTACGATCCTCTAAATAACCTAAAAATGTATTACCCGTTATGACCAACTCGTTGTTAATCACTTCTGCCTGTAAATGTGGTAATACGGTTCCAGCGCTCGATAGGTCATTGTTATTCGGTGTATTAATACATACCACTGAACTGCATTCAGATAACCCGTAACCTTGATAAACGGGTAAGCCTAGACTTCTGGCGTCGGCCAGTAATGAGGCTGAAACTCGGCTACCACCAACTGCAATAAATTTAAGTGTTGATGGTGGTTGCCAGTTATTTTTGGACGCTATTACCAGTACCTGAAGTAATTCGGGTACTAAAATTAAGCTGTTTGCCTGAACTTTACTGATGCAACTTAATAATGCATTTGGATTAACTAATCGACTACCTTCAAATCCACGCTCTGCGTCGCTAGCTATAACGACTGTGCCGTAAGCTAACATTGGACAATAAACGCCGGCGATATTTTCAAGTAAGGTTGGTAAGGGCAACAAGCACAAATGCCGAGGAGTCTTTAAACCAATACTGGTAACCAGTTCACTAGCCACTGTCATTTGATTTTTGTTGCTTAAACAGACACCTTTTGGTGTGCCTGTTGAGCCCGATGTATAGGTTATTTTCGCCGTGCCATTGGGTGCTTCTACACTATTATCTTGAACAAGTTTGTAGGTAATAAGTGACACTTGTTCACATTCACAAAGCTCTCCAAAATTGATTCTCTGTTGGCTGAAAAGAATTTGTGGCTTCGCCGATAAGAGTAATTGGTCATATTGGGTTTGAGTGAAAAACAATGGAATAGGCGTTAAAATAAGCAGCGCCATTTGACATGCCAAATCAACAACAACCCAATCAATGGAGTTGTCTGCATGTAAGGCGACTGAATTAACCTCTTGCTCGGTTAACCATTGCGATAAGGTTTTTACTCGTTGAGCTAAGCCAGCATAAGTAATACTAGTTTGAGAAGTTTCAATAGCAATTTGATTTTCAAACCTTTTCGGAACATTTATAAGCTGTTCTATTAATTCGTTCATTTTGACTACCTTTTTAACTTACTAGTAGTCACCGCGATTTTCTGTATGAGTTGCTCAAACATCTGCTTAAAGTGTTTTGACTTATCGATTACACTCATAACTGAGGCTAAAGAAACAAATACAACTTGAGGCTTGGCTTCGTAATATGAACCCCATTTTTGTGATGAACTCTGCAATTTATTTTTATCTGCGGTGGCAATGTAGTGACACTCTATACCTGCTTTGCCAATTAATTTAACCACGTGATCTGTTCCTGCAAATACCATGTGTTCATAGCCGTTACAAAACAACGAAACTGCAGTTGTGAGAAAAAGGGGAATGGTAAACTTGTTTGAATTGCTATATAGATGGCCAATTTCAGCAATATGCTTTCGAGCAACTGTTGCCTGTTTTTGTCTGATGTAATGTTCGATTGGTTGGGTTAGATACTGTTCAATAAATAAGTTATCTGTTGCAGTTCTGATACCCAAAGCCGCTTTAAAATTCCCATTATTGATAGCTAAAACATATGGCATAGTGATATCAATGTCTGCCCCATAAGTTGAGGCAAAGCCTTTTTTGATAAACTGCTCTGAGGCTAAACGGCCATTATCACTTTTTTGAAACACATCGATGGAAAACCCATACTTTGAATCAGTAGATTGACGAGTAAGACATGGGTTATTTACACGTTGACCATTTAAAGACTCAGTCCCTTTGAAGCCACTTGCTAATGTTGTTTCTTCTGTTTGCATCATTAAGACCTTTTGTAACTTTATGATGCAAAGAATAAACGTGAAGCCTTAAAATAATCTTAAGATTTAAAAATAAATGAAAAAAGTAGAAAAATCTAATTAGATAGCAAAATTATTTATACCCTACAAACGCCCCCTTAATAATCTTTTAAGTTTTGTCATAGATACTCGTTTAACTCAACATAATTTACTATTAGGACTCCCCAATGAAAAATATTATTTCGTGTACCAACAACGCAGCGCTAAATGATGTTGAGGTAGTTAGCCAAGTTAAACAAAAATTGAACGAAAGCGGCTGGGTATTATTGCGGGGGTTTAATGCAAGCTTGCCGAAATTTAGTGAATTATTGAAACAATTTTGCAGTGAATTAACGTTTGATCCCGCCCGTGAATTCGCAGATAAATCTAGCCAAAAAGTAAATGCCGGTAAAGATCCGGTTGGTTTGCATATAGAAAATGGTAATACACCTTTCCCACCTAATCTTGTCGCTTTCTATAGTGCTAAAAGCGCTAAACAAGGATCTCAAACAACTGTTTGCGACGGAGCAGAGCTTTTTATAAACATGCCTAAAGAGTTACAACAAGCATGGCAGCAAACGATCACAGTTTCTCGACGTTTACCTTCTCATCTTTGGCGACAATATGTTGTGAATCAGCATCCTGACGTGAGTTGCATAACAAAAGTAACAGAAAAACATTTATCTGACTTTATAGCGATTAATAAGCATCAAAGAGGAAAGGTAAACGCTGATGATAGCTTGGATTACGAATTGGATATTCAGCCATGTTTGCTAGTTAAGAACCTTACAATTAAAGGAGAAAATCAAACTCAGCAATTCGTTTTTGCAAACGCCATTCTAGGCCCTTCATATAATTATGAAAAACCGAATTATACCTTCCCAAATGGTGAGGCATTAAGTGAGACATTAATCAGTAAAACCGCTGAGCTTGCAGAAAAACATACACAAGAGATCCATTGGCAAGACGGAGACATAGCGATCATTAACAATAAACGAGTATTGCACGGACGCAGAGCCATTATCGGTAACTTAACGGACAGAGAACTTTTTATTGGCATGGGATATTAGGATTCAGGTTCAAATTCAAAGTATCTTCGACAGGCGGATTAACCAAGTAGTTTCCAGTCTTAATATAGACGTTCTGTGTTAACAGGGTTATATAAATACTGACGTCAAAAATTACAGCAGTAAAAATACATACTCTGAAAAGCTTACTTTTCTAACTTTGTGCAATCTTCAGGTTTTATAGATCCTCCAGTTTGTCGATAATCACTTTATTGGCTATTGGAAAAGTAAAATCCCTAAGATCAGAAATATCCACCCACTGACTTTGCTGACCTTCCTGATGATTTGCTTCGCCCTCAAACCCCTCGACCAAACGAACATCTAAACGTACTTTTTTGTCACCGTAATCATGTTCAATCAGCATAAAGTGGCTCTGTTTGGTCACATGTATGCCAATTTCTTCTGACAGCTCTCTGGCAAGCGCTTGTTCAATGGTTTCATTAGCCTCACGTTTTCCTCCTGGGAACTCCCACTTACCGCCCTGGTGTAAGTCATCTGCGCGTTTGCTGATGTAGATTTTGTTACCTGCTTTGATAACGCCCACCGCTACTTCGACTACTTTCATTCTGGTTTCCTTTGTCTACTAAATTTGATCGTTGTAAAACAAAAAAGTCGGACATAAGCCCGACTTTAGATAAATATGTTTAAATTTCACATCAACTTAATTTACCATGACACTGCTTATATTTTTTACCTGAGCCACATGGGCAAGCATCGTTTCGACCGACCTTTGGCCCTTGGCGTTGAGCTGCTGCAACGCGAGCGGGTTCTGGTTCGCTTGCTGATTCATGTTCGAAATTTTTCGGCGTATTATCTGCCTGACGTCTTTGCTCTTCTACCGTTTCAACGTCTTCTTGGGCTTTGACTTGTACTTTACTCAAGATAGTGACAACCTCGATTTTTAGCGCTTCTAACATCTCAGTAAACAATTCAAAAGATTCACGTTTATATTCTTGTTTAGGATTTTTCTGTGCATAACCACGTAAATGAATACCTTGTCTCAGATGATCCATAGCAGCAAGGTGTTCTTTCCAATGGCTATCAAGATTTTGCAGCATTACCGCTTTTTCGAATTGCCTAATGACTTCTGGGCCAACAATTTCTTCTTTTCTTTTGTACGCCGCAGATACTTCTTCTAACACTCGCTCACGCAGTTTCTCTTCATAAAGCTTATCGTCTTCATCAAGCCAATTTTGTACCGGCATGTCGGTCAAAAACTCAGCTTTAAAGCGTTCTTCCAATCCAGTAATATCCCACATTTCCTCTAATGATTGAGGCGGTATATATTGGTCGAGAATGCCGTTAACAACATCCTCACGAATCACTTTAATCGTGTCACTGATTTCGCCTTCATCTAGTAATTCGTTGCGCTGTTCGTAAATAACTTTCCGTTGATCATTAGCAACATCGTCATACTCTAATAATTGTTTACGGCTGTCGAAATTACGTCCTTCAACTTTACGCTGAGCGTTTTCAATAGCCCGCGTCACCCAAGGATGTTCTATGGCTTCGCCCCGTTCCATACCCAGACGCTTCATCATATTGCCCATTTTTTCAGAGGCAAAGATACGCATTAAGGCATCGTCTAAAGACAAGTAAAAACGGGAAGAGCCTGCATCACCTTGACGACCTGAACGACCACGTAATTGATTATCTATTCTTCGTGATTCATGTCGTTCTGTGCCTATGATATGCAGACCACCTGACGCTAAAACGGTATCATGGGCAATTTTCCAATCGTCTTTAATCTTTTCAACTTTGCTTGGTTTAGGAGCATGGATCTTATCAATTTCTGCCTGCCAATTTCCGCCTAAAACAATATCAGTTCCACGGCCCGCCATGTTAGTGGCAATAGTAATAGCTCCTGGTTTGCCCGCTTGGGCAATAATATCTGCTTCTTGTTCGTGGAACTTAGCATTCAATACTTTATGAGCAATTTTTGCTTTTTTAAGAATGCCTGAAATTAACTCTGAATTTTCTATGGATACTGTACCCACTAAAGCTGGTTGACCACGTTTAACACAGTCTTTAATATCTTCGACTATCGCTTCGTACTTTTCCTCAGCCGTTAAGAAAATCAAATCTGCTTTGTCATCGCGTACCATAGGTTGGTTAGTAGGAATAACAACCGTATCTAAACCATAGATACTTTGGAATTCAAATGCTTCAGTATCTGCAGTGCCTGTCATGCCAGAAAGCTTATCGTACAAACGGAAGTAATTCTGAAAAGTAATAGAAGCTAAAGTTTGGTTTTCATTTTGAATATTAACGCCTTCTTTGGCTTCTATTGCTTGGTGCAAACCTTCAGACCAACGACGACCTTCCATGGTGCGCCCAGTATGCTCATCAACGATCACAATGTCGTTATCTTTAACAATGTAATCTACATCCTTTGAAAACAGTTTGTGAGCCCGTAATGCCGCATTAACATGATGCAATAATGAAATATTAGCAGCAGCAAATAAAGACTCGTCTTCAGATAAAATACCTTCGCGCTGTAAGATTTGCTCTACAAATATCTGACCATTTTCGGTTAAATGGATTTGTTTACCTTTCTCATCAATAGTGTAATGACCGTCGCCTGCCTCACCCTCTTCGTCTTCTTTTTCTTGCCTAGTGAGTTCAGGAATAATGACATTAATTTTGCGATACAACTCTGAACTATCTTCAGCCTGTCCAGAAATAATAAGAGGAGTACGAGCTTCATCGATAAGAATCGAATCAACTTCATCAATCACAGCAAAATGCAGGGACTTCTGAACGCGATCACTTGGACTAAACGCCATGTTGTCACGCAAATAATCAAAACCAAATTCATTATTTGTACCGTAAGTAATGTCAGCGGCATAGGCTTCTCTTTTTTGTTCATGATTAATGCCTGGAATATTACAACCTACCGTTAAACCCAGAAATTCAAATAATTCCCTACTCCAGTCTGCATCGCGGCTAGCTAAGTAGTCATTAACGGTAATAACATGTACACCTTTACCTGATATGGCATTTAGGTATGAAGGCAAAGTTGAAGTTAACGTTTTACCTTCACCCGTTCGCATTTCAGCAATTTCACCTTGGTGTAATACTTGACCGCCGAGCATTTGCACATCGAAGTGACGCATCCCATATACTCGTTTACTTGCCTCACGCACTACCGCAAAAGCTTCAACCATAATATCATCTGTGGTCTGATCTTTGCCTAAACGCTGTCTAAATTCGCTAGTTTTGTCTTTGAGTTGTTCATCGGTTAAGGCTTCGTATTCAGTTTCTAGCTGATTAATAAGGTCAACAGACTTGCTCAGCTTTTTTACTGTTCGGTCGTTACGACTTCCGAAGATTTTGGTAAAAATACTAGAAAACATCGATTTGCAGCTTCCAATCTAAATGATTAATAATTTAAATTGCACACAGATTACGAACAACTTGTGAACAACCCCTGTACTAAAATAAAACAATCGGCTCATAAGAGCCGATTGTCGTTAATATGTTTATAACTTATGAAAATTTTTAGGAGCTTTTGCGGTACACATAAGGTAAGGGATCCTGATTTTTACCATTGCGTATAACCTCGTAATGCACATGGGCACCGGTAGATCGGCCTGTATTTCCCATTTCTGCAATAGTTTGTCCTTTAGTGACGACTTCACCAATCTTAACATTAACTTCTTTATTGTGCCCGTATCTTGTAATTAAACCATCGCCATGGTCTATTTCAACTAGATTGCCATATCCATAACGAGATCCGGACCACGTAATAATGCCTGCACCAGTAGCAAGAACTGGCTCACCTTCCTTTCCCGCAAAATCAAGCCCTTTATGCATCGCGGGCAGGCCATTGAAGGGGTCTTTACGGATGCCATAATAAGAGGATAACCAGCCGGAAGAAATAGGCTTACCTTCTAATCTAAACTCTTCCTCTATATGGTGACTTAACATAATAGATTCAAGGGCCATAAGTTCTTGTGCTTTATTTTCGATTCTTTTGTGCATGCGAGTCATTTTTGACAAAATTGCATCTTGGACCTGAATATCAATGTATGCAATATCCATAGGACTGCCCATGCCAGGTGTTTGTCCAAAACTAAACTCGTCAGGATTAAGCTTCGCTTGCTCTACCAACCTTGCTCCCAAAGCATCTAAGCGTTGAATTTGACTCTGCATATCTGCTAGTTTTTGAATCACACCCGTCATTCTTTGCTCAGTAGAATTGATAAGTAAACTTATTTCTTGAGATTGTTGTGTGAAGCCTGTTTTTGCATGTTGGATCCTAGCAATATTTTCCTTTAGAGAGTGTGTAGAGCGGCTAGAAATTAGGAAAAAAACGCTGATAGCAAATAGTGCCAACAACAATTGTGTCTTACCTAGATTCAACACAAATCGTGCGGTATTACTTCTAAAAAGTAACGTTAATTTCATTACTATTGACTACCCTTTCAATATGGACTCAATATAAATTTAAGCATAATACACCAGGAGATAAACTAAAAGCATTTGAAGTACACCAATCGCAACACATTGTTGGTTTTTCATACGTTCAGGATACCGTCAAAGGCAGAGTTTTCATCAACATTTAGTCAAAATTCGAAATTAACATGCCCAAAAAATTATATTTTGTTAATAATAACATATAGTTGGGTCTGATATCATTGATAACTATTGAAAAAACCATTTAATTAGTTATTCTGAACAATTACTAAAGTCGTTAGTCTGTTAATAATACTGATGCAAAACGTATAGGCATCTCTTCAGGGGTGTCATAACCAACAAATTCCCAACTTTCTTTACTTACCAATAATGCATTAAGCAATTTATTGTTCAAACCATGACCTGTCTTATAAGCGACTAGCTCACCAATAATACTGTGTCCAACTAGATACAAGTCACCAATAGCATCAAGTATTTTGTGTTTTAAAAACTCATCAGGGTAGCGTAAACCCTCAGGATTAAGAACGCGATATTCATCTAATGCCACAGCATTCTCCATGCTTCCACCCAATGCTAGGTTGTGTGTATTCATGTATTCAAGATCTTTCATAAAACCAAATGTACGCGCACGGCTTACTTCTTCCACATAAGACGAGGAATTAAAATCTAGTACCATATGTTGACGTGTTTGACTGATTACTGGATGTTCAAAATCAATTCTAAAATCAACCCTGAAACCATCATAAGGGCGAAGTTCTGCCCATTTATCACCGTCTTCAACTTTGATTACTTTATTGATTTTTATAAACTGTTTTGGTGCATTGATCTCTTCAATGCCTGCTGATTGCAATAAAAAAATAAACGGGCTCGCACTACCATCCATGATAGGCAATTCGTCACTGTCAACTTCTACAATAATGTTGTCTATACCTAATCCTGCTAAAGCAGAAGCTAGATGTTCAACTGTAGAAATCGTCGCACCGTCAGCGTTACTAATGCATGTACATAGCATAGTGTCACCTACAGCATCGGCACGAGCAGGTATGTCAGCATAAGGCTCAAGATCAACGCGGCGAAATACGATACCCGTATTCGCTGGCGCTGGCCGGAGAGTCATAGTGACCTTGTCACCTTTATGCAGACCGATACCTGTCTCTTGCACAGATTGTTTTATAGTGCGTTGTTTAATCATAATCTTTTTGCTTAATAGAATAAAAAGCGGCAACCATTATACTAAATATACTTAGCATTGTCAAAAACTGCCATACTTAACGCTATTTATAATGCTAGACAACCTTTGAACCAATTTATGAATAATAATTCAAATTAATGCCTAGTCAGCCTGTTTACGTAAAAATGCTGGAATATCCAAGTATTCCAAATCATTTCCCTGTATTACTTTTTCTTCGCTAGCTACCGTTTTTGAGGTTTCTGGCATCACGCTCGCACTTGGCATTACTTGTGATCCATTAGCCTGCAATTTGAACTCATTACTGTCAGCAATGGCTTTACTCGCTCTATTAGATACCAATGAAATATCTGGTTTCTTTTCAGCGCCAATACCCGTTGCCACAACTGTAACGCGCAACTCGTCAGACATATCCATATCGATTACGGTACCCACTACCACTGTGGCATTTTCGGATGCAAATGCTTTAACAGCGTTACCCACAGTTTCAAATTCATCTATAGAAAAATCAGGGCCAGCAGTAATATTGACCAAAATACCTCTAGCACCAGACAAATCGATATCTTCTAAAAGCGGACAAGCAATGGCACTTTCTGAGGCCTCTTCTGCACGGTCTTCACCGGATGCACTTCCATGTCCCATCATTGCGGTACCCATTTCAGACATAACGGTTCTTACATCGGCAAAATCCACGTTAATTAGACCAGGACGTGTAATAAGTTCTGCAATACCTTGTACAGCACCACTTAAAATATCGTTTGCAGCACTAAAAGCTTTAAGTAATGGTGTACCTTTACCCATCACCTTGAGTAACTTTTCGTTAGGAATGGTGATCAATGAATCAACGTATTTAGATAACTCGTCGATGCCTTGCTCAGCAAAATCTGTGCGTTTCTTTCCTTCAAACGGGAAAGGTTTAGTGACAACAGCCACTGTCAAAATACCCAACTCTTTTGCTACTTTGGATACTTCTGGCGCCGCACCCGTACCTGTCCCCCCTCCCATGCCGGCAGTAATAAATACCATATCTGCGCCTTCTAAAGCTTGCCGTATGGTTTCTCTGTCTTCTTCTGCAGCTTGGCGACCGATATTAGGATTCGCACCTGCACCTAAACCTTTGGTAACGCTTGAACCAATTTGCAGCGTCACATTTGCAGAGGAACTGCGCAGCACCTGAGCATCAGTATTGATGGCAATAAACTCCACACCTTCAATATTCTGTGCCACCATATGCTCTATTGCATTACCGCCACCGCCACCAACGCCAATGACCTTAATTACAGCTTCTTCGCTATGACTATCCATTAACTCAAACATTTTTACTCTCCGGTTTGTAAATAGAAACAGTCAGGAGTTCATCCTTGCCTGCTGTCCAACTTTATTATTTAAAATTTATTTTCAAAAGAAAAAATCTTAAAACTCACCTTTAAACCAACTTTGAATTCGTTGCCACACGCCTTCACTTAACTTGTTTTTCATAGCAAGCTGGCCAATGACATGCTCTTTTCCGTATTGCAATAGGCCTACAACTGTAGCAAATTTTGCATCTTCAACATATTCAGATAACCCTTTCATTCCTATGGGTTTACCTACACGAACTGGCATTTGAAAAATTTCTTCAGCAAATTCAACTGCGCCTTCCATTTTTGCCGTCCCACCTGTTAACACTATGCCAGCAGCAATTTGTTCTTCTAATCCACTGACACGGATTTCATCATGTACCAATTCAAACAATTCTTGATAACGTGGCTCAATTACCTCTGCTAATGTATGTCTTGACATAGCTCTTGATGGCCTACCACCCACACTGTGTACTTCGATATTTTCTTCCATACTGACCATATCTTTTAAGGCACAAGCATGTTTAATTTTTATCTCTTCTGCATGACTAATTGGTGTACGGAATATCTTTGCTATATCACTGGTAATTTGGTTACCCGCAGCAGGGATAACAGCAGTATGTCTTATAGCCCCATCTGTGTAGATCACCATATCAATGGTACCGCCACCGATATCTACCACACACACACCTAATTCTTTTTCATCGTCCGTTAATACAGCATAACTAGAAGCCAAAGCCGAAAAAATCAGTTGGTCAGCCGTTAATTCACAGCGCTCAACACACTTGACCAAATTTTTAGCCATGTCGTCAGCACAGGTGATAATATGCGCTTGCGCTTCCATCCTAACACCTGACATACCGATAGGATTTTTAATGCCTTCTTGTACATCGATGGTAAATTCTTGAGGTAATACATGTAACAACCGACGTTCGGCAGCAATAGGTACAGAGCGTGCAGCGTGAATCACATTATCTACATCTTCCTGGGTCACTTCTTGGTTATTAATGGGTACCATGCCACTTTCGTTTTGGCATTTAACATGGCGTCCCGAAATCGCCATAAACACTGAAGAAACGCTACAGTCTGCCATCAGTTCCATTTCATGCACAGCACGTTTCACTGATTGCACCACAAGATTAAGGTCGTTTACTCCACCCTTATCCATACCTTTAGACGCATGACTACCTAAGCCCACAATGCTAATAGAGTTGTCGTTTAATAACTCACCCACTATGGCTTTAACATTACTGGTGCCTATATCTAAGCCAACAATTAGCTTTCTTTCTGTACCCTTAGACATATTTTCCAACTTTCAAACTCATCACACTCATCACACTCATCACACTCATCACACTCACGTTAATTTAATCGCTTATTATCTGGTTTTTATGTTACTTAAATTTATATATGCACATTTATACTATTTTCTTGGAGGGTTTCCAGCCTACGGCTAAGCCAGTATCATATCGCAAGTCAACATAATCCACTTGTCTGTTTTGTTGTGAAATAAGTGGTAATAAATCCACAAATCGCTGTAACCGATTAATAAATTTAGTCCGCCCTAAATTCAATTTAATGCCATTATTTAATGCCACATTCCAAGCAAAACGCTCGCTTAAAAACATTTCCACTATATACAAATTAGACGTTTCTAATAACGACTGCATATTACGGTAACCCTGCAGTGCTGTTTGTTCACTTCCACCCGGACCATATAAATTAGGCAGTCTTATTTTCAAACTCAGATCGGCACGGCTAATTTGTGCATCAAATACGTCACCATATTGATTAAGCAACATATCGTCGTTCCAAATAGCAAAAGGCTGTTGCTCAACTACAAAAATTTCTAAGCCACTAGGCCAACGTTTTCGAACTGATGCGCGATATACCCAAGCCATAGCCTCAACTGCTTGATGGGTTTGATTAACATCTAACTCAAAAAAACTCCCAGGTTGTGTTCTTTTTATCAACATTTTTATATTTTTATCATCGATAAAAGTGAGTTCACCTGAAACCACAATATCCTGCACTGGAGCTTGTTGCTCATCTTCTAGCCATTTATTAAGCTCGATTACAGCAAAAGCTAATAAACCCAGCAAACCAATAAAAAATGTCAATCCCATACATAAATGAGAGTTTTTGTGGAGCATCTTCAGTACGGTTAATTGGCTCATCAAGTCACCTCAAAACATCAGCTGTTGCCAGTACAGACACAGACAACTCAGCAAAAGTTAGTCCTGCTTTTTTTGCTGCCATTGGCAATAAACTTTTTTCAGTCATACCAGGCACTGTGTTCGCTTCTAACAAGTAAAAGCGACCTAGTTTATCTTGCATAAAATCTACTCTTCCCCAGCCTGAACCGGCCAATGCATCAAATGCTGCAAGCGCTAATTCACCCAACATATTTTCTAGCGCATCGTTCAAGCCACTTGGGCAAGTATACACAGTGCTATCCGCTTGATATTTTGCAGTATAATCATAAAAATCGCGGGGTGTGGTCATACTAATAGATGGCAATGCTTTGCCATTGAGTAGGCTAACGGTATATTCGCAACCATGAATGAATTGCTCAATCAAAACTTTATCATCGTATTTAAACGCGTCTTGAATGGCTATTTCCAGTTGTAGCGCACTATTTACTTTCGCCATACCAATGCTAGACCCCTCATGAGCAGGTTTGACCATTACCTCACCCCCCAATTCAGCCATTATAGCCCCGCATGATCCCGCATCAAAGCTTCTTTTATCAGCTATTTTATAATTGGCTGTAGGCAGTCCTATACTCTGCCAAATCTGCTTACTACGAATTTTATCCATACTCAACGCAGATCCCAAAACACCGCTTCCTGAATAAGGTAAATTAAGAAGCTGCAATGCTCCCTGAAGTGAACCATCTTCACCACCTCGACCATGTAACATAATCAAGACGCGCTCAAATTTTTCAACCAACAACTGCGTTAAAGGTTGCTCAGCAGGGTCAAAAGCGTGTGCATCAATACCCATATCAAGCAACCCACGTAATACGGTTTTTCCTGAATTCAGAGACACCTCTCTTTCAGCCGAAGAACCGCCAAACATTACTGCGACTTTTCCATAATCATTAGAGTCTCTGGATGTTAACTGCTGCTCTTTCAAGGCTGTAACCCTTTGTTTAGTATTGTGGGTTCTAATTTGCTTGTTTGTAAAAACTTGGCGATTTGCCCTATGTTTCCAGCTCCTTGAGTCAAAACAATATCTTGATCTTTAAGGCTTTCAGATAGTAATTTAGGTAGTTCAGCAATGTCCGACACATAAATGGGCTCTAATTGTCCACGCTGACGAATAGAACGACACAACGAACGGCTATCCGCACCATCTATCGCGTCTTCACCTGCCGAATAGACTTCAAGTAACAGCAGTACATCTACCTGCGAAAGTACTTTGACAAAGTCTTCATACAAGTCTCGTGTTCGAGTAAAACGGTGAGGCTGATAGGCCATAACTAAACGCCTATCTGGCCAGTTATTCCTAGCTACGGCTATAGTGGCTGCGACTTCTGTTGGATGATGTCCATAGTCATCTATCAAAATAGCTTGGCCTTTTGACGTGGCATAGTCACCCAAAAACTCAAAGCGCCTGCCAATGCCTGAAAATTCAGCTAAGGCCTTTACTATATATATGTCTCCTAGTCCCTCATCACTTGCCACTGCAATAGCAGCCAAAGAATTTAGCACATTATGTTGCCCGGGAAGATTAACGGTAATGGCCAGTGATGGTAAGTTTTCACGTAACACATCAAAGGAACTTTTATTAAAGCCTAATTGAATATTTACAGCACGCACATCAGCTTGCTCAGACACGCCATAGGTAAGATATTTACGACCAATCTTTGGTAACAAATTTTGGATAACCGGATCATCAATACACAACACAGCTAAGCCGTAAAAAGGTAAGTTATGCAGAAAATCAATATAGGTGTCCTGCATCTTTTGAAAATCACCCTCATAGGTTTCCATATGGTCTGCTTCGATGTTTGTAACAACAGACACCATAGGCTGCAGATGCACAAAAGATGCGTCACTTTCATCAGCCTCGGCAATGAGATATTGACTATCACCTAACCTGGCATTAGTTCCTGCACTATTTAACAGCCCTCCAATCACAAAAGTGGGATCAAGGTTAGCCTCAGCAAAAATAGTTGAAATTAAGCTAGTTGTAGTCGTTTTGCCGTGAGTCCCAGCAATAGCAATTCCATAGCGAAAACGCATCAATTCAGCTAACATTTCTGCTCGGCGTATTACTGGTATACGTTTTTCAATAGCAGCGCTTATTTCAGGATTAGTATTGTCAATTGCGCTCGATACCACCACCACGTTCGCTAGCGCTATATTACTAGCAAGATGGCCAAAATAAATAATCGCGCCTAAATTTTGTAATCTTTGGGTCATACCATTGGCTTGGCGATCAGATCCGGAAATATTGTAACCTTCATTGAGTAATACTTCTGCGATGCCGCCCATACCCGCACCACCAATACCCACAAAATGAATATGCTTAATCCTACGCATCTCAGGCACATGGTAATGGGCTGGGGTTTTTCTCGTCATTCTTCTCGCTCGCTTAATCGAATACAGTAATGGGCGACTGTCTTAGCTGCATCTAAACAGGCAACAGTCTTAGCGCGTTTTCCCATCTCTATAAGTGTATTTGGTGACTGCACATATTTTTCTAGCAAGGTGCATAACTTCTGAGCCGTTAGCTCACTTTGAGGTAACAACTCAGCTGCTTGTAACTCGACTAAAGTTTGCGCATTTTTTGTTTGATGATCGTCTACCGCATGGGGCAAGGGCACAAATATTGCCGGTACCCCCGCGGCAGAAACTTCAGCTACAGTTAAAGCACCTGCTCGGCAAATAACCAAGTCAGCCCAAGCATATGCTGCAGGAATATCATCAATAAACTCGGTGATTTGATACAAATTTTGTTCAATAGCTTGCTGGGAGTAGGCCTCTTGTACTTTTGCTAAATGCTCTGCACCGGTTTGATGACGGACATTTATCTGTTTAATATTAGCCAGCGACAAAGGCACCGTTTCATTTAACACTTGCGCGCCCAAGCTACCACCAACTACAAGCAGATTAAGAGGTAAATCAATGCTATTTTTTTCAGGTAGACTTGCAAATTCGCTACGTACAGGGTTGCCAACCCAAGAATATTTACAATTTTCGTTTAACTTTTGCTCTGGGAAAGTCTTATCAAACCCTGTAAGCACTTTATTTGCGATCCGCGACAACAGTTTATTTGTTACTCCGGGCACCGCATTTTGTTCATGTAATATCAAAGGTAATCGATTCAACCATGTGGCCACACCGCCCGGCCCACTTGCGAATCCTCCCATACCAATCACTACATGGGGTTTAAATTTTTTAATCACCTTGTGGGCTTGAATTATTGCTTTAATTATTTTAAAAGGTGCCAGAAACAAGGTGAATATGCCATTTTTACGTACACCTACTACATCAATAAAGCTGATTGGATAACCGGCTTGAGGGACTATCTGAGATTCCATACGACTGGATGTGCCCAGCCAATGGATTTGCCAGTTTTGAGTAACCATTTCAGAAGCGACAGCTAAACCAGGAAAAACATGTCCACCCGTGCCACCAGCCATGATAAGTAAACGTTTAGTCATGTGGTCCCCCACCTTTAGCATTAGCAGATGGATCTATTCGGACTTCATCCACTACGTCCTCGATAACGGTGTTGACTTTTTGCTTGGCTTTTCTGATTAACGTTCTTTTTTTGCCTTTAGGTTCGCTTAATTTATTGAGTACTTGAATACCATCTACTCGCATCTCAAAATCGATACGCACTAAGATGGCTACCGCTACAGACATGATTATCAAACTTGAGCCACCGTAACTTAGTAAAGGAAAGGTTAATCCTTTAGTGGGTAAAACACCTGCACTGGCACCTACATTGACAGCCGTTTGTAAGCTAAACCATATACCAATCGAATAAGCTAAATAGGCATCAAAAGGGCGTTCTTTACGTAATGCTAAATTCCCCATTACCATGGCTTTCATCACAATAACGAGCATGATAACCAATACCGTCAAAACCCCAGAGAAACCTAATTCTTCAGCTAAAATCGCCATTATAAAATCGGTGTGTGCTTCTGGTAGGTATTCAAGTTTCTGTAAACTATTGCCTAAACCTTGACCAAACACATCGCCACGACCATATGCCATCAATGATTGAGTTAACTGATAACCACTACCAAAGGGGTCGGCCCATGGATCTAGAAAAGAAGTGATACGTCGTACTCGATATTCTTCAAAAACGATGAGTAACACTACCGCCAAAGTGCCAGCAAGGGCCAGGCTGAAAAACTGCCAAAGTTTGGCCCCTGCCAAAAACAACAAGCTAATAGTAGTAAACAACATGACCACTACAGTGCCAAAGTCTGGTTGCAATAGAAGTAATAAAGCAAGGGCAAAAATCACCACTAAAGGCTTGATAAATCCCTTTATATTCTCAGTCACTTCCTCGTGCCTGCGCACGAGATAACCCGATAAATAACAAAATAAAAATAACTTGGCGGGTTCTGCAGCTTGAATAGTGATTGGCCCAACGACCAACCAACGTGTGCTACCATTAACGCTGCGACCTATTGCTAATACGGCAAGCAATAAAAGCACCGACAATAGCAACAACCAAACATTACTCATTCGCCACCAACGCATAGGTATTTGCATAACAATCATGGCTGAAAGCATTGCCAAAACAACATAAATAGCATGGCGAATAGCAAAATGAAACGGATTACCAAACAGTCTATCCGCGACTGGCATTGAAGCTGAAGTCACCACTACTAATCCTATTGATAATAAAGCAAACGCCAAAAGTATTAGTAAATGATCATATGGCTGAATTTCAGTTTTAATTGGGATTTGAGTTTCATCATGCTTAGTCATAAATATTTGTCTAAGCGAGCTAACTTTGTTTTCAGTTATTGTACTCATGCTGCTAGCGCCTGCACAGCTTTGGCAAAACACTCGCCCCGCTGCTGATAATTAGCAAACATATCTAAACTGGCGCAAGCGGGTGAAAGCATCACAATATCACCTGCTTGACTGTGTTTAGCTGCCACCAAAACGGCCTCTTTGATGGTCTGTACTTTTACATTATTTGGGTGCAAGCTGGCAATCTTATCACCGTCTTTTCCAAGGGTGATAAGCAAACCAACAGACTGAGTTAAACACTCGGACATTATAGAGAAGTCAGCCCCTTTGCCTTCTCCACCTGCAATCAGTATTAACTTGCCTGTAATATTACTTACCAGACCATTAATAGCAGCCAAAGTCGCCCCAACATTGGTCGCTTTAGAATCATTGATCCAGCGTACATTATTCAACATAGATACGGTTTGGCATCTATGGGGCAAACCGCCAAATTGTTGAGCGCCTTGTCGAATACTGTTATCGTCTATGCCGAATACTTTAGCTAAGGCAGCAGCAGCTTGAATGTTTAACATATTATGGGCGCCGACCAATAAACAACTCTTGCTGTCTAAGAAAGTGTTACCGTCCAACAAAATGCAAGCTTCGTCATTATCCCAAGAAAAACCTTCTCTACTTTCAGATAATCCATAACTAATGCTCGCCTTTGTATTTATCGAGCAAGACAAATCGTCATCTCTATTACGGACAATAAATTTGCAGTTTTTATATATGCTGAGTTTGATTTGCTGATAATTCGCCAAATCACTATGGCGGTCTAAATGATCTTCGGTAATATTTAATACCGTAGCCACTAGTGGCATTAAAGAGTAGGTAGTTTCTAATTGAAAGCTCGACAATTCAAGCACAATGACATCGGCCGATTGATTCAATAAATCCAACGCAGGTACACCAATATTACCGCCCATCAATACCTTTTTACCTGCTGCTTTGCACATATCAGCTACTAGGTGGGTAACAGTTGATTTACCATTTGAGCCGGTAATAGCTATCACAGGACAGGTATTAAACTGTGCAAATAATTCAATATCGCCAATAACACGCACACCCGATTCAATAGCTTGTTGAATCGCGGGAGTATTTAGGTCAACTCCTGGACTCAACACTATCAAATCAGCTTGACATAACTTGCCTGTATCAAGCACTCCTAAAAACAATGGAACATCTAATCTAAGTGTTAATTCACTGCGGCTATCCATTGCAATCACCTTGGCACCTTTAGTTAATAAAAATCGCACGCAAGATAAGCCCGTAAGACCCATGCCCACTACAACGATACTTTTATTAGCTAAAGTAAATTTTTTCACTTTCTATTTATTCTTCCTTTAACGCAATTTCAAGGTGGCTAATCCCACCAACACTAACATCAAAGAAATAATCCAAAAACGCACAATAACGCGCGGTTCGGGCCAACCTTTTAATTCATAGTGATGATGTATTGGTGCCATTCTAAAAATACGTTTACCACGTAATTTAAATGACCCGACTTGCAAAATAACCGACAACGTTTCGACCACAAAAATACCGCCCATAATAAACAAAACTATTTCTTGGCGAACTAATACCGCTAGTACACCCAATGTTCCGCCTAATGCCAAAGAGCCAACATCGCCCATAAATACTTGAGCCGGATAGGTGTTAAACCACAAAAACCCCAAGCCAGCGCCGACTATAGCTGTGCACACAACGACTAACTCACTGGTAAGTGGCAGATAAGGTATGTGTAGATAAGCAGAGAAATTGATGTTGCCAGTCACATAAGCAAATATAGCAAAAGCACCTGCGACTAAAATAACGGGGACGATTGCAAGCCCATCTAAACCGTCAGTCAAGTTCACTGCGTTACTGGTGCCAACAATTACGAAGTATGTTACTACCATAAATAACATGCCCATTTGCGGCATAACGTCTTTAAAAAATGGGACTAACAAAGCTGTTTCTGCCAGATTTTGTTGACTAGAATATAAGTAAAACGCGACAGCAAGGGCAATCACAGACTGCCAAAGATACTTCCAGCGAGCGATTAAGCCTTTGGAGTCTTTGCGAATAACTTTACGGTAATCATCAACAAAGCCAATCGCACCAAAACTCACCAAAACAAATAAGGTGACCCACACGTACCTATTGTTTAAATCAGCCCACAACAGCACACTAAACAAAATGGCAGCCAAAATTAACAATCCGCCCATAGTGGGGGTACCTGATTTCGCCAAATGGGACTCTGGACCATCATCCCGTATAGTTTGGCCAATTTGCATGCGCTGCAACCAACGGATCATTTTAGGCCCAATAATCACAGCAATAAGCAATGCGGTTAGGGTACTTAAGATAGCACGCAAGGTTAAATACGAAAATACTCGAAAGCTCGTATCAAATTGCTGTAGCCAATCGGCTAACCACATTAGCATGCAATTCGCTCCCTAAACCGTTCAAGCTTTCCCAATTGGGATCCCTCTAAGGCTTTTACTACTAATTCCATTCTTGCACTACGAGAACCTTTAACCAGAATACTGACATAACATTTTTCTGACAATATTTGTTGGTTAATAAACTCAACCATCTGCTCTAAACAACTAAAATGGCGTCCCTTATCAGTAAACACATCACTCGCACTTTGACTTAACACACCCAATGTATACAGATTGTCGATACCTTTTTGCTTCGCATACTCGCCTACTTGCTCATGGTAATAGCGCGCTTTTTCACCCAATTCAGCCATATCTCCAAGTACCAGTATTTTTCTTCCAGCAAAGCTAGACAATAAATCGATTGCAGCATTTACCGAGCCTACATTTGCATTGTAAGTGTCATCCAAAACTTTCACTTGATTAGTCAGTTGTTTGACGTGCAAACGTCCCGCAACATGGGGCATAACGCGCAGGCCCTCTCGCACATCTTGCAAGGTTGCGCCTACATTTAAGGCTAATGCAGTGGCAACTAAGGCATTGCTCACATTATGCGCCCCAGGTATAGAGAGATTAATAGCAATACGCCCTTTAGGCGTAACTAATTCAAACTGCGCGCAGCCGTCTAAACCAAGAATAATATCTTGTGCATATACATCTGCTGGTTTTTCAGCAGAGAAGGTTTGTACCTTGTTATACTTAAGTTTACCTAACCAATAATCAGCAAACTGACTATCTGCGTTGACTACCGCTAAACCTTTGCTCTCAGATAAACCTTTAAATATTTCACTTTTTGCTCTTGCAACCCCAAGCAAACTCCCAAAACCTTCTAAGTGTGCGGCAGCGGCATTCACAATAGTGGCTACGTCAGGCTTAACCAAATTAGTGGTGTAGGCAATTTCACCTAAATGATTGGCACCCATCTCAATTACCGCAAACTCATGTTGTTGCTCTAATCTAAGCAACGTCATTGGCACACCTAAGTCATTATTAAAATTACCTTTAGTTGCCAGCACTTTGCCACGACGAGATAAGATGGCAGCAACCATTTCCTTAACCGTTGTTTTACCGCTACTACCAGTAATACCGACTGTTTTGGGAGCAACTTTTGCCTTTACCGCCGCCCCCAACAAACCCAATGCCTGCGTGGTATCTTCAACCAAAACATAAGGAAGCTGGGTTTCAACTTTACGTGATAGTATCAACGCAATCGCACCTTTTTCTTCAGCTTGTTGCACAAACTTATGCCCATCAAAATTTGGGCCTTCTAGTGCCAAAAACAAATCAGTAGGTAAGATACTTCTGGTATCGGTGCTGACACCTTCAATGATCACATCCTGCTTTTGCTGAGCTATTAATTGCCCATTAACCTGTTCTGCTACCCAGGATAGTGAAACCGATATCATACTGTTTTCCCCTCTTGAAAAAGTGCAACAAATTGGCGTTCATCATATGCCAGCGTTTGATTACCTATAATTTGATAATTTTCATGGCCTTTACCCGCGACTAAAATAATGTCCCCCGCAGAAGCCTGCTTTGCAGCCGCCTTGATCGCAGTTTTACGGTCATGTTCTACGGAAACCTTTTCTGGATTTATACAGCCTTCTAAGATGTCTTGAATAATGTCTTTAGGGTTTTCACTGCGCACATTGTCATCAGTTAAGATGACTTGGTCGGACAACCTTTCAGCAATTTCGCCCATCAAAGAACGTTTACCTGCATCACGATCGCCACCACAACCAAATACACAGAATATTTTTCCATGACAATGTTGTTTTGTGGCTAACAAAGCTTTTTCGAGGGCATCTGGCGTGTGGGCATAATCTACGACTATGGTTGCATGGTTTAGACGGCTATGAAGCTCCATTCTTCCGGCAACAGGTCTCAGCTTCTGTACGATGTAAGCAATCTGTTTTAGGCTTTTACCCAGACATAATTGACTGCAGATAGCAGCTAAAACATTACCCACATTAAATTCAGCCAATAACAATAATCGCAGTTCACATTCCCCCCAAGAGGATTGTATTGATAAAGCTATTCCATCGGAGTTAAAGCGCACATTATTCGCCACACAGTATTGATACTCAACGGGCATCTCAGAGGCACTAACATTCTGCCCATAAAGTACAACAGAGGTTGTTTTGGGTATATTTTTCAACCAGTTTTTATGTTCAGGATCATTGACGTTTATTATTGCGTAAGCCAGTTCAGGCTGGGACAACAAAAGCCTTTTCGCCAAACCGTATTCGGTCATTGAGCTATGGTAGTCAAGATGATCACGGCTTAGATTGGTAAAAATCGCAATGTCGGTTTTAACAGCTTTGATACGATTTTGTACTAGTGCATGTGACGACGCTTCCAGTGCAACTTGAAATGCACCTTCGTCAACAAATTTAGCCAATAAACGTTGCATACTGATAGCATCTGGCGTGGTGTTAACGCTGGTCTGTAAAGCCTGTGTGTTTTCAGGCGGTGAATACATGCCTGTACCTAACGTGCCGATAGAAGCTGCTCTTTCCCCCATCAAATGGGCTAACTGGCTAGTTAGCTGCACGGTAGAAGTTTTACCATTTGTACCAGTGACTGCGATTACAGACATTGAATCAGCTGGAAACTGATAAAAACACCCAGCTAATTCTGAAAGCTTTTCCGATAGTTGATAAAAATGAATAATGACACTTTGTTCACGCATTTCTAGATGACCATGACTCGCCATGTCGTCACATTGCGCTACGATCACTTTAGCACCTAAGCTGACCGCTTGAGGAATAAAGTCACGGCCATCCAATGCGTGTCCATCAATAGCAATAAATGCTTTATGAATTGCTACATCTCTGCTATCTAAGACTAAATCGCTGATCATAATATCTGGTGCATCAATGCTGAAATTAGCCAACAACTGCTTAATGCTTTGTTCAAACGCCTGAGGAAATTGTTTATTTATACTTACCATATCAGCCTGCATTTAGAGTCTCCAGATTAGTTTCAACAGGAGTTACGGCTAATGACGACACTGTTTTATCATCCGGTGGTACGTTCAACATCTGTAAACTGGCGGCCATAATCTTGGCAAATACGGGGGCTGCAGTTAGCCCTGCATAATAGAGTTCACCTTTAGGCTCATTAATTAAAATAACCACAGCCAACCGCGGATCTGAGACAGGTGCAACGCCTGCAAAGATGTTCACATATTCATCACCGTAACCATTAACATTTGCCTTACGACTGGTGCCTGTTTTACCTGCTACGCGATAGCCCGGCACACTGGCCTTTTCTGCAGAGCCACCTTTTTGTAATACACTTTCCATCATGTGTAATACTTGTTTCGTAGAGTGCTCACTGATAACTCTTTCGCTCGCAACAGGCGCATCAGGTTTTACGATGCTAAGTGGACGTTTGATACCGCCATCACCTAAAATGCTATACATTTTTGCAAGCTGCAAAGCTGTAACTGATATACCGTAACCAAAAGAGAGAGTAGATAATTCAAAATCAGACCAACGGTTTCTATTATTAAAAATACCGCTGCTTTCCCCAAGCAAATTGGCGCCACTATCGCTCATTAAGCCAACGTTGTAGTACATATCTAGCAAAAATTCTTTAGGTACCGACAAAGCCAATTTTGAGATCCCCATATTGCTGGACTTTCGAATAACTTCAGTCAAATCAATTTCACCATAATTTCTAGGATCTCTGACAATGTTACCACCTAGATGCATCCACCCAGGTGAGGTATCAATCAAAGAGTCTGCTTGTGCAGTTCCAAATTCTAATGCGCTTAATACTGCCAGAGGCTTGACTGATGAACCGGGTTCGTATGCATCGGTCACTGCGCGATTACGAATTCTGTGTGCAGACACTCCCGTTCTGTTATTTGGGTTATAAGAAGGACTATTAACTAGGGCAAGAATTTCACCCGTTTTAACCGCCACAACCACAGCCGAGCCAGATGTCGCGTTGTAATATTGAACCGCCTGTTTTAATTCTTTATAAGCTAAAGCTTGAATGCGTTGGTCAATGGTTAATTGAATATTTTGCGGCTTTTCACCTTCTTCAGATGCAATTAACTCGACCATTCGGCCTTTTGCATCACGGCGGATTTTGCGTGAGCCTTGGGCACCTGCCAACCATTTATTGTATAACTTTTCGACACCTTCTATGCCGGCATCGTCAACATTAGTAAAACCAACTACGTGTGCTGATACTTCGCCACTTGGGTAATAACGTCTTGATTCATCACGTAAATATATTCCGGCTATCTTGAGTTTTTCAACATATTCAGCCATCGCAGGGGAAACTTGACGCTGCAGATACACAAAACGCCTTTCTGAATGGCTGACTTTTTCTTTTAGCTCATCTATGTTTTGTCCTAATACTTCAGCCAATGCCTGCCAACGCTTATTATTCTGATTCTGCTTAGCCATCAAATCGAAGCCAGGCTCTTCCTTAGCTTTTTCCTCAGTTTCTTGTATTGATTGTGCAATCGCTTTGGGATCGGCCCAGATTGCTCGAACTGGCACGCTGACCGCCAACTGCTCGCCATTTCGGTCAACAATCAAACCTCTATGCAAAGGATTAACACGGGTACGTAAAGTGCGATTATCACCACGTTGTATTAATAAATCTGGTGAGACAACTTGTATATACGCCGCACGAATACTCAAACCAACAAACACCAATATAATCACTGCAACCACTACAATAAAACGCCAATGTAATAAACTTGGAGCACTATTCACTTTTGCTTGATTGGTTCTGCTTTTGTTTGTTGAATGAGTGCTGACTGGGTTCATTTTATCCTCACTACCACTTCTTCACTGGGTAAGGGACGATGCATGTTGAGCTGACTTGTAACCAGCGCCTCAATTCGGTTATGTTCAGTTAGAGCACTTTGCTCAAGGACTAAATTACGCCACTCCACATCCAGCTGATCTTTCTCTTGCATCAAGCGTTCAATGGTTATGGACATTTGTCTGTTATGGTGCGCACTGAGTATCACTAGCCCCGCGCTAACTAAGAGTGCTAGAAACAACAAAACCCGCACTGGATGGCGGGTTAAATCAGCAGCTATAAAACTGAGTAGATTAAAGTTCGTATTGGGGGCACTCATAACTTTTCGGCCACCCTTAATACCGAACTTCGCGCTCGGACATTTCTTTTTAATTCATCAGCAGATGGTTTAATTGCTTTACCTATAGGTTTCATCGCTTTCGCTGCGTCTATTTCTGCCTGCAGAATAGGCATGCCATGGGGTACGTTTAAACCGCGACTTTGCTCGCGTATAAAACGTTTTACTAAGCGGTCTTCCAAAGAATGAAAACTGATAACCGTTAAACGCCCTTGCGGTGCTAAAGTAGTCAAAGCCGCTTTTAAGCCAGTTTTGATTTCGTCCAATTCGCTGTTGACATAGATTCGTATAGCTTGAAAGCTGCGGGTAGCAGGATGTTTGTATTTGTCTTTAACCGGCACAGCCAAATCAATAATTTGAGCCAATTGTGCTGTATCGGTAATAGGCGCAATTTGACGTGCATTCACAATACCGTGAGCAATACGTTTACCAAATTTTTCTTCACCAAATTCTTTAATCACTTGAGTAATATCTTGCTCTTCAGCAACGGCTAACCAATCTGCGGCACTTATACCTCTGGTAATATCCATTCTCATATCTAGAGGACCATTACGCATAAAACTAAACCCGCGTTCAGCATCATCTAGCTGGGGTGAAGACACACCGAGGTCCATTAAAACTCCGTCAATTTTGCCTATTAAACCAAGCTCTTCGGCTACGGCTTGTAATTCAGAAAAAGGCCGATGATGAATAGAAAAACGCAAGTCGCCTGCTAAGGATTTTGCCGCGTCAATGGCACTAAGATCCCGATCGATAGCAATTAGCTGTCCCTTAGATGACAAGGCTTTTAATATTTGACTAGAGTGACCGCCGCGTCCAAAAGTGGTATCCATGTAGATACCATCAGGCTTAATAGCTAAGCCGTCGATAGACTCCTGCAGTAACACAGACAGATGTGAAAAATCGTTTTCCATTAAAGTGAGAAATCCTGAAGTCGCTCAGTCAATTCAAAGTTAGCTTCTTGTTCAGTGACTACATCTAAATTGATTTGTTGTTGCCATACGACCGCATCCCAGATTTCAAACTTATTGAACTGGCCAACTAACATTATTTGTTTATCCAACTTGGCATGCTGACGCAAAGGTGCGCCTAATAAAAACCGCCCATTTTTATCCATATCTCCTTCACTGGCATACCCCAACAATAATCGCTGCATTCTGCGTTCATGTTGATTCATACTCGAGAGACGGCTTAATTTAATTTCAATTTCTTCCCATTCGGGAAGCGGGTAAAGCAGCAAACAAGGTTGTTGCGTGTCGATAGTACACACCAGTTGTCCCTGACAATCATCCAGCAAGGACTGCCTATACCTTGTTGGTATAGTGACTCGACCTTTAACATCTAGGTTGATTGCATTAGCGCCGCGGAACATCATTCCCCTAACCCTTTTTATTTTTATCTATCGAAAATTAACGAGTGAACACAACACTTTACAAAATCTGCTCTTATTTTTTTATGCTATTTTGGGTTTATTTAACCCGCCATATCCACTTTATGCCACTTTTACCCACAAGTGACAGTTTAGGTACCACCTGTCGTCCATGTCAAGGACTAAAAGTTGCAATTTGATGGGTTTGTCAGAGTTGACATCACTGATTTTATAGAAGTGTTTGAATTAGCAGTAAAAACCAACAGGTTAGCGCAACTTGATAACAGCAAAAATAATAGGTTTACCGTTTCTTAATAGGAGGTCGTATGGGTCTAGAAGGGCAACACATACAAACAAACATACAAACAAACACAGCATGGAAAATTGGTTATGTTCTTTGCATAAAAATATTATACTCGCCACACATTGTTAAAAGGATGTTATCTAATAATTAAACATCTGAAATAATTGAAATTTCTATTTATCTACCCAAAGGAGTATCACATGCCGCTAGAAAACTGCATTTTATCTATCGACCAAGGTACCACCTCTAGCAGAGCCATCGTTTTTGCCCCAGATTCGAGCATTGTTACTTCAGCCCAGCAAGAATTTCCCCAACATTATCCCAATGATGGTTGGGTGGAACATGATCCAGAAGATATTTGGACCACAACCGTCAATGTATGTGAGCAGGCGATTGCTCAAGCCACACAAAAAGGTGCCGTTGTTGTCGCTATAGGTGTCACTAACCAAAGAGAAACCACTTTGGTATGGGATAAAAAAACCGGCAAACCCATTTACAACGCCATTGTTTGGCAGGACAGACGCACGGCTGCGCAATGCAGAGAACTGCAAAATGCTGGATATTTACCAGCGGTTCAAGAACGTACAGGTTTATTGCTCGACCCTTATTTTTCAGCTTCAAAAGTCGCTTGGATATTGGATAATGTTGATGGTGCAAGGCAAAAGGCCAACGCCAACGAGTTGGCTTTTGGCACAGTAGACAGTTTTCTTATTTGGCGCTTAACAGGTGGAAAAGTACATGCCACTGATGTTACTAATGCCAGTCGCACCAATTTATTCAATATCCATACCTTGTGCTGGGACGATACGTTGCTCGACATATTTAATGTGCCCAAATTAATGTTACCCCAAGTAAAGCAATGCACTGATGATTTTGGGCACACTACAGAAGGACTATTTAGTTATTCGATTCCAATCGCAGGTGTTGCCGGTGACCAACAAGCAGCCAGTATTGGCCAATGTTGTTTTCATCAGGGCGACATCAAAAGCACCTATGGCACCGGTTGTTTTGTGTTGTTAAATACCGGCGAAAAAGCGCATGTATCTAAAAACAAATTACTCACCACTGTGGCTTACACTATTAAAGGTAAAACCCACTATGCATTAGAGGGCTCAATATTTATTGCCGGTGCAGCCGTACAATGGCTCAGAGATGGCTTAAAAATTATTGAAAGTGCGTCACAAACGGAGGCCATGGCCAAAAGTATCCCCGATGATCATGGCGTATTCTTGGTACCCGCTTTTGCAGGGTTAGGCACCCCTTATTGGGCGCCGGATGCCAGAGGTGCCATATTTGGTTTAACCCGAGCCACCAGCAGTGCACACCTAGCCCGAGCGGCACTTGAGTCAGTATGTTTGCAAACCTCGGATTTACTTAAAGCCATGAGTGAAGATGGCGTCAGCCCACAAAAATTAAGAGTCGATGGCGGCATGGTAGCCAATAGCTGGGTTTGTCAGTTTTTGGCCGGTGTACTCAATGTAACAGTAGAGCGCCCCAAAGTTATGGAAACCACAGCCTTAGGCGCAGCTTATTTAGCCGGTTTACAAGTGGGTATTTACCAGTCAACCGACGAGTTGGCCAGTATGAACCAGATCGATAGCCGCTTTGAACCAAATATGGCTGCCACAAAACGTGAAAATTTGTTGAAAGGCTGGGCAAGTGCCATTCAAAGCACCTTAGGGTTTAAAGCATGATAGACCATTCGACCTTTGGCAATATGCCAGATGGTACAATTGTTGAACAGTTTTGCTTAACCAATAACCATAGTGTCAGTATCGAGATCCTCAACCTTGGTGGGATTATTCGCCGCTGGTTGATACCCAAAAATAAAAATGAACACACCGATATTGTTTTAGGCTTCGACACAGTTGATGACTACTTGTCTGACGACAGTTATTTAGGGGCGATAGTAGGTAGGTATGCAAACCGTATTAACAAAGGAAAATTTAGCTTAGCAGGTACCAACCATCAAACAGATATCAATCAAAATGAAAATTGTTTACATGGTGGTAGCCAAGGATTCAATAGCAAAGTGTGGCAAAGCACAGTGTTATCTAGCGGCGATAACCCATCCATTATGTTGGAGCTAACCAGCCCTGATGGTGATCAAGGTTTTCCTAGCAAAGTGTCAGCTAAAGTGGTTTATACCTTAACTGAACATAATCGCCTAAAAATAGAATATTTTGCCACCAGCGAACAAAGCACAGTATATAATCCTACTAATCACAGTTATTTTAATTTGTTAGGGCATAACAGCGGCTCAGTCAAATCCCATCAAGTCCAAATATTAGCCAGTCACTATACGCCAACAGACAACCAGGCCATTCCTACTGGTGAGATTACTGAGGTGGATAATACCCCTTTTGATTTTAGGTCACTGACCACAATCAGTCAGTCCCTAAATTCAGACCATCAACAAATTGAATATGGCAATGGTTTAGATCACAACTTATGCTTGGACTTATTCAATCCAAAAGCCAACACGGTTACCTATGCAGGTAAAGCATCAGTCAAAGGTTCAGGGGTCGAGCTCAAGGTCTACACTACTATGCCTGGCATTCAAATTTTCACAGCCAATCATTTCTCAAATAAAGCTGGAAAAGAAGGTGCGAGTTACCAAGCCCATCAAGGCGTATGTTTTGAAACCCAGTTTTATCCAGACACGCCCAACCAACCAAACTTCCCCAGCGCCACACTAGAAGCGGGTAAAGAGTTTTATTCTGTGACTGAGTATGAAGTGCTGTATATAGAAGATTGACTTTAGATGTTCTTTATCTGTTATTAATAATGTAAAAAGCCCGTTACAACAGAGTGATAACGGGCTTTTGTATAACACTAATCTAGGCTATTTTTTAGGAGTTTTCTTCGCTTTTGGCGTTGCTTCTGCTTCTGCAGTCACTTCTCCAGCGGGCTCTTCAGGTTGCAGTTGTAAAGCTCTAACAGGGTTTTCACCACTTTGAGTAAGCTGAACTAAACGGTTCAATTGCCCAAGAGACAACATTACTGCATATATTGCACCTAGGTAACCAAGCTTATGTAAACTATCTATGGTGGCAGCATCTAAGGCTTGTAAACGCTTCTCACTGATAGTTTGCATACCATTGATGTTACGTTGTTGGCCGTCAACGTATTGTGCACGGATAACAATTGATTCAAATAAATCCAATTCTTCAACTTTCTTAACAAACTCCCTTGTAGCCATTTCGCTGTTAGCTAATTCTGATAATAATTTTTGACGATTATCGAGGAAAGGGCTCGGTGCGTCTTCTGTGAAAAGTGGCTCACCCTCTTGACCAACTAGGTCGGAATTTTCATCGATAAACACACCTAGCTTGTCACCATCTGGGCGGACATCAAAAGGATAGCGTTGAATATTAAGTGGCACAACGTGACCAGACCATTTATCGCCTTGCATAAACAAATTAACACTTTGCTCAATACCTAACATCGCAACACTGTGGGTAGTATCGCTTTTAGGATCTTTGATAAAGATGATTGGCATACAACTGGCAATTTGAGCGTATTCACGGATTGATGCAGCTGCTAAATGTGTATCTTTAGTATGGGCATAATCACCGTTAATTTTTACGTGTAAGTCTTTATGTTTGTTTTTATCTAAGGGGATATAATTCATAGTCATTAAAAAGTTCTCTAATTATTTTTTGATGAGGCGGCTTTAAAAACCGTCTAAATCCAATGTACGTTAATAAATATTTGGGGGTCATTATAACTTTTACAAGCTGTAAAAAACAGAATTGTGATTTATTTGTAAATGTTTAACTTTACTTTCATGTTTTGCTGTCGCAAAAACCAGACTCTGATACTAGTAAGAAAGGCTAGTCCTATGTATAAAAAATAAACACCAAGGAAAACTTACTTTAATATGCTTTATAAAAAGAACATAAGACCATTGTTAACAATATTTTATAAAAACAGGATTTTAGCCTCGATCTTATTAAAACAGCCGTATATCTATATCACCAGAAATAGCTAACCTGCATCAGCTCACTGCCTCAATATATTCTTGTAACTTAGCATCCGCCTCGTCACCAAACAATATCTCACAGGCTTCTTTTAAGCCAGGAGCAGATAGGATGTCTTGTTGTCTGACGACTAATGATATTTTCGAGCGGCGACGTAAAAAATCCTCTAGTTTAGTCACCATTTCGCGCTCTGCAGCATGCTCAATTTCTACCCGCAAGTATTCTGACGTTTCGATTAACAATTCAGCTTTTTCTGGGTTTTCACGGATTTTTTCTAGCATATTAATAGCGTTACGCCCGTATCGCCGCCAGAACCTCTTAGTTAAAGGTTCTGAGGATGTTGCAGGTGTTAATGAATCAAAGTCCATAAGCTCAGCACGATGAAAGAACTCGTCTCGCACCGTAACATCAGGCTCACCGTACCATTTGTAATTTGCATAAGGCAGGGTAATACCTAGTTCTTTAACCAAACCCGCGACCTCGTCGCCAACGTTGATACAATCAGTAAGTTTACCGCCAAAGATTGATAGATATTTGTCAACTTTATTGGTATCTATAGCATGTTTACGTGACAGTTGCACCCAGTCTGCTACCCCACCTTTACCTTTTATAGCAAGGGGACGCACACCGCAGCGTTCGGCGATGATATCGGCTTGCGTCAATGGTTTGGGTAAGTCTAAAAGTTTGTTTACATTGTCTAAAACAAACTGCCTGTCTTCGTCTGTCACAGTTGCATGGGGATCTTCAACTTGTGTATCAGTTGTGCCAATACAGGTTTTGGGACCCATAGGGATAACAAAAAATAAACGCCCATCATCAGCAAAAAAGGTGAGGACTTTATTGCTATTAGTAATTTTATCGACAATCAGATGGATGCCTTTTGAAAACAAGTGATGATGTTCTGTTGTCTGATGATTCACTTGATTCATAGGATCCACAAAAGGACCTGCTGAGTTAATAATCACCTTAGAGCGAATTTCGAATGCTTCACCACTGATCACATCTTTGGCTTGGGTTTTCCATTGTCCATCGATTTTTTCAGAGCCATTTGCTTGTACGTAATTAGCGGCAATACAACCATAACTCATACTCGAGCGAATAAAATTAAACACAAAGCGTGCATCGTTATCGTGTAAAAACGCATCCGAGTATTCAAAACCACCATTGAGATTTTCAGTGTTCACCACATTTTCAAGTGACTTAATTTTAGCGGCTGATAAATACTGCGGACTTTGAGTGAAAAAACGTCCCATTAACCAATAAACAAGCGTACCCATAAACACAAACAAGGGTGGAAAACGAAAACCTTTTTGGATACTGGTAAAGAAACGAATTTCTTTCACGGTCGATGGATAACTGCGCATCAGATGATTGCGGCTTTTGCACAATTTATTGACCAGTCCATATTCATGACTTTCTAAATATTTTATCCCGCCCCAAGCCAGATTGGACGAGTTAGAACTGGTAAAACCGGCAAAATCACCTTTATCAATCAAGGCAACTTTTGCTCCTTTTGCCGCCAGTGCCGCTGCGGATACCGCCCCATTAATACCACCTCCGATGATCAATACATCGAAGATTTTTTCTGGCAATTTTTGAATATTAGTCTTTCTAAGATTATGCACACTGTTTCCGTTTATTTTACGATTCTTGAATTAATCCGTCGTCGCTACCCCACGCAAGTTCAGCACTTTGTTTATAGAATACTTTGTTAATTAACAACGCCATGCTTACACAAGAAATCAGGGTGATAAACATCAAATGGATATAGTGCAAACCAAAAGGAGCATGAAAAGGTGAAAATTCGAATGATAAGAAACCGTATAAAAACACTCCAAATATGACTGCAACAATACCCGCATTGGCATGTACGTTTCTAAACACTAAACCGACTATAAATATTGATAAAATCGGCATGCTGAATAAACCCCAAAGCTGTTGCAATAGGTTAATGATGCTGTCTGCTTGCGCATAAACAGGCACCAACAATAAGGCGATCACCGTTAAGCTTACTGTGATCCAAGCACTTAACTTGGACACATTTTTTGGGTGGCCGATGTAGGGTTCGTGAAGGTCACAGACATACAGCGCCGTGGCCGAATTCAAATTACTGTTAAAAGTTGATAATACTGCTGCTGCCATTGCGGCAGCAAATATGCCAGACATCCAAGTAGGTAGAAGATCACCCACTATTTTTCCGTATGCAGCATCGCCAATGTCGCCGTATAACTGAAAGGAAACAATACCTGGAATAACCACAATAGCGGGTACAATAAGAAGACGTATTCCAACCGCTGCAAACACACCCTTTTGAGCTTCTTTTAAAGAAGGCGCTGCCATAGCGCGCTGGGTGATAACCTGATTGGTTCCCCAGTAAAACATTTGAATAAATATCATACCTGTTAATAAGGTGTGCCAAGGAATAGGTGATTCGTTGTCACCAATCAAGGTAAGTCTGTCAGCTGGAATGCTAGAAAAGTCATAATCAATGGCATTAAGTGCCAAAAACACTATGGCGATTGCCATCGTTAATAACAACACACCTGAATAGGTATCTGACACAGCAACCGCACGCAGACCACCAAAAATTGCATACATCGCACCTAAAGTCGCAAACGCCGCTGCGATGTACATTAATGGCATATCCAAATCAAACATGGTTTTCATAAACAAAGAACCAGAATAAATAACCGCAGGGCAAAATATCAAAGCACTGCTCAAGAAAAACAGCGCACCGATCACAGCACGGATATTTTTATTTTGATAACGTTTTTCTAATAATTCTGTGGTCGTGGTGCATTGATACTTATAATACAAAGGCAAAAACACTTTGGCTAGGATCATCAATCCTACCAAAGCCGCAAACTCCCACCACGCAAGTAACGCCATTTGTGTACCATTGGTCCCAACCAATTGATCGGTACTTAAATTGGTCAAGGTTATTGAGCCAGCTATGAAATACCATTTTAAACCACCACCTGCCAGAAATAGTTCCTTATTTTGTTGACCTTCGGTCGCATTTTGTAAACGACCTTTACCCTTGCACTGTATGTAGGTTAATAAACCAATAAGTGCGGTAACAACTGCAAATATCGACACTTGGATCATGGTTTCTGACATATTATGGCTCCTCGGCCAGTTTGCCTTTTGTAGGAAAAGCAAATTTATTATTTTAATGTATTATGCTGTTTTTTTTCTCTAAAAAGCCAAGGTGACACTTACGGTTTAACCAGCAGCCCGATCTTTCGCCACTTCAATTTTCAGTTGCGCCACCTTAGGTAAGTCAATGCGACTATTTTGTTTTTGTATAATTGAGTTGAGTTGATAAATTGAAATTAATAGCGCGTGAATTTGCACCAGATAGCCCTGTTGGTTTAAGCCATGTAACTGTTCTGCAGATAATGTATTAATCTTATCTTCATCAATCGTTATCAGCCCAGTAATGCTTTGGTTTGTTCCGTCCTGATACTGCACGACCAAATCGATGCTTTTTAACAACCCCATTTGTTCGAGCTCTTTGCCAAACTGGAAGGTATGTATATCATTTTGAATATCAGCTTCGAGTAATACTTTTGCGCGGCTAAGATGCATAGACGCTTTGCCATTTCCTTCAAATAATAATTCGCCATGTTCCTTAGAGAAAACCTGATTTTTTTCATCAATACCTATGGTGTAATTTTTTTCATCCGATTTAGAGCGCATCAAAAAGAAGGGGAAGGTTTTTATGGCAGTGGGCTGATAGGTCGATTGCCATTGTCCGTCCTTTACAAACATGTTTTGTTGACTTTCGAAGCTTGTCAAGGCAGAAAGCACTAATGCACCATCTTGCGCACCTCGTGTAAAAAATATTGGGAAATTACCTGCAGCCCGCCCCACCTCGTTCACTCGCAATTTAACTATTTGCTGGGTTGCAGCAACTTCAACACCACAATTTACTCTTACTTTTAGACCTTGATGTTGAGTACTACTTAGTTCAACTAATTCTGACATCTGTTGTTATCTCTTATTCGCTGAGGCTAGCCACTTTTCAATATAATCTCTGTGCGGTGGCAGTGTTTGCAACATCTGTTGAGTAAGCTGTTGGTTGCGTTTTATAATCTGTTCAGCTTGCTGATGTTGACGATATAAGTGACTTTGTTTACTAAAATCAGGATTAAAACCCATACCATATAACACATATTGGTAACTTGCCGCTGGGAACAGTTCGATGGCACTATCAAAGTCTTGGCTGGTTGGGCCTCGATACGACCATATTGCTAAGTCTTCTTTTAAGCTTTCAGGAATTGAAGCTTCAGCAACATGAGCTTGCCAATAAGGTTCGGGGCGTTTAGTCAGCATATAGTGCAGTTTGAGAAAATCTATAATACGCTGCCAACGGTATTGCATTTGTTGATTAAAACGTTTTTCTGCTATCGGCAACAATGAATCATCGGCAGGTAAATTTTCGGCTATATATCTGGCTGACAACTCCACCAACATAATAGCTGTGGCTTCCAACGGTTCAACAAACCCAGCTGACATACCAACAGCAACACAATTTTTCTTCCAAAACTGCTTTCTATGTCCCGATTTGAAATTTATTTTTCGAGCACTAATACCCTCTGCAGCCACACCAAGATATTTACGTAAGTTGGCTTCAGCTTCATCGTCGCTCAAATAGTCTGACGAATACACATGCCCAACACCACGTCTATGGGTTAAGCCAATATCCCAAATCCAGCCTGCATTTTGCGCAGTGGCTATAGTATGACAGGCGATAGGACTGTCTATATCTTCATAGGGAACGTGCATTGCCAATGCCGTATCATTAAACAATACATCGTCAACGGAAACAAAAGGTACATCTAAGGCTTTTCCCAAAAGCAAAGAAGCAAAACCGGTACAGTCAACAAATAAATCTGCACTTATCTCACCCACTCCAGATGCCACAATATGTTGTATTGCGCCGTCGTTAGTCAAAACAGTATCTTCAACGGTAGCGACGACATGCTCGACACCTAATTTACTTTTACAATGGTCTTTTAATAACTCAGCAAAAGCGCCTGCATCCAAATGATAAGCATAATTACATTGCCCCTTATATTCTGTTTCAGCCATGGTTCTGGGTGCGAGCCCTGCTTCACAAATATGATGTTGAAAATTCGACTCTACTGCATAGTTTTCAATGTTCTTAACATAAGGAGCTAAATCGATACGGCCGTAACCCAGGGGAACTGTAAAAGGATGATAATAAAAATCACCATTTCCATTGACCCAGTCAACAAATTTCCCACCTTGCTTGAATACCGCATGACATTTTTCAAATAAGTCACTTTCTTTGATACCAATTTGCTGCATGGTATTTTTCATAGTTGGCCATGTACCTTCACCCACTCCTACAGTAGGAATGTCAGAAGACTCCACTAATACGACCTGCACCGCTGGTTTTTGACCTTCCGCGGTAATACTTTGATGATGTGCCGCTATCACTGCCGCAGTTAACCATCCAGCCGTACCACCACCTACTACCACTATTTTTTTAACTGCTTTTGACATGATAAGGAGTCTGTCCATCTTAAAATTTTTGATATTTTATTCTTATCTAAAACGACATGTAATAAAACCGCAAAGTAATAATAAATAACATTTTAGATAAAAACGGCCCGGACAATAATGCCACAGGCCATCAGATACACTTCACATTAAAGCCTGTCAGACAAGGTTCATCTGACAAGCCAGCGTGACATACTAGAAATTAGCGCGTACGCCAACTGCATAGCGTGTTCCAGTATCTTGGATTTGAGTAGTTTGGATTGCAAAACGACCATGTTTCCGAGTTTCTTCACCTGTTAAATTAATACCTTCGATAAAAACAGTAATATTTTCGTTGATATCATAACTGGCACTTGCATCCCATTGACCGTAAGTATCAACAAACTCTGGTTCACCCGTTCCAGCGGAAAGAGTTTGCAAGAAAGCTTCTCGGTTGTTATATGCAATACGTGCTTGCAATGCATCTTTCTCATAAAACATAATCAAATTTTGTGAATTGCCTAAGCCTTCTAACGCAAACGTTTGTGAAACGGTAGTATCAATTTCTGCATCACTGTTAACAACAGTCGCATTAGCAGAAACACCAAAACCATTGTCCCACACATGCGTTACGGATACTTCAAAACCATTAACTTGGGCTGTTTCGCCATTTTGTGGACGACTTATCAGGAAGTTTTCTGAAGCACCTTGTAATTCATCAGAAACAATCGCACCTGGAGGAAGTTGAGCAGGTCCACAGTTTCCACAAATATTGCCCGGCGTGCTTGCACGATTTCCAAGGACGATTGACTCTTCACCACGCAAGGTTGTAATAAAGTCATCTACTTCTTTGTTAAAATAAGCGAAGGTTAACGAGCTTGCATCACCAAAGTACCATTCATAGGACAAGTCCCAGTTCTGTGACTTAAAGGGTTTAAGCGCAGGGTTACCTCCGGCTGCAGTAAGATTTTGCAAACGAGGCTCACCAATATTTGTCACAGAAGATAGCTGAGACAAAGTAGGACGGGTTAACGAATCATAAAAAGAGAAACGTAATACCATGTCATCTTGTACATCTAACTTAAAGTTCACACTGGGTAGCAAGTTGGCATAACTGCCACCTTTTGTAACCGGAGCTGCCGTACCTTCGTAGACATTCTGGAACAATGTAGTATCACTGGTTGCGATAATATCAGCCAAAACACGTTCAGTACCTTCTACAGACGTATTAGTTTCACTGTACCTTGCACCAACGTTCACAGTCCACGGCATATCGCCTAAGTCACCCTGGAAGACAAAATCCAAATACAAACTCGTCACTTCTTCACTAATAATAGAAAAATCACCCGTACGTTCAGGGTCCCATCCATTATTAGCCGCTATAATTGCTGCAGTAGTCCCTGCTGGTATTCCTAACGTGCCATCGTTGGCTAATTGCAATGCTGAATTGTTTGATAACACATCAAAGAAAGCCGCTGCATCATAGGTGTACCAAGTATCGGTTACGCCCTTGAAAAAGTTATTCGCAGTGTATGGTACTAATGTTCCACTAGGCACCGAGCCACGATAGCCACCGAACAAACCGAACATGCCAGTAATGTTATTTGTGTGAGAGAAGTTTTGAATAGATTTTTTACGATCTTGGTGATAAGCACCAAACTTCATTTGGGTAAAGGTCTCGCTGTCAGGTGTATAGATAAAATCAGCTTTTAACTCATTCACCTCATCTTTATTATCAACACCACCTTTACCATAAACGTGGGTGCGCCCCAAACTTGCATCAGGCAGAGAACTGCCAGAGAAACCATTATGCTGTGTAGTGAAACTTCCACCATCAAGTGAGGTTTGATAATTGTTGACTATGCCAATAACAGTAAAAAAATTACTGCCATCAGATGTATCATTTTCAGCACTCGAGGATGAAACATCAAAGTTAGCTTTTAATTTATCATTAATATCCCACTCAACATTCAATCCCAAAGCTTCGATAGAGACGTTACGGCTATTGCCTGAACTCTCAACAAAATCAGTTGCTGCATTACCACCAACTTGGTCAATAAATGTCGCAGTGCGAGTTTCGGGATCAACCGTGACACTGCCAACACGAGTCGGTTCATACCAAGCAGCTAGGTCATGCTGGATAGAATCCACTTCAAACTCAGACATAAATCCATCAAAAGTAATAGATATTTCGTCGCTTGGTGCATACTGCAATACTAAAGAAGCATTGGTTCTGGTTCGCTCTTGCTCATCAGATATATGATCGATATTTCGAGGTATATACACGTTACTCGCAAGCGCTTCACCTGCGGTATTAGATAAATTAATGCCTGGACGCCAGCCAGTTGTACCAATGGTGTTAATGTCAACATCACGCTGTTGATGTGATGCAGAAAATAACACACCAAATTTATCATCATCGAATGTGTTACTAATTAAAACTGAGGCGCTTGGTGAGGTTTTTTCATTTAATTCTTCGTAGGTAGCTTTTACTGAACCAGCCACCCTAAAACCGTCAATATCAAAAGGTCTTGCGGTTGATAAATTAATAGTTGCGCCTATGCCACCTTCCTGAAGATCAGCACGTGTACTTTTATAAACATCAGCTCCACTGATCATCTCAGCAGCTAACACATCAAAACTGAATTCTCGACCTGGATTTTCAGTTGCAATTTGACGACCATTTACCAATACGTTGTTAAATTGTGGACCAAAGCCACGAACCGTAACAAACTGCCCTTCACCACCACTTCGGTCAATAGACACACCCGTTATACGCTGCAATGATTCAGCAACGTTTAAATCTGGGAATTTACCCAAGTCTTCAGCAGCAATACCGTCTGAGACAATCAGCGATTCTTTTTTATTTAACATTGCGCGTTTTAAACTACTCACAATGCCCCTTACTTGAATGACTTCAATCTCATCAGTTGCGGTTGCTTCTTGAGCAACAACTGAAGACATACTTAACGTAGCTGCGGGTAATATTAAAGCAGCTTTCACTGCTGTCCAAAGATAATTTTTTTTCATATGGTGTGTCCTGTTTTTGTCTAATTAATTATTATATTAAGATGGCATAGCTTTTAGCCATTCGGCTTTATTACGAATATGCTTGTTCAAATAAAACAGGCAAGCATCAGTCCAACCGACAACAACTTATCAACATTCTTGCAACATAAAAATATTGCACTTTGCCATTTTTTTGCCATTACAGTCGACGTTACAAAGTAATATCTTAACTCACGACTAACTTTATTTTCATCAAAGCCCTATGTTACATATGTTAACAGCCCATTCAACATACACTTATATAAGACAGAAGAATATTTTTTAAAATGATATATACAATATATTATTAATTATATTCGTTAACAAATAACGCCCCACCTTAATCAAAAAATTAACATTTGAAGCTTTTTAACGTTTGTTTTATCTAAAACCTAAGAAAAGTTAGCTAGTTTTAATTGCAAAAGATATTCTTCTCACGCTATAACAACCTCAATTTTTTGGTGTCAGTTTTTTAAGCGCGTTAATAAGGTTAAAACCCCAATATGACAACTTCTCCACAAAACTATATTTCACTTACTGGGCGTAACAGTAGCTTAGTCATCGATTGCAACAATGACGCACCGCAGATTATGTACTGGCGTGAAAAACTGTCAGCACAAAGTACTGGCCAGATGATGAGCACATTGCGTTTAAGGCAAGAAGCGCCCGCTTCACCCATGAAAGAAATACGCCGTTCTTTAACGCCTACCACAGGCCAGGGATATACTGGACATCCTGGTCTAAGTTTGCATGGGGAAACAGATCAATGGTCGGTAGCTACTAAAATATCAAATATTGAATGTTTAGCGCCCAATCACTATAAAATCACCAACACAGATACCAGCCGAAACCTCCAAGTGATTCATACACTCAATATGGATGCAGAGACGGACGTTCTGGCGATTTCAACAGAATTGATTAATAACAGCGATAAAGCTGTTCATTTGGAGTGGTGCGCAGCAGCAACGTTCCCTATTCCTAGCTATTTTAAACATATTATTGGATTTGAAGGTCATTGGGCGGGGGAGTTCCAAGAGCATCATCTAGAGCAAAATTTTGGTTCCTACGTGCGTGAAAACCGCCGCGGAAGAACATCACATGATAGTTTTCCAGGGCTCATCATGCGCACCAAAGCCACCGACCAATTACAAGGTGAAGCCTATGGGTTTCATCTTGGTTGGAGTGGTAATCATAAAATTGTTGCAGAAAAAATGGGCGATGGACGCGCTTTTGTGCAAATGGGCGAACTCTTATTACCCGGTGAAATTGTATTGCAACAGGGCGAATCTTATATCTCTCCGACTCTTTACGCCAGTTATACCAGTCAAGGCTTATCGGCTCTTTCTCAGCAATATCATCAATATGTGCGTAAACATTTAATTCGGGAATCAGTTAAAAACAAACCTCGGCCGGTACATTACAATACCTGGGAAGGTATTTATTTTAATCACGATGTAGATACATTAAAGGATTTAGCCTCTCGTGCCAGCGCATTAGGGGCCGAACGTTTTGTATTAGATGATGGTTGGTTTATCGGTCGTGATGATGACACAGCAGGTTTAGGTGATTGGTACGTAGACAAAAAGTACTACCCGCAAGGCTTAACGCCACTCATCGACCATGTAAAAGCTGTGGGCTTAGAGTTTGGTCTTTGGTTTGAGCCCGAAATGGTTAACCCAAACAGTAACTTGTTTCGTGCACACCCAGATTGGGTATTGGGCACCCCCCCAAATCCTCAAATAGGGTTTCGCAACCAATTAGTATTAGATTTGAGCCGCCAGGCAGTATTTGATTATCTGTTTGAACGTATCGATAGTTTATTGACTGAGTACGACATTTCATACATCAAATGGGATATGAACAGAGATCTCAACCACCCAGGCAATGCAAACGGAAAACCTGCGGTTCATAATCAAACCCATGCCTTCTATCAGTTACTAGCCAAGTTAAAATCTGCGCACCCAAGAGTGGAGATTGAAAGTTGTGCATCTGGCGGCGGCCGTGCAGATTATGGTGTATTAGCACACACCGATCGCATTTGGACATCTGACTCAAACGATGCGTTAGAAAGATTAAATATTCAGAAAGGCTTTTCCTATTTTTTCCCCGCTGAATTAATGGGCTCTCATGTGGGACCCAGAGACTGTCATATCACCCATAGAAATATCAATATGGCTATGCGAGCATCGGTCACTTTGTTTGGTCATATGGGCATGGAAATGGACTTACGCGAATTAACAGACGAAGAAACTGTCGAGTTAAAAGCGATGGTTGAGCTGTATAAAAAACATCGTCAACTGGTGCATTCTGGTGATTTATTCCGGCTGGAATTACCCGACTATATGCATGGATTAGGCATAGTTGCACAAGATAAATCTGAAGCGCTGTTTTCGTATAGCTTGATTGCTTGCAGCTCAGCCTCGTTACCAGACCAATTCCACTTTGCTGGACTAGATAAGCAAACTGTATACAAATTGGATATTATCTGGCCAATAAAATCAGGCGACCACTGGCCTAAAGCGTCAATCTTCAATTTTAAAACACACCTACCGGATGTGGATGGCAAACAGTTTTCAGGTGAAGTATTGATGCAACTGGGTATGCAATTGCCCTTGCTAACACCCCAAAGTAGCTTAATTTTCCATTTAACCAAAGTCAGCTAGCTTAAGTTTTACCCAGATGAAAGAGCCTTTAGCCCTTTGGGCTCTTTTACTTTATCTCTGCAACCTATAAACTGAGTCATTAAACAAAAGAATAGTTTGGGAAATTCTCCTCAACAATCATCTTTAGTCAATTACAACTAAATCTATAGAAATAGATGGAATGTAACGTAAAATAATTAAACAACGGGAGACTATCATCGTGAATAGAATACTTAACCTCAGTGCTATGTTTGCTATCAGCACATTATATGTCAGTCATGTTTCGGCTATTACTGTCAGTGATAAAGCCAACAAAATGGCCCAAGAAAATATTATTATTGACTCCCATATTGATGTGCCATATCGCCTCGAAAAAAAGTGGGTCGATGTCACTAAAGCCACACAAGACGGGGACTTTGATTACCCTCGTGCCAAACAAGGTGGACTCAATGCGCCTTTTATGTCGATTTATATTCCAGCCAGTTTAGATAATTCTGCCAATTCGACTAAGCTAGCCGACAAGCTGATTGATTATGTTGAGGCAATAGTGGGTCGCGCGCCCGATAAATTTGCTATCGCTACCAGTACAACAGAAATCGAACAACAATTTGCTAAGGGTCTTATTTCATTACCACTGGGTATGGAAAACGGGTCACCTATTCAAGGTGATTTAGCCAACCTGCAACATTTTTATGAACGAGGCATCCGTTATATAACACTCGCACATTCACAAGCGAATCACATATCTGATTCATCATATGACTTGCGCCGCAAATGGAAAGGGCTCAGTCCATTTGGTAAAGAATTGGTGCAAGAGATGAATAAGCTAGGCGTGTTAATTGATATTTCCCATGTCTCTGATGCGGCTTTTTATCAAACCATAGAAATGACACAAACACCTGTGATCGCCTCACACTCTTCATTACGCGCCTTTACACCTGGCTTTGAGCGTAATATGGACGATGAGATGATCAAAGCACTGGGCAAAAATGGTGGCGTGATCCAAATTAATTTTGGTTCGACCTTTGTCACTAAACGCGCCAATGCTTGGAGCAAAAAGCGCAGTGCAGGACAAAAAACGGCAGAAGAAAAATTTGGTCCAGACAGCGAGGAGTATAAAAACTTTCGTGATAAATTTGCCAAAGAAAACCCACTGCCTTTCGCTACATTAGACAGCGTATTAGATCATATCGACCATGTAGTCAAACTGATTGGTATTGACCATGTTGGCATTGGCTCTGATTATGACGGTGTGGGTGACTCCCTACCAACAGATTTAAAAGACGTATCAACGTATCCCAACCTAATACAAGGTTTATTAAATCGCGGCTACACTGATGCGCATATAATCCAAATTCTTAGCGGTAACTTTATGCGGGTGTGGAAGACCAACGAACAATACGCAGCCAAACACTAAAACAACAACATAAAAAGCACCTTATGAATAAGGTGCTTTTTTATTACCCATCTATTTATCTTGGAGTGGCTCTACCGTTTTAGTCTTCAGCAAGTTTATCTTGAGTTTTATTCTCAAAATCACTGGCGTCATTACGCTGGCGTAATTGGCCTTCAGGCTGGCCCCAACTACGATTCACCATCTTACCGCGCTGCACAGCATCCCTAGCATCAATTTGTTTAGCCCAGCGAAGTAAATGTGTATACGACTCAACATCTAAAAACTCAGCCGCTTCATATAACTTGCCTAGCACCATAGCGCCATACCATGCCCAAATAGCCACATCAGCAATAGTGTATTGGTCACCACAAATAAATTCTTTATCTGATAAATGAATATTGAGTACATCAAGCTGACGTTTTACTTCCATCGCATAACGATCAATCGGATATTGGTACTTTTCTGGTGCGTAAGCATAAAAGTGCCCAAATCCACCTCCTAACATCGGCGCACTGCCCATTTGCCAAAACAACCATGACATACACTCTGCCTTTTTAGCAGGATCAATGGGTAAAAAAGCGTTAAATTTTTCTGCTAAATACAACAAAATAGCCCCGGACTCAAATACACGAGTCGGTGGATTAGTGCTGTTGTCCATTAAAGCTGGTATTTTTGAATTAGGGTTGATCGCAACAAAATCACTGCCAAACTGCTCACCTTCCATGATATTCACTATGTAAGCATCATATTCGGCCCCAGTAAAACCAGCGGCCAGCAACTCTTCTAACATCACAGTGACTTTTACTCCATTAGGGGTCGCCAAAGAATGCAACTGCATGGGGTGTTTACCTTTTGGTAACACTTTATCGTGAGTTGCACCCGCAATAGGGCGATTAATATTAGCAAATTTACCACCACTTGCAGCGTCCCAGGTCCAGACTTTAGGGGGAACGTAAGTTGCATCTGTCATATTAAGGTTTCCCGTTTAGAATAAAGTGAATAATGATGAGTTAAGAGTAACATAATAAATCTTTCACCCACTAAGGGGGTAAAACGTTGAACATAAACTATTCACAAAAGAACAGGCTATATAAACTAAGAAGGGCTTCAAAAATTTGAAGCCCTTCTTATAAAATGTGACCAACGACTAACGCTAGTATTCCCACCAAGACTGTTGCCACCAATCTAAAAACTCTTCAAAGTCGATAGAGCCGTCGTTGTTCTTGTCGATTAAACCAAAGCCTTCTTGAACATGACTCGCTTTAGTTTTAGGCGATAAAACCGTTAACAACTCAATAAACTCTCTTAAGCCTATTGTACCGCTGCCGTCGACGTCAAAGAAATCAAACTCTTTTCGAGCTTCTGCAATTTTTTCAGGGGCTAATGCTTTTTCAGATGCATTCTCAGACATAATCTATCCAACTTCTTCACTTATTTTTTAATGAACTAAGTCTAACGCTTATGACGAGTCAGTGTCTATATCCTATTAATAAAGCGGTCAAATGAATCGTCTATTTTTAAGTCAATCAACCGTTACTTTTACCCATAGCAGTGCGCTGCGCTCGGCGACTAGCAGCCTTTTGTTGACGCCTTAACTTGATGGCCTTACGCGCCTCTAAACCTAAATGCTCTTCATTACGCTTCAGTGCTAAACTTACCTGTTTTTCTCGCTCTGTGAACCTTGCAAGCTGTTCTTCAGTGTGTTTTCCGTAGCACTTGGGACAACTCACACCCGCTTCAAACTCGTCACTTTCTTTGTCTTCTTCAGTAATAGGCAAACGGCATGCGTAACATTGGTCATAGTGACTTTTTTCTAAATCGTGATTTACCGCCACGCGATTGTCAAACACAAAACAGTCGCCTTCCCATAAGGTATTATCTTTGGGTACGTCTTCTAGATACTTAAGAATGCCACCTTCAAGATGATACACCTCATCAAACCCTTGCTCTTTTAGATACGCAGTAGATTTTTCACAACGAATACCACCGGTACAAAACATCGCTATTTTTTTGTTTTTTTCTGGGTCTAGATTATCTTTCACATATTGAGGAAACTCACGAAAAGAGCCTGTATTGGGATTGACCGCATGCTTAAAAGTACCAATTTCAATTTCGTAATCGTTACGAGTATCAATTAACAACACCTCAGGATCGGAAATCAAAGCATTCCAATCAGCAGGTTTAACGTAAGTACCCACTGTTTTAAGAGGGTCTATACCTTGCACCCCCATAGTCACAATCTCTTTTTTAAGCTTGACCTTAGTACGGTGAAACGGCTGGGTCTCGTCTATAGACTCCTTGACCGATATTGGATTGAGTCGCTCATCAGCGTTCAACCAATCAAGCAAGATATCGATGGTTTGGCGAGTACCAGAAACAGTTCCGTTAATGCCCTCTTGTGCGAGAAGCAACGTGCCCCTGATATTATTAAACTCCATAATCTGCAGTAAAGGCTCGCGAAGGGCTTCGAAGTTCTCAAGTGTGACAAATTTATATAACGCGCAGACGACATACTTTGATGGTTCAGACATATCTGAAACAGTTGAAACAGTTGAAATAGTTGACATATTGACTACCTTGCGAGTTGGGGCGTAATCCCAGAGCAAAAATTGGAGCAAGATAGTAGCAGGTTGATGGGTTTAGCGTCAATTTTAGGAGTTTGTTATAACATGTGTATGTTATGACAATGCGTTTTAAACATTGTTTACTGCGATCCCGCTTGGCGTCCCTATGGCAAGTTTCTCAGAGTCCCTTCTGTAACTAGTTTGCATATTGAGGAGTTTCCCCCCACCAACAAAGGTCAATGCAGGGTTTATAATCAGTTTGCCAATTAAGAATAAGAGTCCTGGCTCCAAAAATAGGGCTAGATGTTATGCATTGCGCAAGCGTGCTATCTTAGTTGACTAGTTATTTCGTTTGGGTGTCTAGTTAATCCCAATAAGAATAGTCAATGGGGAAAAAATCATGACACCAAAACCAGCATTATCAGAACTTCCGATTAAGCTTGCGACGTCCGGCTTTTATCGGGGCTTTAGTGTCGATGTGACCGTCGTTAGTAAAATCATAATTAGTGCACTGGTTGTTTGGGCGATCTTTTGGCCAGTCCATGCGGGCAAGTTACTGGGGGATTGGAACTCTTTAATTCTGGCCAATTTCGCAGCTTGGTACATCTGGGTTGTCGCCCTTTTTGTGATTGTATGTATTGGCTTAGCACTTTGGCCAGCCGCAGGTCGGCTTAACTTGGGACAACCAGGTGAGAAACCTGAATTTTCAAATTTCTCATGGTTTTCGATGATGTTCAGTGCAGGGATTGGTGTCGGCATGCTGACATGGGCGGTGGCCGAACCCGTTACCCATTTTGCCAACAATCCTGAGGTCATTCAAGGGATCACCACAGGCGGTGCGGCTGACAATGTTCGCATGGCATACAAGTGGTCATTCTTGCACTGGGGAACAGGCGCATGGGCTTGCTACGCAATTGCCGGCCTTTCAATGGCGTTCTTTAGCTATCGCCGTGCATTACCATTAACCATACGATCATCGCTGACGCCTTTATTTGGCAAGTCGCTGTCCGGGCCACTGGGGCATATTATAGATATTGTGGCCGTTGTTGCGACCATTTTGGGTGTGGCACAGACTCTTGGGTTTGGTGTGGAACAATTTGTTGCAGGACTGACTCGCATTGGTATTAGCGGTCTGGTAAATGCAGAGGGCGGTGCAACCACCTTCGGTATCGTTTTTGCTTTGGTAATCATTATGGGAGCTTCAACCTTGTCGGCCCTTTCCGGTGTGGGTAAAGGCATAAAATGGCTTTCCAATATCAACATGGTTCTGTCAGTCATATTGCTCGGGTTTTTTATCATCTTTGGCGCAACGTTCTTTGGTGGCAACGCGATACTCTTTGGCATTTGGGATTACCTTATCGCACTACCACAGATGAGCTTTAATGTCTGGCAGACAGATGGCGTTGAAGGGTCAGAGGCATTCTTACTTACACAGTGGCAGGGCTGGTGGCCAGTTTTTTATTGGGCATGGTGGATTGCGTTTGCACCATTTGTAGGATTATTTCTTGCACGTATATCTCGTGGGCGCACAATACGTGAATTTGTACTTGGTGCGATGTTAGTACCATCAATTATGTGTTTTATTTGGTTTGCTTGGGCCGGTGGAACTGCCATCGATTTGGAGCTAAATGGCGGTGCCAACGGTGTCATCTTTGATGCGGCCAACGCTGACAAAATTTTTGCCATGACACAATTCATGTTAGAGCCAGTCAGTGAATGGTTATCATGGGGCATGACACTATTGATCGTTGTCCTTTTGATGACGTTCCTTGTCACATCAGCTGACTCGGCAGTGTTGATTGTAAATACCATAAACGCCGGTGGCGACGAAGGTCCCAAAGCCCGGCCACATATCCTTTTCTGGGGTGCTGCCCTTGGTCTTGTGGTGGCAGGTCTGCTTATTTCTGGTGGTACAGCGGCTATTAAGACGGCGATGGTCATTGGCGCGCTGCCATTTTCGTTTGTGATGGTTTTAATGTGTTTTGCACTGGTCTTCGCGATATTCAACGATGGCCGTCGCGCGGCTGCTGGCGTTCAAACCACATTTGCTAACAACAACGCAAAGCCTGCAGGATAATCTGCTACTGATATAAAAAAAAGGGCCCTGTGCTTGCACAGGCTAAACACTATTTACACTATTTACACTGTTTACACTGTTTACGACCGCCCTTGGTATCTTAGTTAAATGTATAACCGTAATTTGCCAATTATTAACTAAGTTACAATGGGGAACCTGATTAAATCTTTAACAATTAGTTAATATTCAAAATTCCGCATCGACTTTAAATAACATTATTTCTTTGCTAGTAGGGTGTTTGATTTTTAAAATTTGTGCATGCAAATGTAAGCGCTTATCAGGAATTCCATATAAATCATCACCCACTATGGGCATATTCAACCCTTGTGCATGGGCGCAATGCACTCTTAATTGATGGGTCCGGCCGGTATGCGGTGTTAATAGTACTTTTGTTTGATTGTTCTCAGGGTAACGTTTAAGCACCTGCCACAGGGTGTGAGCTGGTTTGCCATCTTGATGACACATGATTTGTTTGGGTCTGTCGTAAAGGTCGCCCCTTAAGGGTAAATTTACCTCTCCTCCATCCTCTAGTGGTAAACCTTCGATTAACGCCACATATTGTTTGTACACTTCTCGGTGGATAAATTGTTTTTGTATATATTTATTTGCCTGTGAGTTGAGTGTTATCACCATCAAACCGGATGTAGACATATCTAACCGATGCACTATCAGCGGCCCAGTCGCTTCAGGAAATTGCTGTTTGATTCGCTGATATACAGAATCAGATATTTCTTTTCCAGGTACAGACAAAAACTCTGTTGGTTTGTTCACTATTAAGATGTCTTCATCTTGGTAAATGATATCTAATTTTTTGTCTTCTCCATAATTACGAATGAGTAGGTTCTCATCCAACTGCATACCAACCAGCATATGTTTTAAGATGGGCTGACATTTACCGCTGCAGGCAGGATAATACTGCTGATGTTTCTTCATTTCTGATTTGGGCGATGCTCCCCACCAAAACTCCGCCATCGCCAGAGGCGTGAGTTGTTGTTGAAACGCGTATTGTAAAAGCTTAGGCGCCGCACATTCCCCTGCTCCAGCCGGAGGTGTTTTAAGAGCTGTATCTGCAAAAATATCCACCAGACTTTTAGGCACTAGTTCTTTATTTAAAAACTGGTATTGACAGAATATTTTAGCTTGTAAATCTGCAGATAGGGTTTTTCGTTGTAGCTTACACTGGGCTATCTGATCAATAAATTCGTTCACTTTTACCTGCAACAGCCCTATTAATTGTTGCGAATGTTCGGTTAACTCTTTTAAGCGCCATTTATCATGCACACTTTGTTGCGCGAGTTCTTGCAGGCCTTTATCTGTGATAGTTTTATCTTGGTTTTTATCGCCAATACTCTGCAGCGTCTGGCGCTGTTTTTTGCGGATTTTACGGTTTTCAACTAACTCTTCCCTGAGCGCAGATAGCTGTTGGGCATGCTCTGCTTTTAATGTGACTAACTGTTGCCTTAACACTAATAATTCTGGCGTGTTTTCTAAGTTTTTTATCTCTTCATTTAGCTTATTAATAGCCACTCGTTCTGATAAAAAGAAACTGTCTTGGGCCAATAAATCAAATACCGGGGGCACAAAACCATGGATATGATTTTGCCCCGCCAACTTACCTGAAAAGGCCGATATAAAACCCAAATCTCCCTGAACATTCCTTACCAATAACACGCCAAACATTTTGCCAATGATATTAGTGGGATCATCAAACAAACCAAAATTGTGTTGCCATTGAGTTTGAGTTTCAAGGTGGCGCTGTAACTGCTCTGCTGCCAGTACACATAGGGGATGTGGTTGGTAATAAAATGGAAACGTAAAACGCTGAGGCAAGTCATGTTTTTCAATAGATTCAGTAAAACGCGTAAAACAAGGATATTCTGTATTCATGTTGTTAATTCAAGTCCTGTGCATTGACTAGAGATGGTAATATTAGTCTTTGCTTATTGCCTAGATTACCATCCCAATAGTACATAGCATTCATACCCTAGCGCCCTTCTCATACTTAATTTCTTATAATGCACCTGATGATACGCACTTTAAGGTGCGCGAGTCTTATAATTTAATAAGACATGACAAACATATTTACCATGTTAGTCGACTAATATTTATTTTCGTCAAAAACTTTAGGTTTCATTTTCTAAAAACAGGCATATCACCAGAGACAGATAAACTTATATACTCCAGACATATTATTGGCAAATGTGAAATATTCTATGCAATTAGAACAGATTGAGAAAACATCTTTAGGTTTTTTCCCTACCCCATTGGTTGAGTTATCAAGGCTCAGTCATTTTCTGGGTGGGCCAAAAATATTCATGAAAAGAGATGATCTGACAGGACTGGCTTTAGGTGGAAATAAAACAAGAAAGCTAGAATACATATTGGCTGACGCGTTAAAGCAAGGTTGCGATACTATTATTACTGCTGGTGCTGCCCAGTCTAACCATTGCCGTCAAACTGCAGCTGCTGCAGCTAAACTAAACTTGGAATGTCATTTGTTACTAGGAGGGAAAGCACCGCATAAATCACAAGGAAATTTGTTATTGGATCATATTTTTGATTGCCACATTCATTGGACAGGCACTAATCGAAAAGGGGAAGACATAACCCGCATATTTTCACAACTCAAAGCTGTAGGTAAAAAACCATACATAGTCCCATATGGAGGCTCTAATGAATTAGGAACCATGTCATTTATTGATGCAGTTGCAGAGTTACAGGAGCAAAACAAAGGACGTGAGTTTTCTCATGTGGTATTTGCTTCAAGTTCTGGCGGTACTCATGCGGGCTTAATTCTAGGTAAACATATTTACAACAAAACCTTTGAATTAGTGGGTATCAACATAGACAAAGACACAAATGCTTGCTCGCCATTCGACCAACAGATTACACAGCTTGTTAACAATACGGCAAAGTTCATAGGCTTGGATTATTCCTTCTCGAAAGATGAGTTAATTTTACATTCAGATTATGTGGGTGATGGTTATGGTGTTGTTGGACCACAAGAGAATGAAGCCATTGCATTAACTGCCAAATTGGAAGGTATATTATTAGACCCTGTTTATACCTCAAGAGCCATGGCCGGGCTTATTGACCTTATTCGTTCAGGCAAGATAGGAAAAAGTGATCAGGTTCTTTTTTGGCATACCGGGGGAGCGCCATCCTTATTTGCCTATGCAGACGATTTAGATTTTTCTCTATCTGATAACGAAATGTAAATGACTCCTGTGCTCTTTAAAGAACCTATATCTACCCAAAACCTTCTTTTTACGGTTGACACTCTAGCAATATGTTAACCCACAAATTTTTGATCATGCTTATTCTGGCTGCCTTCGCGATTTGAGCGGTGCATGAGATATCGTCACGGGGTTGCCAATATTTAAGGACAAATCAAGGGATAATTTTAGCTGAGGTTACAAAACTTTGGCAGAGATAGACCCTAACTGCTGCAACATATCATACAGCACAGTTTCATCTACATTAACTATTTTTTCTTTAGCTATTTGCATACGTGTTTGGGTATTAATACTGCAGTTAGCGATAACGTCTTCACCAATTTTATCAGATTGGTTGTATTGAGATAAAGGTTCAGGATGCATGGCTAGCCAGAGCTGAGCAGAGTGAAGATGGCCACTGTGTATTAATTGACGGGTCTGTTGGCAGGTTTGCCAAGATGAATCATTGGCACTCAATGAACACCTGCGATAATGATGGAAGTCATGATTAATTTCTACATTAACTTCTGTACCTTGATTTATTTGTTTTGACGCTTCTATACGTGGTCTATGGATGCATTCTTGTTCGAGCATCGCCATCATTAACGTAAATTTTGCGCCTTCACTGGCTGCACGATTAATCGTACCGTTTAGCTCATAGTCACTTGATAATAACGCTTCGGTAATAGCATTATTAGCTGATTCACTTGTATTGACCGAGTCGAGCAAAAGGTTATCGCTGCAAAAAGAAGTAGATAATCTAGTTATCGCGTTTAATAACAAAGACTTTAGGTATGAATGTTCAAATTGCGAAGAACACTATTAGATAGAAATATTTACCACAGAGGAAAAAGAGTACACAAAGAAAAACGACCCAATAAATTTTTTGCTTTTTATTCCTCTATGCTCTCAGCGCGCAGAGCCTCTTTAGTAAGGCCGTTTTACTTTTTAATAACCAATTTAGGCCAAGTTGTTAGCCAACATTTCCTTTCAACTCGTTGCCAAAAAGTGGGTTCATCTGCTTTTTGGTTGAAGGTGATACATCCTTTAAAAAGAGACGAAAGACCAAAAGGAGCGACAATAGAAAATTTGTCATTTTCGTCAAGTTTTACACCAACAGCAGTTTCTTGCTCTGGCCAAAATGACATGGCATCAGCACTGCTAAGATACTGACTATGCTGACGTTTAATATGCATCAAGGCTTGGTTTTTGACTTGCCAATTAACCTCGGGTAGAAGTGCTTGCAACTCATGAGTAGCACGAATAGCTAACTGACCTTGGGTATCATGTTGACAGTAATAAATAACATCTACATCATTCAAATGCGTCTTTTTGTGATGTAAATAATCCCATATCAAGTTACGCACAAAACCGGCAGCCAACCAGCAGTCAGGCAAACTTAAAGTCGATACAGCCCGCAAAGTTTTCATTCGATGCGGGTCATCCTCAAGTAAAGCCTGAAGTCTATTTTGATACGCCTCGATCAAAGTCGCTATGCCTCACACTTTAAAAATCGTACTTTATAATTTATTTTTAGCGAAACAATTTTGGGATCAAAACGGGGGTACGTCTTTTATAAGCTTGATAGTCAGAGTCATCAGCCCAGCGTTGGTCTGCTTGATCTTCTTGCAGTGAAATCCCGCTGACTTTTGTCAATAATAAAATCACAAATATTGGCGAAATAAGCGTCACTAGTTGCCATTGGTAAAGCGAGGGGTAAGCAATGACGGCCACACCAATCCATAATAATATTTCACCAAAATAGTTGGGATGACGTGACCGAGCCCATAGTCCAGTTTGAATAAATTCTTTGTGGGTATTTTTTTGTTGTTTAAAGACACGCTTTTGATTATCGGCTAACGCTTCTATTGAAAATCCAATCAGCCAGAGCAACAAACCTAAGGCTCCAAACCAGCCAAAATCTGTCTTATGGCTAGATGTAATAGCAGCTATTGCTGCACCGGCTGTAATCAGAACCCACAACCCTTGAACTGTCCATGCAACAGAAAAACGCCAAAAATTTAATTTAATCTCATCAAAACGGCTATCTGAACCCTGTTTTCTTACTCTTAAAAACAGGAAACTGGCCAAGCGGAGCGCCCAAATAGCCACCAGACAAGTAAGCACTATCGAACGTAAATCATGTTGTTCACTTTGAATAAAAGCAAAAATGATGACGGCTAAATAAGTAGCCCCCCCCGTTAAATCATAAAAGTGTTCTGTTTTTAATAGATATGCGGGGATCAACGCGAACCATTGCACAATAAAGGCAATTAATGCACAACTTGCAAAGATAGTCAGCCCAGTTTCAAAATCACTATTTAAAAACTGACCACCATTACTTCCTGACCATACAACGCCTGTGGCTATAAAGAAAACGACAACATGAACAATTAAGGCACGAAAGAATTGCATGAAACTAAATATCCTTGATTTTTAAAGGGTTAATAAGTGTCGACCACTATTATACCGTCGCTGTATAAAAAAAGTTCTTTTAAATAATCTCATATTATCAAAAAACATAAAATTTTTGTTTATCTTTTGGGTTTCATACCCTAGATGAGATCTAATAAAAGCATTTAATGATGACGGTGATACTATGACATTTGGCATTATTAACTTTACTGGACATTGTAAATACCGCTGACCTATTGATTAACAGTTATTCTACAAATCTCAGTGTCGGCTATTTGCCGCTTTTTATGTGTTATCAGTAATCATCATTATGTACGGGATCAGAGTATTTCTTAAAAGATCTGTTCAAAACCTAACAATCTTAGCCAATAATCAAGTTGAAATTTTGGAAATAAACATCGACTATAGATAATTGTTAATTTTTTGTACAAACTTAATATAAGCAAACGCAGTATAAAATTAGTGAGCAAGTCACTTGGAGTATTTATGTCGAATAAATTTTTTAAAACGGGCATCACCTCTGCCTTAACTCTTATGTGTGGCTTCGCAGATGCGGAAAAAAGCCCGTTAACACATTTAAACAAAACGAATGATCAAATAGCTGAAACTCGTATTGTTGGGGGTGAAGAAGCCACTCAAGATAATTGGCCGTGGATGACGGCCTATGTCATCACGTTTAACGAGCTAGCAACCTCACTGAGTGTTAACAATGTTACATACGAAACCAGATCGTTTACATCAGGTGTCGGTGGACAAGCCAGCAGCGAAATAATGACATGTGGAATTGGTGACGCAGTATGTACTGATGCAACAAACAAAGTGTGTTTGATAGAACGTGGCGAAGTTAATTTTTCTGAAAAAGCAGACAATTGCGAGGCCGGTGGCGGTATTGGTGCCATTATTTATAACAATGAAGAAATGGGTAATATTTCTGGCACTTTGGGTGATGAATACTCTGGCAGCATTCCTGTTGTCGCTGTCACCCAAGAGGATGGCCTAGCGCTTTTAGATCAAGTAGGCAGTATTGCCACGTTATCAGTCAGTGAGACCACTGAATTGCAACAAGACGCCTCATGTGGAGCCACATTTTTAGGCAATAAATGGGTGCTTACCGCCGCTCACTGTGTGGACAGTGCCAACGCCAGTTTATTTAAAATGAACGTAGGGGAGTATGATTTATCTGATGGTGTACAAAATGCTACTGACATTGCTAATATCTATATTCATCCTCTTTATGATAATGACACTTTTGATAACGATATTGCCATTGTTGAGCTTGTCTCTGCACCTTTGAATGCCCCTCCAGCGGTTCAAATTGCAAGCGCTGCCCTAACTGAACAGTATGCTATTGAAAACAATCTAGCCACAGTGGCGGGTTGGGGAGGGAGACAAGGTTATAAACCTGGTGAAGGGCCTACGTCAGATTTTCCTGATATTTTGCATCAGGTTGACTTGCAGCTATCAACCAACGCTCAGTGCAGAGAAGCATTAGGTGAAAGTTTTGGCTTACCCGCAGACAATGTAAATGTTACCGATGTCATGATATGTGCAGATGTATCAGAGGGAGGCAGAGGTTCATGCCAAGGTGATAGTGGTGGACCACTAGTGATCAATACTAGTTCTGGTCTACAGCAAGTGGGCATCGTCAGTTGGGGATTTGGATGTGCTGAGGCGGGTTATCCTGGTGTATATACCCGAGTGTCGGAATTCAAAGGCTGGATATCGGCTCTGACTGAGGGAATAGCAGTTTCTCAGCGTCAGGATTTTGGCTTTGGCCTTGAGGGTGTTGAACAAACTAGCGAATTAACTGTGACAAACAACAGCGAGACCAATGTCGGGTTGAGCTTTGAGTTTTCGGACGATAGTGACAGTGATTTTAGTTTGGACACCAGTAATTGCACCACCTTGGATGCAGGTAGTAGCTGTCAAATTATTGTAAGTTATCTTCCTGGCACTGCAAATAAAGTATCTGCTGAATTGGTTATCACTTCTGACAATGATCAGGTTCAAACCAGTAACACCTTTATTACAGCTACAACACTAAGCACAGCATTTAATTTATCCACTGCAGCTGGTACTGCAACTGACGCGGTGACATTGTTTAGTGGCGGTTCAAATGGTGCTTCAGGATGGGAGGCCAATGCAGTTGAAGGAATTGAGAGTGGCACTAATGATGATCTTCAAGACAGCATAGTAGTGGCTCGAATTGAGGGTGAAGGTGTTCTCACTTTCGATTGGTCTGTATCGTCTGAAGAGAATACAGACTTGGATATAACTGACCCAGACTTTGAACCCTACGATGCACTTTATCTCTACGTTAACGGAGAACTGATTGAGTCCATATCAGGTGAAGTGGAATTCACACAAATGAGTATTGACTTAGCAGAAGGTATAAATATCATCAATTGGACCTATAACAAAGATCCCGCAGTTTCTGAAGGTGACGATAAAGGATTGGTCCGTAATCTTGTATTTACTGTACCCGTAGTGGTGACGCCTACCCCCGTATTTCTTCCAACACCTGTTTTATCAGACTCTTCAGGCGGTGGGAGTTTAGGATGGATAATACTGTGTTTATTTGGTTTAGTATTCAGGCTGAAAACTAAAATATAATCATTAAAAATGACTTTAAAAGGCAGGCTATTTACATAATAACCTGACTTTTTTATGTCTTAAGTAAAAATAATGTGTATGAAGTGGGTATAGTTATCGGCTTTTGATATCCTGCCAAGCGGCTTCCATTTGCTGATGACTAGCAGATTCCATGCTAAGCCCTTCTTTTTCTATCACTTGCTCAACCTGCCTGAAACGCTTTTCGAATTTTCGATTGGCTTTTATTAAGGCTGATTCAGCGTTAACTGAGGTATGACGGGCTAAGTTTACGACTGCAAACAATAAGTCACCAATCTCTTCCTCCACTGCCTGTTGGTCACGCTCCGATGCATTTACTTCAACTAAGACTTCTTCTATTTCTTCATAAATCTTGGCGACTACCGGTGGCAATTCAGTCCAGTCAAATCCAACATTAGAGCATTTTTTTTGTATTTTTTGGGCTCGCAGTAGAGGTGTCATGCCCTGAGGAATATTGGCTAACGTACTGGTATCCAGCTCTTCGTTTTTGCTTGCGCGCTCTTGAGCTTTTATCTGCTCCCACTGATTTTTGAGTTTATCTTGGGTGTTACAGTCGTTTTCTATTTTAAGCTTGATTGCATCAGATACATAAGAAGGATCAAACACGTGGGGATGACGCCGTATCAACTTATCACTGATGGCCTTAGCAATATCTTCAAAATCAAAATCGCCCTGCTCTTTTCCAAGCTGCGCGTAAAACACGATTTGAAACAACAGGTCACCCAACTCATCTTTGATGTTTTGCATATCGCCACTAAAAATAGCGTCAGCCACTTCGTAAGTTTCTTCGATTGTGTGGGGCACTATGCTTTTAAAACTTTGTTTTTGATCCCACGGACATCCTGTTATAGGTGAGCGTAATTGCTGCATAATTTCTAGTAAACGCAACAATTGGTCAGTATTGGTGTTAATTTTTAGCATATTACTTATCTACCTTTAATACCTCAGTAACACCTTTAATAAGTTGTAACCGGCTTATAGCTTTTGACAAACAAGATAAGTCTTTTACTTCTAGACTTAATTCTATTTTAGCTCTGTTAAGCTTAGTATCGCTGATGCTGTTTACTCCTAGCAAACTGACCCTCTCGTTGGCGATAACCGTGGTAACATCTCTCAAAACACCCGCTCTGTCATCACTTAAAACATGTAATTTGGTTTGAAATGCCGCTTGTAAGTTGCTGGCCCAATTAACGTCAATTTGTCGTTCTGGATGTTGGTCTAATAGATTATTGAGCTGTTCGCAGTCTTCTCTATGTACACTCACCCCTCGCCCCTGTGTGATATAACCTAAGATAGACTCACCCGGTAATGGTTGGCAACATCCAGCAATTTGATTCATTAAATTGCCCACTCCTTCCACCACTATACTGTCTTTTTTAAACTTGGCAGATTGTGGTTTTTTTGATCTTATTTTTAATTCAGGCTCAGGTGCATATTTTTGCTGTAAAAAGTGTACTACCTGCATGATACGTATATCACCACCGCCAATGGCTGCGTACAAGTCATCGAGGTTTTGCATGTTAAAACGTGTGGTTGCTTCGCTAGCCATCTTCGACTCAAAATTGATTTTGCTCAATTCTCTATCGAGCAATTCCTTACCTGCTTGTTGGTTTTTACCTTTATCTTGTTTCTTAAAGTAAGTTTGAATTTTGGCTCGGGCACGGGACGAATATACATAACCTAATCCAGGGTGCATCCAGTCTCGACTGGGGTTTGAATGTTTACCTGTGTGAATTTCAACCTGATCGCCAGTTTGTAATTCATAAGTAAAAGGCACGATCCTGCCCGTAATTTTTGCGCCAATACATCTATGACCTACATTACTGTGAATGTAATATGCAAAATCCAGTGGCGTTGAACCAAGCGGTAAATCAACCACATCACCTGTAGGCGTAAACACATAAACACGATCATCAAATACCTGACTGCGCAATTCTTCTACTAAATCGCCACTTTCTGCGACTTCTTCCTGCCAAAGTAATATTTTACGTAGCCAGTTAATCCTTTCTTCATAACCAGATCGGCTTGAGGTGGTGCCTTCTTTATAGCGCCAATGTGCGGCCACACCAAGCTCGGCATCTTCATGCATTTGTGCGGTACGAATTTGAATTTCAATGGTTTTGCCTTGCTTACCCAAAGTCACTGTATGAATGGATTGATAACCGTTGGCCTTGGGCGTAGCTATATAATCATCGAATTCATCAGGAATATGTTTCCAAGTGGCATGCACTACGCCTAATGCGGCATAACAATCTTGCAGGCGATCAGCAATAATACGCACGGCTCGAATGTCATAAAGTTGTTCAAAATCAAGATGCTTTTTCTGCATCTTTTTCCAGATACTATAAATGTGTTTAGGCCTTCCATACACCTTAGCTTTAATATTTTGTGAATCGAGTACCTCTTGTAATTCACCCACAAAATCCTCAATATAATGCTGTCGGTCAGCGCGGCGTTCATCTAATAATGTGGCAATTTTTTTGTAAGTGCTTGGATGTAAATAACGAAAGGAATGATCTTCCAGCTCCCATTTTAATTGGCCTATCCCTAATCTATTAGCTAGCGGTGCATAAATATTAGCGCACTCGCGAGCGACCAAAACACGGGTTTCTTCATCTTCATGTTTGACTTTTTGTAAGGTACAAATACGTTCAGCAAGCTTAAGCACCACAGCCCGAACATCTTCTACCATAGCCAACAACATACGACGCACGTTATCAATTTGGACTTCATCGTTTTTCTTTTTACTGTTGGCACGGGTATGCAAAGATTTGATCGCGTCCATACGCCTGACACCCACAATTAGCTTTTGTATACCTTCGCCAAACTGTTCGGTGATTTGCTCTTCATCCAACTCATGTACCTGGCAATAGGGGTAAATTAACGCTGCTTGAAGGGTTTCATCATCCATGTGTAATTCGTGAAGGATCTCCACCATTTCCTGCCCAATCAGCAGTATTTCTGGAGTATCGGATACATCTCTGAGTTTTTGCTTGCTTGCCTCAGGCAGGTTTAAAGCTGCCAGCCATTCATCAAACGGCGGGCGGTGATCTTCATGTACTGTTCGAATTGAAACCATATAAATCTGTCCTACTTCACCTAAACCTGACTAGGTAGGTTAAAAAATAATTAAGTGAGACAACAAAAAAATTCACATTTTTCATATAACTCTCATATTACCTTCATATTACGAGCCAACATTTATTGCATAAACCTCCTATATAATGGGGCCTAGAAGGGGTTAACTAATAGCAGTTGCATCACACTTGCCCTAAGTGGCACCAAAGTAGTGCGCTAACAGCCAATAATTTCATCGCCTTAAAAATTAGCTAGATTCTAAAACAACGGTGGCCATTGCATAATGTTGTTCATCAGAAATTGAGATGAAACTACGACTGACATTGTGTTTTTCGCACAATTCAGCAAATTTTCCTGAAAACACAAGTGTAGGTTGGCCCGAAGACAAATTTACCACTTCCACATTTTGAAAACTGACGCCACTTCCAATTCCAGTGCCTAAAGCTTTTACTGCCGCTTCCTTGGCAGCAAAGCGCTTAGCTAAAAATCGTTCAGGAAATTTATGGGCGTTAAACGTTTGCATTTCGGTTGGCGTTAATACACGAGCGGCTAAACGCTGTGACTTATCTAACTGACTAGCAATTCTGGCTATTTCTACCACATCAGTGCCCAGCCCCATGATCGACACCGCCCTTAAGCTCTTGCTTCTTGCATCAATCGGCGCATATCTGCCACGGCCTTATGCAAACCATCAAATGCAGCACGGGCAATAATCGCATGACCAATATTGAGTTCATACAACTGAGGAATAGCCGCTATAGGTTTTACATTGTGATAGTGCAAACCGTGACCGGCATTAACCTTCAAACCTTTTGAATGAGCATATTGAATGCCCTCTATCAAGATATCTAACTCTTTTTGTTGTTCTGCTTCGTTGTTAGCTTCTGCGTACTGACCTGTATGAATCTCTATAAAAGGCACATTCGCTTCTAAAGCTGCATCGATTTGATTTTTATCGGCATCAATAAATAAAGACACCAAAATTCCTGTGGAAGCTAAACGAGCACAAGCCACATTCATTTTTGATTGATTACCCGCGACATCCAAACCGCCTTCTGTGGTCAACTCCTCTCGCTTCTCAGGAACCAAACAACAAAATTCGGGGCCTATTTGCTCAGCAATCTGCAGCATTTCTTCGGTAACTGCCATCTCAAGGTTCATGCGAGTTTGAATGGTTTGTTTAAGAATCTGTACATCGCGATCATTAATATGTCGTCTGTCTTCACGTAAATGCACCGTAATACCATCAGCGCCAGCTCTTTCAGCTACTTCTGCTGCATGAACAGGATCTGGGTAGGCAGTGCCTCTGGCATTGCGTAAGGTAGCAATATGATCAATATTCACACCGAGTAAAATTTCCTTCATTTTGCGTTCCCAATATTGGCTGGTTTTGCAGCCGTCCAAGTTTGTTGAAACAACTCTCGGCTCTTAAGCGGTTTACGACCTAGTAGCGGTGAGAGTGCCATTCTGGTAATTCGTTTTGCACATTGTAGGCTGTTTGGCGTCCAAATATGTTGACTCACTTGTAATAATGCTTCTCCGGTGAATCGATTAGATCCTTGCGGGTTAAGTCCTTGCTCACCCTGCGCACTAACATCAATACGTTTGATCCCGTTTTCTAGGACCAAACAATAATCAACATTAGGCTCGATAGTTTTTCCATTTTCATATTCTTGAGTTAAATCAAAACCGTACCCCATTTCATCTAACAGCGATAATTCGAATTGACGTAAACAAGGCTCGATATTTCCACCATCCGCTAACCATTGTAGGCTTTGTTGATAGGATATAAATAACTCAGGATGAGGGACTTCTTTAGGTAATAATCGATTCAGCAACTCATTCAAGTACATGGCTGAAAATAATTGATGACCAGTAAGTTGCAACATGGAACCGGCTGATTCTAGTTGGTGAAGGTTACGCAATTCATGTTTACCCGAAACCGATAGCAACAAGGGCTGAAATGACTGCAATAAACTTTTTTTGTCACCTTTATTGCCCCGGACACCTCTGGCAACGGCACTGACTTTACCAAGTTCAAGCGTAAATAAATCGGTTAAATAGCTGGTTTCTCGATATGAGCGTCGATGTAACACAAAGCCAGTAAGTTGCTCAGGTAGCAACGTCAAAATCCTTATATAACAAGTTTAAGACTAACTTACTTTTATCCGAACAACTTTCATAGCTTCAAACTCCATACCGGCAATTTCTTCTTTCATTGGGTAATAAGTTAAATTGACTCTCGCTCCTGTCAGATTTTTATATACCTTTCTGCGTCGAAATTTAAAAGGTACTTCTGTACCCTCAACAAGTAAGGTATTCATAAACCAGTCATCGTCTTTTCTCTGGACATGTGAAATGACTACCAACTCTTCAGAATGAGTAAGATTATCGTGCTTATCCAGCAATTTTTCTACGTCAGTTTTTTTTACCATAGCCATTAATAAATTTAATTAAAAAAACAATTCTAGCACTTATCGTAAAGCACATAAATAATAATACCAAACTCACCGTAAAATGCTTATTTCCGAGCAACTTGGGGTACTTCAATTGAAAACACGCCAATCACTGTATGTCCATCACCTTGTGAATTGGTATCGAGCTGATGTGGGACCTCAGATAATCTCTTTAGATTATGCTTCAAACTATGTGGCGTACGTTAACTATTTTTGACTTAAGTAATCGTCTTGCCTAAATTGCTTTCAAATCCAGTTGAATCCGTTATTTTGAGGTGGCCTAGGTATTAATTATTGGGTTAAAGTTACTATAGTTATAAAGCGCTCACTCCCTCAACCATTAACTGTAAGCTAGTTCTGCCACGAAACTCGTTGATGTCTAATTTGTATGCAATATTCACATGACTGCATTGTGCATTAGGCCATAAGGCCAAGTCGACATTAAAAGCAATAGCATCGATCAACACACCACTTTGATGCTTAACCATCATTTTTAAGTGTTTACTGCCCACTAAACGTTGGTCTATCAATTCGAATTCGCCATCAAAAAGTGGCTCTGGAAATCCTTGCCCCCATGGCCCTGCTTCTTTTAAACAAAGAGCAAAAGCTAAGGTAAAGTCTTCGGTCTGCAACTCACCATCAGAAATCAATTCTCCAGCTAAGGGTGTATCTTTAAGATTTTCTTCAGCAATCTGATGAAACACGTGTTCAAAAGCAGATAAGTTTTTTAAGGGTAAACTGAGACCTGCTGCCATAGCATGACCACCAAACTTACCAATAATATCGGGATAACGGCTGTTTATTTCTTCAAGTAAATCACGAATATGTAAACCAGGAATAGAACGTGCTGAACCTTTAAGAGTGTCATCGTCCTGATGAGCGAAAGCGATAGTAGGTCGATAATATTTATCTTTAATACGGCCCGCTAAAATACCAATCACTCCTTGATGATAGTCGGCTTGATACAGCACTAAACCAAAAGGTAATGCGCTTTCTTCAAGATCTAACCCCTCTAAAGCTTTAACTGCTTCTTGCTGCATCGAGCCTTCAATTTCGCGTCTCTCACGATTTAAGCTATCTAACTTTACGGCAATTTGCCTCGCACGTGCAGGATTGTCAGTCATCAAACATTCTATTCCCAACGACATATCGTCTAAGCGCCCAGCAGCATTAAGTCGTGGACCGACTACAAAACCCAAATCAGAGGCAACTAAACGACTTCTCTGTTTACCCGCCACGTCAATTATCGCCTGTATACCCGGCCGACATTTGTCGCTACGAATACGCTGTAAACCTTGGTGTACCAGTATTCTATTGTTGTCGTCTAACGGAACAACATCAGCTACAGTGCCAAGTGCTACCAAATCTAATAATGTGGCTAAGTTAGGCACTGGTAAACCTTGTTGTTCAAACCAACCATTGGCTTTCAGCTCTGCTCGCAGGGCCAACATTAAATAAAATGCGACACCAACACCTGCTAAGTTTTTAGACAAAAACCCACAACCAGGTTGGTTTGGATTGACTATTGCATCAGCAATAGGCAATGATTCAGCTGCTAAATGGTGGTCAGTCACAATGACAGTTATACCCAAAGATTTGGCTTTTTCAACACCAGCAAAACAAGCAATCCCATTGTCAACTGTCATGATCACTTCTGCTTGTTGCTCAGCCGCGACTTCTACTATTTCTGGGCTTAAGCCGTACCCAAAATTAAAACGATTCGGCACTAAATAATCATGATTGGTTGAACCCATCATCCACAAAGACATCATGCTTAATGCAGTACTTGTGGCACCGTCGGCATCAAAGTCACCCACAACAATTATTTTTTTGTTGTGGGCTATAGCTTGGACCAACAAACTAACGGCTTTCTCAACACCTTGCAATTGGTCATAATGCAACAATGCTTTTGCACTGCGATTCAGCTGTGCGGCCTCATTCACACCTCTATCGGCATATATTTGTTTTAATCTTGGATGCAACTGTTCAGGAAGGTGTTGGCTATTTTTTTTAGGTCTACGGCTGATGTGCACTTAAATATTTACCCATTGCAGAAGTGAAAACAAAAAAGCCTATATTCTTAAAAATACAGACTTGATCATGACGTAACATAAACGATTAAAGAAGTGCTTTCAGAGCTTGTTCAAGTTGCTTAGGCGGTTGGTAACCCGGTATAACTGAACCATCTGGCATAATGATATTAGGTGTACCGCTTACGCCAATTTTCTGACCAAAAGCGTATTGCTTGGCGACTTTTGTTTCACAGTTTTTAGTTACCACTGTGCCACCAGCTTTAGCATTATCCATGGCTACTTGTTTATCATCGGCGCACCAAACAGAAACCATATCAGTGTATGAGTTGCTATTAACACCACCTCGAGGGAAAGCGAGATAACGGACGGTAATACCTAATTCGTTATATTGTGCCATCTCACCATGAAGTTTACGGCAATAACCGCAGGTGATATCAGTAAAGATATTGACCACATATTTTTCGTTCTCAGCTTTATATTCGATAACCGCATCGTTGAATTCTGTTAAACCGCCTAAACGCACGCTTCCTAGCGCCTCTTCAGTGACATTGCGCATATCCTCTTCCACATCATAAATACGTGCTTGCAGCAAATACTTGCCATCATCGCTAGTATAAAACAATCCTTTTTCTGTCATTATTTGCAACAGACCAGTTACTGGCGCATCGCCAATCGAGCTTATTTGTAGACCAAGACCCGCTTGAAGTTTGGCTTTTACTAGTTCGAAATCTGATACTTTTTCTGCAGCAGTCAGATTAAAACTAAGGGTTATCATTAATCCGCTAAAAATAGTGCTAATTTTTATCCACGTTTTCATAAGTTTTCCAAATAATTGCATTAGTAATAAGACCCTAAATAATATAAATAATTTCATTTACATTGGGGGTAGTTTAGCTGAACCCAAGATGTAAACCAACGTCATTTAAGTATCCACAACAATCAACAGGTTTATTAATCTCATGTTTACTCATTATCCCCGAGGATGATGCTCGGCAACTAGCTTCTGCAATCGCTCAGTCGCTACATGGGTATAGATTTGCGTGGTCGATAAGTCACTATGCCCCAACAACATTTGTACAACTCGTAAGTCTGCTCCATGGTTGAGTAAATGAGTAGCAAAGGCATGACGTAAGGTATGGGGTGATAAGTCGGTTTGAATATTAGCAATCTGGCTGTATAACTTAATCCGATGCCAAAAGGTTTGACGAGTCATAGCCACACCACGTTTGCTTGGGAAAATAATGTCACTTTCGGATTTAAGTAACACACCTCTTCCTTGCTTTAGAAAAGTAGAGACCCACTCAATCGCTTCTTCACCTAGCGGCACCAGTCTATCTTTATTGCCTTTACCTGTGACTCTTACCACACCTTGTTGAATACTCAATTGATCTAATCTTAAGCTCACCAACTCTGTCACCCTAAGCCCTGTGGCATACAACACCTCTAACATGGCTTTATCACGTAATTGAATAGGATCGTCGGTTTTAGGCGCATTTAATAAGTCGATAACTTGCGACTCGGTCAACGTTTTAGGAAGTGACTGAGGGAGTTTGGGGTTTTGCAATAGGCTTACTGGATCATCATTGCGGATTTTTTGTCGCAGCATATATTGGCATAAACTACGTAAACTACTTAAAAAGCGTGAAGTGCTGCGCTCAGATAACCCACTGTCATATCGCGTGGCTAGATATTGATTCAATACATCTTTTTCAAAATCGATTAATTGCACTGGCCCACCTTCTTCACTTTCTCGGGCAAGATAAAGTGCGAACTTGTTTAAATCAGAACGATAAGCACTAAGGGTATTTTCACTTAGTCCTTTTTCTAACCACATAGCTTCAACAAAGTTTTCTATCTGAATACAATCAAAATTATTTAGCGACATAAAAGTTTAGGTTTCTTATGAGTAAAAGGTTTGATTTTATACAATCCTATCTTCGCCACATTGCCAACACAGCTCAAAACTAGCGCCATTTTGCTCATGGCATTGACTGCATATCCAAGGAGATGAATATAGTGGTTGATTTTCAAAGTCTGCTATAAACTTCAGGGCCTTTGGCAACCATTGTGCATCGTTTATCCAGATTTCAGGCAACACGTCCATAGGTGATAACTCCCCCATAGCACCTATAGCAAATTCATTTTTCACAAAACAGGGAATACCTTGTTCATCAAGCAATTGTTTGATTTGAAAGACCATAAAGCGGTCAAGATGACTGTAAACTTTATTCAAAGATATCCTTAATTCATATCAATAGAAACATTAGACAGCGAACCAAGTTGATTGCCCTCATCCGAATCTAGCTTGATCATAAGACGTAAATCGTTTGGTGAGTCAGCATGATGGATAGCATGATCTAAGGAAATTCTGCCAACTTTATACAAATCATATAGGGCCATATCAAAACTCTGCATGCCTATTTCCTTGCCTTTTTTCATTGCTTCTTTTAAACCACCAATTTCGTTACGCTGAATAAGGTCTGTGACTAAAGGTGAGTTAAGTAATATTTCGATAGCTGCCACTCGGCCTTTACCATCAGACGTGGGAACTAATTGTTGAGCAATAATGGCGCGCATATTTAAACTTAGATCAAAGCGTAACTTTTCATGTTGATCCGGTGGCGCCAAATGCATAATTCGTTCAATCGCTTGATTGGCATTATTGGCGTGCATCGTAGCTACACACAAATGTCCAGTATCAGCAAAAGACATGGCGTACTCCATGGTTTCCATTGAGCGAATTTCACCAATCATAATGACATCAGGCGCTTGGCGTAATGAACTTTTTAATGCGTCGTCAAAGGACTTAGTATCGATACCTACTTCTCGCTGAGTGACCACACAATTGGCATGTTCATGCACAAACTCTATCGGGTCTTCAATAGTTAGAATATGACCTCTGGAATGTTGATTTCTATGACCTATCAATGCAGCTAAAGAGGTCGATTTACCCGTACCGGTAGCACCCACAAATAACAACAATCCTCGCTTTGACATAATGACGTCTTTTAATACTTCAGGTAAACCTAGGTCTGAAACTTGAGGGATTTGTGTGACAATACGCCTCACAACCATTCCGGCCATATCTCTTTGCCAAAAAGCACTGCAACGAAAGCGCCCAATTTCATCGCGAGCAATAGCAAAGTTACATTCTTTCGTTTGTTCAAACTCAATTTTTTGTTTGTCGCTCATAGCATCATGCACTAAAGCTAAAGCGTCTTCTTCACTTAAATTACTGCCGCCTAGAGGAGTCATTTGACCGTTTACTTTTGCACTAACTGGAAAGCCAACAGTAACAAATAAATCTGATGCACCCAAACCTTGCATCTCCTCTAAATAAGGCGTGAGTTCCATAATTAATTCCCAAAACTAGAAGTGGTTTTTTTATCGATAGATTTTGCTGCAGCGTCTTGAACCGTAATAAGGCCTTTTGCTACTAACTTTTGCAAACACTGATCCATAGTTTGCATCCCATGAGATTGACCTGTTTGAATAACCGAATACATTTGAGGCACTTTATCTTCGCGGATGAGGTTTCTAATTGCTGGAATACCTAGCATAATCTCATGAGCTGCCACTCTCCCGCCCCCCACTTTTTTCAATAATGTTTGAGAAATAACCGCTCGAAGGGACTCAGACAACATAGACCGTATCATCGATTTTTCCGCAGCAGGAAAAACGTCAATTAATCTATCAATCGTTTTAGGCGCTGAGTTGGTGTGTAATGTGCCAAATACTAAATGTCCTGTTTCGGCGGCTGAAATGGCTAAGCGGATAGTTTCTAAATCTCGTAATTCACCCACCAAAATAATATCAGGATCTTCTCGTAACGCAGAGCGTAGCGCATTGTTGAAACTGTGAGTGTCTCTATGAACTTCGCGCTGATTGAGCACACAAAGTTTGTTTTCATGAACAAATTCAATGGGGTCTTCAATCGTTAAAATATGCTCTCGTTTAGTCGAGTTAATATGATCAACCATGGCCGCTAAAGTGGTACTTTTACCCGAACCTGTTGCGCCAGTCACAAGTATAATGCCCGTGGGCTGATTGATGATTTCTTTAAAGATTTGCGGCGCACCTAAGTCATCTAGACTTAAGATTTCACTTGGGATGGTTCTTAATACTGCCGCCGCACCACGATTTTGCATGAAGGCATTCACCCTAAAGCGTGACAAGCCTTTTACCTCAAAGGAAAAATCAGCTTCGAGGTTCTCTTCATACTCTTTACGCTGCTTATCGTTCATGATTTCAAAAATCAAAGCATGCACTTCTTTATGCTCGAGTGCAGGTATATTTAGTTTTCGCATTTCACCGTCAACACGTATGATTGGTGGCAATCCGGCAGAAAGGTGTAAATCAGAAGCTTTATTTTTTACACTAAAGGCTAAAAGTTCGGTAATATCCAAATAATATTCTCCGTATATTATGTTGCAATATGGAAACCATAGCAGAACGACTCAAAAGCGTACAAATAACCATCGAGCAATCTACCTTAGATGCACATCGTCCATTAAATTCGGTGAAATTGCTAGCGGTGAGTAAAACCAAACCCGTATCTGATATCGTGCAAGCGTATGAAGCGGGACAACGTTTGTTTGGTGAAAACTACGTACAAGAAGGCGTAGAAAAAATACAAATGCTACAATCTCTTGATGATATTGAATGGTATTTTATTGGGCCGTTGCAATCGAATAAGACCCGTTTGGTCGCTGAAAACTTTGATTGGGTGCAATCAGTTGACCGGCTCAAAATAGCCAAAAGGCTAAATGACCAAATAATACCCCATAAAACATTAAACGTGTGTATCCAGGTGAATATTGATGACGATAAAAATAAAGCGGGTATAGGCGTAAACGAACTACATGACTTTGCCAAAGCCATTAGTGAGCTACCTAATCTAAGATTGCGTGGGCTGATGACTATTCCTAAAGCTAATCAATCTCAGACTAAACAAACAGCTAGCTTTAATCACATGGCAGCATTATTTGAAAATCTAAAAAAGCAATACTCATCAGTTGATACATTGTCTATGGGCATGTCAGGAGATATGCAAAATGCCATTAATAATGGTAGTACTATGGTCAGAGTAGGTTCAGCCATTTTTGGCTTGCGTAATTAACCAGAGGACGATCATGCAACACAGAAAAATAGCGTTTATCGGCGCAGGTAATATGACTAGAAGCATTATTAGCGGCTTAGTTAACAACGTTTACCCAGCATATTTGATAACGGCAAGCAATCCATCGATGGGTAAGCTGTCTGCTCTACATGCTGATTTTAAGATTAATGTTACCCAGCAAAATAACGAGGCGCTAAATACAGCAGATGTCATTGTGCTTGCAGTAAAGCCCCAACTTATGGAACAGGTGTGTGCCAAGCTTGCACTGGAAAAGAACTTAAGTGACAAACTTTTTATATCAATTGCGGCTGGTATCACAACCTCACGGCTTCAGAATATGCTTGGCGGATCATTCCCTATTATTCGGACTATGCCCAATACACCTAGCTCTTTAGGCAAGGGCATGTCTGGCCTATTTGCAGATGTCAATATTGATAAAATTGATAAACAATATGCCGCTGACTTAATGGGTCAAGTGGGTGAAATTGTTTGGGTTGAAAAAGAGTCGATGATAGACGGAGTGATTGCAGCGGCAGGCAGCAGCCCAGCATACTTTTACTTATTTTTAGAAGCCATGCAGACGGAAGCAGAACGGCAAGGATTTGACCATGCTACTGCTCGGTTAATGGTTCAGCAAGCCATGTTAGGTGCGGCTGAAATGGTTTGTCACAATTCTCACCTTGAATTAAGCGAGTTGCGCACCCAAGTTACTTCTAAAGGTGGCACCACTGCCAAGGCTATAGAATCGTTTCAACAACAAGGTTTAGAACAAGTAGTTTCCATCGCCATGCAAGCTGCGGTCAAACGGGCGAAAGAAATGGCTGAGCAATTTTAGATTGCTTCAGAACAAACAACTTAGATAAATACCGAGGAAAATCCAGAATATGAGTTCAGTTCAGTTTTTAATTGATTTTGTTTTTAACATTTATTTAATGGTGGTGCTGCTGCGCCTATGGTTACAATTTGCCAGAGCCGACTTTTACAATCCGTTCAGCCAGTTTGTGGTTAAAGCCACCCAACCAATAGTGGCTCCAATGCGTAGAATATTGCCCTCGATTGGTCGTTTAGATACCGCGACCTTAGTACTCGCGCTTATAGTCGCGGGATTAAAGATTGTCACCCTTAACGTAGTGTTGGGGGGATCAGGTCTCAACATCATGTCTGTGGTCATCCTATCATTTGTTATCGTTATTAAAGAAATTCTGACATTGGTGATGTATGTGCTTATTCTGCGAGCCATTATGAGCTGGGTAAGTCAAGGCAACAACCCAATGGAATTAGTATTAAGTCAACTCACTGAACCAATGCTGGCACCTATTCGTAAAAGAATGCCTGAGATGGGTGGATTAGACTTGTCGATGATGGTCGTGATCGTTCTGTTATTGTTTATTCAAAAACTATTAGGTGATTTATTTGGCATTTTTTAATTTGAAGGTTGTTTACTCTTACTTATTGAGTATTACATTCGTAGTAGTGCTGATGTTTTTTTCTCAAGCACACGCAGAACAAAAACAAGTGTTAGGTAACTGGGACGTCCATTATATAGCCTTGAACACTACTTTTTTATCGCCTGAGGTGGCTAAACAATATGGTATAGTACGCAGTAAATTTAATGCGCTAATTAATATTTCAGTGCTAGACAGGAAAGAAAAGTTAGCACAATCGGTGATCTTAACTGGCGAAGCTAAAAACTTAATTGGTGTAATTAAAAAGCTGACGTTTAAACAGGTTAAAGAAGGCAAAGCAGTCTACTATCTGGCCGTACTGCCTTTTAGTGACTTAGAGCAATACCGTATATCTATTAACATTAACGATGGGCTTGAGCAAAAAACATTAAAATTCCAACATAAATTTTATGCTGATTAATGTGATGTTTATTTGTGCAGCAAACGAGAATGATATGAATATATGTGCAGTATCTGAGATATAAAAAATACGTCTACGCTGTGCCAAATGTGTCGAGTGAGTCGCTGCGAGACGCATCTTTTAACAAACATCACCTTATTAAGTTTGATTGCCTTAAGATAGGATATCTATTTATTGCCGCCATTGTGTATTAATGAGTAAGTAGTTAACCTTTCTTAGGTTGCGATAAAATAAAGCCGTTATTGCTAAAGCGAAAACCATTAACCCTATGTTGTCGAGATAGATACAAGATAAGGTAATAAGAAAGGTTTAAACAACCGACCTTTATGACGATTCAATAAGTATCTCCAACTACACCCATACGATTATCCACGCTATTGCTTAAGCGTTAATCTATTCTGAAAAAGTATCACCATGATATTAGATATATAATGCGGCTATATTATTTTAAAGGTGTATAAACATGCGTAAACATATAATATCGTAACGTATTCAACATTCATATAACACGATAGGTGTACTACATGTCACTTGAATATTGGTTATACGTTTCAATCACTTGTATTCTCAATACCTATTATACTCACATACTTTTTGTTCGAGGAAATCATGCATCCAAACCTTAAACCTGCTAACCCTAATTTCTCTTCGGGTCCTTGTGCAAAACGTCCCGGTTACGATGTTAGCAAACTCGATTTATCAGTATTAGGCCGTTCTCATCGAGCACCTATCGGTAAAAAAGCGCTTAAAAGTGCCTGTTTAGATACGGCTAAAATTTTGGGCTTGCCTGAAGGTTACCGCGTTGCTGTTGTACCTGCTTCCGATACTGGCGCCATGGAAATGGCCATGTGGTCAATGCTAGGTGAGCGACCAGTAGATGTCTTGTACTGGGAATCTTTTGGACAAGGCTGGGCCACGGATATTATCAAACAGTTAAAATTGGAAAACACCCGAGTGCTAAGCGCAGAATATGGTCAATTACCTGATTTTGCAGAAGTGAACTGTGAACACGACGTTGTGTTTACATGGAATGGCACCACGTCTGGAGCAAAAGTGCCCAATGCAGACTGGATTGACTCTAATCGAAAGGGGTTAACCTTTTGCGACGCCACCTCAGCAGTGTTTGCGCAAAAAATGGACTGGGATAAACTTGATGTGACCACCTACAGCTGGCAAAAAGTATTAGGCGGTGAAGGTGGACATGGCATGTTAATTCTTAGCCCTCGTGCAGTCGAACGTCTTGAAAGTTATGCACCACCACGCCCGCTACCAAAAATTTTCCGCATGACCAAAGCTGGAAAATTGATTGAAGATTTATTTAGCGGCGCAACGATCAATACTCCTTCTATGCTATGTGTGGTGGATTATCTAGACGCCCTAAACTGGGTTGAATCATTAGGTGGCGTAGCTGCAACTATTGCTATTGCCGATCAAAATTTAACCACAGTAGAAGCCTTTGTTGAACAACATGATTGGGTTGACTTTTTAGTACAAGACAGCAACATACGCTCGAATACTAGTGTATGTTTGACCTTCGACTTAACTCCCGAACAAGTCAAATCAGTCATCAGATTACTTGAAGAACATCAGGTCGCTTACGACATTGGTGCCTATCGAGATGCGCCAGCGGGCCTGCGGATTTGGTGTGGTGCCACCATAGAAAACAGTAATCTAAAAGCCTTAATGCCTTGGCTTGAATGGGCATACCACAGCATTAAAAAGCAAATTCTTTAAAAGACTAACGCTGGAATTTACGCCCACAGTAATCGAGGAACAATATGTATAAAATCAAAACCTTTAATCAAATTTCGGTCAAAGGACTAGAGCGCTTTAGTCGTGAAAAATACGAAGTGGCCTCGGATATTGGGTGCCCAGATGCTGTGTTACTGCGCAGTCATAAATTACATAATGAAACCCTGCCTGACTCAGTTCTGACTGTCGCAAGGGCTGGAGCAGGCGTAAATAATGTTCCCGTTGAAGACTACAGTAAAAAAGGCATAGTAGTATTTAATACCCCTGGCGCCAATGCTAATGCGGTAAAAGAATTAGTACTCGCTGGACTACTTTTAGGCTCTCGGGGTATTAAATCAGGTATTGACCATGTTGCTACCTTGCACGATATGCATGATGCAGGTGAGTTGCACAAAACCCTAGAGATACAAAAGAAGCAATTTGCAGGTAACGAACTCAAAGGTAAAACCTTAGGCATTATAGGCTTAGGTGCAATAGGCTCGTTAGTTGCCGACATGGCACTGGCCCTTGGGATGAATGTAGTAGGCTTTGACCCTGCGCTGTCGATTGAGGCTGCATGGCGTTTATCTAGCAACGTACAAAAAGCTGAAAGTATGTACGCCCTTCTCACCCGTTGTGATTATGTCAGTTTGCATGTGCCTGCTATAAAGCCCACTCACCATATGATCAATCAAGATGCACTCGCACAAGCTAAATCTGGCATGGTATTAGTCAACTTTGCCCGTGAGTCTATCGTCGATCCACAAGCCATAGTCAAAGCACTTGATAGTGGCCAATTGAGAGGTTACGTGTGTGACTTCCCAGAGCCTATTTTTTATGGTCGAAGCGATGTGATAGCCATGCCACATATAGGTGCATCCACTGCCGAAGCCGAAGAAAACTGCGCTATCATGGCTGCCGATCAAATTATGGATTACCTAGAAAATGGTAATATCAAAAACTCAATTAACTTCCCCGAAGTGAGTATGGCAAGATGCGAAGGGCAACGCATCATTTTTGCCAACAGAAACGTCCCAAAAGTATTAGGCAGCGTGTTATCTGTGCTGGCAGATCACAACGTGAATGTACTCGATATGATGAACAAAAGCCGTGGCAATTTGGCTTATAACATACTCGATGTAGAGCAAATGAAAAGTGGCGATGTGATTGAAGCTATTCGTAATATTGAGCATGTGACGAAAGTCAGGCTTATTGATTAAGGCAAGCCCAAATTCGAGAAAGTGAGTGCTAGGCGATGCTATTTACGCTTTGTGTAAACTCGCACACCGACAGATACTTAAGTTCAAAAAGTAGAGGCACAATGGCAAAGTATATTTCTTGCAGCAACCTATGGCTTGTTACTCTAGCTCATTAGGTAACATACACCATGGATTTTATTTCAACCTATCAAAGTCAAATACATTAACCAGATACTTATATTTACTATTATTCATGACGTCAAAAATTTAAGTGCTGATAATGGGTGTTGACATAATTCATCTGAATAATTCCATCGAATGATGTTCTATCTAGAGCGCAAAAAATCCTTATCCAGTCCACCGGAGATATTACGCAGCTCATAATCTATGACTTCTGCAGTACGAATGGCTCCTGCGGTTTTTGTCATTTCTGCGATTAAAGTGATGATCGTTGCTTCTAGTACTTCGCTGTCGTTAATTTTTTCCTCTTTTGCTGCAGTTAAGGCTGCAGCCATACACTGTTTTGCAATACTATATTTACTCATAATGCTCTCCTTGGCAAAAATCCTAAAAACTATATTGGATACAAAAAGGGCCAGATTGCACCAGCCCTTACTACTTATTTACTCATTCAAAAAAGCCTCGAAAAAACTTTCAAAAAAGCTTCAGAAAAATAGAGTACTTAGCTTTTATTACGCTCAAACTCACGTACTTCATTACGGCCAACAACCATGTGATGAACCTCATCTGGGCCATCAGCAAAACGTAAGGTGCGCTGACCTGCATACATGGCAGAAAGCGGTGACCATTGTGAGATACCCGTGGCACCATGAAGTTGCATGGATTGATCGATGATTTCACACACTCGCTCTGGGATCATCGCTTTGATCATGTGGATCCATATACGCGCTTCTTGGTTACCCAATACATCCATGGCTTTAGCTGCTTTTAATACCATCATTCGCATGGCTTCAATGTCGATACGCATTTTCGAGATGACTTCAATATTCTTGCCAAGCTGATATAATTTTTTACCAAAAGCTTCTCGTGAAGTTGAGCGCTCAAGTGCAAGCTGCAATGCTTTTTCAGCTTGGCCAATTGAACGCATGCAATGGTGAATGCGACCAGGACCCAAACGTACTTGAGAAATTTCAAAACCACGGCCTTCACCTAACAACATGTTGGTTTTTGGTACTCGCACGTTTTCAAGCTTTATGTGCATATGACCGTGAGGTGCGTCGTCATGACCAAATACATGCATTGGACCTACGATGGTGACACCCGGTGCATCTAATGGCACTAGAATTTGTGATTGTTGTTTATGTGTTGGGGCATCAGGGCTGCTTTTAACCATGCAAATCATAATCTTACAGCGAGGGTCACCGGCACCAGAAATATAAAACTTTTCCCCGTTGATGACCCAGTCATCTCCATCTTCAACAGCCGAAGTTGATATATTTTTTGCGTCAGAAGATGCAACATTGGGTTCAGTCATCCCAAAGCAAGAGCGTATTTCACCTCTAAGGAGGGGTGCCAACCATTGTGCTTTTTGCTCGGGTGTACCCACTCGCTCTAATACTTCCATGTTGCCGGTGTCAGGAGCAGAACAATTTAATGTTTCAGACGCTAAAGGTGCTTTACCAAGTTCAACCGCAATATATGCGTAATCCAAATTGGATAAACCTTCACCTGTTTCAGCATCAGGCAAGAAAAAATTCCAAAGGCCTAACTCTTTTGCTTTATTTTTTGCGCCTTCTAGCAATTCCATTTGACGTTCAGAATAACTCCAACGGTCAGCCAGTGTTTCACCAATTGAATAAAATTCATCTTGGATCGGAATAACATTCTCTTCAATGTGCTTCTTTACAGCAAGGTAAAGTGGACGCACAGCTTCAGACATGCGTAAATCGTTTAAGTCTTCAGTCGACATATTTGTTTCCTTAAAATTTGGTGAAATCTGTCGCGCTTAACTGACGCCACACACCACAAAGTGTGGAGCTTAGATTTCAAATAAATCGCTCAAAATATAATAGTTGAATGATGCAGAAATGGCTATCATGATCGCTCCAAACAGCTGAAACTAATGATATTTTTAGAAAAAAAACCATTTTAGGATTTTTTTATAACAGTGATTTATAGTGATTCATCACTGTTATTTTTAACGCTCTATTTTTAACGTGCTATGACAAAATAACAATTCAACGAGTGGCTGTAACTTAAACAAATTTAATAACCACTAATGCTCTTTTTATCCAGTATTTTTTGTGCATTAGTCACTTTAATGGAATGAATCGAAGTATCCCGTTATTTTTTGCTGCCGTGATAACTGATAGCTAAAAAGCAAAACGGCTTTATCACATTACTTTGGATTGACTTATTACTATCAAAGATAGCTCAGCATTTTAGGTGTTCTTTGATCTTGCCAATTTCATCTGAGCTTTTAGTAAGAAAAAAAATCATTGCCGAATAGTGAATAGGGCCAGTTTGATTTGAGGTGGGTAATGGTCAAATGCTTGGTGTATCTCTGAGTTTTCGAGGTGCATTAATCACACTAGAGTTTACCTGCTTAACTGCTTAAATGCTTAACTGCTTAACTGCTTAACAATATTGTAGGCATAGATAGAGTCAAGCTTGTTAGCTGCCACGGCATCACTTAAGCCAATAGTCGATAGTCCCGACAATACCGCTAACTTGACCTGCTCAATGGGTGAGCTCATATGATACAAACCTGCATTTTTACGGGCATTAAGTTGAATTTGACGTGTTCGGGGTAAGCGTATATTTTGGTAGGTTTGTAACGCATTTTGAGTATGGCTGTCACTCGCCAAACAATGTGCCAAAACATAGCTGTCTTCAATCGCCATAGCCGCACCTTGGGCTAAAAATGGCAACATGGGATGGCATGCATCGCCTAAAAGGGCAACCTTGTTATCTGTCCATTGGTTAAGAGGTTCTCTGTCAAACAAAGCCCAAAGAAAACAAGACTCTGCAGCAGCTAATAATTCTGTGACTTCTGGATGCCAACCATTAAAGGTTTCTCTCAGTTGGTTGACATTACCTGGTTCATGCCATGATTCTTTTTGCCAATCCCTGCGTTCCTGTACGGCTACAAAATTAATTAAATCACCGCCACGTATGTAATAACAAACAAAATGTTTACCCGGCCCTACCCATAAATTAGCATTAGGCTTGATTAATCCTTTGGGAAGTTTACTTGCTGCAACCACCCCTCTCCAGGCGACTTGTCCAGTAAACTCAGCTGACGTTTGACCTAACATACACGCCTGCACTTTTGACTTTATGCCATCTGCACCTATTAACAAGTCTGCATCTAAGCTTTCGCCATTTTCAAATTGGATAGTGAGATTTTGGGAAGCGTGCTGATAACCTTGAATAGCTTGGCCTAGGTGAATATTCACCCCCATTTTTTCACAGGCATCATGAAGAACGGTCAGTAAATCAGCACGGTGAATATGCAGGTAATCCGCCCCATATTTTTTTGTGGCTGCACCACCTAAAGGTACACAAAAATAAGTTTTTCCCGTTTGATAATGACGCATCACTGCTGACTCTGGACTAAAAGCTTTCGCTTTAACCTGGTCGGCGATACCGAGAGATTGTAATACATGTAAGGCGTTGGGGCTCAGTTGTAAACCTGCCCCAACTTCAGTAAGTAGTGAAGATTTTTCGTAAACAGCTATCTCGACACCACGTTTAGCCAACGCCAACGCTGCACACAAACCACCAATACCCGCACCCGCAACAACATATTTCTTGCTCAAAGCCACTATCCAGTAATTTAGACTCGTTTGCGCCAGATAGTAATATGGTTGTTGGCGGTTTGGCTAGTGCGTTGATCTAATTCAAACTTGCTAGTGACTTGTGTCTCTTGCAGCAGGTCAAACTCTAAAGACATAATTTCAAACAAATGTGCTTCACTGCTGAGGTTTTCACCATTTTGTTTAAAACCACCGATCCAATGTGCCATGTCGGTAATAGATACATCCCAAGCATAACTGCTGCCCAATACCACTAATCCGCCAGCTTTTATCCTTTGACTAAGTTGTTGTAATAATGTTTGAGGATGATAATTGTATTCAATAACACGATAACAGATTGCCAAGTCGTAATCGCTAAACTGTGGTTTTAGGTTAAGTCCATCGCCTTGTGCAAAGTGCAGATTTTCTGGTGATTGCTCAAATCCTAGGTTATTCAGGGTAACCTCATGAAAATCGAAAATTTCGCCTTGGGTAGGCATGGCATATCGTAATTGTCCTTGTTCTTTTAAACTAAGGCAATGTTGAATATGTCTTGCTGTAAAATCTATACCATCAACATGTCCGCTGATTTTAGCTAATTCAAAAGCTAAACGCCCAACACCACACCCCAAATCTAGGACTTTGCTAGTCGATGTTAGATAGGGTTTCACTAGGTTAAGAAGTTGCAGTAAGTCATGGTCAGCTTGGTAACTACCGACACCAAAGTGATGGTGTAATAAACGGCCAATGTCTATTTGCATCTCACACTGTGTTACGGCAGTAATTGGGACTTCTACCTGTTTACTTGAAACGTAACGAAAGCCAGCATGTTGATGAAAATGTCGACGAAACGCGTAGCGAGAATCACGAGTGGCTTCATTACCGGTAGACATCCAGCTGCCCCCCTTAATCAGATTATGCTGACCATCAAAAGTAGGCGTTGAAAAATCATCGTATAATGGATGAACCTTAAACCCTTCGTAACCGTCTATAGGGCTTTCAGTCCACTGCCATACATTACCAATCACATCATAAAATTCAGTCTGCTTGAACTTATCGACTGGGCATGATGAAGCAAAATGTTCCAAATTAATGTTACCAGGCGCCTTAGCCCAATAGGCTAGGTCTGTATCTAGATGGTCGCGCAACACTTGCCATTCAGCTTCAGTGGGTAGACGTATAAAATCATCACTGGTATTGTCTTTCCAATTACAAAAGGCCTTGGACTCTAAATAATTAACTTCGACCGGCCAATTAAGAGGCAGAGGGATTTCTTCGGTAAGATTTCGTTGCCAATATTGACCATTTTTACGCCGCCAAAAACGTGGCATGACACTTTTAGTAAAGTCTAGCCACCTTTGGCCTTCTTCTGTCCAATAGTTTGGTGTTTGATAACCACCTGCGTCGACAAATTCCATGAATTCTTGGTTAGACACTAGATATAAGGAGGCAGAAAAATCACTCACGTTAATCGGTAGTTGCCCGTATTCGTTATCCCAACCATAAGTTTCGTTGGAATCTGGTTTGCCTAGCACTAAAGATTGGCCTGCAACGCTCAATAAAGAATTTTTTGGTGCTTTGCCTAAATCTGAACAACCTTGCCATACATTAGAAGACGTTAGGTAATCAGTGTCGAGCATACGTATGATCACCGACGAAGTTTCAATGTGAATACGCTCATGTTCACAGCCCATGAGGATCACCCAAGCAAAGGAATCTTGTGAGATAGGTAGCGCCAGTGACATATTATCAATTAAATCCAATACAGTTACTTTCACTTTATCGCGATATTCAGAGACAGCTTCAACACTTGGCCATTGATAATTGCCCGGGGATAAATCGTCCCAGGACATTTCGTCTACACCCACCGCACACACAGACTCGATTTGCTTATCGACTCGATTTTGAATAAATTTGCCAAGCAATAATTTATTCACGTAAAAAACGGCCGTATGTCCATAATAAAAAATAAGTGGGTGACGCAGCGGCTCTGGACGCAACACATAAGCTTCGTCATTATTAATTAACGAAAAAAGCGATTCATACAGCTCCCACGTTTGCTCAAAGTAAGCTTTAAGCTCGGCGCGTTTGTTTTCAACATCACTGCCGGTTAAGAGCGGAGGCTTGTCTAATATAATTAATTTTTGTTTAAGCAAAAGGTGCTTTCCTAATATCTTGTATCTATCTGAACCAACTTTAATGTTGTTAATTCAACTTTTATTAATTTACGTAATAACCGTTCGTTGGTATTTACTGAGCATCATTTCTTTAATCTTTTCACCCAAATCCATCACATCTATATTGGGCATGTCTATGCAGTAATAATCTATTTTATTTGCAAACCAGTTATCATTTTTAAATAAAGACAGCGCACCTAACTTTTCTTGCCCATTTTGCTTATTGTGTTCGTCAAACAAAGACACGGGTAAAGCTTTATCTTCAAATTTTGGGGCCGTTTCTGCAACTTGCCACTTTGAGATACCTTCAAGTACATTAATAAGAATAAACAACATATTCAAATAAGGATCATAGTTTTTACTGGTTGCACCAATTCTATGCTCTACTCGCGCAGTTTTTCGCCAATCACCAGCGTAATGCAACACTGAATTGTCGGATGCAAAAAATAGCGGCTCCAAACCCATCACCTGATTGTGTTTACCTATTTCTTTGTACAAGGCAATACTACCTTGATGCCCACCAGATAGCACAACCGGTGAACTAAGTTCAGCGTCTAAACCATAGTCTTGGCGTAACGCTAAACGTTTAAAGGCGTCTTCTTCGGGTAAGAATAAAAGGCAACAAGCGTAACTATTGACCAACAACTCATACTGGATCCATTCACCTAACCCTTTTTGAGCAAATAGATTTTCGCCCTGTTGGTTTTCAACGCTGACATTCATTTGAATCGCATTTGGAATATGAACAGACCTAGTATCCAGTGAAAAAATCGCACCAGAACCATGTATATACCTACCTTTATCAGCTCCCCAAGCAACGGGCACCATCATGACTTTTTCGGCACCATGTTGGCACATTATTGTGGGTAAAACCCGCATAGCATGAGCTAAATTTTGAGCTTCCTTTAATGGCGACTGACCATTAAATAATGATACAAATTCCCATTGATTTTTCCAATACTCAGACTTTAACTCACCGTCTATGCCCAACAGTGCAAGTTTCTGATTGATCCCTAAATAATCGAGCCTTTGCTGATTGTTACGTAACTCGCACACGCCTTCCAGCTCGAAATGCACTAAAGTTTTAAAACCTTTCGCTTCAAGGGTATTTAACAGGTGTAGGATGACATCTTGTATCAGCATAAAGTAAACAATGAATACTTTGTATGGGTAGACAGTTTTGCTAGTGTAAAGCGCAGCCAATAACAATCAACATTATTTACCACGGCTATGTTTATATTGTGTCTTGCAATAACCCCGTAAAATACCTTCAGGCCGTAAACTAAGATGTTTAGTTTGTCTGCCTCGCATACGTTTTCGCCATACTTTGAAGGATCCAATTTTAAGTTCGCTGCGCATTAGGTCTATGAGCTGATTAGAGTTGATGCCAAACAATCCCTCTATAGCTTCAAAAGGCGTTCTATCCTCCCAGGCCATTTCGATTATTCGCGATGTGTCTTCAACATTATAATTTTGTATAGTTTTTTTCATGTTCACGCTTACGAATGAATTCAATATTGGGTTCACTTATAAAAAAAAAAGTGATAATAGTACGATCTAGAAATGTTTATTATCAGTATACATCAACCATATACAACACCGGAGTGACTTTTATCACCGCATCGACTTTAGTTTGGTTTCGTAGAGACCTACGTTTACGAGATAATCCAGCACTTGCCTACGCTAGTGAGCGCGGAACTGTTATCCCACTGTACATCGTTGACACTGATTGCCCCGAACATTTTATACCTGGTGGTGCCAGTAAGTGGTGGCTGAACAAGTCACTTATTTCATTAAATGATTCACTAAATGGCCAGCTTCACTGTACAAAGGGTGATGCAAGCAAGATTTTAATTGATTTGATTCAAAAACATGACATCAAAAGCGTCGTATGGAACCGAACTTACGAACCGTGGCAAATAAAACGAGACACCCTACTTAAACATGCACTAATAGAAGCGGGGGTAGATGTAAAAAGTTTTAATAGCCATTTGTTGTGGGAACCTTGGCAAGTACTAAAGAAAGACGACACACCTTACAAAGTCTTCACTCCCTATTATCGCCGCGGTTGTCTGTCTAAAGCTGCTCCAAGAATGCCCGTAGAAGCGCCTGAAAATCTAAAAATTGAATATATCCCTAATTTAGATAACGGTGTGAATTCCCTCGAGTTAATGCCAGATATAAATTGGCACACCACAATCAACGAAATGTGGAGCCCGGGCGAACAAGGTGCATCAAAACACCTTAGTAACTTTTTGCCAGACGGGGCCAAAGAATACAAAAACAAGCGAGATATCCCCGACCTAGGCGCTACCTCCAAGTTATCACCGCATTTACATTTTGGTGAAATATCACCTAATCAAATTTGGTATGCGGCCATTGACTCTTTAAATGGCAATATTGAAGATGTAGGCTTAGATTGTTATTTAAGTGAATTAGGATGGCGGGAATTTTCACATTCTTTATTATTCCATTTCCCGCACATTCCACAAAAGAACTTCAGCCCTAAGTTTGAGCATTTCCCGTGGCGCACTGATGACAATTCACTCAAAGCCTGGCAGCTAGGTCAAACAGGCATTCCAATCGTTGATGCAGGTATGCGTGAACTCTGGCAAACCGGCACCATGCATAACCGCTTACGTATGGTGGTGGGCTCATTCTTAGTGAAAAACTTATTAATTGATTGGCGCAAAGGCGAGCGTTGGTTCTGGGATTGTTTATTAGATGCAGATCTAGCCGCCAATAGCGCAAGCTGGCAATGGATAGCGGGCACAGGAGCCGATGCTGCACCCTACTTTAGGATTTTTAACCCCGTTACTCAGGGGCAACGCTTTGACCCCCAAGGGCATTACGTAAAACGTTATTGTCCAGAACTTAGCAAGATACCTGACAAATTCATTCACAACCCGTGGGATGCTCCACAAAATATTTTAGACTATGCGGGTATTAAACTAGGTGATAACTATCCTAAACCTTTAGTTGATTTAAAAATATCACGGCAGCGTGCTCTTGATGCGCTAGCACAATCGAAACAACAACCAGATGAAGAGACAGTTTAAAATGGCTACTCTCAGACTAATACTTGCTGACCAACTGAGCCATTCTTTGGCCAGTCTTCAACATTGCGACTTAGACAACGACTGGATATTAATCGCCGAAGTGCGTCAGGAAGCTAGTTACGTTAAACATCACCAAAAGAAAATAGCTTTTTTGTTCTCAGCGATGCGTCACTTTGCCCAAGAATTAATATCTCAGGGATATAACCTTCATTACACCCGTTATGACGACCAACACAATCAAGGCAGTTTATTTGGCGAAGTTGAACAGCTGTGCAAACAAAAAAATATCAATAAAATAGTACTGACTCACCCCGGAGAATATCGTGTACTAGCAGAAATGAAAAGTTGGCAAGACAAGTTAAATATACCTGTTGAAATCTGCCAAGATGATCGCTTTTTATCAAGCCTTGATGAATTCGCCACTTGGGCAGAGGACCGTAAGCAATTACGTATGGAATTTTTCTACCGAGAAATGCGTAAAAAATGGCACTTTTTGATGGATGGTGACAAACCAGTAGGCGATAAATGGAATTTTGACAGTTCAAACCGTAAAGCATTACCCAAAGGCATGTCTCCGCCATTACCCACAAAGTTCGAACCTGACTCCATTACTCAAGACGTGTTGCAATTAGTAGCAGATAATTTTAGTGACCATTTTGGGGAACTGGGTAATTTTCACTTTGCCGTCAATCGAGAACAAGCATTGGTTGTTTTAGATGAATTTGTTGCCCAGCGCTTAATTCATTTTGGCGATTACCAAGACGCTATGGTGCAAGGCGAACCTTGGATGTATCACTCACATATAGGTTTTTACTTAAACTGCGGGCTATTAACGCCCAAAGAAGTGATTGAACAAGCTGAGAACGCATACCGAAATGGTGATGCCCCGCTAAATGCTGTTGAAGGCTTTATTCGTCAGGTATTAGGCTGGCGCGAATATGTGCGCGGTTTGTATTGGCTAAAAATGCCTGATTACAAAACTGAAAATTTCCTCGAAGCGACTCGCTCACTTCCTAAATTCTTTTGGGATACAAAAACCAAAATGAATTGCCTACATCAATGCATCAAAGAAACCTCAGAAAACGCTTATGCCCATCATATCCAGAGATTAATGGTATTGGGTAACTTCGCTTTACTAGCAGGTCTGCACCCTGATGAAGTCAACGAGTGGTATTTGATTGTGTATGCCGACGCTTATGAATGGGTAGAAATGCCTAATGTCACCGGTATGATCCTCTTTGCAGATGGTGGCTTACTGGCTAGTAAACCTTATGCAGCCAGCGGTAGTTATATCAATAAAATGTCTAACTATTGCAAAAGTTGCCACTATAAGGTGAAAGAAAAAAATGGCCCTCAAGCCTGCCCATTTAATTATTTATACTGGGATTTTTTAGACCGAAATAAAGAAAAGTTAGGTAATAATCCGCGCTTAGGCATGCCCTACCGTACCCTCAACAAAATGACTGACGAAAAGCGCCAAGCTATCCAGCGAGACGGACAAATATTTTTCAGCGCCTTAGACAATAATGAAAAAGTCTGAGCTGCCCAGTAAAGTTTGTACTGTATGCAATCGTCCTTTTAATTGGCGTAAAAAGTGGGAGAGATGCTGGGATGAAGTGAAATATTGCTCGAAACGCTGTCGTCAGGAAAAGAAAATAGAGGGATAAAATTTTCTATTTTCTATTTAGTACACATCTATTCGAATAAAAATTACTGAATAGTCTTAATAACTTTCAGGATCGCTATTTCTTAATGTGTTCGAAAAATATTTTATAATAAATGTTGGCAATATAATGAAAGTGGTAAACCTTCCAGTTACACCGTAATAATTAGTTTGAAGTATATTACGTCCAAAATACAATACAGTCTGAGGCGTTTTTTATGTGCTGCATATTGATTAACGAAGATGCTGAAGGTGCTGAAGGTGCTGAAGGTGCTGAAATTATTGTCGAGTTAGATGCAAAAATTCGTTGATAATTCGCTGTCAAAGCTCAGTTACTTATAATATAAAACTGCGGCAAGTGACGAAAACAGCGAATTAATAAGCCTAAATAAAAAAGAAGACATGTAAATTCACCACTTGGTCAATTTACTAGAGTGATGGGGTATCACCCTCACTTAAAATTCACTAATACCTCATTACAATTGGTCCTTCGCCGCTTCTAACTCAAGGTTTAAACGATCTTCTTCATCTGCTTTAGGCTTTGTAAAACGGGCAAAGGCGTAATACAGCACGGGTGTCAAAAACAAGGTAAAGACAACCGCTAAACCTAGACCGCCAAAAACGACCCAACCAATAGCATTACGTGCTTCAGCGCCTGCGCCGGTAGAAAGAATAAGTGGTAACCCACCTAAGATAGTAGAAACCAAGGTCATCATAATAGGGCGTAGTCTTACCTTACCGGCTTCAATAATTGCTTCTTTCACGTCCATCCCAGCATCACGCAGCTGATTAGCAAATTCAACCAGCAAAATTGAGTTCTTAGCTAATAAACCAATCAACATGACTAAGCCGATTTGCGAGTAGATATTGATTGATGTACCAGTAAAGTAAAGTGCATAGATAGCAGCCGCAATACCAAAAGGTACGGTTAACATTACTACTAAAGCACTGTTAAAACTTTCAAATTGTGCGGCCAAGACCAACAGCACAATTAAAAATGCTAATAAGTAGGTCAGCATGACTTGTTGATTGGTTTCTTGATAGGTTAGCGCTTCACCTAAAAACACCACGCCGATACCCGCAGGTAGAGTGTTGTTGGCTAATGCTCTAATGGAGGTAACAGCTTGCTCAATAGTAATTTCAGCAGGTAACTCCATTTCTAATTCTATTGCACGCCGCTGAGCGTGACGCTCTAGTTCAGCAGCTACGCCTTCTTCGGTGACGAAAGCCACGCTAGAAAGAGGGACTAAACCACCCTTGTTAGAGCTAACATACAGATTAAGGATGCTAGCTGGATCTAACGAATTCCGGTTACTGGCTTGCAATATGATAGGCACAGCCTGATCGCCTACATTTAAGTCAACAATATCATCACCGTTGATAGCTGCACGTAAAGTGCGTGATACATCATCAAAAGCGACACCTAACTCTTCTGCTCGACGTCTATCGATGCTCACCCTTAATTGCGGCTGAGTCGGCTCGTAAGAAATCTTAACTCTGCCTAACTCTGGCAGTGTGTCTTCAATTTGTTTAGAAAAGTCGAGCGCAGCTTGATAAATGTCTAGATAATTATCGCCCGTCAAGGCCATTTCAAAGCCCCCGCCAAATCCCCGTAAATTCAGACTGTTGCTACCAAATGCGCGACCTGGCGCGCCTGCAACTTGTGATAACATGGGACGTAATTCGTCAATGATCTGTTGTTGTGAGCGGTCTCTATTTTCCCATTTGGCTAAAGGTACAGTGATAAACAGGATATTAGGATCCCAACGACCGACAACGGTATAAATTGATTGGATTTCGCCTTGGTCAATATTAGGCAAAAGTAACGCTTCCGTTTTAAGGGCTTGCTTATCCATAAAGTTAATACCTGTGCCGTCAGGGCCTCGGGCAAATATACGTATCACGCCTCTATCTTCGGGGGGGAGTAACTCGTTATCCAATTCATTAAACACATAATAAGCGCCAGCACCTATTAATGTGCAAAAAACAACAACGGCAACCGAAAACTTTAAAACAAAATGTAAAGCGCGCTCATACCCATTGACACATGCAATGCCAAAACGACTGAGCAGGCCCATTTTTTTTTGTTTTGTAACATTTATAGCGGGAATTTTTGCTGTCAGTGCAGGCACCAATGATAGTGCAACAAATGATGAAATAATGACACTTCCGGCTAATACCCCACCAAATTCTCTAAATAGTCGTCCTGCCGTCGAGGGTAAAAAAGCGATGGGTACAAATACTGCCACTAATACTGCTGTGGTAGCCACTACAGCAAAAAATACTTCACGCGTTCCTATTACCGCTGCCGCTCTAGCTCCCATACCTGCAGCTCGGCGACGCTGGATATTTTCTGATACCACTATGGCGTCATCCACTATCAATCCAGTGGCTAGAACCAAAGCCAGTAAAGTCAGAATATTAATCGAAAAACCAAACATCCACAGAATTGCCAAAGAGCCAATTAAAGAAACAGGGATCGCTAACGCGGGTATTAAGGTCGCTCTAAATTTGCCAATAAATAGCCATAATGTCGCTATCACTAAAGCAATGGTTAACACCAGTGATTGCAATACTTCGTCAACTGAGTCGCGAATAAACTCAGCATCGTCTGAGGTAACTGTCATCTCTAAATCAGGAAAACGTTGACGCAAACTATCCACCATTGATAACACTTCATCTGAAATTTCGATGGTGTTAGAGCGTGCTTGCCTAATCACACTTAAACCAATAACAGGCTTACCATCTAAACGCACGATACTACGAAGGTCAGCGGGACCAAAATAAACGCTGGCTACATCTCCCACTTTGACGTCACCTGAGATCACAATGTCGCGCACGTCTTGTTCGTTAACAGATGTAGCATCAGCACGCACGATTAACTGATGATCAGTAGAACGGATACTGCCAGCAGGTACATCAAAGGGTGCGGTACTCAGTGCTCTAGCCACATCGGATATCGATAACTGGAAGCTGGTTAATCGTAAATTATCGACGCTGACTCGCAGCACACGCTGGCGATCGCCATCAAGACGCACATCTGCCACACCAGGTACATTTAAAAATAATGGTGCTAAGTCTGTTTCAACTATATCGGTCAGGGTTTCTAAATCATATTTTTCACTAGAAACGGCAATGTTAACGACACCTTGCGCGTCGTTATCCGCTTTAACAATAGCTAGCTGTTCAACTTCTGCAGGTAATCTCCGCTCGACTTGGGCGACTGATTCACGGGTTTCGTTAGCGGCATCTTCGATGTCGATACCGGGACGAAATTCAACTCGAATGCGGCTATTGCCTTCTTCACTTTGGGCTCGAATGGCTTTCACACCACTCACTCTTGCGACGGCCCCCTCTAGTCGACTGGTCACTTCAGAGTCTACGGTTTCAGGTGCGGCACCGGGATAGTTGGCAGAAACGGTAATAATAGGCCGATCAACGTCTGGTAACTCACGGACTTCAAGAGAATAAAGGGCTGCAATTCCGGCTGTAACAATTAACAGATTCAGCACTAAAATCAATACTGGTCTGCGGATAGATAACGAAGGTAAGTCGTCTTTAAAAAGAGTATTTTTGAACACTAGCTTGCAACCTTTGGTTCAGCGTGTTTTTGACTCAATTTCAATTCACTATCTTGGATATTTTGAATTTTTAAGGCTTGACCGTCACGTAACCCTTGGATCCCCTCTACAATCAAGGTTTCACCATCACTTAAATTTCCGGTCACCAGAATTCTGCCTCTCAACCTTTGTTCTATTTGCACATTTACCCGTTTGGCTTTTTCGTTTTCAGCTAACCATACAAAGGCACCGTTTGCCCCCCAAGATAATGCTGCCTCGGGGATCGCTATATATAATTCCCCACGTACCTCTAATGTCACTCGAAAACTCATACCAGGACGATATTGATCGTTTAAGTTGTCTAATAACGCTCTTGCTCGTATGGTTCTATCTTGAAGGCTGACTCGGGAGTCAATTTCAGCTACTTTTGCGGGTAACAGAGTCAACCTGTCAGTCCAAGGTTGCAATTGAACCATAGGTTTTTCCATCAAATAAGATACCGCTAATTCAGGTGCAACAAAATTCACAAAAAGTCTGGTTCTGTCATCTAAGGTAGTTATTTCAGTTTGTGGGGTGATACGATCCCCAGCCTCAACATCAGTTAAACCCACAATGCCGTCAAAAGGTGCACGCACTAAGCGATCTTCTTTATTCTTTTTCGCTTCTAATAGCGAAACACCAGCCAATCTAAATATTGTGTTAGCATTATCAACTTCACGCTCAGTAACCGCACCTTTTTTAAAGCTATTTTTAGCCCTATTAAGATTTTTTTGGGCGTCTTCCAACTCAATTTCTGCTCGCTGCATATTGACATCTTGTAACCCACTGTCTAACTCAAGTAAAACCTCATTTTTTTTTACAGTCTGTCCTGGTACAAAGTTTACAGATGTGACTTCATCTGAAACACTGGCAAAAAGTGTCACAGAACGTCTTGCTTGCGCTGAACCTACAGCCTCTATTTTTGACGTTTCATATTCAAAACTTATTCTCTGTACCACAACGATACGAGGGCGATCTGCACCGCGGTATTGAGCTGCAGCAGGAAACGTCAGCATAAGCATCCCAAAAGATGTAAACAGAATGATTAAGGTGAATAAACGAGATGACATATTAAGAAAAATTCCTGCGCTATTGATCTATTGAACAGTGTATAACAATAAATAGAGCAAAGATGATCACTTTTTTAGGTCTTTGCTCAGCAGTAACTTGTAAGGTTTTGTTAACGCTTAATGTCTCAAATTGAATGCGAGTGCATCCTATCTCACCCTAGCTTCCAACAAGCTTTATATTAAGTGTGTACACTTTATTAAACTTGTATTGAATCAACGCCTTAAAAACCAAAACATCTTTTAATAATTTAGGTCTTTCACGTTAAAAATGATGATCAAAATATACCTGCAGACCCCAAAGGTTACACACAAAAGCGGATGTATATCATTGATTGACAAACATCCCACGACATTTTTTTACCTAAGTCACACATCAATGATGAGGGACTTTCTACACACGAAAATCGCTCGTTTTATGCCAGCGAATCTATTTTATAGTGAACGCAGGCTGGTATTACTTATTTTAGCGTTACGAACTCGCACTGTTCAGACAAAATTGAAAGCGATGATCCAGTAGCAATTATGATCTTTGGCTAGAGACACACAAGAAGCATTTGAAGATAGATGTATACTCTACGCTCATCCTGAAACGAATCAGCTTCCTAGTACATCAGCAATGGTCAGCCACACTTTTGGGTTAACGCCCAATCCCATATGAGAGCCATTCACTTCAATATTAGTAGCTTGATGGTTATATATATCGACTGAAGCCTGCCAAGCAACTACACCATCAGATTTGCTATAGATTGAAGTGACAGGCTGAGTCAAACCGATAGAGTTGCGTTGATGTACGTCTAGTTCAAACTCATCTAAATCAATATTATTTCGCTTGGCATACCTTTTACCAACTGAAGTAAATTTAGGGCCACCCACTATAGGTGTGCCCAGAGTTAATACTTCTTGAACTACATCAGGGAATAAGCGTGCGACTTCTCGGGTAAGAACGCCACCGAGACTCCAACCGATTAACGTTACTTTTTCACCGCCTACACTTTGTGATACGGATTCGACTCGATCACCCAATCGCATCATATCAGCGTTGACTTTGCCCATATTTCGACCTAACTCGGTGTAATAGACATCATAATTAAGATACTTAAGGTAGGCACCGAGTGGGCGCATGGAGTGATCATCAGCTAAATAACCCGGCACTAACAACACAGCTCGTCCATTACCTCTTGGTGCTTGTCTTAATGCATGAACATGAAGTGCAACCGAAGCAAATTCAAAAGGTGCTCTAACCTCTCGCAAAATGTCGAATAAAGAGGGTTTGGAAAATTGTGGTGGTTTTGTCAATTCAATATTCAAAAGAAGATCCTTATCTAGAGGTGTTATACTACAGATAAAATATTGATATCATACAAATTAGTATGATGCTGGTAAATAAGTTACATATTTTTGGGACGATTAGGCAGAGTGTGCCGTCTCAATATTCGTCGTCCCTCTGCTTGCACATCATCACGTTTTTGGAACGCCCATAATTTGTCTCTGGCAGCTTTTGAACTTGCTTCAAAATCAATAATAGGCATGGGATAATCAACGCCTATTGTTACATCATACATCTGCTGTTCCATTTGTGTTAGTTGCCAAGGTTGATGGATCAACTCTGTGGGTAATTCTATTAGTTCTGGGCACCACTTTCGAATAAAATCACCTTTGGGGTCTTTTTCTTGGGACTGTTTAATCGGGTTATACAATCGAATTAAGTTAATACCAGTGATACCGGCTTGCATATGAAATTGTGGATAATGAATACCCGGTTCAAAGTCTAAAAATAACTTGGCTAAATGTGTCACTCCAGCGCGCCAGTCGACGTCGAGTTGATGACACAAAAAACTCACTAACATAGAGCGCATCCGAAAATTCACATACCCAGTTTGATGTAAACAGCGCATACAGGCATCAATTAATGGAAAGCCAGTTTGACCTTGCTTCCATGCCTCGATGTTGACTATGGCTAATTCGCTTTGATCATATTGATATTTTTCGTAGGCTCGATTAACGGGTCGAAATTGCATCTCAATTTCACTCTCAAATTTTTGCATAAAGTGACAATGCCAATGTAACCTTGAAGTGAAAGCAACCAGCGATCTGCGCCACCCCTTTTTTTGCCAATTGCTTAGCGTAAATTGATACACCTGCCTAAGGCTGATATTTCCCCATGCTAAATAAGGAGATAACCTTGAGCATGATTTACGGCTGGCTGTAGGGCTAGAAATGGAGTAAGCATAATCCTTCCCTCTCTCAGTAAAGAAATGATGCAACGTATACCATGCACGTTTTTCTCCCCCCGCTTGAAATTGAGGAGCGGGTGTTTGCCATTTTTCAGGTATATCAAGCTGTTGCTGTTGAAACACTGGGTGCGTTTGAGCAACAAAGTTGATATCTTCCAGAGGCCTATCAAAACATTGATGGCGCATACGTTTTTGCCAGTTCTTGTCCCAATCATTGCGCTGAGTTAACCCACGGATAACAGCACCATAACCGAATTCTGACCATCGAATAGCGTTGGAATCGCACCATTGCTGCACCGCTTTGTCTCGCTCAAAAGTATTGCTTAAACCAATTTCCTGATAACTGTAGATATGTTGAATCGTGAGGGTCTTTTGTATTTCTGAAAAAACAGCGGTGGCTTCGCCCTGCATGACAAGTAACTGACAATTAAAAGGGCCAAGCTGTTGATTAATATCTTGTAAAGATTGCCAAATGAAACGCCAATGACGAACATCGTAATGCTGATCGTTTAATAAGATTGGTTCAATTATGTAGATAAGCAGTGTTGGGTTAGCGTCAGCTGAAGCATTGAACAAGGCTTCATGATCCCTGAGTCGTAAGTCCCGTTTTAACCACACCAAATTGACCTTATCGGATCCCAAATCACCAATATTATTAATTGCCACTACCTAACCATTTATGCCTAAACACAGCCTGTGGATCATATATGGCTGTTTGTTTGTTTAAATCAAAACGTCTATGGCCTCGGGGATCAGCACCAACACCTGCCAAGTATTGCCAATTTCCCCAATTACTGGCCACATCGTAATCAATCAGCTGCCGTTCAAAGTACGCCGCGCCATAACGCCAATCTAAACCCAGCTCATGAACAAAACAGCTAGCAACTAGCTGTCTGCCACGATTTGACATATACCCTGTTTGCTCAAGTTGGCGCATACAAGCATTCACTACAGGATATTCGGTCATGCCTTCACACCAGCAAGTAAACCTGAGCTGATTAAACTCAGTTAATGGTGCGACTTGTTGGATACCAGAAAAATGAAATAACGTGTCTTGGTGTTTGGCTAGATACCACTGAAAATATTCGCGCCATAACAATTCAAAATAAAGCCAGTAGCTAGAATCATTCGCTCCGCGCTGGGCTTCGTATTGTTTAATAGTGTGATAAACCGTTCTTACCGACAAGCATCCGTTTGCCAACCATAATGACAACTTACTTGAACTATCCCAATCATCGAGTGCGTTGCGAGTCTGTTTGTATTGTCTAATAAGGTCAGTACCAAACAAATAGTTATTTAACTGCTCCACAGCTGCAATTTCGCCACCCTTTATATTATCCTGCGGTATTAATGGTTGTTGCATTTCAGGAGTCGGCCATATCGCACTGGGAAGCACTGAAAGTGCTTCAACAGGTAAATCAATCCTAAGACTCTCTACTTGTTTTCTAAAAGGTGTAAAACTTTTTGGTAAATATTCAAGTTCAAAAGGTAAGTCGCTCGAGGAGAAAAGTGAGTGGCCAGTCTCACTGATGAATTTGGCTTGGGGGTAAGCATTTTGTAGGGCTGTAAAAGAATTTTGTTCATAAACACCCGGATGAAAATCAGCAGCGATATGCGTCACTTTATGTTGCTGAATTAAGTCGGTCAAAGTGGAATGGGATGGAGAGTCTAAAATTAACAGAAATTGTTTTTTTTGCCTCAGGTTCTTATCTAGGGCCAATACACTTTGATATTGAAATATTTCTTTAGGTTTACCCGTGTAGACTTCACAAAGACTGCCTTGCAGTTCTTTATTGTAGCCTTGAATGTAAACACAAATAAGCCGGTCGACTTGTTTGCACAATTTGTTAAAAGTAGGGTTATCGGTCAAACGTAAATCGTGTCTGAACCAATACAATCCTGTGGTTATTTTAGCTGTCATAAAATGTATAAGTACCTCAAGCAAAATCAGATCAGTTAATAAATGTCAAAATATGACTAAATTTTCGTGAAAATTGACACAACATAAAATGGCTAGGATCAGAAACCTATCGTATGTTTAGAGGCATAATACAATGTCATAAAATAATTGGTTAAATTTCAGCTTTAAAATGTGACTAATTAATGGATTCACAATTAAACCTAAACTAGTGAATTTTGAAAGAATTTCTAATGGGAGTAAACGGTTCAGTATTGTGATAATTATGACGTAATTCACAACACATAACGACTTACATTATTTTTTCTTAAAACAGGCAAAAATAGCGGTACGTTTCATTAAGAGAAGCAACAATCGTTGCTGTTATAGATACTTCTCAAGACAAAACCAACAATACACTGTGATCAATATAAACACTAGGAAACACCCATGGAGATTTACCCAATGTTGAAGTCGATACAAGTAGGTATTTTAATTTTAACTATTAGTTTTAATACGCCAGGAATGGAATCTAACGACCCCTATGTATTTGTTAAAGACGTAGCAACTGCCACTTTCGCTGAGATGAAACAAAACCAAGCCCTAATAAAAAATGATCCTCAAGCATTGAGAAAAATTGTAGAACAACAATTAATGCCTCATGTAGATCATATTTACGCGGCTCTGAGTGTCTTGGGTACTCAAGCAAAAGATATCCCACGTGATAAGCTAGGTTTGTTTTTTGAGCAATTTAGATTGTATTTGTTAACCACTTACTCCAATTCATTGAGAAATTACACTAATCAAGTTGTAGAATTTGAACCTTCCCGACCGATTAAAAACGAAAAAATAGTTTCTGTAAAAGGTACAATAAAAGAAGCCGGAAAACCGGATATCTCCATCACTTTTCAAGTCCGTCGTAACAAAGAAAATCAATGGAAAGCTTTTGATTTAGTGGCTGAAGGGATAAGTATGGTGCAATCAAAGCGGGCAGAATTTGCACCTATAATTAGGCAAAAAGGTATTGATACTGTCATCGAGTTCATGCAACAGAAAAGTATTCAGCAACCCCAAGATGAAAAATAACCATAGGCAAATAGCTGTATGAATATTTCAACCTGGGTTGTGCCACCTCAGCCAACCATTCAGATTGATTTTATGAAGAATGCTTGCAACAGGGTTTTCTAAGCTGGTGTTACTCTCTTCAATGCGCAACTTAAATAAGGAAGGCTTAAGCCTTTAACAGATTCTGTGCAGCTTTTAAGTAATTCATCCAAAATTTGTTCAAGCATTGCTTGTTAAAGGGCATTTAATCAGGACCTTTCAGCCGGAATAATTCTCACTCAACACCTCTAGCGCTATTTACAACTAGCACAGTAGATAACGATAAAATTTAAGCTTTCATAGCCAATAATGACTTGATGATATTATTTGAAATAATGGTTGATGTTGTCAGCAAAGATGATGAATGCAAACATTATTCGTAGTTTGTTGTGTTTACTCATTTTTGATCAAAGTTTGTCACTGCCTTTAATCAAACCAATGCCGAGTTTTATTCACAAAATACACTAAAGATAACATCACAGGTACTTCAACCAATACTCCGACCACAGTCGCCAGAGCAGCACCGGAGTGCAATCCAAACAGCGAAATAGCCACAGCAACCGCCAACTCAAAAAAGTTAGACGTGCCAATCATACTGGCGGGAGCAGCAATATTGTGAGGCAGTTTTAAACGCTTAGCAAAAAAATAAGCAATAGCAAATATACCATAAGTTTGAATAATGAGCGGTATGGCAATCAACACAATTGTTTGTGGTTCAGCCAGAATTGTTTTTGCTTGGAAACCAAATAACAAAACTACAGTGGCGAGCAAACCCACAATCGACCAAGGTTTGAGTTTAGCGACAAAACCATCTACATTTTCATGTTCTTCAATTCCCCCCGTTTTTTTATCTAACAAAGAACGTGTCAATGCTCCAGCAACCAAAGGTAATAGAACATAAAGCAAGACCGAAATAACTAATGTATTCCAAGGTACTTGAATATCACTGACACCTAATAAAAGTGCGGTCAAGGGCGCAAAGGCAAAGATCATAATGATGTCGTTAATCGATACTTGCACCAAAGTATAATTAGCATCACCTTTGGTCATTTGGCTCCACACAAATACCATAGCAGTACAAGGTGCTACACCCAGCAGTATCATGCCAGCAATATATTCGTTTGCTGATTGTGGGTCGACCCAATCAGCAAAAAAACCTTTAAAAAATAGCCATCCTAAAGCGGCCATTGTAAAAGGTTTAATTAACCAATTAATGACCAGTGTTAACGCTAACCCCTTAGGTCTTTTACCTACATCTTTGATGGATGAAAAATCGATTTGGATCATCATGGGATACACCATTAACCAGATCAATACTGCCACCACAATATTCACATGGGCATATTCTAAACTTGCTACTAATGCAAAAAATGAGGGGATAATACTGCCTAAAATTACACCCGCAATGATGCTAATGCCTACCCACACAGATAAGTAACGCTCAAATAATCCCATATTTTTGTTCCTCTATGCTTTTTATGAAACGCTAGATAGCACGCTGATTAACGCGCTGGCTGACTTGCTCAGCTGATTCTACGCGCTCTGAATAACGGTCGACCAAATAATCGCTGTTGTCTCTGGTCAATAAGGTAAATTTCATCAGCTCTTCCAACACATCGACAATGCGATGGTAATAAGGGGACGCTTTCATTCTGTCGTTGTCGTCAAACTCCATAAAAGCTTTAGCGACAGACGATTGATTAGGAATAGTCAACATACGCATCCAACGGCCTAAAATACGCATTTGGTTAACCGCGTTAAATGACTGGGAACCTCCAGAAACCTGCATGACCGCTAGGGTTTTTCCTTGAGTAGGCCTGACACCACCTATATTTAATGGCACCCAATCAATCTGGCTTTTCATAATACCTGTCATTGCGCCATGACGCTCAGGAGAACACCATACTTGGCCCTCAGACCACATCATCAGTTCACGCAGCTCCACTACTTTTACATGTGTTGCTTCGGCGCCATCGGGCAAAGGTAAACCAGTAGGGTCAAAAATCCGTGTTTCGGCTCCCATGGCATCTAACAAACGGGCTGACTCTTCTACCACCAGTCGACTAAACGACCGTGTTCGCAATGAACCATACAGCAACAGTATTTTGGGTTTATGTTGGGAGCTTTTTTTAACGAAATTTGCGGCTCTGGGAGACTGAAATTGGGTGAAATCAAGGTTTGGTATCATCCCATTAGAATGAGACATTAAACTGCACCTAAATTAGCAAGCGCAGCTTTTAAAGCGACCTTATCTTTTACATCCACATCGAGGTTAACCAGTTGTTCTACTCGTTGTTTAATTTGTTCGATGGTTGCTCTAAAGGCCTCGGAAATTTCTACTTCAGAGCCTTGTAACTTAGATGGGTCGGCTAAACCCCAATGTACTTTAAGGCTTTTGCCAAACCAAACTGGGCAAGTTTCACCGGCGGCAGAATCACACACAGTCACCACTAAATCAGGCGCAAAGTGTTCAAAATCATCCCAAGATTGGCTTTGTAAGCCATCTGTAGAAATACCCGCTTCTTGCAAGTATTTAATCGACAATGGATGCACTTCACCTGCAGGTTGACTACCCGCACTTTTGGCAACTATTGTTCCTACTTTTTTCCCTACTTTCCCTCCTACTTTTCCTCCTACTTTTTTTCCTACTTTGCCATCAGAAAATTGGTTAGTAATAGCTTCCGACAAAATACTGCGGCAACGATTATGGGTACAAATATATAAAACTTTCATTTAAATACTTTCCATGGGTGTAATAGGGTTAACAACAGTTATCGAATTGCTTGGCTGCATCTAAGTTATGTAAACAATCATTTAAGTAGACTTGGTTTTCTTGTGAGGTAAGTGCTAGCACCTCAAGTGCCCATTTAGGCAAAGATTGATCAAGTTGATAAAATACCCACTTTCCACGTCTGTTATCTAATAAAATCCCACATTTTCTCAATTCAGCTAAATGCCGGGATACTTTGGGCTGACTCAACTGCAGTGCAATGATTAAATCACACACACACAACTCACCTTTGAGGGTGATCAATAACAAACACTTCAAACGTGTGTCTTCAGATAAACATTTATAAAAAGCGATTGGATTCATTGAAGTAGTGCCCAAACCAATACATATGAAATATCATATATATGTTTTGCCATATGTCAATGTGAAATCCTTGAGGACTATTTTGTTATAAAGACTTAAACTATCCTCCTCATTCGTTCAGGTATTACTATGTCATACGCACTCCCTTACCTTGCTCACTATCCGGCTTACTTACAAAATGACATTCAAAATTTACTTGAACAAAAAAAACTGGGCGAATGGTTGCGTGGGCGTTACCCAAACATACACAAAGTAGCCAACGATAACGATTTACGTGAGTACGCAATAGCCTTAAAAAATCAATATATGAAGAAAACCCAACCATTGAGCAAAGTGATATATGACAGTAAAATTCATATAGTCAATCACGCATTAGGTTTACATAGTTATGTATCTCGGGTTCAGGGCGGTAAGTTAAGAAGTAAAAATGAACTGCGCGTCAGTACTTTGTTTAAAAAGACTCCTGATGCTTTTTTGAAAATGATTGTGGTGCACGAACTGGCCCACTTAAAAGAAAAACAACACAACAAAGCATTTTATCAACTATGCCAGCATATGCTGCCGGACTATCATCAAATAGAATTTGATGTTCGTGTATATTTAACCGCAATAGAGCACTCTGGTTCGGTATTTAAAGATATTGCTTAGATCATAAGATAAATTTATCAATATTAATTATCCACAGGGGCAACTGCTTTGGCGTATGATGATATATCCTTTTTCAACAACCTGTGACATCTAATGGACTATCAATTTTCCCATGATATTTTGGGTAATCCAGTAGCCACATGTGAGCTTGAGTGTGAAGCTTTTGGTGATTGGTTAAGTCATGAAATTGCTCAAGACTTTAGGCAAATCACACTGTTACTCAACACCGTCCACCAGCTACAAGCCAATCAACTTACAAGCTACCAACACAATGGTAAGGAATACCATTTAGAGTTTGATAAAGATGAGGTTGAACTCATCTTAAATAATAATCATATCCAAGAGATGACATCTTTAGAAGAAGATGATACTCAAGAATTAAGTGATTTACATATCCAATCAGGCTGTGGCTTAGCCGATTTTCACATTTTACTAAAAGCTTGGCTGAAGTTTATTAGCGAATACTCATCGTCATAATCAGACCACTTGGCCTAGCACACTAGTTTGGTGATGTTATATTTATTATTCACAAAGACCGAAGAGCTATTCGACATACAAACACTTTAAATAGACTAGCTGTATTTTTTTATGACATAAATGTATTGGCCTAATATCTGCTTTGTATAGCTCAACGAGGGATCTGTCTTCGAGAGGTAGGGGCTAATCAAGGTGTATCAAGAACACATTGATTGCCATAAATAACATCCAATCATTATTAATGCACAAAACAGATTCACTCAAAAAACAGCAACACCGAACCATTGCAATATGAGTCGGCGCGTTTTGTTTTTTAGCGGATAAACATACTCCCTTGGCATCTGATAAGTATCAAAAAATTCATAAAAATCATACATATAAGTTTATAAATATTTGTTATCTACCACTTGTACGAGCATATTAAAGTTTGAAACTGGGGGTAAATATTTGAAACTTGCAAAACTATGTTAAACCCAATTTTGGTCGGCTATTTACTAATTGCAAACCTTCACTATTGAGTCAATTCAAGGGGGAAAAGACCGGATCGTAGGCTACAGCTACCCGAATGGCATAGCCAAAGGCAACAGCTAACCGATTTTCACAATGAGTTCAAAAAAACTCATACTCACTGGCGTATAAGTTTTAAGTTGACCCTGACCCAATTTGAAGGTGGTTGCCTCTACCTTTGCCAACTGACCGTCCCAGTGATTAAAGTTCGCTTCTTTTTCTTGGTTGTTCGGACTTCGGTCCCTGACTGTAATCGCCAAACGGAGCATCGCGCTTAGTGACGGCCGCTTTAACGCCGTGGTCACGGGCGTCGTGGACAAGCCCTCTTCCTTCCGGTGTGTTGCGCATTATGCCATCCAATATTGGCCCTAGAGTCTGCGTACTCTGCAGTCCCATATTTTCATAAGCTTGGTTCACAATCAACTTCATGCACATCAGCTGCGAAGAGGGTATATGAGTCAGTTTTTCAGCAAGCTTCTGAACTTCGTTATTCAAATCCTCTAGTGGGTAAGAAAAGTTAATGAGTTCTATTTTGGCCGCTTCTTCGCCCGATAACCAATCACCGGTCAGCGCGTAATATTTGGCCTTAGCAAGCCCGAGTCGGTAAATCCACATTCCCGACAAGTGGCAACCCCATACCCGCGCATAGGGCGTTCCAAAACGTACATCATCTGATGCAATAACCAAGTCAGCACAAAGGGCGAGCTCCGAGCCGCCACCAACACAGTAGCCGTGGACTTTAGCAATCGTTGACTTTCCACCACGGTGCAACCCCATAAAAGTCGGCATGTAATCGTGATACGGATCAGTAACAACTTGAACGTCGCGACCGGGACCGTAATTTTCTTCCTTCACCATTGTCGTGTGTTCCAAACCATTGGAAAAATCGAATCCTCCACAAAAATTATCGCCGGCACCTTCGAGGATGATCACCTTTACTTCATCGTCCAAGTTGGCTTTTCTTAGTGATTCACTGATCCCGTACATTGCTTCAGGCAGGATGGTATTCGCCTTGTCTGGTCGGTTCAGGGTAAGTGTCAAGATTAATTATCGAATTAGGATAAAATTTATGACCACAAAACACCGTTTCATTTCCGTCGCCAAGCGGCAATTTACTGAAAATGGCTTTGATCGCACAAGTATTGCGAGCATCGCTGATGAGCTTGGGTTGACAAAACAGGCCTTGCTGCATCATTTTGGCCCGAAGAAAAACCTCTACGGTGAAGTACTACTGTGAATTTCCGAACGTCATACCCGTATTGCCGCTGATCTGGTGCTAGAGACAGAAGATCCACGGGTTCAATTGGAAACGGTACTCTTTGCATCATTTGAAAACGCAATGGCAGAACCGTTAGAATCGCAATTGTTGATGCGAGAGCTATTGGAAAATTCGTCTAGGGCAGAGACTGCGGATACTTGGTATTTAAAATCATCCATTGAGCTGGCCAACATCGTACTTAAATTGCCCGCATGGAAAAATGCGCCGCGAACAGAAGCCCTGACCTATGTTTATCAACTATTAGGCGCGATCAATTATTTCGCTATATCCCAGCCAACACTGAAACAGATGTTTGGTGCTCAAGAAAGTGAGGCGATGGAAAAAACATTTCGCGCTGAGCTTTACCGGTTGATTCAGGCGGGTGTTGAAAGAATAGAAATGAAGGAAACTCAGGTATGAACGTGCTGAAAAGCGATGCGCCATTAATTGTCTATGTTGATGTCAAAAGCCCTTATGCGTTCGTGGCAATTCGGCCGACTCTGGCTTTGGAAATTTAACTTGGAATGACGTTCGATTGGCGTCCCCTGACCCTAGATAATCCCAGTTACCTTGGCTCGGCCGAAAAGAAAGAGTGCAAGGTAGTCGCCTCGTCTGGGCGAAGTATTAAGGTATGGAATGCCATTCGATATTCCTATGGTGATGCGTGGTGTTTCGCTAAACGACAAGGTCTGATACTAAAAGGCACCGAAAAAATTTGGGACTCCAGCATTGCTAATATTGGAATCCTCTGGGTCGTCAAACGAGACCGGGACAAACTTGACCGCTATTGTGAGGCAATTTTTCCTCCGTTCTGGAGGTATGAACTCGATATCGAAGATGTCGACGTTGTAAGATCATGTTTAACTGGGGCTGGTATTGATTAAAACGGTTTTGATGACTTTCAATCTGGCAAAGGGCGAACGCTGCATGACGATTTACAGTCACAATTTCACCCTCACGGTATATATGGTGTTCCGACATTTGTCATAGGTGATGAGGTGCTGTTTGGACGGGAGCATATTCCCTATCTCCGCTGACATCTCAGTGGCCAAAAAGGACCCGCCCCTGACATTGCTTATGAGATTGAACCATGCTGACAGTTTATATAAATTTCAAATCACCGGCTTCATATTTGGCTATAAAACCGGTTTTGGCGCTGGTAGAGCGCCACGGTATCGTGTTGGAGTGGAAAGCGTTTCGAAGCTCTGAGCGAGAAGTGCCTACCATCACCGACAACCCTTTGGTTGCGAATATGCACTGGGGAGTGCGCGCTGTGTCAAGACGCACTATTCATCAATAATATGCTTCACATCAAGGGATCAATTTGCAGTTCCCCGCGTCTGCTGGAAATACTGATCTCGCGCTTGGCGCATTGGCATTGATCAGCGGCGATCCACTTTCATTTATCAACGCGGCATTTGCGGCCTACTGGACAGATCACGCTGACCTGAATGATCCGACAGTTATTGCCCATTTGACATCGGAAACGATCGGAGAGAACTTTGTGTTTGATGAGAAAACTTGTATCGACGCTCTTGAATCTTCGCAGGCTGAGGCTGATGAATTGGGCATTGTCGACGCTCCTGCTTTTATCATTCAAGATCAGCTTTTTATCGGCAGAGAGCACCTGACTTGGATAGAAGAAATTAAAATCGATGGGGAGTATAGGTAAAATAAAACATCATTTTTCATAAAATGAAAATACATGATGCCTCACGTTTTCCATATTGACATCTATTTTATATTCTTAAGGGAGTGAAAGTCGGCTATTTTTCGTCTATTAATCAACTGTTTCTACGTAATTCAGAATTCAAGACAAGCGCCTCCCGCTGTTGTGCAAACGAGTTTTGTTTATGATGATGAACGGCTTTTATTCAAACAGACTTATCTGAGGCGGTGCTCGACTTTGTGCCCGACTTTTTTAAGCAGCGACTCGGCATCGTCGATAAAATCCAAGTACTCCTCGAAATCGCAGAGCGCGAAAGGAATCGCTAAAAGGGTGGTCGCGACCATTGACTCCGATGACCGTTGAATTAGGTCGAGCTCGTTCATAAATGTTGGGGCGACGTCTTGGTATTGGGTTGCATCACACACCACGATGCGCAGTGCCTCAGAACTCACCATAGGTCGCGCAAACGGACACACGTTAAGTCCCACGACAAACTGCTCAAGCCATGCACGAAACCGTCGATCGACGTGTTCAGCGGTGTAATATTCGTCAGGGGACATAAAAATCTCAGCAGTAAAATTAAGCGCGCACGACCGCCCTGAGTGGCATCCAAAACGTCGCTAGCGAGTCGACAATAAATGTAGGACCACCCGAGGTAGCCCCACGTCTAGTGACGTTCACAATCATTCGTCCCTAATCGAGCTCCCAAACACGGACCTTGTTGACCTTGCCCTTTAAGTCGACGTCAGAAATGTGCAAAATCCGACTGGCATTGTCGTCGTCAAAACCGTAAACCTTGAGCATTGTGCCATTGCGCGACCAAAGCCCTAAGGTGGCACTTTTTTCAAGCTCACCGGCGTCATTAATCGCCTGTACGGTCCCCGTAAAGTACCCCTTAGTGCTCTCTTCGTTGGTCGAGGTCATGTTGTGGGTCGCGTACACTAGGCCATATTTACCAACATTCCCTTCGTAGGTAATGACCATGCCGTCCTCAGTCATACTGATGTCACTGACGACAAGTTGCGCGTCGATAAAGTTTTCAAAACTCTGATTTTCTGCACTAACAAGCAGCGGAGAAAAGCAGAGTGCGAGGGCTAAAATTACTTTGTTTATCATTATTAATTCCCGTTTCTAATTGCACATCTAGTGCGGCAGAGGTGTCTACCGCCTGATTACCCTACCCCGAATAAAGTGCCGAGTATAGGTAAAATAAAACGTCATTTTTCCTAAAATAAAAATACATGATGCCTCACGTTTCCCATATTGACATCTCTTTTATAGCCTTGATGGACTGAAACCGGCGATTTCTCATCTATTACTCAGCTGTTTTTACATAATTCAGAATTCCAAACAAGCACCTCCCATCCTTGTGCAAAGCAGCGCTGATAATTGCGTTTGTTTATGATGATGAACGAGTGTTTATTCAAACAGACTAATCTCAGCCAGTTCTAGATTCTCCGCTTCACACAAATCATCTAATGTCCGTTGTTCGCTGTGAGATCAAATGGTCAATGCAACGCTATACTTAAATAAAGTGGAGGCGTTGTCATGAAACAGAGAAAAAGAATTTATTATAATGCACAACAACGAGCGATAATTTGGGAGCGATATCAACAAGGTGATTCGTTACATGATATCGCTAAGTTCTTTGATAGATTTCATTCTAGCATTCAAGGAATAATAGCTAAAACCGGTGGTATAAGACCTCCCGATAAAACGAGGGCTGTTTTATCGGGAAGTCTTAAGAGCGAGATGAAATTTCTCGCGGCCTATCATCACACTTATCTATTCATGAAATTGCAAAGTAGTCTACGGAGAAAAAATGATTACGTTATGGCTGTCCAACCACCATTTCTGTGACTCTGTTGTTATGCCAAGATGAAAACATTAAGCCCGCACACAACAGTACAACTATTACCCATTCGGGGTTATCGCCATTTCATACCCCAAACCGCTTAATAGCAGCGTAGTTAGTTAGGTTAAAATATCCACTTTGAGCATGAGTTGATAGCAACATACATCTTCCTTTTTAAGTAGCTGAGTCCTTATATTCACATGGCATCTGTCACATATTAATTATTTGATTAAAGTTCGACCAACCCTAAATGTTAGGAGCATATATCACCTGATATTGATTCAACTGACTGCTGATAAAAAGTCATACTTTGTTTTAGATCAATTTTAATATCAATGAATCATTTAACATTGTTACATTCATAAATATGCATGGAGAAACGTATGAAAAAATTAATTTTATCGGTAGCGATAGGTGTTAACTTATTAAGCACACTCAGCCCAGTTTTTGCTTATGAACAAGGTGATTGGGTGATACGGGTTGGAATGACTAATGTTGCGCCAGATGATTCAAGTAACAACGTTAACGTGGCAGGAGCTGATTTAGGCGTAGGTGTCAATGTTGATAGTAATACCCAGCTAGGTCTAAATTTTGTATATTTCTATAGCCCACAGCTGGCCATTGAGGTGTTGGCTGCTACACCATTTAGTCACGATATTGGTTTAAATACTGTAGGCCCATTAGGTAACACTAAACACTTACCTCCCACAGTTAGTGCTAACTATTACTTTTCACAGCCCAGTGCTAAGTTTCAGCCTTATGTGGGCGCGGGTGTTAACTACACCATATTCTTTGATGAAAAATTTACCAGTGCCAACACCAGTGCAGGCTTTAGTAATTTAGATTTAGACAGCTCGTTTGGATTGGCTGCTCAGGTGGGTTTTGACTATATGCTTGACGAAAAATGGTTAGTCAATGCCTCTCTCCGTTGGATAGACATAGACACTGAAGCAAGCTTTGACTTAAATGGTGCAGCAGGCAACGTGGATGTCAGCATTGACCCCTTTGTTTATTCTATTACTGCTGGTTATCGTTTCTAATTTTGTATTACCAGCAATAGTCATAAGCAATTAGTATAAACTTAGTGACACAAAAAGCCTTAACTGATAATTAAGTTAGGGCTTTTTATTTATCTTAAAACAACTTAAGCGTTATAAGTTGACGACGAAGTATTACCACCACGTCCGGTCCAATTGGTATGGAAGAACTCGCCTCTTGGCTTGTCAATGCGTTCGTATGTGTGAGCACCGAAATAATCACGTTGGGCTTGTAATAAGTTAGCCGGTAAACGCGCGGTGCGATAACCATCAAAGTAGTTAAGTGCGGCCATTAAGCAAGGTGCTGGAACCCCCGTAGTAATGGCATTCACTGCCACGCGTCTCCACCCTTCCTGGGCATTCACTACAGTGTCTCTGAAGTAGTCATCTAATAGTAGATTGTCTAATTCGGGATTCTTATCGTAGGCTTCTTTGATTTTACCTAAGAAAGCAGAACGGATGATACAACCGCCACGCCACATCAATGCGATGCCGCCGTAGTTAAGGTTCCAATTATATTCTTTGGCAGCTTCACGCATTAAGGTATAGCCCTGTGCGTAAGAGACAATCTTTGATGCGAGCACTGCTTGGCGTAAATCTTCGATGAAGGCGGCTTTATCTGCATCGCTACCCTCGAATTTTTTAGCTGGGCCAGTGATGACTTTAGAGGCTTCAACACGTTCATCTTTCAGTGCAGAGATACAGCGAGCGAATACGGACTCAGCAATAAGGGTTAATGGCACGCCTAAGTCTAACGCCACTATACCGGTCCACTTACCGGTGCCTTTTTGACCCGCGGTATCAAGAATTTTTTCTACCAGCGGACCACCATCTTCATCTTTAAAAGCTAAAATATCGCGAGTGATTTCAACTAAATAACTATCTAATTCAGTGGTATTCCACTCTTTAAACACTTCATGCATTTCATCGGCTGACATGCCAAGTGTGTCTTTCATAATTTGATAGGCTTCACACAACAACTGCATATCACCATACTCAATACCGTTGTGCACCATTTTAACAAAATGTCCGGCACCGTTTTCACCTACGTAATCACAACAAGGAGAACCGTCTTCTACCTTAGCAGAAATGTCTTGGAAAATAGGTTTCACTGCTTGCCATGCTTCAACAGATCCACCTGGCATAATTGAAGGTCCTTTTAGCGCACCTTCTTCACCACCAGATACACCGGCACCCACAAAGTTAATCCCTTTTTCGGCACAATATTTTTCACGGCGAATAGTGTCAGGGAAGTGAGTATTACCGCCATCGATGATGATATCACCTTTGTCTAACAAAGGTAGAAGTTGGTCAATAGTGGCATCCACTGGCGCGCCTGATTTCACCATAATCATGATTTTACGTGGCGTAGCTAGCGATTGAACCAACTCTTCAACTGAATAAGCCCCACGAATACTTTCGCCTTTTGCTCGTCCATTAATAAAGTTTTCAACTTTATCGGTGGAGCGATTATAAGCAGTAACGGTATAACCTTTGCTTGCCATATTCAGAATGAGGTTTTCCCCCATAACAGCAAGGCCGATTAAGCCAATATCAGATAGTGTTTTCATAAAATTCCAATGTTTATTTTAATTAATAATGCTTGCTTAACCATTCAACGTTATACGTCAATAGCTTAAACACAGTCCGAAGGTGAAGGGCCAATTGAACCAAGCAATTTAAGGTGTTAGAACATGCCAATCTCGTATACTAACTACTAAGATGCAAATTAACACTTTATAAATACATAAATAAATAATGCATTGGTATAAGAAATATTGTTCAGCCCTCTCTAATGCAACAAACTAAGCTGTCAAATCTTACGCTGAGGGCTCTAAAATGTCATTAATCACTACCGTAAAGAACAAACAAAAGCTTGATGAATGTATCGTCCAAATGGCCAGTAAAAGCAAACAAAGACATTTAAACCAACACACTTCTCAGTATGCCAAATATAATCATCGAAGCATTATCTTTGGCTCTAAGCCTGACTTCATCCCTGTTTGTGGAAACTAAAACCAAAGTAATAATACCCGGGTAAAATTAATCATTTTATTCATTAGAATGTGGTGGGGTAAGTTAGTATTAAATACAACAAACTGCTATAGCAGTTTGTTGTATCTTTTAACCTTAACCAATTAAAAGAGTGTGTCAGTAGATTAAAGCGAAGTTTAATGGTGCATTACGCCGGTCGTCTTATTCACTTAACCGGACGTCAAGTTTCGGTGCATATAATCAAGCACAAGTGCCTGATTATTGCTGTTGTGCTCTTGCAACTTCCTCAACCTCATTGAGAAAAGCAGGTTTACTGCCCGTCAACTCCCAAGTCCCCAAAGTAATGGGTATACCTCCTATACTATTGAGCTGATCAAAGAACGATTTCAAGACAAAATCATGACCCTGCTCCTCGTCAAGTTTTGCTTTTTGCGCCATGGCGCTATCGAGTAAAGCTTTGCCTGTCACATAACTGGTGCCATAACCGGGTTGACGTAAATACAAATGTTGCTCAAAAATTAATAAATCAGGTTCTGTTTTCATCCATCCTCGAGGGGTATAGTCCATATGGATTTCACCCGCTTGTTGCATCGTCATCTGATTAGCATGAGCATACAAAGAGCCAAGACCTCTGGCCGCCCTCTGAGCCAGCATAATCCAAACAATTTCTCGAGCACGGGGGTTATGATCATATAATCCAGCATGCATAAATATTTCTTCTACTGCCGTAGCAGTGCCTTCGTTTCGACTATCAAAAATATTATACAACAGTGCATTTTTTCTGATGGCTCTTGGGTTGGGATTATTCTCCATGATAGCCAATTCAAACCAATGATAAAAATGCGAATATAGAGGGGTGGGATCAAGGTGTGAACCGATGTAAAAAAAGTGACGAGTGGCTTCTGGTACGTATTTACCCAATCTCTCGTAAAGCGCGGGTTTAAAATAATCAGCAACAGTGACGATATTTTTTTCATCCAAAAACCTTAGAAAAAATTCAGCAGAACGATTAGCTAATCGATCATATTCTTCCGAGTTTTTCACTGATGTTAATGGGGGTAATCCAATATTTCTTTGTTCTTCTAACTTTAACGACGACCATGCCCTATTAAGCTCTCGTCGCAGTAATCTTTCTTCATCTTCCCATGTCATGGATAACAAATGTACGTGTTTTTGGTACCAACTGTATTGCTTAATGCCAAGTCCTGAATGACCAGTTTTTGTTGCACTTTGTTGTTGCAGCCATTCAATAAATTGCTCAGTAGAGTGAATAGCTTGCAGATGTGTTTCTATTAGGGATGTATTTGCAGTCGTTTCAATTTGTGGCGTAATATCCAATAAATCTTGTCGCTGTATCTGAATATCTCGTATACCTGCTATCCATAATTCTTTAGCATTACCGGTTAAATTTTCTTTGGCTTGAATATGAAAAGGTTTTATTCGAGACAAGTCCTTGGTTAGCTTAATTTGCTCGCTTGCGCTGATTGGGAATGAATAACGCCATAGTTCGGTAACATAATGAGGGGTAGGACCTTCGTGAGCAGGCACATCACTTTTATATGTCCACACTTGCTTGTAAAACGCAGGATCTCTTTGCCAAGGCTTTAACACCGTCTCATTAAATTCATAACCATTGAGTTCTGCCAACATCACAAACCAATCAATTTGTTGCGCAACCGTCCATTGTGATTTATCAAATGCTAACAATTGTGTTTTAAATTGCGCCCACTTTTCATGGCGATTTTCGAAGGTTTTTTTACGGTAATCAGGTGCAAGGTTATGTAAGGGAGCAACTTCAAAGGTTCGCCATTGAGTAAAAAGAGTTTCTAATAGGTTAAAATCTGTAGACGATTTTGCGCCAAAAGAAATGAATAATAGTGATATTGCTATAAACGTTGTTTTCATTTTTATATCCCTGAATGAAGTGGTTATAATCTAGCAGAGCAATGACTCATTAATCCAACTATATGCTTTATGCACAACTTATTTCACGATTTTAGCACGTATTGATAAAGCGTATCACCGTCTCTCATTTCATCACCACAGCACAATCGTATCATTCTTCCCATCCCATCCACGTCATAATTTTTACCGAACACTATGAATGTTTTAATACACGTCCTAACCATCATTAAGGTGTGCTATATCCGCTTGGGCTGCCTGAGACTGTTAGCCTCAAATAGATTAGAATTCTATAAATTTAAAGTAAATCTATCTTAAATTCATCTCGATAGTGAAGGGACAGGCTGATAGACATTCCCTATAAAATTGGTCAATTACGTAAAGCTGGTATTTTCTGAATCCGGTCTGCAATATTGCCAACTTTCATAAATTTGTATATTATTCGAGTAAGTAATGATATTAATATACGTATAATACAAAGGAACTGTTTTATGCTAAAACCAATGCAAATTTTTATTACCAAGCGGTTACAACCAAATCAAACAATAAATAAAGATTGTTGTGCACGCACTCTCTTTGATGCAATACCATTTCATCTCTGCTTAAGCAAAAAAATGGTTAATATGTTCTTTGTTGACTCAGCTTGGCAAAATATTAACGATCTAACCTGCCCTTCACCTGCATCCAATGATTTTTTGATAAGCCCTCAATATTTTCAAAGCCCATTCCAACATAATCAAAAATCGTACGATAGTTTTAAGGGTGCGCAGAAATTATGACCAAGAATTCACGCCGCTCACCCACTGATGGTAAATTGCTAAAAGAGGCAGAGTCGCGTCTATACAATGATCCATTATCCAATGATGAAGTTACAGACTCATCAAGTCTTCTGTATGAATTACAAGTCCACCAGATCGAATTAAAATTGCAGAACGAGCAACTGATTAATTCAACGAACGCAGCTGAAAAAGCTGCTGCACGTTTCACAACACTCTATGATTTCGCGCCAATAGGCTACGTTACGCTGAATCTTAAGGGGAATATTACTCACTCAAACTTTGCGGCTGCCAAGCTATTAGGAATGAGTCGCAGTAGGTTACAAGGTGCCCGTTTGGCAGCGTTTGTGACACAGGACGACTTAGTTAAATTCAACAATTTACTCTCGCCTTCTAATATGCAAAATATTCATGTCATTCAAAGATCTTGTGAAATTGAACTTGCAGGCATGGTTACAAAAACGGTGCAGATAGATATTAGTTTCAATGATAATAATTTGGAATATCTCCTAGTATTGACCGATATCACCGAACGAAAAAAACATGAGGTTAGGCTGCAACTCGCAGCGAGTGTTTTTTCGCACGCTCATGAGGGCATCATGATAACTGATGCTAATAACACGATAATTGAAGTCAACGATATGTTTTCTCAGATCACAGGCTTCAACCGAGTAGAAGTGCTCGGCAAAAACTCAGATATGCTTAAATCTAACAAACAGTCACCTGAGTTTTATGATGCCAGACAACAGGCACTACTTGAAAAAGACTTCTGGTATGGTGAGATATGGAACAAGAGAAAAGATGGCGAAGTGTATCTTGCGATGCAAGCCATCAGTGCCGTTAGGGATATCACAGATAAAATACAACATTATGTTTTGCTCTTTACCGACATTACGAAATCAAAAGCACATCAGCAGCAACTGGAATACGCGGCTAATTACGATGCATTAACCAACCTGCCTAATCGATTGCTGTTACTTGACCGCTTGCATGTCACACTTCTTCAATGTCAGCGGCACTCTAAAATGTTAGCCGTCGTGTATATAGACTTGGACGGTTTTAAACAAGTGAATGACACCTATGGCCATGATATGGGAGACAAACTATTAATATCCATATCACAGCACATGAAGGATGCATTACGTGAATGCGATACCCTGGCTCGTATCGGTGGCGATGAGTTTGTAGCGGTGTTAGATGACTTGGAAACTCCCAACGATTGTAAGCCGATACTCAAGCGGTTACTGAAGGCCACATCACAAAGTATTTCTGTTGATGATGTTTTGTTAAACGTTTCAGCCAGTATGGGAGTTACGATTTCCCCCCAAAACGGCACTAGTGCGGATTTACTTATACGCGAAGCTGATAAGGCGATGTACATAGCCAAAGAGAGCGGCAAGGATCACTACCATTTTTTTGATGAACATTGTGGAATTGAAGCCAGAACTCTATCCGAAAATTTGAATGCGGTACGCCATGCCCTTGCTGAAGGTCAGTTCGAATTATTTTATCAACCTAAGATTAATATGCGCACTTTTAAAGTAGTGGGTGTGGAAGCCCTAGTTCGCTGGCGACACCAAGAAAAAGGACTATTAGAGCCAAGTGAATTTCTCCCTTTTATTGAGAAACACCCGATCCGCATTGAGCTAGGTACATGGATAATCAATATGGCGCTGACTCAGATCAGTCATTGGAATAAACAGGGATTAGATTTACCCATCAGTGTAAATGTAAGTGCCTATCAGCTAAACGACAAAAATTTCCTTGCACAACTGACTACAGCACTCGAAGCTCATCAAAATGTGCGGCCAAACCAACTTGATTTAGAGATTTTGGAAACCTCTGGGCTAGATACTATGACTCACCTCAGGACGTTGATTTGTGAATGTAAAAAGCTAGGTGTGAACTTTTCACTAGACGATTTTGGCACCGGCTACTCATCCTTATCTCACCTTAAGAACCTGCCTACAGATTCGATCAAGATTGACCGGTGTTTTGTACAAGACATGTTAACCAACCCAGATGATTTAGCCATTGTACAAGGAATTATTAATCTAGCAGAAGCTTTCGGTCGTAACGTCATTGCTGAAGGAGTAGAGTCTGCTGCCCATGCCGACAAACTGCTATCCATGAACTGTAATATAGGACAAGGTTACGGTATTGCTCGGCCTATGCCGTCCGCTAAGTTACCTTCATGGTTGAATAGCTGGCAGGCTGCCCCTACTTGGCAAGCTTAATAAATTGAACAAAACTTAGTGCATGAATAAGAACAGAAACATCGGATTTAGTCAGTCTACAATAACCCGATTTTTATATCCTGCTCAGACCCAAGGTTGAGTATCAAAAGCGCACACTAGATTATTGCGCTTTTTTAGTTAATTTACCTAAACATAAACCACCTTAACGCTTTACTTTTCTTAAGACTTATACAGAGGCGGGTCTAAATATTTGTCTTATCCAGTCTCAACCTGCGTAAGCTACTTGTCCACCATCCAAAACAACAGTATGACCACATACATAATTGCTCGCACGAGAGCAGAGATAAATGGCGGTGCCAGCAATATTAGTAAGTTTGCCAATCATTGCGCTATTCCACTTGACCCACCAGTAACTTCGGAGACTTTTCCAGCAACCAAAAATAAATTTTTCATGTATGACCCGTTATGCAAAAACGTAAGTGTTGGAGGCGCTTAATCATATCAGCATGCCCAAGTATGCTAGAAATGAATGATAAATGTTTGTTCATGTTCGTTATGAACGGATAGGTACATAACCTGAATATAAAAATATAATCGAACAGGTACCTAATAAGCACTGATATGCAAGAGCTCTAATTATCAAACTTTCCATTTACACGTTCCAAAAACTTTAGGTGGCCATTTGTAAAATTAAATGGGTCATTGAGTGTGGGAGTTGATATAAATTCTGATAGGAGTTATCCGCTTTTTTTATTTCAAAATCAAGTATCTCCATGGCCATAATAATCAATATGACCGGCACGTTGCATTTTTGAAATGCGATGAGGAGACGCCTTGCACTAAACCAAGGAGAACAGCCAATTTATCCATAACACCGAGTATATTACTGTCATGTTACTAATGGGTAACTTTCAAAAATCATCAGGCATAAAAGTCTCAGTTTTATCGTTAGGCCCTTAGGTAGCTTTTGGAAAGCAAGTTGATTTTAACGATGCAAAACAACTATTAAAGACCGCTTACGATGGCGGCATAAACTTCTTTGATTATGCCAAAGGCTATACGATTACGGGCCTAGGTTTAGTATCTAATCCCTATGCGGTGCCTTCAAAAGTATTTTGGAGGGCAACATTGCAGCCACCTAACCACATATAGAATGAATGCCACAGCAGATTTCATCCCTTTGGCACAAACGACAAGATAGAGAGCATTTCAAGCAGATTATTGGCCAAAATGTTGAACTTCAAATAGCACAGGTTATGGACAGTTTATGTTAGTAAAGTAAATAAAGTGATGTGCCAATGAAGTCAGTTTTTTCTGAGCGACGTCCGCCCTAAATTAGAGTTCAAAATCCTAATAGCGTTACAAAAAAACTACTTAATAACACGATTTTTTAGTAGCATAATCTCTTAACATCGTACCGACTGGAACATTATGACCGTATACATTCTTTCAAGACTCTCTATTCATGACCGTGCAGAATATGAAAAATATGAAAATCAATTTAATGAGGTATTCGCTAATTTTAGCGGCAAACTGTTAAGTGTCGATGAGGAGCCTCTTGTCCTAGCTGGTGAATGGGAAGCTACACGTTCGGTTCTTATGGAATTTCCCTCAAAAGAAGAAGCATTTGCATGGATGCAATCTGATGCCTATCAACGTATTTCAAAGCACCGTAATGCCGGCAGCACATTGAGTTCGATATTAGTTAAATCGTCTGCAACCGATTAAGTGTCATCACAAAATTTTAAATTATAATACCTGAAATCACGCTATAAAGATTAACAGACACATTAGACCGACATAAGTCGGTTTAATGTTATATCCAAAGAAGGATACCCAGCAATTAACAAGACATATATGGACACTCAGGGATGTCAACGTTCTACTTGCCCCTTCTTGCTACCTTTCAGCCCACACTACGTTTAAATCTAGCATTACCACTAGTCCATTGTGTTGAAGACAGTCTACAGTTGGCTTAGTTTTGAGATGTATTCAGGCCCTTTAACTGTATTGGCTTTATCAATACAGGCCTCTGATAAAGTCCGTACCGGATAACGCGCAACATACCGCTTTTAAATACCTACACGGATTATTATCCTTGTTCCAGTCTGGCTTTGATGAGGTAGTGAGGACCATTTTGTAGGGTTAACGTTTTTACAGTTGACAATATTTACTGGGTAAATATTCAACAGGTTGGCCTAATCACTTAAGGGGATATATAAACACCTCAAATTTCAGATATAAAAAAACCGACAAATGTCGGTTTTTTTATTTTCTAATCTTCACAATTAGAAAATGGTACCAGTGGGCGGACTCGAACCGCCACTCCCGAAGAAACCAGATTTTGAATCTAGCGTGTCTACCAATTCCACCACACTGGCTTTGCAAATACTTAGAAGTTGCTACAACCAATCTCCAAGTGGAACGCATTATAGCCATAGAGGCTTTGCTTGCAAGTATTTTGTTAACTATCATAAGAGTTTGTCGACTTTTTAATCGACAGACCTTAGGACTACTTAATATTGTACCTAAATCAGTAAATTACCCAACCTTGCATTGAGGATCTAATTGAGATGATTTAATTGCATATGGGCATCTAATACGGCGGGAATGAAATCCTATGAAGCGACTAATTCACTTACATTGCGACATATTTAATAAGCTTACTGAGCTTACAAACATAAATATCGAAATTGCATTCGTGGCCTGGGAGAGATTTTTTATAACCCAATCTTGGATGATGGTATTTCAATATGAAAGGTTAGTAAAAATAGAAGCCTGCGAAAAATTAAGGTTTATTTGACATAGATTGACATCCTTTAAAGACTTTATGACCCAACATAAATAGAAAATTCGCTCAATGCAGGCAACTTTACTGAGTCATCAGCTAGCGGTTCAAATAGTCAATGACGCCGAGTTACGTTCAATGAAGTCCAGAAGAACTGTCTCTATACTCCCTCTGCTATATACTCCCTCTGCTAGGATGATATTTATGGACCACTGAATTGAAAGGTGCCAACAAAAAAAACAAACCCGCCAATAAGCAGGTTTGTTTGTGAGTATTTTATTTATTATGATCACACCACTGACAGATTTTTAAACACCTAGGCGCTCACTAATTTTCAGATACGCCTTAGTCTGAAAACTGCCTGATGATGCCATTAAGAGTTTCTTTGGCGTCACCAAATATCATTCGACAGTTGGGTTTGAAAAACAGCGGATTATCAATGCCTGCAAAACCTGAGGCCATACCGCGTTTGAGCACAAACACGTTTTTTGCCAGATCCGCATTGATCACCGGCATACCATATATTGGGCTGCCTTTCATTTCTCGGGCTGCTGGATTGACTACATCATTGGCACCAATGACTATGGCCACGTCAAAGTTTTGAATACGCTTATTTATTTCGTCCATTTCAAATAACTGCTCATAAGACACATCGGCTTCCGCTAACAGTACGTTCATGTGCCCAGGCATCCGTCCCGCGACCGGATGAATGGCATATGCGACTTCAGCACCATTTTCTTCTAACAGTTGCTGCAGCTCTTTCATGGCGTGTTGTGCTTGCGCCACTGCCATACCATAACCAGGAATGACCACCACGGATTGCGCCGCTTCGAGCACGTAATAAGCATCCTCAGCCGATAAGGGTTTTACTTCCCCTTCTATTACCATATCTGTTTTAGTCACTGACATAAAGCCACTGAATAACACATTGCTTAAGGAGCGATTCATGGCTTTACACATGATCTTAGTCAAGATAATACCGCTAGCACCTACCAGCGAACCAGCCACTATCAGGATGTTATTGTGCAGAGCAAAACCGGCTGCACAAGCTGCTAGTCCCGAGTATGAGTTCAGCAGTGAAATAACCACTGGCATGTCTGCCCCACCAATGGGTAATACCAACATGATGCCAAACAACAAAGCAAAACCCATGGCTGTGCACAACACCACATTAAAGTCGATGGGTATATCAGCCAGCATTGTGGGCTGGGCAACAAACAGATAAGCGGTAAATATAATAGCCAGTACCAATAGACTATTAAACGCCGACTGACCTGCGAACGTTATCGAACGACCAGAAATGCGTTCACTCAGTTTTGCCCAGGCAATCAGGCTTCCTGAGAAGGTCACACCACCAATTAAAAGGGCCAAAAATGTCACTATCATGGTGAAAGCTGTAAACTCACTATTAGCTTCAACCGTCGCCCAAGCCACAAACAAGCTGGCAAGACCACCGATACCATTCAACAATGACACCATTTCTGGCATGGCAGTCATGGCTATCATCCTAGCGGCAAGGATACCTATTATGCTACCTGCTAACATCGCAATAGCTATCATCTGAAAACTAACAATGTTGTTATCGAACATGGTGACGACAATCGCAATCAGCATCGCAATGGCTGAAAGCAAGTTACCCTTGCGAGCTGAAGAAGGATGGCCAAGCAGCTTTAATCCAAAAATAAATAAGGCAGCAGCGAGTACATAACTGAAGTTGATTACTAGATCGGTTGTGGTAGTTTCTATCATCATATTTTCCTACTGCTTTTTCTTGAACATGGCAAGCATTCGGTCAGTAACCAAATAACCACCCACGACGTTTATCGTCGCCAAAAAGACTGCGAATGCACCAAGATAAGTGGAATATTCACCCATGCGGTCACTGCCAGCTAAGGCCAACGCACCCACAACCGTGATACCAGAGATGGCATTCGCTCCAGACATCAAAGGTGTATGTAAGGTAGCAGGAACTTTTTGAATAAGTTCAAAACCAACAAAAATTGACAGTAGTAAAATGAATAGTAAGTATATGGCGTCCATCATTGATCCTCTTTTTCGCTTGTGGTTTGATTATTAGCCTCATAAACAGACTTAAGCATGGCATTCACTACTTGTCCTTGATGAGTAATGATACAACCAGACTGAACTTCGTCTTCAAGATCGAGCTGAAAAATATTGTCTTCTTTGTGCCAAAATTCGCTGATTAAATTAAACAGGTTATTGCTGTACATTTGTGTGGCATGTTTGGCTACTCCATTTGCCCAATAACCCGTGCCAATAATAGTTACTCCTTCGTGCTTGATAATTTCACCCGATATGGTGCCTTCAACGTTACCACCATTTTCAGCGGCCATATCAACTATCACACTGCCCGCTTGCATCGATTCAACCGTTTTTATGTCGATAAGCATGGGAGGCTTACGCCCAAATAACTGAGCGGTGGTGATCACTATATCTGACTCGGCAATACATTTAGCTTGTTCGCGTTGCTGAATTTGCATTTGCTGTGGCGTTAAAGCCTGAGCATAACCCTGCCCTGTTTCACCGGTTTCACCTAAATCGATATTCAAGAACTTAGCACCTAAGGATTGAACCTGCTCGGCTACCACGGTGCGGGTATCAAAAGCCGTGACACTGGCACCTAGGCGTTTAGCCGTGGCGATAGCTTGTAAACCTGCCACCCCAGCACCAATGACAAATACTTTAGCGGGCTTAAGGGTGCCTGCTGGCGTCATCATCATGGGTAAAACACTTTCAAGCTGATTAGCCGCTTGCATCATCATGACATAACCCGCCAAACTTGCCTGAGAACTGAGGGCATCCATCTTTTGACAACGACTAATACGCGGGATCATTTCCATACTGATGCTGGTGATATCATTGTCACAAAGACTGGCTACAAATCCCTTCTCATTAAATGGGTCTAAATAACTCATGATAAGGGCGTTGGGCTTTAAATGACGAAGGTCATCTGTACTGAGCTTGTGCAAACTAGGTACAATGTCGGCACTAGCTAATAAATCAAGGCGACTAGCCACAATTTCAGCTCCAGCGTCTGCGTATTCCTCATCACTCACATGGATATGTTGACCAATACCAGCTTGCACATGCACAGTAGCACCCAATAATTTGTATGCTTTAACGTTTACTGGTAACACAGCACAACGTTTTTCCTGTGGCTTAATCTCAGCAGGGAACCCAAGAATTGTCATAGAAACCTCAAAGTTAATGGAGTACGATAAATATGCCTTATTTAAGAATGAAATAAAAATTCATAGTATTTATAGTGGGTATGATATTGCCTGGTTTTTAGCAAAAAAAAAGAAAATACTGATCGATTTGCATTAAAAAACAGATTGGCTGTATCAAAATAGTTAACCTAAACTCGGATAATAATAGATGCAGACTGTCGAAAGCATTATATAAAGCAATCGCTCTTAGAGCGTTGGATCACAATACCCGCAAAAGTTGAAGCATGGTTTGCCAGTTTGGCGTTGCATGGGTATAAAATTTTTACTCAATCTACACTTTATTGCTTTTATTTTTTCAGCACCGCAAGAAGATCGGCTTATAGAAAATTCATGAGCCTGCAAACACATGTTTTTTAACATACTACTGAACGCTGATGATCAAAACCTGATGGCTAATAAAAATTTAAATATTAAGTCATCTCAAAATGTATATTTCTGTGATTTTACTGATAAGCTCTAACTTTATTTCTATCAAGGTATATTGTGAGCTCTTCGCACCCACAACACATCCGAGCCAATTTCTTACGTAGACTAGCTGCCATGGTATACGACATATTAGTGGCGGTAGCTGTCGGCATGTGTGCGGCAATGATAATGTTACTGACAATGTTGTTGCTAGTTGAAAACAATGTGCTGGACAATCAAGGTTATGAGCACTTTAGTGATCTCATTCAACAGTCTTTTAGCTATCAATTAACTTTGCAGGTATGGGTAGCCTTATGGGTTGTTGGATTTTTTCTTTGGTTTTGGCGAAATGGCGGTCAAACTATAGGTATGAGAGCGTGGCGCCTTCGTTTATTTAGTACCAATGAGAAACCTTTTGGCTATAGACGCGCACTTTTGCGTTTAATATGTTCGTTTGGCGGATTAGGCACTATTTTAGTGTTGTTGGATTTCAAATCAAAACAATCATTGCAAGACAGGATCGCCCAAACTGAAATATTGGTGTTAAGCAAAGAAGATAACCATCATTCTTCTTGGGGGAAAATACAAGAATAAACGGACAGACACTAACCTTTTCTTTGCAGTAAATACATTGAAAAAGCGGCAAAAACTAAGCTAGGCAGAGCTGCCCCTATGAACGGTGGAAGTTGGTAAACCAAGCTTAAAGCGCCAAATACTTCGTTACTGACAAAAAAGCCAAAGCCTGTTAATACCCCTAATATCACTCTCGCTCCCATGGTAACACTGCGAAGCGGTCCAAAAATAAATGACAATGCCATTAACAACATCACACCGACAGACAAAGGCTGCAGTACTTTTCGCCATAAGGCTAACTCGTAGCGACTAGGATCTAGGCTGTTATTATTACTATAATTAACATATTCAACTAACCCCCGAATCGACAGAGCTTCAGGCTTGACTGTTACGACACCTAGTTTGTCTGGTGTGAGTGTCGACAACCACATCCCTTTGTCAAGTTGTTGGTATCGGATCCTCTGATCGTCAATAAAGGTGTATTTGACTTGCTCTAATTGCCAACCATCCTCGCTATAATTCGCTTGCAAAGCACTGATAATTTGCCTTAGTACCAGATTCTCATCGAACTCGTATACATTGACCTTACGCAAAGTATTGGTATCGACCACTTCACCGATACTCACAAAGTTATCACCATCTTTTGCCCAGGTTATTCTGTCAGAAGCAAATAAACTACCGCCAGAAATAGCCTGAGTTCGTATTTCTTTGGCTTTTGTTTCAGTAACAGGAGCAACCCATTCACCTATGAACATCACAAATAACATCATTAATAGAGCGGACTTCATGGCAGAAGTAATAATATTCCAGCGGCTTTGACCGGCTGCTTGCATCACAACCAATTCGCTGTTGCTAGCCAAAATCCCCATACCAATTAGTCCTCCAATCAAGGTAGCCATAGGGAAAAATTGCTCAACATCTCTGGGTAAACTAAGTAAGACATACACTAATGCGACTGTCATATCATAACTGCCACGCCCTACTTGTTTCATCTGCTCGATAAATTTAATTAAGGCGCTTAATCCTATCAACACACTCAAACTCAGTGCAGTTGTTGCCAGCAAAGTCTTAGCAATATATACATCGAGTATTTTAAGCATGGACATCACCTTTTAATCGAGCACGCAGCTTTACACCAAAAGGACGACCTTTTAGCAATAATACGGCTCCAATGGATAACAACACTGCATGCACCCACCATAATCCTAATTGCTCAGGTATGTTGCCATCTTCTAATGCCTTCCTCCCCGCCATTAGCAGCATAAAGTAGCCTAAGTACAGCAACAATGCAGGAAACATTTTTCCAAAGCGACCTTGTCTAGGATCAGCGGCACTGAGGGGCACCGCAATCAGTACCAAAAATGGTAGCGATAAAGGAATAGCAATGCGCCAATGAAGTTCTGCTAGCGCATCTAATGATGGGTCAGTTATTAGGTCTGCGGTTGGATATGCACTTAATTTTCTACGTTTTTTTTCAGGTTGTTGTTCAGCAATTTGAATTTGATACTCTTCAAACTCAACAACCCGATAGTCTTGCCTACCCACTTCGCCCTCATATTGTTTGCCTTGATTCAGTATCAATTTTTGGGCGCCATTTACTTGCTCTTTTATGCCACCACTGGTTGCATACACAATTCGCACATCTTCAGAATCGGAGTCTGCATCTCTTTGTGCTAGAAAAACCTTTCTTAAGGGGTTCTGACTATTATCGATATCATGTACAAATATTACGGCTTGCTGATTGGCAGTTTGTTGGAAACGTCCAGGGATCAAGCTTGTTAAGCCACTTTGTGCACCGACCTTTTCTTCTAGTTGGTAAGTACTTTCAATGGATAAAGGCGTTAGCCACAGAGTTAATCCCCCTGTAAATAAAGACATAAAAAAAGCAAGGATCAGCATAACACGGGTGATATACCACTCACTGATACCACATGCCCGCATAACACTGATCTCGCTGTCGACGTACAATCGGCCATGTGCCAACATAATGCCCAAAAACAGGCTCAGTGGTAACACTATTGACGCTAAAACCGGCGTATGCAAAGCTAAAAAACCTAATACTAAACCAGCAGGGATTTCTCCTTCAGAGGCATCAGCTAATACCTTGACGAATTTTTGCGTAATAAAAATAGCCATCAACAACATAAAAATTGCCAGTTGAGACTTCAAAGTTTCTTTCATTAAATAGCGGAAAATCAGCACAACACATCCAAGGGAAAGTAGTATTTTTAGTGGCACTATGGGAAATTTTAAGTAAACTTAACGTTTTCACAAGTTTAATTTATAAAGTGTGCATATTTAATGCACTCAGCCACGATCTTATTTACAGATTATGTCCGGCTGAAGTTAATCTTACAATAATATAGCTGTATTACCCAACGTCGCCTTTCAATTATGAATTAAAAGGAAAAATGGTTGCAGTATTATTCATCATGTAACGAGGATTCAAAGTGGAATTTAGCGTAAAAAGTGGCAGTCCAGAAAAACAACGCAGCGCCTGTATTGTGGTAGGTGTGTTTGAGCCTAGGCGTCTAACATCTGTGGCCGAACAGCTCGATATTATTAGTGAAGGCTATATTAGTAACCTACTAAGAAGAGGGGATTTGGAAGGTCAAGCCGGTCAAATGTTATTACTTCACCATGTACCTAACATCTTAAGTGAGCGAGTATTGTTAGTAGGATGTGGCAAAGAGCGCGAACTAGACGAACGCCAATACAAACAAATCATCTCCAAAACTATTAAAACGTTAAATGAAACAGGTTCAATGGAAGCGGTTAGTTTCTTGACTGAATTACATGTTAAAGGTCGCGATACATATTGGAAAGTGCGCCAAGCTGTAGAAGCCACACAAGATTCGCTTTACACTTTTTTACAGCTTAAAACCAAAAAAGGTGAATTACGCAGGCCATTGCGAAAAATCGTTTTTAATGTATCCACACGTCGCGAGTTATCCATTGGCGAACGAGCACTTGGGCATGGTTTAGCCGTCGCGCAAGGCGCTAAAACCGCTAAAGATGTAGCCAATATGCCACCAAATATTTGTAATCCCAAATATCTACTTGAACAAGCAGAGATGTTAGCCGTTACTTATGAAAACCTGCATGTTAGCTCAGTCAATGAAAAACAGATGGACGAGTTAGGTATGCACACTTACTTGGCTGTGGGCCGAGGCTCCGTCAATGAGTCAATCATGACTATTATGGAGCATAAAGGGGGCCCATCAGATCAAGCGCCAATCGTTTTAGTCGGTAAGGGATTAACCTTCGATTCAGGTGGTATTTCTATCAAGCCAGGCGAAGCCATGGATGAAATGAAATATGATATGGGTGGTGCAGCTGGAGTGTTAGGGGCAATGCATACCATTAGCGCTCTGAATCTGCCGATTAATATTGTTGGTATTTTAGCGGGTTGTGAAAATATGCCCGATGCAAATGCATACCGACCTGGTGATATTTTAACCACTATGTCAGGCCAAACAGTTGAAGTGCTCAATACCGATGCCGAAGGGCGATTAGTATTATGTGATGCCTTAACTTATGTAGAACGTTTCGATCCTGAGTTGGTAGTAGATGTTGCTACATTAACGGGTGCTTGTGTTGTGGCTTTAGGCAAACACGCTAGCGCAGTATTCAGTAACCATAACCCTCTTGCTCATGAATTGATCAATGCATCTGAACAAAGTGGCGATAAAGCTTGGCGTTTACCTTTATGGGATGAATATCAAGATCAAATTGAAAGTCCTTTTGCTGATATGAGCAATCTTGGTGGCCGTCCTGCAGGCGCAATCACTGCAGCCTGCTTTTTGTCTCGTTTTACTCGTAAATATAACTGGGCCCATATGGATATTGCGGGCACAGCTTGGGTTGGAGGTAAAGAAAAAGGTTCTACTGGTCGGCCTGTGCCTATGTTGTCTCAGTTCTTAATGAACCGTGCTGGTATTGAAACAGAAGATTAATCACGCTTTTTAGGAACCACATCTTAGGAACCACTTCGTATATGTCTAATGTAACGTTTTATCTGCTTGATGAAACAGATGACACACACCAACAGCCAGCGCACTTTGCGCTGGCTTGTTTGTTGGCGACCCGTAGTTATCGGCACAAACAAAAATGTTTAGTTTATTGTCAAGACCAAAGCCAAGCCGAGCAATTTGATGAATTACTATGGCAACTGCCCAACGATGCCTTTGTTCCTCACAATTTAGCCGGAGAAGGTCCGGTGGGCGGCGCACCTGTTGAAATATGTTGGCAAACACCCAGCCAATTTAATCGACCCTTACTGATTAATTTGGCAGACAAAATTCCCGATTTTCATCAACGATTTAGACAAGTCATTGATTTTGTGCCTGCAAAAGAGCAACTCAAACCTCAGGCCAGAGAACGATATAAACAATATAGAGCGGCAGGTAATCAACTCGATACCCTACCCGCCTCAAGCATTAACGAGGCACAAAATAATGGATAAGACATTTAATCCACAAAATATAGAACGCGACATATACCAAAAATGGGAAGATAGCGGTCAATTTAAACCTTCTGGAGAAGGTGAGTCCTACAGCATCATGATACCGCCACCAAACGTGACGGGCAGCCTGCATATGGGCCATGCGTTTCAACAAACCATTATGGATGCCTTAACCCGATACAAACGTATGTCAGGCAATAATACCTTATGGCAAGTGGGTACTGACCACGCTGGCATTGCTACTCAAATGGTAGTGGAGCGAAAGTTAGCAGCAGAAAATGGACCCACTCGTAAAGAATTGGGCCGCGATGCTTTTATCGACAAAATTTGGGAATGGAAAGCCGAGTCAGGTAATACTATTACCAACCAAATGCGTCGATTAGGTGCTTCAGTTGATTGGGAACGTGAGCGTTTCACTATGGATAAGGGGCTTTCAAACGCAGTAAATGAAGTATTTGTACGCCTGCATTCAGAAGACTTGATCTATCGCGGTAAACGCCTTGTTAACTGGGATCCTAAGTTACATACCGCCATATCTGACCTAGAAGTAGAAAGTAAAGACAAAAAAGGTCACATGTGGCACTTTCGTTATCCCTTGGCTGATGGGGTTAAAACAACTGATGGCAAAGATTACCTTGTAGTCGCAACAACCCGACCTGAGACAGTGCTAGGTGATACAGGTGTAGCCGTTAATCCAGCAGATCCTAGATATAAAGACTTGATTGGTAAGTTTATCGATTTACCTTTGGTAAATCGTCGTATTCCTATCGTTGGTGACGAACATGCAGATATAGAAAAAGGCACCGGCTGCGTAAAAATTACGCCAGCTCATGACTTTAACGATTATGAAGTCGGTAAACGTCATCAATTACCGATGATCAATATTTTGAATTTCTCTGGTGAAATTCGCCAGCAAGCTGAAATATTCGATACAAATGGTGAAGCAACCGATGCCGTAAATTCAGCCATACCTGAAGAATTTCAAAACTTGGACCGTTTTGCCGCCCGCAAAGCCATAGTGGCCAAATTTGATGAAATAGGCTTCTTAGAAAAAGTAAAAGACCACGACCTCACTGTGCCTTATGGTGATAGAAGTGGGGTGGTGATTGAACCTATGCTGACTGACCAATGGTATGTACGTGCAGCACCTCTAGCCAAAGTCGCAGCCGATGCCGTCACCAATGGCGAGATTGAATTTGTACCTAAACAATATGAAAACATGTATTTTTCTTGGATGAATGATATCCAAGACTGGTGCATTTCACGTCAATTGTGGTGGGGCCATAGAATACCCGCTTGGTACGATGAACAAGGAAATGTATATGTGGGCCGCAACGAAGCACAAGCTCGTGCAGAAAACGGCTTGGGCGCTGATGTGTTACTCAGACAGGATGACGATGTATTAGACACTTGGTTCTCCTCTGCGCTGTGGACGTTTTCTACATTAGGTTGGCCTGAAAATACTGAAGACTTAAAAACGTTCCATCCTAGCGATGTATTGGTCACTGGTTTTGACATCATTTTCTTCTGGGTAGCCAGAATGATCATGATGACTATGCATTTTATTAAAGATGAAAACGGCAAACCACAAGTACCTTTTAAAACAGTATATGTAACAGGCCTTATTCGTGATGATGACGGGCATAAAATGTCTAAGTCTAAAGGTAACGTCATTGACCCCTTGGATATGATTGATGGTATTTCTCTGGAAGATTTACTCGAAAAACGTACCGGTAATATGATGCAGCCTAAAATGGCTGAAAAAATTAAGAAACAAACGGCGAAGCAGTTCCCTGATGGCATAGAGTCTCATGGCACAGATGCACTGCGTTTTACCCTAGCAGCAGTCGCTTCTACCGGCCGTGATATCAGTTGGGACATGAAGCGCTTAGAAGGCTACAGAAACTTCTGCAACAAGTTATGGAACGCCAGTAACTTTGTGCTGATGAATACCCAAGAACATGATTGTGGGTTTAATTCAGATTCGAGTATGACTTTTTCACTTGCAGACAAGTGGATCATGGGGCAATACCAAAACACCATAAAAGCTTATCGCGATGCGATGGATACCTATCGTTTTGATATTGCCGCACATACATTATACGAATTCACATGGGATCAGTTTTGTGGTTGGTATATAGAATTAACCAAACCTATTTTATTGCAAGGTACTGATGAGCAGCAACGCGGTACTAGGCATACCCTAGTTACCGTCTTAGAGTCTTTGCTACGATTGATGCATCCTATTATGCCGTTTATCACAGAGACTATCTGGCAAAATGTATCGCCTATCGCTAACTGTCATAGCGCCACCATCATGAATCAGGTGTACCCTGAATATGATGTTGCCAAGGTTGATGCCACAGCGATGGCAGATTTGGAATGGGTAAAAGGTTTTGTTTTATCTATTCGTTCTATTCGTGGTGAAATGGACATCTCGCCAAATAAACCTTTGTCGGTGTTACTGCGCAATGCCTCACCAGAGGATATTAGGCGGCTTGAAGAAAACGTCATATTCTTGCATTCAATTGCCAAGTTAGAAAGTGTCACCACATTGAGTAAAGAGGATATATCACCCGCTTGTGCTACATCGTTATTGGGCTCACTTGAAATTATGATCCCCATGGCAGGCTTAATTGATAAAGATGCTGAATTGGCTAGGATTGCTAAAGCTTTGGATAAATTAGAAAAAGACTATGCTCGAACTCAAGGAAAACTCGCCAATGAAAAGTTTGTGGGTAATGCGCCTGACGTGGTGATTGAAAAAGAAAAAGCGAAGCTGGCTGATTTTACTATGCAGATGGGCAAACTACATGAACAGCGCAGCACCATTGCATCGTTATAGGATGAAGTGGTGATGAGGGAATGTGTTATCAATATTGGTGACACGTTCTAGTTATTTTTAGTGCTGTTGTATTGTTGTGCAATTGAATAGATAATTTTTACGATAAAGAGGTCGTTACAGAGTATTGGCTAAAAAAGGCAATCTATCATAACCTCGCAAATTATTTGCCAGTCAATCCATTTTAATAAACCTATCTGAATTTACGATTAACGGCACCGATATAAAGACTTCGTTGCCGGGTATCTAGGTAAATAACTAGTTTGTGTTATGCATAATACTGATACAAAAAATGCACGGTAGATAGCAATACATATCCCTTAAAATATAGTGCTGCCACATAAATACAGCGATGTGGCAGTCTACGTGACTATGGGCAGTGGCATTAAGACTTAACAACCAATGCTATATTGGCGATGGTAGCTATCATTAAACAAACCGACACTGCTTATGTTGCTAAATAGGCAATTACTCATATCGCCATTATTCCTCAGTTCAGCCCTCGAAGTAGCCAGCTATTTTGGGGTAACCTTCTGATTTATATACGCAGCGAATTCTTGTTTAAACCAACGTTGCAACATGTTTTTTTCGTAACGCAATGACTCACTTTTGAACAAGTGATGACTGCGATCTAGAAAAGACATATCTTTGAGTTTCACTTCGGCCTGTTGCACTACTTCACCAGACTCATCCAATAATTTATAGCTAAAATTTATCCTTGGTATATCAATATTTTTAACGATCCGCACATCAGATGTTCCATGTCCTAAACCAAGATGAGAGGCAGGCCAGACTTGTCCAGCCAGATCAAGATCACTGACTTTCATTAGTAATTTTTGGTTATCAGGTAATGCCAACGATAATTCATTCATATATTCGTTAATATCTTCAAAAGTCGCGTCTCTAAATCTTTTTCGCGACTGATTACTGGGCCTAACATCACGGTATTTTTCGGGCTTATCCCATTCAATTTCGACTTTAGCCTGAGCCAAAACTTGATTAGAAAAACCTAATGTCATTGCAGAAATAATCAATCCGCTTAATATTTTCATAATAAATCTCCTGCATTAAGGTAGTTGTCAGTATTACCATGACACCTGAATATATACTGAATCTAATTTAAATAAGTTGCAATAGGTCTATTTATCTTCCATTTACAGAGCTAAAGCCAAACAAAAAAATCGGTTTACACCGAGCAAGGATGAGAACCCGGATCAAGCTAACACAATCAGCAACATAATTATCACTGATTAAAAAGGCCCAAAAATAGCAGCATTTTTAGACCAAGTGGTCTGCCATACTTGATTACCGTGGATGTAATACACCTTGTCACCATGAATAATACTTCTGTCATCCCATCCACTGGCATAAGGTTGTTCACTTACATCAGGCCGTACCTCACTCCTTTGAATTAACTCTGGATTGTTAGATGTGGTGTCCACTTCGAGCAACAACAAACTATTAGATGATCCCCAGTAGTCTAAAAGTTCATCGATAGGCATGTTCCAACTTTCAACAGGCAGTGCGAATTGGTAATTGCCATTACTATTTAGCACTGTCAATGCCCGATAATCATATTCGACTGGCGTATAACTGCTGGGCTTAATGATACTGTTCACTTCAACGGGGTTGGTTGGTTCAGATACGTTAAACAAACTAATTTTCATACCTTCTTGAGACACAGGTTCGTCAATTACCTCTCCACTTTCAGGAATGTTGTTAACGTTAACCTGCTGACCTATTCCAAGTAAATAGCCATTATCCAAAGGATGTAAATAGCTAGAAAATCCAGGGATTTCTAATGCACCTAACACCCTTGGGGCGTTAGGATCCGCTAAATCGATTACATAAAGTGGGTCTATCCTTTCGAAGGTGACAATATATCCTCGGTCTCCCAGAAATCGGACGGCATAAATATCTTCACCAGGTTTACCGATAGGCTCTGGGGATGAGTCATTGGGCAATGTAGCCAACATAGCTAACTCATTGCCTTGCTGATTTAAGATTGAAAGTTTATGTTCAGGCTCACCAGAAGTGTAATCAGTGGTCACAATACGTAAGTGATCATTTTGTTCACTTAAACGCAGATTAGCTGCTCCTCGCCAACCAATAATACCGTCTACGTTTCCTGTTGCCTGATACGTCAAATTTGCGTCTAACGACACTTTATGCAAAACAGTTTTATTATCCACAGATGCACTGAGATACAAGTTTGCCTCTGACATATATAACATATTCGCTACAGAGCTAATGCAGCTTGATTGAATGTCATTCGGGTCAGTTAAACTAATCCTGCTTACAGTCAAAAGATGGGCATAACCATCTTTCTCATTAGCCTGAGCAGGTATGACACAGTCTTTAGTTGAGTTCAGAGGTGTGCCTTCGTCGCCATTCCGATAGATCTTTGGCATAAGCCCCGAATTAGGCGTATCCAAAATAATTAAATAGTTGGCCAGTAACTCTTCTTCTGTTGTTGCATTAGGGTTAAGCCCCTCAACATAGGCAGTATAACTAGTCACTAGATAAAGATCATCGCCTATGCGACGACTCGATACCATCGCACCATCTATCTTAATATTGCTCACCGTGGATGGGTTACTCGGTAAAGAAGTGTCATATATATCTAAAGTTAATTTCTGCTCATTTGGTGACCAAGGCTCTGGGGCAATCGAAAGAGCATCAATAGCATAAAATTCAACATTGGCACTCAATACTGCTAATCTATCATCATGTTGATACATGCCTCCTATATTCGAATTTTCATCCAAAAGAGGTAACTCAGCCACTGAATTTAACGAAAAATCATTTTGTCTCTCTAACACTCTCACCTTTGACTGAGAAACGCCTTCCTTAAGCCACTGCTGATAAGCAGCCAAATACAATATGTTGCCATCGTATTCTATACGGTCTGCTTCATCGACCCCAGATTCTTGAGTGTTGGTAGTAGAAAAACTGGCACTGACACTATCTTGGCTTACTGTTGGTACTGCCACTCCTTCTTTAGAAGTCTTGGCATATTCAAATGCCGCCGAGTAAATACCATTTTTGATAAAACGGCTAACAGACACTTCACCCGCCCTAACCAAGGGTCCATCAAATGTAGTTGCCGAGTTAAGCTGCGGTGCTTCAGTAGGTCTTTCATTTACAGATTCGACAGCGACTTGTGCAGTGTCATCTGAACAAGCTGTTAATACAAAAACGATCATCAGTATGATTGCTAAACACAACTTGTTACTAATATTATTCGTTTGGGTTTGAAGCATGCTCAAATACCTTTTCATATAAATCTTATAATTTAATATAATCATTTGAAGCTATTATTTATACGTAAATATGGATCTAATTGTGAATAATGGTAACCCACTGACAAGTACCACAAAAACTCTACTAGGCTTCGCACATTATTAATATTAAATGTTTTGTTTCACACACAGCATTTTTTGTTCATTTTCTTATGTAAGTGTGTCTCGGGAACAATACTAGTCTGTTGTGAAGATGGAACATGCATTAAGACAAGTAGCTGGCAACTTGGTTTAGCATTTGGGGTCGGCGTTAAAGCCAGTCCACTGGTGGATAGAGACGATATTCCGTTAGTGATACTGCCTGACATTGCCTGACACTGCCTGACATTGCCTAGTACGCAGAAAAAGCCTATTTTGATAATGGTGAGCTAGGCTATCAATGGCAGTATTTGAGGACATTATTTTTTATCAAATGGCGAATGGCAACTCATATTCCAGCAAGATATCAGTCATGTTCATGTGGGCCAGCAGGTAGGTCTGGATTACAGTTATAGATGGTTATGGCATGATTTTCGATTGGGATTACGCATAGGCACTGATTGGAAAAATGCAGATTTGATTGACTATTATTATGATGTTTCACAAAGAAATACCGACTTTTCCGGATTTTACTTTAAAGGCAAATCAGGATGGCAAACTTATATGTCAATCAATGCTCAAAAGCCCATTAACGAAAACTAGCCATGGTTTAGCTATCGTAAATAGAATTGATGATTGGCATCAAGGAGACTGCTATGTAACCGATGGGAAATTGGGCGGTGCTAAATTTATTATGAGCTTGCCCAGCCCTTTCAACTAAGATTATCAAGAATACCTTTTCGACTAATCTCACCGCAGACGTGACGTAAATTGCTCCCATAAATATAAGGATTTTTATCTCCAGCATAACAATAATGCTGATTAAAGTTTTTTAGTTCAGTTTTTGTGCTGGTGATTTTATATAAATATTCAGTTTGCGACTCGGTAAAACCTTGAACCTGCTCCGAAATTTCATTTCTAAATTTGGCGAGTTGCTGATTATCAATGGTCATAGATATACCATGCATCCACTGTGAAGTCGTCGTTTGCATATCCAACAACCAAAGTTGCACCAACGCACTGCGCAAAATCATTATCAAAGCCAAAATTTCGAACGTCACTACAAAAAAACGCAACATATATTATGTCTCAAAAACCATCTATTGATATAAGGATTTTATACATTACGTGATGATGGCACCGAAAACATCCCCCAGAGTTATACCTTCGGATAACCACGAATAACCATTCTTGAGTTTTGATATGAGTATAAGAAAGACTGACTGGGATCAAGCACGGCAGTAAACATGCTGATATACTCTACAAGCGACCAGTCTGTTGAACTCTCAACATCTGTCTTTTTGATATACCAAGGACATACCATGAGTGAGCGAATTCCCGTAAAAAATATCTCACCCGTAAAAGTACACTACCCAGATAAAAACAAACATGGCAATTCCTATACTCCTCGCAACAGAATATACGTACGAGCGGTCACAGGCATGTTGGAAAATATTCGTCGCTTTTTTGGAATGTTTTTTTTAAGTGGTTTTGCACTTTTACCTTGGCTCCAGTTTAATGGCAGCCAAGCAGTGTTACTTGATTTCGGTGCACAGCGTTTTAAAATATTTGCCTTAACACTATGGCCACAAGATTTGACGTTATTCGCATGGATTTTAATAGTGGCCGCCTTTGCGCTATTTTTTGTAACCACCTTTGCCGGGCGTGTTTGGTGTGGCTTTATGTGTCCGCAAACTACCTGGACTTTCTTATATATCTGGTTTGAGGAAAAGATTGAAGGCAGTCGCAACAAACGAATGAAGCTAGATGAAAGAAAAATGGACTTTGACAAGCTATGGCGTAAGGCCCTAAAACATTTCACTTGGATTGGGATTGCTTTGATCACCGCATTAACTTTTGTTGGTTATTTCACACCGATTGACTCTTTATTTGTAGCATTTTTCACTTTTTCAAGTGGTTTTTGGGCAGTCTTCTGGGTGCTATTTTTCACACTTTGCACCTATGGTAACGCTGGATGGATGCGCGAAATTATGTGTACCCACATATGTCCCTATGCACGTTTTCAATCCGCTATGTTCGACAAAGACACCTTTACTGTTGCGTATAACACTGCTCGTGGGGAACAACGCGGACCCAGAGGACAAAAAGTCAGCCGTGAAGAAAATCAAACCAAAGGCTTAGGTGATTGTATTGATTGCAACCTATGTGTGCAGGTTTGTCCGACTGGAATAGATATTCGCAACGGTTTGCAATATGAATGCATAAATTGCGGGGCCTGTGTTGATGCCTGTAATGATGTTATGGAAAAGATGAACTACCCCAAAGGTTTGATTAGTTTTACTTCAGAAACAGAATTAGCAGGCGGTAAAACAAAAATATTTCGTCCTAAATTAATCGGTTATGGCATTGTTTTATTATTAATGTCGGGGCTGTTGGTATTCGACATAGCAACGAGAAAACCTTTGGAAATAGACATTATAAAAGACAGGGTACCTATGTACCGGGAAACAGGTAATGGCCTTATTGAGAATGTGTTTACCTTAAAAATTCTGAATAAATCTCAATACACCCAGCGCTATCATATATACATAGATAATCTTGAAGGACACACCTACATTGGTGAAGATGAAGTAACAGTTTCAGGAGGTGAGGTGTTCAATTTACCTCTGAGTATCGCCATCAATCCAAATAAATTAACCCAAGAGTCCACTGCATTTAGCTTCAGAGTTGAATCAATTGATGCTGAAAACACCCCAGTGACCGTTCAAGAAATCAGTAAATTTTTGTACCCTAATTTGTGAATACTTTCAATTTTTCGGAACTCACGCCTGATTTGATACTCGACGCCATAGAATCACAAGGCATGCTAGTTGAGTCTGGATTATTGACACTTAACAGCTACGAAAATAGGGTTTATCAGTTTATTGCTGAAGATAAAAAACGCTATGTTGCCAAGTTTACCGACCGCAGCGTTGGAGCCAGAACCAAATTCAAGAAGAGCATGATTTTTCTATTGAATTGGCATCCCACGCTATCCCTGTAGTTGCACCGCTGGTTTGCAACGCGCAAAGTCTGCAGGTTTACAAAGGATTTTCCTTTGCACTTTTCCCCTCAGTCGCTGGGCGGCAATTTGAAGAAGACAATGTAGATCACCTTGAATGGATGGGCAGTTCTATCGGTCGTATACATAGGGTTGCTAAAAGTCGCCACTTCAAACATCGACCTACTATGTGTATCGAAGAACATTTACTTGCCCCTTTGCAACAGTTGCAAAATAGTTCTCTGATCCCTTCTAGTTTGCCTACGGCGTTTTTCACTATTTTACAGCAAGTAGTCGATTTAGCTCAATCGCTTTTCGTCAACACAAATAACATTAGGCTTCATGGCGATTGTCACTCTGGTAACATATTATGGCGCGATGGCCCCACCTTTGTTGATTTAGATGATTGCAGAAGTGGTCCCGCGATCCAAGATTTATGGATGATGCTATCAGGCGACAGGCAACAGCAGTTGATTCAAATAAATACCCTAATCGAAGCTTATGAAGAATTTTGTGACTTTGATATGAGTCAGTTAACATTAATAGAACCCTTACGTGCCATGCGTATGGTGCACTACATGGCTTGGTTGGCAAGGCGCTGGCAAGACCCTGCTTTTCCACAAGCGTTTCCATGGTTCATCGATGTCAAGTATTGGGAACAACAAATACTTGCGCTGAAAGGGCAATTATTGGCACTTCAAGAGCCGGCATTAACACTGTAAATAGCGACTAAAACTCACGTCTCCCTCATGTGAACCCAATTTTCTGGATCTGGTGTTTATAATTAATCTCAGTTCAAATTGTGTGACTGTCAGTTAAACAATATTTTATACATGTGGATCAATTAGTAAGCATGTTTAATTCAAGCTATTCAAAAAAACCTAAAGTCAAAACGCGCCTTTTAACAGGTCATTAATGGGTGGTAAGGATATCAAACATATATGATATATCTGCGAACAACATCAATGCATTACCCGCTAGCTTGCCCAGCCCTATCCAGATTTTGAAATGAACGTTTACTGATAACTAGGAAGTTATAACGCGAAGATGAGGTTAGGTTAGGATAGGGTTCGAATACTAAAATGCCCAAAAACCTCTCTCGCAAAATATTTCAATAATCTGACTCAAAACACCTACGCCATCCTTTTAAATAAAAGTGAAAACCATGTTTTCTAAATGATTAAATATTCAATATTCAATATTCAATATTCAATATTCAATATTTAATAAATGGCACATTGTTAGTTAGATTTTTATATGTCATGTAAAATCATTACTATTATTAACATCGCTTTACAAAGTCCTATCGGATTTTTTTGATAGCTATGCTAATCTGCGAATAAATCTGAAATAAGTTGTGAGACGTTATGAAAAAAATATTATTGTTACTCAGTGTAGTTTTATTGCTACCTTTACAGGCCTGCGCTCAAGAAAAATGGCGCGAAGGCACACATTACAAAGTCATACTGGAACAAGCGACTGAGAAAAAAGAAGTCTTGGAATTCTTTTCTTTTTGGTGCCCCCATTGCTTTAACTCTGAACCTCTTGTTAAAGCAATCAAAAGCAAATTGGCTGATGATGTTGAATTCAAAAAAGTACATGTAAATTTTATGGGCTTTGCTAGCAAACAAACCCAAGATAACGCCACAAGAGCTATGATGGTGGCTAAAGCGTTGAAAAAAAGTGATCTGCTGAATCAAGCCATATTTCAATATATTCACGTCGCCCGCTCATCTATAACCGATATGAAAGATTTGAAAAACATCTTTATTGTGAACGGTGTTGAGCCTGAAAAATTTGACAAAATGGCCTCTAGCTTTGGGGTAGACAGCATGCTGCAAATGAATAATAAAGCCATTCAAAAATATCGTAAATACGTGAGTAGCGTGCCAAACTTTATTGTTAACGGCAAATTCCAAGCAACGTTCACGCGTGATATGAACCAAGCTGACATGGTTGATTTAATTGTATTTTTGTCAAATAAAAAATAATTTAAACTGAGTAGAAATAATAAATATTTAGCCGATTGTTTTTCAATTGGCTTTTTTAATTCAAAATTATAAATAAACTTTAAGAGGGTTTTTATGCGCAGGTCATTTTTAATCGTATTTTTATTTTTAACTTCATTTAATACCTTGGCACAATCAAAGTGGCAAGAAGGTACTCATTATAAAGTGATCGCTCAGAAGGCTAGCGCTAAACCCATAGTGCAAGAAGTTTTTTCATTTTGGTGCCCCGCTTGTAACGCATTTGAAACCATAGTGCCGCAAATTAAGCGCGCGCTCCCTCCAGGCATACCCTTTCAAAAGGTACATGTTAATTTTAATGGCAGCACATCTAAAGACACACAAAATGATGCAACAGCAGTGATGTTGGCCTCAAAAGCGCTAAAAACCGATGCACTGTTCAATAAAGCGTTATTCAATACTATTCATCAAAAAAGAACAAAAATAACCAGCAAGGCTGACATCCTTGCAGTGTATGCGGCGACGGGATCAGACGCCCTTAAGCTAGAAAAAATGATGTCTAGTTTTGGTATTCGTAGTCAGGTTGCCAAAAACGACAAAATTGCTCGTGGTGTAAGAAGTGTACCTACCATCATTATCAATGAAAAATACCAGGCTATATTCACCCGCGATATGACCCCAGATCAATCTGTTGAGCTTATCAGCTGGTTAGTTAAGCAGAGATAACGCAAAGAGCGCTGAACCAAATAGGATATGGCATACGTCAATTAGGCAGAGATAAAAAAGTCCAATATGTTGTTTATCTTTATCTCTGTTACCTTGTTGCACTCTGCGGTGACAAGCTTTATTAATTGACTAAAACAAGCCCATTTGTTGACTGGTCATGTCTTCAAAAGATAATCCTATGAAGGGCAAAATGCCTTCGGCAATAGGTTTGATTTGTTTATCTACGTAGTGGTCGTAATCTATTTGGCTGGTGATGTATTCTATTGGTTGTGGGCCATTAATAGTGATGACATAAGCTATCCAGCCTTTGTGCTGATATCTGAGTGTTTTACCTAAAGCTGCATTTTTTTGATCAGCCAACCTTGCTGCCTTTACATGAGGCGGTATGTTTTTTACATACAAATCTAACTTACGGCGAATTCGTTTGCGGTATACCAGTTGCTCGTTAAGCTTGCCTGAACGAGTATCTTCGATTATTTGCAGTAAATAATCGTGGACCTTATGCCCTGCAAAGACCATTTTGTATAATGTAAGCTGAAAGCCTTTAGCTAATTGCGTCCAATCTGAACGAACAGTTTCCAAACCTTTAAAAACCAGTTTTTCCCCATCTTTGGTGGTTTTTAAGCCTGCATAACGTTTTTTGCTACCGAGTTCTGAGCCACGAATAGTCGGCATTAAAAACTGACTAAAATGCGTTTCAAACTCTATCTCTAAATCACAATCGAGCTGATGCTCTTGTAGAATATTGTCTTGCCATTTTTGGTTAATTTCACAAACAAGAGATTGACCGATGTCAGAGGCTTGTTGATCTGATATCTCTGCGTCTAGCCAAACAAAAGTCGAATCAGTGTCACCATAAATAACTTGGTACCCCGCGTCTTCAATCCATTTTGCTGTAGTTTGCATAATGTCATGACCACGCATAGTAATAGAGCTAGCTAAACGTGTGTCATAAAACGGGCAACCACCTGAGCCTAGTACCCCATAAAAAGAGTTCATCAGAATTTTTATAGCCTGGCTACGAGCAGCATCTTGGTTTTTCTTAGCTGCATCGCGCTGTTGCCAAAGTGAGGTAATAATATCCGGTAAAAAGTGTTTGTCTCGACTGAATTTAGCCCCGCGGTAACCTTCAATGGCCTGTTCTGGAGACATTAAACCTTCCACTAAGCCCAATGGGTCAATTTTAAAGGTGCGCATGATGGACGGATATAGGCTCTTAAAGTCGAGTACCAATACATGTTTATATAAGCCAGGCTTAGAACTCATCACATAACCACCAGGGCTGGCTAAACCACCATCTTCTGGTCTGTTAGGTGCGATATAACCTGCTCGATGAAGTTTGGGTAGATACAAATTAATAAAAGCAGCCACCGAGCCACCCATTCTATCCAACTCAAGTCCTGTTAGCTGGTTACGTAACGTTAAAAAATCCATAACTTTGGTGTATTCAAAAATATCTAACACCAACTGACAATCTTGTAGGTTATATTCTGCTAGCTTGACTTTATTATATTGAAAATCATGTTCAATTTGGGCCAGCCGATCGTCAACGTCTTCGGTCTTTTTACCTACCCCTAAAAGGGTTTGAGCAACATTTTCTAAGCTAAAACTGTCAAACTGATAGGTTGCAGTTTTTAATGCGTCTATGCCATCAATAATCACTCGACCGGGCATAGAGACAAAACCCTGATCCACTTCATTCCTGGCATCTCGCCATAAAATAGGTTGATTATCCCGCCCCAAAGACAATTCAACTTTATGCAAAGCGGCCCGTTGAATCAGCAAACGAAAGTCAAAATTAACCACGTTCCAGCCAATGATAATATCGGGATCGATTTGACACACTTGAATAACAAACTGCTGCAACAACGCCTTTTCATTGTCTAACCAGTGGACCCATTCTGCTGCGGCTTGTGCCTTGCCAATCATCAATACACACTTATAGGTATCGCTGGCTAAACCAATTGAGAACAACTCGCCATCTTCACTGCATTCGACATCAATAGATAACAGGCTAAAACTCGGCACGAACTGACAGGGTTTACACTGAATATCTGTTATTTCTGTTGGCTTATGTGCCACTTGCTTACCAGAAAAAGTGGCACTGCCATAAACAAAACGTTCCATCAAGTAACGCTCGGTTAAACGTATATCATCCTCAAAACAGTTAATGTGGTACTGTTTAAGCAGTGTTTTTGCTTTATACAGTGAGTTGTTTCTATCAAAGTAGATACCGCCCACGTCTTGATGCTCAAACGTTTTTAACGCTAAGGGTTTGTAGTGATGTTCAATGCCACTTTTTTTTAATATTTGCGATGCTTGCGCCTGATCTTTTTGATCAATAAAAAACACCCCTTGTTGCGCTGTCGATGTCCCCTTTACTACGCTATTTTCAGTAAGCAACCAGCATTCAATATAAGTTTTACCTTGGCGTTCTATACTGCGAGCGGTAAGAATAAATCCCTCTAAGGAGACTTGCATAAGTGGCGATTCTAAAAATATAAGTGACGGCAAGGTAAGGGTAATTGTAAAAGATAGCAAGCCATAATAAAGACATTCAGCAACGCTAAATATCTCTATCAAAGGCTCACAATTTGTTTAGTCTGCTAAATCAGAATTGGTGGGCTTTTGTGGCTATAGGCTTGATTTCGCTTAACTGCATTATGAATCCAGGTCCGGCAGCGAATAAGAATGATACAATTATGCTATACACATTGCTGCCAGCCTCATATTTTAGCGATGTTGTGATATAAATTCACCCACCCAATTCAAATCACATCGACAACATAATGTAACCTTGCTTATTTGCTTATGTTGCGGCCCAAACGAAGATAAATGATAAGCAAAAAGTAGAATAAGTATTGAGCATTCAAACCTAGATGTTTATGTGTTTTTAATTTTCATCATAAAAATGGGTACATCTAAACACTGCTAGAACACCCTTGAGCCAAATAAGAACAGAGTATTCCCTTACATAAATTATAGTTCTTCACGTGTAAACACCAACACATTACCCTGACTCTTTTCAGTGGAAAACTGATATCCGGCAGAATCGAATTGTTGCAATTGACTAACCTCAGTTAACTGGTTTTGTAATATATACCTAGCCATCATGCCCCTGGCCTTTTTAGCGAAAAAGCTGATCACTTTATACTGCCCGTTTTTACAATCTTGAAATACAGGAGTGTAGATTTCAGCGTTAAGAGCATTAGGCTTAACGGCTTTAAAATATTCATTCGAAGCCAAGTTAACCAACACATTGTCACCTTGGGTAGCGATTGCTTCATTTAACTTGTGGCTAATACGTTCACCCCAGAACTGATACAAATTTTTGCTTTCGCCTATGTCCAATTTGGTACCCATCTCTAAACGATACGCCTGCATCAAATCCAGTGGACGTAACACACCATATAAGCCTGATAAAATACGTAAGTGTTGCTGAGCAAATTCGAAGTCTGCTTGGCTAAACGAGCTGGAGTCTAAACCGGTATAAACATCACCGTTAAATGCCAATAGTGCTTGTTTCGCGTTGCTGGTATCAAAAGGAATGTGCCAACTGGCGTAACGATCTGCATTGAGTCCTGATAACTTATCACTGATTTTCATCAACGAGCCAATTTTGGCTGGACTTAATGTTTGGCAATGTGTAATGAGCGTCTGTGAATCATCCAGCATCTCTGGCTGAGTATAAGTGTCGGTTGCTGCTGGGGTATCATAATCGAGGTTTTTGGCTGGCGAGATAACAACTAACATTCAATGGGATCCTGTAACGATAAAACTTGTTTTAAAAATAGTCATTGTGAATATGAAGTATACGTGGACAAATACAAGTTGGATTTTAATTTTCTTTGTATTTGAGAGGCGCTTCAGCCATTATTAAGTCCAATCGGACTTCACACTTCCTATATTAACCGACCTTTAGTTAAGGATAAATATGCACATAAAATTTTTAGCTATGACAGCCATCATTTTATTGTTATCAAATTGTGCCAATATGAATGAATCAGATTGTTTAAACGCAGATTGGCAATTAATAGGTTTTGAAGATGGGAGTTTTGGTAAGAACGAGTCACATGTTTCGCAGCATAGAAAAGAGTGCGCCGAGCACGGTGTCACACCTGATTTGATGGAATATCGCAATGGGCACTTCGATGGGTCTAAACGTTTTTGCACAGCAAACAATGGTTTCTCTCGAGGGAGACATGGAAAAGATTATAGTCGTAGTTGTCCTGAACAGTTTGAAGCTGAGTTTTTAAAAGGGTTCAGCGATGGTCAAACACTATACGGATTAAAAAAGATATTAAGTCAACGTGCAGCGGAACTCGAAAGCACTTATAAAGAGATCGATTGGCTAGAACATGCCATAGCAGATAAAAGTGAGCTTATGATTGCTGACGGTCTTAAACGAGATCAGCGATTAATGGTGAGAAACGAAGTGGCACAACATCAACAACAACAAGTTGAGCTTTACAATACCTTACCTGAACTAAAGCAGGAATTTGAACATGCGCTTCAAAGTTACGAGCGCGGTAAAGATAAATTCTCCTACTACTAAATAACCCAACATTGTTTGTAATTTTAAGCTGGCTTTATGAACATATGATTTCATATGGACGTTATTTTTTAGTGAAATCGGTCTTTTACTGGCGTCTGCTATTTAACGGTTATATCCTGTTCCCATACGTTTCAGTCACCATACGGTAAGCATTAAGACATATGATAGTCAGCTTACTTCTTTGAATTCCTGAACAATGTTGCCAAGCTACACCTAATTGATCGCAATAACGATAAAGTGTCATTACTTACAGAGGATAATATGTCTAACCAATTACAAGCACTACGAGAAATCACCACTGTTGTGGCTGACACAGGCGATATCGAAGCCATTAAAAAATACCAACCGGTAGATGCCACTACTAATCCTTCGTTGTTACTTAAAGCAGCAGAAATGCCGCAGTACAAGTCTCATCTTCAGGGGGCTGTGGCTTGGGCAAAACAACAATCTTCTGACGCTGAACAACAAATTACCGATGCGGGCGATAAATTATCTGTGACTATTGGTACTGACATTGTGAATATCGTACCGGGAAGGATCTCTACAGAAGTGGACGCGCGTTTGTCATTTGACACCGCTGCTAGTATCGATAAAGCCCATAAATTGATTGCGCTTTATAAAGAAGCAGGCAATCGACAAAGTCGTATATTAATTAAGTTAGCCTCCACTTGGGAAGGTATCAAAGCCGCAGAAGTGTTAGAAAAAGAAGGCATTAACTGTAACCTCACTTTACTGTTTGGTTTTGCTCAGGCACAAGCTTGTGCAGAAGCCGGTGCATTCTTAATTTCTCCGTTTGTTGGACGAATTCTAGATTGGTTCAAGAAAAGTACCGGTAAAACTGACTACACTTCAGCCGAAGACCCAGGGGTTGTTTCAGTCACTAAAATTTATAACTACTATAAAGATCATGGTTATAAAACGGTAGTTATGGGTGCAAGTTTCCGTAATACCGCTGAGATTACTGAATTGGCCGGTTGTGACCGTTTAACTATTGGTCCTGCTTTACTTGAAGCATTATCACAGACTGATGCACCTTTGCCGATTAAGTTAAAAGACAACGGCGCAATCAAAACACCTGGGGCACCGTTAACAGAAGCTCAGTTTCGCTGGAATATGAATCAAGACGCCATGGCGACTGAAAAATTATCTGAAGGTATTCGCAACTTTGCTGCTGACCAAGTTAAGTTGGAAGCCATGTTAAGAAGCTACCTGTAACCTACATAACTTATTGTAAAAGCGTCGAATTCGGCGCTTTTAATTATGTTATACCCAAAGCCATTGGAGTTGCAGCAAGGCGATAAAGGCACTCAGCCCATGAGCTTAGGCATGCTAAGTGCAACGTCGGTTACCGATTAGGGTAAGTGAGAGTAGCCAACAACGCTAAAGCTTCAAGGGAGACGGGTATAGAGGCCAGACCTGAGCTTTATCTTATATTGAGAACACAAAATGACAGCACTAACTTCATCACCAGCGTGGCAAAACCTTGAAAATTTAGCCACAAAAATCAAAACTCAACATATGCGGGACTGGTTTGCTGCAGACCCGCAACGTGCTGAAAATTTTACCCAAGCCGCCTGTGGGATTGAATTAGATTTTTCAAAAAATCTTATTACTGATGAAGTCATGCAAGCATTACAAGCACTTGCGACTGAATGTCAGGTAAGTGAAAAAAGCCAAGCAATGTTTGCTGGTGAAATCATCAATCACACCGAAAAGCGGGCTGTTTTGCATACTGCGCTGCGTAATTTTTCCGGCAACCCTGTATTAGTAAACGGTGAAGATGTGATGTCAGAAGTGTTAGCTTGCCAACAAAAGATCCAAGATTTTGTTAGCAGCATCCACAGTGGTAACCGTAAAGGTTATACCGGCAAGTCGCTGAAGCAAATTGTCGCCATTGGCATTGGTGGTTCCTTCCTTGGTCCTAAAATCATGTCTCAAGCCCTTAAACCTTATTGGTTTGAAGGAGTAAAAGTACACTATGTTGCCAATGTTGATGGATGTCATATCCAAGATGTTTTAGCTTCTGTTGATCATCAAGAAACCTTAGTGGTGATGTCATCTAAATCTTTCACTACTCAAGAAACCTTACAGAATACTATGACAGCTAAAGCTTGGTTTTTAGCGTCAGGTGGTACACAGCCTGATATCGCTAAACACTTTATTGCGGTGTCTTCCAATATTAAAGCGGCTACCGAATTTGGTATGGCAGAAGACAATATTTTCCCTCTTTGGGATTGGGTAGGCGGACGCTATTCACTTTGGTCGGCAATTGGTTTACCTATTGCACTCACCATAGGTTACGACAACTATCGCGAATTATTGCAAGGTGCATTTGAAATGGATGAACATTTCCAAACTGCGCCCATTGAGCAAAATTTACCAATGATATTAGCCTTACTAGGTGTGTGGTATGTGAATTTCTTTGGTGCACAAAGTCATGTGTTATTGCCTTATTATCACTATTTACGTGGTTTCCCCGCTTATGTGCAACAGCTAGATATGGAAAGTAACGGTAAACGTATTGCCGCAGCTCACACCCAAGTAGATTATGCTACAGGGCCAATCATTTGGGGCAGTGAAGGTACTAATGGTCAACATTCGTTCCACCAGCTTATCCATCAAGGGACTGTATTAGTGCCAGCTGACTTTATGTTACCGTTAAAAGTGCCTAATCAAGATGATACTCATCATGCCATGTTAGCCTCCAACTGTTTTGGTCAAACACAAGCATTAATGCAAGGTAAAACTTTCGAAGAATGCAAAGCTGACTTAGCGTCAAAAAACTTAGACATCCCCCCCCTTGAGTCACTTGCTACCCATAAAACCATGCCCGGCAACAAGCCAAGTAATACCTTGCTGTTCAAACAAGTTGATCCTAAAACCTTAGGGGCTTTGGTGGCGATGTATGAGCATAAAGTCTTTGTGCAAGGTGCAATATGGGGTGTGAACTCATTCGATCAATGGGGCGTGGAACTGGGTAAGGAATTGGGCAATCAGGTGTTAGATAAGCTGGTGAACACCGATGCTGAGTTACCTTTTGATGCATCAACCAACCAGCTAATCAGCAAATTTAGACAGGCAAACAGATAACCACGAAACAGGTTGGGGCACCTCATAGGCTTAAAGATAAGAGCGTCTCACCGTAGAAAAAATGCAGCGCCGGATGCCTTCGGCCTTGCTACACAAAGGAATATATATTCGCTTTTTGACCTCTGTGCGCGGCACCCGGTGATCTCTTTTTTCTCTGTGGTTTAAATACTTATGTTTTTATATTCTTAGCTTCGAGCTTCACAAAATGCTTCTAGGGTAAATGACCCAGTCAATCAAGATGAGTGATATTTATATCTTTCTTTTTGAGCGAGAAGCTAGCTGCACGAAATGGCTCTATTTTAGAGCTCAATATTTTCCACTTATTCGTAAAAGCTTCAAATACTTATATTATTATCACTGTCTGTATGGTACACAGTATATAAGTTATTGTTTTATGTCGATAATCACAAAGCTTGAAGAGTATTGTTTTATTCACTGCGCTATAAAAATAAGGAAAGAAATCGAAATGGATAAGTCCGAATTATTGTCTACCTTAGATTCAGAAACAAAGTCCTCTAAAAACAAAGCAAATAAACTCAAATGGCGAGAAATTGAAGCCATACACGACAGAAAGCGGCTCAAACAAGAATTACGAGAGTTGGGAATGTCACCAGAGGATGATTTAAAATTTTTATAAATGCAAAAGCCCTGAATTGTCAGGGCTTTTTTATGTATGAGGACTGAGTCGCGACTTTTCTAACCCACAGGCCCTTCAACTACATATTAATTGGGTATAAAAGTATCAGCTGATGACTCTTTCATCTCTTGACCAACAATATCCAACTGACTATTTTCTTTCAACAAACAATCAGCTGTTAAATTGAGATATATTTCAACATATCCTTTAATTTCGGATTGGCGATTTTGCTGTAGCTGCGAGAACGAATTAACTGACTTAGATTCAATAAGCCAGCACAAGAAACCAAATCAAAAGTCGCTGGCACTGTCTCTTTATAAAGCTGGCAATAGGGTTTGCTTTATGACCCCACCATTAATTATCTGACCTTTTGTGGTGATTAAAAAGCACGGCATTGATAGCATAATCTGGGAATGAATATGCGTGAGCTGATAAAAAATAACGCAATATTAAGTTAACTTTATATTGCGCTATACCTGCCAATTAATTGGTCTTTTACCTTGCTGTTTTAAAAGCTCATTGGTGTGTGAGAAATGTTTACAGCCAAAAAATCCTCGGTATGCTGATAGCGGTGAAGGATGCGGAGCACTCAGTACATGATGTTTTTGTGTATCTATCACTTCACCTTTTTTCTGAGCGTGGCTGCCCCACAGCAAAAACACCAGGCCATGACAATGCTCACTGAGTTGTTGAATAACAGTATCAGTAAATCGTTCCCAACCTATCTTTGCATGAGAATGAGCTTGCCCTTGTTCGACCGTAAGAACGGTATTGAGTAACAGTACGCCCTGTTCTGCCCAGCTTTGTAAAAAACCATGTTGGGGGATAGTGAAGCCAGATATGTCAGAGGCTAATTCTTTATATATATTAACCAATGAAGGAGGTGTTTTAACATGGGATAAGACCGAAAAACATAATCCGTGAGCTTGATGAGGGCCGTGATAAGGATCTTGGCCTAATATCACCACCTTCACTTTATCCAGCTCAGTTAAATTAAAGGCATTAAACACATCTTGACTAGGTGGGTAAATCATTTTTCCAGCAGCCCTGTTACTGTCAACCAATTGCATCATTTGTTGAAAGTAAGGCTGCTGTTTTTCTTGTTTTAAAATATCTGCCCAAGTGGTCATCAGATATATTTAGCCCAGTAAACGGAACAAATGCGCTTTTAGCGCCTGGTAATCACAAGGTAACTCAACTGACAATCCCTCTTTACCTGCACAATCAGCAAGAGGCTTAGGCAAACTGATAGGTTGACCTAAAACATTTTCAACCGTTTCACGAAATTTAGCTGGGTGAGCGGTACCTAAGAAAATACCGGTCTGACCTTCTTCCATTTTTCTGACTAAGGCTTTGTAAGCAATCGCAGCGTGAGGCTCACTTACATACCCTAATGAAGCTAATTGACGCATGGCCACTTGGGTGTATTCTTCGTCTATTGTGGCGCCAGAGATATCAGATTTATCGACCTGACCTTCCTCAATCATAGCTTCAATTCGCGGCCAGTTATTGGGTTGACTCACATCCATTGCATTAGACAAAGTAGCAACGGTGTCTTTAGGTTGCCACTCGCCGGTTTTTAAATAACGAGGCACAGTGTCGTTTAAATTGGTGGCAGCAATAAAATGTTTAACCGGTAAACCCATGACTTTTGCAATGAGACCTGCGGTCAAGTTACCAAAATTACCACTGGGGACTGAAATCACTAAATCTTCACGTTCGGCTGGAGTAAGCTGTGACACTGCTTCGAAGTAATAACAAACTTGTGCGGCTAAGCGGCTTATATTAATAGAGTTTGCAGAATTTAAATGCAAGCCTTCACGAACGTCTGGGTCATCAAAGGCACTTTTTACCAATTGCTGGCAAGCATCAAAATCGTCTTCAATCGCCACGGTATGGATATTGCCACCAAGAGTCGTAAATAACTTCTCCTGTAGCTGACTGATTTTACCTTTTGGATACAAAATCACTACATTGATATTTTCTATGCCATAAAATGCATGAGCTACAGCTGCACCAGTATCTCCCGATGTAGCGGTTAAAATAGTGATCGGCTGACCATCAGAGATTGCAACTAAGCACTGTGCCATAAAGCGACCGCCAAAATCTTTGAAGGCTAATGTAGGGCCATGGAAAAGCTCCAAAGCGTAAACATTATCTGTCACCTTAGCCAAAGGAGCGCCAAACAGAAAAGCTCGCTCAACAATACCTGCCACCATTTCGCGTGGTAATTCATCACCAATTAAGGTGGCTAAAATTTCTACACTGCGCTCAACAAAAGGCATAGCCAGGATTGATTCAATATCATCAAACTTGGGTAATTGCTTAGGAAAAAATAACCCTTGGTCTTTACCTAAACCTTTTTTTACTGCTTCTGCAAACGTGACTTGCTCAGAGGCGTCTTTTAAATTTACGAGTTCCACTTTACTACCTTTTTAATACTTAAATGTTGCGCTGGTAACAGAAAATGATGACCATATGTTACTAGCTCCGATGAAAGCTATCGCTTTCAAGAGTGGCTTATGGATGCGCCACTCATGTCTAACTGACAAATATGACTAAAACCTGTGTCATTTTGAATATAATTATCAGCTAGCCATTGATTAATGATTTGGGCATCTTCTATATTATCACATACTGCAAATACTGTTGGTCCAGAGCCTGAAATACCAAAGGCCAGCGCGCCGTGTTGTTTTGCAAATACTCGTGACTCATCAAACCTTGGTAACAGTGATTTACGATAAGGTTCGGCAATCACATCTATCATCATGGCCGCGGCTAGTTTTTCATCCTTTCGGTACAAGGCGTCAGTAAATACCGCTAACTGACGACCAAACTGGATAGTATCTGCCATAGCAATCTGTTTTGGTAAAATATTCCGTGCTGCAGCTGTCGAGACACTAATACCAGAGTAACAAGATACCCAATACCAGTTTTCAAACATGGGCAATTGCAATGCGACTTGCTCTTTATGTTCCGCCATTAACGTTAAACCACCAAGGAAGCATGGCGCAACATTATCATAATGTACACTACCGCTTATTTGCCCTTCTAGTTCACCCATCACCAACAATAATTCATTTTCTGTGAAAGGCGCCTTACCAAAATACTCAGTAAAAAACTGATTCAGGCCATGTAGTGCAGCCACAATCGAGCTGGCGCTTGAGCCTAATCCACTGCCAATAGGTAGGTGTTTGTACAGGGTCAATTTAAGTGCGGGGATAGCGCTTTTAGCATAACCTTGTTGCTCTAACACCGCCATAAAGTGCCGATAACAACGGGTCACGATATTGCTGTTTGGATCAGGTGGCAACTTGTCAGCAAAACGTCCCTTGACGTCCAAACTAAACTGCTCTGCCACTTCGATATCGACTTCGTCACCTAACAAACTGCCGTCTATTGGTTTTAATGCCGCGCCAAGTAGGTCAAACCCCAAGCTGACGTTACCGATAGAGGCAGGGGCATAAGCTCTTAAGGTAGATTGCTTCATTTGAACTTTTGACATTATATAGATTGTTTCCAGGGCATAGTGCGCATGATATCTGCGAAGACGCCTGCTGCAGTCACCGCAGCACCGGCTCCGTAACCACGAATAACATAAGGAATAGGTTGGTAATAATGACTATGAATGGCCAAGGCATTTTCGCCCTCTTTTACCATATACAGTGGATGAGACTCATTTACAGCTTCGATACTGACAACACATTTACCATGCTCAATTGAGCCTACATAACGCAATACTTTGCCTTCATCCTTCGCGGCAGCTACTTTTTGTGCGAAGTAACTGTCTAATTCAGGCAAACGCGTCATGAAATCTTCGATACTGCCGCTGGCATCAAAAGAAGATGGTAATACTGGCTCTATAGTGATGTCTGATAGTTCAAGGGTTAGACCTGATTCACGGGCCATAATCAACAGTTTTCTGGCGACATCCATACCACTCAAATCATCACGTGGATCAGGCTCCGTAAAACCATTCTGTTTAGCAATTTCGGTTGCCTCAGACAGACTCAAACCTTCATCTAACTTACCAAACACAAAAGATAATGAACCAGACAATATCCCCTCAAAACGCACTAATTCATCGCCAGCATAAAACAAATTTTGTAGATTATCGATAACCGGTAAACCCGCACCGACTGTGGTTTCGTATAAAAATTGACGATTGGTTTTTTGAGCGGTATCTCTTAAAAGCTGATAAAACTCGGTGCTGGCTGTATTGGCCTTTTTGTTTGGTGTGACAACATGAAAGCCATCTAACATCATCTGAGGGTATTGTTCAGCAATGTAAGCGCTACTCGTACAGTCGATAACGACAGGGTTAACCAGGCTATTGTCGTGTACAAAACCTTTCAAATTATCGATAGAGAATTGTTTATCACTTTTATCCAAGTCTTCTTGCCAAGAGGCACTCAAATCGATGCCGTTAGATTGCAGCAATAATTTTTGACTATTGGCAATCCCGTACACTTTTAAGCTAATATTTTTTTTAAGTAAAGCGGCTTGTTGCCGAGCAATTTGAGCTAACAGCTCTTTTCCAACACTGCCGCAGCCCACTAAAAAAGCATCGATAGCATGTAGGTTAGAGAAAAAGTTCTGATGCACGACTTTCACTGCTTTTTTAGCTTTACTGGCTTCGATAACAGTGGAGATAGAGCGTTCAGAAGAGCCCTGAGCAATAGCCACGTTATTGACTCTGGCTTGTGCCAAGGAGCTAAAGAATTTAGCGGCCAACCCTTTAGAATGACGCATCCCGTCTCCTACCAAAGTAACAATGGCTAATTCATGACGGACTTCAATCGGGTCAAGCAAATGATTACTGAGCTCTAAAGCAAATGAGTCTTCTAATAAATCCTGAGCGCGGCTGGCATCTTTACTGTGAATACAGAAACTAATGCTGTATTCAGACGAAGATTGCGTAATCAAGCTAATCGAGATATTCGCGTTAGACATAATTTCGAACACCCGGCTTGCCATACCCACCATGCCTTTCATGCCAGGGCCTGCCACGTTGAACATAGTCATATCATCTAAGTGTGATATTCCTTTTACGCTAGTCCATTTAGTGCTCGCTTGGTTACTGATCAAGGTACCTGGCGCTGCTGGGTTGAGTGTATTGCGGATTAAACAGGGGATATGATGTTGAGCGATGGGGCCGATTGTTTTAGGGTGTAACACTTTCGCACCAAAATAAGACAATTCCATCGCTTCTTGATACGTCAGCTTATCAAGCAATACCGCACCATCGACTTGGTTTGGATCAGCATTGTAAACACCGTCTACGTCTGTCCAAATCTCACAACACTGTGCATCAATACACGCAGCCAAAATAGCGGCTGAATAATCTGAACCATTTCGACCTAGAGTGACCTTTTCACCCGCTTGGTTGACAGCAACAAACCCAGGCATAATTAATATTTTGTCACCTGAGATATCCACATCACTGAAGCGAGCCTGGCTAGCAGATACATCGGCTATGCTGTCTAGGTAGTCACCTTCAGCAACAATATAGTTAACCGGATCAATAATGCAATTGGCATGACCTAAACTGGTCAATATTTCACTGAATATATTCACACTCACGTATTCGCCAACGCTTAACACCCTAGCGACCACTTCCTCAGGGGCGCACCGCAACAACGCAAAACCTTCTAAATGCTGATTGAGGTCGTTTAAGGTATGTTGAATGAATTCAGCTAATGTAGCTTGAGAAAAATGGGGAAGGCTAATTTTCAGGTCATCCAAAATACCAAACAAAAGCATATTTAATTTGGCAAACAATTCGCCGTAATCTTTGCCCGATGCCGCTTCATCACACAATAACGATAAGGCATTGGTGACGCCCTTTGGAGCAGACAATACAACAGCCGCACCGACATCATTGTGACATGCGAGGCTAATGTCTTTGACTCTTAAGTAACGTTCTGCATCAGCGAGTGACGACCCACCAAACTTCAATACCTTCATTTTTAATTCCTTAACTGTTTCAACACACTGTCTTTATCAATCACGTGTTTATCAATCACGTGTTTTAAGCATCTTAATAACAAAAAAGCCCGCGGTAGTGGCGGGCTTTTTATGTGTAATGCGTATGCACTAGCCAGCGAACACCTTTTCAAAGGTAATGATAATGATGCCGGTTGTGAGTGATATTATAAATTTCATTGATTTAATTTGCCGTATAGACGTCTATAAGTCAACTAGCACAAAGGGTTGTTTTGTTATTTGTTATTCCAGCACCGTGCAGCGCGCCATTATTTAGACTTTAATCGCGTCAAGCATATCGTAATTTTTACATCACGAACAACAATCACGAGACGTGTGTAATAAGTGATAGCCATAGCGGTTTAGCATCCCTTACTATTGCCTATCTAAAATACGGACCCCAGACTATTGATGCATAATCAATATCCTTGACTGTTGTAATTTGTGGTCACAAAAATATTCAGTCACTTTAACAAAAAAGTCCACAATAGAATTCTTGCCCAAATACTACGAACGCTCTCAGTCTACCTCTTTACATTCAATATGCCCGAGAATAGGAGTTGCACCGTATTTTCGGGTCTAACGTATGACTAAAGTACGTGTGGTAAAAATACGTGTGGTAAAAAACTTTACATTATAGAGTTGTGTATTTCTTACTTTATGCAGGTGAAATATAATAAAAAATAGCTATTTATCTCTTAACTCACTATTTTCACTTCGGTAAAACGTCAGGTATTTTTACATGTTTGCTCATATAGCAACATTCGGTTTTTATAACTGGTTGATAATTAGTATTATAAAATTTTCGGTATAGAAAATGCATCTATCTTTACTAGCTTAATTTTATTAAAGGCGAAGTAATAAGCTTAGTGGTGCCTTTGTAACTCGGCGTGTAAATAAACAACACTATTCGGCTTATTTATTTACCCTAAAATTACGATAAGGAATATTCTATGCAACTTAAAAAATCTATCGCTGCTTCACTTTTATTCGGGTTGATGTTCAGCTCACAAGCCTCGGCAATTTTCATTAATGATGGCGGGGCTGGCGTTTTAAATGGTAATAATGTTGGAGTATTAGACACGCTTCTCGCCACAACGACGGACTTGCAATCAATAAACCCTGCATGCCCAAATGGCTCTAATGAAGTAGCTGAACTTTGCTGGGCCACTTCTGTGACGGGTATGACCTACACATTGAGCGGAAAGACAGATCCGGTTCAAGCGTATACTACTGATGAAACGGATGTAATCGCGTTTCAGTTGTTATTTGGACCTGGCACTTACATTGTCAAGAACTCTACTGACTGGGGGCTGTTTACAAATCTGGCAGAAACTACTTGGGGAGTGATCGATACCGATCTCCTCGGTGGATTTAATTTGAGTGATACCCAGTTAACAATCAGTCATGTCACTCAGTTTGATGGTGGTGGTGGCGGTGGTGGCGGTCCTCAAGATATACCTGAGCCTGCCTCGCTACTTTTACTCGGCATGGGTTTATTGGGTTTGGGGGGGCTGCGCCGTCATAAAGCCCACTCAACTAGCTTGCCTTTAAGCTAGTTAATAGCCCAGCAATAAAAAGGCACCACTGCATATGATGCATAGTGGTGCCTTTATCTTTTAATCTCAGGAACTAGCTTACCAACCTTGAGCCATAGCATGGCATGGCATGGCATAGCATGGCATGGCATAGCCTTGTCTTGAATTAACTTACATCTATTTACGCCCTCTTTTTTTTGTAGTGGTAATATTAACCTGCACACTGCTCTGTGTTTGATTACCTGCCGCATCAAATGCTTTGCTTAAAATAGTATGCAAACCAGCACGCGCCTTACGGCTATTCCAACCGTACGACAATACAGACGTATTCGTTTGGGCTTTTAATTGACCGTCAATATAGAGCTCAACCTTAGTCACCGCTACATTATCAGTTGCAGAAACAGTAATAGCGACATTGCCGCTCACCGTGCTGCCATCAGCTGGGTTAGTAATAGTTACATTCGGGGCAATGTTATCAGCTACATCGACAATATTATCAATGACCAGCCAGTGAGTGGCTGAGCTGCCCAGGTTGCCAGCCGCATCTTCAGCGCGAGCAGTAAAGGCGACATTACCATCGGCCACATTATGACTGTCGAAACTAATACTAAAGGGCGCAACATTGTCGCTGCTAATGTATATGCCATCGGCGTATAAGCTCACCGAACTGACCGCAATATTATCTTCAGCATTAACATTAATATTAAAGATACCCTCTTGCGTACTATTTTCAGTGGGCGACGTTATCGCCACTGTGGGGGCTTGTTGATCAATGCTAGGGGCTTGCTGAGCCATAATCACAGCGGCGGCAGCATCAACCCGGCCATGACCATAAAAGACACTAAATCCACCACCACTTTTAGTTTTGTCCGCACTGGACTCTAAAATATTCTCCAGTTCATCGTTACTAAGATTGGGGTTAGCTGATTTTATCAATGCCAGCGTTGCTGCTGTTGCAGGACTGGCAAACGAAGTTCCACTGGGAGCACTATAACCGCCACCCCTTGTTGTGGTCCAAATACCTACTCCAGGCGCTGCCACATCGACACAATTACCGTAATCTGACCAACTGGCTTTATTATCAGCACTGTCTGTGGCCGAAACAGTAATAATGCTGGCATTATCGCTGCAGTTTAGATTTGAACCACCGTTACCGGCTGAAGCGACAACTAATCCCCCTCGATTACGCATATATTGCGCCGCATTGGTGACAGTGGAGCTGCTACTGACCTGGTAGCTAATATTGGCAATGTCGGCACCATTATCGGCGGCCCAAGTTAAGCCATTGGCAACATCGCTCCAATACGCATAGCCTGCGCTGTCGTTGGTAATTCGCACTGGCATAATAGATGCGTGCCAGGCGATTGAGGTCACACCCGTGTTATTGTCGCTTATTGCCGCCACAACCCCCGCCACTTTAGTGCCATGGCCATTCACATCGGCCGTATCGTTATTTTGGCTAACACTATTCCAGCCTGTTACCATATTGGCTGCCAAATCATTGTGATAACCATTTACGCCGCTATCCAAAATAGCCACGACTACTCCATTTCCTTTAGCATAGTCCCAAGCAATAGGTAATTGCATGTTACTTAAGTGCCAAGCATTTGCGTAGTAGGGATCATTAGCCGTGACTGCAGTGGGTTTTACCAGTAAGTCTAGCTCTGCAAATTCTATATTGGGATTGTTAGACAAGGCTCTCACTATCGCCTGTTCAGCTTGAATGGGAACTTTGATTATATGGGTGTTGAGTTGTTTGAGCTTTCCTTTTGAACTGGCTTGGTGTCCTTTTAAAATCTTTTGAAAATTTTCTTCAGACAAACCGGAGGTGGGTTGCACCAAAATTTGTCCTTTAGCCCACACTTTTGGCAGTGGTGGATCTGCTAGAGCGTGTTGGGTGAAAAACAGGGGTAACAACAGGGTGCTTAATACTGAGCCACGGCTGCTAATTTTTACTAATGAACTGATACTGGGTAAATTGGTGTTAATATACTTCATTTTGTGACTCCACAGTTTGTGAAGTCTACAGAAAACCCTTCGCTTAAAATTGCCTTTAAATACAGATTATCAAAAACACAACAAGCTGCTAATTGGCAGTTCCGCTATCATAGGAATCATCCCGTAGACCGGTTACTTTGCGTCACTTTCTTTCGAAAGTTTTGCCCTTTTCAATTACAACTGCTTATCAATTTAACTCACAGTTGGGAGAGGAATACCTCTTTTGAACGTCGTCATTTTAGGTTGGTATGACTCAAGGTGTCAACATAAATCGTACAAAAAACAACCAATTTTAGAGGTGTTGAATGTAAGCTCTTAATTAATAAAGAATAACCTTTAAAAAATATTTCACATCGATTTTCTGATCGCTCACATTGAACATGCGGATCAAAATAAGCAGCTAAACCCAGCATTGCACAAAAATTGAGTGCCCCTCAGCACTTTCAAAATCATGAGTACGGATAACGAAAAGTGGAATGTTGCTTCCCAATGCTAAATTTGGACAAAATTCACTGTGTTCTATTCAAAGAACGCTCCGTCATAAAAAATATGTCACAACTCACTTTCATTAATAAGCAGCACAAACTAAGGAATAGCCAACCAAACAAGTGTCAGAGAAGATATAAAACCAATGCCCCAAAAAATGCTGCGCAATACATGTTTATCAAAGTAATATGCGAATAGGTAAGCCAACCTAGAGGCAACGAATGCAATAGCAATATATTCTGCTAACTGCCCTGCATTATTTGTGACAAGCACTGCGAGCGCGCCAGGGGTAAACATGATTAGCGCTTCAAAACAATTTTCGTGAGCCGCTTTAGCCCTTGCACCAAAACCTGATAAAGTCTTTTGTTGCTCACGGGGATTTCGATTATCATAGCCACCCGCCTTATTCATAGCCATAGCCAAGGGTGCTTTAGCGAGGATAGGCATTAAGGTTGCGATAAATAAACAGATTATGATGATGGTCATAGTGACACCTTTAAATTGATTAATGAGTATTCAAACCACGAGGTTAAAACATAAATAGATTGAATGAAAATAATTTATTATCACAGTTAAAAATAGCCACTCCTTCAGCTGAATCCATCATTCAACCAGATTGGGCAATTGCACGTGGCATCACACTCGTAGTCAAACGTGACGATTTACTGCACCCCATTATTTCAGGCAATAAATGGCGCAAACTTAAATATGCTCTATTACAAGCCCATGATAATAACGTTAAACATATAGTGAGCTTTGGTGGCGGGTTTTCAAATCATGTGCACGCTTTAGGTTATTGCTGCCACCAACTCAATATACAATTTACCGCCATTATCAGAGGGGATTATTCACATAACCTTAGTCCTATGTTACGGGATTTACTGAGTTGGGGGACTGACATTCAGTATGTCGATAGAATTAATTACCAACAACGCGCCGAGCCCCAATACCTTCAGACACTTGCCACAAAATATCCCAATGCTTTGATTATTCCTGAAGGGGGTTCGCAGTTACAAGCTCTCAAAGGGGTAGCTGAAATTATTGATGAACTGCAAAATGAGTATGACTATGTTTTGGCGCCTGTAGCCAGCGGAGGCACCTTAGCGGGACTGGTTGATGGTTTAGCCCAAACGGGTAAGCATGACACTAGCCAGCTTTTGGGTATTGCGGTGTTGAAGGGTCAAGAATATTTAGAGCAATTAGTAGAAAATTTATTAACGGATAGACATCACAAATCAGAATGGTCAATTAGCCATGACTATCACTTTGGCGGATATGCAAAATCCAACAACGAACTTAATCAATTTTGCGCAGCGTTTGAGAAACAAACTCAAATCGCCTTGGAGCCGGTTTACAGTGGCAAATTATTTTATGCCCTGTACCAGTTAACAATAAACGGGTACTTCCCTGCTGGTAGTCGAGTCTTAGCAATACATACTGGTGGATTACAAGGAGCGAGGTAAGTCACCATTGCTTTATTCATCAAATATACGGTAGATTGTTTGCTAGTATGTTCCTCTACTTAAATCACTTTATTATGGTCATTTATTGTTTAAACAAATTACGTTTTTCTATAACAGCTTTAAATCATTGTTAGTTAATGTGACGACAGGTTTCAAAAATGTTGACTCGCTAATATGAACTGGATCACATGGTTTGAAGGTTTTGCTGGCGCATCACCACATGAATGGATAGCAACTGTATCGGGCTTTATCTGCGTTTATCTCGTCATTAAACGTAATATCTGGTGTTTTGCTTTTGGCTTTGTGCAAGTCAGTATTTACGCTTGGATTTTTTATGATGTGAAGCTGTATTCAGATATGGCATTACACGTATTTTATATTGGCTTTCAAATCTACGGCTGGATGTTGTGGAAAAACGCTCAAGACTCAACCGGTCATGTGATCGTTAACCAAGGTACAGCCAAAGAATATGTTTTATGGGTTATCGCTATTGCTATTAGCACAATGGTGCTCGGTACCATAATGACTCAATACACGGACGCAAGTTTCCCCTACCCTGATGCCTTTACTACCTGTGCAAGCTTAGGCGCCCAGTGGTTATTATCCCACAAAAAATTATTGAACTGGATGCTATGGATAGTCGTAGACATAGTGGCTATTGCAATATATTGGCAAAAGGGGTTATTTCCAACATCGGCTTTGTACGCCTGTTTCTTGGTTATGGCTATTATTGGCCAATGGCAATGGTATAAAAATTTGAGCGTTAATTTAAAACAAGGCCAGACCATTTCATGATCAAAAAAATTGTCTTTTTAGGTGGCCCTTCCACGGGTAAAACCACCTTATGTGAAGTTTTGGCCGATGAGCTAAATAGCGTAACAGTGCCTGAATACGGTCGAGATTTTTGGTTACATCATCAGGTCGACCGAAGGCTATCTCCAGAACAGCTATTGCATATTGCGCAAACCCAAAATCAATGGGAAGACCAAGCTGTATCTAAAGCTAACCAATATCTATTCTGTGATACCAGCGCATTTACTACTTGGCATTTTGCGCTGCATTACCATCAAAGCGCATTACCAGAGTTAGCACAGCTAGCGATACAATGCTGGCAACGTTATGATTTAGTGGTGCTATGTGATGATGATATTCCTTACGACGATACATGGGAGCGTTCAGGTGATGCTAATCGCCATGAATTTCAGGCGTTTAACCGTCAATATCTTAAACAACATGGCATCAAACACATACTTGTATCGGGTGACATCACACAAAGGAAAAAAGCCGTGCTTAAATCACTGGGCTTGGTATCAGTTGAAATGTGTACCAGTTAATTAAACCAATACGACGCGGTTGATTAAACAAATTAGACTCGTGATTAAGCAAACTCAGCTGCGTTTATCAATATTCAACTTGCACCACAATAAATTACTGCTAGCATTCAACTTTTATTTGTAAGCTAGATTATTAGGAACTCACTATGTCCCGCGTTCTCATCATTGGTGCTGGCGGCGTTGCCGCTGTCACCATAAAAAAATGTGCCCGTTTGCCTGAATTATTTGATGAAATATACTTAGCAAGTCGCACCGTTTCAAAATGTGAAGCACTGCAAAAAGAAGTCGGTGTAGACCGAGTAAAAGGTGTGTTTGCAGTGGATGCAGATCATGCCAGCGAAGTGGTTGCGGTCATCAACCAAGTCAAACCTGACTTGGTGGTTAACTTGGCTCTGCCTTACCAAGACTTAGCCATAATGGATGCTTGTTTAGAAACTGGCGTGGACTACATGGACACCGCTAATTACGAACCCAAAGATGTCGCCAAATTCGAATATTCCTGGCAATGGGCTTACCAAGAAAAGTTCCAGAAAGCAGGTTTAATGGCCTTATTAGGCAGCGGTTTTGATCCCGGTGTGACCAATGTTTTCACTGCTTATGCGGCTAAACATTATTTTGATGAAATTCATTATCTCGATATAGTTGATTGTAACGGTGGCGATCATGGTCAAGCTTTTGCCACTAACTTCAATCCAGAAATTAATATTCGCGAAATCACTCAGCGTGGACGATTTTATGAAAACGGCGAATGGAAAGAAACAGATCCATTAAGTGTCCGGGAAGATTTGGACTATCAAAATATCGGGGTACGTGCTTCTTACCTGATGTTTCACGAAGAATTAGAATCACTGGTCAAACATTTTCCTAGCCTTAAACGTGCTCGTTTTTGGATGACCTTTGGCGATGCATATCTGACCCACCTCAAGGTACTTGAAGGTATCGGCATGACCAGTATTGCGCCTATCGACTTCCAAGGTCAGCAAATTATACCTTTAGAATTTTTAAAGGCTGTCTTACCTGATCCCGGTTCATTGGCCGATGGTTACACGGGGCAAACCTGTATCGGTACCTATATAACTGGCATAAAAGATGGACAAGAAAAAACCATCTTTATCTACAATAATTGCGAACACGCCAAGTGCCATGAGGAAGTCGGTGCCCAGGCCGTGTCATATACCACAGGTGTACCAGCCATGATAGGCGCGGCACTGATATTAAACGGCACATGGAAAAAACCTGGGGTGTGGAATATGGAACAATTTGATCCAGACCCCTTCATGGATATGCTAAATGCGCACGGTTTACCTTGGCACGTAGTTGAATGTGACAGCAGCCCGTTTAGCCGATAGGTAACAATTGATACAAAAGAGCCTCAAATATTGAGGCTCTTTTCGCTTTTTAAAATGATGATAAATACTTACCTGGGTCTACTTCTATGCTGTCACTCAGTCACGTTGCTGACTAACTTGAGATCATCAAGGTAATATAGGTTATTGCCCGAGTTGTTTTCACCCGCTTCAAAGAACACCGCTATTTTTTGATGTTTTTCATTCATATGAGCAGAAAAATCGAATTGATATTCAACCCAACTATTGAGTTGAGACACCTGCATGTCTAGCTCCACAGCCAAGGATTGTCCACCTTCCAATTTCACTTTTAAAATCCCCTCCACTGGTGCCATCAAGTTGATACTAAAAACAGCATGCTCAGCAAGCTCAATGGCATCGTAATAATCAATAACCAGGGCATCCCAAGGCCCTTTTGGGTCCTGATATTGACCAATAAATTGACTGGGGTTTTGTGGTGTCACCTGTGGGTTTTCAACTATGCGAATGCCCGGTAACGGTATCAATTTTTGACAGTCGAAATCATTAATCGTACCGAGGATAATCTGACTATTGACACAAGGACTGATAGGAACAGAGGTATCTAGGGGGGCAGCAATAGCTGACTCAATACCACTGATTTCGCCGTTAAATATGGAGTACTGTGTATCCACTAAGTGCATAAACTCGAGGTAAACGCCCTCTTGGATCATAAACTCCCGTGTCTCATCTATCATACCTCCCATCATGGCTAAACTCGTCAAGGCTTTGCCATCCCATGTTAGCAGTGGCGTAATCGCAAATGTAGACGTGTCGTAGGATTCAAGCGAGCCATACTCACTGAGCATGTTGTCGTAGGCTAATATATTTTTCAGCCATTTGAGTCCAGTATTAGTTTGTTGGTTTTGGTCAGCTAACAACATGGGGAAAGTAGCATAAGGGGCTAAGGTGGTGTTTTTCACACCCGTTTGTGATGCTACAGCCTGTATGCCTAAAAGAGATTCATAGGTATTGGCAGGTGTGTTTACTGAGGCAAAAAAACCACGAAACTGATTTTCATTTGAATAATCGGCTCTGACTTTTTCACCGTTTAGAAATAAGTCACGAGTTATCTTATTATCAAGGTAAGGCAAAATTAAAAATTTCCACTGTTCATGTGAAGAGAATGCCCATCCTTCTATTACTGTGAGATTACCCCCTGTGGACGCTGCATAATTTCGAGTATTAACAAACTTATTTGCCCATAATTGTTGTTGTTGTGTTGCTGATAAATCAGGGCTGAACAAAGTCATAAAAACAGCCATTAGTTCCCCTTCAAAGGAGTCGGTTAATCCATAACTATCTTTGTTGTATATAAGTTGCTCGGGGGGCAATGAGGAGTCGGGATTACCGCTGCTATCAGTAAATCGGCTGATACCAGAGATAACATTGCGTTGGGTATCAAAAAATAGGGTTTTAGCATTTGTAGCCATTTTTTGAAAACGCTGCTCATAACGGCTTGCCATGCTGTCGTATCCCATCTTATAAAGGCAATGGTAAACAACAAATATAGACCAAGCCAATTGACCATTGTCTAATGCGGGCATTCTATCTTCCCATCCGCTAAGCGGGTACATGCTGACGCCATTACCTCTGTCCTGTGAGATAAACCAAGGCAGGAATCCCCCAAATGCTGGATATGCTGTATCAAACTGCTCGTATGTTGTCACTTTTTGTTCAAGTATGCTGAGCGCTTGGGTCACAGCATTATCAGCATCAAGTCCAAATAGTAAACGCTGCGCTCGCTCATCATTCAATACTACCTTTGCTAGCAGACTGAGATGCAATGACTCCTTGGAAGCGGCGCTAAATGGCGATGCTTTGCCAACAGGCTGTAAGGAAATACTATTCAGAAAAATGCCGTCTTGGGTCAGATATGTGTGGTCATTTACGGCAATGCCCAATTTAAAAAAATTGGACTCTTTTAAAAGTAGCGCATTAATATAATTGTTATCTTGGATCACTTGTTCGGGCGCTATAGGCTGAGAGACTGCACTTATATTGACTTCAAAACTAGTGGTGGTTGACATCCCTTGCTCGTCTGTAGCAGTCACCGAAATATTCGTATTGGCTAGATTCAAATTTGAAGCCAAGCCAAACAGTATGTTTTTTTGGGCGTCAAACCATATCCAATCTGGTAACGCGCCACTAGACGATTCGACAATGCTGAGGGCGAAACTGCCTTCATCGCTAAAACGCGCCTGCATATCGACTTGGAATAACAAACCCACTTCTGTGTTGATGTTGTCAAACTGGGTGTTGAGTTTTGGTGCGGCATTAATCGGTAAAATAGAAACGGGCTCTATTATTGTTGATGATGCCGAGCCACCACCACAGCCACTTAGCGCTAGCGCCAAAAACATCCCAATTAATGCTGGTTTAATTTTTACAGAATAAAGCATTGATAATGCCATATATTTTTATTTCCATAATGACTCACCACAGAAGCACTGTTGGTAATTTTAGTAACGTAACCTTCAAACAGTATACCTATTTTTGTTATCACATGTCCTAGCCAATTATCAAAGGATTGGGCTAAAAAAAGTACTTATTTGAGCGCTACACTTGACTAAAAATCAAATGGTTCATAACCAGAAACTCAATCACACTCATTTAAATCAATAACACAAATACAACTTTCACTTTAATTCTATTACCGGCAGAGATATTCTTAGCGTTCTACTTATCAGTCCCTAGAATGTACCCAAACTATGACCGACCCCATGTTAAATTCATCTATCCCTAGCCCCTGTTATGTGTGTGACGAAACGGCACTCGAAACCAATTTACAGCTAATGCAGTATGTACAAAAAGAAAGTGGCGTAGAGATAATACTGGCCCTGAAAGGTTTTTCTATGTGGTCAACCTTTGAATTGGTGGGTCAATACCTGCAGGGTTCGACTGCCAGCGCAGTATGGGAAGCCAGATTAGGAAAAGAAGAAATAGGCAAACAGGTTCATGCCTATTCGCCAGCCTTTAAACCGGCAGATATTGATGAGTTAGTAAACTTAGTTGACCATATCTCCTTTAATAGCTTGGGACAGTGGCAAAGATATAAACAACAAATACTGGATTCGAATGTATCTGCGGGCCTGCGAGTTAATCCAGAACATCAAGAAGCTGAAACTGCACTTTACGATCCTAGCGCCCCGGGCTCACGCCTTGGTATCCGCGCACAAGACCTACACAGTGCAGATATAACGGGGGTCGAAGGTTTACATATCCACAATTTATGTGAATCTGATTCCTTTGCAACCGAACGCACTATCAAAGCGGTAGAAGATAAATTTGCTAAATGGTTACCCAAGTTAAAGTGGATTAACTTTGGTGGTGGGCATTTAATGACTCGTCAAGGGTATAACGTTAAACATTTAGTCGATACGTTAAAAGCCTTTAAAGGGCGGCATCCTCATTTGACCGTGATCCTTGAACCCGGTTCGGCAGTGGCTTGGCAAACGGGCACTTTAGTAGCAGAAGTGGTGGATATAGTAGAAAACCAAGACAAAATAGCCATTTTAGATATCTCAGCCACCGCCCATATGCCAGATGTATTAGAAATGCCCTATCGTCCTGATGTGCGCGGAGCAGGTAAAGCAGGCGAAAAAGCCTATACGTATAGACTCGGTGGTAATTCGTGTTTAGCTGGTGATGCTATTGATTTATATAGCTTTGATCACGAATTACAAATAGGTGAGCGGATAATATTTGAAGATATGATGCACTACACTATGGTCAAAACCACCTTTTTTAATGGTGTGGAACATCCCGCCATCGGTATTATTCGCAAAGAGGGTAATTTTGAGCTGGTGCGTAAGTTTGAATATGAGGATTTTAAAGGCAAGCTCTCTTAAATGTCACGTCATGCATTCTTTTTGTAAAATACCCTTGACATTATTTATTCAAAAGCTACACTCACATCAAAAGTAAAGCTTAGTTTACTTTATGACTTGAGGATTTGACTTATGAACACCATAAAACACAACGAAACACCTGGTACACAGCACAACAAGACCAAAACGTTACATCTAGGATTATGGACCTTAGCTTGGTTAGCGAGTACCGCATTATTGAGATTTGGCGCAGAATACATATGGGATTATCAACCAGCCTTCTCGATTGCTGCCTTGATGACGCATCTTGCGCTAGGTGTGGCCATGATCATGGTGAACGTCAAACACTTAGCATACCTTGATGAATTGCAACGCAAAATCACTATGGATGCCATGGGAATAACCTTAGGGGTAGGTTTGATAGCCGGCATTGCCTATGAGCAACTAGAAGACATAAAACTGATAACCTTCGAGCCAGAAATTAATCACCTTATAATGCTCATGGCCTTCACATACATTGTCAGTATTTTAATCGGCAATAGGAAATATCAATGAAAAACCGCTTAAAAGTACTGAGAGCTGAACGAGACTGGACTCAAGCGGATTTAGCTCATGCTTTGGATGTATCAAGACAAACGGCCAATGCCATCGAAAAAGGTAAATTTGATCCCAGTTTACCCTTAGCGTTTAAAATAGCTCGGTTATTCAATTTAACCGTTGAAGAGATATTTTTTGATGAGCAGATGACTTAACGCACCACATTACTTGAGTCAGTCGTGCCTCAGATAAATATATTCCAGCAGCGCAATCACAAGCAACTGAGAATGTTAATTCTATTATGGTTTACACAGAGGCAACGACTCGTTTATGCTCAACAATATAGCAGCGTAGTTAATGTTAATTTAAGCACGCAAATATCCAAAGAGATAAATCATAGTGCTCGACATAATGACCAATACACTGCCAGATGCTGATATCACTTCTATTATTCCTATCGTCATTACCCTAGGGTTGTCACTCGGTACCCGCAACGTTGTGATTGGTTTGTTTGCAGGTGTAGTGAGTGCCGTTATCATGCTGGTAGGATTTAATCCCTTAGACGTAATGACTACCTTAGTCAAAGAGCATTTAGTAGCCACTGTGAGTGATAGCTACAACGCAGGGGTAATAGTGCTGCTGGTATTTATTGGAGGGTTTGTGACCCTGATGGAAAAGTCAGGTGGCGGCCCAGCTTTTGCGCTCTCTATAGTGCGTAAAATTAGTAGCACAGGTCGCGCTCAACTATCAGCTTGGTGCGGAGGCATTTTCATTTTCTACTCTGACTTAGGCACTCCCCTGATTGTTGGCCCAGTGTTTCGACCATTATTCGATAAACTCAAAATTTCTCGACAAAAACTGGCATTTATTGTGGACTCCACCTCCTCCCCCGTCGCTATTTTAGTGCCTTTTATTGGATGGGGTATTTACATTATCAGCCTGATACAAAAAGAACTGGATGGTGCTGGACAAGATATATCAGCCCTGAATAGTTTTATTCAGGCCATACCTTTCCAGTTCTATGCAATTTTGGCCATCTTCATTGTACCGGTACTTATCTATGCAGACCTAGATTTTGGCCCCATGGCAGAGGCAGAAAAGACAGCCAAACGTGCGACAGAGCAAACCATCGCTGAGCAGCACAAGAACGATATACAGGCATTCAGTCACAGCAAAGCTCGGGCTTCATTTGTGTTTATTCCTCTGTTGATTATGGCCACAGTATTGTGCGCAATCTTACTTCCGTTAGGTTTTCCCTTTGAAAAAGTGGCGGGGTCAACCTTTCGTGCTGCATTATCCAGTGCCTACTTTTTTGCCGCCCTGAGCTTAATGTTAATGATGGCTTTCTATGGTGTCAGAACATTAACTGAAGGTATTGGTCTGTATTTGCAAGGTATGGGTAATATGATGCAAGTCGCCATAGTACTTATTTTAGCTTGGACATTCAGTGCGTTGGGTAAGGAATTGGGCACCGCCACTTATATTGCTGAGCAGGCTCAACAGGGGTTTCCTTACTGGTTATTGCCGGCTGTGGCGTTTGCGTTGTCTGGGATTATTTCTTTTAGCACTGGCTCGTCATGGGGCACCTTCGCTATTATGTTCCCTTTGATGATCCCTACTGCGTTTGCCATAGAAGCATCCCTAGTCGTCAGCATTGGAGCAGTTTTATCTGGGGGCTTGTTTGGTGATCACTGCTCGCCTATTTCAGAAACCACCATACTCTCCTCCACTGGCTCGGGATGTAATCAGTTTGAACATTTTAGAACTCAGCTGCCTTATGCTTTGACCAATGGCGCCATTGCTTTATGCTGTTTTATTTTTGCGGGGTTCAATCCACAAACTTATTGGATATTGATTGCCTTTGCAGTACAAATTTCAGTTCTTTACCTGATCACGAAAATTCAAACATTTAGGCTGCAACAGGCCAAATAAAAGTATGCAACCTAAAGCACGTTTAATCCTATCCTGCTTGGATATAAGCGGTCTCTACTAAGACTGTTGTAAAGCAATCCTACCTGCTCTTACCGCTTGTTTAAGTACTTTCACCTCTGGTGCTAACTTAAACAGGTCGCCGTTTAATCCAGTGAGACTTCTAGGCACATGGCTTAAACGGGCCATCTCAGCGTTGGCTTGCATATGCTCAACCTCTCCGTGGGTAGGTATAGCGACTTGTGGACGCACCCATTCGTACATTTGTTTTAACTCTTCTTGGCATGGATGACCTGAAGCATGAATGGGCAATTCTGAATCATCGGCCATCAGGGTATTGATTTTGCGAGATTTATAGGCTTTAAGCAGATTTTCAATAGACTTTTCATTGCCTGGTATCACAATAGAACTGAACATCACCAAATCACCCTCATCCAAAGAAGCATTGCGATAGGTGTCTTTGGCCAACTGATTTAATGCGGCCCTTGGCTCACCTTGACTGCCCGTTGCTACCGCTAACACTTCTCGTGGTAATAAATATCCAGCATTAAAAGCATCAAGTATCGGTAAGTCATCTGGCCAATGCCCGGTGGCTTTGGCTGCACCCACTGTGTTTTGTAATGAACGGCCAAACAGCGCAAAGTAGCGCCCCGTTTCTTTCGCTATTTTTGCCAAGGTAATCAATCGCGCAATATTGCTACTAAAACATCCCACTACAACCCGTCCTTTTGCATTGACGACGGCTTGTTTCAAGCCCTTATAACATTGTTGCTCAGACACAGAATACCCTTCGCGGGTGGCATTAGTCGAATCACATACCATGGCTAATATATCTTGCTTCGCCAATAATTTAAAAGGATGAGAATTAAAAGGCTTATCAGTCACTGGTGCTAGGTCAATTTTCCAGTCCGCTGTATGAAACACATTACCCGCAGAGGTTCTGATCACAAAAGCATGAGGCTCTGGTAATGAATGCGTTATCAGCATCCATTCAACGTTAAATTCGCCAATATCGACTCGCTCACCACTGTCTATTTCAATGATTGGAATATTGTCACCCAAACCACCCCGAGCAAGCTTGCGTCGTAATATTTCAGCAGTATATTTAGTGGTGTACACAGGGCATTTAAATCGACGCCATAAATAAGGCAAAGCACCTATATGGTCTTCATGGGCATGAGTAATCACAATACCCGCTAATTGTTCTTTGCGCTGACTAATAAACCAGGGGTCGGCAGCCACAATGTCATGTTTATGCAGCCCCGAGGTCTTAGATTCGGATTCTGTACAAAGCGGGCTGTTAAAGGTTATGCCACAATCCATCATCAACCATTGCCCGGCATGACCATAAAGATTCATGTTCATACCTATTTCGCCTGTTCCACCTAAAGGCAGAAACCAAAGATCTTTATCGGTAGGTGTGAGTGAATGAATGATAAATTCCTAATAAAGACTGATAAAATTGAGAGATAAATATCGTGTGTAAATGCGCAATTGATATAAAAAATCAAACATTTATAGACGGATTGCAAGGTATACGGCCAGCTATAAAGTTACGATCTAAATAATGTCTTATACATAAGTGAGCATCACCACCTAAATTATTTCAGGACCCATTGGGAAGAAATGTTACATGGCTAATTAAAGAATGAAAGTTGTTTATCCTTTTGTAACAAACCGCGCCAAATCCTCTCCCAAACTTGTTACCGGTTTTTCAACAACACGGCCTAATTCATCTTCACCTTGCAACAGAATGATGGTGGGTGAATACCTTAAATGATGTTGCTGGTGCAAATTAGTCGGCTCTTGTTTATTATAATTGACACCATATAATGACAAACTTTCTAATTCAACACCGGACAAATCTAATAATTTCAACAACCTTGGCACTTCACGTTCACTGTCATGGCACCATGTACCGAATAATACGATCAAGGATTTGCCTGATAAAGATTTTACTGCAGCAATTTCTGCTGAGCTAGGTTGATATTGTTCATAAGCGGAGCGAAATAGCGGATATTCAGTAATCAGCTGACTTGCTGAAATCACACCGGTAAAAGGCTCAGATTTCTCCGATTGTTGCTCTGTAGCACCACATCCAAAGGCTGTTAACACCAGAAAAGCTAAAAGAACTGTCTTCATGTTGTTTTTAATATCTTTTTATTCATTTTAGGCTCCAGAATACCTAATAATTTGATAAATAAGAATACGCTATCTTGAGTAGACCTTTATGGATATTTTATATTTGATTTACATGCAGCGGTAAAGATCACTCGACACCTTTTCACCCCTATTTTAACGTTCATGCATATGCGACTCATCAATTCTTCGGATCTCACCAGGCTGGGTAAAATAGTCCTCACCGCTGGACTTAAGTTGGCGTGGGGTTTTAATTGGCACATGGATACCAATGCTCTTTTTAACATTAAGGATATCGGTCAATATATCCCTGCCCTCAGCCGAAAGATAAAACCAGTAGGGTGTTAATACGGTGTCGCTAATACGTTTTTGCCAATGGCTTTTATAAGGCAAGTAATGGTTATCATCAGCATCAGCATCGCCCATATGCATAACGGTAACAGATTCACTTTGACTTTTTAGAGTGACTCTAAAAACTAAGTTCTCGATGTCTGCACGTCCGGGCCAACCAGCATGCGGGATACGCACGGCATCAATCACCAAGCCTGCCACCTCTAAGGATTTTGGTGTTTGATTAAATGCCAATTTAACACTGGTCACTTGAGGCAATATTTGGTTCGCACCACTCAAAACACTCAGTTCTGTGACCGCTTGCTGTGGCGCAATGAGCTGAGTGTTAGGGTATTTTAGTAAATACTTCAACACATCGTCTGCAGCAAAGTGATCGCCGTGGGCATGGCTGATGACAATAGCCGTTAAGTTATCAAAAGGGGAAGTACCACTGAATATGGCCTGTTGAGTATACTCTGGTACCAACTGATAAATACCAAAGGCTGTGTGAAAAAACGGGTCAAACAATACTTTTTTATCTCCGTTTGTTATCAGTACTGCTTCATTTGCCACATAAGTGACAGAAGTTTGATGGGCCAGCACGATAGAGTGGCCACATATTGTTAACCATCCAAGCAATACTAGTCGTCTCATTAATCGTCCTTTTTTAGGTTGTTGGGGAAGTAGTCTGCTCAGCTTCGTTATATAACTGGCCCAAATTTAATGCATATCAACAACGTAACGCTATGCCCTATGCCCTATGCAAGTTACCTTTATCGATATCGACTTGAATATCCACTAGTTTGTCCTTAACAATCCAGTTAATAATTCTGTACTAATTATCCAAGTTCAGAAGTTTTATTGCACAATTTATTCAATGAACTGTTTTTAAATCAGTCTTTTCATGAGCTATTTTTTCGTCTCTCCCCCGCTCATTACATAATTACTCTGCTGACATGGCATACAAACTTTAACTATTAATGGGTTTAGCAAAGTGAGTTTTTGCTCCAGCTGCCAACTTGTTTTTTTACAATTTGTAATCAACATTATGAGTGACGTCTGAAACCTCGTTTTTTTTCAAAATAGAAGCTGTATCAAACAGCCTCTATTCTCTAGGTTTAGTTATCCTTTCAATGGAATAACACGCAGCTCAACACGTCTATTTTCTTGACGTCCTTGGGCACTATCATTATTCGCTATCGGTCGACTTTCGCCCATTCCAAGCGTCCGCAAACGATTAGCATTTACGCTGGTTCCCTTTAAGTAATTTGCGACACTATTTGCTCGTTGCATCGACAATTGTTTATTATAACTTGCATCTCCAACAGAGTCGGTGTGCCCCTCAACGCTGAGTTTAGTCTGTTCGTAACGATTCAGTACTTTTGCTACATCTTCAAGTACGGGATAAAAACCCGTTACAATTGCAGCACTGTTGTTTGGAAAAGTAATATTCCCAGGGATCGACAAACGGATACTGTCCCCTTCTCTATATACCTCGACACCACTATCAGCTAGTTCTTCACGAAATGCATCTTCTTGCTTGTCCATATAGCTACCAATTGCACCACCAGCTAATGCTCCTAAAGCAGCGCCCCACACATAACGTTTTTTATCATTGTCACCCGTCCCTTTACCGGCTAGCGCTCCAAGTACTGCGCCTATCCCAGCACCTTTTTGAGTATTACTAATATCAGACGCACAACCAGTAATAATAAAAGCGGATAATGCAACGGCAACCATTGTTTTTTTCATGTCTATTCCTAATTAACGAACAATCTGAATTCTAAAATGAGTGCTCGATGTGTTCTAATAAAATCAATTCACAAAAAGAATTAAATAACGTTAAATTTTGACTAAGTGCTTCTGTTTTTGACTAAAAAAGCAAGTTTGAGGCTTAGCTATTTTATAATAACTGCCTTAACGTTGGCTTAATACAGCGAGGCATGAACATAGAGGCACTTGGTGATGCATTTTCACTGTGCTGAGATGACTTTACCCAAACTCTGTCATCCGACCACCAAAATAATCTCAACCGCGCATATCACTAGAACAATTCCATTATTAGTTTACAATAATTGGGGATGACATTCACTGATACCAATATTCTAAGATCAAGTTAAAATATCGAACTACATGGAAACCTTTGAGGGCAGAGCTGCTGATTTTGGGACAGTTTTCAGTAAAAGTGGGAGACACTTTTTTTGCATTTTTAATTTTGTAAAAGTTATTAGGTAACGCTAATTTTCATGTGACAAAAATGATAACTAGTCATATTTACACTCTTACATTTACATAGGAATAATAACTATATCCCTAAATAAGATAGACGCTTAATTCTATTTTTACTCCCAAATCAACCTTTAATTTGATGAATTATGCTTATCTGTACTACAGTATCAGAAGTCTACGATTACTTTTAATTGTAACTCTGTTGTTAAAAATGAATCGTACACCTGTTTATGAAATTTAACGGAGTTATGATGGGGAATAAATTTTCAGATAAGGGAAGACAGGGAACTATTGCAAAAAACGTGTGGGTGTTTTTTCGAAGTACCTACTCTACTTGGCTTATCTTTTCATTAAGTCTCTGTATTACCTTCATTGCCTGGACGATCACCAGCAAGTCTAATCAAAACCATAGCCATGATTTATTCACATTTGAAGTCGCCCAAACTCTTCAAGCTATCGAACAGCGAATGCAGGGATATCAACAAATCCTGCGTGGCGGTATAGGGTTATTTAAATCCAGTAAGCATGTTAGTCGCCAAGAATTTTACGATTATGTCACAAATTTGGAAGTTGAAAAGCGTTGGCCTGGCATTCAAGGTATTGGTTATGCCGTGATGTTAACACCAGATGAAAAAAAAGATTTTGTCAATACTGTGCAGCTAGAAGGCTTTAATGACTTTAATGTCTTTCCACCAGGAGAGCGTGATAAATACAGTAGCATTCTCTATCTTGAGCCATTCACAGCTAGAAATCAGCGCGCTTTTGGTTATGATATGTACTCAGAAAAGGCTCGCCATATCGCTATGGACATCGCTCGTGACAATGGTAATGTCGCACTATCTGCCAAGGTTAAATTGGTCCAGGAGAATGGTGATGACTTGCAGAATGGGTTTCTCATGTATCCCCCCTTATATCGAAATGGGGCACCCATTGAAAACATAGCTCAGCGTCAAAAAGAACTAATCGGATATATATACAGCCCATTTCGTATTGATAATCTGATCAACGGTATTCTTTTGAGCATTAAAGATCGCCCAGTCAATTTTTCAATATATGACGGAAATTCCCAAGAAGAAGAGGATCTTCTTTACACGCCTAAGTTAGATCCTGATTATTTGTCCAGTTCTGATCAAAACCAATTCCAACCTTTTTTTTCTATGGTTAAAACGATTGAATTCCCAGGCCGAAATTGGACCATAAACTTTCACAGTACCCCTGCATTTTAAAGTATCGTTGAAAACGACCTTGCTAAACTAGTTGGCTTTACTGGTACGACTTTATCGGTGCTTTTACTGTTTGTGATGCTGAACATTGCCAATAACAATAAAAAAGCGCGCCAGACGAGCGAAAAATTAAAAGTATTAGTTGATCGACTAAAAGCAGGGGCTTCTGCCGGCATTGTTGGTATTTGGGACTGGGATGTTAAAAATAACATTTTGAATTGGGACTCAGTGATGTATCAATTGTATGGTTTAAAGGAGTCAGAATTTGAAGATTTATATGAAGCATGGATTGCCAGAGTGCACATAGATGACCGTGCACATATTGATGGTGAAATACAAGCGGCCCTAAGAAATGAGCGAGAATATTGTCCTGAATTTCGTATTTTATGGCCGGATAACTCAGTTCATTATATTAAAGCGGTATCAAAAGCCACTTTTGACTCTGCAGGTACACCAACTCGGTTGGTTGGTGTCAATTATAATATTACTGAGCAAAAAAATATTCAAATGCGTCTGGGTAAGGAAGCCTCATATGATCCCTTAACCCTCCTTCCCAATCGTCGTTTGATCACCGATAGATTGAAGCAAGCAATAGCGTTTGTTGAGCGTAATAATAAAAAGATGGCGATTCTTTTTATTGATTTAGATGAATTTAAGAAAGTAAATGATGTTCACGGCCACCATGTCGGTGATTGGCTGTTAGTAGAAGTTTCCACTCGTATTCAATATTGTTTACGCGCCACAGACACCGTTGGAAGACTTGGAGGAGATGAGTTTGTAGTGGTTCTACTCGATATAGATGGGAACGCAGAGGATGTGGCCAATAAAATACGTACAACATTAAAAGAACCTTTTGTAATGGACAACGGTGTAGTTTTGAACATTTCTTCGAGCATCGGCGTGGCAATTTATCTTCAAGATGCAAACAATCAAACTATGTTGATGGAGTGCGCTGACAAGGCAATGTATGAAGCAAAGAAAAGAGGTCGCAATAAAGTGGTAATGTTTGCAGACTTTTAATCTTCTTGATTGAACATCGATTCACCATGTTGTTTTGCTATGCCCAACAGTGAACACACAATGTTGTCTAAAAAACGTCAATTCATCAGAGCTAGAATACTCGGCCACCTAATGGCAAAAAATGACAAAGTCTTAGAGATAGTGATTCAAAAAAATAGAACACAGTCTCAGAAATAACAGTATGAGTATTGTGGAAAGCAAAACTCGGGATATTCCACTTTACCTCACCCCTTAGCCACAGCTTGACGAAGCTTACGTTCTGCCCTATTTCATCAAATCCATGACGCCGTGACCGGACAAACACGGATAATAATCTGCGTGGATGTACTTTAAGTACGATAAGATAAGCTTTACTGTTCTCAGTCAATAAGTCGTTTACTGAGGTAAAGTAAAATATTTACTGTCTGCTTAGAGCGAGTAGAAACAATTACAAAATTTTCTGCCTTTATAAATCAACTGATCTGACCGCGGAACTCAATAAATTTTGATAAGCCAGACTAGTCAACTTACCCCCCTTGCTAACCATGAATTATAAAGTGAACAAGCTATAACCCACATAACCAATGCTATGAGTACATCGATAATACGTTTTACTTTTGGTTTTCCTAAGTAAGATGATAATTTAACTGCGCCAGTCGCTAAAAACGAAAACCACACAACAGATCCAAGCACAGCGCCAACGAGAAAGAATAATTTAGCACTACCTGTATATTGACCACCGACACTACCAATCACCATTACCGTATCTATGTAAGCATGTGGATTTAAAAAAGTTACCGCTAAGCTAGTTGCGAGCACTAATTTGACTGACTTTTTACTAGTTATATGATCATCTTTATTTACCTTATGATTTAATGCTGATTTCATGGATAAACCACCATACCCTGATAGAAAGATTATGCCGCCCCATGTTAGTAAGGTAAATAAGGTATCGCTACTCGACAACACTAAACTTCCACCCAACACGCCAATCGAAATTAAAATCGCGTCGTATAGTATAAACAGTGCAGCCGTCGTTTTATGATGGTTTTTACGAATACCTTGAGTAAGCAGCATAGAGTTTTGGGTGCCAATGGGCGCAATCATGCTTAGTGTTAGGGTGAAGCCTTTGGCTAATATTAATAAACTCATGGTGTTTTTCTCTTAAATAAATGGTGCAGAGGGAATAAGTACAAACAAATTATTAGATAACGATTAAATAAAAAGTGACTTGGTAAATAACGATTGCCAGTTTGCTGTAAACTTTGTTATAAATAAAATTAATAATATTTAACTATCATTAGCAAAATTAATACAGTGATAATAAATGAGGATCGAATAGCATGGCTAATTTTGATTACAAATTACTTTCAGCATTAACGGAGGTTATTGAATTACAAAGCTTTGAGTTGGCAGCGAATAAGTTGTTTATTTCTCAATCGGCAATATCTCAGCGAATTAAGAGTTTAGAAGAGTATATTGGCCAACCTGTACTTATTCGTAGTCAGCCAATAGTATTAACCACTGCGGGTGAGCAATTAGTTAGTCACTTTAAAAAAGTAGAGCAGCTTGAAAATGAATTAGCGCCAGTACTGTCGCCAGATAAACCACTACAACCAATGAAAGTTTCTTTAGCCGTTAATGCAGACAGTATTGCTACGTGGTTTATACAAGCGGTCACGCCAGTCTTGCAGAGTCATCTTGTTGAATTAAATTTAATGATTGAGCATGAAGAGCGGACGCTAGATAAGTTGCGGACAGGAGAAGCTATTGGTGCAGTAAGTGTTATAGAGAAACCACTGAAAGGTTATCGTTCTTTTCGCTTAGGTAAAATGGAGTACTGCCTAGTGGCGAATAAGACTTTTAAAAACAAGTATTTTAAAGACGGAGTGAATAGAGAGTCACTAAAAATGGCGCCTGCAATTAGTTATGATCACAAGGATGATATGCATGTACGTTTTATTGCTAAACGCTTTGATTTGGGAGCAAGTGAATATTTTTGTCATAGGGTGCGTTCGTCTGAAGCGTTTGTTGAGTTAGCAAAACAAGGGGTTGCTTATAGCCTATTACCTAAGCTGCAAATTGCTAATGAATTGGCCAATGGTGAGCTAGTAAATTTATCACCTGAGAATGAACTAATTGAAACACTATACTGGCATAGTTGGGTTTTGGTTAAGGGAATTAACAAAAAAATTTCGCAACAAATTGTAAAAGTTGGTCAGGAAATATTAGCTAGTTAGCTTTCATAAACTGATGGGACCAGTGCCGTTGATTTATCATGAATTCAATGGCTACTATAGGTAAAAGACAGAATGAGATCGACAAACTTTAAACAACTTATTTAAAATATCGAAGTATCAAAGGCCGCGAGCTACTTCAGTCCTATTAAACGACTTTTTTATTGCGAACAATTACTCAGTAAATAATACGCGTCACGTATCACCTAGCAAAGCGTTCATTACGGTGCCAGACATGATAAAAATACGTCCCGTAAAGAACCTGAATATATGTCAGAACTGAGCCACTTTAAGACTGCCTTCGCCACAGCGGGCAAGCGGTAACGAAAGGTTAAAACATAATTACCCCTGAAAATTAGCACAAAGGAGCAAGTAGCACATTGACATCACAAAGCGACGATATAAAATTTTAATTTTTTAGCCAAGCTCTATTGTTACTAGGCTCTTGTTGTACACACTTATTTTAAGGTGAAAATAAACTGTCCTTTGGCATTGATTTGGCGGCTGAACTCACCCTCAAAATATAAATAATTGAGATGAGAAAACGCTTCTGCAACAGCAAAAAACATGTTGTGAGGGGTGAGTTTACGTTTAAACAACACAGGTAAACATTGCTCGATGGTCTTGCCCTGCTCACAAAACACTCTGAGGTTGTCTAAGTGGCTATGGTGATGTCGAATAAGCTCATTCACTCGGGTATGTAATCCATGAAACGGCTGTTTATGTGAAGGTAACACCAAAGTATCTTCAGGCAACTGAGTAAATTGTGGCAGCGTGTCTAAGTACATTTTTAGTGAATTAGCATCCGGCTCAGTACTGTACACACCAATATTGGGTGAAATACCCGGTAAAACGTGATCTCCAGAAATCAAAATATTGGTGTCTGAATTAAATAAGCAAACATGTTCTGGTGAATGCCCCCGGCCAATATACACTTGCCATTCATGTGCACCTATACGTATATGTTCACCTGCTTGCAAACGATAAAATTGCAACGGAATAGGCCGAATAGCTTGTCCCATACCTTTGCTATCTTTTCGCTTAATTTTAGCCTTGTGCACATAATCTTCAGACATGCCACAGCGGACTAAATACTCATCATCTTGCCAGTCAGACGCGCCACAAGCACCGGCTGATATAGCTCGGGCTGTGAAGTATTCAGCTTGGCTCATATACATTGGAAGGCGAAATTTTTCTACTAAATAGCCAGCCATACCAATATGATCGGGATGCATATGGGTCACAATCACTTTTGTAATTGGCTTACCTAATATGTCTAGCAAAGTATCCCAAAGCGCTTCTGTTTTACTCGTGCCGATACCTGTATCGATTAACGCGAAACCCTCTTGCCCATTTTGATTATCTTCAAGTAAGTATAAGTTGATGTGGTCGAGGTCAAAGGGTAATGGCATACGCAACCAAAATATTCCTGGAGCCACTTCTTGCAGTGTGCCTGGCTCTGGTATTTCAGCATCTATAAAGGTTACTTGCATCGTCTTTGCTCCGTTTAGACACGTAATTTTTTTAATATCGTGCGTCTGACATGAATTCGAGTGACCACTATTAGACCCAATAATAGTAACAACTTCCAAGCATCATTATGTATTGAGAAGTATCAAGGGTTTGAATTAAAAAAAGTGGCCAGTGTATTTGTTGGTTTAGTAATCTGTAACATGCATTCTTTGTTTTTTTAAAAAACCTGCTCAGTGAACCATTGCCTTAAAAACCCTTAAAATTTGAGACGCGGCGCTTATTCATACCTAGGGTTCGACTCTAAGAGATTAAATTACAATGAGTCATTCTCTTAGGATTGGTGTGGTTGTGATAGCCTAATGACCCGTTGATAGAATAGTCGATGGCACTTTTTTCTGGTTTTTAAGTGCCAAATTTAAATGGAAATATTAGAGCAGAACCTTAGGCGCAGAGAGTTTGCACGAGTTTATAATTTTTTGGTTTTTTTTGGTTTTTTTACATCTTTTCGATTAAGTTCTCTCTCGTTCAGCTTGCTCTAACAACCAGGTATTAAACTTTTGCACATGAGCCTGCACAGGCTTATTTGATGGCGTCGCCAAAAAGAAGGACTCTGAGGCTGGTGTCGTCTGATTAAAGGGAGCAACAAGGCGTCCACTCTCAAGCATTTGCCTTGCTACTGAGGTTCTACTTAGGGCAATGCCATGACCCAGAGCAGCCATTTCCATCGCCGTCATCAAGGTGTCAAAATGAATACCCTGTGAGGGGTCAATGTTGTGATGGCCGAAGTTTTTTAGCCAATGGCCCCAGCCTTCCTCATAACCTACTACATGCAGTAAGGTATAATTATTGAGGCCGCTAGCACACTCTGGAATGGCTTGGCCATTTAACAATTCAGGGCTGCAAACTGGTATAAGCTGGTCCCAGGTTAGACGATCTGAATTAAAATCTTTCCAGTTGCCTTTACCATAGGTGATTTCAATATCAGCCTCTATGTCGGCACCAGCATTCCATAGATTACTGATAAAACGTAAGTCAACATCAGGGTACTTTAAACGGAAATCAGCTAGTCTCGGTGCCAGCCAAGTATTAAAAAACACCAGATTAACTTTAACAGTGAGGGTTCGACTGCGCTCTTTTCCAAATATCTCATCAGTTATCAGTGCAAGATTTTCAAGAGATTTACGCACGCCTGGTATATAAGCTTGTCCTGAATCTGTTAGCTCTAAGCTTCTTGGTAAACGTTTAAAAAGCGCACATCCAAGCTGAGATTCTAAGCCTTTAATTTGTTGACTCAGAGCAGCCTGTGTCATATGCAGTTCAGTTGCTGCCTGAGTAAAATTGAGAAGACGTGCGGCGGCTTCGAAAGAGCGCAACCAATTTAATGGCGGAAGTCTTTTTTTCATGATAATAATCTCTACTATTTAACGGGTTGCACTGTCAGGTCCATCAATCAACGAACCTAATTCTAAGGCAGCTGCCCACAGAATATCACTATAGCCGATTAACTGGTCTAGGCTTTTTCTAAGCAGCGGCGCGTGAATAAAAAGACAGGCGCAGAGTTTATTATCGCTGTCCAAAATAGGTACGCTGCAGCCCACCATCCCGTCGACAAACTCTTCATTGTCGGTACTGATTTTACGGCTCTTGATGGCTAGTAACTTGGTTTCTAGTTCTTCAGTATCAACAATAGTGTTGCGAGCATATTGTCGTAACGGTAAGTGACTAATAATTTTCTGACGGCGCTGTTTAGGCAGTGAGCTGAGATACAGCTTACCGCTAGCAGTGCACCAAGCTGGCGTATGACTGCCCACCTGAAGGTTAAGCTGCAGTGGCCAATCAGATTGGACCCGATCGTAGTACACCATTTCAGTGCCCTTGGGTATGGCGATACCACAGGTCTCACCAATCTGTTCTGTTAACTGCTCAAGGATCGCTCTGCGAGCCGCACTAAATCGCTCGCTGTGTAATACCCCCCAAGCGACACCATGCATCCGTATCCCGGGGATGATTAAGCCGCGCAGGGTAGTTTGCACAAAGCCATCGTCTTCCAGTTGATTAAGAAAACGATGAATACTGGGTTTGGGAATATGCAAAAAAATGGCGAGATCGGCTGGCGACAATGGTCGCTCAGCCTTAGCTACTGCCTCAATGATCTGCATGACTCGCGAAACAGCAGAGCCTTTTTCTCTTAAGCTACTTTGCATAGTAATAGACTTAACTCATGGTTGGCATAGAGAACATTGCCCCTTCACGCACCCCTGCTGAAGGCCAGCGCTGAGTAATGGTTTTACGTTTGGTATAGAAACGAACCGCATCTGGACCGTAAGCGTGCAAGTCGCCAAACAATGAGCGTTTCCAACCACCAAAACTGTGATAGGCCACAGGTACGGGTAGAGGTATATTGATGCCCACCATGCCTACCTGAATATTGTCAGAGAAATACCGCGCCGCTTCACCATCCCGGGTGAAAATACAGGTGCCATTGCCGTATTCGTGGGCATCAATAAGATCCATGGCTGCCTGCATAGTATCCACACGGATCACTTGCAGTACCGGACCAAAAATTTCTGCCTGATAACTCTCCATATTAGGTGTCACGCCATCGATTAGTGTGCCGCCAATATAGAAACCATCTGCATGGCCTGCGACATCCGGATGGCGACCGTCCACAACGATGTTCGCTCCTTGCTGCTCGGCACTATCGATATAGCCCATTACCTTGTGCTTATGTTGCTGGGTGATCACCGGGCCAAAGTCATTATTACTGTCATCAAAAGGCCCCACTTTTAAGGCCACCATGGCTTTTTGCATTTTGCTAACCAAAGCGTCACCCGCTGCATCACCCACGGCAATAGCGACAGAAAGCGCCATACAACGCTCACCAGAAGAGCCAAAAGCGGCCCCCAACAACTGGTTAACTGCGTTGTCCATGTCGGCATCGGGCATTACGATCGCATGGTTCTTAGCCCCGCCCAATGCCTGACAGCGTTTCCCATTGGCACTGGCCGTGGTGTAAATATATTCGGCAATCGGGGTAGAGCCAACAAAGCTTACCGCCTTGATATGTTCATTATGCAAAAGAGTATCAACCGCTTCTTTATCACCATTTACAACGTTCATCACACCGTCTGGTAGACCCGCCTCTTTTAGTAAGGAAGCAATAAACAGGGTTGAACTGGGGTCGCGCTCAGAGGGCTTAAGTATAAAGCAGTTGCCACAGACAATCGCCATGGGATACATCCACAGCGGCACCATGGCTGGAAAATTAAAGGGGGTAATTCCCGCTACCACGCCCAGTGGCTGAAACTCACTCCAAGAATCGATATTGGGTGCAACATTTTTACTGTGCTCACCTTTTAACAGCTCAGGTGCACCACAAGCAAATTCGACATTTTCAATGCCACGTTGCAATTCACCTGCGGCATCATGAGCAATCTTACCAAGCTCTTCGCCGATCATATGGCAGATTTTGTCAGCGTGTTGCTCGAGTAGATTTTTAAATTTAAACATCACCCTAGCGCGCTTAATCGCTGGAGTATTGCGCCAGCCTGGATAGGCTGCTTGCGCCGCTGTAATCGCCTCTTCCACAGTGGCTTTAGAAGCTAAAGCCACCTGTTTGCTAACGGCACCTGTTGAAGGGTTATATACATCCTGGGTGCGTTCGCTTGCCGTGGTCATTTGACCGTTGATAAAATGTCCTACTGTTGTCATGGGTATTTCCTCAAAATAAAATTGTGTATCACCACAGTGTTTTATAAATTTCAATAATGTCCTCAGCACTGGGTACCCGTGGGTTATTACCCGGTGAGCCAGAAGCTAAGGCCTGTTCAGCCATAATTTCAAGGTTGCCGAAAAAGTGTTCTCGGGGGATGCCAAATTGCAGCGGCGAAGGCACCTGCAGCTCTTCATTGATAGCATAAAGCTCGGACATCAGTTTCACATTGGCACTTGCATCGCTATCCGCCATGTTTGCAACACCCATGGCCCTAGCACAATCGGCATAGCGCTTCACAGCTGCGGGAATTGAGTATTCAGTTACCATTGGCAACAACATGGCGTTAGATAACCCATGGGGGACATGGTAAAACGCGCCAATCGGGCGGCTCATTCCATGCACTAAGGCCACCGAGGCATTAGAGAAGGCGATACCTGCTAATGTAGAGCCAAGCATCATCGCTTCCCGTGCCTCTTTATCGCTGGCATCGTGAAACACCCGGCGTAGATTAGGCGCCAATAGTTTCATTGCGGCGATGGCTTGAGTATCACTGTAGGGGCTAGCCTTTTTACTCACATAAGCTTCCATGGCATGGGTCAAGGCATCAATACCTGTGTCTGCAGTGGTGCGAGGTGGAAGGCTGAGCGTTAGCGTGTAATCAACCAGCGCTGCTGTGGGCATAAAGCCAATACCCACACAGAGCATTTTCTCATCATTGGTTTCATCGGTAATAATGGTAACACGTGTGGCTTCAGAGCCCGTTCCCGCAGTAGTGGGGATAGCAATAATCGGTAGCCCTGGCTCTGATACAATGCGAGGGAATTTATAGTCGCGCATAACCCCCCCATATTTACCAAGAATACTGATAGCTTTGGCACTATCGATAGGGCTACCACCGCCTATAGCAATTATCGAGTCATAGTTACCCTGCCTAACCTGATCAACACCGGCTTGAATAGAGCTAACGGTTGGCTCAGGAACAGTGTCGTCGAACACATCAGAGCTGATATTAAGTGCATTGAGGCTATCTTGCAGCTTAGCGACATAACCTAACTGCACCATCATTTTATCAGTCACAATAAGGGGACGCTTACAGCCAAGTGCGGTGATTATATTGCCAGCTTCATCGCTAGCACCGGCACCCACTTGAAGAATGCGCGGAAGAATGATTTGGTTTGACATGATTACTCCACAGACTTGGTTGTTGAGGGGTTAATTAAAAACGGTTCTTTGTTGTCGATTTTTTACCTTCAGCATACAGTGATTTACACAGGCCGTAGGTAGCCAAAATAAGTACCACAGAAAAGGGCAGAGCCACGACTATCGATGCGGTTTTTAAGGCTTGCAAACCTCCGCTATAGAGCAATACTGCGGCAACAGCAGGGCAAATATTAGGTAGAAGTTCATTAGGGCTATGTAGTACCAACTCAGATTACTGGCGATAAAGTCTCGGGCTGAATTAAATACTGTGCCAGCATAATCTGGGTTAATCACCGTAAATAAAACAAACGTGACCACCAACAATGCAGAGCCCGTAACCATAACTGAACGAATATCACCCCAGAAGCCTAGTTTGCATGACTGTTTATCTGTGCTTTGCATTGAGACCAGAGCCTATTTTTATCTTTATTCTTATTGCTGAGCCTACGCCAATAAATCAATTAAAACCATCAATAATGATACAAATTGTATTGTTTTTGTAAATAAAATTAACAATTAAAAAAACGATGCCTTAGGCCAATGTTTAATTGATGGCGTGACTGACATTTCGTTCTTACACTTCGCAAAAATTAGGGTCACAAAGCGCCCTGACAGTATCAATAGGAACGGGTTTATTATGCAAAAGCATACACATCTGCCACTCGCTGGAGTGCGCGTTATCGATTTTGGTCAGCAGATTGCTGGACCAGCAGTGGCCATGGTGTTGGCGGATCTTGGTGCTACGGTGATCCATATAGACCCACCCCAAGGCCCACAGTGGAAGAGTCCTGCCAATGCCATTTTAAATCGTAATAAAAGTTGTTTGCGCCTCGACTTAAAATCTGCAGAGGGTTTAACCCAAGCACACAATCTGATTGACAGTGCCGATATTCTAATAGAGTCATTTCGCCCAGGTGTGATACAAAAGCTGGGTATAGACTTCCAGCTTTTGTGCTCACAACGCCCCGAGCTTATTTGTTTGTCAATGCCGGGGTTTGCCAGTAATGACCAATCGCGACGTGATTGGAAAGCCACTGAAGCTGTGGTTGCAGCCACCTCAGGCGCTTTTACCGACATGGGCTTTAATCGCACTTTGATGGGCCTCAATCCATGCTACTCACCTTTGCCACTTGGTTCTTCCTATGCCGTTTGCCTGGCTGCTAGTGCTTTGGTGTTGGCCCTGTTTGGTCGCGAGAAAAAAGGACATGGCGATATTATTGAAGTGCCCGTGATTGCAGCCATGATGGAAGGATTATCTTACAACTCCTATGTTGTCGATGGTTTGCCCCAACGTTATAAGACCATGCGTGAGCATGAGATAACACGTCGCCGTGAAAACAATATTCCCTTTGATCTTAGTTATGATGATTTACAAGAGTATTTGGATCCTTTTTACCGCTCTTACGACTGTGCCGATGGCCGAAAATTTTACTGTGTCTGTCCCTCGCATCGCACCCATGCGAAACGTTGCTTGCAGGTGTTGGGTCTCTATGAAGAACTGGTTGCACAAGGCCTTCCTGAGATTAGCGACCTGCATTTACCCACTAGTCAGTGGGATGGGGAAACCTCTATTGGTGTCTATCCCTTGCCAAAAAAATGGGCAGATATTATTGCCAAAAAAATGAAGTGGGTTTTTCTCAGCAAAACCTCAGATCAGTGGGGGCTGATTTTTGGCGAGGGGCATATCCCAGGGGCCCCGCATAGAACCACTCAGGAATGGGTTAACAGTGAACATTGTAAAAGTGCAGGTCTTATCGTCGCAGTCAATGATCCTGAGTACGGATTGATGAAGCAGCCTGGTCCAGTTGCTTGGTTAGAAGAATCAGCACACTTAATGCTGTCTCCATCACCACGCAAAGATGTTAACTTTGAGGAGGCCTTGCAACAACTGCAAAAGGTTAAATTAGCTGAAAAAATCACTCGCCCAGCGGTAACAGGCTCAGCGAGTGAAGAAAAGTCCGGCTGGTTGGACGGAATTCGCATCTTAGATTTAAGCAATGTGATTGCGGGCCCTCACTCATCGGCATTTCTAGCGCGTTTTGGTGCACAAATTATCAAATTACAGTCGGTTGTGCCTAGCTACGATCCCCTAATCGGTACCTTGTTTGCCTTTCAATCTGATATGGGAAAGCGCAGTGGCCTTTTAGATATCAACAAACCTGAAGGAAGAGAGGCTTTCGAGCGCTTGGTGCGCAGCGTCGACTTAGTGATTATTAATGCACCCGAGCGCCAGATGATCCCACTGGGCCTTGATCACGATACTTTGCAGGCGATTCATCCCGGTGTTTTATTTTGTCGCTTAGATTGTTTTGGTGGCCCAAGCGTTGGCCCAAAAACGAATTATATTGGCTATGATGATATTATTCAGGCCAATAGCGGCATTATGTCGCGCTTTGGCGGACAGGAAACTCCCGAGGAGCATGCCCATCTGGGTACACTGGATGTTAATTGCGGTTTTGCCGGCGGACTGTCCATGGCAGTGGCGCTTTATCACCGACTAAAAACGGGTATGACGTCCAGAGCGCGTACATCTTTATCAGCAGTTACAAACTTAGCGCAACTGCCATTCTGTTTTGATTATGTGGGCCTTCCCCCCTTTAATGAGCCAAGTGGCAGAGCGGCCATGGGCGCAAATGCGCTGTCACAGTTTTATAAAACCTGGGACGCATGGATTTTTATTGATGCCGGTAAATCTGAACTTGAAATCTTAGAGAAAAAGGTACCTGGTCTTCAAGGAATAACGGTCACAGGGGATATTCAAACATTTTTAACCGTCGCTTTTCAGCAAGCTTCTACACAGGAGTGGGTAAAGCGCTTTATTGAAGCCGACATAGCCGCTGCCCAACCACTTTCAATTGAAGATCTGCGCACACAATATAGTCGCCAAACTGATGGCAAAGTGGGTACGGAATTAGGCAGCTTCGCCTTTTCAATTTACCCCGATCATCCCAGTGGTCATTGCCTGACCCAAATTGATCACTACGCAATTAGACCTCAGAGAGCTTCAATACGGGCGGTGACTGCCACCGAGCGTCATGGTCATTCAACCCGAGCCATTCTTAAGACAGTTGCGTATACCGACGATCAAATTGATACCATGATCGATAGTAAAGTCGCTTCTCTGGGATGGAGTACAGAGCATTTGCCCTCAGACCAAGGTTATGCATTAACCGTTACAGCAGAGAAAGCCAGCAGCGTTGAACAACTTTACCCAGAGTTATTAAATATCGAAGAGTTTGAGGCTGAACATCACCACTAGTTAAATCACGGAGTGACTCTGTATAAAAATGTAAACACATGGTTTTTTGGTGATCATATGGGCTGGGTGCCTAAGCTAACGTTTATCACACTCAGAGCAGATTATAGGTAGCATATTTCCATATTGACCTCTTTTGTATATCCTTGAGTAAGAGAAAATATGCGATGTCTCGTCCATTACTGTTCTGTTTTGACAGAATTCGAAATGCAAAATAAACGCCCCCCCACTGTTATGTAAACGAGCTCTGAATATGACTTTCACAAGTTAAGATCAATTATCCAGAAGATGCCACATTGCAGAAATTTAGAACAATATAGTTGGCAGCGTTTGTAGATACCTGTCCCAAAGTCAGCTTGTTTGCCCCTTATATTAATCCTATTATTTATGATTTTATCAATAATATTATTTCCTAGGGGTCTGCAACATCACCACAATGATTAAAAATCAGCTGATTTTTCAAACTGATATCTACCATATTGAGTGAAAAGGGATTAATCTCGATAAAAATAAATATAAATAACACGCCAAGGACATTATCTCATGCAAATCACATCCATCATTAGACGCGCAGCGCAAATCAACCCCCAAGGTATTGCCACTATATATGAGGACAGGCAGCAAACCTGGCCCCAGATGCAAGATCGCGTCGCGCGGCTGGCTGGAGGTTTGCAGAAATTAGGCATGAAATTAGGAGATAGAGTGGCATTATTATCGCTCAACTCTGACCGATTTATTGAATACTACTTTGCCACTGTCTGGGGTGGCGGAGCGATGATGCCAATGAATATCCGCTGGGCAGCAGCTGAATGTGCCTATGCATTAAATGATGCGAGTGCTGAGATCCTTATTGTGGATGAGGCATTTAAGGGGGTCGCAACCGAGCTTAAATCCCAAGTGCCAGGTCTTAAAACTATTATCTACTGCGGTGATGCCGAAACACCTAAGGGCATGGTCAACTACGAAGATATCGTGGCATCCAATACGCCCGCAGAGGATGCAGGGCGAAGCGGCGATGACCTGGCGGGTATATTTTATACCGGCGGTACCACTGGCTTTCCTAAGGGTGTGATGTTGTCCCACACCAATTTTTATGTGGGCGGTGTTGCCAATGCTCATGAGCTAAACATGCAAGAAGGCACGGTTTATCTGCACGCAGCGCCGATGTTTCATATCGCTGATTTGATTTGGTTTAGTGCAGTGACTTTTATGGCGGGAACCCATGTGGTGATCCCTATGTTTACACCTGATGGAACATTAGCTGCCATCGAGAAACATAAACCCAGTCAGGTGTTGCTGGTGCCCGTCATGTTACAAATGATCATGCAAAGCGAAAAACTGGCACAGACTGATGTAACGTCTTTGCGCCAGATTGCCTATGGCGCTTCGCCTATCACTCAGTCAGTCCTGGTAGACGCGTTTCAGAAGTTTCCCAATACCGCTTTCATACAAGCTTTTGGTCAAACAGAGCTTAGCCCTATCGCCTCAGTATTGTCTGAAGACTATCACGTTTTAGAAGGACCAAAGGCCGGAAAGCTTCGCTCAGCGGGACGCCCAACACGCGTCTGCGAAATCCGCGTAGTAGATGCGAACATGGTTGAAGTACCCCGCGGCGATGTAGGACAAATCTCGGTTAAAGGACCCACAACTATGCTTGGCTATTGGAATAAACCCGAAATCACCGCAGAAACAATCCGCGACGGTTGGGTACTGACAGGTGATGCGGGGTATATGGATGAAGACGGCTTTATCTTTCTGATGGACCGAGTCAAAGATATGATCGTCTCTGGGGGTGAGAATGTCTATTCGGCCGAGGTTGAAAATGCGATAGGCCAGCACCCAGCGGTAGCCACGAGTGCTGTGATTGGTATTCCAAGCGAACAGTGGGGCGAAAGTGTGCATGCTCTGGTAATTTTACACCCTGGTGTCGAAGTGACATCAAAAGCTTTGCAAGCACACTGTCATACGCTGATTGCCGGATATAAATGTCCTCATAGCATTGAATTCACAACTGAACCATTTCCATTGTCGGGTGCCAATAAAGTGCTTAAGACCGAATTACGCAAACCTTACTGGGAAGGACAAGAACGCCAAATTTCTTAATACCTTGTTGATGCCGGAGTGTATCCGGCGCCAATGTTTTAGTTGACTTTTCACCTGGAAAATAAAAAAGACCAGCGCCGTTTTAAATAAGTGGTCTGTACTTTTGATTATCGATAACACTAGATTGCACCCTTGCGGCAGAGGGGCCGCGTCTATAGTTGTTTTTCATTGAAAAACGTTCTTTCTCGATACTCTGTTGGTAAATGGCAGTGAGTGCATGCTCTGAGCTTGAAACTTATTACTTTTCGTCAAACTGTGTTGAAAAATTAATTAGCAGCAAATTTAAAAAACAACTTGAACACTTTATAGAAGAAGTTGACCTGTAACCTAAGGTGGGCTGATATGTTCAAAGAGGCAGAGATAAGACTGAACCAAACCTACTGTTGGTTTAATCTTAGCCCTTGATAGTAGTGTTCACTTGAACAATAAAGTAGAAAATTGGCTACAACATGCATAAGGTTTCCTTATTTCACTGTAGCAATTTTTGTAGCACCTTTATCCTTGCATCGAATAAAGTTTTACATAAACCTTTAAAATCATAGGCTTAAAATTAGTTGGAGTTGGCCGATAAGCCGGGTTCTGTGAAGTTTGTTCGAAAACAAACAGCGACAATCATTCATCTAGGCCAGCAATCGCTCACTGGCTCCAGCAACACACCCGATCTCAACGTGGGCCACGCCATACGAGATCCTATTTGGTCTTGCTCCGGGTGGAGTTTACCTTGCCGTATACTGTTGCCAGCAACGCGGTGCGCTCTTACCGCACCCTTTCACCCTTACCGATTTGTTACGAATAACAAACAGGCGGTCTTCTCTCTGCTGCACTTGTCGTCGGCTCGCGCCGCCCAGGCGTTACCTGGCACCCTGCCCTATGGAGCCCGGACTTTCCTCCCTTCAGAAATTCACGAATGAAAACTGAACGGCGATTGTCTGGCCAACTCCGCGGCGGATTCTACGCAGGTTGTAGATGAGATACAATCACTAGACTTAAACAATTGGTGATTGGTAAAAGGTAAATTATTGCCACAGAATTTTATCTGTTGTAAGCGTGGTTATAGCACCGGAATAAGCTTAGGAGTTTCAATATCAACTAATAGGTCATATGCGAAGCGACGCATCATAAGAAACAGCTACCACACCCGCCGCGAACGACGTTAACTTGTTAGTAAAAACTGTGATTTTACATTACATGGCGCTACGCGTTGAACAAGACAACTTTGCTAGTGTAAACCTACAAAAAAGTGTTTTGAATAGTGCGTTATTGATAGACAGTCTTACTGCATTTGAACAGTTTGTTAATGGGGTGATTATCTGAGATGTCCTGTTCAAAACTTAGTTAAAGGACTCAAATAACCACGGATGATTTGTTATGCATCAGCCATGTAAAACCCCGTTCAGTTTAATTGGCATCCTTATTTTTTTAATCTCTAGTCAGTACTTCTAGTAATTGAATTTCAAATATTAGGTTGGAGTGAGGTGGGATCATCGTACCAATTTGACGCTCTGCATACGCTAAATGTGCGGGCACGCGCAATCGACGTTTACCACCCACTTTCATCTCTTTTAAGCCTAGTATCCAACCTTGGATAACACGTTTGTTACTCAATACAGTTTGAAAAGGGATATTCTTTTTATAGGACGAGTCGAACTCTGTACCGTCTTCAAGCCAACCGATGTAGTGAGCTGTGATTAAGGCACCGCGTTCGGCTGTTTTACCTGTGCCCTTGACTAAATCTTCAATTTCTAAATCTTGTTGCATATTAATTTTTAAAACCAAATGAGGTTGAAAGTATACCTTGTAATGAATAGAGCAGGTAAACTGTCAGTGAAATCAATTCAGCCTAATTTAAGGAAACAAACATGGCAATGACCCCCTCTAATATGTTGCCACTAGGCCACAAAGCAGCGAGTTTCTGTTTACCTGATACAAGTGGCAATACTGTAAGTTTGACAGACTATGAAGGCAGTAAAGGTTTGGTGGTGGCTTTTATATGTAACCATTGTCCTTACGTTATCCATATTGCGCCACAGCTGGCCAAAATTGCGCAGCAGTATCAAAAAAAGGGGATCGCTTTTGTCGCCATCAATAGCAACGACATCGAACAATATCCCGATGACGATATGGCACATATGATCCAAGAAAAACGGGCCCGGCAATACCCTTTTGCATACCTGCTTGATGAAAAACAGGAGGTCGCTAAAGCATATTCTGCCGCATGCACCCCTGATTTATATCTATTTAATGGTGAACAAAAGCTGGTTTATCGCGGTCAATTCGATGCTTCGCGACCGACCCGAATATCTTCTGGAAACTACGACTCATCTGAACATCAAGCGACAGGTTGCGATTTAATTCAGGCTATGAATGCACTACTTGATGGTCGTCATATTGATACGACTCAGACACCCTCTATGGGCTGCAATATCAAATGGAAAGCTGGAAATGAGCCTAACTAGATTGACTTATCATATTCAGACTGAATCCATCACTTCAGACAATTTATTAGGGTATGGGTAGGTAAAACATACAGTCAAAGACGAAAATGTCACATCACGATCAGCACCTAAACAGATTGGACTGATCGTGACAGTAACATTGAAATTGCCTTAGTTAAACGTGGCTTTTGTTGACTCTTAACCAATAGGTGATGTACATCAAACCGATGCCTATCAGTGTGGCCACTCCACTTATTTTTGAGGATAAGGCCAAAAATAACATGAACCTTGGTTGCTGAATATCGGTAACCTCATTGGAAATTAAACCTTGGCCGAATGCAAAATATTCACGTAATGTATGTAACAAAAGTCCCCCATCAAGATGCAAATATTCCACCACATAAGACTCAATAAGCAATATGGCGACTATGGGCAATATTGCCCACAAAAAAGGAGCCTTGCTGGCAAACATTGAGGCTAACATTAACCATGCAAAAACAGGAAACATCCACAGTGCGTAGGGTAGCAAGGTTAACCATATAGAAGTTAAGTTACTAATAATATCAGCACTGCCCCATAATCCCCACAAAGAAACGCCATATCCTAGCGACAACACCAAACAAGCAATGAGTGCAAAGAGTAGAAAAAAAAACACTACACAGGTGGCTGCCAGCATAAATATTGTTGGTACCACTAATGCCCCAGTGATCAGCTTAACCCCAACACTCAAGACATCTGATACAGGCAGTGAACGCCAAAAATAGACCGATAGATCTCGTCTTTCGTCAAACAAACACGTCGTGAAATAATAGAGCTGTATGATGAGTGACACCATGATAAAAGGGACAAACATCCCCATAATGGCCGTCAGGAATATACGCGTAAAACCCTCAACATTTGCTAAATTATCAACATTGGTAATGATACCCAACCACTCAGAAGATTGGTCATCTTCCATCAGTATCCACTTTAGCAAAGGCGCAGCTATGATAAAAATCGCAATGATAAGAGGCACCCAAAATAACGTTTTTTTGAATTCCCATATTTCTTTTCTAAAGCTGGTGATGACTTGTGAATTGTTCATAGGTGAGTCTCCTGGGTCATCACTCCAACAAAAATATCAGCCAATGTGGGAGAACTCACCTTACCTAACGTTGCCAAAACTTCTGGGGCAGCATTGTCAAATAACATGCTAGTGATGCCCATCATACTAGTAGTGAAAAGTGGGTTATAAGTTTTGGCTAGCTCGAAGTGTTCGTTGTCAACTGCTACTAATTTAAATCGAATGCGGATATCGTCCACGCTCTGGTTTAAAACTATCTTACCTTCACGAATAAATGCAACGTCTGTAAGAATATGCTCTATTTCTTCAATTTGGTGAGTGGTGACTATGATGCATTTATCTTTGTCATAAAAATCTTCCAATAAATGTGTATAGAATTGACGACGGGTCAAAATATCTAAGCCAAGTGTGGGCTCATCCAAGATCAGTATTTTTGCATCAACGGCTAAAATCAAAGCGAGGTGCAATTGCGTCACCATACCTTTGGACAAAGTTTTTACTTTAGCAGTTGCAGGTATATTGGTTTTGGCTAAAAACGCTTCGGCCTTTTGTCGATTAAAGTTGGGGTGAACCCCTTGCATATACGTCAGTGCTTGGCTGACTTTTATCCACTTTGGCAACACAGCCACGTCGGCGATATAAGCGACATCTGCAAGCATTTTTTCTCTGTTTTTTCTGGGGTTATACCCTAATACATCAATATTACCGTCATAACTGATTAACCCTAACAGCGCCTGCAAGCAAGTGGTCTTTCCCGCACCATTTGGCCCCACTAAGCCTAAAATTTGTCCAGCACTTAAGGTTAAATTAACGTCATTCAATACCTGCTCATTTTTATAAGACTTTTGTAATCCTGAAATCGAGATCATGGCTGACATTATTGATTCTCCTTGGAAGTGCGCGTCAACTCTTCAACAGAAAGCTTTAACCGTGAAATTTTCTGCAAAATCAATGGCCACTCAGTGCACAGAAAAGATGCTCGCTCTTTTTCCAATATGCTATGAGGTGCACCGGACTTAATAAACAACCCTTTGCCTCGCTGTTTCTCTACATATTGTCCATCTTGTAACATCTGATAAGCCTTAGAAACAGTGACGGGGTTGAGTTGATATTCCGCAGCAACTTTTCTAACTGACGGTAAAGCTTCACCTTCTTTAATGTTGCCGTCTAAAATACGCTGTATTACCTGCTGGTATAACTGAATATAGATAGGGACATCCCCATTCCAATGCATCGTCATTTATTCCCCCCCAAAAAAACCAACATAATTATTACTGTTATACACCACCAGTACACCCAAGGCAATTAAATGCACAACGCCATGTGAAAGTAATCATTAGGTTGTTAACAATTTGACTATACTGAATGGTCAATTATCTATACGGGTTGATACAATACAGAAATGAGCTTAACAATCTTAGGGATCAACATTTTTTGAAGCTGATATACAATCAAACCAGCCAACACCACGGCACAGCTTTGATACAACACACCTATCATATCCGTATGTTCACCAAGGATAATTGCATTTGCCAGCCAAACTAAAGCCCTATTTTTTCATAATAACGCAATGTATGCGTGCTGATACCAGAACGCTCTGCCAAATAACTTATCTTCATACTTCTTTAATCTATTTCCATTTCTATTTCTATCGATAACGTTACTACTATAAAGCTTAGAGTAGTATCTAAGATCAAGAAATGAGTGGCAGTTTGTGATTTAAAACAAACGTTATGTTAAAAACATCATGGATCGACTCGCAAAATACAAATAGTAAATTACACTTAGTAAAAATTTTAAGGAGCAAAACATGAAAATTAACTATCTGTTTTTACTACTACTTTTATCTTTTATTATGAGCGCATGTAAACCTCAACCATCCATTGAACACATCCAATTAGCGCCCGTGGTTATTGCCGAAACGACCGTCCCAATGGAGAAACAGATACCCAACAAAAGCTGCCAATTCGTTCTTGGATTTGATGCATGGGAACCTTATCAATATGAAGATGTTGGTGAACGCGTCGCCGGACTTGATATTGAATTAATTGCCACTGTATTAGAAGATATGGGTTGCCAATTGACCTATCAACAAGGTACTTGGGTTGATTTATTGGTGGCCTTAAAACAAGGTGAGGTGGATATACTGCTTGGCGCGTCAAAAACCGAGGCAAGGGAAGAGTTTGCATTTTTTAGTGATGCATATCGAATGGAGGAGTTTTCTCTGTACATTCGTAAAGGCGATAAGGTGCGGGCAGGCTATAAGACTCTGTCTGAGTTTATTCAAAATGCCAGTCAAATAGGCATAGTTGAGGATTATTTTTATGGCTCAGATGTATCAATGTTGTTAGATAATGCTGAAACATCTCAATACTTCGTCAACGCTATTATGGGCGAACTCAATGTTGCCAGACTTCTGGATGAAGATATAGACGGATTTTTTGAGGATAGTTTTGTGGGTGCCTCATTACTTCGTCGCAAAGCATTATCTAATTACATCATTCCTCATGGTATCACCATACAAACCGGAAATGCTTATGTGATGTTTAGTCAAAAGAGTGTGACACCGAAACAGCTTAGCGACTTTAATACACAATTAGCAGAAGTGAAAAATAGTGATGTTTACCAAATTATCCTAGATAAATATTCTTATTGACGCTTGATGACGGGGGTATTTATACATTGTCTCAAAACATGAATACCCCAAGCGCGCTCTGAGGACATAATTCTAAAAAGATGTATTAAGCGCTCTGCACGTTTTACTGACGATTTTTGACTGATACACCTTTATTTTAAACCAAGAGAGTATGAATACCCCCCTTACCTAAACTACTTTTCACTCACATTGAAACAATTATTTTGAGGTGGTTTGGTCATATGAAGAGGGTTAATAAATAAAAAAGTTGCAGTCCATAAAATATTGGTACATCGCTATCCCAATAATCACCATCAATTTGACGAGACTTGACAAAGTCTTCTATCTGGAAATTGCCTGCATAACCATCTATCAAGTTATTTTCTCGCAGATCATAAAAAGAGTCATCATCTTGTTCATCATCCAAAAACAATTCCAAGGTTTCAAAATCAGCCTCAATTTAGACAAAGGCCTTACCGTAAATTCTCGGCCTTAGACCCGTATCTACAAATAAGGGATCATATATGACACACATTTTATTCAACACTTCGGCATAATTAAGCGATGAAATAAGTTCACCTTTAAGCAAACTGTTTGGATAGCCAATTAACGCCGCTGCGTCAAATCCAAGAATAAATTAAGTCGCATTACACTTTCATTTTATGAAAACGTTGTAAGGATAAAATGCATAACTAAACGAACTGAAAAAATAATCAAAAAAAACAACCCTGCGCATGTTCACTGAGCAATGCAATAAACTAGAATAACAAGGATCATATTAGAGGAAACCTTGATCAGATATGAATTATAGCCTTTCAGTAAAATGAAAGAGTGCAAATGTCAGCTTTAAGTAGTGTCTTAAGCTTATCCTGCTATGATCTAGTCCTCACTATATTAGGATCAAATAATGCATAATGTTTTCTTCAAAGGTCGCATTGAAGTGCGAGAAAAATATCAACGTTTTGGTTATAACACCAACAGGCAAGTGAAGTTAGGCAGTGCAAACTCTCCGCTCACGCTATTAGTCAACTCAATGCAGCGGAAAAAAGAAATAGAGTCGGTATTGCTAGAAAATTCTCTTGTTGCAAATATCAAAGTCAGCGCAAATGAACAAGAAAATATTATTGAGCTAGACACTGTCTTAAGTAAACCTGTCACGCAAACTACTTTGCCTAAACTTAATCGAAATGATACTTGTCATTGTGGTAGCGGCAAAAAAGTCAAAAAGTGTTGTGGTGTATAATGTCGCTCTAGGATTTATTTTTTAAATAATGCTGGTGCATAGCTTTTGTAAAAGTAATAACAATAAAAACCAACACAGCAAAATAACACAACAAGTTACCTAAGACTGAAAACAACAGCTTAGATCCCCCAGTGTGTTTCCAAGCAATATAAACTAGGATAAAAAAACCGCTTATAAAAAATAACAACATGATGCCACCTACTTTTTTGTTAGCTTGTAATCAAAAATAACAATGGATAGATGTACTCTGCTAGTTTCAGGCCAGAATAGTTAAGTTACTGATTTCAATACTAAGCTCTAAAATATTAGGTTAAAATTTTCATTTCTGGCGACAGATTGTCTCTTTTTAACAACACAATTATAATCAACTAAAGTATAAGTAAAGTATGATTTGTCTGGGCAAGGTACACGAAACTTAGGTAGATGATCCACAATTACATAAAACTAGTTGTAAATGGATATATATTTTCCCAATAGCTGCTGTCTTTTGATTGAATAATGTAACTGACATAATGGACTATATCAGTTACATGGGGACTTAATATTCGTATTCTAAATGAGTTACTTAAATATCTGATACTCCATGACCGATATACATATTATGACGAAGCGCCTCTGTATGAGTTAGTTTTGACAACCACATCAACACATACATAACTGGCATAGTGGTTCATCCTATTTGCGTCGCAAAGTGATAGTCAAGAAAGGTTTTTGACCGCGATATTAGAAAAAACAAGATAAATCAAACCGTGCTCCTTATCGATGAATGTAGGCTTAATAAAAATATCGAAGATTACCAAAAGAACACTTGGAAAAGTCAAGTCCACATTGTTGACTTCTCAGCCCATTAACAAAAACTGATCCAATATTTAAGGCATACCAATGGACAAATTCATGCAAGCGGCAATCGAAGAGGCTCAAAAAGGCTCGGCCGAAGGTGGGATCCCTATCGGTTCAGTTATTGTGCATAACAACAAAATTATTGGTCGTGGTCATAATCGTAGGGTCCAAAATGGTAGCCCAATTTTACATGGCGAAATGGACGCATTTGAAAATGCGGGTCGTCAATCTGCACAGACCTATCGAGAGTCAATTATTTACACGACATTATCACCTTGTGCAATGTGTTCTGGTGCCATTATCTTATATGGGATAAGCCATGTCGTGATTGGTGAAAATCACACCTTTATGGGTGAAGAAGCGCTACTCAAATCTAAAGGTATTTCTGTCAAGGTGCTACAAAACCAGCAATGTATAAACCTAATGCAAGGCTTTATCAACTCAAAACCCCAGCTTTGGAACGAAGATATTGGTGAATAAAAGGCAACTAAAACAATTACGATACATATTAATGCAGCCTCAATGTTAAAAATACTATACATTGAGTAAGCTTTACATTACTCTACTTACTATTCACAAGGAGAGGAGGTATGAATATGTCTTTTAGAGAAAAAAGTATTTGGATTTCATTGATCAGCACATTACTAATTTTTGGTAACTACTTTTTAAATGTAATATCTTTAGGAGGGTTACCACAAGAAGCCGCAAAAGTAGCAGCGCTTGGATTATCTCTGCGCGCAATCTTTTTGATCATTATTGTTGAAATAATATTCCAAGGAATGCTTGTGGTTAGTAACCGCAAAGCAGCTGAGTTTGGCGCCGATGAAAGAGACAAATTATTTACATATAAAGGTAATAATTTTGGTTATACAGTCTTGGCCATAGGCGTATTTATTTCATTAGGGTGGAGCGTTTTGCTGGAAATAAACCCTGAGTTTATTGCCCAATTTAATCTGCTAAAAGTCCCGCTAATGACTGCGCATATTTTGCTATTCAGTTTCATCTTTTCTGAAGTAGTCAGATTTTCAGCACAACTTTATTATTACAGAAGGTGTGACTAACTTGACTACCCTTCCTATCAAAAATAAAATCCGTGAGTTGCGTTTTTTTGCTGAAGAAATGACGCAACAAGAGCTAGCAGAATTGGTTGGAGTAACGCGGCAAACGATCATGGCGATCGAAAAATGTAAGTACTCACCAACTCTCGAAATGGCCTTTAAAATTGCTGAAGTATTTGGCCAGTCCATTGATGAAGTTTTTCAATATCAATCGGCTTAAAGCTCATGACAATTACTTTTAGTAACAACTCAATGCTAACCATTTAAATATTAATTTTTTGACAAAAAATGTTGTACAAGATACGGTATTTCTATCATCTCATTTAATGGTTTGAGCGCCTACTTACTTACCAGTCCAATTAACTTCATACAAGTCAAGCCTTCTGTCGAGATGATTTCTGACTGAGCCTTCATAACGGAGTTGTGTTAATCGATTTAAAGCTAAGTCGATAATTAAGGTCATTTCTGTATTGGGTGTGTTTTCTGACACGATTGCGTCATGTGAAAAAGCAAGGTCAAAAGGCGAGAAAACAGCTAATTGTCCAGACTGAATATCCACATAATCTACCTTGGGAAGGTTACCCACACTACCGGTAATAGCCACATAACATTCGTTTTCGATTGCCCTTGCCTGTGCACATATTTGTACCCTAAGGTAGCCATTTTTAGTGTCTGTCCAGAAAGGAATAAAGAGTATCTGGATTTCTTGATCGGCTAAGATCCTACCTAACTCTGGGAATTCAGCATCGTAACAAATCAGCATACCTATTTTACCAAAGTCAGTATCGAAAGTTTGAAGCTTGTCACCCCCCTGCATGATCCTATCTTTCTTCTCATGAGGTGTTGGATGCAACTTATATTGGCAATCTATTTGACCATCGCGATGACATAAATACTGATATTATATAACTCATCATCCTTAACAACTGGCATGGAACCAATATCACGTTGATATTATATGATACTGCTAACCGAGACATTTCAGTGAAAATTTCGTCGCTATATGTTGCTATATGTCGCTAAATTCCATATTGCATCGATTGATATTTTAGCCGGTTTAATGCCCATATGCGGTGCATTAAAAATTAAGGATAAAACGCCACATCACATTTGTAATCTGATAGAGCATCAATGAAAAACTCAGCTTGTTACAACAATTCTGCAACATCATGAAAATAATGCATTTGCCATTGTATACAACCAATTCGCGCAGTATTTTTGTGTCCTCCAAAAAGCTTAGACGATTCAGCGTTGTAATAAATGTTATTCCATTGCAATAGGGTGGCGTAACCTATCGAGGCTTTGTCTTCTGGTAGATAGGCTTTGAGTATTTATTTAACCTCAAAGACGTTTGATATCTGAACGTTAGGATAGGGTCGAATAAATCTTTAGACTTCACCGCCTCTATATGTTCATAGTGTGTCATTGTAGCGGCTTGCTCAGCATAATTGGGTATTCGCCCACCAGCCATAATCGACTTTAAGCCAAAATTTTTACACCGTTATTTTCTCACTTCATACAAGCGACGACCTAATCTAAGGCTTCTATGTTTTGGCGATACAAAAATATCCATACCATGAAACACATCACCTATTGGATCGTACGGACCTAAATAAGCATCCCCAGTAATTTCATCATAAGTATGTTTGTCACCAAATTTTTTTTATGCAAAAAAAAACCGTAATAGCGTCAGCAACAACCTTACCCATGTCTTTAATAAAAATCTGTCCTTCTGGAAAAATATCAAATTGTGCCTGATAATTTTTTAATGGCCATGCTCCTCCTACTTGTAAATAGACTACATCCATTAACTCCTTACATCCGCATAATCTTCGGGGGTAAGGTATCTCAACTCTAATTTATGTGTCGTATCGCCAATGCTTGAGGTTGGATTGGTTTCTCTGTCTTGCATAGCGACTTCTCTAGTGATTAATAAAAAGCATTTTCTTGAATGGAATTAAGGCCACAAGGGATGGATATTTGCTCGGGAATCTTATGCTTTATACAAGATACACCAAAAATTTAATAAATCACTATGGCGTATTTATCTTTTATAGATACCATATGGTTTAGATATTAAGGAGAGTAAAATGGTCAGCCAAGAACAGCGGGAAAATGCATTTTTATGGTTACTTGACCGACTTAAAGAAGGTCAGGTGGTCGTGCCTATTATTGCCAGAGATTTCAACTCTGAAGATTGGGCTTTCGTATTTGAAGGGCTGCCTAAAGACCTACGATTTGATTTGTGGCAAACACTCAGTGAAAATAAAAAATCCCCTATATTGGCTGCCATGCGAGACGATTCGCGCGAACAACTTATGTCGCTGCTATCTAATCAGAATATTGAAGACCTTGCCCTTGCCAGTACCACAGAACACTTAGTCGAAATACTTGATGCACTTCCCAATCGGATGGCTAAAGGATTAATTAAGAAGCTTAACACCCAAGAGTCAGACCTAATTGAAGAGGCTCTAAACTACTCGGATGAACAACTGGGTCGTTACGTTAACCATGATGTGTATACAGTCAATAAAAGTGTGTCTGCAGGCGCATTACGAGAAGAGTTAAAAGTTGCGGCCCTACCGGCTTATACCGATAGCATTTTAGTCGTAGACGATACAGGCCATTATTTAGGCCAAGTTGATATTAATCAATTATTTACGAGTGAAGCGAGTACCCCACTTATTCAGGTGTCTGAGTTTTCAGATCACGTATTAGCGGCAGACTTAGAGCTGTTCGCAGCTTCTGAAGCAGTAAAAAGCAGTGGTCGCTCAATGTTACCTGTTATCACCAAGGAAGGACGATTACTCGGACGATTTTCTGTCAAAGATGCAATTGACGTATACCAAGAATATTATGAAACTCAGTTGTCACACATGGGACGCGTAAGCGACGAAGACTTATTTGCACCGGTGTTTACGAGTTCAAGACGCAGGGCAATATGGTTGGGGATCAATCTATTAACCGCTTTCGCCGCTTCAATTGTCATTGGCATATTCGATGAAGTGATTACACAAGTTGTCGCATTAGCAGTACTTATGCCCATTGTGGCAAGCATGGGTGGTATTACTGGGAGTCAAACATTGACCTTAACCATTAGAGGTTTAGCTACAGGACAATTGGCCACATCTAACCTAAGGGCACTTGGGAACAAGGAAGTGTTAGTTGCTTTTTTCAATGGGCTACTTTGGGCTGTAGTTGTCTCGGCAATTACCTCTATGTGGTTTGATAACCCATGGCTGTCTGCCATTATTGCGGTGGCTTTAATTATCAATATGCTTATTGCTGCCATTGCAGGCATAGTGATCCCCGTATTACTTGACAAAATGGGAATTGATCCTGCTCTTGCTGGCTCCGTAATATTAACAACAGTAACTGATGTGGTTGGTTTTTTTGTGTTTTTAGGATCAGCATCATTACTTTTGGTTTAATAACAACAATCGTGCTAGTAAGCACAATTGTTGTTCATTATAATCCGCGCGTTTTAACCCTTTTGATAGACAGTAAATATTATGCCAAGAAATAAAAAGTGGACAGTTGATGATTCGGAAAATATCTACCGGGTTAAACGTTGGGGCGCAGGCTATTTTGAAATTGGTCAAAATGGAAATCTACATGTTACCCCCGATCCATCAAATACCAATAAGCGAATTGATTTCAAGGCAGTAGTAGAAGAAATCAAACAAGAAGGTATCCAATTTCCTGTGGTGGTGAGGTTTCACGATATTCTTCGCTCGCAAGTGGCATTGCTTAACCAAACGTTTCAACAAACGGTTAAAGACGCTGAATATCAGGGTGAATATATGGGTGTTTATCCTATAAAAGTAAACCAGATGCGTGAAGTAGTAGAAGAAATAGTCGACGCCGGTGCACCCTTTAATTATGGCCTAGAAGCGGGCTCAAAAGCTGAGCTTCTAACAGTCATGGCGCTCAATACTAATACAGAGTCACTCACCATACTCAATGGATACAAAGACCAAGAGTTTATGCAGTTAGCTCTATTAAGTCGCAAGTTAGGTCGAAAAACAATTGTGGTCATCGAGAAGTTTTCAGAACTCATTTTACTGGTAAAAATTGCTAAAGAGCTGGATATTATGCCAATTATTGGAGTTCGCTCCAAGATGACAGTAAAAGGTCGTGGCAAATGGGAAAGTTCTGGTGGTGATCGAGCTAAATTTGGTTTAACCATCAGTGAAATAATCAATGCAGCGCGTTATCTTGAAGAAAATGGCATGGCGGATTGTTTAAAACTTTTGCATTTTCATATTGGCAGCCAACTGACCGACATTCGTGCGGTAAAAGAGTCTATAACCGAAGGCGCAATGATTTACTCTGAGTTACATAGAATGGGGTTTAAATTAGATTATGTTGATGTTGGGGGTGGCCTTGGAATTGATTATGATGGCAGCCAGTCAACCAATGACTCATCGCGAAACTACAATATGCAAGAATATGTGGCTGACATTGTATATGGCATGAAACAAGTGTGTGATTTAGAAAATGTTCCACACCCAACGTTAGTGAGCGAAAGTGGCAGAGCCATTACTGCCCACCACAGTTGTGTAGTTACCGAAGTGGTGGGAGAGATAAAAGCTCACGGAACTGGAATCGCTACTCTGGCTGTGGATAGTGAACATTTCCTAGTGAGCGATATGCGAGAATTAGCAGAGATAATTGATAATCAAGATAACCTCCAAGAAATATTTAATGATGCATCACAGTTTAAAGAGCAAGCATTAAATGCATTTAAACTGCGGGTAATATCCCTAGAAGAATTAGCAAAAATTGAAACCTTGTATTGGCAAATTATGAAAACAGTTCAGTTGCGCCTCAAGGACGCTGAGTTTGTACCCGAAGAAATGCAAGAGCTAGATTTTGCATTATCTTCGCAGTATTTATGCAACTTTTCAGTATTTCAATCAGCTGCAGACACGTGGGCAATAGACCAACTATTACCCGTAGTACCACTCACTAGGATGAATGAAAAACCCACCGTCAATTGTTCATTAGTAGATATTACTTGTGATAGTGATGGAAAGTTAGACCAGTTTATTAGCGAAAATGGCATATCAAATGTCGTACCCATGCATAAACTAGAGTCAGATGAGGACTATTATTTAGGCTTGTTTTTAACTGGTGCATATCAAGATGTGATGGGCGACATGCATAACTTGTTTGGTCGTTTAAACGAGGTGCATATATTTAGTCATGACGAGGATCCCCAAGGTTTTTACATAGAAGAAATGGTCAAGGGCTCTTCAGTTGAAGATGTACTATCAATCATGCAATATCATCCAAGTTCAATGGCTAAAAGCTTGAAGAAACTGATCGACGTGCACGTTTCAAGGGGGCAAATGAAACCCAGAGAGGGCGTGAAATGGACAGACTTCTATGAAGATTGTCTTAAGGGTTATACCTACTTAAAAACCTAGCTGAACTGCCAGCATCTGACGCATAACACTTATTTATTTAGAACAGTCTTAGGTGCTATTTTGATTGAGCCAGCAACCAGTTTGGTTTGTTTTAAATGCATAAAATAGCGCGCCCAAAAATCAGGGGTAAACTCATTTATTAAGTTGGACTCGGCATTCATTAACATTACATAACCCACGCCATATTCAGGAGAAAAGGCTATATCTGCGCGGTAACCCTGTACCCAACCGCCATGATAATTAAGAGTATGCCCTGCAAAATCATAGACGCGCCAGCCTAATCCATAGTGGGCATCCGACAAAAATTTACGCCATTGACGCCGATACACTTCTTTTTTACTTTTAGTCAGCGGAGTGGTCACCTGAGAAATCATCTCAGTAGAAACGACTGTAGGCGCTTCTCCTAAAAGTGCCTGCATCCAAATAACCATATCCCGCATACTCGCATTTACCCCAGCTGCTGAGGAGTATTTGTAATAGTCGTCTTGAACTTTTGTCGAACGCCAGCGATTATTTGAAATAGCAACATGAGGTCTTGCCCACTTGGCAGATGACTCTAAGCCTACTTTACCCACACTTGCATGAGGCATGTTTAACGGTTCAATTAAAGTTTGAGTTAAAGCCTGTCCATAAGAAGAGTGACGTTGCTTAAAATATCCATCTACCACTGCAAACAAGGTATTTTGATAAGTATAACATTGCCCTGGCTGACACAATGGCTTCAAATCTGAAAGCATAGTGAGCACTCGCTTTACTGAATAATTGGCTTCAATTAAATTGTCATAAGCATTAGGCGTATAACCACTGGATTGCCCGATGACATGCTGTAATACCAACTCGCCACTTCTCCCTTTTACATGAGAGAATTCTGGCACTAATTGTGCCACAGGCATTTGCCAGTCTAATTGATTTTGTGCTACGTATTTAGCCATTAACATAGAAGTAAACGTTTTTGATACCGAGGCCAATCTAAATACAGTATCTACAGCAATAGGGTTGCCTGACTTGCTCTCTTTGCCATACACCACCACAGAAGCAGGTTTACCTTTCTCAATATAAGCAAAAGTATATCCAGGTAAGTTCTTTTTTTGCGCCTTTAGTTGAATATCTTGAGCAAATTTTGTTAACCATTTATCTGCTGCAATACTCTGCTGGTTGAACACGCATAAAAGTAGTAGAAACCCTATAAAAGACTTAAACATGGATGAGTCGAACTTGCATAGGTTTGGTCATTAAGCCTATCATTATATAAAAAAAAGAAGCCACATAAATCCTACTATTAAATTGAGCTGACGAAGTGACATTTAGCCAACAGTGTTTATTGCCTTACTTGTTGCTACTTTACATCAACCATCATTATGAATGGTTGATGCTGAACATAGCAAAATAACAATTGACTGCCGTTAATGTCGCACTCACTCGATATAAATCATTAGAATCATTATATCACAGGAAGTAAAGCACAAAATAATGAACACTGAATATCAACAAGCTAGGCTAGCAAGAGACCCACGTTTTGATGGCACTTTTTTTATAGCAGTTAAAACCACACATATTTTTTGTCGACCCATTTGTCCTGCTACTGCCGCGCTTGAAAAAAATGTCGAATACTTTCAGTTAGCACAACAGGCCATGTTAGCCGGCTATCGCCCTTGCTTGCGCTGCAGGCCTGATAGTGCGCCCCATTCATACGCATGGCAGGGGGTGAATACCACTGTGCACAGAGCGATGCGTTTACTCAGGCAAAATAAAGAATTAAACATACAGCAGATAGCCACCAAGTTAGGTATATCAGCACGCTATTTTCGGCAGCTTTTTCAGCAACATTTAGGCTTAAGTCCAAAACAGTATCAATTATTTGATAAAGTTTTATTTGCTAAACAACTACTTCACGAAAGTAACTTACCCGTTGAACACATAGCTTATGCCAGTGGTTTTGCAAGTGCTAGGCGTTTACAACATAATTTTAAAAAAGTGACAGGGTTCACGCCCCAACAAATAAAGCAGAGTAAAAACAATCAAAGTGAGCTTATTAGTCTTAAGTTAGCTTTTCGGCCACCTTTTAATTGGGAATATATGCAATCGTTTTTAGCAGTGAGGGTGATTCAAGGAGTCGAGAATATGACTAAAAATTGTTATTCTAGAACCTTTGTTACTGGAACAGATAAAGGCTGGTTTAGTGTTACAGCTGTTAAGAACAAGCATTATTTAAAGGTAGAAATAAGCCTTCCCAATATCGAAAAACTGATGACTATTTTAACAAATATTGAACGAATGTTTGATCTCAACGCAGATACCAACACTATCCAAACGCAATTATTAAGATGCGGTATCCCAAAAGACACTATGGTGACAGGATTAAGAATACCTGGTGTATGGGATAAATTTGAAGCGGGCTGTCGTGCCATTCTTGGTCAACAAATATCAGTCAAAGCGGCCATTCGCTTATTATCCCAATTAACCAAGGAATTAGGTGCAACAGTAGGTGACAAGGTGTATTTTCCATCACCTGAAGCTATTGCAAATAGTGACCTGAGTTTTCTCGAAATTCCTTATAGCCGCAAGCAAACCTTGCGGCTATTGGCGCAACATAATGTCCATTCATCAGATTCTTCAAATTCATCAGTAGATGATTGGTTATGTATAAAAGGCATAGGACCTTGGACGGTAGCCTATGCAAAAATGCGCGGACAATCTTCTCCCGATATATGGCTTAACACCGACTTAATTGTTAAAAAGCAACTGGCAAAATTAACAATCGATGCGGAGTTAGCACGTCCATGGCGAAGCTACCTGACACTTCAACTTTGGAGTATGGCGTGACTGAAAACGATCATTTTATCGAATATTTGGATACCCAATTTGGCATATTAGAAGTGTGTGCCAACCAGGATGGCATAGGATCAATAGGCTTTGTGCAACAGAAAAGCAAAGCTATAAGTGAATGCTTTCATACTCAACAAGCAATTATACAATTAGCAGAGTATTTTACAGGTAAAAGAACTCAATTTAATTTGAACTTAAACCCAAAAGGTACTGATTTTCAGCAACAAGTTTGGAGACAGCTTATTACTATCAAATATGGGCAAACCTGTAGTTATGCCGATATTGCAAAAGGTATAGACAATCCAAAAGCAGTGAGAGCTGTAGGCGCAGCCAATGGACGTAATCCTTTGGCTATTGTTGTTCCTTGTCACCGTGTTATCGGTAGTAATGGCAAGTTAACAGGTTATGCTTGGGGCACATCAATCAAAGCAGGTCTATTGGCGTTAGAAAAAAGGATTGTCTAATCAAACTCTCTGTGTGCTTTAATCATATCTATTAAATGCATTCTCACTATATTCTTACCATCACATTTGGCCAAAAATATGGCGACATCTGCCCCGCAGATAACTTTTGAGATAATTCGACCGCTTATTGAGGAACAGTACCGGACATCAATAAAATAAATTTAACCCCACCCCAGCGATCTAAAATATTTTTTCACGAATAGTATGTTGCAACATTTGCACAACTTGACGCAGCACTATATCGCCCGCTTTCCTGCCGTAAATGTCATTAATGGCATGTTTATCATCAATATCTGAAAAATGTCTACAGAGTAGACGTCAACGTACTTTATTTTTAATCATGATAAAAAGCCTTCAGGTGTGCTTAGATTAGAATAAACGTTAAACCAAATGTTATTACTGACAGAAGATTAGCAAGTCAGTAGAATATGAGATATCAAAGGTGTCGCATCATTGGACAATAGGCATCTCACTTTTAAAGGAAATTGCATGACTTTTTCAGTAATCGTTTTAGCAGCAGGCAAAGGCACGAGAATGCAATCTTCTTTGCCCAAGGTATTGCACCCCATTGCTGGCAAACCCATGGTTCAACATATCATTGATACAGTCAAAAAATTGGGTGCCACCAACATACACTTAGTATATGGCCACGGCCGAGAACAGTTGCAAAATAAACTCAGTCACAATGATTTGTCTTGGTGCCTTCAAGATCAACAATTAGGTACTGGCCATGCAGTGCAACAAGCCGCACCACATATTCAAGATAATGAAGACGTGCTGATATTGGTAGGTGATGCTCCGTTGATTAAAGAGTCAACGCTAAGGCAACTCATAGCAGTAAAAAAACAGGCTGATCTTGCTTTGCTTACGGTCGAGCTAAAGGATCCCACTGGCATGGGTAGAATAGTCAGGCAAGGTCAACAGGTCACCGCCATTGTTGAACACAAAGATGCTTCCCAGCAACAGCGTCAAATAAAAGAAACCAACACTGGCATGATGATTATGGGAGGCAAAGACCTGAAGCGTTGGTTGTCTGCTCTACACAATAATAATGCTCAGGGCGAATTTTATTTAACTGACGTGATTGAAATGGCCGCCAAAGAAGGAAAATCTATTCATGCTGCACAGCCCTCTTGTGCCATTGAAGTAGAAGGGATCAATAATAGAGTGCAACTTGCGTCCATCGAACGAGCTTACCAAGGCGAACAAGCTGAAGCGTTAATGATGCAAGGCGTGTCATTATTAGATCCATCACGCTTCGACTTAAGAGGTGAATTAGAGGTTGGCCAAGATATAACAATAGATGTAAATGTCATCGTCGAAGGTAAAGTCAAAATTGGCTCAAACGTCGCCATAGGTGCCAACTGTATTTTAATAGACAGCATCATCGAAGATAACGCGATTATCCATGCCAATTCAATATTAGAGCAAGCCATAGTAGGCCAGCATTGTAATGTAGGTCCTTATGCTAGGCTTCGCCCAGGTTCAGTATTAAAGGAAAAAGCCCGTGTAGGCAACTTTGTTGAAATGAAAAAAACTGTCTTAGGCAAGGGCTCTAAGGCTAATCATCTTACTTATCTTGGCGATACAGTGGTGGGCGAAGGAGCCAACATAGGCGCCGGTACCATTACTTGTAATTATGATGGTGTAAATAAATTCAAAACCATCATTGGCGACGGGGCTTTTATTGGCTCAAACAGTGCGCTTGTGGCTCCCGCCATTATAGGTGTGAATGCAACAGTGGGAGCTGGCTCTGTTGTGACTAAAGAAGTCGCTGCAAATGAATTAGCTATTGCCAGAGCGAAGCAAAGAAATGTGAGCAATTGGCAACGACCAAGCAAAAAGTAAAGATACAAAAAACGATATGACTCATACAGTGGAGATGAAAAACAAGGTTACGCTCACCAACTTATATATTGTGCTGTGTATATGCTGCTTTAACACCTAAATAATCACTGAAGTCTTTATTTTTACTTTTTTAGACAAACACAACTTGCGTTACGTAAGATTAAAGTTAGAATAAGTTTCAAATCGAAACTTATTCTAACTACATGCAAAAACGTAATACCCAACAAAGAAGACGTGCAATCGTCGAACAGCTCAATCTTACTGGCGAAGTAGCAGTGGATGAATTAGCTAGATTGTTCTCCACTTCAGAAGTGACCATACGTAAAGATTTTGTCGAACTCGAAAGCAGTGGGCTGCTGCTAAGAAAGTTTGGTGGGGCTATTTTACTGCCAACCAGCTCTTCTGAACTATCAGATGAAAAGCTTTCCCCACACAAAAAAGCTATCGCTGGTGCCGCGGCTTCTTTAATTAGAGATCACAATCGCATCATTATTGACAGTGGCAGCACTACAGCAGCATTGTTACCTGAATTAAAACATAAGACAGGCCTGTTAGTGATGACTAACTCACTACAAGTAGTCAGTTATTTGTTAGAGCGAGAAAACGAACCCAAAGTGTTAATGACCGGGGGTACATGGGACGCTCAATCCCATTCTTTCCAAGGCAAAATGGCCGAGCTGGTACTGAATGAATATAACTTCGATCAAGCCTTTATTGGTGCGGCAGGCTTAGATCCGCTAAAAGGCACCACTACGTTTAATGAATTAACTCAATTAAGCCAAACAATGGCCAAGGTATCCAATCAAGTGATTGTGATGGCCGAGTCTGAAAAATTACAAAGAAAAATACCGAATGTAGAGTTGCCCTGGAGTGCAATTTCGGTTTTAGTAACTGACAATAAAATATCAGCAAATGTAAAACAACAAATTGAACAGCATGGCGTAGACGTTATCTGTGCCAAGACAACAGAGATTGGAGCTTAATATGTGTGGGATTGTAGGGGCTATTGCCGAACGTAATGTAGTTGAAATATTATTAGAAGGCTTACGCCGCTTAGAATACCGAGGATACGACTCGGCCGGCGTTGCCCTATTGGATAACCAAGGTAATCTCACCCGTACCAGACGAATAGGAAAAGTAAAAGAACTGGCACAAGCATTAAAAGAGCAGCCAGTTAAAGGTGGAACGGGGATAGCCCATACCCGTTGGGCGACCCATGGAGGAGTGACCGAAGCCAACGCCCACCCACACTTTTCATCTGAACGTATTGCAGTCGTACACAACGGTATCATCGAAAACCACCAAACATTACGCCAAGATCTCACCCAAGCCGGCTATGGTTTTAGCTCAGACACAGACACCGAAACGATTGCCCATCAGGTTCACTTAGAACTTGACCAGTGTGGCGACTTACTTAAAGCAGTACAAAACGCTGTGACTAAGTTTCATGGTGCCTACGGTACGGTAATCATGGATAAACAGGATCTGCAGCGCATCATTGTGGCACGCTCAGGCAGTCCATTAGTGATTGGCTTAGGCATAGGCGAAAACTTTATCGCCTCAGATCAAATGGCATTATTACCTGTTACCAGACGTTTTATGTTTTTAGAAGAAGGCGATGTGGCCGAAATTACCCGTACCAGCATTCATGTTTACGACCAAACTGGCACACCAGTAGAGCGAGACATTATTGAGTCAGATGTCGAACACGATGCGGGAGATAAAGGCGGTTATCGCCACTATATGCTAAAAGAAATTCACGAACAGCCAAGTGTTATTCGTAACACATTGCAAGGCCGTTTAAGTGATAACGGTATCAGCCCAAATATATTTGGCCAAGGTGCTGATAAAATATTAGCCGGTATTCAACATGTGCAAATTATTGCATGTGGCACCAGTTACCATTCAGGCATGACAGCACGATACTGGTTAGAACAATATGCCAATGTGTCCTGTAATGTCGAAATTGCCTCAGAGTTTCGCTACCGAAAATCTTTTGTGCATCCCAATAGTTTAATCGTCACTATTTCACAATCTGGTGAAACAGCGGACACACTTGCTGCACTTAGGCTTGCCAAACAACAGGGTTACTCAGCAAGTTTAACTATCTGTAACGTACCCGGTTCATCCTTGGTTAGAGAATCAGACTTAGCCTTTATGACCCTTGCTGGAGCAGAAATTGGTGTTGCCTCCACTAAGGCATTTACGACTCAGCTGACTGGTTTTTTAATGTTGACCTTAGCGATTGGCCAACACAACAACATGAGTCAAACAGACCATGACGATATTGTGAAAGCATTACATAGCCTACCCGCTAAATTAGAAGAAACCCTGACTTTAACCGATGGGATAAAAGAACTGGCTAAAGAATTTGCCGATAAACATCACAGCTTGTTTTTAGGCCGGGGCGATCAATACCCCATCGCGATGGAAGGGGCACTTAAACTCAAAGAGATTTCTTACATTCATGCTGAAGCCTATGCCTCAGGTGAACTTAAACATGGGCCGTTAGCGTTAATTGACGATGAAATGCCCGTCATAGTCGTCGCACCTAATAATGAACTACTCGAAAAGCTCAAATCAAACGTTGAAGAAGTCCGTGCACGTGGCGGCATTATGTATGTTTTTGCTGACAAAAACGCTCACTTTAAAAGTGACGATACGATGCGCGTGATTAACGTCCCACATTGCGAAGCGGCTGTAGCACCTATTGTTTATACACTTCCACTTCAACTGTTGTCTTATTACGTCGCAGTCATTAAGGGCACAGATGTAGACCAACCCAGAAACTTAGCAAAAAGTGTGACGGTGGAATAACTAACCAGTTAGGTTAGTGTGTTCGTTGTTAGTGTACGAATTAAATAAAGTACGAAACTATTTTAAAACCGAAACTAAAAAATAAAGAACAAAACTAGAAGCGACTATTCTTATGAGTAGTCGCTTTTTTATTAGAGCAGATTTATATTTAGGGGAAAATTCTCATCTATATTTCTCATCTATATATTGTTACGAATAATGTTTGATATTAGCAATCGAACCTTATGACTACATTTACCTTGCTTAAGATCAGGTCGAACGGCATAAATGAGTGATCAGCGCCATTTATGCCGATGCCCAAACCCGATTACTTGGGCCTAGGCATTTAGAGCTAACAATTAAACGTTTCGATGAAATTGAAGATTGCTTTAGTGATAACAAAGACGGTTTAGGGGATTTATACGAAGGCTTATTGGAAAAAAATGCCAGTGAAACAAAATTTGATGCGGGTCAATATTTCACTCCAATAGCATTAATCAATTCCATGGTGCGTTGCATTAACCCTAGTTCAACTCACTACAGAGTCAAATTGTCCTGACTATCCATGTGAGTTGTTGGTTTGTAGGGTAAAAGCGTAAAGGGACATTACATAAGTCACAAAATCTGACAGTTGCAATACCAATTTACGAAGTGTGATAATAGTCTCTGATTTTGGATATAAAAATAACAACAAGGGACCAACCATGAAAGTCTTTTTTAAATGGCTAGGCATTACCATCCTAGCGTTAATGGTAGTTGCAGGCGCTTCGGCAACTTACGAATGGAATGCAGAAAAACCATTTTCATTCAATAATTTCCTAAACAGGACTTTAATTAAAGAGGCATTAGATAGCCCTGAACTCCTGACTTCAATTGGTATTCTTGAAAATTTAGGCATAACAGGTCATAACGCACATTTGAATGATGCGAGTGAAGCTACCTCATTGGCCCTTTTAAAGCGCTTAAAAAAAGTGCGTGAGACCATGTTGCAATATAAAGATGAAGACTTAAGTGAAGACGAGTTGACATCCAAAGAAATCGCCATGTATTTACTCAATCTCTTGGATGATATGGAAAAGTATCAATATCATGATTACCCGTTTAATCAAATGTTCGGAGCCCAAAGTAATTTTCCTAGCTTTATGGATGCGCAACATGCTATTTCCAATGTTGAAAGTGTTGAGCACTACATATCTCGACTAAGCGAGTCTAAACGTTTTTACACACAAACCCTTGAGGGTATGCGCATTCGTGCAGAAAAAAACATATTCCCACCCACCTTTGTTGTGGAGCGTGTGATTGATGAAATGACGGATTTCATCGGCATACCAGCCACAGAAAACGTGCTGTACACGTCGTTAGAGAAAAAAATAGATGAGAGTGAATCCATCACCAGCCAACAAAAAGCTGAATTATTGGCCGCAGTAGCAGCCGAAATTGAACAAACGGTTTACCCCACTTACCAAATGCTAATTGAATATTTTACTGAGCTAAAAAGTAAAACTAATTCAGATGATGGCTTGTGGAGCATGCCTCAAGGTGAAGACGTTTATAATCTTAGATTACGTTTTATGACCACGACTGATTTCAGTGCTGACAAAATTCATAATATTGGTTTAGAAGAAGTGGCGCGAATTCAAAGTGAAATATTATCTATATTGGCCAGTGAGGGGTTTGACGTTACCCAAGGTTTTACTGCTGCTATTAATGAACTCGCATCTCAAAAACGCTTTTATTACCCTGATACTGACGAAGGACGTGAGCAAATACTCGCTGATTATCAAACCATTTTAGATGAAATTGACAGAGGCTTAGGAGACAGTTTTTCTATACGGCCAGAAGCAGGAATGGAAGTGAAACGTATTCCATTATTTAAAGAGAAAACCGCACCAGGTGCTTACTATTATCCTCCTTCAATAGACGGTTCACGTCCGGGGATTTTTTACGCTAACTTATATGATGTCAAAGCCACACCAAAATATAGCATGCGAACATTGGCATATCATGAAGGCATACCAGGCCACCATTTCCAAATTGCTATTGGAATGGAGTTAGTTGGCTTGCCAATTTTCAGAACATTGCCACTATTTACTGCTTATTCCGAAGGGTGGGCTTTGTATACTGAATACTTAGCATGGGAGTTAGGCTTTCAAGATGACCCTTTCGATAACATAGGAAGACTTCAGGCAGAGCTATTTAGAGCAGTACGTTTGGTTGTAGACACAGGGATCCATGAGAAACGCTGGACGCGGGAGGAAGCTATCACTTATATGCTTAATAATACAGGCATGGCTGAATCGGATGTCACTTCAGAAATTGAACGCTACATAGTGTTACCGGGCCAAGCCACCGCATATAAAGTAGGCATGATGAAGATTTTAGAACTGCGGGAAAAAGCTAAAGCCGCTATAGGCGATAAGTTTGTACTAGGTGAATTTCATGATGTTGTTCTAAAAAATGGTGCAGTACCGTTAGATATTTTAGACCAATTAGTTGGAAAATGGATTGCTGAGAAATTAGCCAATAACGATTAGGCCACTCAATAAGAAACGGCAGCGTCATTTTAGGTATTGCCGTTTCTAATGTATTTTGAATTAAAAAATAGCTTCACCCTAAAGAAGGAATTATAAAAATAACTCAAAGATGGCAATATTTACTGATTTAGCAGGTATGTTATTTTGGATGCACCCGAATTTATTAGTGATTTATGCTATTATTGTGGGCGACATTATTAACTTTAACAGCAACTAAATCGCAGCCACAAAGTTCACTATCAACGACTAAATCAAAAGCGCCAAACATCTACCCTTTTTAAACAACTCTAACCTCAGAGTCTGTTGACAAAAACTTACAATTTGAGACAAGTATCAGATCAAAAAAAAATAGTTTTACGCACAATCATTGATCAGGATCACACAATTAAAACTTACAATACTGCATACTCCAGTCGCTGGAATTTAACGCCACGCGTGTTCAACTTTTTGGACATCACAATAGACAGCATACATAGCGTTTTTTTGCTCTAACGGGTTCACTGAAAAGCTCTGTTAAAATACTAAAGAGAAGCTTTGAAGCGCTTCTAAACAGTATTTCAGGACCAGCTATTTTTAACCTGCTTCTAGTTATAATTATTAACATAAACAATAATAAGGATGTTTATATGAGCCGTATTGGTAACAAGGTTTTACAAATTTCACTAATAGACGCTATCAAAAGACAACGGGACATCAATGACGAGCTGCAAAAGTTGCCAAAACAAGGGCAATTACATAAATTAGTTGCGGAGCAAACAAGACTAATGAAAGAGACATTAAGCCTATTTGACCGAATGATCTGATTAGAACCGCTGCAATCTATAGGTAGAATAAAACGTTAATTTCCATGCCCATACAACATTACTTATTAGGTATCGATAAAAGCGGGTCTTTAATATAGAGAATTGATAGTGCGTTTATTATACCGTTTAAAAACAACACCACTGCGAGACAATAGACAATACACGGCCATCGCCTATGTATCTGTCACCTCGGGTTTTATTGGGTGTTCCTACATGTGACGGCTAGGCTTGTCCGCTAAGCGCATGTCAATCAAACTTACTGCAAGGTCGGGTTGTCAATAATCAGAATGAACACCCTATTTTATCGATATATCTGCAAAATATTTGTGACCGTCAATTAATAAAATTTGAATCTTATTTGAGTTCTCCCCCCATAGGGCGCCATAATACGTTTTCACATAATCCGAGTCCTTATTTTGCAACCTATCACCGATTTCAAACAGCTATTTTTATCCGATACACCGATGATAGACGTGCGTGCGCCCATCGAATTTATGAAAGGGGCTTTTCCCTGCAGCATCAATGCACCTTTAATGAACGATGATGAGCGCGAAGCAGTAGGTACCTGCTATAAAGAACAGGGTTCAGATGCAGCGGTTGCACTCGGCCATCAATTAATTTTTGGGGATGTAAAAGCGCAACGTTTACAACAATGGCAAGATTTAGCCAACGAACACCCCAACGGCATTTTTTACTGCTTTAGAGGGGGTTTACGATCTCGCATTACTCAGCAATGGCTCAATGATACAGGCATAGACCGGCCCTATGTGGAAGGTGGTTATAAAGCGATGCGTACTTATCTGCTTGAGCAATTGCAACAAAGAGCCGCCGCGGGCAATATTCTTGTATTATCAGGTAAAACAGGCAGCGGTAAAACAGAAGTCATCAGCGAATGGCCCCACTCCATTGACTTAGAAGGCTTAGCCAATCACAGAGGCAGCGCTTTTGGTAAAACCTTTGTTGCACAGCCGACACAAATTAATTTCGAAAATGCATGGTCAGTGGCATGGTTAAAACGCATCCATGTTAACGATTCACCGGTACTGATTGAAGATGAATCACGTTTGATTGGTCGGGTTGTTGTATTTCCAGAGTATTTAGCGGCGACGAAGCTCGCCAATAATATTTTGCTCGAAGCTCCTTATGAAGAGCGTATTGCTCGCATCCGACGAGATTATTTTATGCATGCGTTCGAGCATTATCAAAAAAATGACCCCGTCACCTCTTATGATGATCTGGACACTTTTATTCGTGATGCAGTTTTGCGCATTAAAAAACGCTTAGGCGGGGATCGATTTACGTTGATTAATGCAACACTTGATTCAGCAATTAAATCACTGAAAAGCCAAAGTCAGTGGTCTGGATTTGACGATATTATCCACATACTACTCAGTGAATATTACGACCCGATATATGAATATCAGTATCAACAAAAAAACGAAAAAACTATTTTCAAAGGCTCCCATGACGAAATCATTCAATGGCTAGCCTCAACATGATGTTATGTAAGCATGTGATCATTCCCATGAACACACCTTGGTTAGGTTATAAAGCGGTAGCCTTTGCGTTTATAAGTAAACATCACCATGTATGAACATGACTTAGTGTTTATCGGCAGTGGGCATTCGCATTCTTTAGTGTTGAGAATGTTGGCTATGAAACCAATAGACAATGCGCGCTTAACACTCATTACCGATACGTTGTTAACGCCCTATTCAGGTATGCTGCCGGGCTATATTGCAGGACATTACAGTGAACACGAGACACATCTAGACTTAAACAAATTGTGTAAAGCGGCACAGGTTCGTTTAATTCACGGTCGCGTCAACGGCATAGATTTAGCGAATAAAACAATACAATTAGACAACCAAGCCAGCATTGGCTATGACAAAGTATCCATCAATACCGGCTCTACACCTAACGTCAATGTTACGGGTGCCCGTGAATTTGGTGTTGGGGTCAAGCCAGTTAGCCAACTCACTGCTAAGTGGCAAACACTACTTGCCCAAAAAACCAAGCACAATACGCCCCATTGGGCTGTTATTGGCGGTGGTGCGGCAGGGATTGAAATGGTACTTGCCATTGCTTATCGGTTTAAGCAGGCAGGCGATTCCTTAAAGCTGTCATTGGTGCAATCGGGCGCTACATTATTACCGGGTTATCATCGTAATGTACAAAAACACGTGGCGATTGCATTAAAGCAATATGGCATAGAATTGATTACAGGATTTCGCGTTTCTTGCGTCACTAAAAATGCGATTAAATCGGACACAGGCAACACCCTGAATATTGAAAAGTCTATTTGGTGCACTCCGGCAACGGCGCCGAAATGGCCGACACTTGCCGGACTTGATACGGACGAAAGCGGATTTATTGCTGTAAATGAGTTTTTACAAAGCACCTCCCACAAGGACGTATTTGCCTGTGGTGATGTGGCAACTATGGTTCAATCACCTCGACCCAAAGCGGGTGTCTTCGCTGTGCGTGCGGCACCTTTTTTAACTAAAAACTTACGTGCTGCATTTAGCCAACAAGTGATGACACCTGTATCACTGCAAACTGATTTTTTGTCGCTCATTTCTCTTGGCGGTAAAAACGCAGTGGGCCAACGGGGTTGGTTAAGCTTAAAAGGTGAATGGGTTTGGCGATGGAAAGATCAAATCGACCAAAAATTTATGGCCTTGTTTTCTAAAAACCTACCTGCCATGCCTACAATGGATCACGAACCCATGCACTGCGCTGGGTGTGGCAGTAAAATTGGCCCTGAATTATTAAGCGATACCCTTAAAGAACTCAGTGTTTTTCCAAATGAACATTTTGATACAGATTTAACACAAGCAGAAGATGCGCCCGTTGCGGCAGTCATTAACAATACCTCGTTATTGCAAAGCATTGATGGGTTTCGCGCTTTTACTGACGATGATTATAAATTGGGTATCGCGGCAACCCATCACGCTGTTAACGATTTATACGCCATGGGTTTACAGCCAACCAGCGCCCAAGTGTGGGTCAATTTAAAGTTTGAACACCCACGGTTAACCAAACGAGATTTTAAACGATTAATGCAAGGCGTCACCGACACCTTGCTTCACCATGAAACCACACTAGTAGGTGGCCATAGCACAGAGGGCATAGAGACCCATTTAGCGCTTGTGGTCAATGGAACAGGCCACAAATATTGGCAAAAAAATGCCCCTCAAGAAGGTGATTGGTTACTTTTAAATAAACCATTGGGCTCTGGACTTATACTCGCGGCAGATTCCCAAGGTAAGGCGACCACTCAAAGTATTGAAGCACTGTGGCGTACCTTACTGCATTCAAATAGAGCGTTTTTCTTGACGCTCAAAAATATACAGATACACGCAGCCACTGACGTAACCGGTTTTGGTCTTATTGGGCATCTTTTAGAAATGCTTAAAGGAACACAATTTGGTGTAAAAATCATAACGGACAATGTGCCACTCATCGAAGGCGCACTTGAATTAAGTCGCCAAGGGTTTGAGTCCACATTAATGCCACAATTAATGCCGATGTTGCATCAATGTGATACCAATAATGTAGATTGGGCGCTGATTAAATGTTTACTAGACCCTCAAACAAATGGTGGCTTACTGGTGTCTGTTTCAGCAGATGTGGGTCGTGACCTTATGAGTAAAAATGACGCGGTTAAGATTGGCGAGGTATATAAGGCTCAAGGCGATGAAAAAATATTGCAGTTAAGCTAAATCATATATTCTATCGGACTCTCAATATGTTCATTTGGGGCCACTTCACTACTAGCTTTCACCCTAAAAGTGACCATCTTTACATGTAACTCAGTAATGGCCTTACTGCCGGTTTTGATACATAAACCTGGCACTAAAGCATGAATAAAGCAGGCTATTGCTGCCTTAAAAAGTTTCATTGAAAAACTCATTGCGGTGAAAAAATGTTGTATGTATGTCTCGTTGACGGTCTTTGGATGGTCAATAAATAGTTGTTTAAACATATCTGTTTCCTATTGCTGAGTATAACTCACTCGATGGCCTCATGGCTCAACATCATGTAGATAATATCACGTTAGTACGAACGAAGTTTCATTCCAATTCACTACTTTATTTTCTGTTATCAATCAATGACTCACTCAAAGGCGTTCACAACCTCCATTAAGGCATATTACAGTCCAAAAGCGGAAAAATAAAAGGCATGAAATAGCCCATCGGCTTTAATATTGGCCCGAAGACAGACGTTTTATCTGCATCAATCCTTGTGTACCAAAATTATCACAATGAGCCTAGTAATCCTTTTCTGAAAAAGATTTAACAACACCATTTTAAACATAATTAATACTCATTGTTACGGGCGACTCTGACAATAGACCAAGATTCGATTGGCGGGTTACAATGTGCAAACAAGCGCAATTTTACTGTTGAGTAAGTTCGTAGTGAGGCGCGTCACCCCCTTAGGGCAGACGTCAGAAACATCAGCAAAAGACCGCCAGCCTTTATCAGCATTTGTCTTATCCCACTGCATCAATACACTGTTGACTGCGGCGATGGCAAAACCGTTTCCAGACCAAGCGTAATAATAAGCACCTTTTGGTAAAGTAGTTAACCGTTCTATTTGGTCCGTATTAGGGTGATAACTTTTCAATTGCCATTGAATAGACTCCCCTGCACCAACAGACACGGTATAACTCATCAATGGCGAGTGTGGAATTGCTAACAAACTTGGACCAATATTTTCATCTAACACTTGGCTTGTCTGCTTTTGTACATCCGCTAGCTGCAATGTGTGAGACTCTCCCAGAACAAACAGCATCACCCGGTTATTATCTACCCAAGCGTGATACCCAACTGGGTTGATATTGGTCAATAACTCACTTGCAGGCTTAGCAGATGGCCGCTCAGGATATAATGGATAGCGCCAGAGTTTCTGTTCATCATTAACAGCTCGTATCACAGAAAAGCTGTTTCCAGATGGCATTAAAGTTGGTGAATACTCACTTTCGGATGAATTTGTTAAATTTGAAATCTGACCTGACTTAAGAGAAATAAGCATACTGTCAGTTTGCTCGACCTTGTTTTTTGTTAGCGCAGAGGTATAAAGTAGCGCATCACTATCTGGCAAAAAAAAAGGCTGGTTATCGTATGCGGATGTGTTAGTTAGCGCCTTAAGATGACTCACTTTTAATCGCTGATCTTTAAGCACTAAATCACCCAAGTAAATATCAAAACCCGGCATCTTGGCAGATGCTGAAAAAATCATAAACCCTAATAAAGCAGTCATTAATTTCATATTTTACCTTTCACTATTATGCCTGTTTATCTCTCATGTATCGGTCGAGACTCAAGTCATGTATTTAGATACTGAAGCGTATGTATTTGTTCAAGCTACTCTAGACAAAAGATGGACAACCAAAGCAGGTTAAATTCAGAAGTCATATAAAAATTAAACACGCCGAATTTATTGCATTCTATTGCCGAATTTATCTTAGGCTCGAGTAACTTAAATAAGCTAGCATATTTAACATAAATTTAACTTATGATTATTCAATTAATCTATTCAGTGATAACTGGGCAACACCTTGGAACAGTCTAAAAAAATAAGAATGGGAATGGTCGGTGGTGGCCAAGATGCATTTATTGGTGCAGTGCATCGAATGGCAGCTAACCTAGATGGCAATATTGAATTAGTATGTGGTGCTTTCAGTTCAGATCCAGAAAAAAGTATATCTTCTGGCAAGCACTTGTATTTACCTGCTACTCGATGTTACGCAGATTATGCCCAAATGTTCGCGGCAGAAGCTAAGTTACCGATACACCAAAGAATGCAGTTTGTTTCTATTGTTACGCCTAATCATTTGCATTTCCCTGTCGCTAAAGCGGCACTAGAAGCAGGGTTTCATGTACTCAGCGATAAGCCCGCTACTTTCACACTTCAAGAAGCATTGGACTTAGCAGAACTATTAAAAACATCTCACCAACTATACGGACTCACGCATACCTACAATGGTTATCCTTTGATTAAACAAGCCAAACACTTAATAGCAACGGGCATTTTGGGGAAAATCAAAAAAGTAGTAGTGGAATACAGCCAAGATTGGTTAGCAAGTAAAAATGATGAACTGAGTAAACAAGCACAATGGCGTGTTGACCCCTCAAGAGCAGGTGTAAGCTGCTGTATGGGAGATATTGGGGTGCATGCTGCCAATTTGGCTGAATATGTCACAGGTGCGAACATTTCAGCTATGTGTGCAGACTTAAATGCGGTGGTTGATGGTCGTCAACTCGACGACGATGGCACCGTATTATTACGCTTTAATAACGGGGCTCGTGGCGTTTTAATGTCTAGTCAAATAGCAGTAGGCGAAGAAAACAACTTGCGCTTGCGAATATATGGAGACGAAGCCAGTATCGACTGGTCACAAATGGAGCCTAATAGTTTATGGTTAAGATCTAACACAAAATCTACCCAATTGATCCGCACTGGAGTGGGAGATTTTTGCCCTGCTGCTCAGGCAGCGATGCGCATACCCGCGGGGCACCCTGAAGGTTATTTAGAAGCCTTTGCCAATATTTATCAAAATTTTGCTAAACAAATACAAGCGTTTGAACAAGGCCTTCCATGCTCAAACGAAACATTCGACGTACCTGGAATTGTTCAAGCTGTTCGTGGCATGGCGTTTATCGAAAATACAGTGAAGTTTAGTCAGTCCGAATTAAAATGGCATGACTTCGATTTATCTCCCTCAACCGTTTCAGGAGTAGCCTAATGAAACAAATCAAAGGCCCTGGTATATTTTTAGCGCAATTCGCTAGCGATGACAAACCGTTCAACTCTTTTCCTGAAATTTGTAATTGGGCGGCAGGATTAGGTTTTAAAGGTATCCAAGTTCCGACTTGGGAAGGTCGATTGTTTAACTTAGAAATGGCGGCGAATAGCCAAGACTATTGCGATGAAATACGAGGTGTCGCAGGTGAAGCTGGACTAGAAATCACTGAGCTTTCCACCCATCTGCAAGGCCAGTTAGTTGCTGTAAACCCTGCTTACGATCAGATGTTTGACGGTTTTGCCCCAAAACATGTACGAAATAACCCTAAAGCACGCACCGAATGGGCAGTGCAACAAATGATGTATGCCGCTAAAGCCAGCCAGCGGTTAGGTTTAACAGGTCATGCCAGCTTTTCTGGTGCTTTATTATGGCAAACCATATACCCATGGCCTCAGCGCCCTGCTGGCTTGGTTGAGCAAGGCTTTACAGAATTAGCTAAGCGTTGGTTACCTATTTTAAACGCCTTTGATGAAGCCGGTGTAGACGTTTGTTACGAACTTCACCCAGGGGAAGATTTACACGACGGTGTGACCTTTGAACGCTTCCTAGAAGCCGTCGATAATCATCCCCGCGCCAATATATTGTATGACCCCAGTCATTTTGTATTACAACAACTCGACTACCTTGCCTTTATAGACATTTATCATGAACGCATTAAAGCCTTCCATGTAAAAGATGCAGAGTTCACTCCCAATGGGCGCAGTGGTGTATACGGCGGCTATCAAGCATGGATAGACAGACCTGGGCGCTTTCGCTCTTTAGGGGATGGCCAAATCGACTTTAAAGCCATTTTCAGCAAGATGACCCAGTACGACTTTGATGGTTGGGCCGTGATGGAATGGGAATGTTGCATTAAACACCCCCTTGATGGCGCGGCAGAAGGCGCTAAATTTATTAGCGAACATTTAATTAGACCAACCGAAAAAGCCTTTGACGATTTTGCAGGTGTAGAGCAAGACGTTGAAATGAATAATAAAATTTTGGGCCTAAAATGAGACGTTTAAAATGAGACTAACAATATGAGTAACACCGCAGAATTTACCGAAGCTCAAGCGAAAAGAGTATTTTTACTCAGTTGCATCGCATTAACTGTTACTTCAATGACATTTGCTATCCGCGCTGGGATCATCGGTGATTTGGGCATTCAATATGGCCTAACCACTGTACAGATGGGTTGGATTTTAGGTATGGGAACCTTTGGATTCCCTGTGGCAACTATGCTTGGAGGCATTTTATATAATGCCATAGGGGCAAAAAAAATAGTCTGGTGTGCATTTGTTGGCCACCTGATTGGAATAGGACTGACCATTACTTCAAGTAGTTTTTGGGGCTTAATGATTTCGACATTTTTGGTAAGTTTTGCCAATGGTTTAGTCGAAGCTGGTTGTAACCCTATGATTGCTGATCTATATCCAAAAAACAAAACCACCATGCTCAACAAATTTCATGTTTGGTTCCCTGGCGGTTTGGTGATTGGATCGCTCATTTCAGCAGGCATGACCTCCATGGGTATGGGCTGGGAACTTCAAGTTGCCGTGATTATTATTCCAACATTAATCTATGGCGCACTGATGTTAGGATGTGTTTTTCCAGCGTTTGATAAAATAACTAATTCGACGTCAAGCAACTTTACACATCTATTTTCACCCATGTATTTGTTTTTAATTTTTTGTATGACACTAACAGCCACCAGTGAACTGGGCACCGGCTCTTGGATTAATCAAATACTCGGTGCATCTGGCGCCCACCCCATGCTGATATTGGCCTTAGTGACAGGTATTATGGCCGTTGGACGCTTCTTTGCAGGTCCATTAGTACAGCGTTTTGCTCCTGCGGGCGTATTACTGATTTCCGCCATTTTGACCTCTCTCGGTTTATTCTTAATGATCCAGCTTCAAGGTAGCGCTGTGTACTTCGCGGCGGTAGTGTTCGCACTTGGCGTCACCTATTTTTGGCCGACTATGATTGGTTGTGTGGGTGAATACGTGCCGAAATCTGGAGCTTTGGGCATGTCTCTGATGGGTGGTGCAGGTATGTTGTCTGTCACGATTTGGAGTCCAATTATTGGTAGTTGGATTGAGAATGCAACTAACCAAGCCGAAGCATCCGGTTTAACGGGCAACGATTTAGCCCTTGCATCGGGCCAAGCTGCTCTGGGGAATTTAGTTATATTCCCATTGATTTTGATCGTCGCATTTGCAGGGTTTTATTGGTTTATGCGTAAAGTAAAAACTGAGCAGACCGTAGATTCATGAGCAGATATTGATACATAGAAGCACTTGTTTAGAAAACGTATTGAGGAGATTGATATGCCAACATATTTAATTAAAACCGAATTACAGAAAACAGTAAATGATCAAGGTAACCGCCGTCTTTTTATGAAAAAGATGGTTGGCTTATTTGGTGCAAGTACAGCATTAGCGGTCCTGTCAGGCTGCAGTAAACCTGAAACTGACACGTTTACAGCACAAGGGTTACCCTTATCAAAAAATGGCACTTTGTTTACAGAGCATGCACTCACTGTACTTTATAGCCTATGCGAAACCATACTGCCTAAAACAGACACACCTAGTGCAGTCGAAGCTGGATGTCATGAATTTGTCCCACATCAGCTGCAACACTGCCACTCGAAACAGCAGCAAAATGACTGTATCCAAATTATAAACACCGTAGATATGCAGGCAAATAAAAAATTTGGCAAAACATTTGTGTTACTGCAGCCTCAACAGCAGCAGCAGTTGTTGCTAGATATTGAAAGTGATGCCTTAACGACAGATATTGAGAAAAGCCAATTTAGTTTTCTAAAAGCACTCATAGTATTTGGCTATTTCACCTCTGAGGTGGGCGCAACACAAGCACTCAATTACCAAGCTGTGCCAGGTGGCTTTAAAGGGTCTATACCAGCTACTGCAGAAACAAAATCTTGGGGTTCGCAGGCTTATTATTAAGTTTTGATAATAACGGTAAACGCACAGAACCAATCAGAATAAGAGTAAAAGACATGACAACAGATTTATATATTCACGAAAGCGCAATATTATACGATGCCATAGTGGTAGGTTCCGGTATGACTGGAGGCTGGGCTGCCAAAGAGTTTTGTGAACGTGGCATGCAGACCTTAATGATAGAGCGCGGACGGGTAGTCGAACATCGAAAAGACTACATTACCGAAGGTAAAGGCCCGTGGGAATTTGAAAACAGAACCAAGGTCGACAACTTACTGACCGAAGAAATATACTCCACACAAAAAAAATGTTACGCCTTCAGTGATATGACCAAACACTTTTTTGGTAATGACAAAGATTTGCCTTACAGTACCGAAGAAGGGACTGGTTTTGATTGGATTAGAGCTAATCAATTAGGTGGGAAGTCCCTGCTGTGGCATCGCCAGTCTTATCGTTTAAGTGATTTTGATTTTGCAGCTAATAAGGCAGATGGTCACGGAAATGATTGGCCTATTCGTTACAATGATCTTAAATCTTGGTACAGCCATGTAGAAACATTTGCAGGCATAAGTGGCAGCATGGAAGGTCTTGAACAATTGCCCGACAGCGAGTATTTGCCTCCATTTGAAATGATGGCACCTGAACTACATGTGAAGCAAAAAATAGAAGAGCAGTTTCCTGGCAGACATTTAATAATGGGACGCACAGCCCACTTAACAGAACCAACCCAGCTGCATCTAGATCAAGGTCGAGTAACCTGTCAGGCAAGAAATGAATGTCAGAAGGGATGTTCTTTCGGTGCATATTTTTCAACACAAAGCTCTACTTTGCCCGCCGCAGCGAAAACAGGTAACTTGTCGATTGCCCCCAATAGTGTAGTGCATAGCCTAATTTATGATGAAAAAACACAACGAGTGAAGGGCGTCAGGGTGGTTGATAACGACAACCTATCCACACGCGAATATTTTGCTAAAGTGGTTTTTTTATGTGCGTCGACCTTAGGCTCAGCACAAATAATGTTAAATACCAAAACCAAGTCGTTTCCAAACGGTATCGCTAATAGCTCTGGTGTGCTAGGCCATTATTTGATGGATCATAACTACAATGCCGGCGCTACAGCCACAGTAGAAGGCTTTGAAGATGAATATTTTTCAGGTAGGCGCCCTGGAGGTATATTAATCCCTAATTTTCAGTACAAACCATCACTATATAAGAAAGATTATATTCGTGGCTATGGGTTTTCAGGCGGAAGCTATCGTGAAAGCTGGGAAAGTAATGCCCAACAAAAAGGCATAGGCGCAGACTACAAAACTAGCCTGACTAAGGTAGGAAAGTGGAAAATGAAATTAGGTGCACAAGGGGAAATGTTGCCTCGGTTTGATAACTACATGGCCTTACATCCCACTAAAACTGACAAATGGGGCATTCCTCTTATTCATATTGACTGTACTTGGTCTGAAAACGAAAGATTAATGATGGCAGACGCAGAGCAAAACGCTGTTGATATGCTGACCAAAGCGGGACTAACGGAAGTCGAGAGTTTTAATTCGGTCGATAGGCGTAATCCTGGCCTTGCCATTCATGAATTAGGTACAGCAAGGATGGGGCGCGATCCAAAAGATTCAGTACTCAATGGCTTTAATCAATGTCACGACGTGGCTAATTTGTTTGTGACAGATGGCGCGAGTTTTTGTTCAAGCGCGGTTCAAAACCCATCCCTTACATTTATGGCAATAACAGTCAGAGCGGTCGATTATTGTGTCAATGAAATGAAGGGTAGGAGGATATAAATCCAAAGAGACTTGAAATAAGCAGCACAATCCAGTGCCATTATTATAAGTGGGGGTTAAATAACGCGACAAACAAGGCTAATATTAGTTAGCCTTGTTTTCTGAGCAATAAACGCTTTACCTTATTTTTAGCAGGTGTCCAAATGGTAAAAGGCTTTCTGGGTGCCACTGTCAGCACATGAGCAAAATCGCGTTCAGTTAACGCAACCTCACCACCATGGGCCAGCATCAAACTGGCAGGGTGTAAAGCCTGTACCTTTAGAATTGAATCGCGATATTGTTCAGGCAAATTCACTGGAATAGGCGGAATAAAACGGTCTTTCACTTTGACTAATAAATCTGCCACGTAGATCCGCTTTGAAGCGAGGTGCATAACAGATAAATCTCGATCCGTATGACCTGTAGTCAATAGCACACACCATTCATCAAAACCGGGTAATGTGTCCTGATCTGTCAACGCATAGTCAGTTTTCAGGTGTGGTGAATACCATAAATTTTTTTTAGCTTTGCCCATTCTGCTCGCCACCCATGTGGCTAATATAATATCCACAGTGTGCGTAAATCTGCCACTTAGACCTGTGTACCATTGCCTGGACATATTGGCGCTAGCAATTTCACAACCGGTTATTTTACGTAATTTGTGGGCAGCACCTGCATGGTCTGGATGCATATGGGTAACGACAATTAATTTTAAATCAGTCAAAGAGCGACCTAAGTTGCCAGTAATAAACTGCTCAAGCATACTGATGTCTGCACGACAGCACCCATCAAGCAGCAATAACTTTTTGGGATATTCGACCAAATAAATCGATTGAATATGCCCTTGCAACTGATGTATTTTCAAGAGAAAAAAACGTTAATATTCAATACCAGAAGCAACTTGTTGTTCAATATACTCAATAGCTTTTTGTAAACTACCAAAAGCGTCGACCAAATTTTTTCGGCCTTTATTCATCAGTTGCGGATCGTTGTTTTCGGACATCATCCACACCCAAGTGCGGATCAAAGACTCTGGAGGCACATTTTTCATGACAGGGGGTGTATCTCTTATTATTATTTTATTAAATTCTTATCATTATATCCTGCTGAATCAATGTAATCGAGTAGTGTTTTAATATTAATAAAACGCTTAGTATCACAATTTCAGGTTATTGGCTTAGATAATTTACCCTATTTATATTTCATGAGACATTAAGGATCAGAATGATAAAAATTGTAGTCGGGTCAAAAAACCCCGTGAAAATTAGCGCAGCACAATCCGCAATACGTGACGCTTTGTCTTTAAAAGAAGTGGAATGTATCGGTATAAATGCCCCTTCAAGCGTAGCTGAACAGCCAATGACAAGTGAAGAAACAAAGCTTGGCGCAGTTAACAGGATCCAATATTGTCAACAGCACACCCGTGCTGACTTTTATGTTGCAATTGAAGGAGGTGTTGATCAATTCGAATACGGTCCAGCAACGTTTGCTTTTGTAGCTATCGCCAATCAAAAAAATGTATCGATTGGGCGCAGCTGTAATCTGCCTTTGCCACCCATCATTTACCAAGCCCTTAAAAGCGGTGAAGAACTTGGTGATGTTATGGACAGATTATTTAATACTGACAACGTCAAACAAAAGCAAGGTGCTATTGGCCTTTTAACCCATGGGTTAGCCACAAGAGAAAGTGTATATAGGCAAGCGATTATACTGGCCATGGCGCCTTTTATTCATCCAGATTTGTATACAGGATGAGCATGAATTTTTTTAGTGAGTTAACTTCTTAGCTAATAAAAGATAGTAAAAAATTAGACTGAAAACCTTGGTTTTCTTGATTTAGCTGGTATCGTAATCCCTAATATAGCTCATAGTAAATTAAGTCGTAAGACCACAGAGGTTAAACATGCAACAGACACCCAAAGAATCACGTTTTTTTCTCTCCAAATATTTAAGTAAAATCGAACTTTTTGGTTGGGGATTGTGTATTTTCTCGATGATGACAATCGTTTTTGCCAAACACCTTTCACCCGAAACTGAGCCTTATGCTTGGATTGGCGCCATAATTGGTGCAGGTGTTATAGGTTGGGGAATGGCACGTAAACACAAACGAGGCTAATGCAGGCCATAGTAAGTTAAGCAAGCCATTTACCCCTTAAACACCAAGCTCACCACTACTCCAAATTTATTTTTAAGGTATCTATTCTGATGTCACCTTGTCGATATTGGGCAATGATTTTATCTAACATCTGGGCGAATAACTCAGGCTCACCATGAAAAGTCGAGTTAGATACCATTACTTGACCATCAAATATCCTAGTAGCATAAGCTAACTGTCGGTCAAATTAGGCAAAGTAGTGTTAGTGACGACTTATCAAAAGTTAAAGTGTCGGTTCAACATCAAGGGGAGCCCATGAAAAACGCATCAGAGCCTAATGCTAAGACCAGACAATCAGGACTAAATGTTTTATGGGCCAGACAGAAAATTAGTCAACGGACTAGGAATAATAACAACGATAGATTTGATGTGGATCAATCCAGCTTAACCTTGATTACCTGTTACCCCTTTGATAGTGTGATGCCATACCCAACTTATATATATTTTTTGCGAGCAATTGCGATTTAATCTCAATCTGTCATCAGTTAAAGACATAAATAACAACTTTTTCTGACGAATATGACCTAAACTTTGTAAACTCACTACTTATATAGTTTGTAAACATTGAATGGAATTCGCAAAAGTCTTTTTTAAGAGCGCATTAAGCGAAAAACACTTCATTAAAAACACAACGAGGAATAAAAATGACTTTATCAAAAACTACTCTAGCAATAACATTTGCCTTACTCAGTATTGGGATAAGCGCTTGTACTGATAATCAAAAAGAATCAGCTCAGGAGGCAGAAACAGAGACCAAAGAAATGGTCTCCAAGGCGAAGGAAAAATCATTAGAGTTATATGACAAAACCAAAGAAGGTGCACCTCAGCTTGACGACAGCGCAGTAGATATGACAGGTGATTTAAAAGAGAGCACAACTGAGGCTTATGAAGAATCCGAGGTTAAGACTAGTGAAGCATACGATGCCTCAGCCGAAAAAGCATCTGACGTTATGGATGCTACAAAGGAAAAAGCGGCAGAATTAAAAACTGATGCAGCTGAAAAACTAAAAGAAGCATGTATCGCTACTCAGAAAAAGTTAGGGAAAGATCCTGAAGACTGTTAACGCAGTGTTCTTCAATTAGCGACAAAAGGGCGTTTTGCCCTTTTGTTTTTTAGCCTAGTTGAAAAATGTGAGCTAATCCATATTATCTCTTACCAACACCTAAATTGAGTTTTCATAATATCTGAGACTATATTTGCTACATCAAAAAGTAAAAAAGATAAGCAGTGACAAAAATATTAGCCTTCTAACAATAACCTACTCATTAAACAAATCTAAAAATTTACTCATAAGCTTGAATTGATCTCAGGAAACACAATACTATGTCCTAGAGACAGCCATTTCTCTTCTCAAAAATAAAACACACTTTGCACACTTTAATCGATAGAATTCGCTACACGAACTCGTGCTAACTAAACGCATAGGTCTATCTCAATTTCGATTCACACTTTATTTGGCAGTCAATATGAACGCACTGAGTATCAAAGGATTAACCAAAACCTATAAGGGCGGTACCGAAGCCTTAAAAGGCATAGATTTAACGGTAAAACAAGGGGATTTCTTCGCTTTACTTGGGCCTAATGGTGCTGGTAAATCAACTGCCATTGGGATCATTAGCTCGCTTGTGAATAAAACTCAAGGAGACGTTGATATATTTGAGTTTTCGTTAGCGACTCAGCCCATTGAGGCAAAATCTTGTATTGGTCTGGTACCACAAGAATTTAATTTTAATCAATTCGAACCCCTAATACAGATCATGCTAAATCAGGCGGGTTATTATGGTGTGCCTAAAAATGTCGCGAAACCCAGAGCCGAGAAATACCTTAAACAACTTGACCTATGGGACAAGCGTGATTCTCCTGCTAGGCAGCTTTCTGGCGGCATGAAAAGGCGATTAATGATCGCCAGAGCGCTTATGCATGAACCAAGAATGCTTATTCTTGATGAACCTACGGCCGGCGTAGATATTGAAATACGCCGCTCTATGTGGTCTTTTTTACAAGAAATTAATCGCCAAGGTGTGACGATTATTCTTACTACACACTACCTCGAAGAAGCAGAAATGTTGTGTCGCAATATCGCTATTATTGATAAAGGCATCATTGTACGTAATACCAGCATGAAGGCTTTACTTGCCACGTTGAACACTGAAACTTTTGTACTTGATTTATCTAAGAACTTACCTTCTTTAATTCTAGATGGCTTTGAAAGTCGTTTAGTTGACGAGCATACCTTAGAAGTAGATGTGCCTAAGCAGGCCGGGCTCAACTCAGTTTTTGAACAGTTAACTCAAAAAGAGATACAAGTATTGAGTATGCGAAATAAATCAAACAGATTAGAAGAATTATTCGTTAGAATGGTCGAGTCAGGAAGAGTCTCAAAAGACGTTAATTCAAACACAAAACAAGTTGTAGGAGACGCCAATGAATAGCCTCAATATGGTAGCCCTTAGGACAATGTGGCGCAAAGAATGTTTACGTTTTTTAAGAATTTGGATCCAAACTCTGCTTCCACCTGCTATTACTATGTCGCTATATTTTGTGATTTTCGGTAATTTAATCGGCAGTAGAATAGGCAAAATGGGCGGCTTTAGTTATATGGAGTTTATTGTGCCAGGCTTAATCATGATGGCAGTGATCACCAATGCTTACTCTAATGTATCCTCTTCTTTTTACAGCGCTAAATATCAACGAAATATTGAGGAGTTATTAGTTGCCCCCGTTTCGAATTGGATAATTATTGCTGGATACGTAGGGGGTGGCGTCGCCCGAGGGATGCTGGTTGGCATTATTGTTACCATCGTATCGCTATTTTTTGTAGATATACATATTCACAATTTGCTGATTATTTTTATTACTTTATTATTAACCACAGTATTATTCTCTACTGCTGGACTGATTAACGGCATTTTCGCCAATTCATTTGATGATGTGAGCATTGTACCCACCTTCATTCTCACACCATTAACTTACTTAGGCGGCGTTTTTTACTCATTAAGTTTATTGCCTGAATTTTGGCAGTGGGTGAGTAAGATCAATCCTATTGTGTATATGGTAAGTGGCTTCAGGTTCGGTTTTCTTGGCGTGTCAGATATTAATTTCTATGTGTCCTTGGGCATATTAATAGGATTTAATCTGGTGTTACTTGGTTGGGCTTATTCTCTCATTAATCGTGGTGTGGGTATTCGTAGTTAATGCAACAACAATCACGCACTATCAGCACCAATCAAACGGGTATTCATCAGAATTTACATAAGGTGGTTACTCGACAACTTGCCAAAGCAAGTCAAAAGCCACTATCAGCGCATACTCAACAAGCCTTTCAAGATGCAACTAGTTGGCTTGGAGATTGGCAGGGAGATCTTATATTAGACTCTTGTTGCGGTGTAGGTGAAAGCACAGTGAATATTGCACAGGCTCATCCTAATGCTCGAGTAATAGGCATTGATAAATCCGCTTTACGTACAGACAAACATCAAGCTTACGCAAGTACTTTACAAAACTATTTGGTGTTGCGTGCAGATCTCAGTGATTTTTTAAGATTACTGGTTCTTTCTGATAAAAAATTGACTAAACATTATTTACTGTATCCTAATCCCTATCCTAAGTCAGCACATCTGCAGCGTCGTTGGTATGCCTCATCGGCATTACGAGACATGTTGAAATTGGGCGGAATACTTGAAGTAAGAAGTAATTGGCAGTTATATATACAAGAGTTTTCAGCCGCTTTAGCTATTGCTAATGTCAGTAATCAAATCGGGGTATTTGAGAGTGATAAAGCAATCACTCCCTTCGAACGGAAATACTGGCAAAGCGGACAAAGCAGCTGGCAACTGTTAGCAAATCTATAACAGTATTGCAGAAATGTGTAACGAGAGTATTGTCTGTAATCACACATTGAATGTCCAAAAAAGCACCACGCTCCCTGGACAACTGGTTGAATTTCATGCGCTTTACGCGGTTTCTTTAATCGAATAGTGTTTAATATGTGTCCAATTTTTTAAGTTAAGATTGAAGAAACTTGAAGGCGCTGGAATCTGTCATATCCGACCCACACAAATTAATACTTCAGGCTATGTTGAGAAATTTAAAATAACAAGTAAAGCGACTAAACATGCTTTGGGTCAACTTAAAAAATGTTCGTTGCCTTGTAACTAAAAACAAAAATAATTTAGGTGATATCTATTTTTTATAACAGGTTAAAAGTTGCGTTAGGCATTCATCGTTCGACACCGCTTTACTCTTAAGTTTGAAGACATAACGTCTATTGTGTATAACAAAAATTAAGGTAAAATGTGATAGCGGATTTATTTCAGATAGGATTACAATAGTGGGCAAAGCTGAGGTTAGTTTAGAATATTTGTACAAGGTGTTTACTATGCCTGAAGGCAAAGATTCTAAACTTGCACAGATTGAACAACACCTGTCTGATAATCTGTCAGATTTTTTGTCGCAACACGTTGTGACCAAGGTGAACTCTCTTGCACAGATTGAAAAAAGTTTTGCTGAGTATTCGGTACCTGAGTCACCTGAGTTTGTGTCAAAACATGCAGAAGACCTCCTAGATAAGTTAGTAGCTAACTCTGTTAATACTTATTCCCCCAGCTTTATTGGTCATATGACCTCAGCACTACCGTATTTTCATTTACCTTTAGCAAAACTACTGGTGGGATTAAACCAGAATTTAGTCAAGATCGAGACATCTAAAGCGTTCACTCCTCTTGAGCGTCAAATGCTTGGTATGATGCATGAGTTGGTTTATAAGCAATCTGGGGATTTTTACCACACCTATCTTCACAGCGCGAACCATGCTTTAGGGGCCTTTTGCTCTGGTGGGACTATCGCCAACATCACGGCTTTATGGGTCGCAAGAAATAAAGTGCTACCTACCACAACTCAATTTAAAGGTGTGGCTCAGGAGGGTATGGCAGCAGGAATGATGCATTATGGCTATAAAAAAATGGGGATCATTTCATCTAAACGTGGCCACTATTCATTATCTAAAGCAATTGATATATTAGGTTTAGGCCGACAACAAATGATTACGATAGACTGTCCTACACAACGTTTATCTCCTGAAAAAGCTTTAGCTGTGGGCAAACAATACCAACAAGACGGTAACAAAATATTGTCTATAGTAGGTATCGCAGGAACAACTGAAACGGGACATATTGACCCGCTAGACGAGCTAGCAGATGTTGCAAAAGAACTAGGTTGCCACTTTCATGTGGATGCTGCTTGGGGTGGAGCAACATTATTTTCTGACGAACATCGTCTTTTACTAAAAGGTATTGAGAGAGCCGATTCCGTAACCATGGACGCCCATAAACAGATGTATGTGCCTATGGGAGCTGGAATGGTGTTATTTAAAAACCCCAATGACAGCAACGCTGTGCGCCACAATGCCCAATACATACTACGTGCAGGATCGAAAGACTTAGGTGCCACCACTTTAGAGGGTTCGCGAAATGGCATGGCGATGATGGTGTATGCCTCTTTGCATATATTTGGCCGCCAAGGTTATGAACTGTTAATTAACCAGAGTATAGAAAAAGCCAAAACCTTTGCTCGTATGATCCAGTCACACCCAGACTTTGAACTTGTCACACCTCCCACTTTGTCTTTACTGACATACAGAGTAAATCCTGAAGATGTGCAAACAAAAATGAAAATGCAGCCAAAAATTGGTCATGCCTTAAATATGGAACTGGATAAACTAACGGTAACCGTTCAAAAACAACAAAGAGAGGCAGGCAAGTCATTTGTCTCTCGTACCCGATTAACAACTGAAAAATATCCTGATCAAGCAATTACAGTATTCAGGGTAGTATTGGCTAATCCATTAACGTCAGAGACAGACTTACAAAATATACTGGATGAACAAATTACCATAGCCAGCAATACTAAAACGTGGAAAAAGCTCTGTCTGAAACATAAAAAAGCAAGCTAAGTTAGCTTGCCTTTACAACCTCTTATACCAGTCTAATTTGCAAATTATCAATCAAACGGGTTTTTCCTAAAAATGCCGCAGCTAACAGCACCAGATGCTGGTCTTCATGACCCGGCTGTAACAAATTTTCTACATTACGGATTTCAAGATAGTCAGGATTAAACCCTAGCTCAGCTAATTGTAACTTGTATTCTTGAGTTATTTTTGAAAAATCCCTACGTCCCAATTGAATTTCACTGGCTAATTGCTGCATTTTTTCATACAGACTAGGGGCTAACTTACGTTCTTTATCTTTCAAATACTGATTTCTTGAACTCATCGCTAAACCGTCATCATCCCTGGTAGTTGCCATACCAAAAACTTTTAGGTTCATTGATAAGTCAGTCACCATAGCTTTTATAACCTGTAATTGCTGAAAATCCTTTTCACCAAAAAAGGCTAAATTAGGTTGCACCATATTAAACAGCTTACACACTATGGTTGCCACACCACGGAAATGTCCTGGGCGACTGGCACCGCAAATCATATATGACAAACCTGGTACTTCCACAAAAGTTTGCTGCTCTAACCCTCTAGCATAAATATCGGTCGCTTTAGGCATAAATAGTACATCTACGCCTAACTCTTCCAATAAACGGCTATCGCTTTGTAAAGTTCTAGGGTAGGCATCTAAGTCTTCATCAGGACCAAATTGCATAGGATTGACAAATATAGACACCACCACAATGTCTGCTTGTTTCTTGGCTTCACGTACAAGGTTTAAATGGCCTTGATGCAAATTTCCCATAGTGGGAACGAAGGCAATCACCTTGGCACTGCTTTGCCAGGTGCGTCTAATTTCCCGTAGATCTAAAATGTCACTGATAAGTTGCATAGTGGTTTATTACTTTAATAATGAGTGGTTAGTAAACGCTGAAAAGATGAAATCGTGCACTAATTGAAACTGTGCTCATCTGAAGGAAAACTTCCATCTCGCACTTCCTGAATATACTGGCTCACAGCTTCACGCATATTATTAGTTTGTTGCAAATAGTTCTTGGAAAATTTAGGCATGTAGTTTGCGCTTATACCAAACATATCGTGCATCACTAAAATTTGCCCATCAGTTTGTGCCCCTGCCCCAATACCAATAACTGGAATACTAAGGGTTTGAGATATTTTGGCAGCTAAATCTGTAGGAATACACTCCAATACTAATAACTGTATTCCTGCTAGCTCTAATTCTTTAGCCTGCTCAAGGATATTTTCAGCTTGTCGGTCATCTCGGCCCTGCACTTTAAATCCACCAAACACATGCACTGACTGTGGTGTTAGACCTAAATGACCACACACCGGCACGCTGCGATCGTTCAACCCTTTAATGGTATCTAGTAACCAACTACCACCTTCTACCTTCACCATACTTGCTCCCGCACGCATTAGATGGGCAGCACTTAAGTAGGTCTGTTCTGGAGTGGAATAAGACATAAAAGGCATATCCGCGACAACAAACGCTCTTTCAACACCCTTTTTCACAGAACAAGTATGATACGCAATCTCTTCAAGGGTAACGCTTAATGTATCGTCATCACCTTTTAGTACCATGCCTAGTGAGTCGCCAATCAACAAAACATCGATACCTTGTTCATCAAACAATTTAGCAAAACTTGCATCGTAAGCGGTCAAAGCAGTGATTTTAGTATTCTCTTGCTTCATGTTTAGCAAGCTTGAAGTCGTTACTTTTTTCATTAGCTATACCCTAATTTTTGATATCATAAAAAAATACTATTTACTGCCTAAGTAAAGTGGTTAAGGTTAACTCACTATACGTTTTTTTTCAGAATTTCTAGATTAGTACCGGGTTAGTCATTTTTTGTAACCCTTTTATCGGACATGTCATTACAAGGTTTGCTAATTTCTCACCGCAAGGCAAAATCAAATCGGGAGCTATTTCAAAAAGTGGGTAAAGTACAAACTCTCGTTGTTTCATACCAGAATGTGGAACCGTTAGATGCTCGTTATCAATTCGTTGTAGACCAAACAACAACATATCCAAATCTAATGTTCTAGGACCCCATCGGTTAGCCTTACGTATTCGACCTTGCTGACTTTCTATCAATTGCGTATGTTGCAGTAAACTTTCTGGGGAAAGTGCGGTTTCTATTAGTGCAACAGCATTCACATAATCGGGTTGATCTTGTGGGCCCATAGGTTGGCTTTTATACAAGCTTGAACATTTAATCAACGCAGTGTCAGGTAACCTTGCCAAGCTAGCGCAAGCAGCCTGTATTTGCTTTTCAGGCAGCGCTAAATTACTTCCCAAGCCAATATAAACATGAATCATACTTTCGGTTTAGGTTTCTTGCGATTACGTCTGGGGCGTCTGGCAGGGGCTCCTTCCTGTTCACGGAGGACTTCTAGCATAGTCTTACGTTGCTCTTCATCTGCCTCTTGAAAAACAGTCCACCAGTCAGCTAATTCTAATAAATCGCCTCCTTCAATCTGGCCACGTAATAACAAGAAGTCATATGCGGCTCTAAATTTTGGATGCTCAAGCATTTGATAGGCTCTGCGACCATAACGCTTAGGTAACCTATTTTGTAACTGCCAAATTTCCCGAATAGGGGTACTAAAACGTTTTGGGATCATGATCCGCTGAATTTGGCGATGCATGACATCATTTAGCGCAAGGTTAAATGCGTCAAAATGATTCAATCCACCTTCTACCATTAGCTGCTGACAACGCTCTTCTAGTGGATACCACATAAACGCAGCAAAAATAAACGCAGGCGTCACTCTTTGGCCTGTATTAATTCGATTATCCGTATTGGTAAGCACTTGCTCTACAAATTGATTCTCGCGACTTCCCGGTTGTAACAATAAAGGTGCTAGTTGCGGAAACAGCGATTCAAATAAATGAAATTCTGACAATAATTTATAGGTAGCTAAACCCTGCCCCGATAAAAATAACTTGAGTATTTCTTCAAATAATCTTGCAGGTGGGATATTTACCATTAATGGTGCTAAACGTTTAATCGGTTCTGCACTCTGGGGGCTGATATGCATATCAAGCTTGGCAGCAAACCTAACAGCTCGTAGCATTCTAACCGGATCTTCACGATACCGGGTTTCAGGATCGCCAATGAGTGTAATTTCTTTATTTTTGATCGCTTGCATACCGCCGGCAAAATCGCTGATCGAATAATCGGCGATATTGTAATACATAGCGTTGATGGTGAAATCTCTGCGTTGTGCATCTTCTTCAATGCTACCAAATACGTTATCCCGAAGTAATTGACCATGGTCGCTTTGTCTACTTACTTTAGACTCGCCTTCATCATTATTTTCATGATGACCACGGAAGGTAGCGACTTCAATAATTTCTCGGCCAAACACAATATGCGCTAATCTAAATCGACGCCCAATTAATCGGCAATTACGAAATAACCCTTTGATTTGTTCTGGTGTGGCATCAGTAGTCACGTCAAAATCTTTTGGCTCTTTACCTAATAATGCATCTCTTACACAGCCACCAACTAAATATGCTTGATATCCGCTGTTATGAAGGCGATAAAGTACTTTAAGTGCATTTTCACTCATTGAATTACGAGAAACAGAATGCTCTGCACGGGGAATAACAGTCGCAACAAGTGTAGCGGGTTTGTCTGGTTTTTTTGCGCGCAAAGCGCTCCTGACTTTGTCAATTACACGAGAAATAATATGCTGTGCTCCTTGTTTGGTCCTGTTGTGCTTTTATCTTTTATCTAAAGGTGATCTAAGCAGAGAAATTTGGCGCTAATCATATACTGTCTTTGTGCCCAATTCTATTGTCAATACACTCTGTTTTAGCGGGTATTTTTCGCAGATCCCACTCACACAGAGCCCAATTCAATATATTTTGTGCTGATCCTCGTTGCAACTCTTTGGGGAGTAAAAACCCAAGAAATCCAAGTGCATTTGTCAGGTTAGTTTGGGCATCATTAGGATTTATTTCACAGGCATGATTTTGTTTACTCAATTTTTTACCGGGTTCGGTCACCACTACAGGAAAATGTAAAAACTTCGGGGCTGGTCTTTTAAAAGCTTGATATAAGGCAAGCTGAAACAACGTTGCATTTAATAAATCAGCACCACGAGCCACTTCAGTTATCCCTTGCTGAATATCGTCAACTACCACAGCCAACTGATATGCAAACAGATTATCTTTACGCTTGATAGCAAACTGTGCAGGTATATCGAGCTTAGGGAAGTTAACTTGCCCTAATAACACATCAAAAAACTGTTGATGGATATTATGATGTCTAAATCTTATCGCACTATTTTCATTGTTTCGATTTTCATTGTTTACATTTTGATTAGCACAAACGCATATTTGGTCAAACTTTAGGCTGGCCAACTGAGCACGGCTACAGTGACAATGGTAAGTTAAACCTTGCTCAGTTAAGTACTGAATTCTTTCAGTATATAAATAGCCTCTGTGACTTTGGTAAACAACTTCGTGGTCCCAAAATAAATGATGTGCTTCAAGACAACGCATAATCGATTCACTCGCACCCACAACTTCCCGTGGGGGGTCAATATCTTCTATTCTAAGTAACCATCGTCCATTTTGACTTTTTGCTTGTAAAAAACTACCTAAAGCGGTGACCAAAGAACCAAAATGCATGGGACCAGATGGAGAGGGTGCAAAACGTCCAACGTAGCCACTATCAGATGTAACGTTTTTCACATGAAGGGATTTGAGTGCATTAGCCATAAAACACAAGTATCACCCCAAGTAGCTGATTAAAGAATTAATAACTGCTTGGGGTAGAAGAAAAATTAACCCTGAAGCTGTTTTTCTTTGATTTCTGCCATCGTTTTGCAATCAATACACATATCTGCTGTAGGTCTTGCTTCCAAACGACGCACGCCAATCTCAATACCACATTCGTCACAAAAACCGAAATCGTCTTCATCAATACGCTTGAGTGTTTTCTCGATTTTTTTGATTAACTTGCGTTCTCTGTCTCGGGTACGTAACTCAAGGCTAAATTCTTCTTCTTGAGCTGCACGATCAACAGGATCAGGAAAATTAGCCGCCTCATCTTGCATGTGATGCACTGTACGGTCTACTTCTTGACGAAGTTGATCGCGCCAGGCCCTCAATAATAAACGAAAATGCTCCATTTGCTTTTCGTTCATATACTCTTCGCCTTTTTTCTCCTCGTAAGGAGTCAAACCGGCTAGCGCTAATAATCCAAGTGTTTTATTCGTTTTGTCTGTTGGCATATGCCAATTCTCCTAAACTACGGCATGAGCTGTTTTAAGCAAGCGGCGATATCTATCAATAATCGTAACTCAAGCAATCACCTGCTCTAGCATCGTCCGTTACAGTGAAAACAATATTTCTTGAGTCGCAATATGGAGGTCTTACCGAAAAAATCAACGTCTATTTCATGAAAAAAACTGCAAAGATTGATTTATATAGATTTTTTCTGAATTAATCTCGCAATTGTAACATAAAATTTGAACTCCATTAAGCATAGCTTGTTTGAGTTCCTTAGCGTAGTCGGGGTCAATATGTTTTGCCACTTGCACTGATTGAATACCTGAATGTTGCACGCAGAAAAACAATACGGCCCGTTTACCTTGACTGGCAATATAACTTAACTCCCGCAAATGTTTTTGCCCACGTAGGGTTTTTGCATCAGGAAAATACCCTAGATTATTATCTAACAGAGTCACCGACTTAACCTCAACATAACAGTCTGCTTTTTCTGGAGCTGTGAGTAAAAAGTCAATTCGGCTATTTTCTTCACCAAACTTTATTTCAGCCTTCAGGTTTTCATAGCCTATTAATTCAGATATCTTTTTATATTGTATCGCTTCTTTCACTAATGCATTGGCTTTGTGAGTATTTACCCCAATCCAATGAAGTTGATTAGTGAGTACCACTTCCCATGTATATAACAACTTACGTTTTGGATTGTTACTAGGTGATAGCCAGACTTTCCATCCGGGCTCTGCACAGCCAGTCATAGCCCCTGTGTTGGGGCAATGTGCGATGACAATGGAGCCATCGGTTAATTCCACATCAGCTAAAAAACGCTTATAGCGTTTTATCAATGTGCCTTGAATAAGAGTAGAAGAGAACTGCATAGTAGCTACTTAAATTGATGTTCGGCTATAGGCGTCATGCTATCCTAACTATTTTTCACTAGATGGAGAAGTTATGTCTCGTTTATCTGTTTCTATTACCAACCAAGCCCCAGCCGATTATTATTCAGCTGGAACGGTTTTGTCGGTTAATGGCCAAACCGCGCAAATTCACTTAGTGGATTCAGAAAACAATTTAAGTCATATCAAAAAAGCGGCGCGTATTCTTGATAGCTTAGGTGTTATGCAAGTTGAGTTGATTGGCAGCTGGGAAATTGAGCAGCAGTGGGCTTTGGCTCAAAGCTTTACCACCACGAATAAACAGCATCATATCAAGTGGTGTGATGATGACAATGCAAATGAATTGTCGCACCGCTATCAAGCTATGATCTTTACACGCAATCTCACCAATGCGACCCCAGAAGATTTATCACCAGAAATCCTTGCTAATAAATGTGAAGATTGGCTTAACTCGATAGACAAAAAGCATATAAGCAGCAAAAGATGGGTCGGCGAAGCACTCAAAGAGCAAGGCTGGATGGGCATTTACCATGTGGGTCGTGGTAGCAGCCGTCCCCCAGTGCTGATTGAAATCGACTATAATCCAACTGGAAATATCAATGCCCCTATTTCAGCCTCCCTAGTAGGTAAAGGCATTACATTTGATAGTGGTGGATATAGCATTAAAAGCAGTGAAGGCATGCTGAGTATGAAATGTGATATGGGTGGTGCAGCAACCGTCACTGGCGCTCTTGGCTTGGCCATTTTGCGAGGCTTAAACAAAAGAGTTAAGTTATTTTTATGTTGTGCAGAAAACCTTATCAGCGGACATGCCTACAAATTAGGTGATGTGATCACCTACAAAAATGGCACAACTGTAGAGATAGTCAATACTGATGCAGAGGGTCGATTGGTATTAGCAGATGGCTTAATGGCAGCCACCGAAACAGGCTCTGAACTGATTATAGATGCCGCTACGCTTACAGGAGCGGCAATGGTAGCTTTAGGGGAAGAATACAATGCTTTTTTTGCGCTAGACAAAGCATTGCAACAAAGAGTTTTAGATTATTCAGACCAAGAATTTGAGCCTTCATGGTGTTTGCCATTAGAAAAATGGCATCAAAATAAATGCCCTTCCGCCTTTGCTGACACTGCAAATAGCAAATCACAAAAAGGCGGTGGTGGTGGTGGTGCATCTAACGCAGCAGGATTCTTATCAAGGTTTGTTAACGATCAAGGGAAAGGCTGGTTACATATTGACCTAGCCGCAGCATACAACCCCAATGGCACAGTATATATGCCTGTAGGTGCTACTGCACAAGGATTTAGAACTATAGCTCGTGCGTTATTAGAAGAGTAAAATACATCGAAATGGCGGTAGAAATAACACCCGCCTTTTCAATTTTTAATTCAAGTTCCTCCCCTAACCATTTAGTAAGCACCCTATATTTCCTAACATTTCTTTTGCAAAAAGAGGTCTCCCATCGGTATCTTTATCCGCAGCAGGCAAAAGACTCATTCGTCACTCCCTTTATCTCCTAATGATGTTCGATAACTTATTAGTAAAGTGCAATGTTTGATTTCTGTTAGTAAAAACTGTCAACTATGGATATACATTAGATAAATTCGTACTTTATTGTTAAATTAACAAGCTATTGAAATCAATACTAATTCCATAGCATGGAAGCGTTATAAACTCAGGTTAAAGTATTGTAATAATTGAGAAAAAATTTGAACACATGGACTGCTGCTATCACCTTGTTTTTCATTATTGACCCACTAGGTAACTTGCCAGTTTTATGCCTTATTGAAGACGGTTAAGTCCAAGCGAAGAAGAATATGTGCGAGGGAGTTAATATTCTCACTGATTATTATGTTTACTTTTTTATTTAATGGACATGTTATGTTGGCTTTCTATATGTTGGCTTTCTATATGTTTGCCAAGAAAATGTAGCATAGCAGGGGGAAATCATTCTTTTCCTGATGGGTCTTAAAATGATATTTCTGCAGCCAGACGGCGTGTCAGGGTTAGCCCTTAGTGAAGAACCATTTATCGTACCATTAGACATAGCTATGGTAGCCAGCGCCTCTGTCTTAGTTAGATGTTATATTGGTCTCTGGCATTAGCAAAGATATGGCTGGTCACAGCGGCCATACTGATGCTTTCTAGTACGTTACATAGACTGATAGGTGAAAAAGGATTAACCGCTATAGAGAAACTGATGGGCATGATTTTGATAATAATTTCTATCCAAATATGATGAGACGGGATAGGTAAATATTATTCACTAAGGTAAGGTATTGTTTGACAGATTGGCTTTAAACTTGTTTCAAGGCATGAGCGGTTTGTAAAAATTTTAATGAGACTAATTTTGAACAAAAAACTAAATATATTTCAGCAAGTAAGAGAACTAGAAGGCTGGCATGCAGTCGCCTTTTCAGCCACACTTTTAGAACGGATGTTACCCAACTATGTGCTTTTTTGTGAGGCCACAGAATTTGCTGATCCTGCGCAATATCGAAATAGCTTAAATGCAATTTGGGAATGGTTAGCTGTACCCAAAGCAAAAATAAACTTTACCGCCCAATTAGAGAAAGTAGAAGACGCAGTTCCTGATGCCAGCGATTTTGATAATTATGGTGTATATCCAGCAATCGACATGGCTATGTCACTGTCTGCGACTATTCTACTGATACAAGGCGAAGATCCTCAAGGGGCAGTAGTCGTAAGCAAACTATCTCAAGGTGGGGTAGAAGCATTTATCGAAGCGAGCTCTGATGAGGATGTCAACGACCTCGATATTAAACAACACCCGCTAATGCAATGGGAAGTCGATACACAACAAGAATTATTAATCTTATTATCCACGTGTGCAAAAAATGCCGAAAGCTGTAAACAATTGAAGCAATTAGCCACCGCAGAAGGGATGAGCAATATAGGTATAGCAATCTAAATAAGTCAGCTATTGCGTTGATAAACTCTGGCCAAAATTTGCGAACTACGTTTTTCTTTAATCAATTGCCAGTTTTCAGGTACTGAATAACTGGCTCCTTGAGCTTCACATTCGATATAAATAACGCCATCAATAGATAACAAAACATTTTTATCTATGAGCTGTATCGTTTGAGGCAGCAGGTTTTGATTAAACGGTGGGTCCAAGAAAATCAAATCGTATGGCAGATTTAAGTTATTTAACGCATCCAAAGTATTGCCATGTATGATTTGTGCCTGCTGAGCAGATAAGTCTAATAATTGAATATTTTCTGCTACCTTTTTTGCTGCATTTTTATTTAATTCAATAAAAGTACAACTTTTCCCATAGCGTGACAAAGCTTCAAAACCCAATCCACCACTACCTGCAAATGCGTCTAGGCATTTTGCATCTGGGGTATAGGGCATAAGCCAACTAAACAACATTTCCCTATTTTTATCCGTAGTTGGACGTAAACCCTGAACATTGAGAACTGGCAGCTTACGTCCCCGAAAACGCCCACTGATAATCCGCACTGTGCCACTAGGTTTTGAACTAGCTGCTGCGCTGTTGGTTGATGAACGTTTTTCGCCTCGCTTCATTTGGTATAGAAATGCTATTATTAAGAAATGATGTAAATAGTTTACCCAATTACCTAGGATTTCTCACCGGTATGTCAAAGTTTTTCAAATGGCTCAAAAAAGACAAGCAACAAGAAGAGTCTCCTGTCGATAAAAAACCCTCTATTCAAACCACAGATGAACAAGTCAATACAGAATCGGAATTTATAAATAATAATAATTCTGAATCCAGTCAATCAATTACAAAAACTGATGAAATAACGCAATCAGAGCAAACTAATTCGACGGATCCTTTACCCCCTCAGGTTCATACTCAAAGGGGGGCAGAGACAGGTTCAACAGCAATAGAAAACAATCATTCTTATATAATAAGCGACTCCGATAAATTCTCCAAAAAGGGCCCAGAGCTTGTTGAACCAAAATCTAAATTAGAGACCGATGCAGCTTTCACCGAGTCCTCTATTGAAAATGCCCCTTTGACCGAAAATACCTTAATGGCAAACAATGAGCCTGCAGTAGCAGCATTAGAAAAACCATTTGTTGAGCCACAAGACACTGAAAAATCCAGTCTTTTTGGTAAATTAAAGCGCGGACTGTCGCGCACTAAAGAAAGTATTGGTAGTGGTATTGATAGTTTATTTCGTGGTAAAGCCATTGATGATGAATTATTTGAAGAATTAGAAACACAATTGTTGCTGGCTGATGTGGGTATGGATACCACGGTCAAAATAATTAAGCAGTTAACTGAAAGCTCAGACCGTAAACAACTAAAAGATGGCGACACCCTATACCAATTATTAAAAGAACAAATGGCTGATATTTTAAGGAAAGTAGAATCGCCCCTAACATTCAAAACTGAGTCCGGCCCATTTGTCATTTTAATGGTCGGCGTGAATGGCGTAGGTAAAACCACCACTATTGGCAAAATGGCTAAACAATTCCAACAACAGGGTAAGAAAGTTATGTTGGCAGCCGGCGATACATTCAGAGCAGCGGCTGTTGAACAGCTTCAAGTGTGGGGCGAACGTAATAATATTCCAGTGGTTGCACAGCAAACAGGCTCCGACAGTGCGTCAGTTATTTTTGATGCGTTTCAGTCAGCCAAGGCAAAAAATATCGATGTATTGATTGCGGATACTGCGGGTCGCTTGCAAAACAAAGAACACTTGATGGAAGAACTTAAGAAAGTAGTGCGAGTAATCAAAAAAATTGCACCTGAAGCCCCTCACGAAATAATGCTTACCTTAGATGCAGGTACCGGACAAAATGCGGTAAGCCAAACCAAGTTGTTCAATGAAGCGGTAGGCTTAACTGGTATAAGTTTAACTAAATTGGACGGTACTGCAAAAGGTGGGATTATCTTTGCGATTGCTGATCAGTTTGATATTCCTATTCGTTATGTTGGTATAGGCGAAAGCATTGACGATTTGAGACCATTTAATAGCCAAGATTTTGTAAATGCGTTATTTTCAGAATCTGGCAGCCAGGAATAACAAACGAACCAAGCCACTTATTACACTAAGCCCTTATGATCAAATTTGAACAAGTCAGTAAAACCTATCCCGGCGGACAACAAGCCTTAAGAAAGGTCAATTTCCATATTGAGCCAGGCGAGATGGCATTTTTAACCGGACACTCTGGTGCCGGGAAAAGCACCTTGCTGAAACTCATATCCATCATGGAACGTCCTACTGTTGGTAAAGTATTGATCAATGGACACGATTTAAGCAGCATACAACGTAAACAAATTGCCTACATCCGCCGTGACATAGGGATGATTTTTCAAAGCCACCAGTTACTGATGAACAAAAGTGTGTTTGACAACGTGGCGCTGCCTTTAATTATTGAAGGTTATTCTCATAAAGAAACAGCTAAACGCGTGCATGCAGCATTAGAAATGGTAGGGCTAAGTGATAAGGTCAAAAACCTACCTACAATGTTATCAGGCGGAGAACAACAAAGAGTTGGTATTGCCCGAGCCGTAGTTAACAAACCTCCTTTATTATTAGCTGATGAACCAACGGGTAACTTAGATCCCAAATTATCGATGGAGATTATTCGTTTATTTGAGGATTTTAATCAAGCGGGTGTGTCCGTATTTATTGCTACTCACGACTTGGGACTGATTGCACGGATGAAATATAGAACACTTACACTCAAACAAGGTCAGATGATAACCGATGGCTTAACCGATGAATGTCAAAGTGACGAGCTTTATGTGTAAATCTATATACTACTGTGCGTGCTTAACTCAGCATTGGATTGGCTCGCTCACTAATGAGGTTAAGTAAATGAGCATCTTATTTAAAGGTCGAGTGCAAGGCGCGCAGATTTCTCACATATCAGCTTACCAACGATTATCGATGTTTTTTGTTAGTCATTTGAGACAGGCACTAGGTAGTTTAGGTGAATTATGGCGCTCAAAAGCGGCATCATTTATGACAATTGGTGTATTAGGGTTAAGCATCACTCTACCTAGCACGCTCTATGTAATGGTAAAAAATGCCGAAGATGTGAGTTCTGGTTGGGAGCAAGCATCTCAAATTTCTTTATTTTTAAAAGAAAAAATTAGTCGGGGCGACATTGAGCAGTTACTAAAACGTATTCAGCTTTGGCCAGAAATTGATTCCATCAACTATATTTCAGCTGACCAAGCACTTGATGAGTTTAAACAATTGTCTGGTTTTGGTGAGGCTATTGCTTACTTAGATCACAACCCATTGCCCGATGTTATACTAGTCACACCCACCAGCCGTCATGCTACTCCTGTAGCTGCTCGCTTACTGTTAGATAAGCTCAGAGACGAAAGAGAAGTTGATATGGGTAAGCTAGATATTGAATGGCTTGAGCGACTACATGCTTTGCTTAATGTAGTTAAAGATCTGGTCACAGTCATTGCTCTTTTGCTATTTCTAGCGGTTGTACTCATTATTGGTAATACAATAAGACTAAATATTCTTAGTAAAAAAGACGAGATTTTAATCATGAAATTAGTGGGTGCCACTGATGCCTTTATCCAACGACCCTTTATGTACACGGGTTTTTGGTATGGATTTTTAGGTGGTTTGCTAGCGTGGATAGCAGTTGTATTACTGCTATGGTGGATGAGTAGCAGTGTGAGTGCAGTCAGCGAATTGTATCAGAAGAGTTTCAACTTAACCGGAGCAGACTTTTCTATGTTCCTTTGGATGTTAGGCCTGTCGATTTTCTTAGGTTTGACTGGCTCAATGCTATCGGTGAAACGACATGTGCGAGAAATTGAGCCTAAATAATCTGCACCTTTAATCAAGAAGAATATTGTATTTCCAAATCAGATAATTAAAAACTTTAGATATCACTATTAACGAATACTTCATAGATTTTTGCCCGCTACGATCTCTACTTAACTGCACTCATACCAATCACTATTCAGAGGATTGACAATATTCTGTCATGAAATATTGAATATTTTTAATATTCCCATCTGTTTTGGCTGGCTTTATTTTCAAAGCGCAGGCCAATAAACCGTAAACGTCTATGTTATCGAAGGGTCTAGCTATGATTTTTTTCTTAAATGCTGGGCCCTTAGCAATGAAAGATGCGTGCATTAATGGATTTTGATTATCATAACCATGAGTGGCAATAGATTGACCTGATTTAGCCATAGGTTGTGACTGACGCTTATCTCGACTAGCGTAAATACTCCAACCAGCATCCGCAAGCAACATTAAATCGGGTTCTCTTTTTGGATGGTCAAAATGATAACTAGTTGGAAAGTCACCGCGGCGTAGCACTCGCATTTTAGGGTGAACCTTATGTAATTTTGTATAAGCTGCATCCACTAATTCAGGGGCTGCGTACAAATATAGGAACGGAGCCTGCACTGAAGTCCTCTTATTTGACCAATCGGGTACCATAAAAACAGATAAATCTACCCATGGATCAAGATTAATCACTCGTTCGTCAGATAAATTGGCCATACCATGATCCGCCACAACCACTATATTGGTGCGCTGTTCAAGGCCTAATTTTTTGATACCCATGACCAAATCGCCAACATGTTTATCAACCATAGCAACTGCTTCTCGTTCTTGCGCCGAATCCACGCCAAAATTATGTGCTGCAGTGTCAACAGCTGAAAAATATAATGTTATTAATCTTGGTTGTTGTTTTTTAGGTAAAGCAAGCCATTGCAACACCTCTACAACTCGCTCAGCGTAATCTTTATTTTTTTGATAGGGTTTCCAGATAGATGGGCGTACACCATCAATTTCCACCTCTGAACCCACCCAAAAATAAGTGGCAGCCTTAACGCCTTGTTTCTCAGCTGTTATCCAAATAGGTTCACCGTTCCACCATTGAGGATCACCTGCGTCTGTTCGAGGATTAAACTTGCGCCCCAATTCTCGGTCATAAGGGTAATTGGAAATTAAGCCATGATGCTTTGGATGTAAACCAGTCGCTAAAGAATAAAAATTCACAAAAGTTGTAGTCGGCATAGCTGGGATCATACTAGCCCTCACGCCAAAATCTGCTAATAACTGTAAATTGGGTGCGGGCATACGTTCCAAGGTATCGGCTCGCAGCCCATCAACGCCAATCATAATAACAATAGGGTTTTCATTAGCTGTGGCAAAGGGAATATCAAAAAGGCTTAAGAAAACAAGCCCCAAAAAACGCTTCAATAAATGTTTAAGCTTCATAATAAACCTAATTTGATAAGCTAAAAAAGTATGATGGCTAAATGTGATGGTAAATAAAGTAGCAAGGAAATCATAGCGGATGAAACCATTGCATCCGCTTAACAGCATGTGAGTTATGCGCTTAGACTATACCATTGCCATCAACAGGATTGGTTTCGTCTGATGGGGTAGGAACTGTTCCAGCTTTTACAACTTCAACCCCATCCACTCGTTGCAGACCCCGGGGTAGTTTATTTCCTCGTCTGCCTCTCTCTCCTTGATAGTGAGCAAGGTCAGCAGCGGTTAAAGTCATACCTCTTTTACCCGCTAAAATTTTAACGTTAGCTCCTTGAGGAATAATAGCTAACACACTGACATACTCTTCTCTAGATGCTACCTTTGCTGGAGGAATACTAAGCAGCTTGTTACCTTTTCCTTTTCCTAAACTGGGTAAGTCTCGCAGCGGAAACATTAACATTCTACCTTCGTTTGAAATAGCCAGACACCAATCAGTTTTGAGATCAGACACAGCCTGAGGATCAATAATTTTAGCCGCTGGAGACAGCGATAGATAAGCTTTCCCTGCTTTATTTTTGCTCACCATATCGCTGAATTTACCGACAAATCCGTAGCCAGCATCAGATGCCATTAGATACTGCTGCTCGTCATTGCCCATCACCATATGTTCAACATTTTCGCTACTGACTATATTAAATCGGCCAGTTAATGGTTCTCCTTGACTTCGAGCTGAAGGTAATCCGTGAGCATCACAAGAAAATGCCCGACCTGAAGAATCGAAAAATACAACTTGTTGATTACTTCGTCCTTTAGCACTGGCTTGAAAGTTATCCCCAGCCTTGTAACTTAAACCTTCAACATCTACATCATGGCCTTTAGCACATCGTGCCCAGCCTTTTTCAGACAGGACCACTGTGACCGCTTCTGAAGGAATCAGCTCTTTTTCAGACAAGGCTTTAGACTCGCCTCGCGTAACTATAGGCGAACGTCTGTCATCACCATATACTTCTGCGGCCTCTAAGATTTCTTTTTTAATCAGCGTTTTTAAACGTTTATCAGAACCTAACAATAGCTGAAGTGCATCACGCTCTTTAGCGAGTTCTTCTTGCTCAGCTTGGATTTTTACTTCTTCTAACTTAGCCAGGTGACGTAATTTTAAGTCAAGGATGGCTTCAGCTTGAATATCCGACAAATGAAACTGTGACATCAATTGTTGTTTAGGCTTTTCTTCGTAGCGAATAATGCGAATGACTTCATCAATATTCAAAAATGCAATCATCAATGCTTCAAGAATATGCAATCTTGCAAGCACTTTATCTAATCTAAACTGCAACCTGCGAACAACTGTGTCTTTTCTAAAGATCAACCACTCGGTTAATATCATCCGCAAGTCTTTAACTTGTGGACGGCCATCTAAGCCAATCATATTGATATTAACTCTATAACTTTTTTCTAAATCTGTACTAGCAAACAAATGTTGCATCAGTTGCTCTACATCAACACGATTAGAGCGCGGTGTGATCAACAAACGTGTGGGGTTTTCGTGATCTGACTCGTCTCGTAAATCACTGACCATAGGTAACTTTTTGGCTTGCATTTGTGCAGCAATTTGTTCAAGAATTTTGCCACCAGATGCTTGATGTGGCAGCGCCGTGATAATAATATCGCCACTGTCCTCTGTATACACTGCTCGCATCCTGATTGAACCACGGCCAGTTTCATAAATCTTAGTAATGTCGGCCTTTGCGGTAATAATTTCGGCGTCTGTGGGGTAATCGGGTCCTTTTACAAATTCTAGTAATTCGTGTAATTCGGCTTTGCTGTTATCTAATAAATGGGCGCAAGCACTGGCGACTTCACGTACATTATGGGGTGGAATATCGGTCGCCATACCCACAGCAATGCCAGTGATACCATTCAATAAAATATGTGGCAAGCGGGCCGGTAACACTTTTGGCTCGTCTAACGTACCATCAAAATTTGGCTGCCAATCAACCGTACCTTGTCCTAACTCAGTGAGTAACACTTCACTGAATTTGGATAGACGAGATTCGGTATAACGCATTGCAGCGAAAGATTTAGGATCATCTGGCGCCCCCCAATTACCTTGTCCATCAACTAATGGATAACGATAAGAAAACGGCTGCGCCATCAACACCATAGCTTCATAACAGGCTGAGTCGCCGTGGGGGTGAAATTTACCGAGTACGTCTCCGACGGTTCGTGCCGACTTTTTATACTTAGCTCCGTTATTCAGACCCAGCTCAGACATGGCATAAACAATACGTCTTTGCACCGGTTTCAAACCATCACCAATATGCGGTAATGCTCTGTCCATAATGACGTACATGGAATAATTTAAGTAGGACTCTTCAGTGAATCGATGCATCGTTAACTGTTCGATGCCATCTTTATTGATAATGGTTTCTTGACTCATGTTTGACTGCTTATACCACTTATTCTTGTTTTAGATTGCAGGTTAAAGTGAATAATGCCTAAAAACGGTATTATTCTGTTTTATAGATTACCCTATAATTGCCACTGATTACATCACCTAAGTTTATCTTTGCGTAATCAGAATAAAGCTAATGTTTGCCATAAGTATTAGTCAAATGCTTTAATAAGGTCAATCATCTCCCACAAGGACTGAACAAGATGTTTCTTCGCGTTTGTAGATTTTCACTATTAGCATTGATTTATTTACCTCTTTGGGCAATGGCGCAAGGAGACGTTCAGTTAATTACCACTAATGAAGTTATCAGGTTATCCCCTCAATTCAAGGTATTTCGAGAAGCGGGTCATCCTCTTGGGATATTGGACATCAAACAAAAACTGGCTGAGTTTGTTTGGCCAGCCGGTGACAATCCTCACTATGGATTTTACGATAAAGGAATTTGGCTACATACGACTATTAGTAATGATACCGAGAATAAGCAATGGGTAATTGATGTTGCTTATACTCAGCTAGAAAAGGTAGATATCTTCGTATTGCTAGGAGATGAGGTTCTAGCTAAAACAAGTCAGGGTAAAACCCGTTACAACCCTAAGTATCGTTTTCCAACATTGAAACTAGATATGCCATATGCACAAACACTCGATTTGTATGTGCGCTTAGAGGGCCAACACTCAGCGTTAATCGCTCCAGTTGATATCCAAACTAACGCTCGCCACGAACAAATTAATTTTTATGACAATCTTATTTGGGGTCTATTCTACGGTGGGCTTATCATGTTGGCCCTATACAACCTTATGTTGTACCTGAGATTAAGGGACAATAGTTTACTGGCATACATTGGTTTTATTAGTTCCACTCTAATTTGGCAGTTTGTTTGGGGGGGGCATTTACACTTATTGATGCCCAATTCCATCTCTGCGTGGGCCAGTCATCATACCGATTTTATCTCTATAATCCCTGGTATTTTTGCTGGGTTATTTACTATTTCTTTTTTAGAAATGTCTAAATCAGCGCCAAATTCGTTGGTTTATACTAAAGCTTGTATAGGCGTGTTAGCAGTCTTGGGCCTGTTGACATCATTTCATGTATTGCCCCCAGCTTGGCTGGGTAGCTTAATTTATTTAACAATTATAATGGCCATTGCAACATACACCTATGCTGGTTTTGAAAGTTATAGCCATCAGTTTCATGCAGCTCGTAATTTTATTTTTGCATGGAGTCTATTTGCTGTTTTTACACTTATCGGTATATTGAGTTTGGCATCTATTTTGCCTGCTAATTTCTTTACAACTTATTGTTTTCCATTCGCTATTTTCATTGAGGCAGGTTTATTCTCGCTAGCCATTATCGACAAAACCCAAAACCAGTTAGAACAAGAAGTAGAGCAAACTACAGTTGACTTAAGAAATAATATTAAACTAGTTGAAGAACAAAATGTGCGTCTAGATATTGCTCGTAAAAATGCGGTTGAATCGAGTAACGTTAAGTCACAGTTTTTAGCCAATATGAGTCATGAAATCCGCACTCCTCTAAACGCCATATTAGGCTTCAGCAGAGAGTTACACTCAGACTCGTTACCCCCAGAAAAACAAGAGCAGATCAGTATTATTAACGCTGCGGCTGATAACTTGCTAAGCATTGTTAATGATGTACTGGATTTTTCTAAAATTGAAGCGGGTAAATTAGAAATCAACAACCACCCTTTTTCACTAAACGAAATATTAGAAGATATGGTGAGTGTCATGGCCAAGTCCGCTTACCTAAAAAAATTGGAGTTCGTATACGACTTAGAGCCTTTGCCTGAAAAACTGATTGGTGACAGTTATCGAATTAAACAGGTGTTAAATAACCTTATAGGTAATGCACTCAAATTTACTGACCATGGTTTTGTCAGTCTTACAGCCTCTGGAAAAGAGCAAGAGCATGGCATGTATGAAATGGTTCTAAAAGTTGAAGATTCTGGTATCGGTATTAGCCGTGATGACCAAAGAAAACTTTTTGCTGCTTTTTCACAAGTTGACGACGCTATGAACCGCTCATACCAAGGCACAGGTTTAGGCCTGGTAATCTGTCAAGAATTAGTCAAGCTAATGTGCGGTGAACTCACTCTACAATCTACACCTAATTCCGGCAGTATCTTTACCGTGACAATCAGAGTCAACCTGCTTAATAATCATCTTTTACTCAGTCCAAGCAGCGAATGGTTAAATAAAAAAATTATTTATTTTGACCCTTTTCCACAGTCTCGGTATTGTGGAGTCAAAATGCTTACATACCTTGGTGCAAGCGTTACTGGCGTTGAATCATTAGCTTACCTAAGAGAATTGAAACAACATTATGATGTCGTGTTTGTTTGTGTACCAAACAACAAAGAAAATATATTCCCCAGCATTTTAGAAGCTACGCGTCATCTAGATATTGATAATGCTGTATTGTTACATTCAAATAACGAATCATTATCAAACCGTAGCGATCTTTCCCAATACTTTTCACATCAAATGCACCTGCCATTGACCCTTGGTAAACTGACCAGCTTATTGGATGCCCCGGAAGAAAGTCCCATAGACAAATTACAACAGCGCTTAGCCTCATTACCTAGTGCAAAAGTATTAGCGGTTGATGATATGGAAATCAATTTACGGCTACTCACTACTTGGCTAAAAAATACTAATTTACAACTTACATTGGCTCTTAGTGGAGCAGATGCAGTTTCACTATGCAAAGATAATGAGTTTGATTTGATCCTCATGGATGTGCAGATGCCACACATGGACGGATTAGAAGCCACCAAGCAGATCCGTCAAACAGACTTAAATTTAGGCACACCGATTATTGCTGTCACTGCTCATGCATTCAAAGAAGAGCAAGATAAATTACTCGCTTCTGGAATGGATGATTACTTACCTAAGCCAATTAATTTATCGGACTTAATAGACTTGATCAAACGCTGGTGTTTAATAGCGGAACCGACTAATAAAGCACAACCCAGTTTTGACTGGTCACTGGCATTAAAACGCGCTCATCAAAATGAGGGGGCAGCTAAAGACATTTTGCAACAATTTGTGCAGCAATTACCGCAGTGGGTAGAGTCTATAGAACAAGCTAACCAACACGAAGATTATGAAGAAATGCAGGCAAAGGTACATCAATTACATGGTGCATGTTGTTATACAGGTGTACCAGCGATGCTGACACTATGCAGTGATATGGAAAGCGCATTAAAACTCAAGCAAATAGAGCTCGCGAAATTGAGAGTCAGCAGGTTAAAGAGTGAATCTCTTGATTTGTTATTGGCAGTAGAACAGGCGAAAATAATTTAATTGCAGCATCAATCGTTAGTTATCCTGAGTATATTAACTTGAAAGTGTTAATACTCGTTGCTGACATTGTCGCAATAAATCAACAAATTCCTGCTCTGGGCGATCCAATTCAGAGCTAGCAACAAAAATGTCATAACCTAAACGAGCTCTTAACTTTGCCATACGGTTAGCAAACATGGCTTGAATACCTTTGTACTCTATTCCATTACTATCTTTAAAATAATCGTGTTCTAACATATCGTCACTATGACAACTGCCAGTGGCACAGTCTTTAGAGACAGGCATATCATGAAATAATAATGGACGTTGTTCCATCAAAATATTAGTCATTAACCGTGGGGATACGTTCTGCAAAAAGACTGAATAGTCTTTAATCTTAATTGCCACCATCTCCAGCGATTGGTAATCTGCGCCATGAGAGACTCTAGGTACATCAACTCTCTGAATATTACTCCAATCAAGTTGCCATTGACCATGTCGATGCTTGTAAAGAATAGATTCTCTAGAGAGCAAAAAGCTAAACTGTGGCTCTCTATATTTAACCCAAGCAATGAGCAATGCCACAAGTGACGCACTGGTCAAAAATATTCCAATTAAGTACAGCGATTTAGGTAGCACTGAGAATGCAATACTGGCTAAACATAAGCCAATTAGACCAATCAATACGCTAACAATCACATTACGTTTAGCATGACTTCTGATTTCAATTATCTTTTGCATTGGATCCAGCCCATTCACGCTATTCACCCCAAAAGCCAAAGATAAATAACACAAGTGAATATTGCCCATATCATCAAGGCTCTTATCCGTTTGCACTTTATACAATCAGTATGCCACCAGCTAATTTGAGATTTTTTCATGGATTTCATCTTATCACTCAAGCACCAATTTCTATGTTTTGATCCTACCTTGCAAATAAGATATCAAGCAACATAAGTATGTTCATTTATCTCATGGCAGATTTTCTAAGACTAATCATACCGCTGTATACGTTAGATACTCTGTGCCGGTCTATTTAATCTAGATACAACTAAAGGCGTGAATACCAATGATAAAATCACCGAAAAACCTACTCCACCCGCTAAGACTACGGCTAGTGGTGGCCAAAATGAGCCATCACTAAATAACAATATGGGAAGAAATCCACCTACAGTGGTGAAGGTAGTAGACAATATATGTCGGCTACAGCTCATAGTTTCTTCAACTATTTGACTAATATCCCCAGCTTTTGCTTTTGGATTGGCATTAATCGCCGCGATAACCACAATGGAGCCATTGATAGCCACACCAATAAGCCCTGCGCAGCCTAACAAAGGGTTAAACCCGAGAGGCAGACCAGATATCCACAGACTCAGCATGCCTAAGCCTACGGATAAAACCGCAACAGAACCAATCACTAAAGCGAGTCGCAAACTACGAAACGATAGTATCAAGGTGGTGATCATCAACACTAATAAAACAGGCGCATATGTTGCCAACTGCCCTACTGCCTCTTGTTGTTCGTCAGCATCACCGGCCATTTTAAAGTGATAGCCTTTGGGCATACTAAAATTCATGTCCTTTAATCTTTTTAATAACCGCTCACTAGCATCTATGGCTGTGGCGCCCGGCAGTAAAAATGCCTCAACATTATTCACTCGCTCACCGTTTTGCCTACTTATACCAGCAACCATAGGCTTTAGTGAAAAATCACCTAAGGCAGAGACTGGCATCGACACACCTTGGCTAATGAGTTTTTCGCTCAATAAAGGTAGACTCTGAATTTGTGCAAGTTCCCCCCTGAAATCGTCTCCCACTCTAATTCTTATGGGTATTTCTTCAGTACCTTCCAAAACAGAACCGCCTACTTTACCGTCCAAGGCATATTGTAATTGTTGAGAAATATCAACCAATGACAATCCTGCCATTTGACTCGCATCTTGGGTTGCTTCAAGCACCCACTCGGGTTCACCAAAAGTAACAGAAGCAATAGATTGAGAGATGCCAGGTACTTGTGACATTGCCAACCTAACTTGATCACCCAATGAATTTAAAATATTGATATCTGGCCCAAATATTTTTATCCCTACTGGGGCCGATACTGGCGGTCCTTGACCAAATGCTCTCACCACAATTTTACTCTGCGGATAGGCTTGATCTAACTCGGTTTGCAATTGACCTATTAGTTCTTTGGCATCAGACACACTATTGGCTTTCACGACTGCATTTGCATAGTGTGATGAATTATCTTTGTTCATTATTTGGTTATAATACACAGCTGGAAATGACCCACCCACCAACCAACTTAGTTGCGTCACTTTTGGCTTTTTACGGATCAGTTCATCAACACTTTTAACCACTTTTTGTGTTTCATTAATGGCCGTTCCCTCTGGCATCCATAAGTAAATTTGGAATTGGTCTCTGTCAGCGCTAGGAAAAAACACATTACCTAGCTGCCCAGCTAATATAAACCCAGAAACTGAAAAAGCAATACAAGCCAAAACACCTAGCAAAGGTCTTTTAAGTGATTTTTCTAGTGCGGCTCTGTAACCAAGGCTGATAGAAGGTACTTGGATACCAATAGAATACCAAGCAGACAACTTTTGTGACTTTCTGGGCAAAAAACGCGCAGCAAGTGCCGCTATAATCGTGAGTGAAATAAACAATGAGCCAATTAGCGCCATCACCACACTAATGGCGATAGATCCGATAAAATCACCAATATTACCTGGCAACAAAAATATTGGCATAAAACCTAAAATCGTGGTCGAGGTGGATGCTAATAAAGGGACAAATAAATGTTGGATACTCTGGATTAACGCGTCGATGCGGCTGATATCAGAGTTGACTAATTTACTTCTAATTTCATCGGTAATAACAATAGCGTTATCAATCAGTAAACCGATAGCGATGATGATACCAAAAATTGACATTTGATGAATTTGTTCATCAAAAAAGGTTAATGAAAAAATCGCAAAAGCCGCACACAATGGAAGTGATAAACCCACTATCCATGACGCCTTTATACCCATAAAGATGAACACCACTGCCATAACCACTAAACTACCGAGTAGTAAGTTTATGGTCAGCTCAGACAAACGTGCATCAGTATAAATATTCTGCTCAAACACAACATTTGCCTTAACAGTGGCACCATATTGACGATTAAACTTATCAACAATCGCCTTAGCATTAATTGTCCAAGTATCCACTCGTAAGGTAGTTTGCATCCGTGATGCAACAAATATGACCTGCCGTCCATCAACTAAACCGATGTCGTTAACCGGTAAACGTGCCACCTTTTCTACTGTTGCTATATCGCCTAAACGTAAATAGCCACCTTGTTCCGTTGCACGTAATGGTAAATCTCTGATGGTGGACACACTGTCTAATTCTTGTGCCACCTGAATTCGCATATTTTGTTCAGCCGAATACAGCACCCCGGCAGGCGTTTTGGGGTCTGCAGCGGCAATAAGATCACTCGCTTGGCTTATACTCAAGCCTGAACTTATTAGTTGTGATGGGTCAATAGTGACTTGGATTTCTTCGTCAAGATCACCGTAAACCCTGACCAATTCAGTACCAGGCACATTGCGCAGTTGGTCAGATAAATGCTCTGCCATACGGCTAATGATAGGCAAAGGCGTGGCATAACCTGGTGCAGTTTGCAGACTCAATAGCAACGTAAAAGCAGTGGCTCCTCTGCGTTCGTCAAGAAAAGGGTCACCTGCTCCTTGAGGAAATTTAAGTTTCGCGTTGTTGAGCCCATCGCGGATTTTTGAAAAAATTTGATCATTGCTGCTGTTATCCACCCATGCCTGTAATTCAACACTAACAATAGATGTACCAGAGCGTGACGTAGATGTTATTTCCTTAACTTCATATAGTTGTCTAAGCTCATCTTCAATCACATCTGTGACTAACGCTTCAACTCGCTCTGCTGATGCACCTGCATAAGGAGTAATAACCAATACAAAACGAGTATCGATTCTGGGATCTTCTAAACGGGGAATGTTATTGATTGCAGACAAGCCTGCTACCAGCAGCACCATGATGCTTAAAACTAGCAGGTGACCGTTACGGAAAAACACGCTATACCAAGGGTATTGATGCTGATTGTCTGGTTCTAATTCTGGTGTTTGCTGTGACATTACAATGTACCTGACAAGACATTAGACAATGTTTGAGTACTATCACCAATAATCACTTTTTGCCCAGGAACTAAGCGGTGAACGCCTTCTATCACTACTAATACTTCCTCTTTCAGGGCACCGCGTACAAAAGCCTTGCTGTCATCTGCATGCACAACTTCAACTAACTTAACCAAGAGTTGTTTTTCGCCATCAATCTGTTCAACAGTAAACAAACTCCATAACCCCCTAACACTGCTAACTAAGGCCTTGCGTGGCACCCAAAAGCCTTGGGCCTTGATGTCACTACTGATATCAATATGCAACAAGTCACCGGGTAAAATTGACAAGTGTTGCTTGGTCAAACTGACGATGATATCAACAGTACGAGTATCTAATCTGCGCTGCTGAGCAATAGATTTAATTTTACCCATTATCTGCTTGGTTTGGGTTGAGAGGGTCATCACCTGGTCTAAGGTAAACTTATTCACATCATCAGCTGATAGGGCAAATCTTACCTCCAATTGACCGTTTTGCTGTAAATCAAACAATGCTTGCCCAGCAACAACCACAGTACCTTTATCCACTAAGCGGTTAACAACACTACCGTCAAAAGGTGCTAGCAACGTGGTTTTCCCTATTTCAACTAGTAATGTTTGCTGACGAGCTAAAATTTCATCAACAAAAGCTTTGGCCGCATTCACTGACTCTCTTGATTCATCCAATCGCTGAACTGACTCAAGTTTTTTATCTACCAGTTCAACCACTCGTTTAAGTGAGAGTTCCATCAAATTAGCTTCAGATTTGGCGCGATTTAACATGGCAGATAATTCACTCATTTGCGCTTTAAGCCTTTGACCGTCTAGTTTAGCAAGTATCTGTCCTGCGACGACACTTTGTCCTTCATCCACCAATATATCCACCACAGCACCAGATAAATCAAAACCTAAAGCTGCCGTTTGTGGGGCTTCTGCACGCCCAACAATTAAACGTTTTTGCTTATACTGCCCATGCCATTCAATAGGCATAACATTCACTAACAGTTTTTTAGCCTCAGTGGGCGTTTGCTCACTTTGACCATTGCCAGATGCTGTCATTAATAAAACCAAAGCGGTCAGCGCGATAAAAGGGACCAGCCAAATTAAATATTTTTTATAGCTTGGCTGTGGTGGCAACTGATTAACATTTGTCATAGAGTTCTCAGAGAGTTTGAAAGAAATCACAATAAATTAAATACTAGACTGTCTAGTTTGATATATAGTAATGTCTATTGAAAACGTTGCAAACACTTTTTTAGATCAGAAGAGGATTATCGTTGTCAAATACACAGACCATCAAGGCTGGAAGGCCTAAAAGTACTGAAAAACGTCAGCAAATATTAATTTCAGCAGGCGAGTTATTTTTAACCAGTGGTTTTAATGGCTGCTCGATGGAAATGGTAGCCAAACAATCAGGCGTGTCTAAACAGACTGTCTACTCGCACTTCAGTAATAAAGAAGCATTATTTTTAGCGGTGATTGAGGATAAGTGTGCCGAGTATCAACTAGATGATAGACACCTTGAAGTGGCAGACTATAGCTTGCCTCAGGTACTGCGTGAAAGGGGTTTGCAGATAATAAAGTTACTCCATGACGACCAAGTGATTGCTATTTACCGTGTCATAATAGGGGAGGTAAATAGTAACCCCAGAGTTGCCAAATTATTTTATCAAGCTGGTCCACAACATAATTTGGAATATTTGGCTAAGTGTTTTTTATCGTTTGCTAAACAACCTATCACTGAAAAGTTTGCTCATAAATGTGCTGTGACTTTTTCAAGCCTGCTACATAGCGAATTTCACATAAAAAGTATTTTGGGGTTAGATTTTGCACTATCTGATTCAGAACAAGTAGCTCAAGTAGAATTTGCCATTCAACAGATTGAAAAATTACTTGAATCTAAGAGCTAACAGATAGCAAAATTATTATGACTCGCACTGTGATAATACTGTAAATTGATTTCTCTGTTGTGTGTTGTGGCTCGCATAATTCACCTAGAAAAAGATCTCCTTTATTAAAAATACCCCATACAATTATTACCAGCCCATAACTCACCATGCAAGCTGTGGACTGATATTGGTATTGTGTGAGTACAATTTACTGTGCATTAGAAAGATACTGATAGACTTGTAAAGCTTCGCGTTGCTCTGAAAATGACACTAAATCAACTCCATTACATTCCACACCATTAAATGCGGTTAACTTTTTCAACACGGCTTGAGAGCTGCTGGCGATTAAACCTACTTTGTGTCTGACACTGCGCTTGAGCATCTTGACATCATCTTTAACTACGGCTTCGCAGAAATTTTTATATCCTAAGTCGCCGGCATATTTTACCTTTTCGGGTGAACCCAATTTTGCACTGGCATTGAGTGCAAAAATAACCATTGATATTGCAGATAGTGCGATCAGTTTTTTCATCAGTATTCTCCAGTTAGTTAATCATCACGGTAATAAACCGCTCACCATTTATGACTGATCGACAAGTAAACTTCTGTAATTTTATTGTATATAACTAGTAAAAGTGATGTAAAACAGTGAGTTAAGATTATGTAACAGTTATAACCAATTGAAAAATATAGCTTTTTAAAAATGACATATTCCAAAAATAACGTTAAAAATGGATAAAAATAATAATCAATCTAAAGAAGAGCAAATGAACGCCAAAAACAGCGGTGTAATCTGTGTTTGTTAAACGTTGTTAACAGTTTTTAAGCTATAAATTTTTTTGAAGCCATATAAAAGTACCATTATGTCTGAATACAACAGCATCAAAAATATTACGCCAGAGTCAAGTTTAGACTTTTAGGACTCAATTTATTGCTTAGAACGGTTATTTCAGCAGCAGTGAATATAGATAGTAAAGCCCTATACCGTTTTTTAATGGTATGAGAAAAAGCAAAACAAGACGCAAAGTAATCTAAGTATTATAATCCCCAGAAATTCTATACGAACAATATTCATGACTGACCACTATCAACTGTTACCCGAATGGACTCAACAAGAGGCTATGATGCTTGTTTGGCCAGATAAAAAGACTGATTGGCAACCTTGGTTAGAGAGTGTGCAACACGTTTATCTAAATATTATTGAATCGCTTAACCAAGCGAATACTAACGTGGTGTTGTTAGTGCGTAGTGACGAGATTAAAAATTGTTTGAGTCGATTAAAAAAATCCAGCAGAGTATTGATCGTAAGCGCACAATACAATGATACATGGATAAGAGACTACGGATTTTTAAGCTGTGCTAATAAATCAGATTTACGCCCTATTGAATTTATATTTAATGGATGGGGACAAAAGTTTGAAGCCATTAAAGACAATAAAATAAATCAGGATGTTCTGAGTCAACTTTGTCAGCAGCCAATCAAATCAATTGATCTAGTGGTTGAAGGTGGCGCATTGGAGATTGATCAATATGGCACACTGTTATCTACCGAGCTTTGCCTGTCTAATCCTAAACGTAATGGTCATAAACCTATTATTTCTTACCAGCAAGACTTTGAAAGAACCTTAGGTGCTAAACACAGCATTATTTTACGAAACGGGCATTTAGAGGGTGATGATACTGATGGGCATATTGATACCTTAGTACGTTTTACTCCAGATAATGGTCTGGTTATCCAGAGCGCATTTAACCGTCCTCACGACAGTCATTTTGAAGGGTTGGCCGCCTTAATTAAAGAATGTCAGCAAATTCTGCCCACACATAAAATTTTTGAATTGCCATTACCGCACATTATTAATTCACAAGGTGACAGACTTCCGGCTTCTTATGCCAACTTCTTAATTTCTAACCAACATATCTTGTGTCCCATTTACCAACAAACAGAAGATGATTTAGCTATGCAAGTTATGCAAAATGCCTACCCTGAATTTACTATTGTACCGATAAATTGCCTGCCCTTAGTTCAGCAATTTGGTAGCTTGCATTGTATTAGTATGCAAATACCTTGTGGCATACTTAAACCTGAAGTGTTGCAATGTTTTGCCGATGGAGTCTGTGTATATGAATAAGAGCAGTTTAAAAATCGGTTTAGTACAACAAGCCGTTACCAGTAATGATAAAGATGTGAACTGGGCAAAGAGTGCTGAACAAGTGAGTACTTTGGCTGCACAAGGTTGTGAGCTGGTTATGTTGCAAGAATTACACAGTACATTGTATTTTTGTCAGCAAGAAAACACCGATTTTTTTGACTTGGCAGAGCCCATACCTGGCGCTGCCACTGATTACTTTGCTGCTCTTGCAGCTAAATTAAACATCGTGCTTATTACCTCATTATTTGAAAAGCGAGGTTCAGGTTTGTATCATAATACTGCTGTGGTGTTTGACCGCCAACAAGGTTTAGTCGGCAAATATCGCAAAATGCACATCCCCGATGACCCCGGTTTTTATGAGAAGTTTTACTTTACTCCTGGCGACTTAGGCTTTGAACCGATTCAAACCAGTGTGGGAAAACTCGGTGTGCTGGTATGTTGGGATCAATGGTATCCAGAGGCGGCAAGGTTAATGGCGATGGCTGGGGCCGATATACTGTTTTATCCCACTGCGATAGGCTGGGATAAAAACGACACAGCAGCAGAACAGAGCCGTCAACACGATGCTTGGAGAACCATACAGCGCTCTCATGCCATAGCTAATTCGTTACCCGTAGTGGTAGCAAACCGCACAGGTTTTGAAGCATCTCCAGTGGCGGGCGATCCCGGCATTCAGTTTTGGGGACAAAGTTTTATCGCTGGCCCACAAGGCGAAATGTTGGCTCAAGCCAGCAGCGATAAAGAAGAAAACTTAATAGTCGACATCGACCTAAACCGCACAGAACATATCAAACGCATCTGGCCGTATTTTAGAGACCGTAGAATCGATGCCTATGATGATCTAACCAAAAGGTGGCGAGATGAATAGTTGATGTCAAACGCCATTAATAATGGCGTCTGATTACCGATTTAAACATCCCAGTACGCTGGGAATTTGTCAAGAAGTCAGGTGTAAATCCATCACATAGCAGTGACAAGTCGTTTACCCCTGACGCCCACAAAATATTGACATCTATGCAGCCTAATTTGTATCCCTAAAATTAAGCTTTTGCACTTGGACGGCTGCTTACTGCGTTATACCAACGTCTTAGATTAGTTTGTTCATCAGTCAGTTTAATGTTCACAACTCGGGCAAAATCGACTGCACACATAGCAGTAATATCAGCGATAGTGAATCGGTCAGTGGCAATAAATTCAGACTCAGATAAACGTTTTTCTAGTACTTTTAGGTAATCTGCTGCGTTTTTACCAGCCACTTCACCGTATTCTTTGACGGGTGTCATACGATCTTTAAAATATCCGGTTGTGTGTTGAAAACACATACCTACCTGACCAAAAAAGTATAATTCAACCTGACGGTGCCACATATCAATGCTCGCTTTTTCTAGGGCGTTTTCCCCCAACAGGTTGATGTCTGGATACAGCTGTTCAAAATACAAACATATCGATGCGCCTTCACTGATGCAGGTGCCATCGTCTAGCTCTAGGATTGGTATCTTACCCATCGGATTTTTCTGGCGCATTTGTGGTGATATATTTTCACCGTTTTGCAAGTCAACTTGCACATATTCCATAGGGATATTTTTTTCAGCTAAAAAAATGCGCACCCGTCTTGGCGAGGGTGCTGTCTTAGTGTCATATATTTTCATAGTGGTGCTTCTTTGATATTGATTGCCACTAAAAGCGACGCTCGAAGTGAATAATCATTAATTTAGCCAGTAACGCTTGCGATACTTTTCATATGTGGTGTTTGTTTGAAATATTTCGGTCCTTGATTAACACCCCTCAACAGAAATATGTTTTGTTTAGATTCAGTCTTGGCCTAACTTATCGCTGTGGATGCTAAAGATAGGTAGAAAATAGAAAAAGTAGGTTTATCCACAGAGACAATAATATACCGTAATTAACGGTTGGTTTAAAATAGGCTCTTCAACTGAGGCAATTACCTAACCTCAAAGCTGGTATAATCTGCCCCAACATTAAACAATATTTATGAATTAAGAATATTTATGCCAAATGAAAAAAACGTTTTAGGCCAACCGTTAAAACTTTGCTGTGGAAATACTGGTTTTACCCGTGAAGGTTTTTGCTATGTGCCTTCAAGCGATCATGGAAATCACAGTGTGTGTGCAGTTGTTACTGAAGCGTTTCTAGTGTTCTCAAAATCAAGAGGTAACGATTTATCTACTCCCATGCCACAATATGAATTTGCAGGATTAAAAGCAGGAGATAAGTGGTGTTTGTGCGCTGCCCGTTGGCAAGAAGCATTTAATGCCAACTGCGCACCTAAAGTAGTGCTATCGGCAACCAACCAAGCATGTTTAGCCGTGATTAAATTAGAAGATTTAAATGCTTGCAGCATCCCCGAATAAATCAAGACTTAGCTATCCTGAGACTTTATCCATTTTTGAACAGCTTGCTGGCTGTTCGACTGGATTTGTTGATGATTCTGGCTAACCCACCACTTTTCCATAATACGCACATTTTTTTGGTTAGATTTATAAAATAAATCCACCACGTCCCCCACAAATGGGATTAAGCCCAACAGAAAATCGATACCGATATTTTTTAGCATCGCGATCCTTAAAGCCCGCGGCACCGATATGCTTTTCGCCATAGCAACAATGCTCAAAGAGACAGCAGTCATTATCAGATCCCCTATCACCGGGATAAGGCCAATTAAAAAGTCTAATCCCAAGCGAACACCTATGAAGGGTATGCGCACCTTATTGTCGGTCAAATTGGCCAACTTTTGTGCCTGCAAAAGCGCTTTGGGTGCCTGAACGGTTTCAGTCATTTCTTTTCATAGTTGTTATGCTTGGTTAATCACTTGCAAAATTTGCCCACAAAACCAAGCCATATAAGTGCCCACTGTATAACCAAATACAGCTAACATTACGGCTACAGGTGCCAGTGAAGGATGAAAAGCAGAGGCGACAATAGGCGCTGAAGCCGCCCCGCCCACATTCGCTTGGCTGCCTACTGCCATATAAAACAAAGGCGCTTTAATTAGCTTGGCAACAAGCAACATAAGCGAAGCATGGATTAACATCCAAATTGCACCAATCACAAAAAATAGAGGCTGATCTGCAATCATCGTTATATCCATCTTCATACCTATGGTCGCAATTAATATATATAAAAAAGCTGAGCCAATTTTTGAAGCGCCTGCTCCTTCTAGCTGACGCACTTTGGTGAAAGACAGCACCACACCAACCGTACTCGCAAAAACAATCATCCAGAAAAATTTACTATGGAAACTAAACTTCTGTGACTCAGGGAAGTTTTCAACAAAATATGGTGCAATAGTATCAGCAAACATATGCGCAAAACCTGTTACTCCTAGTCCCACCGCTACAATCAACATAATGTCAGTTAGGCTTGGAATGCGCGAATGTTCAGCCTCAAAACTCTTAACCTTTGCTTTAAGCTCATCAATTGCTGAGGTATCAGCACCCGTTTTAGCATCAATGGATTTTGCGTTTGCCGCCATAATTAACAGCACAGCCATCCATAAATTTGCCACTATGATGTCAACCGTTACCATGGCTGAGAACATCTGGTCACCTGCACCATAAATTTCTTTCATAGCCACTTGATTAGCACTACCACCAATCCAACTTCCTGCAACCGTCGTCATGCCTCGCCACACTGCATTGGGACCATCGACACCTAACAACTCTGGGAAAAAAGTAGCCACCAACATTAGAGCAATTGGGCCGCCAATCACGATGCCCAAAGTACCAGTAAAAAACAAAATAATCGCTTTGCTGCCTAACTTAGCTATGGCTTTTAAATCGACACTAATAGTCAATAATACTAAACAGGCAGGCAGCAGATAACGAGAAGCCACATAATAAAGCTGAGAGTTTTCGCCATCAATCAAGCCAAAGGTATTTAACAGCGAAGGTAAGAAATAACAAAGTAAAACTGACGGCACAAACATATAAAATTTGCGCCAAAAAGGAGCTTGGCTGTTGGCGGTATAAAATACTAAACCCAGTAAAATCGCCAAGATACCCATAACAGTAGCATCGTTGGTAAAAAATGGGGTGTGGCTCAAAGCTTGATCAGTTAGGTTGTGTGTAGACATGGAAATTCCCGTTCTGCATCCGTCTTATTCACCCATAACTGGGTTTGCGCGGCTTTTCTGATTATTATCTAATAATACCCATCAGATTATGTAATTCTAGCGACGTGAGCAACATAAGAATGTAAATATTATGTTAACACACGCCGCTGAACAGGTCTTGTTTGGCAATAATGCAGTATAAATCAAATTATTTACTTCTCGGCCCCTTTAGCTTTTGCCAGTTCATTGCGAAGTGCAGTGCTCTGTGAAGTTTTTGCCCAGCCCTGTAAGTGAGACTCAAGTAACTTCGTAAGGACTTGAATATGTGCTTCATCTGCATTTAGTGCCGCAATATATTCATAACGTTCACCGCCGGCTTCAAGAAAATAGTCACGATTCTCTTCGCCAATTTCCTCAATCGTTTCTAAACAATCTGCAGCAAATCCTGGACAAACGATTTGTACAGATTTTACGCCTTGCTCTGGAAATGCCTTAAGTGAATAATCAGTATATGGTTTTAACCATTCTTCTCGACCAAAACGTGATTGAAAACTAGTGAAGTGTTCATTATCCTTAAGGCCTAATTCTTCTGCAATTAGCCTAGAAGTTTTATGGCATTCACAGTGATAGGGGTCACCATTTAATAAATAACGTTTAGGAATGCCGTGATAGCTAAAGATCAACTTATCGGCTCGACCATGTTGCTCCCAGTGAACTTTAATTTTATCTGCCACCGCTTTTATATAATCTGAGTTGTCATGGTAATGCGTGACAAATCGCAGTTCAGGTATCCAACGTCTTTTACTGAAACTCTGGGCAATTGCATCAAAAGTAGAGCCGGTTGTTGAGGCGCAGTATTGTGGGTACAGCGGCAATACCAATAACTTTCTTACCCCCTGCTGTAACATTTTGTCGACCACAGAATCTACGGAAGGTGAACCATAGCGCATGGCAAATTCTACCACTATATTATCGCCATACTGTTGTTTCAGGTTTTCTCGCAATGCATTGGCTTGATCTTGAGTGTGATACATAAGCGGTGAGCCTCGATCAGTCCACACAGTCTCATAAGCTTTAGCTGAACGTTTAGGTCGAATATTCAAAATCACCAGATTTAAAATCATCCACCATAGTAGTCTTGGCACTTCCACCACTCTGGGGTCAGATAAAAATTCTTTTAAATAACGTTTTAATTCAGCTTTTTTAGGCGCATCGGGTGTGCCCAAATTTGTGACTAACACACCCACTTTATCATTTTGGCTGTGGGTAAAAGTTGGACTACCTTGGTATTTCATGAATAACTCTTAATGACATTAAATAGGGAAAAACGAGTGCTTGACATAATAACATTAGAACACGCAAAAAGGTTTTTTTTGGACGAGTCGCTCAAAAAATCCATGTATGAGTTAGTTCACCGTAAATGATGCTCTGGGAAGCTCGCGTCTACAATATGCCTCTCCCAATATCTTCGATGATACATCTGTCACTTCACCGCAGTGCTAATCAGCGAGTATTGAAGCCAAATATAAGCCCACTGTTCGCATTTATTAAAAACAGTATTATTAAGAACAAGTTAATCCACCGTTATGTAAAGTAGAACGCACCGAAGGATTATTAATAGATAAGCCACTCGTCACAGAACCCAACAAAATAGTAAAGATACTGAAGGTATTATCATTCTTACAGTCATAACTTAAATGTAGAAACGGCATGACAAATAGAGTTTTCTAAAACAACTGCAATATTGCTAACAGATCCTTTTACAGCCAGCCTTTAGCTTATAAATATTTTTGGTTAACTGAAACAGTCAAAAATACTCATACAGTAGATTAAACTTAAGAGTCTTTCCTGTCATTTATCGTTAATATCTGGCGCTGTAATTGAGATATCTGTAGGGATATTTCTTTAAGGCTTGGTTCACCTTCTTCTTCTAAAGCTTCGGCTCGTGCATTAGCATTTTCTTGCTCCATGACATTCACTACTATGCCAATGACCATATTTAGAAATGCAAAAGCGGTAAAAAAGATAAAGCTCAGATAAAATATCCAACTCAACGGAAACACTTCCATGGTTTCATACATCACATCGGTCCAATCTTCGAAAGTCATCACTCTGAAAAGTGTCAGCAAGGAGATAATAATATTTCCCCATAGATCAGGATTAATGGTTGCGAATAAGGTGCTACCAACAGCAGCATAAATGTAGAAGATGATAAACATCAGTAACATAACATAGCCAAGTTGTGGCATAGCTTTGATTAACGACACCAATAAGATTCTGAGTTCAGGGATGATAGAAATCATTCTCAGCACTCTAAATACCCTGACTAATCTTGCAACCAAGGCCAACTCAGTATTATCTGCGGGGATCAAACTAATGATGACGATCAAAGTATCAAAGATATTCCAGAAACTTCTGAAAAAATCTCGCTTACGATGCTCAGCCATAAATCGGATAGTAATTTCAGTCAGGAAAAAAGCGCTGATAAACCAATCAAGAAACTTGGCAATACTGTAAATGTTTTCTGACATTTCATAGGTTTTAGCCCCCACCAATAATGCTGAAAAGATAATGACAGTCACCACAAACATTTCGAATAATTTGTTTGAGCGAATTTGAATAAATTTGTCTTGTAGGGTCGAAGCTTTCATATTGGGACGTGGGTCTCTCAAGTTGCATAATCGGGGATAGACTAGTGTTTTAATAGAGGGTGTCAACAATTAAGCTTTGGCTGTCAATCAATTATCAACAACCAAAAAAATTGTTATTTAGCTTAGGATTTTATTTCGAGGTTAGCGGTTTCTTCCTAAACTATCGTGACTTGTGACCCAGTCACCTGCCAATACCGCGGCGCTAAGGGACAATTCACCAGCCAATACAGTGGCCCCGATAATTTCTGCAAGCTTTTTCACTTTGCCTTTACCAAAACACCCCATTAGCTGTAAACATTCCTTTTGTGTGGGTAATGCAGTACCACCGCCATAAGTAGCGACAATAAGTGATGGAATAGTCATAGCTAAATAATAATTACCCTCACTGTCCACATCGACAAAGCTTATGGCCGCAGAAGACTCGGCTACGTTGGCGGCGTCTTGCCCACAAGCAATAAATATGGCGGCGATGGCATTGGGTGAATGCGCTCCGTTATTCACTGAGCCCGCCATCATGCTGCCAACATTAGATATTTGGCGCATCTTAAATAACATATCTGCCGAGACTCCCAAATTTTCTCTTAAAAGTTGGTTGCTTATTGTGACTTCTGCAATCACTCTTTTACCTCTAGAATGCAAGGTATTCAGTTGTGAATGTTTTTTATCTGTGTCCATTGCACCTGACAAAGTGTATCGCTGTAAACCTGGATACGGATAGTTGGCTTTTATCCATTCGCAAGCTGCAAAACAGGCTTTGCTCACCATATTCTGACCAGCTGCATCACCAGTAGTGAAATTAAACCTTAGATAACGCATCCGCGCAGCAGCGTATTGCTCAATGTTTCGAAGTTGCCCAACTTGGGTAGTTGTTTCAGCTTGCGACTTAATTTTGGCAAAGTTATCTTCAATCCATTCGCCCATTTGACGAGCTTGTCTGGCGTCTTCAAATATAAAAACAGGGGCCCGCTGCATGGCATCATCTACTACTGTGACTTTAGCGCCACCTGCTGCAGTAATAACTCGCATACCTCTGTTATAACTAGCGACTAATGTGCCTTCCGTAGTCGCCAAAGGCACATAAAACGCACCATTAGCGTGTTCACCATCAACCAGTATGGGGCCAGCAAGGCCGATAGGTACTTGAGCCACTCCAACAAAATTTTCTATGTTACCGGCTGTTTCCTCGGGTTTAACTGAATAATAACCAATATGTTTCACAGACATTTCAGATTGCTGGTTAACAAAATCACGACGTTGCATAGCCAATGACTCGGTATAATTGTTATTCTTATCTCGGGGAACCGACGGATATTGCTTATTATTATTAGACATAGGTTATCGCTTATTTTTCTTTTGTTGTCTGGGCATTATTTGTAGTGAAACAAAAATAAAAAAGGGCGGCAAAAGCCACCCTCTAAATCTGATTACATAATCTTAGCTGACTTTCGCAGGCATTAGACCACGGTTAATGTCTACCAAATCTTGCTCGGTTAGATTTCCCGACGCACGTTTCAAATCCAATATCGCACTGATAAAATCATAACGAGCACTGGCTAGTCGCTGCCTAGCATCAAATTGGTTTCTGGTGCTGTTTAGCACATCCACAATCGTTCTAGTTCCTACATCAAAACCCGCTTCTGTTGCTTTTAATGCACTGTCCGCTGAAACAACAGCTTGTTGTAAGGCACGAATAGTTGATGTTGCAGCAATAACATCATTATAAGCGGAGCGCACTGAACGAACTGTGGAACGGTACGCCAGTTCTAAATCTTCACTGGCAGCCACAAATCGATATCTAGCTTGAGCAGTCCGGGCGGTGACTGCACCACCAGAATATATAGGGACACTTAAAGTCAAGCCTATTGAATTATTGTCTCTGGCTGGAAAATCACTGTTACCATTTATCTCAGTATCGTTTCTACCATAACTGCCACTCAACGAAAGGGTCGGGTAATGCCCTGCTTTGGCTGATGCTATGTCGTCTTTTGCGATGTCTTTTGAAAAATTTCTGACCATAAGATCAAGATTCTTTTCTTCCGCGATCTTTAACCAATTATCAACACCTTCAGGAGAAGGGCGCGAAGCGCTGAAATTTTCGGTATTCAGTACCGAAATGTTGCTAAGATATTTACCTGTAATCTCACGCATCTGCTCCAAACGTAATTCGACCACATTTTCAGTAATAATTTCTTGGGCAACAGTATTATCAAAATTAGCTTGAGCCTCATGCACATCAGTAATGGCAGTTAAGCCAACATTAAAACGCTGTTTAGTTTGTTCTAATTGTCGTTCAATAGCGCGTTTTTCAGCTTGCACAAAAATAAGGCTATCTTTGGCTCGCAATATTGCTAAATAAGCGTCAGTAGTTCTGATAATTAAATCTTGTTTAGACAACGCATAATTTGTGTCGCTCTGATGCGCCACTTTCTCTGCACGAGATAATGCGACCCAATTTTGTCTATCGTAAATCGACAAATTCAGATTTAAACCTAAACCTATATTCTTCGAGTCATTTTCAATTATACCAACTGCAGGTTGCCCATTTAAATCAGTTTGGAAGTTAAATTGTTCTTGTGTGCTGTCTGAATAACTAATAGAGCCAGAAACTTGAGGCAATAAACTTGCTCGGCTAATTGATATACCTTCAAAAGCCACATCTCTATTAGCTTTAGCGCGGTTGGTAGTTGGGTCTTTCTCAACTGCCATTTGATAAACTTGATACAGATCATCTGCAAACACAGACGTAGAGAGCCCCATGCTGATCCCTATGTAGATCATCGACGACAAAAATGTTTTTTTCATTGGTAGTCCTATGTGTTTCTTTATCCGATCTTAGCCATGTTCTCAATGGAAGGTACGCATTAGCAAATTAAATTTTATGTATGGGTAAAGTCTAAGCAAATCATGTGTTAAGTAACAACCCTTTGTAGTAACACCCAGGCTTCAAGTGTAACAGAATATTATAAATTAACAGAGTGTAGGCGAAGAGCATATGAAACCTCGCTATGCTAATCTTAATTTTTAAGCGTTTGCGTATGGTCTATATAACTCAGATATAAGTAATCAAGATAACTTATGTGTAAGTACTCAAATAATCGGAGAATAGTTTGCCAAAAGATCAACAAAAAATTCAACAGTTTTCAGGTAAGGATGTACAAATATTAAGTAAGGAAACCCTGTATCAAGGCTTCTTTAAAATGGTTAAATACGCTTTCAAGCATAAATTATTTCAAGGCGGATGGAGTGATGTAGTTGTACGAGAAGTTTTTGAACGAGGCCACGCTATCGCTGTTTTGCCATACGATCCTGTGTTAGATGAATTTGTAATGATTGAGCAAGTGCGTATTGGTGCAATACCCACCTCCTCTTCACCTTGGTTACTGGAAGTGGTTGCAGGGATCATTGATGAAGACGAAACACCTGAAGACGTCTGTTACCGAGAAGCGAAGGAAGAAGCGGGCCTTGATTTAAAGAAGTTGCATAAGGCTTTGAGCTATTTATCTAGTCCAGGTGGCACAACTGAACGCTTACATATTTTCATAGGCTTGGTAGATGCCAGCGATGCTAAAGGTGTACATGGTTTAGAATATGAAAGTGAAGATATTTTAGTGCACAGAGTGCCCGCCGCTACAGCATTTGATTGGATCAACACAGGTAAAATTGATAATGCTGCTGCGCTGATTGCTTTACAATGGTTTGCTATGAATAAACAACAAGTATTGGAAAATTGGTCACATGACTAAAGAGATAGGTCGTAAATATGTTCCCAAGTTAGCCAACATGCATCAGGTGTGTGAGGTTAACTATGGACGTTTATTAAGATTGCTTCCTGACTGCGATACAGAAGATTTAGAGTATCAGTTTCGAGTGAATGCTAGTTTGTTGTACACCATTAAAATTATAGACTGTAGCCGCTATACCAGCACCTTAGAAATGTCACAAAAAAGCCAAACGGGGTATGCATTTTTACGTCCAGTGGTACAGGTGAGGCTATATCACGATGCAAAAATGGCAGAAGTGCTTAGCGCTCAGAATATCGGGTCTCTGAAGCCAAGCTACCAATACCCCAATACCAAGATGTATCAGAAAAACGAAAAAGAAATGGTCAATTTATTTTTAGCCGAATGGGTGCAGTTTTGTTTAACTCAAAGCAACCAACTGCATGCTTCTCAAACCTAATTCATTGCCAAAATGAAAATCATACAAATTTCAGATTGCCATTTATTTGCAGATAATCAAAAGGTTGGTTACAACAACATCAACCCTTTTCAAAGCCTGAAACACATACTGGCTGAAGTTAAAACACAGCAGCCAGACGTGTTGTTAATAACGGGAGACATCAGTGGTGATGGCTCTGGGCAAAGCTACCAACATTTTTCTGGTTTAATCCATGAAACAAAAATTGATTGTCAAATTGGCATTATTCCAGGCAACCATGACAACCAAGCACAACTAAAGGCAAATGTTTTTGAAAAATATCTGTGGTTGAACAATCCACGAATAGTTTTACCTAACCAATGGCATATTCATTTATTAGACACCCAATACCAACAATCAATTGGTCGAATATCAGTGGATAGCTTGACCTCTTTAGCTGAATATTTAAGCCAACACACACACGATTATCACTTATTGGCAACTCATCACCACGCTGTTCCCTGTGGGGGCTGGATGGACAAACATGAATGGAAAAATAGGCGCGTTTTTAATACTATTGTCGCAAAAAATCCGTCAATAAAGGGGGTGGTTTACGGGCATATCCATATGGCGATTGAACAGCAGATAGACCAGTGTTTATATATGGCTTGTCCCTCTACTTGTTGGCAGTTTGCCAACCAAGAAACGTTTGCTACGAACGATTTAATGCCAGGGTATAGAGTGATTAACCTGCTGAAAAATGGTCAAATAAACACCTTCACTGTTCGAATAAAAGAGCCCATTTAACTGTGCAATATGTTGTTATTTATCTTCATGGATTTCTAAGTTCTCCGCAATCTCAAAAGGCGGTGCAATTCCTTAAGTATGTCAGGGCTCACCATCCTGATCTAACCATAGAAATACCACAGCTTGCTAATTATCCTAATGATGCGCTGGCTATTATCGAACAGCTCGTCGCGGAACATAAAGGTAAAAAACTGCGGTTTATTGGTAGCTCTTTAGGGGGGTTTTTATCCACATTTATGGTGGAAAAATATTCAGGTAAAGCCGTATTGATTAACCCTGCAGTGCGCCCTTTTGAATTGTTAGTCGATTTTTTGGGTGAACATATTAATCCCAATACCCAACAACCCTTCTTACTAGAAAAGAAACATATTGATGAACTTCGTCAGTTGGATACACCAACGTTGAACTCAAAATCTGATTATTGGGTATTATTACAAACTGCGGATGAAACCTTGGACTATCGTCAGGCCGAAACCAAATACCAAGATTATAAATTAAATATAGAACAAGGTGGGGATCATAGTTTTCAAGATTTTCAGAGATTCTTACCAGATATTTTTAGGTTTCTACTGCAAGACTAATTGAAGCTTGGTATAACATGTTGCCTATGGCACAAATATTAGGTTGTAGGTATAACACCACAACCAACATTCGCATAATAAGAGCTCTGATTAAAAACTATGTCAAACGAATACAACGCAGACGCTATTGAAGTATTGAACGGCCTAGAGCCAGTTCAACGCCGCCCCGGTATGTACACCGATACCACGCGACCCAATCATTTAAGCCAAGAAGTCATTGATAACAGTGTTGACGAGGCCTTAGGTGGTCATGCTACCTCTATTCGAGTGGTATTACACTCAGACCAATCCATAGAAGTCACGGATGACGGTCGAGGAATGCCTGTAGACATTCACCCTGAAGAAGGTATTTCAGGGGTTGAGTTGATCATGACTAAATTGCACGCTGGCGGTAAGTTTTCGAATAAAAGTTATCAGTTTTCTGGTGGTTTACATGGCGTCGGCATTTCTGTGGTCAATGCCTTATCTAAACGGGTGGAAGTTAATATTCGTCGTGATGGCAACGTCCATCAAATTGCCTTTGAAAACGGCGACAAGGTTCAAGAGTTAGAGATTATTGATACCTGTGGTAAACGCAACACAGGCACCAAAGTTCATTTTTGGCCTGACCCAAAATACTTTGATTCTAGCAAGTTTTCTGTCACTAAGCTTTTACATGTGTTGCGTGCTAAAGCAGTGTTATGTCCGGGCTTAAGGATTCGATTTGATGATAAAGTCAACAATGAAACTACCGAGTGGTACTTTGAAGATGGTTTACGTGACTATTTATATCAATCAGTAAAAGAATATGTGACTTTGCCACAAGATAGCCCCTTCACAGGCGCAATTTCAGGAAACACTGAAGCTGCAGATTGGGCAGTTATGTGGTTACCAGAAGGTGGTGAAATGATCACTGAGAGTTATGTGAATCTTATCCCCACGGCCCAAGGCGGAACCCACGTTAATGGTTTACGCCAAGGATTGTTGGAGTCAATGCGTGAGTTTTGTGAATTTAGAAACCTAATGCCACGCGGAGTCAAACTCACACCAGAAGATATTTGGGAACGATGTAGTTATGTCTTATCCACCAAAATGCAAGATCCACAATTTGCAGGTCAAATAAAAGAACGCTTATCTTCGCGCCAAGCCGCAGCTTTTGTATCTGGAGTGGTTAAAGATGCTTTTAGTCTATGGCTCAACCAACATACTGATGTCGCTGAGTTGTTGGCCGATATGTGCATCAATAACGCACAAACCCGTTTACGTCAAAGTAAAAAAGTCGCGCGCAAAAAAGTCACTCAAGGCCCTGCTTTACCTGGAAAACTCACTGATTGTTCGACGCAAGATACCAGTCGCTCAGAATTATTTTTAGTAGAAGGAGATTCTGCTGGAGGCTCTGCAAAGCAAGCAAGGGACCGTGAATTTCAAGCTATCATGCCACTGCGAGGGAAAATCCTTAACAGTTGGGAAGTAGACTCGTCTCAGGTATTAGCTTCACAAGAAATTCATGATATTTCCGTAGCCTTGGGGATTGACCCTGACTCAGAGGATTTAAGTGGCCTTCGGTATGACAAAATTTGTATTTTGGCAGATGCTGACTCCGATGGTTTACATATTGCCACATTACTTTGTGCACTATTTGTTAAACATTTTAGAACTCTGGTGAATACCGGTCACGTTTATGTGGCTATGCCTCCACTGTTCAGAATTGATATAGGTAAAGAAGTATATTACGCCTTAGACGAAGGTGAAAAAGAAGGTATTCTAGACCGCATCGTCGCTGAGAAAAAACGTGGCAAAGTGAATGTGCAGCGTTTCAAAGGCTTGGGTGAAATGAATCCTTTGCAATTGCGCGAAACTACCATGGATCCGAACACCCGTAGGTTAGTGCAACTGATGGTAGACGATGCAGACCAAATGTTAGAAATGATGGATATGCTGCTATCCAAAAAACGTGCACCAGACCGAAAAGAGTGGCTTGAATCCAAAGGCAATATGGCGATTGTTTAGATATTTGTTTTTAGTCAATATACACATCAATTATCAGGCTTAAAGGCACCTATTTTGGCTAAAACTTTTACATATATCAGTTTTTTACTGCTGCTGATAATCATCGTTATTGCTGGTCTTTTTATAACCGTAATCGAACCTAACCCTGCAGTTGTTTCTAATAGTGGTGAACAGGTCAACCAAGCAGAATCAGTGAAAAAACTGATGACGCAACTCAGTGATAGTATTAAAAATAGAACGAACAGACAAAATATCGATATTACTCAAGATCAACTCAATAGCTTACTGGGTTTTGCACAGCGCGCTCATGGAAAAATTAAAGGCCAGGTTTTTATCAATTCACACGCAACCAGAATTTTGGCTAGCTACCAGCTGCCAAAAAATCCTGTTGGTCAATATCTGAATATTGATATTTTATTGTTACCAGGACTTGGTATTAAAGTTGGTCATGTGAAATTTGGATTTATAAATATTCCTGGTAATTTAGCTTTGGGGACCCTTGTCTACTTAGCTAATTGGTATACCAACAGTGATATCGCCAGTCAATTCGTTCAGCAAGTAGAGTCGGTCTCTATGAATGAGCAAAAGATGCAATTATCCATACTGCCACTGGATAAATTTCTCAGAAATTTAAACGATGTCAAACAAGGTGTGGGCGGCGGCAGTGATAAGGAAATGCGCCTTAGAACAGCGGTTTATTTGAAACATCTGTCTTTATTAAGCATAGGTAAAAGGTCAACACCACAATCTTTGGCTAACTATATTGGACCAATTTTTAGTTTGGCAAAAAAACGCTCCAATTACGACACTGCCCCTAAAGAAAACGAAGCCGCAATTTTCGCCCTAGCGATATATGCTGGGCATCATAGATTTGCTAATTTAGTGGGAGATGTTCAGCCAAAAAAGGGCAAGGTAGCCATGCCTATAGCCAAGCCTATTTTGAAATCCCGGACCGATCTTAATCAACATTTTATTCTCTCTGCTGCCTTGAAAATATTATCAGAACAGGGACTGAGTATCGCCATTGGTGAATTCAAAGAATTGATGGACAGAAGTGACGAGGGCAGTGGCTATAGTTTTGTGGATTTGGCGGCCGATTTTGCTGGCGTGGAGTTTGCTATTACTGCCACTAATCCGTCAAGTGCCGGTTCAGTTCAGTCTATATTAGCTGGTATTACTAACGAAAACGTCTTTTTCCCAAACATTGATGGGTTACCTGAAGGTTTAAGCAAAAGTGATTTCACCCGAATATTTACTGAAGTTGACAGTCATAAATACCTAGAAATGGTGCGAAGTATCAACCAAAGGATTGCTGAATTACCCATACATCAGTCACGCTAAAAGCTATAACTTTATAGCTAACGGGCAGTTTTCTGAAATTTATTTAACGTTTTCAGCATCAATTCTATTTTCATTACTAAGCTGGGCAATTGTTCTTTTAAAGAATCTTGGGTGGTTTTTTCTAAGGCCAGTACTTCATTCGCTAATTCTTCTACGTAGGGTTTGAATAATCGACTACTTATAATAAAACCAGCATCTTCGGCAAAAACTGCACTAAACTTGCCCTTACCATCATGTTGTAGACGGCTAATAACTTGGTCAGCATCGATAGATTTTCTATAAATAACTTGAACATTTTCACTGAGAGTTTGAATAATGGCCTGCATAGCTAAAGATTTGCTTAAGGTTGTCGATAAAATTTTGATGAGGGTGATTTTGCCCTTTTTTGTACTCTGCTACAAGTATTAAGGAACACTGTATGGATATTTCAGGAGCAAGTTCCTCGTTAGTCAGTTCGACGCTTGAAACAAAGTCTCTACAACTTGCTAAATCACAGCAAAAAATAGAGGGCCAAGCGACATTAGAACTATTAGAGGCAGCTGCATCACCTAAAACTTCGTCTTCTAATCCATCAATTGGGTCTAACATCAACACTTTTGTTTAATTAAGGATGAAGCTGTAAATCAAGTGGCGTTTTGCCGGGCTGGCCACCTATTTCTCTCACGAGTTTAGGTACCAGGTAACCTGGCTGACGCTTTATTAATTCCCTCATCAGTTCTTTTGCTTTATTGTCAGGTAAGTCAAAATGTTCAGCTCCTTGTACCTTATCCAAAACATGTAAGTAGTAAGGCATCACGCCTATTTCGAACAATCCTTCATTTAAAGCAATTTGTTGGTCCGCAGTATCGTTTATACCTTTCAATAACACCGCCTGATTAAGTAATGTGACTCCTGCCTGTTTTAACTTTTGCATTGACACTGCAAGAGCATCGTCAATTTCATTGGCATGATTAACGTGCAACACCATCACAGGTTTTAAACGAGATTGCGAGAACCATGTAATTAACTCCGTTGTTATTCTAGAAGGGATAACCACAGGTAAACGTGTGTGAATACGTAATCGTTTAATATGTGGGATAGCCTCAATCTGTGCTGTTAACCAAGCTAAAAATTCATCCTTCGCCATCAGCGGATCGCCACCTGAGTATATGACTTCATCGATTTGTGGATTAGCTGAAATATAATCTAACGCTTGTTGCCACTGTTGTTTATTTAGATGGTTATCACTGTAGGGAAAGTGCCTTCTAAAACAATAACGGCAATTCACCGCACAGCCCCCTCTGACGAGCAGCAACAGACGATTGTGATACTTGTGCAATATACCGGACTGTTTATTGTTTTGCTCTTCTAATGGATCGGTGGAATAACCTGCTGCTGGATCAAATTCCTTGCGGCTAGTGAATACCTGCATAAACAATGGATCAAGTGGATCACCTTTTTTCATTTTGGCAGCAAAAGTACGTGGTACTCGCATTGGAAAAAGTTGCCGCGCCTTGATGTCATCTGTGAAGTCTTCTGCAGGTAATTCCAAATATTTGAGCAACAAAATAGGGTTAGAAAATGACATCGCCATTTCTTTTTGCCAGTTACTCTCTACAGTCATCAGTTTTTTAGGTATTATTTGTAACAATTACAGACTCAGCATAGTTATATTACGGGGACACATGGCGAATTTCAGCACAAATGAGTTTAAATCGGGCTTAAAGATAATGCTCGACGGCGAACCTTGCAACATTCTTGAAAATGAATTTGTTAAACCGGGTAAGGGGCAAGCCTTTAGTCGGGTTAAAATTCGTAAGCTTATATCAGGAAAAGTAATTGAGAAAACCTTTAAATCAGGGGATTCGGTAGAAGGTGCCGATGTTATGGATACTGACCTAGCCTATTTATACACAGATGGTGAGTTCTGGCACTTTATGAATAATGAAACATTTGAACAAATTGCCGCAGATGAAAAAGCGGTGGGTGAAAACGTTAAATGGTTAGTAGAAAACGATACTTGTACCATAACGCTATGGAACGGTGCTCCTATTGTTGTGCAACCAGCAAATTTTGTTGAACTAGAAATTACTGAAACCGATCCCGGCCTTAAAGGTGATACTGCAGGTACCGGTGGCAAACCAGCCACTTTATCTTCTGGCGCTGTTGTAAGAGTGCCTTTATTTGTGCAAAAAGGCGAAGTCGTTAGAGTGGATACTCGTAACGGTGAGTATGTGTCTAGAGCACAAAAATAGTTTATATATCAAAATAAAAAAGCCCACATTAGTGGGCTTTTTTATTATTTTAAATGGAATAATAATGCGATCAGAAAACTGGCGGCCTAGCGCTTCAATTAAAGTATTAAAAGAACGCGCCTTAGTTCTACAAAAAATCAGACTCTTTTTTGCACAGCGTGATGTGCTTGAAGTAGACACTCCCATATTAAGCTACGCTTCAGTGACAGATGAACATTTACATTCTTTCTCTACACAATTTAAGCATCCATTTTCACCGCAAACGAGTATCTTGTATCTACAAACTTCACCTGAATTTGCTATGAAAAGGCTCTTAAGTGCTGGTAGTGGACCGATATATCAAATCGGTAAGTCTTTTAGAAATGAAGAAGCTGGACGTTTCCATAATCCTGAATTTACCATGCTTGAGTGGTACAGGCCGGGCTTTAATCATTTGCAATTAATGACCGAAATTGATGAACTTATGCAGATGGTTTTAGATTGTGATGCGGCTGAACGTGTTACCTACCAGGATATATTCAAACAACACTTGGGTTGCTGCCCACTAACAGCGAGTCTGTCTGATATCAAAATCCTGGCTAACCAATACGGCTATGATGAACTTACCGCCAATGAAAACAACATAGACACATTACTTATGCTGTTGTTTAGTCAACACATAGAGCCCAAAATTGGGCAAGTACGCCCTTGTTTTGTAATGGACTTTCCCGCTAGCCAAGCTGCTTTAGCAAAAATAAGTCCCACTAACCCATTGGTAGCCGAACGCTTTGAGTTGTATTTTAAAGGTATAGAATTGGCAAATGGTTTTCATGAGCTGACCGATGGGCCAGAGCAACTGAGACGTTTTGAACAAGATAATGTTAAACGTCAAAATATGGGGCTAGATATCATGCCCATTGATAGCAATTTTATGGCGGCGATAAGATTTGGCCTACCAGCATGCTCGGGTGTGGCTCTAGGTGTTGATAGACTTTTAATGCTTGCATTGAGCTGCTCTAAGATTGACCAGGTCATCGCTTTTGAAAATAGTCGAGCATAGATTGAACATTATAGCTCGACACACTGTATTACTTACTTAAGAAGATGCATGCAAGAAAGTCATTGGTTTATAGACCATTAGGGTGCCATAACCTAATGCTGGATCAATAGAAAATTATCAATTTAAGGCCAATCAATAACCTATGTCTGATGTACAACTCCCCCTTCTGCAAACTGAGTGGCTCACCTTACAAAACCAATTCGATAGTTATGAGAAATGTTCTTTAGCTATCAAGCTCTTTAGTATATTAGTCTGCTGCATTCTGGTTTTTGCATTAAATGCAGGTGTATGGTCGTTGTTAGTCGTTGCTATCTTATGGCTACAAGACGGTATTTGGAAAACGTTCCAATCGAGAATAGGCAAACGCCTTGAAGTAGTCGAACAAGCAATTCAAGACAACCCACACCACGCTCCAGAGCTCTTATTACAAATGGGAATGCAGTTTAATCTTGCGTGGAGCCAATCAAGGCCTCAGGCCATTGGCTTGATTAGCGAATACATCAAACAATCACTTAAACCAACAGTAGCTTATCCTCACGTGCTTTTAATTGCTTTAGTCATTGGAGAGTTGTGTGTCAGCTAACCAGAAACACTACCTTATTGGTTATGGCAGCTTACTTAGCCATGATAGTCGCTCACGCCATTCAAATATTTTTTGCCCCAATATGCCTATTGTTGCACACGGATGGCAGCGAGAGTGGTTGGCAAGAGGTATGGCACACTTACAAACAGCTTTAGGCGTGTCGCAAGTTGAAACGGCTAGCTTGAACGCAGTGTTATTGCGCATTGAACAAATATCGCCTGAACTTCGTGACCGTGAGCAAGACTATCAATTCATAGAAGTCGACCCTGACAGCATAGTGGCCGCACAAGAGTCTGAGTTAGCACAGACTGAACTTGCCAACATTCGAGCTAACCCAGACACCTGTAAAATATTTATATGTGCCAATATGAATAAATTACCAGCCAACAGCCAATATCCTATCTATCAAACTTATATAGATACGTGTTTAGTGGGGTGTTTTGATATGGGTGTCGCCAATTTTGCCTCAGAGTTTATTCAAAACACACACTTTTGGGAGCATGGTTGGATAAACGACCGCCATGACTGCCTTTATGCTAGACCTGCAACAGTTACGCAACAGCAACATCAACAAATTGACCAGCTATTAGCACAACATCAAGTATTAGAGTATCGTCAAGAAACAAAACGTTAAATGTCAAAACGTCGTCCAAATTCAGATTGCGAATATTAAAAATAAAAGTTACAAATCTTATTGTTAAACAGTTAAACGCCTAGATTGATTAAGTACACTGGTGAGTGAAAAGTCAAAAACAGACAAGACTTCGTTATTTTTAATCAACAAAGGCCACAAATATGTACCACCAATATGGCAGGGGTTGCTTTAGAGACGGCCAAGCTTTTGTTGGCTGATGTTTGCGAACAAAACCTCACTGAAAGAGTATTAACTTTCACCTGTTGACAATGAAAAATCTATCAATCTACAGATAAAACTAAGTTTCATATGTAAAGGATTGGTAGATTTAACTCAAAGTAGGGTCGACACAAATTTCATTTGAATGACCTTCCAAAAATTATTAAACCGGGGGTAAAACAAGCACTTTTATCAAAATAACCTGCTCTACCGGTACGTCTGACCAGCCATATCTGGGGTCAAAATCGGTTTTCACTGCAGCCATTTTATCCAATACTTCATACCCTTCAACAACCGAGCCAAATGCGGTGTAACCCCAATTTCTTCCAGGGTTCAAGCTGTCGTTATTGCTCATGTTGAAGAAAAACTGGCGAGTGGCAGAGTGTGGGTCATCCTGTCTTGCCATGGTAATGTTGTACATCACATTTTTTAAGCCATTACCAGACTCATTGAATATTTTCCCAAACGATGGTTTTTCTAAAAAGTTGCTGTCATAGCCACCACCTTGCACAACAAAATCAGGCACAATACGATGAAAAATAGTGTCTTCATAGCTGCGCTTGTCGACATAACGCAAGAAATTATTAACGGTAATAGGCGCTCTGGAACGGTCTAACTCAACGATGATATCTCCCATACTGGTCACCATTTTGACGCGGGGGTAATAATTGTCGGGCTGAATATGTGAACCATCATCTTTAGCCTTTGCTAAGGTTAAGGATGAGGCGATGACGATATATGCGACAAAAATTATTTTTAACATTGTGATACTCCTAAAGCCTAACGTTTCGTAGCAGATAAAATACTAAATTTTTGATTGGTTGCAACTGTTGCTGCATTACCAAACAGTCTTTTTAGTTTATTTGGGTAATCTAAATGGCGATTACCCACCACAACCAACTGCCCACCATTTTGAAGCACTGACTTGGCATCTTTAAACATTTGCCAAGCAATATGATCCGTGATGGCATTTTGTTGGTGAAAAGGTGGGTTACACAGCACCATATCCGCTTCAGTAAATTTAGATTTTTTAGTGAAGTTATCCAGACAGTTGTTTACAATAAAATCACATTGATGCTCTTTTTCAGCCATGTTGACCAATACATTTTGTTTGGCAGAGGCAACGGCCATATATGACTCATCAACAAACACGACCTTAGTGTGTTTATTTTGATTGAGCATATACAACCCCAAGACACCATTACCACAACCCAAATCAACAACCGTTTTGTTATTCATATTTGCCAATTTGGATAAATGCTCGAGCATAAACCTTGCGCCAATATCCAACTGCTGACGCGCGAACACGTTAGCCAAATTACTGATTTTAAACCGAGGTTTGTCAGTAAACCAAATAGTTGGATAAGGACTAGAATCAGATTTTATTCCCGCAGGCTGACAAAAAACTAAACGTGCTTTTTTCTTTGCTAATGAAGTGGTAGTGCTACCTAAATATTTTTCGAACAAAGCTAAAGTAGATTTTTGTATTAAGTTGGCCTTACCTGCTGCTATTACTGTAGTTGAGGGTGAAACTCTGGCTTGTAAGTCAATTAACTGTTGCTCAAGTAAAGCGGTAGTTTTGGGGATTTTGAGTAGAACGACTTCTACTGGTGAGTCTATTTGTGTCACTGAATCATAAAATGAAACTGACTCAATAGGGATATTATTTTGACGCAAATTCACCAAACAAGATTGTTTAGCAACAAAAGAATCACTCACCCATATAGGTTTTGAATCGGCAAACCAGCACGCTAAGGCACCAAAATCATCGTTATAAATACTAACCGATTGATTCTTTATGTCTTGAAAATTTTGTTCTACATATTCAATTATATACTCATCTGCAGCATCCCATGCTTGCCAACTTGGATGTTGTAAGTCTTGTGGATACCTAACTAACTGCAAGTTTCTGTCTAAAAGCGTTAAACTGGTGTTCATTTTTGTCCAAATCTGATGGGTTATGCAACAGTCACTGTTTGAATCACAATATGATAACACGCCAATACAGCTGGACATGCCAGATGCAGACCTAAAATACTACCCTAATTTTTTTACTCCATCAGAAGCAAACATTCTGATGAGTTCACTGCAGCAGTCTTTAGACTGGCAGCAAGAACAAATCACTCTATACGGAAAAACCTTTAATATACCAAGATTACAAGCCTGGTATGGTGATAAAGATGCGAGCTATCAATATTCAAATTTGAACATGTGCCCTTTGCCATGGAGCCCAATATTACTTGAACTGAAAAAAAAGTGTGAAAACGTCAGCCATTGTTCGTTTAACTCTGTTTTAGCAAATTTATATCGCCACGGCCAAGATGGTATGGGTCGCCATGCAGATAACGAGCCTGAACTAGGGCACCAACCTGTGATCGCTTCATTAAGTTTTGGTGAAACACGCAATTTAGACTTTTATCACAACGGCACTAAAGATAAGGTTAGAATACCCTTGCACAACGGAAGTCTGTTAATAATGAGCGGCGATACTCAAACATATTGGCAACACAGCATGGCTAAAACCAATAAAGTACGCGCAGCGAGGATCAACCTCACATTCAGGCATATTCACAAAGCCGCGCATCCTTAGCACTAAATCATATAAATACCTACCTAAAAACCAAAAAAAATATACCGCTAACAGTCAATGAGTTATGCTCAAAGTCACATGCTTTGTCGAAAGTAATATGTGGCGTTGCCTTTTTAAAGCTAAAATTGATGCAATAAAAATAAAAGGAAATTTGAGCTAGGAAAATATATGAAAATTCAAAATAACATTGAAAAAAAGTTACTCAGTCACTTTGATCCACAACACCTTGAAGTCATAAATGAAAGTGCTATGCATAATGTACCAGCGGGGTCAGAGAGCCATTTCAAGGTAGTGATTGTGACCCCAATGTTTGGTGGGGAGCGCCTTATAAAACGCCATAGAGCAGTTAATGCAGTATTAAAAGAAGAGTTAGCAAACGACATTCACGCTTTAGCCTTACATACTTACACTCAAGAAGAGTGGCACAGTTTGTATGGTGCGTTTCCCACATCACCCAATTGTCTGGGAGGCGGTAAAAAAGAGCAGTAAAAAGGCGTCATAATGACGCCTTTAATTCACAGTAAGATAACGCTCATCAGCGCACAAGTAGCACGCTTAGATAATTAAAACTTATAATTAGCTTGGGCGTAAACAAATCTACCCTGGGCGTTATGTGTTCCTGAAACATAACCCGTCCATGAATGATAACTAAACGGTGGCTCTTCGTTAAACAGGTTGGTTATACCTAAAGTCAAAGTCGTATTTTCTATACCTGCATAATTTACCGTTGTATCAACCGTTACCATAGCTTCGATATCCGGCGCTATAGTTCCGTCTGAACGATTTCGTATAGCAGAGTCTTGCTCAAACGCACCAATATAGTTGATGGCAAAATTTGCACTCCAGTCTGCTTTTATCCATGAACCAGAGGTTGTCCAACGTATTTCAGGCTGTTCAAATCCCCCTTCTTGGGTATCGATGCGGCCGCCAGTTCGAATATCTTCATAATTCAATACGTAATTTAAGACGTAGTTGAATTTGAAGTCGCCCATGTCATTTGACATTTTGTAACCTAGATCAAGATCTAAACCAGATGTTTTAAGATCAAATAAGTTCTCAAAACGGTCATAAATACGAACAACTTGTCCTGGATCACCCGCAACACTTGAAGGTAAACGTTCAACAACCGCCGAATTGTTACCTTGAGTGGTAAATACATACTGAGTATCTTTACCAATGACGTTTTCAATGTCGTAATTGTAATAATCTAAAGAAAAATCAATATCTTCTGAGACTTCATAAATAACACCCAAGTTATAACTTTTAGACTCTTCAGGTCCTAAGTCAGGGTTACCAGCCAATATTGCCGTGTATTCAAATATTTCACAGGCTTGGTCAACATTACCTACTGCAGCACATCGAACAGAATCAACCAAGCTAGGTGATTCGTCAGTACTACCCAAACCGATTTGACTCAAAGAAGGCGCACGGAAAGCGGTACCAAACGAGCCTCGTATTGATAGTTCATCGGTAGGTGTCCAAATAAAGGCGACCTTAGGATCAGTAGTAGTACCAAAATCACTATAATCTTCGTGACGCACAGCTATCTGAACGTTGAGTGTTTCAGTCACAGGGATGGCTAGTTCAGCGAAGATAGAAGTATTATCACGCTCACCATTTGCTTGCGTTGCTTCCGTTCCAAAAACATCACCACGAAGGAACTGGTCATCTGGGTTATCACTAATGGTTTCTTCACGGTATTCAGCACCGACAGCCAGCATAAGTTCGCCTGCTGACATATCCATAATAGGACCAGATATTTTTCCGTCAAAAGACTTGCTGGTTGATTTACCATAACGAGTCGTTTGAGTTTCTATATAATCAAGGGCTTCTTGGCTATTAGAGGAAGGTTCAAAGGGGTTCCATAAACCACTATCAATGGCTTCTTGAGTTCGACGAGAGTTTGGAAAACCATTGACGCCGCGCTCAATCGAGTCACTTTTTATATAACTGTAAGCCGTTTCCCAATCCCATCCAGATAATTCGCCTTGAAAGCCAAAAACACTGCGATAATAATCTGAATCAACACGCTTTTCACGGTTTCCAATTTCAACCAAACGACGACGCATAGTCAAATCTTGTCCATGAAATATACTTGTCTCATCATTGGCAAAAGGATGATTAATGTTATCAGCGGACATAAATAACTCATTAAAGCTTGGACTAGCAGCTCCTCTAATGGTTGTTTTTGAATTTTGCCCGTTCAACTCTACAAACGCTCTAAGCGTATCGTTAATTTCAAAATTACCCATGTACATGAAACTTACGCGTTCAGATGCAGGTACAGTGGTACTCATTGGTGCATAATCGTAACGACATAAAGTGCCTACAATTTGATCAGCAGGACAAACATCATTACCAAATGTATCTGGTGTGCGAACAGTATTGTCTGAAGCAAGGGCTATTGTGCCTGGGTAACCTGATGAGCTTCTGCTGTCTGATACATAAGGGTCATTAGGTCTCAGAGCAGTTTGATTTGACGAACTAGTGTAAAATCTGTCGGCGTTAAGTATTTCTTCACGATCAAAGTAATCCAATACAAATGTATGGTTGGATTTTTCTGAGCTAGTACCGAACAAAAGGCTAGTGTTAGATTCTTTGCCGCCACCATCAGCTGTATCACCGATTTTTGTAGATACTTCTAAACCATCATAATCGTCTTTCAATATGATGTTAATAACACCAGCAATTGCGTCAGAACCATAGGTAGCTGATGCACCATCCTTCAATATATCAACTCGTTTAACAGCCGCTAATGGGATGTTATTGATATCAACGAAGGCCGTATCTATTTCATTTGCAAAAGGGGAAACAGAAATACGACGACCATTTACAAGGATAAGCGTTGAATCTGCGCCCAAACCTCGTAATGATACGCTTGAACCACCGTTACCGGTGCCATCACTACTGTTACCTTGAGTTGAAAAAGTACCTTGACCCGCCATTGGCAGCTTAGTAAATAAGCCGATTAGGTCAGTTACTCCCGTTTTAGTGATATCTTCTGCAGATAGAGAGGTAATCGGTGAAGGGCCTTCCATATCGGTTCTTTTAATATGTGAACCTGTAATTTGTATACGTTCAACTTTAGTGATGTCGTCTGACTGTGCTTGTACTGCCATACTGCTCGAAATGGCAGCGGCTAATAAGGTGAGTTTTATGGTGATTGGTTTCATTATTATTCCTTATAGTATTTTTATTTTAATAAGGAATTGAAGTACACTGTTTTTGCAGCTCAACTCCCTTTGGTCTTGCCATCAAACTACTATCGATAACAACTGTATATTACGTTACTAGAGACGCTAAATAAATCGTAACTAGCGATTAAAAATTTTGAGATTGTAACCAAATGTTGATTTCAAATAATAGACTGATTTAATACCTTTTGAGTATTTAGATTAAAACACACATTACTGACTTACACTCTTTCGGCTGCTTAGCCAACATGACGGAAGACAACGAATAAGAAAAATAAATATGCGCCAGTTTATAAACAATTTCAACCTAAGGTGGATTGATTCACTAAACGATTTTTTATGTAAGATGGTTAGTTGGTTTACTTTATTTATGGTTTTATTAACATTTCTAATTGTAGTACTCAGATATGGATTTAATCTTGGTTGGATAGCTATGCAAGAGTCGGTAATGTACCTGCATGGCATGGTATTTTTATTAGGTTCGGCCCACACTTTGCGGGTCAATGGCCATGTAAGAGTCGATATTTTTTATCGACGCTTCAATTCAAAAAAACAAGTAAAGGTAGACCTCTTTGGTAGCCTATTGTTATTAATGCCAGTGAATATTTTTATCTTCATGATTAGTTTCGATTACGTCATGCGTGCTTGGCGGGTCATGGAAACGTCTCAAGAGGCTGGGGGTATCCCTGGGGTATTTTTGTTAAAGAGCTTAATTTTATTATTTTCTTTTACTATGCTGCTTCAGGGAATAGCCGAGGTGATACGCAATATGGTGAAATTATCCCTAAATAAGCCATTATCAAAAGCTGAGAGTCAATAATGGAATATATCTCACTATTGATGTTTTTAGCGGTGTGTTTGGTGTTGTTATTAGGGTACCCCGTTGCCTATTCACTGGCAGGCACCGCACTCATTTTTGCGGGTGCAGGTGCTTTTTTCGGTGTATTCGACACATCCTTCTTACAAGCCGTACCCAGCCGCTTATTTGGCATTGTGTCTAACCAGACGTTAATTGCCGTACCACTATTTGTTTTTATGGGAGTGATGTTAGAGAAATCCCGCGTAGCTGAAGATTTGCTACTCGCCATGGAACAAGTACTAGGTAGGTTAAAATCAGGATTAGCTGTTTCTGTAGTGCTCGTTGGGATGTTGTTAGCTGCCAGTACAGGCATAGTCGGGGCCACTGTGGTCACTATGGGGCTACTTTCTCTGCCCACAATGCTTAAGAAAGGCTACTCACCATCTTTTGCATGCGGGGCAATATGCGCCACCGGCACATTGGGGCAAATCATTCCTCCCTCCATCGCTTTGGTTTTACTTGGCGATGTTTTGTCTAGTGCATTTGTGCAAGCGCAACTGAATATGGGTATATTTTCACCACAGTCCGTGTCAGTTGGTGACTTGTTTGTTGGGGCTTTAGTCCCAGGTTTTTTATTAGTAGGCATGTATCTTTTATATGTTTTAGTGTTTGCCAGTAGGCAGATAACCCCGTCGCTCGAACAAAGTTATCAAGCACCTATTTCTGTAAGTGCATTGTTTGCAGCGCTATTTCCACCATTGTTGTTAATTTTTATGGTGCTGGGTTCAATTTTGGCAGGTTTTGCTACCCCCACTGAAGCTGCAGGTGTCGGTGCAGCAGGCGCATTGGTCCTTGCAATGCTCAACAAACAACTTAATCTACAAAAACTGAAAGATGTGATGATGTCGACCACTAAAGTCACATCCATGGTTTTTTTAATTCTAATTGGCGCTTCCATTTTCTCATTAGTATTTCGTGGTTTTGGTGGTGAAGAATTAATACAAGAATTGTTTAACCGTTTGCCAGGAGGGGTATTTACTGCGGTTTTATTGGTAATGGTGGTGATATTTTTACTTGGCTTTATTTTAGATTTTATCGAAATTACTTTTGTAGTGGTGCCTTTAGTTGCTCCAGTATTATTGGCAATGGGAGTTGATCCTATTTGGCTTGGGATCATGATAGCCGTAAACTTACAGACTTCATTTCTCACCCCACCGTTTGGGTTTGCCTTATTTTATTTACGTGGTGTAGCGCCACCAGAAGTGAAAACCTCAGACATTTATCGAGGGGTCTTTCCCTTTATTCTTATTCAACTATTGTTGCTAGCTTGTTTGGCAATTTGGCCAAATCTGGTAACTTGGTTACCTTATTTGCTTTAATCTTATTTTGAGAATCGAACTATGAAATTACTTCAATTATTTATTTTAGTTATGCTTAGCATCTTGCTGATTTCTTGTGGCGACGGAGCCTCTACTGTCCCAACAGCTCAAGTCAAAGAGCAAAATTATGAATGGAAACTGGTGACATCTTGGCCAAAAAACTTTCCAGGGTTAGGTAAGGGGCCAGAAACCTTTGCTAAGTATGTTGAACGCATGTCTAAGGGCCGGCTTAAAATAAAAGTATTTGGTGCAGGTCAAATGGTGCCAGGATTTGAAGTATTTGATACTGTTTCTAGTGGTGCCGCCGAAATGGGCCATGCTGGCTCTTATTACTGGAAAGGTAAAGCTCCTGCTGCCCAAATATTCACTGCTATTCCTTTTGGTATGAATGCCACCGAAATGAATGCTTGGTTGCATTACGGAGGTGGTTTGGCTCTATGGAGAGAAGTATATGAACCCTTTAATTTAATTCCTTTTGCTGGCGGTAATACTGGCGTTCAAATGGCAGGTTGGTTTAAAAACGAAATTAACAGTGTTGAAGACCTCAAAGGTCTAAAAATGCGCATTCCTGGTTTAGGTGGCGAAGTACTTAAAAAACTTGGCGGCATTCCTGTCGCCTTGACTGGTGGTGAACTCTTTACTTCTCTGCAGTCTGGAGCAATCGACGCCACTGAGTGGGTTGGCCCTTATAACGACTTGGCTTTTGGTTTATACAAAGCGGCCAAATATTATTATCACTCTGGTTGGCATGAGCCCAGTGCCAACTTAGAGTTTATAGTTAACAAACAAGCATTCGAAGCACTTCCAGATGATTTACAAGCTATTATCGAGGTGGCAACGCGTGCCGTCAATCAAGATATGTGGGATGAATACACTGCTGCGAACAATGCAGCCATGCAGGCTCTAGTTGAGACACATAAGGTTGATATGCGTCCTCTTCCTGCTGATGTCATGTTAGCATTAAAAAACACTTCAGCTGAGGTGATCCAAGAACAGACAGATGCTGACCCAATGTTCAAAAAAGTATATGACTCTTATTCAGATTTTCAAATTAAGGTGATGAAATACCACCAAATATCAGAGTTTGAATATTATAAAAATCGTGAAGGCAATAACAAATAATTGAGAAATACAAAATGTAAAAAGCTGACTCTATTGAATTAATATTGGCTGTTTTGTATCTGCCTAACAGCACTTTTTAGGCGTCAGTACTTTAGCCGACTTTTACATCAATATTTTATTGACCTTGTTTTGATTATTGCTGAGGTAATAAATATCTAGGCTAGCGTTAAATAATAAAAAATTTAAACCATTGCATCTTTATTAGCTGTTCAGATGTGTTTAAGCGTTAACTAGCATTACAATGCGCTAAAATTTATAAGTAGGAACTTTATATGATTGTTAAGCCTAAAATTCGTGGCTTTATCTGTACTAATGCGCATCCAGTTGGATGTGCGACTAATGTTCAACAACAAATTGATTATGTTAAAGCTCAGGGAATGTTGCACAATGCGCCTAAAAACGTGTTAGTCATTGGTAGTTCTACTGGTTATGGTATGGCTTCAAGGATCACTGCCGCATTTGCTGGAGGTGCTAATACTTTGGGGGTATGTTTTGAAAAACCCCCAACAGAACGTAAAACAGGCACCGCAGGCTGGTACAACACTGCGGGATTTCATGCGAAGGCAGCTGCAGCTGGGCTGTATGCAAAAACCTTAAACGGTGATGCTTTTTCAAACGAGCTAAAACAGCAAGTCATCGACACTCTGAATGCCGATATGGGCAAAGTAGATTTGATTATCTACAGCCTAGCGTCACCACGAAGAACGGATCCTAAAACAGGTGAGGTATTCAAATCGACTTTAAAACCTGTAGGCCAAGCATACAAAACTAAAACTTATGATACTGATAAAAACGTCATTCATGAGATTGCGCTAGAGCCAGCCAACGAAGATGAAATTCAACAAACCATTAAAGTTATGGGTGGTGAAGACTGGGAATTGTGGTTGGATGCGTTAGGCGAAGCTGACTTATTAGCAGACAATTGCAAAACTACTGCTTACACCTACGTTGGTAAAGAACTGACTTGGCCGATTTATGGACAGGCAACTATTGGCAAAGCTAAAGAAGATTTAGATCGCGCTGCTGCTGCCATTGTGAAGACCCAAGCGAGTAAAAATGTACAGGCATATGTGTCGTCTTTAAAAGCTCTAGTCACGCAAGCAAGTTCAGCTATCCCAGTTATGCCCTTGTATATTTCACTTATATACAAAGTGATGAAAGAAGAAGGTACACACCAAGGTTGTATCGAACAAATTTACGACTTGTTTACTGATAAATTAACCCATGCTAAGCCAGAGGTTGATGAGTTGGGTCGCTTATATATGAATAACAAAGAAACCAACGATGCAACGCAGACAAAAATCAAAACTTTATGGGATCAAGTCACCCAAGAGAATTTTCACGAATTAAGTGATTATGCAGGTTATCACCATGAGTTTTTGAAATTGTTTGGTTTTGACTTAACTGATGTTGATTATGATGCTGACGTTGAAACCTTAATCGATTGGTAGAAAAGAAAGGCAAGGTCAAAATTTATTTAAAATAAAAACCGCTGCGTGGCGGTTTTTTTACTTTCGTAATTTAATTACCCCTGAAAGAGCCAAATCAGCACCAAACGAGTAAAAACCATAAAATAAATGTGTTTCTACAACAAATTGCGTGGAAGAAATACACAGGATAATGCTAAAATTAGCGGTTCAGTGTAAGTGAGCTTATAAGTATGTGTAAAATCTTCTTTAAACGAATAAATTTGAGGGGAGTTTAGACAATTCTACCTAGCTGCAAAAATTTACTTGTAGCTTATTAATCAATCATTAATTGACGATACTCATCACCACTAGGTTTTTGTTTACGGTTATAACGACAGCTGTAATGGAGAGTCTAATGGTGCTGTGTATTAATTAGAGTAGTGCTATTGCGTATGATAAAAATCAACAAAGGGTTAGACCTTCCTATTCAGGGAGCCCCACAACAAAGTATCCAAAATGGAAACTCTGTCACTAGAGTGGCCATTTTGGGTGAAGAATATATTGGCATGCGGCCAACAATGCATGTCCAAGAAGGAGATAAAGTGAAGAAGGGTCAAATTCTTTTTGAAGATAAAAAGAATCCTGGCGTCAAATTCACCGCTCCAGCTGCCGGTAATGTTGTTGAAGTCAACCGTGGAGCAAAACGTGTTTTGCAATCTGTTGTGATTCAGCTTGAAGGTGATGAAAGTGAAGTATTTGCTAAATATAGCAATACCGAACTAGGATCATTGGATGCGGTTAAGGTACAAGAAAACTTAGTGAATTCTGGCATGTGGACAGCTTTTAGGACCCGTCCTTATAGTAAGTCACCAGCACTTGATTCAAAGCCTAACTCGATTTTCGTTAGTGTGATGGACACCAATCCTTTGGCTGCCGATCCTCAGATAATCATTGCCCAGCGAAGCGAAGACTTTGCTAACGGTTTGCAGGTTATTAGCCGCTTAACCGATGGTAAGGTCTTTGTAAACAAAGCACCAGGCGCTGACATAGATACTGGCGATGCCACTGTTGAAGTGAATGAATTTTCTGGTGTTCACCCTGCAGGCCTAGTGGGTACTCACATTCATCACTTAGATGCGGTGGGCCAAAGAAAAAAAGTGTGGCATATAGGTTATCAAGACGTATTAGCGATTGGAAGTTTGTTCATAACAGGTGAGTTAGACAACCGAAAAGTTGTGTCCTTAGGTGGCCCAGAAGCCAAGAGTCCACGTTTAGTGCGCACATTATTGGGTGCTGATATTACTGAGCTTACTGCTGATGAAACGAATGCAGGCGATATTCGAATTTTGTCTGGATCTGTATTACTCGGTAATCACGCTCATGGCGTGCACGGTTATCTTGGCAGATTCCATAATCAAGTGTCTATTTTACGCGAAGGACGTGAAAAAGAATTATTTGGTTGGATAAAACCAGGTGTTAATCAACATTCAGTCACCCGCGCTTATCTTGGGCATTTAAGTCCTAAAAAATTATTTGGTATGACCACGACAACAAATGGGTCTGATCGTTCTATGGTACCAATCGGTAACTATGAACGTATTATGCCTTTAGATATTCTGCCTACTTTATTACTAAGAGACATGATTTCTGGCGATACAGACGGGGCACAAAGCTTGGGGTGCTTAGAGCTAGACGAAGAAGATTTGGCATTATGTACTTATGTTTGTCCTGGCAAATATAACTATGGGCCAATTCTGCGTGATTGTTTAGAGCAGATTGAGAAAGAGGGTTAAAAATGGGCTTAAAAGTATTTTTAGAAAAAATTGAACCTGATTTTGAAGCGGGTGGAAAATATGAAAAATGGTATGCCTTATATGAAGCTGCAGCGACCATTTTCTATACACCGGGTACGGTGACCAAATCGACTACTCATGTAAAAGACAGTATTGATTTGAAACGTATTATGATTTTTGTGTGGATGGCAACATTCCCAGCTATGTTTTATGGCATGTTTAATATTGGTCAACAAGCACAGATTGCCATCGTTACAGAAGGCGCATTGTGGGCTGATACAGCTACAGCGTTTTGGCAAGCAGGTCTATATGAAATGCTTGGTGGTCAACTCGATGCCAGTACTGGTTGGATTGGCTTGCTGTTATATGGGGCTTGTTTCTTTGTGCCCGTTTACGCCACTGTATTTGTCGTTGGTGGATTCTGGGAAGTGCTCTTTGCATCTGTGAGAAAACATGAAATCAACGAAGGATTTTTTGTTACATCAGTTTTATTCTCGCTTACTCTTCCAGCTACAATTCCCTTATGGCAGGCGGCCTTAGGTATTACCTTCGGTATCGTTATAGCCAAGGAAATATTTGGAGGAACAGGACGTAACTTCCTTAACCCGGCATTATCTGGACGTGCTTTTCTGTATTTTGCTTACCCTGCACAGATTTCAGGTGATGCTATTTGGACAGCTGCAGATGGGTACTCAGGCGCAACATGGCTAAGTCAAGCGGCTAATGGCTCAGTGACTGACTGGAGTCTTAATGCTGATTGGTTTAATGCATTCTTAGGAAATATTCCAGGCTCTATGGGCGAAGTGTCTGCGTTGGCAATTTTAATTGGCGGGCTGTTTATTATCTACATGCGAATAGCCTCATGGCGAATTGTGTTAGGTGTGGCTTTGGGCGTGTTGTTATTTTCAAGTTTATTAAACCTTATAGGAAGTGCAACAAATCCGATGTTTGCGATGCCTTGGTATTGGCATATGGTAATTGGAGGCATGGCCTTTGGTATGTTCTTTATGGCAACCGATCCTGTGTCAGCAGCATTTACTAACCAAGGTAAATGGGCTTACGGTATTTTGATTGGTTGTATGACGGTAATGATCCGCGTTCTAAATCCAGCTTTTCCAGAGGGAATTATGTTAGCAATATTATTCGCGAACTTGTGGGCACCTTTATTCGATTATTTTGTTGTTCAAGGCAATATAAAGCGGAGGATTGCACGTGTCGGCTAAAAAAGAAACGTTAGGTAAAACCGTAGGTGTTGTTGTTGCTGTATGTTTAGTTTGCTCAATTATTGTGTCCACTGCTTCAGTGGGTTTGCGTTCGCTGCAAGAAGCCAACGCAGCAATAGACAAACAATCTAATATTGTAGAAGCAGCGGGGTTAATTGATTTTGCTGCAGGTGATATTTCTGGAACGTTTGAAAAGTACATTGAAGAACGTTTCATTAACCTTGATACAGGCGAGTATGTGAATAAGCCTAAAGATGGCTACGACATGTATAAAGAAGCTAAAAACCCTCAGTTCTCAGTTGAAGTCGCTAACAGTAATGTAGGATTTAAACAGCGAGCCAGCATTGCTAATATTTATTTAGTAAAAAATGATGCAGGTGAAGTCACTCGATTAGTACTACCGGTTCATGGCAGTGGCTTGTGGGACTTAATGTATGGACTTTTAGCGATTGATGCTGATGGAAACACCGTACGCGAACTGATCTACTATCAACACAAGGAAACGCCAGGTTTGGGCGGTGAAATACAAAACCCTAGCTGGAAAGCCAAGTGGGACGGTAAAAAGTTGTTTGACGATGGAAAAGTAGCTATTGAAGTTAATAAAGGTGACAACTCAAACGACCAGTATGCGGTTGATGCTCTTTCAGGCGCTACGCTTACCAGTAACGGTGTGCAAAACACATTAACTTATTGGGCAGGCGAGAATGGCTTCGGGCCATATCTTAAAAACCAAACTTGGAAATCGTAAGGGATCCACACAATGGCTGAAATTAAAGAAATGAAACAGGTGTTGTTCGGACCCGTCCTGAACAATAACCCAATAGCATTGCAAGTGCTGGGCGTTTGCTCGGCCTTGGCAATCACGACTAAATTAGAAACAGCACTGGTTATGTCATTGGCATTAACCACAGTCTGTGCGTTTTCTAACTTTTTTATCTCACTCATCCGTAAACAAATACCTTCTAGTGTGCGGATTATTATTCAAATGACGATTATTGCTTCTTTGGTAATTGTAGTCGACCAAATACTCAAAGCTTACTCTTACGAGATATCAAAACAGCTTTCGGTCTTTGTTGGTTTGATTATCACAAACTGTATCGTAATGGGACGAGCAGAAGCCTATGCTATGAAGAGTCCACCTTTGATGTCTTTTCTCGATGGCCTTGGAAACGGTATAGGCTACTCCGTAGTGCTAATCATCATTGGAACTATCAAGGAATTATTCGGTTTTGGTACGTTATTAGGTTTTGAAATCTTACCTTTAATTCAAAATGGTGGCTGGTATCAAGGTAATGGTTTATTGATTTTACCTTTCAGTTCATTCTTTTTGATTGGTGGCCTAATCTGGGTAATCCGAACTATACGTCCAGCACAAGTCGAGCCAAAGGGATAATTCATGGAACATTATATTAGTATTTTTGTTAAATCTGTTTTCATTGAAAACATGGCTTTATCCTTATTTTTAGGTATGTGCACTTTTTTGGCAGTATCTAAAAAAGTGAAAACAGCCATGGGTTTAGGTTTAGCAGTAATTGTTGTTTTGGGTATTTCAGTGCCTGTTAACCAAGTTATATTTGTGAATATTTTAGCCCCAGGCGCACTTGTCTGGGCTGGTTTCCCAGAAGCAGATTTAAGCTTTTTGAGCTTTTTAACCTTTATAGGCGTAATAGCTGCATTAGTCCAAATATTGGAAATGACGTTGGATAAGTTTTTTCCTGCGTTGTATAACGCACTTGGGATTTTCTTACCCCTTATCACAGTAAATTGTGCCATTTTTGGTGGTGTTGCATTCGCGATACAACGTGAATATAACTTCAGTGAAAGCATTGTTTACGGTGTGGGCAGTGGGTTAGGTTGGGCGATAGCTATCACCTTACTCGCGGCAGTACGTGAAAAACTTAAATATGCAGACATGCCGGAAGGCATACGAGGTTTGGGCTCAGTATTTATGATTACTGGACTGATGGCACTTGGTTTCCAGTCATTCACCGGCATCGCACTGTAAACGGCACTTTGAGGAATAGTTAAATGAATCCGAATGAAATTTATCTTGGTGTAGGCATGTTCATCGCTATTGTTTTAGCGTTAGTGTTTATCATCATGTTTGCAAAATCTAAATTGGTGCCAGAAGGTGAAATCACCATTACCATCAACGGTGGTGCTGAAGCATCAATCACAGCTCAGCCTGGGGACAAGCTTTTAGGTGCCTTGGCGAATGCAGGTATATTTGTTTCTTCTGCATGTGGCGGTGGCGGCACTTGTGGTCAGTGTCGTGTTGATATTAAAGCCGGTGGCGGAGAGCTTTTACCCACTGAAGTGGATCATATTAGTAAAAAAGATGCTAAACAGGGATGTCGCTTGTCCTGTCAGGTGTCTATTAAAGAAAATATGGACATTGAACTAGAAGAAGAAATATTTGGTATCAAAAAGTGGGACTGCGAAGTAATCTCGAATGACAACAAAGCCACCTTTATTAAAGAACTTGTATTGAAGATACCTAATGGCGAAAGTGTGCCATTCAAGGCCGGAGGTTATATCCAAATCGAAGCGCCACCCCACCATGTTAAGTACAAAGACTTCGACATTCCTGAGGAGTATCGTGGTGATTGGGAGCGATTTGGATTCTTCAATATTGAATCTAAAGTCGAAGATGAGACTATCCGTGCCTATTCCATGGCTAACTACCCTGAAGAAGAAGGCATTATTATGTTGAATGTGCGAGTTGCTTCGCCGCCACCTAATAACTTAGCTTTACCCGCAGGTAAAATGTCATCTTACATCTGGAGTTTGAAAGAAGGCGATAAAGCCACTATTTCTGGCCCATTTGGGGAGTTTTATGCCAAACAGAGCGCGGCTGAAATGGTGTTTGTTGGAGGCGGTGCAGGAATGGCTCCCATGCGTTCACATATCTTTGATCAACTTCGTAGATTAAACACAACGCGTCCCATCACATTTTGGTACGGTGCACGTTCTTTGCGTGAAATGTTTTACGTAGAAGACTTTGATATGTTACAAAAAGAAAATGATAACTTTAAGTGGCATGTTGCTTTATCGGATCCTCAACCTGAAGACAATTGGAAAGGTGATACAGGGTTTATACATAATGTGCTGTTGGAAAATTATTTAAAAAGCCACCCAGCACCTGAAGATTGTGAATTCTATATGTGTGGTCCACCAATGATGAACGCAGCCGTGATCAATATGCTTAAAGAATTAGGTGTAGAGGACGAAAATATTATGCTGGATGACTTTGGCGGTTAACTTTAAGACATTTGATAAGTAATCAATCTTTAAGGGGCTATATGCCCCTTTTCTTATAGGTACAGAATAAAATATGTCAATGCTTCTTAACTCCAGACTTTTGATTGTTGTTATTTCAATAATCTTAAACGCTTGCTCAGCGTCTAAAAACCAAGAAACACATATAACAGGCCCCACTATGGGTACCACTTACAATGTGAAATTTGTATCTATAGATGCCGTAAATAAGCTGGAATTAACACAACAGATTGAGCAATCATTAATTGATATCAATCTATTGATGTCGACCTACATTCAAGATTCAGAACTAAGTCGTTTCAATCAATGGAACAGTATTAAACCTTTTCCTATATCGGCTACAACCCTCAAGGTTTTAAACGAAGCGAAGCGTTTAAGTGATATGAGTGAGGGAATGTTAGATGTGACAGTAGGCCCTTTGGTCAACCTTTGGGGATTTGGACCAAAAAGCCAGCCGGTAAAAATTCCCACAGAAGCGCTTATCAATATGACCAGAAAGCTAGTTGGAATTGACAAATTAACAATAGGACCGTCTTGGGCCAGTAAAGCTGAGCCGGCACTTTATGTGGATTTATCAACCATCGCAAAGGGGTATGCAGTTGATCAGTTGGCAGAACTGTTAGGTACCCATGCAATTACAAACTACCTTGTGGAAATAGGCGGCGAAATGAGATTGTCAGGTGTAAAAGCTTCAGGTACGCCATGGAAGATTGCAATTGAAAAACCTGAAACAGAGCAACGTGCAGTTCAAAAGATTATTAGCATAGGAACAAATGCGGTGGCCACCTCTGGCGATTATCGAAACTATTACGAGTCAGATGGTGTGCGTTATTCCCATCTTATCAATCCAAATACCGGTTACCCCATAAGCCACAACTTAGTATCTGTCACTGTGGTTCATCCATCCTCGATGACGGCTGACGGCTTGGCAACAGCACTCAATGTTATGGGCAAAGAAAAGGCATTAGCGCTAGCAGAAACGTTCAATATTGCAGTGTTGTTGATTACTAAAGAAAAAGACAGTTTTACCGAGTATACTAGTGCTAAATTTGAGCAGCTTGTAACTGTTCATTAAAATAATATCATTAACATATTAAGCTTTATTGGAGTCTGGTTTTGAGTACCTTTATTTTCGCATTTTTATTTTTTTTGGTGGTCGTCCTAGCTATGTCTGTTGGTTACATATTCCAGCAGAAGACCATTGCGGGTAGTTGTGGCGGTTTAGGTGCCCTGGGGATTGCTAAAGCTTGTGATTGTCCGGAACCATGCGACCGTAAAAAAATGCGTTTGGAAAAGGAACAAGCGAGACAAAACAAACTGAATCAATGGAAAAAAGACCAAATTCTGTAATTATATGTGAACAAATATATCAATACACAAAACGCCAGCTAGTCTGGCGTTTTTTTATATTGATAAATTCTAATATTCCTGCAAAATACTGACTATATATACAGTCTTTATGTCAGGCATATTCTTTGCGCAAAATCATTCACATTGATATGGACTGTTATTACGCTGCCGTTGAGATGCGTGACAATCCAGAATATCGAGATGTGCCACTAGCCATAGGCGGCAGTTCTGACAGGCGTGGTGTAATAGCTACCTGCAACTACCAAGCAAGAAAGTTTGGAGTGCGCTCTGCCATGGCAACAGCCCACGCCTTAAAGCTATGTCCTGAGTTGGTATTGGCTCCTGGCAGAATGGCCTTATATAGCGAAATATCTCAACAAATACGCGAAATATTTAGCAGGTACACAGACAAAATAGAACCATTGTCATTAGACGAAGCATATTTAGACGTATCTGACTGCGACTTATTCTTAGGCAGTGCCACATTAATCGCTGAAGATATCAGAAGAGTGATTTTCGAAGAGACCCAACTCACTGCCTCCGCGGGCGTGGCACCATGTAAGTTTGTTGCTAAAATCGCCAGTGATGAAAATAAACCCAATGGCATTTGTGTTGTCACTCCCGATAAATTAGACAACTTTGTGATCAAATTACCCCTTGGTAAAATTCCTGGTGTGGGCAAAGTAACCTTAGCAAAGCTAAATAATATGGGGCTTTATAACTGTGCCGATGTACGCCAGTTCCCCTTTGAAGACTTAGTCAAACGTTTTGGTAAATTTGGCTCTGTGATTTGGGATAGAAGCCATGGTCTAGATAATCGAAATCTTAGTCTTACCAGACAACGCAAATCTGTAGGAGTAGAGAGAACCTTAGCCGAAGACATTCATTCACAGGATGAATGTCTTAAAATGATCGATAGCCTTTTTCCATTATTAGAACAGCGATTGAACAAGACCCAAGCACACATTCAAAGTCAGGGTATAAAACTCAAGTTCAGTGATTTTCAGCAAACAACAGTTGAGCATAAATGTCAGGTATTGGATAAAAACTACTTTCTTAAACTATTAACCGAAGGCCTCTCGCGTCAAGCAAATAGAGGGATTAGATTGGTGGGACTCCATGTTGCTTTAGCAGAAATCACAGACAATAAACAATTAGCTTTTTCATTTTCATCTACACAAGACTAACATCCTGCAAATCGTTACACTATGCTCAGACATTTCAGCTCTTATATAATAAGTGAATTTACCAGTGCAAAGCATGCCCATCAATGTTTGGCTATTAACGCTAATACAAGCCCTAGCAATGAGCGCAGGCACCATGCTGGTATTAGCAGGTGGCGTTTTGGGCGCCCAACTCACTCCAGATCCTAATTGGTCAACGCTGCCTTTAGCCATGAGTATTGTTGGCACTGCCTGTGGTGTACTGCCCATTACCCGATTGATGCAACACTTTGGTAGAAAGCCCGTTTTTATTGCTGCCACCATCCTAGGTGCTCTGGTTGCGCTAATGGCCGCGGCAAGTGTTGTTAATAGTAGCTTTTGGGGGTTAGTGATATCTGCGTTTTTATTGGGCGTTATGATGTCTGCGATCCAACAAATTCGGTTTGCGGCTATGGAGTCAGTCCCTGTTGATTTGTTACCTAAGGCGGCTTCAACCGTGTTATTGGGTGGCTTAGTGGCCGCTATCTTAGGACCGGAGTTAGTGACTCTGGGTCAACAGGTTAACCAACAAACCTTTGTGGGGGCATTTTATCTGACGGCAGCCTTACTGGTATTGTGCAGCCTACTTCTTACCCAGATTGATAATACTCACGTTGTCACAGAAAAATCTGCAGATACCGGACGAAAATTACGCGTGATAGCGAACCAACCGGTGTTTGTTTTGGCTGTTTCAGCCTCAGTAGTGGGGTATGCCTTAATGAGCTTTATTATGACGGCCACACCTGTGCATATGCACGTGCATGAAGCTTATTCTTTGCAGGATACAAAGTGGGTGATCCAAAGCCATATCTTTGCGATGTTCTTCCCATCTTTATTCAGTGGTTGGTTAATCAGTAAATTGGGTACCTCGACTGTCATCTATTTGGGATTATTCTCTTATGTCGCCACCATATTAATCGCACTGACAGGTAGCGAATGGTTGAACTATTGGATCGCTTTAGTGTTACTAGGTATTGGCTGGAATTTTTTATTTGTCGGTGGGACTGTATTACTTTCACAAAGTTATCAACCTAATGAAAGATTTAAAGTCCAAGGTTTAAATGAGTTTTTAGTCTTTGGTTGTCAAGCTATGGCAGCATTAAGTGCAGGAGTATTTCTCAACTTGATCGATTGGCGTGGTTTATTGCTCGCTAGTTCTACTATCATCGTTATCCAATTGATAGTGATTACATGGCAACAAATAAGACAAAAACAGCTTTCCACAGATTAAAAATCAACCTAGATAAAGAGGAATAAGCATGTCATTGGAAATAGGTCGTTACCGTCATTACAAAGGGAATGAATACGAAGTGATTGGTGTAGCCAAACACTCTGAAGATGAAACTAATTTAGTAGTTTATAGACCTCTTTATGGTGAAAAGGGTCTGTGGGTAAGACCTTTGGATATGTTTGTTGAAACGGTAGAGGTTGATGGCGAAACAAAAGCAAGGTTTAAATATATTGGTTAACCGTAAAGCTTAACCAATATATTAGTGTTTTCAAATCAAAATTAAATATCGCTTCTAAGCAAAAAACAAAACTGTAGCCGTCCACAAGAGCGCAGCAAGAGAGGCCGCATAAGTGGCTGGTACAATCTGCGACTTTACGTGATCCATTAGGTCGCAGCCTGTGGTCATAGAGCTCAAAATAGTGGTGTCTGAAATAGGTGAACACTGATCACCATATACACTACCATTCAAAATGGTAGCGAAACATACCATCATAAACAATTCTGGGTTTTCTAAGCCTTGGCTTTGAGCAATAGTCCAAGCCAAAGGCAAGCCCAATGGAAAAGCAATAGCGTAAGTACCCCAGCTTGTGCCCGTTGAAAAAGCGATAAGCATAGTCATAAGTTGTAATATTATAGGTAAACACCAATACGGAATGTGCTCGCCTAAAGACTCAACCAAATAAATGCCACCGCCTAACTGTTTACTCAGCACACCTATAGTTAAGGCAAACATTAATATGACCGAAGCTACCACCACCCCTTTTAAACCATTTCCGAAGCCGTCTAACACCTCTTTAAGTGCCATACCTTTAGCCAACGCCATAAAAATAGATAGAAACAAAGCGCCTGAAAATGCCCAATGAATTTGTGGTGAGCCTGTCAAAAAGTAGGATCCAATAGCGATAATAATTAAGCTAACTAAAGGTAAGATAAACTCAAGCCTGTGGGCTTTATATCCATCAGGGACTTGGCTTTGGTGTAATTCTTTAGCGCTAATAGGAGACGCGTTAGGCGCGTCTAATTCGCCTGTTTCAGTTACACGTTTAATTGCCTTTTTAAGGGGTGAGCCACTGAAGGTCGTGATATTGAGGCTAAGTAATAAGGTACCCAACACAGCAAAAATTGCGTAGAAACTAAAAGGGATACTGGCAAAAAAGAACGCTACTCTGTCGCTTTCTGTGGCCAAAAATGCCACTCCTGGAATAAACAAAAAGGCTTGCACATAAGCAGGCCAAGCATTGAATGCAATGATTGACGCAATAGGTGATGCAGTAGAGTCGACCACATAACTGAGTTCTTCATGGCTGACTCCAGCCTTATCTGCAATAGGTTTAACCGTTGTACCTACTAGTACCGTACTCATAGTCCCACCTTGAAAAAACACTAAACCTAGAAACCAAGTAACAACCTTGGCTGAGCGTGGCCCTTTTACATAATGTTGACTCATATGGTGGGCAAAAGCCTGAGCGGCACCCGTTTTTGCCCACATCCCCATTAAGCCGCCAAGTAACCATAAATATAAAATCAAAATAGATGCCGCGCTCGACGTGCCGATATTAGGGATAAAAACTTCATGGGTGATATCAAATCGTCCTAACATCACTGCACCAATCACTATACCGCCAAACAGAGCCACCAAGGGCTCTCGCGTCATTAAACACAATACAACAGCGACTAAAGCAGGCAATAAGGACCAAATACCAAAATGAAAGTCTGCTTTGAGTAAAACCACATCCTCAATAGTATTTTTATAAACCCATTGTTGTGACAAGGAAGGTTTGCTTTGTTGAATATTCAGCATTGATTGTCTTAAAGGAGACTCGGAATAAGGTACAAGGTCTTCTATCACGTTCTCTTGACCGCTGGCGCGAAAAGCCAGTTGTCCCAACTCATTGTTATAAGTTTGATATTGTAACTGAGACTCAACCCAAGTCGGGCTGACATTGAAGTTAATAAAAAACGCAGTCGCCAGGCTGAGCACAAATAAAATAAAACTAATACGTTTTGTAAATTGAAACATGCAGAGTATCTTAACGGCTTTGTATATTCATAGTTTGTAGTCTGTTGCAGCAAACGTCTAGGATTTACTTAATTTTAATCAAGGAAAAACATGTATGCGCCCAAAAATTCTTTTAGTTACTGTGATGACGACTCTGTTTTCAGCCAGTTCAAGCTTTGCACAAGACAAGTGGGATAAAGTCGAAGTCACTAGCCAGCCTGTGAGTGGATCGGTACATATGTTAATGGGTAGTGGCGGCAATATCGGTGTATCAATTGGCGATGATGGGATTTTGATCATCGATGATCAATATGCCCCACTAGCTAAAAAAATAGCAGTAGCAATTAGTGATATTTCAAATAAACAAATTAAATATATTGTGAACACTCACTACCATGGTGATCACACGGGCTCTAATGCTTACTTCAAAGAAGTGAAAGGCACTACCATTTTTGCACATGACAAGGTGCGTCAACGTTTAGCCGATAAAGACGACCATCAACATGCTTCACTTCCTGTTGTGACTTATCAACAAGGTGTGACCTTTCATCTTAACGGCGACACCATCAAAGTGATGCATTTGCCAGCAGGTCATACGGACAGCGATAGCGTTGTATGGTTTGAAGAAGCCAATGTTTTACACCCAGGAGACTTATTTTTTCAAGGCCGTTTTCCGTACATTGATCTGAATGGTGGGGGCACAGTTGCGGGTTATATTAAGAATGTAACTCAACTAATAGGCATGCTGAAAGACGATACAAAAATTATCCCAGGGCATGGTGATTTAGCCACTAAAGCCGATTATCAAAAGGCCTTGGATATGCTTGTTGATACTGCTGCCATAGTAAGAAGCATGAAAATCAAAGGCATGAGTGTTGAAGATGCAGAGGAACAAGGTTTAGGTGAGAAGTACACAGCCTGGTCATGGAGTTTTATCACTGAAAAAAGGTGGATTACGACTCTTTACAAGGGCCTGAATTGATAAAAGCCAGTCATCAGAAAGATTACACCGATGACACTCACTGTGCCTTAAAAAAACAGTATATATAGCTAACGAGTTGGTTTAACAATCATCAGGCAAACTACTCATGGGGAGGGCCAAATATGACCTACTCCATGTCTGACAATAAGTTTTTTAAACGCAGAACACGTCAAAACATGTTGCCTGCTCAATGATGAGCAGGCAACATCAAGCCTTCAGCGTAAACCTCTAAAAATGCTTCTTTGTATGTATTAACAGAGCATGCAGCGGCTTACGGCTGTTATCGAACATTCGGTTTTATTGAAACAGAGCACACCGGGAAGGCCAAGATCCAATTTAACATTACCAACCTGACCTCTTAATTTAAATAACCCAAATGCTGGTTAGATAGCCAAATTAAGGTGATTTTGTAAAACGTCTTTCACCCGCAATCCATGTCTCAAGCACTTGTACTTTCCAAATATCCTGTGGTGAAATGGTAAAAATGTCTTGGTCTATCAAAATAAAGTCGGCCCACTTACCCTTGGTTAAACCACCTAAAATATTTTCTTGATGGGCGGCATAAGCAGCGTCTAAGGTAAAACCACGGAAGGCTTGTTTGACTGTCACCGCTTCGCTAGGTATCCAACCTTTGTTAGGTGAGTCATTGCGATCTTGTCTGGTGACTGCGGCGTGCAAACCAAAAAATGGGTTGGAGAGCTCTACTGGGAAATCAGAACCGAACGCCACTGGGGAGTCTTGTTTCAAGAAGGTTTGCCATGCGTAAGCGCCTTTGAGCCTGTCGGCGCCAACCCTATCTTCAGCCATATTCATATCGCTGGTAGCATGGGTGGGTTGCATGGCAGGAATAATATTCAGCGTTTTAAATCGTGAAATATCGTCAACATTAATAACTTGGGCATGTTCTACACGGTTACGTAGTGATTTGCCTCCAATGCGTTTAAAGCTATCAGCAAATTGATCTAGTGCTAAGCGATTGGCTTTATCGCCAATCGCATGAAAGTTAAGTTGAAAACCATTACCTAATACCAAATCAAATAACGGTTTCAAATCTCGTTCCCGGGTAACCAATAAACCACTGTTATCCATATCGTCAGAATAGGGTTGCAACAAAGCTGCACCTCGACTGCCTAATGCGCCATCACCATATAATTTCACACTCCTAACTGATAACCAATCGTGCTGATCTTGCACATGACCTTTTTCTAACAATTGATTTAACTGGGGGGAGGTTGCCGCAATCATGGGATAAATTCGCACAGGTAATGAGTGCTCTGCCACACGTTTTTGGTAGTAATCGTATACAGCAACGTCAATACCCGCGTCATGGACACTTGTGACACCCTCAGAGAGAAGATGATTGCCTGCAGCATTCAACTGGGCAGTTAAAATCGCTTCAGATGTTTTAGGCAGGTATTTGAGCAGGAGACTCTCGGCGTTATCAATTAAGACCCCTGTAGGATTACCTTTTTTATCTCGAACAATTTTGCCACCTGGTGGGTCGAGTGTATCTCTAGTAATACCAGCAATTTCAAGTGCCTTGCTATTCACCCAACTTGCATGACCATCCACTCGGGACAACACCACAGGTTTATCATTGACATATTCATCTAACAAATTAGCAGTGGGGTAAGCTTTGCCGGGCCAAAGTACTTGATTCCAGCCGCGTCCGGTTATCCAAGCTAAACCCTGTTGATTTTTAGCATAAGCTTGTACCATTTTTGCAGCATCCAAAGCAGATTGACTCTCTCGCAAGTCAACCTCTAATAAGGTTTCACCTAGTCCCATCACATGCCCATGGGCGTCAATGAGTCCTGGTAACAACACCTTATTTTGACCGTCTATGAAGGTTGCATTAGGATACGTCTGGCTAAGTTCTTCTGCGCCAATAGCCACAACTTTTCCACCATCGAACACCATGTTTGAAAAGTGAATTAGCTCCCCAGCATTATTGAGAGTGTAACCTTTTACATTACCAATATGGCTAGGTGCAGCCAGCACCAAGAAGCTGAAAAAAAACAAGCAGGCAAACAATATTATCTTCACAAGAGTTCTCGTATAAACGTTTCACTCAATTTGCCCTAGATTTTTAGTGGATGCAATACTTGTATAGTGATGAGCGTTTATAAATGAGCTGGGTTACTGTTTTAGAATGAAAGAAAAATTTGTGGCAATCGAGCTAATCCTTACCACTCATCATGCTGAGATACGCAGCTTTGTTTAAAAAGGCTGATGATTTTTTAATAAACGTTATCTAACAACAATCGATTAGAGCGTTAAACAAGGTGGCACAACCACTATATCGGCTTAACATTTTCTCTTGCTCATTCACTTATACCCGTTTGGTCTACATCTTTTTTTAAATCATATTACTGGCGCAAGTGATTTCGTAGACTTTCACTGATCTTTGAATGTAGTGGCGTTTTAACCTATTTTATTCAGTCTATAAGCACGGAATTTGTTGCAAATGATCGTCTTGCCATATTTGGCGCATTTTTTGTTGATCAATATTGCCACCAGATAACATCACCAATACCTTTTGCTCGCTGGTCTGTGATGTAAGCCACTCAACCACCCCTCCCATACTCATTGCACAGGTAGGCTCAACATGTATTTTAAGCAAGTGTTGAAGCCATTGAGTCCAATATGCAATGGCAGTTTCATCTACCTCATAAAAACCATCTAAGGCCTGCAAATGTGGAAAGGTCTTTTCGCCAACTTGAAGTGTTGCTGCTCCATCTGCCAAAGTATTAGGCTGCTCTGTTAAAGATTGAATAATACCAGTACGCAGGGATTCTGCAGCATCATTTGCAGCCAATGGTTCTACACCTATGACACTTGCCTTAGGAAGCAATGCTCTGGTACTGATCATCGAACCCGACACTAATCCCCCACCGCCCACGGGTGCGAACACACTATTAACTTCACCCGTTTGCCCAATAGCCTCAAGTGCAGCCGTACCTTGGCCGGCTATAATATCGTTATGATTGAAAGGGGGCATCCATAATACATCTTGTTTACTGGCGGCATCAGCGACTTTTTCATCAGCCTCTTTGCGAGTCGCGCTTAAGTCAAGTGTCGCGCCATAATATTGGGTTGCCGCTGCTTTTACTTTAGACAGGTTCTGTGCACTATAAATAGTGGCTTTCACGCCTAATATTTTAGCAGCATAAGCCACAGCCTGGGCGTGATTACCCGAACTACTGGCCACCACTTGACGACCCAGTCGCCCTTCTTCTTTGGCTTTTAACATCATATTCAGTGCGCCACGGAGTTTAAAGGCCCCTGTTTTCTGAAAACACTCTGCTTTAAAAAACAACTTGTGCCCTAGCCAGCTATTTAATAACTGAGATTCAAGCACGGGTGTTTTATGGATAAAAGGACTGATACGTTTTTCGGCAGTTTGCACATCGGCAAAAGTCACACTGGACATAGACTTATCATCACCATCATTAGAATATTATAAGATGCAAGATGGTAGCCTTTAGTTGCTATTTTCGCATCAACAATTATGCTGATTATTCACTAATTTTTTGAGGAAATAAAAATGGGACTACTTGATGCTTTACTAGGCAACGCGTCTGAAATTGATATCAGTGAAGTGGCAGACGAATTAGCACCCATTATTGGCGACACTGAAAGTATTCAGCAAGTCTTTAAAGTTGTACGAGATATGTATGTATTCACTAACAAACGCCTTTTTCTGATTGATAAACAAGGAATAACTGGCCGCAAAGTCGACTATCATTCCATCCCCTACCGCGCCATTACCCAATTTAAAATCGAAACAGCCGGACACTTTGATTTAGACGCAGAACTCAAAATCTGGATATCTGGGCAAGACAACCCAATCGAAAAAGAATTAAAGAAAGATACCGTTGTGGGCATTCAAAAAACTTTAGCGACGCATATGTTTGCTTAAAAACAGTGGCTAGTAAACAGATACTAGACACTAGCTAAAAGCAAAAAAATTACAGTTTCTCACCACAATGAGCACCGAGTTCACAAAGAAGAGAAAATTGTGGCTTCGCCGAAACAATCAATTCTGGTCAATGGCCCAAAATTAAACCTGACGGACGGCAATGCGCGATCAGCAGGCAGTGGGGTAATTAGTTTTCTAACTGTTTAAAAACAAATACGCGCTAAAAGCAGGTTTCTAGCTGTGCAAATATAGCACAGCCTCAGATAAGTCTAATTGAATAAATAGCCCTTCATCATAAACAAAAGCGATATTCAAAACTGGTTTGCACAACAGTGGGAGGCGCTTGTTTTGAATTATATGAAAGCGGTTGATTAATATACGAAAAATAGCAAAGTTTCACTCTCTTAAGAATATAAAATAGATGTCAATATGGGAAATATAAGGCATCATATATTGTGATTTTAGGAAAAATGACGTTTTATTTTACCTATACTTTCCAGCCGTCGGGCGTTGTGATTTCAAGTTCTAGTTTACCACCCGGCACTAGGAAGCCTGAACGTGACTGCTGAGCTTCGGTGAATTTATTGAGCCTTAATAATTTCAACTTGAATCAAAAATAATGGAACATCTATGTACAATAAAATCCAATTTGGCGAGCGTTATAGCATTCTACTTGTTTTGACGCTGTTCATGGCGGCATCAATGGGCGTAAGTGCGCAGGCAACAACTCAATGTAAAGATACCGGTCTTGCCGTTCAAGTCCTCGGTTCTGGTGGACCTTTCGGCGCTGGCCGCGCTTCGGCCGGCTATCTCATATGGATCGACGGTAACAGCCATTTGATGATTGATGCAGGTGGCGGCACTTTCAGCAACTTCGCGAAAACCGGCGCGTCGATCACTGATTTATCAACAGTGGCGATTAGCCATTTTCATCCGGATCACTCGGCTGAGCTACCTGCTCTCCTCTGGCCTCGTTCAGGGTCTATCAGACTGATAGGTCCTACTGGAACATCAGCTTATCCATCTGCGAGCGAATATGCAGATGGACTCTTCGGAGACACCGGTGTTTTTCGCGACATAAGCAGACGCTTTACAGTAACCCCTCAGAATGTAGACGTAACAGCCACTAATCTGGAGGTGCTCAAAGAAAGTGAATTTACCTTGCATGCCCAAGGCGTTCCCCATGGTGATGTACCTACCTTAGCCTACCGAGTTACAGTGGGCGATACGAGTGTCGTATTCAGCAGTGACCAGAAAGGTTCTGATCCGCGTTTTATCGAATTTGCTAAGGGTGCGGATCTACTTGTTGTGCATTTCGCAGGCAGTGGGGGCATAAAGGGGTTATTTAACCCTCTTCATGCAAGTCCCATTACCTGGGCAGAGATCGCCGTGGACGCTGGTGTTGGTGAATTGATGTTAAGCCATTTGTCTATGAATCAGGATTTTGATGCCAATCTTGCTACGTTGAAAAGTATCTACTCTGGACCGCTGCTTATTGCTGAAGATTTGATGTGTGTTTCACCTGGCTGATAACGCAGCCGATAATCCGAATTACCAAGAACATATGTCACAGTTATTGAAACGTTACGGTCGGGTCTACAAAACCCGATAGGCAATCATAAACATAAAATGGATTCTGTGCCATATATCCTCATAAGCTTAAAGCCGCATTCAGTAACTTGCCAGCTATTATGCCTTGTTATACGTGTTTTCAATCTACCTTACGATTAGATAAGCGGTTGTTGGTTGGGCTGGTCTAAATGCTTTGTATCTGAAATAATACTTTTCTCAGCATGAGAAGCATTTTCACTGAAAATACCTCCAAATTCTTCTGATTAATAAAGGAGTCGTAGACCATTAATTTTAAACCATTAATTTTTTGCGACGCAGCTATGACCCCAAATAGCACATTCGAGCCAGTCAGTCTTGGCTCTTAAACCCAATAACAAATGTTTTTTTTACCTGCTTTTCTCCGAGTTTTTTGCGTCCTCCGTGGTTCAACGTCTTTGCATCTGTTACTAGTGGCTATCGACTAGCCACTAGTATCTGCACCCTACTCCATCCCAAAATGTCTATCGAAGAAATTGGTAATGGTTTTATACAAGTGAATACCCGTATTTTTACCTCGTATGCTATGTTTTTTGCCCGGATAATCCATGCTCTCGAATGGGATAGCTAAGTCTTGCAGGTGTTTATATAACTTAGTGCTGTTAGTAAACAATACGTTATCGTCAGCCATACCATGATAAATCAGCAGGTCGCCTTTAAGATCTTTTGCATAAGGGAAGACTGAAGCGGCTTTGTAAGCTTCAACATCTGCTTTAGGGTGACCCATAAATCGCTCAGTATAATGTGTGTCATACAAGCCCCAATCGGTGACAGGTGCACCTGACACACCTGCTTGAAAATAATCGCCAGCTTTGAACATCGCCATTAATGTCATATAACCGCCATAACTATGCCCATAGACACCAATGCGTTTATCGTCTACGAAGGGTAAGGTCCGCAAAAATTTTACGCCTTCAATTTGATCTTCCAGCTCAACACTGCCCATCTTTTTGTATAATGGATCTTCAAAAGCTTTGCCTCTGGCCTCTGAGCCTCGGTTATCGATACTGAAAACCACGTAGCCTTTATTTGCCCAGTACTGCATAAGTAAGCCACGATTGCCCCCCCAACTATCTTTAACCACTTGTACACCTGGCCCACCATATAAATAGACGATGACAGGGTGTTTACCTTGGATATTGTGCGGTGTGTACAAGCGGTAATAGAGTTCGGTGCCATCATCTAATTTAAAACTATCGATAGTCGGCTTGACCCAGTTAGCCTGATAGGACTTGAGAGGATGATTATCGTCCACGGCATTTTCACTTAACCAAGTTAACTGCTCACCTGTGGACTTGTGCAAACTGACTTGTTGAGGTGTGTTGGTAGTAGAAAAATTATCAATATACACGCTGGCATCATCACTGAAAGAAATTTTATGAAAACCACTGCGTTGGGTTATTTTAGTGACTGACCCATCAGCTAAACCAACCTTGTACAATTGGCTTTGTGTGGGAGTATCTGCACGACCCGAAAAGTAAACCAAATCATTTTTCTGGTCGATAGCTTCTACCTCATCCACTACCCACTTTCCTTTTGTGAGCTGACGAACTAGCTCACCATTGTTTTTGTATAAGTACAGATGTTTGTAGCCATCTTTTTCTGATGCCCAAATGAAGTGCTGATTGTCATCTAAAAAATGTAAATCTTCATGTAAGTTAACCCAAGTGTTACTTTTTTCTTCCACTAGCGTAGTTTGGCTATTATTCGATAGATTAAATGCCTTGAGCGCCAAATGCTGCTGGCTGCGATCTTGTATTTGATAGGTCAGTACCGAACTATCCTTCATCCATTTGACTCTGGCTAAGTAAATATCCTGCTCATCACCTAAATCTATCCATTGTTTTTGTTTAGTTATTAAGTCAATAACCGCAAGTTTAATGAGCACATTGTTGGTGCCAGCGCTTGGGTAACGTTGGGTAATCATTTTAATGGAATTGGCGTAAATTTCGCTGCGAGTGATTTGTTCAACAGGTGACTCATCAACTTGAGTAAAGGCAATGTATTTTTCGTCTGGCGACCACCAATAGCCTGTCATTCGCCCCATTTCTTCTTGAGCAACAAATTCAGCCATGGCGTTTTTAATTAAACCTTGTCCATCATTGGTTAAGCGTGTTTCTTTACCACTTATTATATGTTTGATGTACAAGTCTTGGTCGCGAACATATGATACAAAATTACCTTTGGGTGACAATTTAACATCGGTTTCAAATTCTGTTGTTTGAATGACTTGTTCAGCTTTTTTATCACCTAAACGGTAATAATAGGCGTCACCTGACAAGGGAAATAACAACGCTTTACCATCATTTGACCACTGGTAACTAACAATACCAGATCCACTTAAGCGCATACGTTCACGTCTAGCTTTTTCTTCATCAGACAAAATTTCTAGTCCAGTGCTCAAATCGTCTGAATCAAATAACAGCTGAGTTTGGCCACTTATTATGTCGTATTCCCAAAGATCTAATCGTTCATAATCGGTTTTTTTACCTTGTAAAAACGTTACACGCTTTCCATCAGGAGACACCTGTAATTTTTTTTGTGCTACACCCTGGAGGCTTGGAGATTGAAAAATACGTTCAATACCCAGTACTGATTCAGGGTGATTGTTGCCTGCTACATTTGCAGACCATAAAGCCAAACTACTTACTAAAAGCCCGGTGAGCTTATTCATTCTAATTGTTCCCATTACTGTTTGTTCTGATCTTTATTGGATAAGATACATTATTATTTTTAAGGGTAATTCCCTCTAACCGTATTGTAGGGGTTTCTTACCTGCAGGTAAAATTACAGGTAATACATGTTAAAAACGGCTTTAGTGTTAGGTGCAACAGGTTTAGTGGGAAAGACATTGGTTGAGCAACTTTGCCAAGACCATCGATACCAAACAGTTACGTGTTTGGTTCGTAAACCCCTTTCTTTAGATTTTTTTTGTACTAGTGCAAATAGTGCAGATAAAGTACAACCCATAGTGGTTGATTTCGAAAACTTACAGGATTACCAAGGCTACTTTGGTTGCCAGCATATTTACGTGTGTTTAGGCACAACACTCAAAAAAGCAGGCAGCAAGGGAGCATTTCGAAAAGTAGACTTTGAGTATGTGCATGTCGCAGCCCAACTTGCCAGAGCACAACGTGCCGTTAGCTTTGTTTGGATTTCTTCAGTAGGTGCTAATGCTAAAAGTCATAACTTTTACTTACGGGTAAAAGGTGAATTAGAGAATGCCATTATTGGTATGTCAGGTTTGGATAATGCTTGTGCAGTCAGGCCATCGTTATTATTGGGAGAGCGAGAGGAAATGCGGCCTGCCGAGAAACTTGCCAGTGTGATCAGCCCATTCTTGTCACCACTGTTGGTGGGCGGATTAATGAAATACAAACCCGTTCAGGCTGCCGATGTGGCGGCTCAGATGATCCGTTTACAAGTGTTCTAAAGTGGGATTTAGGTTTAAAAAATTCACTATCGAACACGATGCCTGTGCTATGAAAGTAGGTACCGACAGCATTTTATTAGGCAGTTGGGTGCAAACTAATAGCGCCCAGCATATTCTAGATATTGGTACTGGTAGTGGACTGCTAGCCATTATGTTAGCTCAAAAATCGCAACATACCTGTTTGATTGATGGGATAGATATCGACCTTGCCGCAATTGAACAGGCTAAAAACAATGGGAATAATTGCCCATGGGCAGTGCGGCTGTCTTTTCAGAATACAAGCCTACAACAATTTCCAATGGGTACTCTTTATGATTTAATTGTTAGCAACCCTCCTTACTTTGCGATTAATGTCAGCGCAAATAAAGTTCACTCAGTAAAAAATCGTCTCCATGCTCGGCAAACGATTGAGTTAGATCACCCAACACTATTACAAAAAGTAACAGAACACTTATCTGCTAGTGGCAAATTTTGCTGTGTATTGCCATCGGATGTCGCTAAGGTATTCTTAGTATATGCTGAAACACTAGGGTTGTATTGTTTGCGGGAACTTCAGGTGCAGCCAAAACACCAAACACTTGTGACGCGAATTTTATTAGAATTTAGTCGTACAAAAAAAACTAAAATCTCTCACAAACTAAGTATTTATAATCATCTAGGTCGCTATTCCGAGGAATATATTGACCTTTGCAAAGATTATTATTTAAATTTTTGACCAAATTTGCACTTCTCTTCTACTATTTAATCAATATAGTGTTATTCAGTGATAGCTAATCTCAGGGAAAAATGATGAAAACATTTGAATTACCCAAGTCAATATCTTCACTGGCTGAGAGACTGCAAGTAGTCGAAATGGTGTGGCATGGGGTGCCAGTTCAAATTCCCAAATTTGCTGTATATGCCATTATAGAACAACCGATATTTGATAAAGTTGTATTTAAAAACGACAGACAAATAGGTCTTTTACATTTGGGGAGATACACAATACCCGTTTTAGATCCTTTTCAAGGAGATATTGATTGTCGCCCAAACTTTGCACTTATCATCAGTCATAGCCGTGGTAACCGTTTTGGCTTGTATGGTTACCCTGCAGATCATATTGCGTCAAACATGCAGCTTTCTTCATCTCATGGGGCGGTGCGCAGAATTGTTAAAGATTATGTTTAGAGGCAACTGAGATAATATTCCACTTTGTTTAGGTACACCGAATTAAGCATCCCTGATTAAGCATCCCTGATTACGCGTCCCTAACTAAGCGTCCCTAACCAACCCTTTTTCGATGCTACGAACTAACCTTTGGGTTAAGCGGCTGTCGTTTTTTTCATCCTTCATTGCTTTGTTTTGGTGTTGTACCAAGGCCCATTGAATATGTTCTTTGACTAAATCTGTTGCGTGTTTCAAGGCGTCTTGCAATGTGCTAACGATCTGAATCGAATAAGGTGCATTCCCTAAGCCCACCGCTAAATTACGTTGCCAACGCTCAAAACCAATACGCCGGATAGCAGAACCTTCGGTATTTTTCAAAAAGGTGGGTTCATCCCAAGCAAACAAGTCGATAAGTTCTCGGCTCATCAGTTTTTGCCTAGGATGGAAATCAGCCTCATCTGTAATAGTGGCGTAGCGGTTCCACGGGCAAATAAGTTGACAGTCATCACAACCATAGACACGGTTACCAATTAAACTCCGATATTGCTCAGGAATAGCACCTTTTTGTTCTATAGTCAGATATGAAATACAGCGCCTAGCGTCAACAACATAAGGTTCTACTATTGCTTGGGTGGGGCAAATAGTTATGCAGGCGTTACAATTACCGCAGTTTTCTTCTACCGCCTTATCCACAGGTAAGGGAATATCCACAAACAGTTCACCTAAAAAAAACCAAGAACCCGCTTCTTTGTTGATAGTGAGTGAATGCTTACCTGTCCAACCGATACCGGCTTTTTCGGCAAGTGCGTGTTCGAGTACTGGGGCTGAATCAACAAAAGGTCGGAAATTTAATTCTTTACATTCTGTTTTGATTTTTTCGCCAAGTTTTTTTAAGCGAGCACGTAACAACTTGTGATAGTCGCGGCCCAGAGCATATCGGCTAATATAAGCTTGTTGTTTATTTTTTAAGGTATGAGCAAATTTCGCATTGGGGGGCAGATAATCCATTCTGACACTGATAACACGCATCGTACCGGGCATCAACTCAGCGGGTCTAGCCCTTTTCATACCATGCTCTAGCATATAGTTCATTTCACCAGCATAGCCTTTTTCCAGCCACGATTGCAGGTGAGATTCATGCTGTTGTAGATCAACATCACAAATACCCACTTGCTGAAAACCTAGCACTTTACCCCAAGCCTTGATATTTTCAGCTAATGATAACAATTCAGAAGTGTTTAAAGATGACATTGAAAAACCTGTTAACCCAGCAAGCGGCAGCAATTCTAGCACATAAAATTGTGCGTTCAGAACAAGTCAAAACAATAGAGCCCAAGGCAGCCCAGATAGCTGGATGTACTATGTTTGAATTGATGCAACGAGCAGGCGAAGCTGCGTTTAACGTGTTAAAACGAGAATGGCCTGAAGTACAAAGTATTATAGTGGTTGCTGGTAACGGTAATAATGCGGGTGATGGTTATATATTGGCTAAACTTGCCAAACAGCAAGGTATCAATGTTGTCATTATCTGTGAGCAGCCTAAAAGAGAATTAATCGGTGATGCCAAACAAGCCCAACTAGAGTGGCTAAAACTGGGTGCTAAAACACTGCAGTTTTCTGAAGTGGATTTTACACAATTTGATGTGTTGGTAGATGCATTATTAGGCACGGGGGTAACTGGCGAAGTCAAATCGGCCTTTCAAGACGTTATCCAACAAATAAATCAAACAGATATTCCAGTACTCAGTATTGATTTACCATCTGGAATGCAGGCTAACACAGGGCAAGCTCTACCTGTTTGTATCAAGGCGGATGTGACTGTCACTTTTGTTGCCACCAAGCCAGGATTAGTAAGCGGTATTGGTAAAGCATTTTGTGGGAAACTCACTTTTGCTGATTTAAAAGTTGGTGCAGAATTTTTTGGTATAACCCACAGTGAAGCACAGTTAGTCGACTGGTCTATGTTGCAACCACTGCAAGCTAGACCTGAGCATAGCAATAAGGGCTCTTTTGGAAAATTATTGTGTATAGGAGGTAACCAAGGTATGGCAGGGGCAATTCGACTCAGTGCCGAGTCAGCTTTGCGCTGTGGCGTAGGTTTAGTGAAAGTCTATTGTCATGAGTCAAGTAACATCGGTATCTCTGCTGGTCGTCCAGAAATAATGCTGATGCACAAAAACCTTGAGACAGCGCTAGATTGGTGTAGCTGCATAGTTATAGGGCCTGGATTAGGCCAAGATGATTGGGCTCATCAGCAATTCTCCCGTTTATTTGAATACCTAACACACCATCCAAAGCCGTTGGTGATTGATGCTGACGGTTTAAATTTGTTAGCCTCTGTGGCAGATGATTCAAACACACAGAATACTTTGGCAGGTTTACCCGCACTAGTAATAACACCTCATCCAGGTGAAGCGAGTCGATTATTGAACTGCAAAATTGCTAAAATTGAAAACGATAGATACTTGGCTAGCCAAAATATTGCTCAAAAATATCAGTCTACTTGCGTTCTAAAAGGTGCGGGCACTGTTATTCAGATGGATGGATCACATCAAGAGACTCAATGCTTTGTATGCAAAGGGGGTAATCCAGGTATGGCAACAGCAGGTATGGGCGACTTACTCACCGGTGTTATTGGCGCTTTTTTGGCACAAGGATTCACCTCACAAAAAGCCGCTGTATATGGTGTATGCGCCCATGCTGAAGCAGGAGATAGAGTTGCCATACAGTATGGTCAACGTGGTATGATTGCCTCTGATTTATTGCAACCTTTACGAGCTATTGTTAACGGATTATGAGCATTTCTTTGATTACCCCCATATTTGATTTACCCCCAACACAGTATGAGTTAGCAGATGAAGAAGCCACAGTCGCTTTAGCTAGAAAACTTGCTCAGAACTGTCATCAGGGTATGATAATTTATCTTGAAGGGGATTTAGGCGCGGGCAAAACTACTTTTAGTCGAGGTTTTATTCAAGGATTAGGGCATATTGGTCATGTCAAAAGTCCTACTTATACTTTGGTTGAACCCTATGAAATAGCTGACTGGCGGGTGTTTCACTTTGACTTATATCGTTTATCTGATCCTGAAGAATTAGAATTTATGGGTATTCGAGATTATTTCGATGCTGATTGTATTTGTTTGATTGAATGGCCAGACAAAGGTGCTGGCCTCTTGGCAGCAGCAGATTTACACATTAGTATTGAGTACAAACAAACGGGACGTGTCTTTACAATGCAGGCCAAATCTGCAAAAGGCTCGGATTTGCTTAAGCAATTAAACTAGAAAAATATTAATGCAAACGTTTTGGTCCAAACAACTTAATATAATACTAACCAGTTTTTTACTGATGGCTTTTACTACAGCAAGTTTTGCTAACAATACCATCGAAGGACTGCGTATTTGGCCTTCTCCAAACACGACACGTTTAGTTTTCGATTTGGCTGATACACCTATATACACCTACTTCACATTAAAAAACCCGCAACGATTAGTGATCGATATAGAAAATACACCCAGGAATTTCGATTTTAAAAAGGTTGCGAATAAAAGCAAGCTAATCAAAAAAGTACGCTACAGCACGGCCAAAAACCCTCAATCAGTTCGAGTCGTCATTGAGCTAAATAAAAAACTTAAAAAAAATATTTTTGCTTTACCTCCCACCGCACCATATGGCAATAGATTAGTCATTGATCTCAACGACTCGGACTCTGCAGCACAAAAAATTGTGTTAAATTCAAAATCTACGACAGACAGGGACATTGTGATTGTTATAGACGCGGGCCATGGTGGAGAAGATCCGGGCTCAATTGGTCCTAGTGGTAGTTATGAGAAAAATGTCACCTTGGGTATAGCTAAACGATTAGAATCTTTAATTGGCAAAGAAAAAGGCATTAAAGCGGTCATGACACGTACCGGTGATTACTATCTTTCACCGAATAAGCGGCCTCAACTTGCTAGAAAACACAAAGCTGATATGTTTGTGTCAATTCACGCAGATGCGTTTACCACACCTGAACCTAGAGGAGCGTCTGTGTGGGTGTTATCAATGAAAAGGGCGAACACTGAACTGGGTCGCTGGTTAGAAAGGACCGAACAACACTCTGAATTATTGGGCGGTGCGGCTGAAATTATTCAAGATACAGCTAATGAGCGTTATTTAGCTCAAACGTTTCTTGATATGTCTATGGACCACTCTTTGACCACTAGTTATGACGTGAGTCGTGATATGCTGAAACACTTAAATAATGTAACTACATTACATAAAGAGAAGCCGCAAGGTGCTAGTTTTGCGGTGTTAACCTCGCCAGACATCCCGTCGATTTTGGTAGAGATGGGCTTTATTTCTAACCCTCAAGAAGAGAAGAATCTGAATTGGTCTAGGTATAGGCAGAAAATGGCTCAATCATTATTTAACGGGCTTAAACAACATTTTAAAGGTTCACCACCGGACGGTTCTTTATGGGCGAAATGGAAGCAAGAAAACCGTACCCACAGAGTACGCAGTGGTGAATCATTATCTTTGCTGGCTCAGCGTTATAATGTACAAATCAGTACTCTGAAAAAAGCCAATAATCTAAATACTGATGTGGTGCGTATCGGACAAGTACTGACAATCCCCAGCACCTAACTTACTCATTTAGCATTTACACCAAGGTCATTGTTTTGCCAATTCAAATTCTTCCCGCAAGATTAGCCAACCAAATTGCCGCTGGGGAAGTCGTTGAACGCCCTGCTTCTGTGGTAAAGGAAATAGTGGAAAATAGTCTTGATTCGGGGGCTAGTTCGATTGAAATCGATATTGAAAAGGGCGGGCACAAACGTATATTGATCCGTGATAACGGTAGTGGCATTCCCCATGACGAACTTGCGTTAGCCCTTAGCCGTCATGCCACCAGTAAAATAGCCAAGTTAGACGATTTAGAAGCCATTTGTAGTTTAGGGTTTCGTGGTGAAGCCTTGGCTAGCATTAGTTCAGTTGCACGCTTAAGTTTGAGCTCAAAGCCCAAAGATCAAACGCAAGCCTGGCAAGCTCACTGCGAAGGCCGTGATATGCAAGTACAACTCAATCCAGTGGCACACCCCGATGGCACTAGTGTAGATGTTGTCGATTTGTTTTTTAATACACCCGCCAGACGCAAATTTTTACGTACCGAAAAAACCGAGTTCGCACATATTGACGAAGTAGTCAGGCGCATTGCACTGAGTCGTTTTGATGTGAGCTTTAGCCTTAAACATAATGGCAAGTTACTGCGTAAATACCCAGCAGTGAAGGCACAAGACACTGAGTTAAAACGTATCGGGGCTATATGCGGCAAAGAATTTGCTGCGCAAAATATTGAATTAAATAGTCAATATCAACAATTCGAGTTAAAGGGTTGGTTGGCCCAACCAGAACAAGCCAAAACCCAAGGCGACTTTCAATATTTTTATGTAAATGGCCGTATGATGCGTGATAAGTTAATCAATCATGCGGTTCGCCAAGCGTTTGAAGGGCTTATCGATGCCGATTTATATCCAACTTATGTGCTGTATTTGACCCTTGAGCCAAACCAAGTCGATGTAAATGTTCACCCCGCCAAACATGAAGTGAGATTTCATCAAGCACGTTTAGTGCATGATTTTATATATAGAGCACTTACGGATTCGCTGAATCAATATTTTCAACAAGGCCAGCAGTCAAATCCTGAAGTAAACGTATTGCCACAAGCACAGCCCAATCATGATTATATTCAACCTCTGCAAAGACCAAAATCTGAGACTGTTGACGAAAATTTACCCAACTATACGGGAATAGGTTCTCACTCTTCTGATGTTACTGGGTTTCTGGCAAACAAAAGCATGTCTGAACACCTAGTCAACTCTTCACAAGTTATCAATCAATCTTCAAAAAACTATCAACAATTGATGACCCCAACAGCACCTGTTAATTCATTGTCCAGTTCTAAAGAACGTTCAACTATAGTGACTCGGCAATGGCTCCAAGTAACGGATAAGAAAATTTTGCTCAAAATAGAACAACAATTTTATTTACTCGAGACAAAGGCATTACATCTTAGCGTGATATCAAAACTCTACTCAGAAGCGATGCCAGTTAGCCAACCTTTATTGATGCCTATCTCGATAAAAGCCACAACTGATTTACTGTCGCAAGCCAAAGTACTCTATCAGCCACTTTTGGAAAACAGCGTAGAAATTGGCTGGACACACAATCGGATTATTTTACGTAAAGTACCTGCAGGTTTAAGACAATTTCGATGGGTCGAGTATCTAGTGGATATTTTGAGTTGTATGGAAACAGATAATAAAAAAGTACGTAAACACTTGTTAGCTAGTATAGTTTCAAGTGAAGAAATATCTCTTAGTCAAGTGCAAGAATTGTGGCAACAATTTGTTCTTTCATCCGATAACTTAGAACATGATATTGCTCTGATAGGTAAACAAGTGCATTTAGATGATTGGCTCAATGCAAATGCATGAACATAAGATCATAGACAAATCACCTAATTCTTTGCCACCTGCGTTATTTTTGATGGGACCTACCGCGTCTGGGAAAACAGGCCTAGCAATTGAGCTTTGCGAAAACCTGCCGTGTGAAATAATAAGTGTTGATTCTGCATTGATCTATCGTGACATGGATATAGGTACGGCTAAACCTAACGCTGCTGAATTAATAAAAGCCCCTCACAGATTAATCAATATTTTAGATCCCTCACAACGTTATTCAGTGGCCGAATTTCGTAAAGATGCTCTATTGGCCATGCAAGACATCACAACAAGAGGAAAGATCCCACTATTAGTGGGCGGCACGATGATGTATTACAAAGCCTTGATTGACGGACTTTCACCATTACCAGAATCAGATCAAAGGGTGAGAAATGCTATAGAAGCAAAAGCTGATGAATTAGGTTGGGATGAATTACATCAACAATTGGCCCGAATAGATCCTACTTCAGCTAAACGTATCCACCCCAATGATCCTCAACGTTTAATCAGGGCTATCGAAGTATATCAACTTACTGATCGCTCTATGACTGAGTTGATGTCAACCAAATCTGAACCTATACCCTATAACATAAAACAATTTTGTATTGCTCCAAACGATCGCAAAGAATTACATCAACGTATTTTTCAGCGTTTTCAACTAATGCTCGATACAGGATTTCAGGCCGAAGTAGAAAAATTAAAAAATAGAGGTGATCTACATTTAAACCTACCCTCTATTAGATGTGTCGGTTATAGACAAATGTGGCAGTATCTTGATGGTGATTATGATTATAATGAAATGTTCGAAAAGTCTGTTGCAGCCACTCGACAGCTAGCCAAAAGACAGTTAACTTGGTTGAGAGGTTGGGAAAATATTCACAAATTAGATACGTTTTCGCCAGACAACCTGACGAAAATCATTAAACTGAGTTAATCTCAATCTCAAGGTGGTCTATACAGCTATATGTTTTAATGTATAATCTTGCATTGAGTTGAAAATAATATTAATAAATAAAGGATTAATCATGGCTAAAGGGCAATCATTACAAGACCCCTTCCTTAATGCACTTCGTAAAGAACGTATTCCTGTATCTATTTACTTAGTCAATGGTATTAAACTTCAAGGACAAGTAGAGTCATTCGATCAGTTTGTGATTTTACTTAAAAATACTGTAAGCCAAATGGTTTATAAACACGCAATTTCTACTGTAGTTCCATCACGCGCAATTCCAATGCCTACTTCAGGTCAAACGGAAGCAGACGAAGAGTAAATATGGTTTTAGGAGAGCGGCTTGTTTGACCGTTATGAAGCAGGTGAACAGGCTGTTTTAGTACATGTTGATTTTGCTGATGAAAATAGCAAAGAAGATTTATTAGAATTACAGCTTCTTGTATCTTCTGCTGGAGTTAATGCAATAGACATTGTCACAGGTTCTCGGCAAGCTCCACAGGCACGTTATTTTGTGGGTAGTGGCAAAGCCGACGAAATTGCTAATGCAGTCAAAGCCCAGCAAGCTGATGTGGTAATTTTCAACCACAGTTTATCCCCCTCACAAGAGCGTAATCTAGAACAATTGTGTCAATGTAGGGTCCTCGACCGCACAGGACTCATCTTAGATATTTTCGCCCAACGCGCCCGTACTCACGAAGGCAAGTTACAAGTAGAACTGGCTCAGCTTCGCCATATCAGCACTCGGTTAATTCGAGGGTGGACTCACCTAGATAAACAAAAAGGTGGCATTGGTCTTCGTGGCCCTGGTGAAAGTCAACTTGAAACTGATAGACGATTGCTCAGAGCAAGGATCAAAGCGATTCAGCGACGTCTGGATAAAGTACAAAAACAACGTGAACAGGGTCGACGCTCCAGAATTCGTGCAGAAATTCCTACAGTGTCTTTGGTGGGCTATACTAACGCTGGAAAATCCACTTTATTTAATACCATGACACAATCTGCAGTGTATGCAGCAGACCAACTATTTGCCACACTTGACCCAACACTTAGAAAGATTCAGTTACAAGATGTCGGCTCAGCAATTCTTGCTGATACGGTTGGTTTTATTCGTCATCTACCCCATTATCTAATAGCAGCATTTAAGGCTACATTGCAAGAAACTCAGGAGGCAAACCTACTATTGCATGTTGTAGATTACTCTGATGAGCAGTTTCGAGATAACATTGGACAAGTAGAAGAAGTCCTTGAAGAGATAAAAGCTAACGAAATTCCACAATTGATGGTGTGTAATAAAATTGATCGAATGGATGGGGTCGAACCGAAGATAGACAGAAACGAGTCAGGTACGCCAATTCGTGTTTGGTTATCTGCTCAGCAAGGAGTGGGGATTGATTTACTGCTTAGCGCAATTACTGAATGTTTATCAAAAAACATGGTACAACATAGTTTATTGATACCTCCGCAGAAAAGTAGTTTACGTGGTGTGTTTTTTGAGATGAATTGCATTGCTGTAGAAAGTTATGCCGAAAATGGTGATTGGCAAGTTAATGTTCGCATGGAACAAAGAGATTGGAACAGATTAGTGAAACGTGTAGACGTTGATTTAGAGTCATATATAGTAAAATAGAAGCAACAAGTAACAAGTAACAGATCAAAAATTTAAAAAAACTCGTAAAGGTCAGTAGACCTATTTATTGAATTAACTAGTTGGAGAGACATAATGGCTTGGAATGAGCCCGGTGGAAATAATAATGATCCTTGGAAGAACAAGGGTGGTCGAGATCAAGGTCCGCCTGATTTAGACGAGGTGTTTAAAAACTTGATGAGTAAACTCGGCAAGTTTGGCGGTGATGGCGGCTCTTCAGGCGGCAATAGCCTGGGTGGCATAGGTATAGCTGTTATCTTTGGAATATTGGTTATTGGCTGGGTGTTTAGTGGTTTTTATACCATCCGCGAAGCCGAACGTGGAGTCGTGTTGCGTTTTGGTGAGTTTAGCCATTTTGTTGACCCCGGCTTGCAGTGGAAGCCAACTTTGATAGACGTTGTTATACCGGTAGACGTAAAAACTATTCGCTCTATGCCTTCTTCTGGTTCGATGTTAACTGAAGACGAAAACGTAGTACGTGTTGAAATGGAGGTTCAGTATCGTATCCTTGAACCTTATAAGTATAGCTTCGCCGTAACCAGTCCTGAAGAAAGTTTGAGTCAGGCGTTTGATAGTGCCATTCGTTATGTAGTAGGTCATTCAAAAATGGATGATGTGTTAACAAGCGGCCGTGAAGTAGCGAGACAAAGCGTAAGGGATGAATTAACGGGTATCATTGAGTCATACGATATGGGCATAGCTGTACTCGATATGAACTTCAAGGATGCAAGGCCACCAGAGGAAGTAAAAGAAGCTTTTGATGATGCCATTGCAGCACAAGAAGATGAACAACGTTTTATTAACGAAGCAGAAGCTTATTCTCGAGAACTAGAGCCTCGCGCCCGTGGACAAGTCAACCGTATGGCACAAGAAGCTCAGGCTTACAAAGAGCGTGTAACATTAGAAGCACAAGGTGCAATCGCAAGGTTTGAAGAATTGCTACCACAATACATTGCTGCACCAGAAGTTACTCGTAGTCGTATATATCTTGAAACTATGGAAGAAGTGTACGGTAATACTAGTAAGATATTGGTGGACACACAAGGCACCGGAAACATGATGTATCTGCCACTGGACAAAATACTAGGTAATCAATCTGGGCCCACTATCCCAGCGAATATCCGCAGTACTTTAGAAGGTTTACGTAATCAGGAAGCTGATCCACAGCCTGTCAGCAGCAACTCCAGAAACAGCCGTAATAACGGCGTTCGTAGTGGGAGAAACTAAGCTATGAAAAATTTTATTGCATTAATAATAGTAGCCTTAGGCTTGCTTACCTTTAGTTCTTTGTTTGTAGTAGAGGAAGGTAACAAAGCCATCGTAATCCAGTTTGGTAAAGTCCAAAGAGATAGCGATACAGGTAACACCACCGTGTTTGAACCAGGTTTACATTTTAAACTTCCTTTCTTTGACCGTGTGGTAACACTCGATGCACGTATTCAAACACTGGATGAAGCGCCCGATCGCTTTGTGACCTCAGAGAAAAAGGATTTGATTGTTGACTTATATGTTAAGTGGAAAATCGAAGACTTTGCTAAGTATTACCTAGCCACTGGTGGGATCAAATCTAGTGCGGAAATACTGTTACAACAAAAAGTGAATAACGGTCTACGTTCTGAGTTTGGTACCCGTACTATTCAACAGATTGTATCGGGTGAACGTTCTGAATTGATGGATGAAGCCATGGCACAAGCCTCTACTAGCTCAGACGAATTGGGTATAGAGATAATTGACGTGCGTGTTAAACAAATTAATTTACCACTTGAAGTTCGGAACTTTATTTTCCAGCGTATGCGAACAGAACGTGAAGCAGTTGCTAGAGAGCATCGCTCTGAAGGTAAAGAGAAAGCTGAGTTTATTAAAGCCGATATCGATGCCAAAATTACTGTTATGTTAGCTGATGCTGAACGTAACTTGCGCAAACTTCAAGGTGAAGGTGAAGCACAAGCAGCGCAGATTTATGCTGAAACTTACACAAAGGATGCTGATTTTTATAGGTTCTTACGTAGTATGGATGCTTACAAGAAGAGCTTTAGTAGCAAGCAGGACGTGTTGGTTGTTGAACCAGACAGTGACTTCTTTCGTTACATGAAAAACCCAACTGGAAAATAGCCAAACAATCCAATTATATTTGAAAGCGCCTTATGGCGCTTTTTTTTGATAGTTTGGTGGTTTACTAATTAAGACAGCAATATTAACACCAATCCTTGCAACTCAAGTCAAATTCCCACAATATGAAAAGCTGCATCTGAAACAAGATATACGAGGTATTATAATCTATGAAATCTTTTGCGGGTTTTATGACATTTTTAGTCGCCCTTTTGCATCTTGGCTTAATGGTGCTACAGATGTTTTTCTGGAATCATCCTGTTGGACAAAAAATATTCTCCATGACGGCAGAGGTAGCTCAATCTTCAGAAGTATTTGCCATGAATCAAAGCTTATATAATAGTTTTTTTGGCTTTGGTTTAATTTGGAGCTTAATCAGCGACAATCAAAGTTTAAAAGTGTTTTTACTGATATGTATCATTATTACTGGAATTTTTGGGGGGCTCACAGCTAAAATAAGTATTCTATATATACAAGCATTGCCTGGCTTCATTACACTTTTGTTAGTCATAAAAGCTAAAAGACGCCGCGCCGGTGAAGTACGTTTATTCTCTCAGAGTGAGTAAAACAAGAGCTGTTTTTTAAAAGCATCGATTATTGACTAATTTTCATAGAAGTTGTTTCAATACAAGAAGAAAACCTATATTTTCAATATATGACATGTATTAAAGTCTGGATCAATAAACAGTGCCCACTATTTATTGATTAAAGAGCATTGAGTAAGTTATAGCTTTGTGGTTATCAGGCTCGGCAATGTTACTCGGGCCTTGAACAGTTTGGCCGTCTTTTGGCAGCAAACACCTTAAAGCAGAAGACACTAACGGATATACTGATTGAAGTTCGTATTGCTTTAGTGGCTCGCCTGCAAGCAGTTAGATTGTTAAATACCACTCAACTTTTCTCATAAAAAAGCTTTTTGTCTAATAAGCAAGTCATTTAGTAGGCCTTGACATAACTCGTTATACACGCAGCTCAAGGCAACAGCGTCATTTTGTAAGAACATCAGGTGACAATCTAAAAAGCAGTACCATACTTGTGATGTCACCCATGATTTACAATCAGTTATTTTGGCCAAGTTCCATCAAATTTACAGGAAGTTTATTAACAACCGATTAAAACCACAAAGGCCACAATGTGTGACCTTGTAATAATTATTCTTATCTTAATTTTAGCTAAATAAAACTAAACTCCTTTATAAAATTCAGGAAGTGAAATATGTTAATCGATATCAAAGTCAGCTCTTAGTTTAGCTGCTCTAGTAATAGATACCTTTTGTTTCATTTCTCGCTGGCCAAGCTTGCGTTTAGCTAAAAATTTATCTTCTGACAATAACAGCGCTTCAACATAATTCAGATAAATCTCCTCATTTTGCATGGCATCAGTTATCGCCCGGTCATATAAATTTAAAGCTTCTTTATAGTCTTTTTCAGCCACATATATTTGCGCTAAGGTATCCAATGCAGCCGAGTTATTTGGTTTAAGTTCAACTGCTCTTTCCCCGTAAGGCATAGCCTTATCAATATCGCCTTTTTGCAAATACAAATATGCTAAATTATTACTGGCAATGTAATTATCTGGATTTTGTTGTAAAGCAAGTTCATAGGTAACCATTGCAGCTGTTGAATCGCCTACCATCTGCCTTTCTGCCAGTAACATCTTGGCGCCCAAATCTGTAGATTGTTTCTCAACATGCTTTTTAAGCAACTCCATACTCTCGTCAGTCTGCTTTAAGAAGTCGTAAGTAAATAACAGCAGTCTTAGGTTTCTATTATTTGGCGAAGCATTATAAGCAACCAAAGCGTTTTCCAATGCTAATTCCGGTTGTTTATTGTTTAACTGAAAGCGAGCCATAAAACTTTTGGCTAAAGGTAACCCAAGTAAATTTACTGGCAATGCATCATAGGCCTTTTGGGCATCTGAATAATCCCCTTGCATAAGTAAAAAGTGGACTTTCAACAATTGCATCTGCATATCGTCACGATTGTTAAGATATCCTTGAGTTAATAATGATGCCTCTGCAAACTTATTCTGACTGTCGAGTAATAATAATTTGCCTACTACAGCGTCTTTATTATTTGGTTCTATTGCAAGCCATGCATCATAGTGCGAAGTGGCGGGCCGCAGTTGGTTAGATTTAATGAAACTTTGTCCCAATATTTTCCAATAAGCAGTTGGTAAATCATTTTGATCTTTTACTTCAGTCAACAAATCAATAGCAACTTGGTAATCACTTTCAACCACCTGAATGCGCGCTAAAAGTAAGCGTATAGCAATGTTTGAGGGATCACGGTTAAAAGCGGATTGAATTTTTTCAATACCTGATGATTGTTTATTGACTTGTTTATTGACCAAGTAATAGGTCGCTAACGTGGGTACATTATTTGGAAAATCGAACAGTAGTTGTTCTAATAAAAGAAGAGCCTGTGACATTTCTTTTTGTGCCACTGCCACATTAACCAAAGCTAATCTTGCTGAGGGTCTTTTGCTGTCTTTCGCTATTGCTTTTTCAAATTCTAATTTTGCTTCAGTAAATTTCTGTTGTCTTGCATACACATCGCCAGCTAACAAATAGGGGATTGGATCATCAGGACTATTTTTTTTCCAACTACTTGCCAGTTCCAAAGCTTTACCATATTGCTTAGTAACCAAGTATGCTTTTCCAAGAGTAGTTTGTGCACTCACTAACTCAGGTGACTTACTAACCGCTTCCTCTAAATTGACGATGCCATCAAGGTTGTTAAGAGAAAGTTGTAATAACCCTAAGCGGGTTAAATCTTCAGCGGTACGGCTAATATCTGTAGATTTTTCAATTAATACTTTGGCTTCTTTTTCAAAACCATCACGTAATAGTTCATAACTTGCCTTGGAAAATAAAGCGGCATCTTCGTCTGTCAATTGGTCTAGTCTCTCTAACACGTCACCTGCTTCTGAACTGAGTCCTAATTGAAGTTGACTTGCAGCAAGCAACCTGAGACCAGGGTGATTATCAGGCAACATTCCAGCTATATATGACAAATGACGATTTGCACTTGAGTAGTCTTGTGTCTGATAGCTGGCATACCCTGCGACCAAGCGCAGAGGTAGCGTATCTATACCCCCTGTAATAGCTATTTCTGCCCGTTCTAGAGCATTTTCATAATCACCTTTATGCGCATAAGTAGCAGACTTTAATTGATTCAATAATGGGTTTAGGTCATTAATCAAAAGAAGCTCATCGATGTAAGGTTCAGCAGCAGTTAATTCACCCACATCGACTAGTAACTTTGCCAAGACAAAGGTTGTTTGTTTATCTTCAGGATAAAACTGGACATAGTCTTTAAATATTTCAGCTGCTTCGCCTGGTTTACCAAGGGATAATTTCAACTGAGCCAATAACTTCAGTACTTCAGCATTTTGCGGAGCTTGTTCACGCAACTCAGATACTGCTGTGGCAGCGGTTTCATAATCTTTATCTAACACCTGCATATAAGCTGCAGTCAGACCTTTGAAAACTGAGCTTGTATCAATTTCCCTCAATGCTTCAATCAATACACGGGCATCATCTATTTTATTTAATCGGGCTAATGCAACCACTTTGAAATAGCCTATTTCAGCTCTTTCGACAGCGGTTAATCCTTTTTGCTCATGCTCTAATTTACTGATGGCTGAGTAGGCGCCGGTATGCTGATAAGCTTGGGTTAATAGTGGTAATACTTTTGAGGGTTCAAATCCATATTCCAACGCACGATTAAGCTCTTTCTCAGCACTTTCAAACTGTTTTTGTTGAATATAAAACAGTCCAAGTTCAAATCTAGCTTGGGCTGACTTTGGCTCAAGTTGCGCCGCATTTTTTAGCGCTACAATAGCAGCGGCAGGATTATTTTCTGCAACATATTGGTTAGCTTCTTGAATATATTCATCGCTCGTTTGTTTACTGCAACCAGATAAAATGCCTAATGCAACAAAAGTTAATGTATATTTTAAAAATGTTGAATTCAAAACTTCCATATTGATTATTCCTTGTATAAATGATTTAGACATATTTTACGTTATGCGATCAGCGTTCACGGTACATTTTCAGATAAACACCCACTCTGACAATATATTTTAAAAAATCAAATAATCCCTCCCACTGAGCATCAAGATCTTCTTGTGCCGCGCTTATGAGTAATTAGTGTATTGACCGTCATTAGAAACATCAATACAAAATCACTCTAATTCAGCTAAGGCATCGGCGATATTATAATCAAACTAAAATTAAAATTGTCAAATGTGAACAGTTAAGGTGTAACAACTCAGATCAAAAGGTACGTAACTGTCCTTTTATTCCAAAAGAATTTGAAATATTACAAAATGTAAGGCAACTACTATCAACTGAGAAGACGTTTTGAATGCACCAGGTTGATAATTATACAAACCACTATCACATAAACAAGTTGGAATTAAATCTTTTTTTTCTCAATCGGAAATAGTTATCATTCTTGATAGCTTGCTACATAAGATGTGTAAATTTTAAATTTAATTTAATAAAAAGTTTTTTAAAATGAATAAGACAATCTTTTTATGTTAATAAATAAACAAATAGATAACAAATTAGACGCATTGGTTACAATAAAGTACAAAGATTAGCATCGAAAAATGGCATTTGGAATAATAATGCAATTAAACATAGCATTACATGGAGTAAATGTTGGATATCGAATATAATTTCTACTTTGAAACCGTGCCGGCTTCGCCTTAAATAATTGTTTTACTGATTTTAGAAATTGTATTACCGATTCAAATAACGCTGTGCCTGCCTGTACCCTGGGAAAATTGATGACAACCACCACATCTGAAATAACATTTAGAGATTTAAACCTACCCGAAGAACTGCTGCAAGCATTAGATAAAGTCGGCTATGAAAAACCAACACCTATTCAAGCAGAATGTATTCCACTTATTTTACAAGGCCATGACCTTTTAGGTACAGCACAAACAGGTACCGGTAAAACCGCTGCTTTCGCTTTACCCATGTTAGCGAATATTGATCCTGACGATAAAAACACACAACTATTGGTATTAGCTCCAACTCGTGAACTTGCTATTCAAGTAGCAGAAGCCTTCCAAGTGTATGCTGGCTTCTCCAAGAAAATTAACGTATTGCCTATTTACGGTGGTTCATCTTACGATAACCAAATTCGCCAACTTAGACGTGGCACACAAGTTGTTGTAGGCACACCTGGCCGTGTGATTGACCACATCAAAAAAGGCACACTTAAGCTCGACAAACTGAAATTTTTGGTACTAGACGAAGCTGATGAAATGTTGCGTATGGGTTTCATCGACGATGTAACTTGGATATTAGGTCATGCACCTGCAGAGCGCCAAACAGCTCTTTTCTCTGCGACAATGCCTGACCCCATTCGCAAAATAACTAAGCGTTATTTAAATGATCCTAAGTCAGTCAAAATCGAATCAAAGGTGGCTACAGCCAGCACGATCCGTCAACGTTACTGCCAAGTAGCTGGTCACCATAAATTAGAAGCCTTGACTCGTATTTTAGAAGTCGAAAGCTTCGATGGCGTCATTATTTTTGTTCGTACCAAAACAGCCACCATGGAGTTAGCTGAAAAGCTTTCTGCTCGAGGTTATGCGGTTGAACCACTTAACGGCGATATTCCACAAAACTCACGTGAACGAACTGTTGACCGTTTGAAGAAAGGCAAAATCGATATTTTAGTTGCCACAGATGTCGTCGCCCGTGGCCTTGATGTTGAACGTGTTAGTCATGTCATCAACTTTGACGTTCCTTACGATACAGAATCATATGTTCACCGCATCGGCCGTACTGGTCGTGCTGGTCGTGAAGGTGATGCAATATTGTTTATCTCACATCGTGAAAAACGTATGCTGTTTTCTATTGAACGTGCCACAAGACAGACAATCGATGCGATGACTATCCCATCCATTTCACAATTAAACGAAACACGCTTATCTCGTTTTAAAAGCAGTGTCATCGAAGCGATAAGTGATGCATCAATTGAGACACTTATTCCTATCGTCGAGTCAATTCAAGCAGAGACTGAAGCTGCACCTGAAGTGATCATGGCGGCATTGGCTAAAATCGCTCAAGGTGATGAACCCCTAATTCTTAGAGACAGTGATCGTCCCGATTTAAATGCAGCTCCTCCAAGAAATGATCGCAGCGACAGAAATGACCGTGCACCAAGAGATCGCGGCGCTCGTCCTGAACGTGGCGGTGGTGAACGTGTAAAACGCGAACGCAAATCTGGTCCACCCAGTGAAGGGATGCAGCGCTATCGTATTGAAGTAGGTCATACTCATGGTGCCAAACCTGGCAATATAGTAGGCGCGATTGCTAACGAAGCTAATATCAGTAGTAAAAATATTGGTTCTATCGAAATTTATGATAATTTCAGCACTGTAGATTTACCTAAAGATATGCCCAAAGCAACTCACGACACCTTGCAAAAAACGCGTGTTGCAGGCCGCAGTTTAGGTATGCGCGAATGGTCAGAACAACCACCCAAAAAGCGTGGTAACCCGGCTAATCGTGATTGAGCTCAAAGCTTAAATAATAAAAAAGGGGCTTTATTGCCCCTTTTTTATGCACCTGACATTATTTTAATTGCTTATTAATAACCTAATGGAATATCAATTCTGTTTTAATTGGTTTTCACTTCCAGTCTGAAAGGGCACACTAAACATTCAGACCTAACGAGTAATAACACATGCAATACTTCCCGATATTTTTAGATACCACAGACTTAACCTGTTTGGTTGTGGGCGCTGGAGAGGTAGCCGCACGTAAAGTGGAATTACTGTTAAAAACTTCTGCACATATTACAGTCGTAGCACCTTGGGTGTGCGATACAGTCCATCGATTTGCCAAAGAAGACAAGATCCAGCTTTTCGAAAGGCCTTATAGCGAGACAGACCTGACCGATAAACAAATGGTCTTTGTGGCCACAGACAACAGCAAATTAAATGAACAAATACACAATCAAGCACGTGTACAAAAAATATTAGTCAACGTGGTAGACAACACCCCCCTTTGCCAATTTATTACCCCATCTATTGTTGACCGCTCACCTATCATTATAGCGATGAGTAGTGGTGGCGTAGCGCCAGTATTACTTAGATATCTAAGACAAAAACTCGAATCTGTGATCCCCCAGAAAGTCAGTTTATTAGGACTGTTTTCTGAGAAATTCAGAGAGTCTGTGAAAAAACGTTTTAAATCTGTGACCGAACGACGCTATTTTTGGGAAGACGTATTAGACGGAGACATAGCTGAAAACGTATTACAAGGTAACGAAAAAGTCGCTGAAAAAAAGTTTTTAGAAAAGTTAAACGCGCCCGATGCAAGTAAAGCTATAGGTGAAGTGTATCTAGTAGGCGCTGGCCCCGGCGATCCAGACTTATTAACATTTAGAGCCTTACGTTTAATGCAAAAGGCAGATGTGGTGGTTTATGATCGCTTAGTCTCTCCGGAAATACTTGAGCTGGTAAGGCGTGATGCCGAAAAAATTTATGTAGGCAAAGCGAAAAGTAAACATACCATTCCGCAAGATGAAATCAATTCGCTTTTGGCCAAAGAAGCCTTAGCAGGTAACCGCGTAGTGAGATTAAAAGGCGGTGACCCATTTATTTTTGGTAGAGGCGGTGAAGAGCTTGAAACCTTAGTAGAACATGGTATTGATTTTCAGGTAGTACCCGGTATTACTGCTGCTAGCGGCGCAGCCAGTTATGCAGGCATACCCCTCACCCATAGAGATCACGCAAAATCAGTTGTCTTTGCCACAGGTCATTTAAAAGACAATAGTATCGAGTTAAACTGGCAAGGATTAGCACAGCCAGACCAAACCATAGTGTTTTATATGGGACTAACTGGTTTACCCATTATCTGCGAGCAACTCGTAAAGCATGGACTAGCACCCACTACTCCGATCGCCATGGTGCAATCTGCCACTACTTCACAACAAAAAGTCGTGATTGGCACCCTAGAAAATATTCAGCAAAAAGCTGAATTAGCAAACATCAAACCACCAGCTTTGATCATTGTTGGCTCGGTGGTGAGTTTGCATCAGAAGTTGAATTGGTTTGGTAAAGGTAGCGATTAATATCCAAACTTTTAAGAATATAAAGTTAAGACTTAAGATCAATGGTATGAGCTGTTAGCACCAATTTCCAGGTCACCCAATTTTAACTAATCTCCTCAGTAAAAGTGTAAGAATTTGACGAATAGCAATGTTAATATTCAAAGCTTAAACTTTTGGAGAGAGCTCATGGAAAAAGCCACCAGTAAACATGCCGCCTTTAGCGATATGTCACAAAGTACCGCTGAAGATTGGGCCATTATTATAAAAGAACAGACCCCATTTGCGTCAAACGGGGGTCAGCGAGTACTTGAGCATTTACGCCTACTGAAAGGCGATTATGGCGGTTTTCCAGTCGACCGACTGAGTCATTGTTTGCAAACTGCCACTCGAGCATACCGCGACGGTAGAGCAGCTGATTATGTGGTCATGGCTTTGCTCCATGATATTGGTGATACCTTGGGGCATATAATCATCCGGATATTGCTGCTGCCATTATCAAGCCTTTTGTTTCAGAGAAGTTGCACTGGATTGTGCAGCATCACGGCATTTTTCAGGGTAAAAATTTCTTCCATCACATTGGACTAGACCCTGACATGCGCGAACAATTTCGAGCACATAAATATTTTGCCGCTACCGAGGAATTTATAGATAAATATGACTGCCCGGCTTTTGACCCGGAATATGACACATTGGCAATAGAATTCTTTGAACCCATGGTCATGGAACTCTTCGCGCGACCGCTGGACAGCATCTACAAAGCAGCGATAGTCAAAACTTAAAGCCGCCCCCACATACATCAAAGTTCATCATTATCAACACAATGTAAATTGGCTATTGATAAAGTGAGCACCCTCAATATTTCCGTCAGGCAGAAGGCTTAAACTACCAATAACGCTCCAAGGATATCTGCCCCGGCGAACGCCTGAGGTGTTTAGATAAGCCCAATTCACCCAAGGTTTGCGTGGCTTCTTCGATCATGGCTGGGTTGCCACATAACATCACTTGGCTGTGAGTGGCATGAATATTTAAGCCTACTTGTTGTTGAATAGATAATGTTTTCAGTAATGTGGGGATACGCCCGTGTAATCTATCAGCCTTATGTTCACGGCTTACGATTGGCACAAAGTGAAACTTACTCGCATATTGCTCAGACCAGCTTTCAATCAGTGGTATATAGGCTAGGTCCTGCTCATAACGTGCACCATAGACGAGTACTATATTTTCATAACTCTGCCAAACCTGTTCTGTGGCTAACATAGATAAGAAAGGCCCCACACCGGTACCCGTTGCCATTAACCATAAATCTCGGCTTTTGGGTACTTCGTCAAGGGTCAAGAAGCCTGTTGCGGGTGACATGATTTTTAAAGAGTCACCAATTTTTAATGTGTGGAGCTTGGGAGACAACAAACCATGCTCAACAGGGACAGCAATAATCTCTAGCTCATTATCATCAGGTCCACTGACGAGTGAATACGGGCGAGAGAGTATTTTGCCATTTTGATCAACCCCTAGTTTAGTGAACTGCCCTGCCTTAAATTTAGGAAAGTCAGCACAAGAAAAACGTAAACTAAACAAATGATCATTCCAGTCTGTTCTACTCACCACTTTTGCATCTAACCACTGTGCCATACAATTATCCACGTTTGGTATATAAGTTCATATCACAATATCATATGCACGTTTGAATAAAAGTGAGTGTGAATGCGAAACAGTCAACGATAGACAATATACTGACCATTAAAATGCATAAACATTGGGTAGCGCGCAGATACTAAATCCAAACACGCATTGTGACTTTAACTTATGTTATTTCTCTTAAATCAATTTCCAGCCTATCTAGTTTATCTAGTTTATCTAAAAAATCATCGTTCAAAAAAATGCTAATCATGAGCCCATGAGTGAAAATGATCAACAATATGAAATTGAGAACAATCAGGAAAGGTGCAAGTGACGTGATACACCGCATATTGTTCGTTTTTGCTCAATTTGTTACTGCCCCAACTATCTACGAAGAGCTCTTGGCTTATAAAAGTTTAGATGCATGTTTATTTAATTTTTTCAGCGCTAAAAATATGCAAATTTGGTGGTGCTGACACTAGTGTTCTCACTTCTGCAACAAAAGCCTGAGAACTAGGTAAAACAAAATGAGCGTCAATGGCAGCCTGATCTGCCCATTGTTCATAAAAAAACAAACGTAAAGCATTCTCAGGATCTTGGTACACGGCATGACTGATGCAGCCAGGCTCAGTGCGTGAGTGAGCAACATGCTTTTGCGACGCTTGTATGGCTTGCAGCATATGGCCACCTTTTATTAGCAAATCACCGGTAATAATAATCATAACTAACCTTCCCCCTTTTAAAATAATAATCAGTATAAGTTGATAGATTAAAGCATAGGGTCTGGCATAATCATAATGAAGGCACTCAACTACATATCTGATGAATCAAGACTCACATATATCCTACAAAAACTGGCAATTCTGGATTGATCGCGGCGGCACTTTCACCGATATCGTTGCAAGGCATCCCGATGGCACACTAATGTGCAGAAAGTATTTATCTGAAAACACAGAAGCCTATGCCGATGCTGCCGTTTACGGCATTAAATCCATTTTAGATATTCATCCATCTGATCCTGTACCTGATGGTCTTATAGACAAAATTAAAATGGGCACCACAGTAGCGACTAATGCCTTGTTAGAACGCAAGGGTGACTCAGTTTTATTGGCTATCACTCAGGGCTTTAAGGATGCACTTGAAATTGGCTATCAAGCGCGACCCGATACGTTTGCCTTAAAAATTGAAAAGCCCGATATTCTCTACACTCAGGTCATCGAGATAAACGAACGAGTCACAGCTAAAGGTGAAGTTGTGCAAGCCCTAGATATTGAACTCAGTAAAAAGGCATTGGAAACAGCTTACAGCCAAGGTCTAACAGCCATTGCTATAGTCTTAATGCATGGCTATCAACACACCCAACACGAAAAACAATTGATGCAATTAGCTAAGAAAATTGGTTTTAGCCAAATTTCAGCTAGCCATGAAGTCAGCCCTTTGCAAAAGCTCATTTCCAGAGGTGAAACCACCTTAGTCGATGCTTATCTCACCCCCATATTATTGCAATATATACAAAATATTAGCCAAGGTTTAAACCAACACACCCCCGCCCAATTGTTATTTATGCAATCATCTGGCGGCCTGACTAACGCTGACACATTTCGTGGCCGAGATGCCATATTATCTGGCCCCGCTGGCGGCATAGTCGGTGCTGTACACACCGCCAAACTAGCCGGTTTTGATAAGATCATTGGTTTTGATATGGGCGGCACCTCAACTGATGTGTCGCACTATGCAGGCGAATTTGAAAAAGCCTACGAAACCAAAGTTGCTGGGGTACGTATGCGTGTGCCTATGCTGCACATTCATACCGTGGCGGCCGGTGGAGGATCAATTTTACGTTACCTAGATGGGCGTTTTCGGGTGGGTCCTGAATCTGCTGGCGCTATGCCGGGTCCTGTTTGTTATCGGCGTAATGGTGAACTGGCGGTAACTGATATTAATTTATGTTTAGGCAAAATTCAGGCTGATTTTTTCCCCAGTATATTTGGTCCAGAGCAAAACCTACCTCTAGATAAAACGAGCTCCGTAAAAGCTTTTACTGACATTGCGCATAATATTGGTGATGGACGAAGTGCTGAAGATGTTGCCGAAGGTTTTCTAGCCATAGCGATTGAACACATGGCACAAGCCATTAAAAAGATATCCATCGCGCGGGGTTACGACGTGTCTAAATATGTGCTGAATTGTTTTGGCGGCGCAGGTGGGCAACATGCTTGTTTAGTGGCTGAAAAACTCGGTATAAAAACTGTATTTTTACACAGTTACTCGGGTATTTTGTCAGCTTACGGTATGGGTTTGGCCGATATAAAAGTAGAACGTCAAAAAGTCGCGTGCCCACTGATTCAAAGCGGTGATGCCTCGGCAATGCAAGTTGCTATTGAAAATCTTAAACAAGCCAATATTGAAGACTTAACCAGCCAAGGTTTAAGTAACAGCCAAATTCATCATCAAAGTACCGCGTTGATCAAATACTTAAATACCGATACCAGTTTACACATTCCATTAGACTCATATTCGGCGATGGAAAAAAACTTTATCCGCCAACATGAACAACAGTTTGGTTTCAGTGGGACCGCCTCCGGTGCCGACAAACCCATAGTGATTGATACCTTAATTGTTGCATCCTATGGCGGCGCTGAAAAAGTGGTAGAAGCCACACACTCACTGGCCAAAGACTTATCAATCAAAATACACAGTGTTAGACAAATTTATACTCAGGGTCAATGGTTAGAAGCGCAGGTCATACACTTATCATCGCTGACATTTGGCCATGAAGTATTAGGCCCAGCGATAATAGTTGAACCAACCGGCACCATCATTGTTGAAAATAACTGGCGAGCAAAAGTGAATGTCAATGGGCATTTGGTGCTTCACTTTGAACCACTTAAAACAGCCTTACGTTCAGATCAGATTATAGAAGAAAGCGCCCAAACCAAGGCAGATCCTGTCACCTTAGAATTATTTAACAGTGCTTTTATGAGTATCGCCCAGCAAATGGGCATAGTGTTACGTAATACCTCTCAGTCGGTCAATGTGAAAGAACGATTGGACTTTTCCTGCGCCATTTTTGACGCCACTGGCAACTTAATTGCTAACGCTCCACATGTGCCAGTGCACTTAGGCTCGATGGATGCCAGTGTTAAAGTGATTATCCATGGTACACAATCTATTAATTCAGGTGATGTGTTTGTACAAAACAACCCATATAACGGTGGCTCCCATCTCCCCGACATTACGGTTATTACCCCTGTATTTGACGCGGCTAATACTCACATTTTATTTTATGTGGCCAGCCGCGCCCATCATGAAGACGTAGGCGGTATTGCACCGGGCTCCATGTCTTCTTTAGCGACTGACATTCATCAAGAAGGCATCCTACTCGACAGTGTGAAACTGGTTGAACAAGGGCAATTTCAAACCGCTAATATCGAAAACTTATTTTCTTCAGGTGATTATCCTGCAAGAAATGTCGCACAAAACATGGCTGATTTAATGGCGCAAACGGCGGCCAATAAAACAGGTGTGAATGAACTACTAAAACTAGTCGACCAACACGGACTTAAAACCGTGTATGCCTACATGCAACATATCCAAGACAGCGCAAAAACATCAGTGCAAAAAGTGCTAGCTAGATTAGAAGATGGAGAGTTTAGCTATCCGCTAGAATCCAGTTCAACCATAAAGGTCAAAATTAGCATTGATAAGATTAATTTGCGGGCATGTATTGATTTTACTGGCACCAGCGCACAACAAAACAACAATCTGAATGCACCCAAAGCTATTACCCAAGCCGCTGTGATGTATGTGTTTAGATGTTTAGTGAACGATGATGTCCCCCTTAACGCTGGCTGTATGCAAGCACTGGACATTATTGTGCCCCAGGGCTCGTTGCTTAATCCGCGATTCCCTGCTGCAGTGGTAGCGGGTAATGTTGAAACCAGCCAAGCAGTGACCAATGCTTTATTTGCTGCCTTAGGTATGTTGGGTTCAAGTCAAGGCACTATGAATAACCTCACCTTTGGAAATCAACGTTATCAGTATTACGAAACCATCTGTTCTGGCAGCCCAGCGGGAGTCGACGCTCAAGGCAATGGTTTTAATGGTGTAGCCGCAGTGCATACCCATATGACGAACACACGTATGACCGACCCCGAAATTTTAGAGCAGCGATATCCAGTGATGCTCAAGGAATTTGTTATTGATCGTGATTCAGGTGGTAAAGGCAAATGGCATGCCGGTGATGGTATTACGCGCACGATTACTTTTTTAGAAGACATGCAATGCTCTATTTTGTCAGGACATCGAATCTCCCCGCCCTATGGCCTAAGAGGCGGTGAAGCCGGAAGGATTGGGCGTAATTGGTTAACTAAAGCCAACGGTGAGCAACAAGAACTCGCCGGATGTGACTTTACGACAGTGGCAGACGGAGACAGTATCTCTATTCAATCACCCACAGGAGGCGGGTTTGGAAAAGCTAATGAATGATGTAACCCAGTATCTCAGAGTCAGTGAAAACCTATGTTAAAACGTATTAAAAACATCGGCCCAGGTGCCTTAATCGCGGCTGCCTTTATTGGTCCAGGCACCGTTACTGCTTGCACCTTAGCTGGCGCAAATTATGGCTACACTCTGCTATGGGCTTTACTTTTTGCTACTGTTGCCACTATTGTTTTGCAAGAAATGTCAGCTCGGTTAGGCTTAGTCACTCAACAAGGTCTAGGCGAAACGCTGCGTATTATGCTGAGTCAGTCTATCTGGAAATGGCCGTTGTTTGGCTTAATTATGGTGGCCTTGTATCTGGGAAATGCTGCATACGAAGCGGGTAACTTATCAGGTGCGGCATTAGGAATTGAAGCATTAACAGACCAGAGCCAATCTGTTTATCGTATCTATGTATTACTTATTTCACTTTTAGCCGGTATTTTATTGTGGCGCGGATCATATAAACACATTGAACGTATATTACTGATGTTAGTGGCACTTATGGCACTCGCCTTCATAGGTACTTTTATCTCAGTAGGACCAGACCTAGGTGCTATTTTTAATGGGCTCAGCTCACCCAAAATCCCAGACGGTAGCCTATTAACCGTGATCGCACTGATTGGCACAACAGTCGTACCCTACAACCTTTTTTTGCACGCATCGGCGGTAAAAGCCAAGTGGTCATCGGTTAACGATTTAAATCACGCTAGAGCAGACACCGCCACCACGATTGGGTTAGGTGGGGTAATTACCATATTGATAGCCTCCACGGCCGCTGCCAGCATTTTTGGTAGCGGGTTAAATATATCTGGGGCGGGAGACATGGCAACCCAACTAGAACCACTGTTCGGTTCATTTGCAAAAACCATGTTAGGCGTAGGTTTCTTTGCAGCGGGTCTAAGCAGTTCAATCACCGCGCCTTTAGCGACCGCCTATGCCATGACGGAAATATTAGGGATCAAAGGCGGCACTTCATCACGAATCTTCAAGCTGATTGCCCTTAGTGTGATTTTAAGTGGTGCAGGATTGGCTTTAACGGATATCAAACCCATTAGCATTATTTTAGCCGCGCAATTTTCTAATGGATTATTGTTGCCTATTATTGCAATATTTTTACTGGTGGTAATGAACCAGAAGAAACAATTAGGTCAATATGTCAATAAATGGTTAGGCAATACGCTGGGAGGTATTGTGGTGATTATCACCGCAGGCTTAGGCATTCGGCTGATAATGAACGCAACGGGGATACTTTAATCCTGTTTCACGAATCCGAAGTTGAGCGCTATAAGTAATCATTAACTTCATGCTTTATTTGTTATGGGCGGCGAAGTTTATGACATAGATAACGAAGACACAGATGAAAACAAATCCGAAACATAACTATTTTAAAATAGACGCGGTCTCTTTTATTTTTACTCTTATCTAGAAATAAATACCGCAATTGACGGTCTAGTTATACATAATTTATAAAAAGAGGCATCTTATGAACCGCAGAAAATTTATCACGTCGACTATTGCAGTGACTGCAAGCTTGGGATTAGGCAGCACCATGTTTTCGGCTTTAAGTGAGCCCGCATTTAAAAAAAGCAAAACTGCACTCGCAGTAGACCAACAATGGCGCAAATTTCTACCTAAGGAATACAGTGGCAGCTTAGTGTTAACGCCTCTGGAACTAAGTGAACAAGAATGGCAGCAGCGTCTTAGTTCAGCTGCTTTTAGAGTGCTTCGAGAAGAACACACAGAGCGCCCTGGATCCTCCATCTTAAATGAACAGCATGGTAAGGGCATATATGCCTGTGAAGGTTGTGATTTGCCGTTATTTACGTCAGCGATGAAGTTTGAAAGCGGCACAGGATGGCCCAGTTTTACTACCCATATCCCTGGGCATTTAGCGACCAAAAAGGATTATAAAATGATTTGGCCAAGAACCGAGTATCATTGTATCCGCTGTGGTGGGCATCAGGGCCATGTGTTCAATGATGGTCCTAAACCCACCGGTCAACGCTGGTGCAATAATGGCGTAGCACTGAAGTTTATAGCGATGAACCCTAGCTAAGCATAATTGATTGACCCAAAAGTAGGTTTTAACACCTGCCATGGCATTAGCTTATTTGTAAACACTACCCGAACTTTACTAAAATGAATAGAGTCGGTCAATAAACACTTCATACATTACAAAAATGATGCTGGGTTCATTTACATTTTACTGACATAAAAACCAGTCACTCGATTGATTAAAAGCGACTAACCGATCATCGTAAACCGGAATGGTTAAACATAATAAGGTCATGATTTAATATAATATTATTTAATGTGAGCGTTTTTTCATTCATATTTGATTAGAAATATTATGAGGGAGGGGTAAAACAGTGCCTTTGAGATCTTTTTGTGTCCTCAATGTGAGGTTTAATGCCATCCCATCACAATGGGATGGCATTAATGAGTATGGTTAGCTGCAAATAATCAGCGACTTAATTTTTGTGTCTGGCTATTAACAGTTTACCACCCACACTGACGGTCAGCGTTTTGCTCATCTAACCACACTTTCAGAGGTGCAAAATACGCCTCAATAGTGGATGCATCCATATCTCGGCCACCCGTCATTGTTTGCATAGCTTCTTGCCAAGGCTGACTCTTACCCATTTCAAGCATGTCATTTAAGGCTGTTCCGGCCTCTTTACTGCCAACAATTGAACAGCGATGCAATGGCTCTTCACTGCCAGCAATATCGCACAATGCTTTATGAAATTGGAATTGTAAAATATGTGCTAAGAAATACCGTGTGTAAGACACGTTGGCAGATACATGATATTTAGCACCGGGGTCAAAAGCATCAGCATCTCTGCTCACAGGTGCAGTTACACCTTGATACTTTTCACGCAGTTCCCACCACAATTCGTTGTATTTATCTGGCGTGATGTCCCCTGCTAAAACCTGCCAGCGCCATTGATCAACCATTAAGCCAAAAGGAATAAACGCAATTTTATCTAGCGCTACTTTTAATAACATACCTATGTCGTTTGACGCGTCAGGAATGTCATCGATTAATCCGAGTCCTTTTAAATACGTAGGAGTCATCGACAAAGCAATAGTGTCACCAATCGCTTCGTGGAAACCGCTATTGGCAGAGCCGCGATAAAGAATGGGGAGGTCTTTATATGCCCGTTGATAATAATTGTGACCTAACTCGTGGTGAATAACGTTAAATTCCTCGCCGGTAATTTGAATACACATCTTAATACGCAAATCTTCTTTACTGTCTATGTTCCAAGCAGATGCGTGACATTGTACATCGCGGCCGGGTGGCTTTTGAAACATTGAACGTTCCCAAAACGTTTCGGGCAATGGTGCAAAACCTAAGGATGAGAAAAACGCTTCCGCTTCTTTGACCATTCTAATTTCATCATAGCCTTGGTCAGCCATTGCTTTTGTGACATCAGGGACATTCATTTCTTGTTTTGGTTTCACAATGTCGTAAATATTACCCCAGCTTTGTGCCCACATATTTCCTAAAAGATGTGCCGGAATAGGCTGGTCTAACGGCACAGTCTCTTCACCATAATGCTCAGACAACTCAGCTCGTACATGGCATTGCAAGGCTTCATAAAAAGGTTTTACTTGGCCCCAAAGTCGGTCTAATTCTTTTGGGAATTCAGCGGCGGGCATGTCATATTTAGCGCGCCATAGTTCAGAAGTATTTGCAAAACCTAGCTCTTTAGCACCTTCATTCGCAATCAGCACTTGCTCCGCATAAACGTCTTTCATGGGCTTTGAAATTTCGCGCCAACCTTGCCAATATTCTTGGAGTAATTCAGGATCACGACTTATCGCCATTTCAGCGCTCATTTGCACTAAAGACAAACAAGTCCCATCTTCTCTACAATACTCACCCGCCCCATAAATACTGGTCATTTGAGAGCCAATAGCAGCCAATCGTTCGGCTTTTACAGGATCTGCAGGTGGTGCTATTTCAAGCGAGGCTTTTAGGAGCTCTAGTTGGCGTCTAGTATCCGCGCTTACTTCTACATCATTAAATTTGGCTGCCGCAACAGCGAACTGAGCGCTCAACACCGATGTTTGCTCGTTAAAATATGCGTTAACTTTGCCGGTATCGAAATTGATATGGGTTGCATAAGCCCATGAAGCATGAGCTGCAGGCGTTTCTATCTTTTCCATTTCACTGGCATATTGCTCTAAAAATTCATTTGCATCTGCAGCCGTTAAGGTCACGGCGCTGATAGCAGTTTCAGGCTTGTTTGCGGGCGCGCAAGCAACGCAAGCAGCCAAAACGGCTACCGATAGTAGGGTTTGTTTTATTATTCGCATTATTTTCCCTGTCGTTTTTATAGTCATTAGATTTTAAAAAAACAGAAAGGACAATCAATGAAACCTTACTTGGTAAGTGTCGCATTGATGGTTTCTGTTACTAACAATCTTGCAGTCAATACTTAACAAAGACAAGTGTACCAGTATGATCATAAAGCTAATCATCCATAAATAGCACTGAATCGTGGTTAAAAGTGCAAAATTACTGATAGCTTGCAAACAGATATACCACTCATTAGGCAAGTGAACACTCCAGATTCAGACCGTTATTGCCCGTATCTTTGCGCTATAAAGTTTCAGCATAACAACAACAAAAAACATACCTGTACTGAAAAATAGCAGTGTTGGGAGTGATATGCCTCTTGTAATGGATACCACAAAAGAGACGGTGTGAAAATATACGCGCGGCGAATAGAAAAAGCATTCCACTTGTGAGAAAAATAGAGTGATAAATATTGATTTAGTAAGGAATTTTAAGAACAACTAAAAAATTAAATCAATCGTTTGGTAACACTATAAGCGACTGTACTATTTGCTAAAATTTTAACAAGGATGAATTAAAATATTTAACAAGACATATATCATAATAAGCAGCTTATTGATGTGACCCCATTAATGCTCATTTCCCACCGCAGCTTTAATCCTACAAAATTGCAGTTTTACCAAGTCATATATGACGCGGTAAATTTTCTGAAGCTACACCATAAAACGGCTGTCGTTACTCACCGGTTCTTTACTTCTCAATGAGATGTACTAGCCTAAATATGTTGTATTTTGGCAAAGTTCTTACTCATTAAGGAAAAAGAGATGAAACTAATAATCAATGTAATGCTGTGCGCCGCTTTAGCGGTGCTCACCGGGAGTGTTAGCAGTGCCCCAAAAAGTAAAGCCCCACGGGGGCTAAATCAAGAAGCCATGGAGGAGCTGCATGATTCTGGAGTGGATAAATATATTGGTCAGTATACCCCTGTATCCTCCACGGACGTGGGTGATGGGTGGACCAAACACACCTTCGACCCCGATGGAGGTAACGGGCCTATCTGCGTCGCTGGCACCCCCTACTCTGTATTCACAAGACCAGGAATTCCTTCTAAGCTACTAATTTTAGAGCAAGGAGGAGGTGCTTGTTGGCAGGACTTCTACAACTGTAATGTGCTTTCTGAGGCGCAGGAGCCCCCTGCACCTGATGTTGGGATCTGGGATTTCAATTCCAAAGATAACCCGTTTGCTGATTACTCTGTGGTTTACATGCCTTACTGCGACGGGTCAGTCTTTTCGGGTGACAACGACGTATTCGACCCAGCCTTTGGGCCGGCGATTGGAGTGCCTACTGCCGTAGTCCGCTTTCACCGCGGTTTGCGTAATCAAACGGCGGGTATGGACATAGCTAAAGCCACATTCCCAAATGCCAGCAAGATCACAGTTGCAGGCTCCAGTGCTGGCGGCGTAGGGGCAACCGGATTTGCGCCGTTTCTGGTGAGAATGCTCTATGGAAACCAGACTCATCTCACTGTATTTAACGATGCGGGGCCAGTGACGGTCAACCTGAACGCTACGGATGACATTAACGCACGAGCTGCAGACTGGCAAATTGGGCAGTTTTATCCTGCGAGTTGCACCGATTGCGATGACTTGGGGCAGACCACGCCTCTCATAATGTGGCGCCTCGACAACGACTCTACAATACGAGAAGCATTCTACGAAACGGATATGGATCTTACTAACCGCTTTTTCATGGATCTTCTTGCAGATCCGTTGGGCTTTAGGGATCTTATTGTTACTGAACATGGCATTCTGAACGAAGCCCATCCGAATCGTTACAAACGCTTCATCGTAAATGGCGACATTTCTCACACGGCGCTGCAATCCCCGCTGTTCTATAGCCAGGATGCGAATGGTGTACTACTCAACGAATGGACCGACGACTTTATTTCGAACAGGCCGTTCTGGAAAGATATTGTCGAAGATATTACGCAACCACTGTCTCGGTAATCCTATTCTTGGATGGATCCCCGCGGGTACTTATACCCGCGGGGATTGATGTGCAGAATATCAATATCATCAAAACAACTTTAATGAAGTAAGAGCTCAGATTGAAGCGTGATAAAAAATACCAGAACATCCAAAATAAGATACCTGTTAATAACAGCAAATCGCCCCACCTTTGAGCGACTGAATTTCATACTTATGAGGCAGTAAACCTATTTTTTTCTTATCAATGGCCCTCTGATTTAGTCAGAATTTGACAAGATTATTTGATTTACTGGGTTCGCAGATGAGACTCGCCACCCTCATTGAAGTGTTGGGATTTGAATCGTTATTTAGGCTTGTGTTGATTGTCTTTCCTCGCTTATATCAGCCCTAGTAAGCATGAGACCCTCTCACACTAGATAAGTCATCTAGGTAAATAAGAACTGAGCATCAAAATGCTCTGTTCTTAAGTAGTATTGTTACTCTCCCTGCCAACTTTTCAAAAGTTGCTCATAAGCTACTGTCTGGCCTTGGGGTTTTTCATTGGCCAATTTGGCTTTTGGAGAGGCGGGTTGCGCTAACCAATATTCGGGGTCTCTTGGTTTATTCAATTTGGGACCACACTCGCCTTGCACCTTGGCTCGCTCCAATCGTTGCATCACTTTATCTTGGGCAGCGGCTAGCCCGTCTAAGCCTTTTTGTGATGAACTCTCACTTGTTTTATTGAATTGAACAACAAAATAGCCTCCCATTTTGATAGTAAAGCTTCTTAGCAAAAAACCTTATACCAATTTCCATAGGTAATTACCCCCTCACTAAGCCTCAAAACAAATCTCTCTGGACATGAATGGCATTTTAGTAAGTGAATTTTGTTGGTAATAAATGATTTTACTTGAATAACACTTCAACATTATAGGCATACGCCCAGTAAATTGAATACATTGTTTGAGCAGTAGTAAATGTTTAAGAATGAAAAACTAGCATTTAAACTTTGGCATTGTTCAACTACAAACATGCCCATTTCATAAATAATAGTCCGCCTCTTCAAAAGCTTTTATTTACATTAAAACGGATACTAAGTAAAAAAAAGGCCGCTGTGAAGCGGCCTACATTTTTAGTGATCCTTTGTACTATTTCCTTCTCTTTACACGGAATAGTGCAATTGGGAACAATAACAATGATATCCATCCCATGCCGCCACCATTACTTATTGGCTTATTAACCGTGACCGTCTTTACAGCTTCATTAGTTACTGATACTGCGGACATAACTGCTACCGATTCAGTGCCATCGTTAACAGTAACCAAAAACTCAAGACTGGTATTTGCGTTTATAGCCGGAGGTGTGAAGCTTAACGTAGCAGTGTCTTCTCCCACTAATACTGCAGCTGGACCACTTGTTTGAGTCCATGAGTAGCTTAACGCATCTCCATTCCTGTCAGTGGCAGAGGCCACTAATGAACCTGAGGCGGATTCAGAAATACTCGTGTCGCCAGTCACACTGACAATTGGAAGTACATTGTCACAAATAGCAATGTTTCCTGGTACCACTTTAGAGAAAACGGGAGAAGCAATATTACTAATAGTGACTTGGTCAATTACCCAACCAAATTCAGCTACAGATCCATCCGAAGCGATCCTGAAACGAAGCCTTGCAGTGTTACCATTAAGAGCGGTCCCAAAATTAATCTTTTCCATATTACCGGCAAAAGTAGCAAGATCACCATTTATGCCAGTAAATGTGCCTCTAGTACTACCCAATGCTTGAGCAGGATTGGGTTGTAGTGTTGCAGTATAACCGAAATCAAACGTCCCCCCTACCGAGGTTACATCCACCCATTCAGCGCCGTTAAGGCTGATCTCGATTACACCACCATCCCACGTTTCTTCTAACCAATAGAAATGCCAGAAACTCATTTCGAAGTTTCCGCCATAACCTATCTCAAAAGTATCGGTCTCATAAGCGGCATCCGATTCAAAGTCATTGTTGTTTAAAAACATGGCTTGTGTGCCTAAGTCAACGCCAGGATTTAACGCATCAAAGAAACCTATATTGCCACTGTTATCTATGCTTCTGGTATCTATGGCTAATTCACCACCACGTAATATGTTTTCTTTCCAGTTATCAAGTAAAGCGATAGACTCCATATCATCGTTGCTTTTTTGACTCACTGGGGGCAGCTTTTCGAAGGCCAGATTAACCAGAGCCGTTAGAGATAAATCTGTTGCTTCTTGAATATCATCACCTTCCACTGCTTCTGGAAAGCTAACCTTTAATTCCAACGTATCCGCAGTTTCAGCATTATTTAGAGTGATTTTAATCGGTACACTGATGGCACTTGCAAATGGACTAACATCGGCAAACGTAACCATACCATCGTTTTCTAGAGTTACATCATGCTCGCTAACCACTTCAATTTTAGCGGTTACGCCTGAAAGAAGTTCGCTACCGGCATTATTAATGGTGACACTTACTGTACCTGTTTCGCCTTGATCTAATACACCGTCATCTGAGCAATAACCTAAAGTATTACCGCTAAATGTGGGGTTCAAACTAAAGCTACTAGCATTATAAGTAGCGAGTTGAGTTTCAAATGACTCAATCACACCTACATTATCTTGGCTGGATCTATCCGGTGAAACGGCTCCTAAACCTAATCCACGTTTGGCAAAAGCCGCCAGGGCTAGGGTGAAATCATCAGAGTCTGTGGCACTTATATTGGCTAATATAGCGTCTCTGGCTTCAGTAAAGGTTGGTGAGATTGGCGTCATTTTATATCCAGCAATCAGATAGCTAGCCATTTTATCTTGGGCAACAGTAAAGCCATGTGTATTGATTAGGGATACATATACTTCCCATAAAGTTACGGCCCACACTTCACCGGCTGCATGTGGTGTACCACCATAAGTGGGGGCTAAACCAGGAGGTGTTGAACCACTTTCAATATATTGGAAGGTTAATGGATTAACCGTCATATCGGTAGAGTAAGGCGCTCTACGAATACCAGTATCAAAGTTTTCTACATAGGTACCGGTTGGGTATGATAGGCCAAACTCTTGGTTATCAGGGATCGCTAAATCGGACTCTAAGGCTAAGAACATTAGAGAGTGGAAGTCTCCCCAACCTTCTCCCATGTTACGACCTTGGAAGTTGTTGAGTCCATTAGCGTTACCTATTAGACGGTTCGAAATGTAATGGCCCCATTCGTGCGCTACAATGCCATTATCAAAGCTTGAGTCTTTTAATGGGAAGTTACTGAACATCTCCACTGTGACAGCCGTACCATTATCGATTAGGTCATAGATGGCTTTACCTTCTGCAAAGTTAATACCGATACTGGGGATAGTGACAGCAGCATCTGCACCGCCCATAGGAGCGGGAGTTCCATCATCATTGTTATTAACAATGATCGCCGCTATCGCTCCGGCATTTTGCGCGTTTAATACTTTAAGGGTAAAATTACAGGCACCACGGTCGATTATGGCTATTCTTCCAGCTAAGTCAGCACCATTAACTGTATTTTCACAACCATCATTGATTGGGGCTAAATCATCCGCCAAACGCACTACATCGCCCATTATATCACTATACTGCGGGGCACCAAAGGCAGCGAGTTGAGTTGATTGTAAAAGCCCGATAGTGGCATTTGAGGTGACCGTACCGCCAAAATCAACACCAAGGGTTGCGTCTTTGCTGACCCACAAAAACTGCTGCATCCTAGGGCTACCACCGTCTGCAGGGGTACTCATATTAGCATTATTCAATCCCGAATAATCCTGTGCTTGGACTTCCAGAGGATCGCCTTCTACACCACCACGACCATAGTTTGATAATTGGGCGTTACCCGCTGCTTCATCAAAACCATAATCATAAAAGAAATCATGCAAGAAGTTATTCATGTAAAATAGATTAACTATCGCTGATTTTCTGTTTGCAAAGCTATTGTCTCTTTGGTCTTCACGAAATTCATAGTCGAATGTCTGAGTAGCCGTCACCTCTGCGGTAAAATCACCAAAGCTAAAACCTTCGGGAGGAATGACATCGGCAAAGGCAAAAACATTATTACCTGAAGTGATTACGGCATCTTCAGTTAGCCAAGGATCTTGAGTACTGATTTTACTAAACTGAGAAATCGTTACCAATGGCATATTGACGATAGTCGTGGTATCTGGTCCAACAGTCAGCTTAGGGATAACATCACCGTGTGGGCCTTCCATAGGGTAGCCGTCTTGGTTAGCGAATACCCGGTAAGTGAACTCGCTATCGTTTACGCTAAGAGCGTGTTTAAACAATACCTTGTTAGTCTTAGAGTCTATGACATAACTGAATAACTCACTGTCTGTACTATCTTTATTAGCAAGGTCTATCTCAACATAATATGCACTTCTTAATCCATCGTTGGCGTCAAATATAACCTTCTTCGCTCTCGGCTGTCCGACTATTATTTTGTTACCTCTCAGGTTTGAAATGTCAAACACTTGATATTTGCCAGCTGCTTCCACTTCGGTTAGTGCGACATCTATACTGTTTTTAGTCAGAGTGTTGATAGCTGTTTTTATGGCTTGCTCAGCATTTCCTAAGTTAGCAAACAGACTCAGGTCATGGCTGTTGGCTTTGTTTTTTGAGAAGTAGCCTGATGATGCGACTAAGTTAAGCTCTCTGTCTAACATCACGTTCACTTCACGATTGAATACTTCAATACCGTTTATGTTTTGTCTATATTTTGCAACTATTGCGCCTTTCTTGATGTCATGCAAGTTAACCATCTCAGCTGTTTCAAATGCACCCTTTACATTACTCACGCCAGTTAATGCCGACATATAATGTTCGGCAGTAAAAGCCACATGCTGCTCTTTAGCGATACCTGTCAGATTAGGCGTCGGTGTGTTTTTATTTGCCCATAAGAAGGTCGCCTTCCCCATTTGAGGGTCGTAATGACTTTTCATACCTGATATTGTCGTTTTTAACGCTAATTGCTGCTGTTTTGCCGCGTCAAAACTTTTGCTTTTGTTGGCACTGTGGGACTGGCTGAATAGATTAACGTTTGATGAGGTGATGGTGCTAGCTGCATGTGACATTGTCGGTGCCCATGAAACACCTATAGCAATTGAAAGAAGAGTATGACGAAATTTAAACATTTATTGACCTTACTGCTTGTTGGGGTCAATCCATCGACATGGCTCACTTTTTGGTAGAAGACAGCTTACACACATCTAAGCATGGTCACAATGCATTATTTTTTACTCACTTTTTAACTGATGTGAATGATTAATCTATATGATTTAGGATGTTATGACATGAAAAAACATTTAACGTTGTTAAGTTTATTAGCTTTGGCGGGATGCTCAGCTTCTGAGCAAAATTCTGACGGTATTGCGTATTCTCATAAAGATATACCCTTGCAAAAAAATCAATTGCAAACAAACGATGGAAATGCAGTCATAGCCGACTCTAATGGAGAGTTTATAGCAAGCGGCAACATTCTTAAACATCCCCCAAATCGAGTCGAGCAACATAATTTAAAAATTAATGGTGCTAAAATGAGGGTAGATAAACTGCCAATTTCCATGGGGAGTCGAATTTTTGACATGAGAATAAACTCCTGGGGGATTATAAAGGGTAGCCTAACCGTCGTTATGCATGTTGGTTACAGCATTAATCAGCTTGATCAGGTAGGTATCTTCAATCTAAAAAAGCTTGCTGTAGATACCTATCAACTTTTACCAATAGGTAAGTCTATTCATTTATATGATGTTTATAAAAATTTACTGAACAACCCATTAGTAAAGGTGGTGGAGCTAGATATTTTTTATGACGGGATGGCTCCCACACAAGACATGTGATGGATCGTTAGCTAAAATAATATGTTTGGTTTATGTGTTTCTTTTCGTTATTTTCGTTCATATGTAACGGCTATTTTAATAACGCTTTATGTCTTTTTTAATTGACAACACCTTTTCGGGCTTTTCCCTTTATTACTAACAAGCTAATAACATCAGTTATACATAATGCTAAAGCGATTAATTCTTTTTTCGACTTTACAAACGCCTCTAAAAGCTTGTGCAACTTGATCCTTACCCTTCAGGTTATAAGATGAAAGACACCAATCATCTCTCAATATCGCGAACAGGGGACCTTGGCTTATTGCGGTTATCGTACCAAACAGTTCATAAACCAGATGTTCAGTAATGAAAAAGAGAGCAATAATGACCGGGAGATTCCTATCAATTACAGTGTTAAGGCTCTGAACTTTATAACTATACCATCCCCGCAGGGCGCAAACCCTCCAAGTACCTGATTACGCCTACGGTCGAAAAATGACGGGTAAAGACGCCATTTCCATTTGTTATTTTGGTGAATGTGCCGTGTCTGATGGTGACTTTCACGTAAGCCTCAATATTGCAACCATGATCGATTGCCCGGTTATGTTTTACCGTCAAAATAACGGTTATGCTATGTCAATGCCTTCTGAATAGCAGTTTGCCAGTGATGTTATTGCTCGTGGCATTGGTTATAGCGAACAAACTATTCGGGTAAACAGTAATGACGCCCTATCCATATATGCGGCAACCCAAAAAGCTTGAGAAATAGCCTTTACAGAAAACTGCCCAGTCTTAATTTAGTTGAGTGAGCTAGCGCTTGGCAACACACTCGACCCCTGATGTCTTTTCGGGCTATCATTTAAAAGACGAAGATGAATTGTGGCGGGTGAAAGATTCTACCCCACGATCAGGAACGTGGATTTAGAGCAAAGGCCGAAAAGTGTTTATCTGTAAAATTGACGTGTAGAAAGGGGTTCAATGGCTTGCTGACCGGGAAACAACCAGCCAACATTTAGCATCAAATGCTGAGCATGGGCGAAGTGCCGCCAATCTCTAAAATGGCCCAACAACATGAGCGATAACATCGCCATCAAGTTTTTTTGCCCTTCGCTTGCTCTATTTGCAAGTGCATACGTTCGCTGTCGATATCCATACCCCTTAGCGCCACCACTTCGCTCACCCGCACCGTAGGTCAGATATAATGCGGTGCGGTATTTCGGCCGCCTCAATAAAGCGTTTGATTCATCTAAGCTTAATACCGCTGTAAGCTTTCGAGGCACCAGCATATAGCTTATTTCCCTCATTACTTTGGGGCGGCTTAAGGCTTTATTATATAAAAAAATAGTCCTATCAGCGTAGCATTGATGGTGTCACTTGTTGTGTCTTGTTAGGCTAATGCTATCTTAAATTGCCATATTCCCTATGATGTTGATTGTGCAGGTGAATGCTTGAGGTACTTAGCTAGCATTCTCAACGCTCAAATATAGCCAATCTGGGTTTTAGGACTATGATTGAGTGACCCAGTAACGTGCACCTCTTTCTTCATACCAATAATCATTTATCAGTTAATAAGAACAGAGCATCAAAATACTCTGCTCTAAGATAATACTCTTACTCTCCCTGCCAACTTTTCAAAAGTTGCTCATAAGCCACAGTCTGGCCTTGGGGTTTTTCATTGGCCAATTTGGCTTTTGGAGAGCCGGGTTGCGCTAACCAATATTCGGGGTCTCTTGGTTTATTCAATTTGGGACCACACTCGCCTTGCACCTTGGCTCGCTCCAATCGTTGCATTACTTTATCTTGGGCAGCGGCTAGCCCGTCTAAGGCTTTTTGTGCTGAACTCTCACCACTGGCAACTTCAGAAATATACTTCCACCATAGTTGTGCGAGTTTGGGATAATCTGGCACGTTAGTGCCAGTGGGTGTCCACTGTTTACGTGCTGGGCTGCGATAAAACTCAACTAAGCCACCCAGCATTGGCGCCACATCGGTCATTTGTTGTGAGTTAATATCCGACTCACGGAATGGCGTTAAACCGATTAAAGTCTTTTTCAGCGATACCGTTTTAGAAACAGTAAATTGTGCATACAACCAAGCGGCCAAACGACGTTTGGCTGGTGTTGAATTTAAGAAGGTCCAAGCACCTGTGTCTTGGTAGCCCAGTTTCATGCCTTCTTCCCAGTAAGGCCCTTTAGGAGAAGGCGCCATACGCCACTTAGGTGTGCCGTCGGCATTCACTACCGGTAACCCTGGCACATTCATACTGGCAGTGAAGGCGGTGTACCAAAAAATTTGTTGCGCAATCGCACCTTGTGCCGGTACTGGGCCTGATTCAGAAAAGGTCATGCCTTGGGCTTCTGGTGGCGCGTATTGGCGTAACCAATCCACATATTTTTGGGTGGCGTAAACAGCTGCGGGTCCGTTGGTTGCACCGCCTCTGGATACACTAGAGCCTACAGGTTGGCAGCCCTCTACGCGAATACCCCATTCGTCCACAGGTAACCCATTAGGAATGCCAACATCGCCTGCACCCGCCATTGAAAACCATGCATCGGTGAATCTCCACCCAAGGGATGGGTCTTTTTTACCGTAATCCATATGACCATAAACAGGCTGACCATCAAGCACTTTGACTTTTTCACTAAAAAATTCAGCTATATCTTCGTAGGCAGACCAATTAACTGGCACGCCTAATTCATACCCATATATTTCTTTGAATTTACTTTTTAGATCTTCACGCTCAAACCAATCGGCTCTAAACCAATACAGGTTGGCAAATTGTTGGCTGGGTAGCTGATAGATTTTTCCATCTGGACCTGTGGTAAAACTTAAACCGATAAAGTCATCTAAGTCTAACGTGGGCAAAGTGAAGTCTTTGCCATCACCGGCTATCATGTCTGAAATAGGCACCACTTTTCCGTAACGAAAATGGGTACCAATTAAGTCAGAATCATTCACGTAAGCATCATAAATATTTCGACCCGATTGCATTTGGGTCTGAAGTTTTTCGACTACATCACCCTCTTGGATCAAATCATGAGTAATATTGATGCCGGTAATTTCACTGAATGCCTTGGCTAATACCTTGGCTTCGTATTCATGCGTCGCGATAGTCTCTGAAGCAACATTGATGCTCATACCGGCAAAAGGTTTAGATGCCTCGATAAACCAACGCATCTCCTGTAACTGCTGGTCTTGAGTCAAGGTAGAGTCAGTAAATTCACTCTTTAACCAACGCTTTGCCGCATCTTCATCGGCCTTAACAGGTTGCACTGATAAGCCAATGGTTAACATCAAACTGGCTAGTTGTATTTTTTTTTGCATACTATCCCCTAGATCCCATTTTTACGATTGACCAGCTTAGTGGCAATACATAGATTGAATAAACGATAACACTGAGGTCAACCCCAGCGAAGTAAAGTCGCCATAAGTAATACCGAAATACCCAAGGCTACCCACAAAGTTACATCAGTTAAGCCCAAAAAAAGTAAGTGCACAAATGCACTGCTTAATAGACCGATAAATAATCTGTCACCACGAGTAGTGGATATAGGCAGCCAACCTTTGCGTTCAACACATGGCTTACGGATTTCCAAAACAGTCATGACCAACAATAAACTGGCAATACCAAGAAAAAACAAAGTACTGGGCATAGTCCATGCCATCCAGCTCAACATGTTTTTTCTCTGTATTTTAGATGAAAATTCATTTATACCCTCCCCAAAGCAAAGCCTTTGGCAACATGGTTACGCACAAACCAAATAACCAATATGCCCGGTATAATAGTCAGCACCCCGGCAGCAGCTAACACCCCCCAATCGATTCCTGCAGCGCCAACAGTGCGGGTCATAACCGCAGAAATGGGCTTGGCATCGACCGACGTTAACGTGCGTGCCAACAATAGTTCTACCCAAGAAAACATAAAGGTAAAAAAGGCGGTGACACCGATGCCAGAGCGGATCATCGGGATAAATATTTTGATAAAAAAGCGCCCAAAACTGTAACCGTCTATATAGGCAGTTTCGTCAATTTCCCGAGGTACACCAGACATAAAACCTTCCAAAATCCATACAGCTAAGGGGATAGTAAACAAACAGTGTGCTAACGCTACCGCTAGGTGTGTGTCGAAAAGCCCTACTGATGAATACAATTGAAAAAACGGCAATAGAAACACTGCGGGTGGCGCCATACGGTTACTCAACAACCAAAAAAACAAATGTTTATCACCCACAAATTTGTAACGGCTAAAGGCATATGCCGCTGGTAGTGACACCAGCAAGGTGATCACCAAATTCATTGCCACGTATGTCATGGAATTCACATATCCCATATACCAGCTAGCATCAGTAAAGATGGTGATGTAGTTATTAAGCGTAAAGTCTGTTGGCCATAATGTTAACTGCCCCAAGATTTCATCATTGGTTTTAAACGACATATTTAACAACCAATAAATAGGCAACAGTACAAAGATGAGATACATGAGCATGCCTAAGTTGCGTTTACTTATCATGTTTGTTGCCATTATCAGATCTTTCCATATGTGTGATAGTGGTAAAAAATACCCAAGACACCAGCAACACAATTAAGAAATACACCAGAGAAAATGCCGCAGCGGGGCCAATGTCAAACTGCCCAATGGCCATTTGGGTCAGGGTTTGGCTCAAGAAGGTGGTCGAGGTGCCGGGGCCACCGCCTGTTAATACGAAAGGCTCGGTGTAAATCATAAAACTGTCCATAAAGCGCAGCAACACGCCTATCACCAACACATTTTTTAAGCGTGGTAACTGGATATAACGAAATACTGCCCAAGGTGAGGCGCGGTCTATTTTAGCCGCTTGATAATAAGCATCAGGGATAGCCCGTAGCCCTGAATAACATAACAAGGCTACCAGCGAGGTCCAATGCCATACATCCATTAATAACACCGTTAACCAAGCATCTAAGGGGTTAGAGGTGTAGTTATAATCAATGCCCAAATTGTTTAAGGTCCAGCCAAATAAGCCTATGTCACCCCGCGCAAAGACTTGCCAAATGGTGCCCACTACATTCCATGGGATAAGCAATGGCAAAGCCAATAAAATAAGCACAGCAGATGCCTGCCAACCACGCGTAGGCATCATTAATGCCACTGCAATACCCAGGGGAATTTCAATAATGAGTACTGAAAACGAAAAACCAAACTGACGCAATAAAGAATCATGTAAACGTGTGTTTCGTAATGTTTCTTGGTACCACTCAACCCCCACAAAATAAGCAGTGTTTTGGTCAAAAATATCTTGTAGTGAATAATTCACTACTGTCATCAGGGGAATAATAGCCGAAAAAGCCACCAGCAAAAACATCGGCAACACTAACCACCACGCTTTGTTATTGGGTATCTTATTCATGGTTGTCACCCTTGTCTTCGCGCTTACTTTCCCACTGTGTTTCATGCCCGTTTTCAAGAACAGGTTCACCCACCAAATACTCATCTATATACAGTTTTAACCATTGGCTAGGGAAAACCAAATACACGTTAGTACCAGTAAACTGCATTTTTTCTGGTACACGCACCTGGAGTTCTAGTCCTGCAAAGTCCACTAGCACAAGTTGATAACTACCTAGATGTTGCACTGATAAAACATTAGCAGCAAAACTATTAGGTGTAGACGTTTCACTCAACTCAATAAATTCTGGCCGAATACCTAGTTTAAGATTAACCGAATGACTGAATTGCAAAGCGACTTGCTGTGGTTCGCTGATAGCCAAGTAAATGTCCTGATAACACACTCCCTCACCACTCTTTTCAATCGGAATAAAATTCATACCAGGGCTACCAATAAAATATCCAACAAAGGTGTGATTTGGCTGCTCAAATAATGCTTGTGGGCTACCAAACTGCACAATTTTTCCTTGGTACATCAGGGCTATTTCATCAGCAAAAGTGGCAGCTTCTAGCTGATCATGTGTGACGTACAGCATAGTGATATTTAACTGCTCGTGGATTTGTTTGAGCTTGCGTCTTAACTTCCACTTTAGATTGGGATCAATCACAGTAAGAGGCTCGTCAAACAATATGGCGGATACATCTTCACGCACCAGACCTCTTGCCATTGATACTTTTTGTTTCTGATCCGCACTTAAGTTTTTAGCTTTTTTATCAAGGAAGTCTGTCAGTTCCAACAAGTCGGCAATTTCCCGCACTTTGATGTTTATTTGCGCTTTGGGCATCTTTATATTTTTAAGGGGAAACGCCAAGTTTTCTGCCACTGTCATGGCATCGTATACCACAGGAAATTGAAATACCTGAGCGATATTGCGCTGTTCTGGGCTGAGTGCGTTCACCACTTGGTTGTCAAACAAAACCTCGCCTTCAGACGGACTAAGCAAACCTGACATTATATTCAGCAGTGTCGACTTACCGCAACCGGAAGGCCCCAACAACGCATAAGCCCCCCCTTGTTTCCACACATGGTCTATGGCTTGAATGGCATAATCTTGAGGGTGCATTTGTAAATTACGGGGCTGTGCCAAATAACTATGAGCCAAACCTTTGAGTGTAATTGTGGCCATTACAATACCGTCACAGAATGTGTGGCTGGCCAGCGAATGGCGTTACCTTCTATGTCAAACACAAAAAGATCTTCTAAGGGTAAAAAGATGTCAAGATCACTGCCGGTGCGAAAGCTCATAATCGACAGTATATGCACAATCCAGCTCAAGCTTATTTGCTCTGAATCGACACTAGTTTTGACATGTAAGTAGGTTTCAGAGGCGCTGATTTCAGCTAATTCAACTTTACTTTTTAAGGCAATATTAGTGGCACTGATTGTGTGCAAAGCGATATGATTAGGGCGAATTGCAAACTGATACTGACCGTTTGGCAAATCCGCTAAATGTGCGGTACTCGCCAAATGAATAGGGTTTTGAATTTGCAGTACACCATTGTTCACGTAGGCAGAAAAAACGTTTAAAGGTGGCTCATTGTATAAGTCAGCGGCAAATAAATTTATTGGCTTAGCAAACTGTTGTTGCGCCCCGCCAGTCTGCAATACTCGTCCTTGGTGGAGTAAAGTTGTGGTGCCACCCAAAGCCAAGGCTTCATGGGCCTCGGTTGTGGCATAAATAGCAATGGTTTCTCGGGTTTTAAATAGGGCTTTTAATTCACTTCGAAGCTCTTCTCTAAGCTTGTAATCTAAATTCACCAACGGTTCGTCGAACAATATTATACCTGCATCTTTCACCAATGCTCTGGCCATAGCACAACGTTGTTGCTGGCCTCCCGAAAGCTCCAACGGCAGACGTTGCATATATTCTCCAATATGCAACATTTCGGAAATCTTTTTTACGCGTTTGTTTATTTCGCCAGAGGATACTTTTGCCAGCTGCAAAGGAGAAGCAATGTTCTCCCACACAGTCAAATGAGGATAATTAATAAACTGCTGATACACCATGGACAGACCACGTTTTTGAACGGCAACACCTGTTACATTCTGATCGTTATAAAATACCCGCCCCTGACTGGGTTTATCTAAACCAGCAAGCACTCTAAGCAAAGATGTCTTTCCAGCCAATGTCCGGCCTAATAGTACATTGAAAGATCCCGCTTCAAATTTAAGAGAAACGTCGTTGAGGTAAGGTTGCTCTTCCACTAGCAAACTGACATTTTGTAATTCTAACGCCAACAGACACTCCTCGACTTCAACTTATCTAACAAAAAAATAACATAATCCATACGCCAACAAGATGTTTTTTATTGATAGATATTTATATCATGTCTATAAAAGCATCGACAAAACGTTGCGGAGACTCGGGGTCCATATTGAAATATAACGAAGGCTCAATCAGCTCTATTTCCATTACCGCAAACTCATTTTTGTGTCGCACTAAGTCTATCCTGGCATATAAAACATCTGCAGGTAACGCCGCTAAGCAGTGTCTTGCAGTCGTCAGCATCTCTTCGTTTGGTTGAATGGATTTGAGTTGCCCACCATGTTCTTCTTGTACTCGAAAATCACCTGCTCCGGGCTGTTTTAAAATACTGTGACTATAATGCCCAGCAAAATAAAACAGTGAGTACTCACCTTCATCTACAATTCCAGGTAAAAATGGCTGTAGCATAAATTCACGATGAGCAAAAACGTCTTTTAGTTCGTTAGCTTGATCTTTAAGGTTTTCTGGTGTCAATCTATAGGTATGGTCTGCGTTAGCACTAACCAATGGTTTTAGAACTATTTCTGATGTATCAAAATGACTAAATCCGGCCTGTAATTCAGTCAATACAAAAGCCTTAAACCAAAGTGTAGGCACTATATTGATACCTTGGTTTTGTAAATCACTTAAATAGCGTTTACTAATATTCCATTCGACAATTTTCAAGCCATTTTGTAATTGAGCTGACGAGGCTTCAATGCGTTGCAAACATGCCATAAACGCCTCAACATCATCCTGATAATCCCACGTTGTGCGGACCACCACCACATCGTATACATTCCAATCAACATCCATTTTTCGCCAGGACACTTCTTCAGCTAACCAACCCACCGCTTTCAATGGTTCAAATAACATTTGGTCGTAAGCAAAAAAGTCTTCTAGACTGTCCATGGATAAAAATGCACAACGTTTCATAGGTCTCTTCATTGTTAAATAATTCAGTAATTAGTCACTATAATCAATCCAGTATTTTTTATACACTGCAGCGTGTGACACTTTCATAAAATGTCGGGATAAAATCACACATTTTTACAAATGAACTTATGGTATCTTGGTTTTTGTCAGTTATTATTAAGAATGAAATTGCAGTTGAGGAAAAGCAGAATGAAACAGAAGTGGTTTAAAGGGATATTACCCTTAGTAATACTGGCGATAGGTTTTGGTGGCATGAGTGCTATAAAGGCCTCTGGCGAAAAAGATGTAGATAAAGAGCCCGTAGACGTTCGTCCCACGGTAAAAATTGAAACAGCCATAGCTGAAGATTACCAAGTTAGAATAACGAGCTACGGGGAAGTAAGTCCTTTAGAAAGTACCATGATTTCTGCCCAAGTATCCGGCGAAGTACTCACATGGCATCCTAACTTCGTGCCTGGCGGTTTAGTTTTGCGTGGTGACACCCTGTTTACCATTGAACTTGACACTTATGAAGCGGCCTTATTGCAAGCCGAAGCTGACCTTAGTTTGGCTAAGGCAAACCTCATTGAAGAACAAGCTAAAGCAGTTGTCGCAAAACGTGAAGCAAAGGGAAGGAAGGTATCTGACTTATATTTACGTAAACCACAAATGTTAGGTGCCCAATCCTCTGTAAAATCATCTCAATCAAGATTAAAAATAGCCCAACGCGACTTAGATAATTGTGCCATCAAAGCGCCATACGACGCTTTAGTTATCAGCCGTGATTTGGGTGTTGGACAATACGTGAATAAGGGGTCTCAAGTAGGTGAGCTTTATAATATTGAAACTGCAGAAGTCTCTTTTCCTATTGCAGGTTTTGACAGAGAATTTTTACCCACTGACATAACCCAACAAATAGCCACTATTAGCACCAAAGGATACAACACTATTGTTCGTAAGGGTATTGTGAGCCGTGATTTAGGCATTATTGACCAAAGTACCCGTATGAGTCAGCTAGTAGTGAGAATAGAAGACCCATACGCTTTAAAGTCTTCTCTTCCAGTATTAAAGTTTGGTCATTATGTGGAAGTGAGTTTTGCCGGAAGAACGCTAAACCAGGTATATCGTTTACCCCAAGAATTAGTTAACAATAGAATCATTTGGTTGTTAGATGAAAACCAAGAAATGCAGCCTCAACGAGTTGAAATCTTGCGTGAAGAAGGTGCTTACTTTTTAATTAGTGAAGGCCTAAACAATCAAGACACATTGATTTTGACCTTACCTGAATACCCACAAAAAGGCATGAAAGTGAAAATTGCTGAGCCTGCTGAAGATTTAGTAATAAAGCAATCACTATAAGGTTTTAACTATGTCCAGTAAAAATGAAAATATCCTTGTAGAGCCAAAACAAACAGGTTTAATTGCTTTTTTTGCCAACAATTCTGTTGCCGCCAACTTAATGATGATGTTTATTATTATTATGGGGCTGTGGAGTTATAAAACCATTCAAAGACAAATGTTTCCTAATTTTGAAATTAATTACATCAATGTTAGTGCCGTTTATCGGGGTGCTTCGCCCCAAGAGATTGAACAAAGCATTATCATTAAAATGGAGGAAGCACTCAAAGATATTACTGAGATTAAAGAAAGTACTTCCCGAGTCCGGCGCGGTAGCGGTTCAATTTCACTAGAGATAGACCCTGGTAAAGACTTGTCTGAGGTGTTAGATAAAGTGAAAGCTAGAATAGATAGTATTGCTAACTTTCCTGCTGACATGGAACCTCCTAATATATCTCAAATTGAATTTCAGCAAGACGTGATTGCAATGGCTCTAGTAGGTGACCTGCCCATCAATGAGTTGAAGCCTCTTGCTAAACAAATTGAAGATGAATTGAGGGCACTGCAAAACGTATCTTTGGTCGAATTAGAGGCGCCTGATGATGAAATTGCCATAGAAATTAATCCGGAAACATTACGTAAATATAATTTATCTATTGCCGATGTAACCCAAGCGATCAGACGTTTTTCTACCGATATCTCCGCAGGACAGTTACGAACAGATTCAGGCATTGTTGCTGTGAGAGTAGAAAACCAGCTCTACAGTGGCGATGAATTTAGAAAGATACCCGTCAAAATTGGTAAAAACGGTAGCAAAGTATTACTTGAAGATGTTGCAGATATTAAAGATGGTTTTACCGAAGGTGAGCGATATTTTAAATATTCTGGCGTCAATGCTATGTCTCTGGACGTCAAAGCCACCAAAGATCAAAGCACTGTGCCCATTGCTGAGTCGGTGCAATCCTACGTAGAAGCACGCAACAAAACGTTGCCTCAAGGCCTTGAATTAAAAATTTTGGTGGACATGACGTTTTATTTGAATTCACGTCTGGACATGATGCTCAAAAATTTGTTTCAAGGTGCGCTTTTAGTGGCTTTGATGCTAACTATATTCTTACGCTTCAGATTAGCATTTTGGGTGATGTTGGGCCTGCCTGTGTGTTTCCTAGGCGCCATAATGATGATGCCAGTATTCGGTGTAACCATTAATGTTTTATCTTTATTCGCTTTTATTATGGTTCTGGGCATAGTAGTTGACGACGCTATTGTAATAGGCGAAGCCGCTTATACCGAAATTGAAGAAAAAGGGGGGGGCGTAGAAAGCGTGGTTCGGGGCGCCAAAAAAGTCGCCACACCTGCTACCTTTGGCGTGTTGACCACCATTGCTGTATTTACTCCGACTTTATTTGCATCAGGTCCACAAGCCGCATTTTTTACTAATATCTCAATAATAGTGATTTTATGTTTGGTCTTTAGTTTGATCGAGTCTAAGTGGATTTTACCTGCCCATTTGGCCCACATGAAATTTACGCCAATCAAAGAAACGAGTTGGCGTGCACGATTTAATAAACGTTTTTTTGGGTTTGTAAACGGCCCCTACAAAAATTTTATCACTCGTTGTATTGAATGGCGCTGGTTCGTATTTGCTACTTTTATAGCGATTTTGGTATTGAGTACTGGTTTAATTCAAGGGGATTACGTCAGAACAGTTCTGACGCCAAAAGTCGCCAGCGATTTCCCCGGCATCAATATTAAAATGAATGATAATGTCTCTGACGAAACAACATTAAACGCGCTCAAAACTATAGAAGCTATGGTTTATGATGTGGATGAAAATATTGTGACTGAATATGGTAGCAGTTTAATGAAAGACATTATGGTGTTTAACCAGGGTCGTACTGCAGGGCGAATTTTAGTGTCTTTAGTAGACGAAGAAAAACGACACTTTGATGCGTTTGAGCTAGCCCGAAGATGGCGCGCAGATATGCCTGTTATTCCGGGTATGAAGTCTATTACCATTCAGGATAATCTCATGGGTGGAGGTGGTGGTGGTGGTGATGGTGAATTTGGTTTCATGCTGTTTGGCGCAGACATTGAATTACTAAATGCTGCCGGACGTGAATTCATCTCTATGTTACAACAGCAAGAAGGGTTATTTGACATCAGCTCAAGCATCGACCCAGCCAGTAAAGAAATTCAAATCGATTTGTTACCTGTTGCTTATGATTTAGGCTTAGACTTATCCAACATCGCCAATCAAGTTGGTGCTAGCTTTTTTGGCGGCGAAGCTCAAAGGATAATCCGTGACGGAGAAGAAGTCAGGGTGATGGTGCGCTATCCTAAACTTACCCGTGAACGTTTTTCCGAATTAAAATATGCAGTCATTACCACCCCCCAAGGCCAAGAAGTCATGCTTGGCGACGTAGTCACGCTAACGGAAACACCGGGTATTAACTATATACGTCGAGAAGAAGGTTACAGAAGTGTTTATATATATGGGTCAATTGACGAAGAAGTGGTGGAGCCTAATACTATTATTAAACAAGTAGAAGAAAACCTGTTGCCACAACTAAAATCTAATTTCCCCGGCGTAAAATCTGAATTAGGTGGTTCTATTGAAGAAGAGCAAGCTCAAGAAAGTGAGTTTGTCACATTCTTGATTGCCGGTTTATTAATGATTTATATATTACTGGCTATACCCTTAAAAAGTTATGGTCAACCGTTAATCATTATGTCAGTCATTCCCTTCAGTTTAACCGGAGCGATATGGGGACATTTTATCTTCGGCATAGATTTAAGCATATTATCTCTGTTTGGATTGATTGCAGCGGCAGGGGTAGTCATTAACGACAGTTTGGTGATGACAGACTTTATTAATCAAAGAAGAAAACAGGGGCATGCTATATTAGCTGCCGTTACAGAAGCTGGGTGCGCTCGTTTTAGGGCTATCACGTTAACCTCAATTACTACTTTTGTGGGTGTTTTACCCATTATGTTTGAAACCAGCACCCAAGCTAAAATTGTTATACCAATGGCAGTCGCTCTAGGTTTTGCCATACTTTACGCCACATTTGTGACTCTGATATTAGTGCCTTGTTTGTATATGATACTAGAAGACCTCAAAGCCAAATTTGTATGGCTCTTTGGCTTATTTGGAAAACTTTTCAAACGAAACGAGACCAGATCTATAGAGACATCACCAACAAAAGCCTAGGTTTTCTAATAATGTTCAAAAGCGCCAATTGAGGCGCTTTTTTCGTTTAAGTAATGCCAATATATCACTAAGTATTATGAGTGTTCCACGCCCTGAGATGTCACTCATATCAAGCATCACCTTTTATGTGGCATTGGCACTTTTTCAGTAGGATTTCTGTGTCTTAAATTAGGTCCGTCTTTATCGAATAAGTGTACACAGACAGTGCCATAATCGAATAACGTTATTTTGATAGCATCTTAGGCTAAATTGATTTGTAGCGGATAATATATTGACTGTGCCTAGATTACTTGTCAGGTTTTGAACATATTGCCCCCACTTAAAATGACAAGTCTAAAAGCATAGCCAGTGAGAGTAGCTTTAGGTCCGAGTGTTTGCTAACTAACTTAGAGAATGTATATGAAGATTGCCGCTGATTTTAGTCGACGAGAAGTAAAGCATAGTGCCACTATGCTATGGGCTGACTCACCTATGCCCGGTGTGGCAAGAAGACCATTAGACCGAGTGGGAAACGAAGTGGCACGGGCGACTACAGTTGTGCGTTATGCACCGGGCAGTCATTTTTCAGCACATGCACATGCAGGTGGAGAAGAATTTATAGTGCTTGAGGGGGTATTTCAAGACGAACATGGCGACTATCCAGTAGGCTCATATGTCCGCAATCCACCTCAATCTAGCCATACTCCGGGCTCAGAGGCGGGGTGTGTCATTCTAGTTAAATTATGGCAATTTCAACCTGAGGATAGAATACCTGTGAGGTTAAATATTAATGAGTTGGAGTCTTTACCTCACACCAGCAAAAAAGGCGTATCAGTTACCCCCCTTTTTGAAGATAAACACGAACAGGTCTGTGTTATTGATCTTCTACCAAACACCTTTCTTGATATTTATCCCGAAGGCGGAGCAGAATTATTTATTTTACAAGGTAGCGTGAAAGAACAGCAGGATACATTGGTAAAACATACTTGGTTACGTGCCCCTATAGGTTATCCATTATCTCTAAAAACTGATGAGGTAAGGGCTAAAATTTGGGTGAAAAGCGGACATTTATCCGATGTGGATCAACAGATAAAAAGGGTAAAAGAAGCGGCTAGATAAAATTGAGTAAAATTTCATAGTTTTCACCAAACTAACATTTCAAACTTGGGCATCGGTCCTTACCGATGCCCAACGCCGTGGTTGTGTCTTTATGCGTTCTTTTTGCTTTGAAAAGTGAGGGAATAATTATATTGCTTGTTCTCTAGCAAATATTTTTTATGGGTACTCGGACTCCAAGAGTCATCACCACCTACCCCCATATGTTGATGGTCTATGTGCACATGAACCATCGCATCGACAACTAATTCGTTAGTGTGTTTAGCGACTGCTAACTGGCTTTGCGAATATTCGCTAGCTGCAAATGAAAACTTTCCCTGTACCCGTAACTCACCAATTTCGAGCAATTGGCAATCACTGCGCTGACCGTTATCGGTAGGGAAAATATAAGGAGTATGTATCTCATTTAAGCGCAAATCATACTCACCAAAACGTGCTGCCGATTTACGATCTGCGTAGTTTTCAAATGGCCCCAACCCTAACCATTTAACCTGTAAATCATCTTGTTTTTCTATTCCCAAACTGATCCCTACGCGCGGCAGTGGTGGTAAGTTTTCATTTAAAAGTACCTCAACATTAACGTTGACTTCACCACTATTGTTGATGGTATAGGTCCATTGAGTTTGCGCGCACAGCTCGCCCTCATATTCATAATCAAAGACACAAGTAATACGCACGTCTTGGTTTGATGCTATGGCATTCGTCTGGTGACACTTTCGTTGCCATTTACCAACGCCTGCTTTTATCCAGCGTGCTTCCCATGCATTGGGATCAGGGCTATCTACCTCACTTACGCCAATATCATTATCAAGTGGGGCACGATAAAAATTATCAACTAGTGGACTCACTATGATGTGTTTATTATGTTGCTGCCATTTCTCAATCAGTCCTGTTTTGCCATTAAATATGAGCGTTAAGCCTGCTCCTTGAACAGTAATAACATCATTATTTTCATGTACGCTAACGCACTCTTGAACACTTTTATTAGCAAAAGTAGTACTCAATAAACTTTGGCTATTTACCAATGAAAATTGCTCGGTGGCCATGACATGCCCAGCTGGTGCGAAACAGCAATCGTCAACAAGTTCGACGTCTATGTTGACATGATATTGAGCGCCAGGTAAAAATTGTGTAGTAGGTGAGATAAGGATCTTGGATGAGCTTTGCGGTGCAATATTCAGGGTTAAATCGCCTTGTTCAACCTCAACACCATTTTGCATCAGCCGCCACACTAGTTTTTCGTTGTCTGTGGCCCTAAACACATAGTCACTAAAAATAGACAGTGAATAGTCATTTGGGATGGGCTGTGCTGCTTTTAACTTTGAAGACACAGGTTTGGAGATTGGCTCTAGTGTAAATGACAAATGTTGTTGGCAATATTTAGCTTCAAACAAACTGGGGTGAGCACTACGGTCAGGAAATAATAGCCCGTTGATACAAAACTGTCGGTCGTTTAGCGTATCACCAAAGTCTCCGCCATATGCCCAATAATGTTTGCCGTTTTCATCTATTTTAGATAACCCTTGGTCAACCCAGTCCCAAATAAATCCACCCTGCAAGCGAGGGTATTCTCTAAAAGCTTTCCAGTAATCATCAAAATTACCCAAGCTATTCCCCATCGCATGGGCATACTCACATAAGATAAGGGGGCGGGTTTCGCCTGGTAAACTGAGCCATTTTTTAATCGAATATTTAGGCACGGCCTCGTCTTCAATATCGTAGTCAACTCGCGCATACATGGGACAAATAATATCCGTGGCTGAGGTACTAGCACCACCGCCCTCATATTGCACTGGCCTTGACGGGTCAAAGCTTTTTGACCATCCGTACATAGCGTCATGATTGGCACCATGTCCGCACTCATTTCCCAATGACCAAATAATAATGGAGGCATGGTTTTTATCCCGTTCTATCATTTGCGTATAGCGCAACATAAAGGCACCTGCCCATTGTGGATCAGCCGCTAATCGTCCCATGGGAAACATACCGTGCGTTTCTATATTGGCTTCATCCACCACATAAAGCCCAAACTCGTCACATAGCTCATACCACCGAGGATGATTAGGGTAGTGCGCGGTGCGCACCGCGTTGAAGTTGTTTTGTTTCATCAACTTAATATCAGTAATCATGTCTGATTCAGTTACTGCATGGCCATTTTCTGGATGATGTTCGTGTCGATTAACCCCACGTATCAACAGTGGCTTACCGTTTACACATAACTGCCCGTCGGTAATTTCGACCTTTCTAAAGCCAACGTCGTACCCTTCTACATCCACAGTATTGCCTTGCTCATCCTGCAGACTCACCACACAACGATAAAGGTTAGGGGTCTCAGCGGTCCACTTTCGAGGATTCTCAATCGAAATATTTTGGAAAACCACATCATCCCAACCGCCTTTCTCATCAATTCGTTTGTTATTGACACTTTGCGTTTGGGGTTCACTGATGGCGGTGGCACCATCAAATACTTGCACCCTAACCTTGTAATTGTTGGGTGCCTGAATGGTCGTTTTAATGGCCAGCGTGGCATCGCGATAACAGGCGTCTAAATTAGGCGTAATAAATACGTCGCGAATTTGCTGTTGCGGCTTGGTGAGTAGTATCACATCGCGAAATATACCGCTTAACCACCACATATCCTGATCTTCAAGATAGCTGCCATCACTCCAACGTATTACCATCACTGCTATTCTGTTTTTACCTGCCACTAAAGAAGGTTGTAAATCAAACTCGCTGGGTAAACGACTGTCTTGTGAATATCCCACCCACTGGCCGTTACACCATAAGTGAAAGGCTGAGTTGACACCTTCAAAAATAATATGATTACGCAGTACTAATTGCTCTTGGGTCACTTCGAATTCAGTTCGGTAACAACCGGTTGGATTATCACTGGGAACAAAAGGTGGATTGACCGCAAAAGGATATTTTACGTTGCAATAAATGGGTTTATCAACGCCCTGAAGTTGCCAATTTGAAGGAACGATGATGGTTTGCCAACTTTCTTTAGTGTGTTCATTAAGAAAAGAGTCATCAACTGCTTCTGGTTTGTCAAATAGCCTAAATTCCCAATTACCGTTTAATAATTGCCTCTGTGGGTGTTGTTTTTGACGAGCATCAGCAAGGTTTTTGTAACCATTAAGTGGGCTATGCCCTGGCACTGTATTTATTTGCGTAGTGAGTGGCGTTTCCCAATCGCGGCGTAAAATAATGTGATCTAATGACGTCATGGTATTTCTCGTAGGCATATCAATGCATATTATGTGTATTGCTGATGCTACACAATATAGCTAAAACGTACTCTTTATATTATGCTTTAAACTATCAAAAACTTATCCAAAGCTATCATTTAACCCATGAAAAATCATATCAAAGATATGCTAGACATCGGTCCAAATTGTTCTGAACGCTTCATAGATGCTGATGTATTAGCCGAAATGAAAAATCTGGACATCACGTTAGCTGGATGTTCTAACTTATCAGGTCAATATTGCGTAGCGCGCACCGCACCTCTTGAACATACGTTGTTTTATACCCTTAGAGGACAAGGTAAGTTAACCACTGTAGACAAAGAATACCCACTCGTTGCAAATACTCTGGCTATCTTGCCAACCAAACAGAGTTTTGAGGTAAGCATTGCTTCACGGCAATGGGATGTTGTTTGGCTAAACCTCGCCAATACAAAACGTTGGCAACACCTTGCCTTGGAAAAAGCCTTTATAATTGAGGATCAAAAACTTGAACCATTACATCTTGCTATGGAGCTTTTGTATAGTGAGCCAGATGCGACTTTACGGGAAGGTGTCATACCAATACTAAGCTATTATCTCAGTGCTACTTTGCGTGGTGACAATCAAAATAAAACAAATAATCGACTGCATAACTTATTTCAAGACATTGAAAAGCGTCTCCAGTATGACTGGACGATAGAAGCTATGTGTAACCAATTACACTATTCTCCTCCCCACTTGCATCGCCTGTGCCAAGCTCAATTTGGCAAAAGTCCCATACAAAAACTCATTCATTTGCGAATAGAGCGCGCCAAAAGTTTATTACTCAATACCCGCTGGCCGGTCCAACATATCGCTACTTATGTTGGGTACACAAATATTTTTAATTTTTCAAAAAGTTTTAAAAAATTAGCAGGTGTGTCACCCAGTAAATTTAGACGCGGTCAAAATTAGAGCTAAATCAACACACTCTAAATCAACACACTAAGTGTGTAACAACGAATTGGCTATTCTCCCACCCACAGTACCTTCACTTACACCTGCAGATAATCATAATCGAAATGTAATTAAGATTAGGGATGTCAGCTGTTGAAAGGTCAAACCGCGTTCAGCAAATTTCGGTCTACAGGGCAAATGAGGGATATTATCAGTGCTACTTTTAGGTGAACGTAAGTGCATTAAATGTTGAAGCAAAGATGCTGTCACTTTAGCGCAATAGTATTTGTTGGCTGTGCAGCAATAGTTAGTCTTGGCCAAGATTAACAGGAGAAAGGACTGTCCTCAAAGCCTTCAATAACCCTATCATCTGCTACATTGAGTCCCTTTAAGCGAACCGAAAATACCCCCTACGGCTATTTCATCATGATAGGTAAATCATCCCAGTAGGTAGCACGCCTGCAGATTCAGCAACATCTTTCATAGTCGTTTTTGTTCTCATTTTTTTCCAGTAACATTTCATGTCCAGTCACCAGTACTCAACCCAAATATTAAGATTGAGATTGAGATTAAGTTTAAGTTTAACTCATACAATTTCAGTGACTTATATAGACTTTCATTCCTTGTTTTTATGGACAAAAATAAGCGGTGGATTGATTGAACAGACACCTTGTCTGATGTTTATTTTGCAAAAGATGTTGTAGAGTGAACCGATTTAAATTCAGATTTATTTAAAATGACAGCGCTGTTACTTACTTTAGTTGAACATCACTTACGCTGTCATTTATCTATCATAAGTTTAACGTAGTGCTAAAAATGGGGGTTATTTTTGACTTATGCAACAGACGTTTATCTGGGTATAGATGGCGGTGGCAAAAAATGCAAAGCGCGCTTAGAAGATGTACAGGGAAATCTTTTGGCAGAAGCTATCGCTGGTCCAGCTAATGCCGCACGTAATCTAACAGGTTCAGTCAAGGCTGTACTTGAAGCCAGTGAAAAAGCCATCGCCAAAGCAAATATTAAAGGATTAACGCTAAACCAGATCCATGCAGGTATTGGCTTGGCAGGTATTAATATTCCTCAAGTTAAACAAGCCTTTCTAAAACAGTCCCTGCCCTTTGCTAGCTGGCATATAACCACTGATTTACACATTGCTTGTCTCGGTGCCCATTTAGGTCAAGACGGTGCCATTGTAATAGTCGGAACTGGGTCATCTGGCGTCGCCATTCATAATGATCAACAGTTTGAAATGGGAGGTCATGGTTTTGTAGTCGGCGACAAAGGCAGTGGCGCTTGGCTGGGCAAAATGGCGATCAGTCATTGCCTTGAAACACTAGACGGTATTACCCCTAACAACCTACTCAGCAAACAAGTAATCAACCTACTTGATTGTGACAGTGCATACGACCTAGTCAATTTAACCTTAGAAGCAAAACCGGTACTGTTCGCCTCAGTTGCACCACTTATATTCCAGTTAGCGGCAAATCAGCAAGAAGATGCATTATTACTGGTTAATCAGGCTGCCACTTATATCAACAAAATTTGCCACCGATTATTAAGCGGTAACCTACATCGCTTGTCTTTGATTGGCGGCATTACGCAACCTTTGACGCCTTATTTGGATAGCCAACTACAGGCTATTATTCGTCCCGCCCAAGCGACGCCAGAGCAAGGGGCAATTCTATATTCCAAAATAAAGTTAGCTGGTAGTGTTTTATTATGAACATTACATGATTGCGCAAGAAGTGTTAAAAATAGGGGATATGATGACACACAAAATAAGGCGACAACCTAATAAATCATAGACTTTTAAAACAATCATCAACACATTATAGAGGCACAGATGCAGCGTTTTTTTGCAAAAAAATTATGTGATGGAAACACCATTAAACACAATCAAATGATGACTGTTGATGATGGCAAAATACACTCAATTGAATCTGCGCAGTTTCCAGGTGACGCTATTCAGTTGTCTGGATTAGTCGCACCCGGTTTGATTGATGTTCAAGTCAATGGTGGTGGCGGAGTATTATTTAATAATCAGCCAAACCTCGACACTTTGATCACAATGAGCCGTGCCCATCAACAATATGGCAGTACTGCCATATTGCCTACGCTTATCACCGATGACTTAGTGACGATGCAATTGGCAGCTGATGCAGTGGCGTCTGCCATCGCTCAAAATGTAAAAGGCATAATAGGTATTCATTTTGAAGGGCCTCATTTAAGTCAGCCTAAAAAAGGGATTCACCCGACTCAACATATTCGACAAATTAGCCCTGAAGAGATGGCACTGTTCACACGAAAAGATCTTGGCGTGGTCTGTGTAACCTTAGCCCCTGAGAATGTACCTGTCGAAATAATACAGGAGTTAGTACAAGCTAATGTAAAAGTCTGTTTAGGTCACTCTAATGCAAGTGACACCCAAACGTTTGCAGCACTGCAAGCGGGTGCACAAGGTTTCACCCATTTATTCAATGCCATGTCGCCTTTGCAAAGTAGAGAAGCGGGCATGGTGGGAGCGGCATTATTCGACGCATCCAGCTATTGTGGGTTGATTGTTGATCATGAGCATGTGGATATGACCAGTTGCAAATTGGCGATTAAATGTAAAACCCCCAGCCGTATCATGCTGGTTACTGATGCTATGTCACACGTAGGAAGCGAGCAGATTGAATTACAATTTGCAGGCATGCAAATTAGTCGAAAAGATAATAAATTAACCATTGAAGGCGGCAGATTAGCTGGCTCAGCACTTGATATGGCCAGTGCCGTTCGTAACTGCATAGTAGATCTACAGTGCACTATTCAAGAAGCCATAAATATGGCTTCAAGTACTCCAGCTACATTCCTAGGCTTGCAGCAACAAAAGGGCTATTTGGCTCCAGGGTGCGATGCAGACTGGGTGGTATTCACCGACCAGTATTATGTCAATGCGACTTATATAGCTGGCGAGCAAGTATCCGCTCAAACCATACCCAACATTCAAAACAATTAGAAGGTGACCATGCAAACTATTAATACCCAGCAACCTAACCCAAGTGCACTTCTACCTATGTTGATTATAGGTATGTTGTTCTTCGTGTTTGGTTTTGTCACCTGGCTTAACGGCGCCCTTATCCCATTTTTACAAATAGTCTGTGATTTAACTGAGTCACAAGCGTTACTCGTCGCCTTTTCCTTTTATATTGCCTATGTTGTTATGGCTCTGCCTATGTCTTGGGTGTTAGACAAAGTAGGTTACAAACATGCCATGTGTTTAGGCTTAGTAGGCATAGCCTTAGGATGTTTATTGTTTATCCCAGCGGCATACTCTCAAGAATTTGTCGTGTTTCTTTTTGCTCAGTTTATTGTGGGTACAGGACTCACTATTCTGCAAACCGCATCCAACCCATATATTGTAAAAATTGGTCCACAGGAAACCGCAGCCGTGCGTATCTCTATAATGGGTTTATTGAATAAATTTGCCGGTTTTCTTGCGCCAATAGTTTTTACCGCATTAGTGCTAGGTGAATTTACAGGTGTAAGCGCTCAATCAGTAGCGTTATTATCAGAAGCAGATAGAGTTATCCAAATTACCGCTTTGTCCAATGGATTAGTCTTGCCTTATACCTATATGGCTATGGCTTTATTAGCATTAGCTATTTTATTGAAATTTTCTTCACTACCCGATTTAGTCTTTAAAAAGCCAGAATTCGCTGGGGCAGAAACAGACAGCTTAAAGGCCTATCCACAATTAATACTAGGCGTAGTAGTGTTATTTTTATATGTAGGCGTCGAGGTAATAGCAGCAGATACGATTGGCTTGTTTGGTTCGCATTTAGGTGTAGCCAATGCCACGTCTCTCACCTCTTATACTATGGCCTTTATGGTGCTAGGCTATTTAATAGGTTTAATGCTGATCCCACGTTTTATGGATCAGGCTCAGGCATTAGCAGGCTCTGCCATTTTAGGTTTAGTATTGAGTCTGGCTGTGGTTTTTGCCGATGTGCAATCCACATCAATCTCCGTATTCTTATGGGGATGGATGGGTATAGCTGAACTACCCAACGCCATTACCCTTATTGCAATATTGGGTTTGGCGAATGCTATGGTATGGCCTGCGGTTTGGCCTCTAGCCTTAAAGGGTTTAGATAGCTTAACCGCTCGTGGTTCAGCATGGTTGATTATGGGCATATCTGGCGGCGCTGTTTTACCACTTTGTTATGGTTTCTTGGCTGACCATTTTGATAACCAGTCTGCCTACTGGATGATGCTCCCTTGTTACAGTTTCATCTTATTTTATGCCCTCAAGGGACATAAAATCAGGCAATGGTCTTAATACTTTTTGCAAATAATTGAGCCTAAGGTGAATGACTTTAGGCGTGTTCATCGTATAATTATGAATGTATGACAATACAATCAATCACCCCTTTAACTGGAAGTATTCATGACTAAAATGCTCTATCCCGTGCCAGAACACGCCAAGCAAGATTCTTTCTTAAGTCCCGAAAAATACCAAACCATGTATCGTCAATCGATTGAGTCTCCCGATGAGTTTTGGCAGCAGCAATCGACTATTGTGGACTGGTATAAGGCCCCCACTATCATCAAAAATACCCATTTTGATAAAGACGATCTGCGGATTAAATGGTTTGAAGACGGCCAGTTAAATGTCAGCTACAACTGTATCGATAGACATTTAGTCAAACAGGCACAACAAACCGCTATTATTTGGGAAGGCGACGCTCCTGACATTAGCCAAGATATCAGCTATCAACAATTACATGATGAGGTGTGCCGCTTAGCCAATGGCTTAAAAAAGCTAGGGGTCACTAAAGGGGATCGTGTAGCTATCTATATGCCGATGGTGCCCGAAGCAGCTTATGCGATGTTGGCTTGTACTAGAATTGGGGCGGTTCACTCTATAGTCTTCGCTGGTTTTTCACCTAATGCCATAGCTGACCGTATCAACGACTGCGATGCAAAAGTAGTGATCACCGCAGACGAAGGGCGTCGTGGTGGCAAAACTATTCCCTTAAAAGTCAATGTAGATGAAGCCCTAAAAGATAACCGTTGTCCAAGTATTAAACACAGCATAGTGTTTCAAAATACCCGTGGTGAGGTAGCATTTAATCCACAAGACCAGTGGTGGCATGAATTGGTTGCAGATTGTGCATCAGAGTGTATCCCTACTGTCATGGATGCTGAAGACCCATTATTTATTCTCTACACCTCTGGCTCTACAGGCACTCCCAAGGGTGTGGTGCATACCACCGGGGGATATCTAGTATATGCAGCGCTGACTCACAAGTACGTTTTCGACTACCATCCCGGCGAAATATACTGGTGTGCAGCAGATGTAGGCTGGATCACTGGCCACAGTTATATGGTATATGGACCATTAGCCAATGGTGCCACTACATTATTATTTGAAGGGGTGCCCACTTACCCTGATGTTAGACGAATTTGCCAAATAGTAGACAAACATCAGGTCAATGTTCTTTACACAGCGCCTACCGCAATTCGGGCATTAATGGCTCACGGAGATTATCCCGCCCAAGGTACCCACTGTAATTCACTGCGTCTATTAGGCTCAGTAGGCGAACCGATCAATCCCCAGGCTTGGCAGTGGTACTATGAAACCATAGGCAAAAGTCGCTGCCCCATTGTGGACACTTGGTGGCAGACCGAAACCGGTGGCATCATGATCACCCCGTTACCTGGAGTCACCGCTTTAAAACCTGGCGCCGCCAGCATGCCATTTTTTGGGATCCAACCTGCCATAGTCGACAAACACGGCCAAGAGTTATTATTAGCTGCTGAAGGTAACTTGGTGATCCGCGATAGTTGGCCAGGCCAGGCTAGAACAGTTTATGGTGACCATGCACGTTTTATCCAAACCTACTTTAGTACCTATGAAAATCAATATTTCACAGGCGATGGCTGTCGCAGAGATGACGATGGGTACTATTGGATCACCGGTCGAGTGGATGATGTCCTTAACGTGTCAGGCCATCGTTTAGGCACGGCCGAGATAGAAAGTGCGCTTGTATCTCACCCTGCGGTGGCTGAGGCTGCTGTTGTGGGTTACGCTCACGACATAAAAGGCCAAGGCATTTATGTTTTTGTTAGCCCTGTTGCAGGACAAAGCGTTAATGATGAACTCACTAACGAACTTAAAAAGTGGGTACGTAAAGAGTTAAGCCCTATTGCTACCCCTGATATTATTCAATGGACACGAGATCTGCCTAAAACCCGCTCGGGTAAAATCATGCGCAGAATATTACGTAAAATTGCCGCCAATGAATATGAGCAGCTAGGCGATATCTCGACCTTGGCCGATCCGAGTATGGTTGAAAGTTTGATAGCCAACAGGTTGAATCGCTAAGATCATTAAACTACCGGTCGAGGCGCTTCGACCGGTAGCTTAATGAGGCCAAGTCAAATGTATAGCGCCCTCACCTTCAGTGTTATTAATGCGATATTAAAATCTCTGACGCTTTTAATATTTTTTGACTCTGACAATTTTAGGCTGATTGGCTTCATATAATACAAAGGTATAGCCACTTCGCCCAAGAATATTCTAATCCATAACAATACTGAGGCGATATTCGTGTCTGATAAAAAAGTCATATTTGAATTTGAAAAACAGAACAAAAATAGTATTCGATACAAAGAAGTACCAGAAGATGGCATGCCACCGGTCATAGGCAGTATCTATGTCCAAAAATGGTTTGCTGGCAATAGTAAAAATATTGAAATCACTATTAGCAAAAAGGATTAAAACTTGGTAACTCCGACCTTAATGGGCTCTGTGATTATTTACTGGGAAGGTTAATCAATAATTACTCTGCTAGCAGCAATGTATTCACTCCACGTTTTGGTGTTTTGGAGAGTGTTTGAATTAATCTAAAGGGTACGTCTTGTGCTGTGATTATTTGAGAAATGTCGTCCAGCATAGTCATCCATAATTTTGCAGTCATTTCTGAGTCGAATAAGGCTCTATGAAAACCCCCACCCGATGGAATATTTTTGTAGGTAATTAACGCACCTAATTTATGACTAGGAGCGTCTTGATATAAACGTCTTGCGACAAGTAAAGAACAAGCAAAATCACCATGATACGACTTATAAATTCGACCTAATTCAGCATCTAAAAAACGTTTATCGAATGACGCATTATGAGCAACCAGGTTGTGGTCACCCATAAAGTCAGCAAACTGCTCCATCACTTCATCACAGGGAGCAGCGTGGCTTAACATACGGTTAGTGATCCCAGTATAATTTTCAATAAAAGAACTAACGCGTTTTCCTGGATTCATTAATGCTTGAAAACGCTCAACCACACGTCCTTTTTCAAGACGAACCGCCCCTATCTCTATGGCTCTGTCTCCCATGTCGGGTGACAGCCCAGTGGTTTCAAAATCAAGTACAACAAGGGAGTCGGCGCAGGTTGGTGTCATATTTAAATTACCTGTGTGGTATCAACAAGGTTTTTTAACAAACAAACAAACAAACAAATACGCATTAGCCGAAGACGTATTGGGTAGATGAAACACTTATCGACAGCCTTGACGTTATGCCAGAAAAAAAGTGTCGTGAATATTGAGAGAAACCTGAGTAAACAGCATGCATGACGAGACATTGAGTTTGCACCCATTAGTCTAAGCTGAGTTGGGTATGACTCAAAAAGTGTCTTACTTGTTGTGTCACAGGGTCAATAAAACGCAATTGTTGTGCTAACAGTTGCAGCGGTTGGCTGTAATCATCTGGCTTACTCGGCTGTAACTCAGGATAGTAAGTATCATTTAATAGCGGCCAGCCAAGGCTTTGCATATGCACACGTAATTGGTGAGTTTTGCCTGTTATGGGATTCAGCTCAAATAAGGCTTTGTCGGCCGTATATTGCAGGCAACGGATCCGCGAATGACTGTTAGCCAGTCCTGGGACAATTCGCATCAAAAATCTCGGTTCAGATTTTTCTAATCGATTTTTAATTTCCCATTGCTGGTTGTCCATTGGGATACGTTGATTAATACAGGCAATAGCCTGATAGGTTTTAGTAACTTGATGGGTTTCAAACAGACCATGATAATGTTGACGTGAGTGGGGGTTAACCGAAAATAATACCAAGCCCGCTGTGCCATTATCAATGCGATGCACGGCTTGTAATTGCTGATTACCTGTTTTACGACGCAAACGATTTTGTAGGCATTCTTCAACATATTTTCCACCAGGCATGACCGGTAAAAAATGCGGCTTATGTGCCACCAAAATTAACTCATCTTCAAACACAATTTCCTCTGCAAAAGGGATCACAGGCTCACGTGCTACTTCACGATAATAATACACCCGCTGCTGAGCCGCATAAGGAGTAAGTGCATGTATTAAGCTTCCGTCATGCCAATGCACCTTGCCATCCAGCATACGTTGTTGCCACACATCAGCCGAGATGTTTGGAAACTGACGAATAAGAAATGCTAGGACAGTCGTTACACCAGGATTATGCTGGGGTAAGCTGAATTTAGACGGGGTAATTGCTATCGCCATAATGGCACTCGTAGTTGATATTATAAGGCGCTTAAAGATCTCAATTGAAAAAAGAAAAGCATGGTGTACTCGAACGCCAAATAAACAGTGCATTCATTTATTCTAAAGCGATGTCAGCCTCAGAGGATTCAAATAACCACTTAGATCCCCACTCCCGCTTCTTGGCATCAGCCTAATCAGGTTTTAGATAAGCGATATCTTCTTGATCGTCTAGGCCAAAATCGTAGCCCCCTTCAAAATCATCATTCAATTCGTTGGTGACATTGACTGAGAGCTCTAAAATCTCTGGGATATACACAGCCATGTTTTTTTGTGAGGTGATGATGGTCTTAAATTCATGAAAATCCAATAAAGACGACTTTTCAAGAAAATTTCTTATGCTCACTGACTGATTTTCAGAAAAGGTTGACACACATACCGCAAATTTTTCGAGCGCAAGCTCCACATCTGTAGTACACAGATAAGTTATCAGTTGAGTGTAGCGCTCATGATTAAAAGTATTCTGCTGGGAATCGATTAGCAGCAGTGCCACAGCTGAATTAAGCAGTTTTTGCAGCTCAAATTTTAGGTAGTCTTCATCTGTTTCATGTATGACTACATTGGCAGCATATTTTGACGAAATACTTCTGTACAAGTTTAATAGCTTTAAGCTGTCTTGGCCTTTTTTGACTAAATCTGCATGTATGCTTGTGATATCAGAAGTGTCGTTGGCTGCTAATGCGTAAGTAGAAAGTTTAATTTGTTTAAAATATTCAGCTGAAATATCTTTTATGCCAGCATATTTTGCCCAACCCGCCCTAAAACAATACACAATACCTTGGGTCTTGATAATTTCTTTTGCTTTTTCGGTACTATTATCACAATGACTTAACAGCCCTAGATTGATGATCCCTAGGACTATTTCACAGGCTTTTTTAATGTGATCAGCATAAATAATAGATAAATTGTCAGAAGCGATCCGTAGCGACATATCTGACAATTGTTGCTTAGTCTTATGCACAAATGCTTCAGAAAAATAACCGTCAGCCAGTCCGTCTTTTAACATCAAAAGGATGAAGGGTTTGTTCCTCAACTCTGCTATTTTCATGATATCGTCCTTATTATCTTACAGAGGGGCAAACATATCGTCTGTATCCATTTCCACAGCCGTCACTCTTTGTTTATTGGCATTGTTTTTTAAGGCTGCCTCTATATTGTCCAAGGTACCACTAGTGCTCACAGTCATCACTTCACGATATGATTCTTCATCAAGATTTTTTATTTTCAAAAGCAATTCTTCAATGCTGCCAGACACGGGTTCTTCATCGTATTCGAGCTCAGAAAAATCATGACCGATAAAAGGCAGTGATAAATACAACAAGCCAAAATCATCTCCAACAATAGCCTTGAGGATTTCTCGTTGTTTTTCATCATCTTCATAAGACAGAAATATTTGTGCGAGCAAACTGTGGGCTTCGGTTTGTGCACAAAATAACGACTCTTCATCCAAATTTTGCCAATATGAAGGTTCGACATTTAATAATTTTTTAATGGAATCCGCATCCATCAGCCAAGTCGCAATAGAGGGTATAGTCGCATCATGCTCGCGCACAATTTTAGCCACGGTTAAGATATCCATTTCAGCAAATACCGCTAACATCGCGTTATCGCCCTGCTCCGATGCAATTTGTTCTAAGGAGGTACCCGCACGTCTGCCGCTTTGTTGGGCTTGTTCCGTAATATCGGTGGCGAGAATCAGTGCTTTACTAGTCAATTGGAATTCCTCAAAAATAATTTAATATTATTCATCATAGCCGTAGGTTGCATAGGGTTGCTCTGTGTCATCGTCAACTTCCACGTCCTGGGGTAAAGCAGGTAAAGGGGTGGCATCATACGTATTATAAAAATGAATGATCAGCACTGCCGTTTTCAACTCATCCTGTGAATGATTCATTAATTCTGTAATCGTGGCTCTGGCATCAGCATGTACACCCACAAAAGGTTTAACGTCATCCCATGCGGGTTGCTGAGAGACATCTAACTTAGCGAGATTTTTTGAATCTATTCTGACGCTGCGGGTAATGGCCATGGCCAATTGGTCGACTAGGCCATTAAAAACCGAGCTGTTTGAAGTTAATTGAGCTGACAAAACCTTTAAATAATTACTCAACAGTTCAGGGTTTTCTGGGTCGGTCAACGACTCCATATTTTCTAAATACATAGAAAAGTCATCAGATAGATAAGAAGGTATGGGTGTTTCAAATGACATTTAATGGCTTCCTATAACAAGGCATTGTGCCAAAAAGAATCTGCGATTTCTCTTGGGTCGGTGATAATAGTGTAATGGCTCTTAATGTATAAAGAGCGCTTTTGAGGATCGACAATGACTTCGTACGCCTTTTGGATTAATTGAAACTGTTCTTTTGCCTCTGCTGCATCATTTCTATCGGGATGATATTGATTGGCCAGTTTTCGATACGATTTTTTAATTTCGGTGGTCGAGGAGGCTCTGGTGACCCCCAATAGCTCAAAATGGTCCATAAAATATAAAGTTAACCTTGTGCATACAATTCAACTAGACGTTGCCTGTGTTTTTCTGTTTACTATTTTACCTTTACCGTTGTTTTTTAACAATGCCGGAAGGGGGATTTATCACATCAGTGCCTTGTTCCTAAAAATACAGCTAATACAACGCTTTGCTCAATAACTTAACCAGACATCTAACTTGAAAATCTGCTTAATATATTTTTCGTAACAAGATAAAATTATTTAGAACCAAATAATTAGAAAAGTGGTGCACCCGGCGCGATTCGAACGCGCGACCCTCGGCTTCGGAGGTTACCCCTGCGAAAAGGTGTTAATCGATGTACCCCGGCGAAAAACGTCAAGACCACGCCTGTAAAGGCTTTCAGATAAAAGCTATCTCAAGTCAATTTGTAACGATTAACACCGATGGTCACGGTCAGGTCACAGAAAATGCTTATAAACATTGATTGAAAACAACCAATGTAGACCCCCGCGAAAACATATTTTGTACTTTATTTACCGTTTTAACTTCCAATTTTTAGCACAGTATTAGTCTCAATAGAGATTAAAATCCATTCTCTTTCATGTCAGGAGGTTCTTAGTTAATGAACTGCTTGCCAAGTTCCGGTGTAATTATCTCGCTTCTGCTAGCGTCATCCAATTTCTTTTGTCTAAAGATTTTCCCCGTGTGATTTCTTTGCACTTTAATGTTGGATTAACTTCCCACTCGTTTTATGTTTTTTAAAGCACATAAAAATACCCAGCAAGGTATAAGTTGACATATATACCGTAAAGGGTATATTGATGCACATATACCCTTTACGGTATATAATTATGGTTATACCTTAAAGGGTTTAATTTATGGAGAAACGTAATGAGGCTTAACAACTCAAAAGAGCTTGCAGATTATATAAAGCTATATCGAAATAAGCTGGATCGGACGCAAACCGATGTGGCAGAGCATGTTGGTTTAAAGCAAAAAACCATCTCGGCTATTGAAAACTCCGCGGGTACCTCCCGTATTGATACATTATTTAAAATTGCACATGAACTAGGTCTCTCCATTGAGCTTAAGCCGAAATATGCATCACAAAGCGACCACAAGAAAGTCAGTGGCTGGGATCAGGAGTGGTAACATGGAGTTGATGGTAAGTCTTAACGGGAACAAAGTAGGTATACTGTCAAAAGATAAAAACGGTGGACTACATTTTTCCTACACCGAACTATGGATGGAGCGCCTAGGCGCACGTCCCATTTCTTTGTCGTTACCTATTACAAAGCAAAAATACTCTGGCGATGTGGTTTATAACTTCTTTGACAATTTGCTCCCCGATAACCCAAACATTCGAAATAAAATACAAGCCAGATTCAATATAGGCTCTGGGCATTCATTCGATCTTTTGGCAGCAATAGGCAATGATTGTGTGGGTGCTATACAGTTATCTTCACGACAACCAGAGTCAGTAAACCAACTAAACTACAAGGCATTGTCAACGCAAGAAATTGAAAAGTTATTGCAAGGCTACAAACATACGCCACTTGGGATGGAAATCGACGATGACGACTTTCGGATTTCGATTGCGGGTGCTCAGGAGAAAACTGCTTTACTTAAAATTGATAAACAATGGACAAAACCCATAGGTGCAACACCAACAAGCCACATAATGAAATTACCCATGGGCGAGCTGCCGCAAGTGGGTATCGATTTAACCGATAGTTGTGAAAACGAATTTATTTGTCTGGAGCTTGCAAGAGCCTTTGGGTTTGATGTGGCTAATTCAGAGGTACTTTACTTTGGCGGCCAGAAAGTATTGAGCGTTGAACGCTTTGACCGCAGGTACGCATCTGACGGCTCATGGCTTATGCGTCTCCCCCAAGAAGACTTTTGTCAGTCAATGGGCGTTTCATCTGCACAAAAATACCAGTCAGATGGCGGCCCCGGTATCGCAGACTGCCTGAATTTGCTCACTGCTTCGTCTAACGCCGAAGATAGAGCAACGTTTTTTAAAACTCAGATCTTCTTTTGGTTAATCGCTGCCATCGACGGTCATGGTAAGAATTTCAGCGTATTCTTAGAGCCTGAAAACCGATACCGCATGACGCCACTGTATGATATCTTGTCAGCGTTTCCTGTGATGTCTAAAGGTGCGCCGAAAAAAGCCTTACAGCCGCAAAAAATCAAAATGGCGATGTCTCTAAAAGGCAGAAACACCCATTGGAAGTTGAGCAATATTCAGCCTCGTCATTTTGTATCGACTGCAGAGCACGTAAAGTATCCTGTAGATAAAGCTATATCCCACTACGAATACTTTATTGATAATGTTGAAAGTGCCATTGCTAAAGTCGAAGGTAAAATTACGCATGACTTTCCAGCCTATGTCGCAGAAGCCATCTTTTCGGGCCTGAGAAAACAAGCGGCCAAAAAGTTGTAATAAACAGCTAGCCATAACGGTTGTTGAACAAATCTACATAGAACTGTCAATGTAGTGGATTCCATATGTGTTGTTTACAAGTCAAATAAGTGTCTACATATTTAGGGGAAGAACAGTCAGTGACTTTTCGGAAATTACTGACTAACAATAGGAGATTTCAATAGATGTTATTGGCTTTGGACTGAGGTAATAGAATTCAAACAAGCGCTGCCAATTAAAAATATCAAGAGCGATTCCTGTTTGCTGCGATCGAGCTATTTGAAATAAAAACGACGAATGGTTTGGCAATATGGGTAAGAGATAAAAAGCGGACTAAATAAGATGAATTATTTTTACCTTGGCCACAACATAGCCACGCATTGTATTTAGTTAGTGTTTACTACGGACTAAAGACATTAAAAAGTGGTGCACCCGGCGCGATTCGAACGCGCGACCCTCGGCTTCGGAGGCCGATACTCTATCCAACTGAGCTACGGGTGCATATAAAATCGTGTCTGCCTTTAAAAGACTGCGCTTTTTATAGCTGTTATAGGGATCCCTTCGGTCTGTTTAGCTGCATCAACGCGCCGACTGCTCAACTCGGCAAAGGTGTCAAGTTGGGGTACCCATCATCATGGATGATGTTTGTGAACAGTCAACATCAGACGCCACGTTTGAAACACCCACTAAGCTTGAATAAGCGAAGGCTGATTTTAAAGAATTATGTCACTTTTGCCACTGTTATTTGCTTTTATTATGGGCTTGCCTGATAAAACCAAGCTAACATCAGCGTCCTATATCTCTCATCATTTAATACTTAAAATTTAATTAAAATAATCCCGGATGTTTTTAACATCTGAATTATTTCATTTTTTAATAACATATTGAAAATAATATACTTACCTCAATTACAATATGATTCTTTGTCCCTGTTTTGCCAGTATAAAGTTGAAGCCTAACGTATTGCCTTGTTGCAGCTCTTGTTGAATTTTATCTCTAGGATCAAGACCACTTTTTAGACTATATTTAATATGGCTGATGATGACTTGAATATTCTGAAATTGTTGTTTGTTGTCAACCAACGAATAAAAGTAGGTAAGTTCTGACATTAACCATTTTGGTGTAAGGTGACCGAATAGTAGATTATCAGGTTGCCGATTATCGAATGACACTTCTATCACTAATCCTTTAAGCTTTTTCGTTTGCATTTGCTTGGCTAGATAGCGCCAAACCGTCGCGAGTTTCCCTTGTTCCTCTACTTCATCTGGGCCTGTGTCGCCAAAGTAAACAAACAAATTATCTTGGTATTCAATTACAAACGCGGTGGACTCAAGAGGATGGCTTAGGCTGAATGCTGTCACTTGTAGCTGGGTATTTTTCAAACGTAAACTTTGCTGGGGTGCTAAGTCAATGACTTGGTATTTATTTAAAAGTGGTGGTGTGCCTCTATCTGTGAAATTCGCCCAGGCTTGCCAATTGAAGTAGGTATCGCTCATAGTTTGATTGACGGACTTGAGCGCATAAATGGGTTTTTCATTGTCATCTGGTGAAGCAATCAATAGGCCTGCCACGTGATCGAGGTGACCATGGCTAATCAGATAACCTTTGATGTGGTGATGTAAAATGTTACCAGGGGCAGATAAGGTTTTATCTGTTATGACTGGCAAGGCTTCGAAAGCGTTATTGGACAAAGCAACGTTGATACCATTGACTAAGGTGCCAGCATCTAAGGCAATATAATTGGGTTCTGATAATGCACGTAATAAAAAAGCACTCAGATTACCGTCTTGTATACCACCAGCATCACCTAACGTGACCAGCTCAAATACGGGTGACGTTTCAGGTGGAGTTAACGTTTCAGGTGATGTTAAAGGTTGCGCACTATGTAACCGACACGATAGGACAAATAAAAATACACAACTGCATATTTTTTTAAGTTGAGAACCAGCAAATGTGTATTTATTTAACTGCAACAATTTAACCTTCGGCTAATCTTCATTAGCTTGCATACTCTGCTTATACAACTGCAGCGCTTGTTGTGGAAAGTCTTGTGACTCTTTTATGTTTGCCATTAAAACTAAATCTTCTTGTCGATTACCTAACTTAATTGCCTTAGCTAACGCTTTTTCTGCTAACAACTTGTCGTTAGCGTTAAACGCAATATGCCCTAAAGCGGATAGTAGTTCGACATTTAAACCATCTTGTTTCAGCCAGTTTTCTAATGTTTTAATGGCTGGTGTGGGGTTGGGCAATTTAAGTAATTTGAACATAGGGATCAGGAGTGGATGTGGTGCAGATTTTTGGTATTCCACCAGAGCAAGCTCCGCATCCCCATGCATGCCTTGGTCAATAAGTTGCTGTATATAAGCTGCTTGCTGCGCAGGATCTTGGCGTGTGTTTCGGGGTAACGATTTCCAGTTTTGTTTTAGCTGACCAGCCCCTTCTTTACTGGCAATTTCTGCAAAGTGTCCTTTTGACGCCTGCTGCATTAAAGGGTCGTAATCATTGCCTAACGCTTTTTTCCAGCCTTTTAACTTATCTTTTAACTCTTGCCATTTACCTGCTTGGCCCAGTGCTTGTGCCCACAGTTTTAATACAACTGTTTGGGCTTGCTGTTTCTCATTTAGGCTTTGTATAAGTGTGATTGCTTCATGTGACTGACAGTGTTGCAACGCATCACGAATTAAGCACAAGTTAGCTGCCAAGACAGATTTTTCATAGGTTGCAGCCAAACGCCAATAACGTTTAGCTTGTAAAGGTTGCCCCAGTTGCATTTCAGCTTCTGCTGCGGCTAACAAATTAATCCCATCGAAATCTTCATTTTCAATCTTCTGGAAATTTTTTCTGGCCATCAGATAATTTTTTTCAGCCAAGGCTATCAAACCAGCAGTAAAAGCGTTTTGCTTTTTACGGTTACCCCATTGACCTAACCAACTTTTCGAACCAGAAGCCGCGACCAAAGAGGCTTTAACCAATAAGTTGGTTAGCATTAAACCAACAAATATAACAATGAGCGATAAGCTAAGTGACCAGACATTCATCTCCACTACCCAGCCATTGAATTCGACCATGACATAACCACTATCGTCGAAAATCATTGCGGCAATGACGACGCCAATCAGCAAGATAACTAGGACCAAAAAAATTCTAATTAGATGACTCATAGTTAGTTATTTCCGTTTACAAAACGGCTATTTAAGCGTTGTTCGATGATATCTTGCAGTAAAGGAGTGGCAGTAAACTGATTAGGATACGCGTTTTCAAAGTCAGTCCTTTGTAAGTTGCTTAAGCTGTCAGTAAATTGAGCAACACTGTCTTTTTCAGTGTCAAATGATTCAATTAATATTCCAAAAGCGGTTTGTAGTGACTGCTGATAAAGTGTTGAATTTTCTTGTAGCACTGCAATTTTCGCTTGCTGCAAAGCAAACTTGAGCTGCTCTTTGGATAACCATTGTTGTTGCACAGACATAAAAGGTTTGATGTCAGTCGTCACCTTTTTAAAACTAAAAAAGTGTTGCGTGGCCCGTTGCCAGTTGCGTGCTAAGTTTGAGCGCCAATCATCAATAGACTCTGTGACGGTTTCATCCATTGCTTCAACTTCAGGCTTTTTAAAGAAAGCTAAGGGTAAGTTATCTACTTGTTTTAGCATGGCACCTAAGGCTAATGCGATAGAGCTAGTTGATACTGGATTAATTTGCTGCAGGGTTTGTAAGTCCTCTGCGAGTTTTGCGCGTAAAGGTAACAAACTAGGGTCGTCTAAATCTTGAATACGACTATCAGCAGATTGCAACATCATAATGGCGGTTTTGACATCATGCTCTAACCAGAGTTTGCGCCCTGCCATACGTATCAGGAAATCAGCCTCGGCCAATAACCAATCCGCAGGTCTACGACCCGATACATCGGCCAAGTTACGCTGATTGGTTTTCACTTGTGCACTGGTAAGTTGAAGTTGTTCAATCACACTTTGGATACTGGCTTGTAATGCTTGGTTTTGTTGTTCTAGACCAGCTTTTTCCAGTTGGTTGGAGGCAATAGATTCAGAAATCTTCATTTGCTGTTGAACCATACTCGTTTGCTGCTCAGCTATACTCGTATTCTGTGCAGCTAAGGCATCAGTGTGCTGTTGGCTTTGTGTTTGCCACCCAAGCCATGCCCAGTAACCTGCGCCAATAATGGCGGCCAGTAATAATAAGTTAATAACAGTGAAAAACCACAATGCCCGGGTCTTTACTTTAGATTCAGTAGCAGGCCTACGTGGACTCAAAGACGTAGTGCTTTTACTGCTTTGATAGCTTGCTTCTTTGTCTGATAAATCAGCAGGTTTTGTAGACTGTTCCTCAACATTTTTATTGTCTGTTGCTGAGGCATGCTTTTTTTTTGTTAAGGGACTAGCCGCCTTTTCTTTAGCTAATGATTTTTCCAACTCTGCTAGCTTTGCCACATCTGACGGGGTTAATTTGTCCTGACTGTCTGCCATTTAATACTCCGAAGAATGTCTTGCGCGGGTAACCCACTGCTGTGCGCATTGAATAAGTGCCTGATCACTGGCATCACGGCTAACGTCAATCTGGGTTACACCCAGTTGCGATGCAATGTCTGCGGTTCGTTGGCTAACGACTATCCAGTTTACGGTCTGAAGCCAACTCGCTTCAAAATATTCAAAAGCCGCTTGAATAACCTCACCACTAGTAGCAATAATGCAACGAATTTGCTTTGTACGCCAGTCTTGTGTGAAAAAGGGGGAGTCTAGTTTGACGCGTTTATACACTTCCCACTCTGCCACTTTTGCACCCCGGTTGATCAAAACGTCGCGCAGTAATTCTCTGCCGCCAAAACCTTTCATAATAATAATACTTTGATCAACAACTTGGGTAAGTTGAGGGAGGGCAAGCAGTCCTTCAGTTCTGGATTCCTTTGGAACAACAACATTAAAACCAGTAACGCGTAAAATATGCCCTGTACTGGCTCCCACAGCAAAAAAACACACGTTTTGTGGCCATTGGTTTTTCATCAACACACATTGCTCAGCAGCCACTGTACTGGTTACTATCACATAAATCTTTTCACCATCATGGCTATGCAAATCAGCTATTTTGGTCGGTAATTGGCCAATTGCTTCATCATCCACAACAGTATCAATTAACCCGCAAGCAACTGCGGATAAACCTGCATAGCTAAATGCTTGTGCACTGGCTTGGCATTTAGCTTGAGGCCTAAGGAGTAGAAATGTCACAGACTAATCGGCTTGCAAAGCACTGAGGATCTCCTCTGCCCCTTGGGCAAGCAATAATTCTGCGACATATTCGCCCAGCTTCTCAGCATTGTCTAGCACGTCAGTGTGCTGGGCATACAACATCACTTTACCATCCACCGACCCTACCAAACCCCGTAACGTTATATGTTGACCATCTAACTCGGCAAAACTACCAATAGGCACTTGGCAACCACCATTTAATTTGGCGTTCATAGCTCTTTCAGCCTTGACCCTAATGAATGTTTCAAAGTGATTCAAGGGGGCTAATAGCGCAATCAAGTCTGCATCATCATTGCGACATTCAATACCCACTGCCCCCTGCCCCACAGCGGGAAGTGATAATTCAGCCTGCATCTCAGATTGGATCCGCTCTCGCATACCCAATCGGATCAAGCCTGCCGCAGCCAACACAATGGCGTCATATTCGCCCGCATCTAGCTTCGCCAATCGGGTATTCACATTACCCCGTAAATCTTTGATCACCAAATCAGGCCTGACTTTACGTAATTGACACTGACGTCTCAAACTGGATGTGCCTACCACTGCATTGAGTGGTAAAGCTTCGAGTGAATTGAAATGATTAGACACAAATGCATCAAAAGGATTTTCACGTTCACAAATAGCGTGAAGGCCAAACCCATCAGGAAAAGCAACAGGTACGTCTTTCATAGAATGCACAGCAATATCAGCACGACCTTCAGTCATTGCGACTTCTAGCTCTTTAATAAACAAACCTTTGCCACCAATTTTAGCCAAAGGGGTGTCTAAAATCTTGTCGCCCTGAGTACTCATAGGCACAAGATCAACCTGTAAATTATTATGGGCGCTAAGTAACGCCGCTTTAACGAACTCTGCTTGCCATAACGCTAAGGCACTTTTGCGAGTGGCGATACGGATAATGCGTTTTGACATGAAATTTCCTGAACAAATAATGACGCTGACTATGTTATCAGAAACATAAGTCGTGTGAGAGCTTGGCTAAAGACATATTTCGAGTCAAGTTAAAAAGAGCCCAGTAATAGTGAGGGATACCGTTTTAACCATGTTAACTGCACCATTTAACACAGAAAAGACTTCGACAAAAGGAGCAGCTAATGGCTTACTGCTTTTTGCGTTGTGTGTTTTTGTGACTGCTATAACCAAGACCAGTAAATATAAGCCCCAGACTTTACCGATATATTCTGAAACAGAGCGGCTAATTCTGGATTAATGCGACTGTTTTATATAACTATTTTAAAGCAGTGTATTGGCGATAAATGTTGGTTTTCATTTTTGCCTAACATTATGTGCGGCTTGCTAAAATATTATGTGCGGCTTGCTAAAATAAGGTGTCACAATACCAATCACCTTTTTGCACAGTGCTAATTCACAGCACCAACACCTTTTAAGTGTCACAAAACATATGGTGCTACTAATATTAATGCCTAATCCGAATAACTTACCTCAAAGTGGTGACTAATTAGCATTAAGTCACTTTGCCATACCTGAACTTGCCATTTCCCTTGCCAGTATTTCGGAACACGTTTACTCGAATAGGTGCGCCAGTTATCAGCGCCTATATTCAAAGTTACTGCCGCTTTTTCTTCTCCTTCATGCAACCAACGGTGAATAATTTGCTTATTTCCTAGTCCAGTGATTTGTGTGAAAAAATAAATACGTTTTATTTCGTTATTTTGACCCTGCACAAAATTTTCAAGATTATCAACGGGCTCCCTGTTTTCTATACTGCTGGTCAGTTGACTACGTTCAACTTGTGCAGATAAAAATTGGCTCAACATACCTAACGTTAAAATAATCAATAGTTGAGTGAGTTTTTTCATGGTGTTCTCCGATTGCTCTATTGGATAGCCTAGTTACTTATCTTACACTTTTATGAAGATAACACCCTAGGTTAACTGGCTTAAAGTTTCTAAAAGCATTGTTAGTCAGTTTGGAATTTGTTTACGTCAGTAATGTCAGGATAGTTTTTGTTGGCATAAACGATGTCTGCTTCTATGGTCGTAAACCAGTCTTATTGCACACTCTAATTATAATTTAAACATAACTTCCATCTTCGACTCGCCATGCCTGAGGATCAATCCCAACAGTTTTTTGCCCGCCATTGCCCATGCACAGTCAACGCCGTATTGAGTCGCATACATTTCAGGGTTTTGTTTAAACAAGTCTAGACTCTTTTGGCTGGTAAAACGCCAGTCAGCATCACACCATAAAGATTGAAAGGACTTTTACATCTACTAGCATAATTTTTCTTGTAACCAAGCTGAAATATCATTTAACTGTTGCATACACACGTTATGTTGCATCGCATATTCATGCCAAGTAGCTTGATAACCGTTACTTTCTAACACTTTAAACGCAGTATTGCCCATAAAGATAGGCACAACATCGTCATGGGTACCATGAGCAACAAAAATCGGCGTATTTTTATTTGCTGAGTGCCCCTCGTCAATGAGTTTTTCTGACTCACTCATATAGCTAGACATAGACATCACACCGGCCAAGGTTTTTTCGTAACGAGTGCCCAGATGCAAGGCAATCACTCCACCTTGAGAAAAACCCGCTAAGACAATTTTATTTGCTGGTATACCTTGAGAAATTTCTTTTTCAATTAGATTGGCGACCAGTTCCGATGATTCTTTTACACCTTGGCTGTCTGCCCTGTTATTAAAATCTAAGCTGGTAATATCATACCAAGCACGCATCAACATACCATTATTGATGGTGACAGGACGTGTAGGAGCATGGGGGAAAACAAACCTAATACCTAGTTCATCAGGTAATTTTAGATCAGGTACAATGGGGGCAAAACCATTACCAGAGTCGCCTAAGCCATGGAGCCAGATGACTGTGGCTCTTGCTTTACTTTTAGGATTGACTTCAACATAAGGTAAAGTTTGTTCGCTCATTGACATTATCTCGCTGGGTTATATGGGCTTATTTTTTTAGGGCTATTTTTTGAGAGTAATGGCTTGTTCAGCTTGCTTGGAAACCGCGTTATCTAAAAACGACCAAAACTCTACACCTGTGCGTTCATCTATCCATTGCTCATCTTGAAAGTTAAAATGATGGCCATTAAACTTAGTCGCTACCCATAATTGCTGTAAAGGTGGCTGTTTATTGATGATGATTTTGGTACCGTTCAGAAAAATCATGGTTAATATACTGCTGGCTGACTCATAATCGATATCGACTTCACACTCGTCGAGCATTTCTTCAATGTTAATTAACAAGTCATCACTCATTTGATGATATTGGCTATCTTTCATGTTACTTCACCTATTTGATAATCTGGCTGTGGAATTTAATGATTGTTTTATTACCAATACACTGCGCCATATTGCATACAATTAGAATATGCTAACATTGCAAATCGATCGCAACATAATAATTAATTATTAAAAGATAAAAAAATGCCTCAAACTCTTGGAAATTTATTTATTTTGGCGGCGCCATCTGGAGCCGGAAAATCTAGCTTAATTAAAGCCCTATTAGAAAGACACCTATCTACAGATGACCATAATAATGCTATGCAAGTATCTGTTTCTCATACCACAAGGGCACCACGCCCCAGAGAAATTGACGGTGTGCATTATCATTTTGTTGACCACACAGAATTCGAATCATTGATTGAGCAAGGTGCTTTTTTCGAACATGCGGAAGTGTTTGGCCATTATTATGGTACTTCTAAGGTCGTCATAGAAAACACTTTGCGACAAGGCATAGATGTTTTCCTGGATATTGATTGGCAAGGAGCAAGGCAGGTCAAAGCACAAATACCCGATACCGCGACCATTTTTGTTGCACCACCTTCAAAAGATGAACTAAAAAGACGTTTAACACAGCGGGGACAAGACTCACCTGAGGTGATTGAGCAACGCATGATCAAAGCTGTTACTGAAATTTCCCATTATCATGAGTTTGATTTTGTGGTTGTGAATGATAATTTTACTGCCGCATTGTCTGAGCTAGACGCGATAGTGACCACTCGCCGTTTACGCAAAGAAAAACAAATTATTCGCCATCAGCAATTATTTAATAATTTATTAGGATCGTAATTGCTATTCATATAAGTATTGATGGATATTATTGCTTTTAAACTGCTGTATTAACCAGTATACTACGCGACCTATTTTTTCATATTACACCCGACGGAGATCATCATGGCCCGCGTAACAGTTGAAGATGCTGTAGATAAAATTGGCAACCGATTTGATTTGGTTTTAGTTGCTGCTCGTCGTGCACGCCAAATTGCTATTGAAGGTAAAGAACCCTTAGTAGAACGTGGCACAGATAAGCCTACAGTAATTGCATTACGGGAAATAGAACTAGGTTTAGTGAATGCTGATACGTTAGAAGCTGAAGGTATTCGCGATCAACAAGCACATGATCAGGCTGAATTTGCTTCTGTAGCAAACATTCTGCAAGAGCAATAAAACGCTCAATTTAAGCGGCTTTTCATCAATCTGATGTTTAGCCGTTGGCTTCCCGCTAAATTCCCCGTATTCTTAGTTTATTATTTATTTTATAAGCGTTTAGTGTGTATCTTTTTGAAGGTTTAAAACAAAAGCTAGAAGCATATCTACCTCCTAATAAGGTGGCAGAAACTCAGCGAGCATTTATTGTTGCCAGAGATGCTCACAGCGGACAAATGCGTTCCAGTGGCGACCCTTATATTACCCATCCTGTTGCTGTAGCTGGGATCTTAGCCGACATGCACCTTGACCATGAAACCCTTATGGCAGCCTTACTACATGACGTGATAGAAGATACTCATCACAGCAAAGAAGATTTAAGTGAACAGTTTGGTGAAACAGTAGGCGAGCTGGTTGAAGGGGTCAGTAAACTTGAAAAAATTCACTTCAGTAGCACCCAAGAAGCCCAAGCTGAAAATTTTCGTAAGATGATGATGGCCATGGTCCAAGATATTCGCGTCATCCTCATCAAACTGGCCGATCGAACACATAACATGCGCACCTTGGGTTCATTACGTCCTGATAAACGTCGTCGTATTGCCCGCGAAACATTAGAAATATATGCGCCGATCGCCCACCGCTTAGGTATTCACCAAGTTAAAAATGAGCTAGAAGACTTAGGTTTTCAAGCTATGTACCCGATGCGACATCGCGCATTAGGCAGCGCCGTGAAACAAGCCCGTGGTAACCGCAAAGAAGTCATCGAAAATACCCGCAAAGAAGTTGAAACACGTTTAGCTGCCGTTAAAATAAATGCCACTGTCACTGGGCGTGAAAAACATCTGTATTCGATTTATCGTAAGATGAAAAATAAAGAATTGATGTTCAACGAAGTCATGGATATTTATGCTTTTCGGGTGGTTGTAGACTCGATAGATCACTGTTACCGAGCGTTAGGTGCTATGCATGGCTTATACAAACCCATCGAGAGTCGTTTTAAAGATTATATCGCTATCCCTAGAACTAATGGCTATCAATCATTGCACACATCCTTGATTGGTCCGCACGGTATTCCGGTAGAAATTCAGATCCGCACAAACGACATGGATCATATGGCTGACAAAGGTGTAGCCGCACATTGGGTCTACAAAGACACCAAAGACAGTAATGATACAACGGCTCAAGTCCGAGCGCGGAAATGGATGCAGTCTTTAATTGAGTTACAACATAGCGCCAGTTCTTCTTTTGAATTCATAGAGAATGTGAAAACGGATTTATTCCCAGACGAAATTTATGTTTTCACACCGGATGGTAGGATCATTGAGTTACCTCTTGGCGCAACAGCAGTCGATTTTGCCTATGCGGTACATACTGATGTGGGCAACTCTTGTGTGGGGGTAAAAGTAGAAAGGCGTACATTTTCACTGAGTAAACCATTGGAAAATGGCCAAACAGTTGAAATCATTACCTCTCCCAGAGCCAAACCCAATGCTAATTGGTTAAATTTTGTCGTCAGCGCCAAAGCACGTTCACATATACGACATTATTTGAAAAATCAACGGTTTGAAGAAGCGGAAGTCATGGGTAATCGCTTACTCAGACATGCTTTGGGCAAAGTGAAACTAGATACACTCTTGCAAGCAGATATTGATCGCGTTGTGCTCGAAACCAAACATAGTAGTTTTGCTCAACTACTGGCAAACATTGGCCTAGGAAATGAGCTTAGCGCAATTGTAGCAAGACGATTATTAGGTGAAAATACAGACTTATCTGATAAACAAAGTAAGATTGCGATCCGTGGCACCGAAGGTTTATTGGTTTCCTACTCGCGTTGCTGCCACCCAATCCCTGATGATGAAATTGTTGCCGTATTAAGCCCAGGAAAAGGCATGACTATTCATCAAACTGGTTGCAGTAACATTCGCAAACTCAGTCGAGAAGAGCCTCATCGAGTGTTAGTCATGCAATGGGGAAATGATGTGCACGGTAATTTTCATGCTGCGCTGCGCATTGAGCTAATTAATCATCAAGGTACCTTAGCAACATTAACCAGCACTGTTGCAAGTTGTGGTTCAAACATTATTGGATTACAAACCGAAGAGAAAGAAAGTAACGTTTATTATATTGATATTGAGCTAACCATTAAAAATCGTCTGCAATTAGCCAACGTTATGCGTAAAATCCGTATCATGCCAGAAGTACAGCGAGTATCCAGGCATAGTCAAGCCAAGCAGAATTAGGGCTACCCTTAATTCAATCACCCATCTATCAATAGAAAAGGTCACTATATATGTCTAAGTCCGTTATTTATACCGACAAGGCCCCACAAGCTATTGGCACTTATAGCCAAGCGATTAAGAGCGGCACCACAGTCTATCTTTCTGGGCAAATTCCCTTAGTACCAGAAACTATGTTAGTCATATCCGAAGACTTTACCGAACAAGCCCATCAGGTATTCAAAAATGTGCAAGCTGTATGCAATGCTGCTGGCGGCACAACCGATCATCTTGCAAAAGTGAATATATTCCTCACCGATTTATCTAATTTTGCTACCGTAAATGAAATCATGAGTCAGTATTTCAAACAGCCTTATCCTGCTAGAGCTGCCGTGCAAGTCAGTGCTTTACCCAAGGGTGTACAAATTGAAATAGACGGTGTGATGGAGCTGCCTGAGTAAATATTTACCTAACATTTATACAGGACTTATAATGTCAGCAGAAGCCTTTATGTCCCCTGAGCGTTATGCTCGGATCAGGGATTTTCTCAGTTTGCGTCAACCTAGTTTAACGTTATGTTTAGAACAGCTCCACAAACCGCACAATGTCTCTGCCATTGTGCGCAGCTGTGATGCTGTAGGTGTGTATGAAGTGCATGCCGTGTGGGATAAAAAACCAGACATCCGCAAAAGTACGGCTATGGGCAGCGAAAACTGGGTGTATACCCAAGAACATTTATGTATTGAGGACGCGGTAAGCCATTTAAAAACACAAAAAATGCAGGTGCTGGTAACAAACTTATCTGAAAATGCAGTAGATTTTCGTGACATCGACTACACCTTGCCTACTGCCATCATTCTGGGCCAAGAAAAACATGGCGCAACGCAAGAAGCCATAGCAGCCGCTGACCAAGATATCATTATTCCTATGGTTGGCATGGTGCAATCGCTGAATGTGTCAGTGGCGGCAGCACTTATCTTGTATGAAGCCCAGCGACAGAGACAATTAGCAGGTATGTACAATATCCAGCAGTTAACAGAAAAAGCCTGCCAAAAGATGCTGTTTGAAGGTGGTTTCCCTAAATTACGAGAAGTATGTGACCGAAAAGGATTACCTTATCCGCATATCGACACAAACGGCCATATTGACGCAGATAAAATATGGTGGGAAAAAATACAGTTAGCGGATATGAGCAGTTAAAAATTATCCTAGGGCTATTTATTATCGGGTCGATGCCATTCGACTCGCTAAACCTTGCGTAATGTTGTTAAATCTTCGAGTATACTCAATCTTATGAACTTGTTATGACCCGGACCTATATTTGTTAGCTATTGTGACTACACCTTACTATAAGTATGACTTAACGCATCTGGGGTCTTGGTTATGAAAGGTCTAGCCCAAACATCAGTCACTGAATTAAAAGGTGTGGGCGCCAAAGCAGCAGAAAAACTAGCGAAGCTGGCCATTGTTTCTGTGCAAGACTTGCTGTTTCACTTACCTCATAGATACGAAGACCGCACTCGCATTTATCCAATATCAGATTTACAACCTCACTTACATACCAGTATTCAAGGTGAGGTAATGTCGTGTGATATCCAGTTTGGTCGCAAACGAATGTTAGTTTTGCGGCTCAGCGATGGAACGGGGACTGTCACTTTACGTTTTTTCCATTTTTCAGCCGCGCAAAAAAACAATCTTGAAATAGGCACCACCATTCGCTGTTTTGGTGAAGTCAAAGCGGGTAAATATGGTCTTGAGATCATGCACCCAGAATATAAATCGATTAATCTCGATAATCCCCAAGCCATGCAAGAATCACTCACGCCGGTTTATCCTGCCACTGAAGGTATCAAACAAATCACACTACGAAATTTAACTGAGCAAGCACTTAAGTTATTGAACAAAGGCGGGTTAGCGGAACTCTTACCAGAAGGCTTATATCAACAACAAATTTCGTTAGTTGATGCGTTACATCTCGTCCACAGACCCCCCTCCGACGTAACACTGTCATTATTTGAAGAAGGTAAACACCCCGCTCAACAACGTTTAATTATGGAGGAGCTACTAGCCCACCACCTAAGTGTATTGAAAGTCCGCCAGCAAAGTAAGCAGCAAGCGACGTACCCAATCAAACCTAGTGCTGACTTGCTTAACCAGTTTTTAAAAAACTTACCCTTTAAACCTACAGGCGCACAACAGCGTGTAGTAGCGGATATACAAAACGATATGCAACAACATTGCCCTATGATGCGCTTGGTACAAGGCGATGTAGGATCGGGTAAAACTGTAGTAGCCGCCATGGCGGCATTGTCTGCCATTGGCGCAGGTTATCAGGTGGGACTGATGGCACCCACCGAGCTATTAGCCGAGCAACATTTTAATAATTTTCGACAGTGGTTTGAACCATTAGGCATAGAAGTAGGTTGGTTAGCAGGGAAATTAAAAGGAAAAGTCAGAGAAAAGGTGTTAGCTCAATTAGCCAATAATGAAGTGAAAATGTTGGTAGGCACTCATGCTATTTTTCAAGAAGCGGTCACGTTCTCCTCTTTAGCCTTGGTAATAGTGGATGAACAGCACCGCTTTGGAGTGCACCAACGTTTAGCGCTGCGTGAAAAGGGTGAATCTCAAGGAGCATTTCCCCATCAATTAATTATGACCGCCACCCCCATTCCTCGTACCTTGGCTATGACCGCCTACGCTGATTTAGACACCTCAGTCATTGACGAGTTACCGCCTGGCAGAACACCTGTCAAAACGGTTGTTTTACCAGATACTCGCCGCGATGAAGTCATTACAAGAGTGCGTAATGTCAGCGTTGAGCAAGGTAGGCAAACCTACTGGGTCTGTACTTTAATTGACGAATCTGAATTTTTGCAAAGCCAAGCTGCCGAGGATACCGCGGTTTTATTGCGAACAGCACTACCAGAACTTAAGGTTGGCTTAGTGCATGGCAGACTTAAATCTAATGAAAAACAACAAATAATGGCAGACTTTAAAGCCGGTGAGCTGGACTTATTAGTGGCAACCACTGTGATTGAAGTGGGTGTCGATGTGCCTAATGCTAGCCTGATGATTATCGAAAATCCAGAACGTTTAGGGCTAGCACAATTGCACCAATTACGCGGGCGCGTAGGACGCGGCTCAGTAGAAAGCCATTGTGTCTTGATGTATCAAAATCCCCTATCTAAAACGGCTAACAAGCGTTTAGCCGTGCTCAGAGAGTCTAACGATGGCTTTTATATTGCCCAACAAGATCTGGAAATTCGTGGGCCGGGTGAGTTGTTAGGGACCAAACAAACGGGTTTAGCCGATTTAAAAATAGCTGACTTGATCCGTGATGCGGAGCTTATCCCCCAAATACAGAATATTGCTAACCATCTTTGGCTGCAATACCCATCAAACGCCCAAGCCATAGTGAATCGATGGTTAAGTAATAAAGAGCATTTTGGTCATGCATAAGCCTGTTTTGGATAGTCCTATCTTGCATAACATCCCAGTCACTGTGCCCCCAAACGCAACACCTGAATTAATCATACTCGCTCAACAAACCGCTGCAAAATGGGGACTCGTTTATTGTGAAAGCACCGGCTCAGGTTTAGCGTTGCTACAGCAAGCGTATCACTTAGAATTACGCCAATTAGACGAACCCAAAGTTGGCGCCATTGTAGTCGATTTCACTTCAGATGCGCTGACGTTTAGACGTTTACATGGCGGCGGTAAAAAAGAAGCTATTGCCAAAGCGATTGGCTTAAAAGGTAAAAACAGCTTGCACGTACTTGATGCCACAGCAGGTTTGGGACGAGATGCTTTTGTGTTAGCTAGTTTAGGTTGTGTGGTTGATATGATCGAACGTTCTCCCGTTGTTGCTGCGTTACTTCAAGATGGCCTAGACCGAGCTTCGTCTGATGAGGAACTAGGTGCTTGGGTACCAAACCACATGTGCTTGTTTCATGGAGTAGCACTGAATCTGTTGCAAAGTTGGCAAGATACAAATCCACCTGTGGCACGTCCAGACGTGGTGTACCTTGATCCTATGTTTCCTCATCGAAAAAGAAATGCAGCCGTCAAAAAAGAGATGCGATTATTTCAACAGTTACTTGGCCCAGACGAAGATGCCGACCTATTACTGGCACCGGCTTTGGCATTGGCGAAAAGTCGGGTGGTGGTTAAACGTCCAACTGGCGCACCATTTTTGGCAAGTAAAAAACCACAGATTGAAATGTTAGGTAAAGCCAATCGCTTTGATGTTTACCTGACGCAAATTATAAACAAATGAAAACGTTTTCAGTTGACTCACACAGCTCAGCGACCAGAGATGACACTAAGGTTAATGGTAAGGTTTGTGACACATAGTTACAAAAGCAAAGCCGCACTTAGACGGCTTCAATCAACAAGATTAATGTGCGCTTATATGTTAGTGGTTAATAGAAAGCCTGAATATCAGTGATGGCGCGGCCTAAAATGAGGGCATGAACATCATGAGTACCTTCATAGGTATTCACGGCTTCTAAATTCATGACATGGCGGATCACGCCATATTCATCACTGATACCGTTGCCACCATGCATATCACGTGAAACACGGGCAATATCCAGAGACTTTCCACAGTTATTTCGCTTCATGAGAGAAATTAATTCAACTGGGCATTGATTTGCATCCATCAAACGTCCCATTTGTAAGCAGCCCTGTAAACCAAGCGTTATTTCAGTTGCCATATCAGCCAATTTCTTTTGTATTAACTGATTGGCAGCCAAAGGACGACCAAATTGTTCACGATCTAAAGTATAAGTTCTAGCAGCATTAAAACAAAATTCTGCCGCGCCTATAGAGCCCCAAGCAATACCATAACGGGCTTTATTTAAACAGCCAAATGGCCCAGCTAACCCTTTAACTTCCGGGAACATATTGGCATCTGGCACAAAAACATTATCCATAACAATTTCTCCCGTTATCGAAGCACGTAGAGAAAATTTACCTTCAATTTTCGGTGCAGATAAACCCAGCATACCTTTTTCAAGCACAAAACCACGAATTTTACCTTCGAGTTTGCCCCACACAACAAACACATCAGCGATGGGTGAATTAGTGATCCACATCTTATTGCCGGTTAATGTATAACCACCGTCGACTTTTTTGGCATGGGTGGTCATGGATGCTGGATCACTACCTGAATTAGGCTCAGTCAAACCAAAACACCCCACCCATTCACCAGAAGCAAGTTTAGGCAAATACTTCATACGTTGTGCTTCAGTGCCGTAAGTATATATTGGGTGCATCACCAGTGACGATTGCACACTCATGGCGCTGCGATAACCACTATCAACACGCTCTACCTCACGCGCAACCAACCCATAACTGACATAATTAACATCACTGCCACCGTATTGTGAAGGTAAGTTAGCGCCCAACAGTCCTAATTGCCCAAGTTCATTCATTATTTCGCGATCGAAGTGTTCATGTCTATTGGCTTCAAGTACACGAGGAAGTAATTTTTGTTGGCAATAATCATGAGCGGTATCACGGATCATGCGCTCTTCTTCAGTGAGTTGGCCATCAAGAAACATCGGATCTTGCCAGTTGAAAGGGGTTAATGTTTGGCTCATTAATTGGCTCCGTTTTTATATTTTTTTAGGTAATAACCTAACTGATAGGATTACTCTATGCTTAAAACAAGAATAAATATAATATATAGTTTTTATATTTTTCATAACTTTTTATTATTAAGTGTTTTGCATGAATTTGAAACGTCTTGAATATTTCTGTCAATTAGCTGTATTAGGTAACTTTACTCGGGCTGCCCGGGCAGTAGGCATTGCACAACCGGCTTTAACCGTTGCTATTCAAAAGCTAGAACAAGAAGTGGGGTTAAAATTAATTAATCGTGCTGACAAAAACTCACTACTAACCGCTGAAGGTGAAGTGTTATACAAACTGGCTACTCAACTATTAAGCCAAGCCAAACAAGTTGAATTAGAGCTAGAAGAACTAAAAGAGCTAGAAAGAGGCACTATTCGCTTTGGTGTGTCCGCTATGATGGGCTCTTATTACTTTCCCAAAATATTGACCAAATTTCAGCAAAAATATCCAAAAATAAAAATCCACTTAGTTGATCAAGGCACTGCAGCCCTTGAGAAAATGTTACTGAATAGTGAATTGGATTTAGCTTTAGTACGTGGTGATTTAGAAAATCTACAACTGCGATACACTGAACTGATAAATGAAGAAGTCGTTGCTGGCATGGTTAGCTCACATCACCTAGCCACTGAACAAACCATATCTTTAGCGCAATTTTGCCAACAACCCTTAGTGTTATTTCATGAAGGGTATTTTTTGCGAGAAGCTGTTAGTCAATATGCAAAAAAATATCACTTATCATTAGATATTCGAATGGAAACGAATCTTATCGAATTACAAAAGTCATTAGTTAGAAATGAGGTAGGCATTACCACCTGTCTATCGCGTATTTTAGAAAACGAAAAGCAAATGACATCCACTCCCTTTGATCCGAAGATTGAGTTTAAACTGAGCTTGGCATGGAAAAAAAATCATTACCTATCTAAAGCCAGCAAAGTATTCATGACGTACTTAAGCACAACAGTTAAGTCTAGTGACTAAGTTTATTGCCGCCTGAGCAAACCCAGTTTTTGCTCTGTATAGGCTTTTAGGAACAGCCATAGATAAAATAATCAGGTTATTATTTTTATAATTTTAAAAACGATCCGGCAATTATAACAAGTCAATAGATAAAATTCCAATGGCCACTAATTTAGCTGGTCGCGCTTATTTAGTAGCTTTATCAGAAGAAGAACAATAATTCTTTATGCGGCATTTTAAAGAAAAAATTGGGGAATAAGTGTGATGCTGTTAAAGCGGGTGTCGGTCAAGCGTTGGATACCTACAAAAAATTTGGTTATTGCTATTCGTGGGGTAATTAGGTCTGGGTATGCCTTCATTCTAAGCGGCAGCCTTTATTTTCAGCAACCGCGAATATTAAACCTTACTATGCGAACGAATGGATGTGTGAACGAATGGATGTGTGAACGAATGTTTAAAACTCAGACCATGCTGATAGGCTAACTATCTGAAATGAACCCAAGCACAGAGCCAAGGCTTTTTACCCATTTGGCGCTTTGGGCCGTTGCACTGCCTATCCATTATCCTATAATTTTGACCTGCTGCCTTTTATTAACTCATCACACTTTTATTATCCTTCATCACGGCTCAAAAACCGTAGCTGCTGAGCAAGCATTTTAGCAAGTTTCATGTTTGCACCCGATAGCGCAGCTCGGTCGATCATCGATTGGTATATAGCATGAATTTCCAAGGGTCGATTGTGTGCATAATCTACTTTCATACTGGGCGAGTAATCCTGCATATTTGTCTCGGTATTTACGAGCATTGACTCAGCCAGCGAGGCACTAAGGGGCTGCCCACAAGTATTTGCAGCGGCAATCACTTCTAGCATGATAGCTTTAATTAATTCACGGGTGTCATGCTGACGTAGAAGTTCAGCCGTACCACTGTTGAGCACAACGGACAGTCCGTTAAAAGGTACATTCCAAACCAATTTTTGCCAGCGTAAAAAAAACAAATTTTCAATGGGTTTTACATCAATACCACAAGCAAGGAAATCCTCAGTAACCAGCCCAAGCTCTGGAGTGATGCCGGCCGCAGATTCGTCCTTCATGTAATGCCCCAGACTAACCATCCCAAAATCACTATGGTTAATATGACCGGGGCCAATTTTCGTGCTACCAATAAAACACAAACCACCAATAATGCTCGCTCGGGGTAAAATGTCTGCGGCGACCTGCTCCACTCCAAGGCCATTTTGCATGATCACGACAATCCCAGTCTGTTTTACGACCTGAGGCAGCAACACTTCAAGCAAATGATTATTCGTTGTTTTTAAAGCGACAATGGCAACATCGCACAGTGGCATATCTTCAGGCTTGGCATATGCGTCAACATTAACGTTGAAGTTACCGTTGATAGAATCTATCCGTAACCCCTGTTCATTGACGTGTTGATAATCACTGTGAAGCAAAAAATGCACATCCATACCATGCTGGGCCAACATACCACCGTAATAACCACCAATAGCGCCAGTACCAATTACTGCATACTTCATAATATTCTCCACAGACAGGGTAAAAAATTGTGTAAGTGTGTTTAGGTGGGTTAATTTCTCGTTTACCCCATTGCGGCCTAAATTCGTATTTATAAGAATAAAAAGGGGCAGCTCCAAATGAAATCGATAATAATTGGTAGTTTCTGATCCCCATACATCTATTAAAATGATATCAAATTTTTGGTTTTAACTACATATGCTGTGGCTTCTGTTCCCCATTATTGTTGTTGACAACTTGCCGCATTCAATGTGTCCATGTTGGCACAAGAGTCAATCAATAGACTTATACTATTTGAAAGTGAGACCTAAGTCTTACTCGCTCAAAGCGAAAATAATGAACACAAACTCTAGCATTCCTTAAGGCGACTCCTTTCAGTTAAGAGTGTAATGGTGTTGTTAATAATGAGTGAAAAAACCAAACAAATCATAAAACAACAGCCCCTTGAAAGCCGGTTCATAATGCTGATGTGAGTTTCAAACATTAACATCCAGTTTCACACTTTAATCTATTCGGACACTTACATCATAATGTTAGGCAATAACAATGACAGTATTGGAAAAAGATAATCGCAATCAGTATTACAACATTCATTATTAAAAATCTTGCCTCACCCATAAAACCGTCATATTACGCAACCGAAGGTTTAGTGATACTGGCGTTAACAAACACATTTAATCCTACCGGCTGGATAATCAAGCTTATTTCAAGCAATTTTATAACTACCACCCCAAACCAGATCAAATCCGTAACCATCTTCCATGGGTATTAAGAAAGGTAGGATAAGCACCATAATACCTAATGGATCAAGAAACATCCCCAACAACACATATACACCCGCAATCATAACCATTTATAGCCATAGAGATACATCTGCATCCTCGACAATTCCACCCAATGTGGGTGCCATGCCAGTTAATGGCACAAACCCAACAAAAATATTGGCAGCTGCAGTAGTAAAGAAGATAGAAGTGGTCTGTGTAAAAGTATCCTTAATGGATAAAGTAAAGTGCGACCAAGTAAGTCTTTTTTGTAAAGAACCAATAACGATGACTGCAAAAGCACTGATTGCTGCAGCTTCAATAGCGGTGAATACACTGCCATAAATACCCCCAATAATAATGGTAAAAAGCAGCATTGTCAGTCAACACCTTATTGCAGCTTTCCGGAGTTCTCCCTTTTCAAGTATGCTGTGATCGTCCTGTACAACTTCAATCCTGGGCAGTTTAAAGATAAATAATCGCGTATGTTACTTTTTAGAGACATCACATCTCGCTGTTTTTATTAGCTATTTACTTTATACCCGTTCGCACTGTCGGCTAGCACAGACAGCTAACCGGTAACATTTCACATTAAAGCAGCTTCAATTCGTGTCATTTATTTTACATTCTTGTTTTAAAAGGATTATTTTTTTCTGGCCCAGTTCTTGTAATTGCTATAACTACAATCCAACCATTAGGGGTGGGTGTTTCGTTAATCAGGAGGTGGTTACCTTGTCTATTACATTCGAACTATGCCGAGAAAGCAGGCTGCTTGAGCAATATTACGACCTGCGTGAAAAATGTTTCCGTAAAGAACTGGGTTTACCAGACTTTGACGGTGGCGAAGATGAGCGCGACCTGCAGGGGGAAATAGTAATCGCCCGCCAAGGTGATCGTTGCGTGGGCGGCGCCCGTATCGCTAATGGTTCTCCACTGGATGGCCAGTTGCGGGATCTAGCACTCAATCCAGGGGCCTCCTGTATGTGGGAACGTTTTGTGATTGACCCAGCTTTGCGCTCACTACAGTTAATACGAGACTTTGTGGGGCACCTGATTGAATATTCCCGAAAAGCGGGCTACCAATATGCGGCGATATTAAGTTCCCTGCGAAATGCCCGCTTCTACCGTCAGTGCCACTCGGCTCTGAAAGTCGACTTCAAGATACATGACCACGTACCAGATTTTTCCAAGGGCGCATTTTCCGGCCTTGAGCACTACCTTTCGGTATCATACCTGCTGGGTAGTCAGAAAATGAGAATAGCGGCCTAAGCGCGCATCTACATCTTTTCCCATCGTTTTTATGAGGCTTCATTTTTTGGGATATTTATTACTACCCCCTGAAAGACAATACAACCCAGTCGAATGTTACATAATTAACAACAAAATGACGTAGTAACAATAATAGAATATATTTTTTCTGCGATGAGACTCATGCTTGTTGTCCAGGAAGCATGGGCGACCTGATTCTGGGTCTAAGAGTGTAGGTAAAATAAAACGTCACTTTTCATATATCTCCTTCTTTTATAAACTTGAAGACGAGAAAGTCATACAATATTACTTAACTTTTCTAACAAAATTTAAAATAGAGACAAACGCCTTTTGCTGTTGTAGAGCCAGCTCTATAGACTGTTGATTTATGATGATAAACGTATTTATATAAACCGACTTATATTTGGCTGATACCACTAATTAACACTTATATAGCCAACACTTATTTAGCCTTTAAAATGATTACACTTCTTATAGGTGCATGTTCACTATGTTTCTGTCTGTTAACATTAATGCTGTATTGTCTATATCTAAATACTCCTTATACACAAGCTATCACTTTAACAATGGCATAAAGTTTGTTGGACTGTGCTTGTCCTAAAAATTGATGTTTAACCATAACGTCAGAGCTTTTCTATATTCAATCTGGCATCACTATATGCATAAGGTGTCATTTTGGTGCTTATATTTTTTTTCTTGCGATTTGTGACTCTTCGCTTTGCAGTAACTCAGAAAAAATCACTAACTCATCTTCAATAATTTGACCAAGAAGTGTCTGCTGCGGTGCTTTTAGTAATCTTTTAGTGGTTCGCAACGCATTTTGAGGCTTAAGTGCCAATACTTTTGCTTTAGATAAGGCAAACTCAAATACTTCAGATTTGTCTATTTGCTGGTTGACAATACCCATATTAATAGCTGATTGCGTATTGAAAGCATCACCCAGCATTAATACTTCTGCGGCTTTACGATGACCTGCCAACAAGGGAATAAGCAGACTTGAGCCGCCCTCAGGGCAAGCACCTAAATCGACAAAAGGCATTTTAAAAGACGTGTCTGATGCATAAACCAAATCAAAATGCAGCAGCATAGTGACGCCTATGCCAATAGCTACACCAGATACTGCTCCGACGATTGGCTTAGGATAGTGATGTAGTTCACGTAATAAAATGGATGCCGGTGAAGGTTGATCAAAATCACGAGTATTAAAATCGTTTAAATCATTACCTGCTGAAAACGCATCTTGGGTGCCGTGGATCAACACCACTTTAACACTGTCATCAGACACACTGTCTTTTAGTGCTTTAGCCATAGCAAGATACATTGAGCGGGTTAGAGCATTTTTTTTCTTGGGTCGATAAATACCAATGTGTAAAACACCACTGTCAGTGTGAATGAGTACGTTTTCTTCAGATTCCATATTTATTACGCCTATTTATTGCACTAGTTAATTACAAGTGCTGACTGCACTTATTGATTATTCAGACCGTTTAAACGGTATAGTGCCAAGTCGTATTCTGTTTTGAAGCGGGCAACAATCGTAGCCACATCAGTGACATCAGCAATACTGCCTAATCCTTGGCCTGCACCCCAAATATCTTTCCAAGCCTTAGACTTACTGCCGCCTTCAGAGCCAAATTTCATTTTGTTTTTATCACCCTGTTCTAAATCATCAGGATCCAGGCCTGCATTACTGATGCTGGGTTTAAGATAATTGCCATGCACACCCGTAAATAATGAACTATACACAATATCTTTAGCGCTACTTTCAACCAACATGGTTTTATATGCTTGCTCGGCATTGGCTTCTTTGCTGGCAATAAAGCGCGTGCCAATATACGCAAAATCAGCACCTAATGCTTGTGCTGACAATATAGAGGCACCGTTAGCAATCGAGCCTGACAACGCAATAGGGCCATCAAAAAATTGTTTAATTTCACTCACTAAAGCAAAAGGACTTAACGTTCCCGCATGACCACCAGCACCAGCGCACACCAACACTAAACCATCAACCCCGACTTCTATGGCTTTTTGGGCATGACGCACATTAATAACATCATGAAAGATGATGCCGCCATAAGCGTGAATACGTTCGACCAAATTAGGATCTAAAGCCCGTAAGCTGGTAATAATGATTGGCACCTTATATTTAATACACGTGTTCACATCATCCTCTAAACGGTCATTGCTCTTATGCACAATTAAATTAACCGCATAGGGCGAAACGATAGCCTTAGGATTGGCTGCCTGATATGCGCCTAGCTCAGTTATGATGGTTGTAAGCCACTCACCCAGTAATGATTGTGGACGAGCATTGAGTGCGGGAAAAGAACCGACTATACCGGCTTTACATTGTGCAATAACTAATTCTGGTCCCGAAATAATAAACATCGGCGCACTGATGATAGGCAAAGATAATGTATTTTGTAATGTCTTTGGAATTGACATATTTGTCCTCTAAAAGGTATTCGATGTAATCAACAAAGAATACGTTATATCATAAGACCAACATAACGCATTTTAAAATTATTTAGTCATTGGCCCACTGAGTTAAGATTTTCCTTCTATGAAAAGTTGCTTTAATAAATAAGGTGGGTTCCCAAAATTGTTCACCGCAGGTGTCGCCAAATTCACTGATGGTATTAACATTTCTTCCTAAACCAATGCTATCCGAATAATACATGGGCCCTACTAGGTATTCTGGGAATCTATAACCAAAAGCGTAAACCACCCACCTTCGACCCATGTACCCGCATTATCACTTTCATTCAGATAACCTTGAAAAATATTAGGATCTTTCACCAAAATAATGCCCGATTCAACCAACGCACAAACACGGCTAATTTTGTAGCCGAAAGTTTGCTGCAATCACGCGGGTGTTTGCTATACCTTTACCCACGGCGACCTCCACAATCTCAGAGACAGGTAATACTTTAGCAATCAAACAAGGAAACTCAGTCATGCCATAACCATTGGTCACATTGCAATTAAATCGACGTCGAAAAGATAATTTCAACTCAAGGGGTAAAGATGCTGATCCACAAGCCGCATATTCAAAACAACTGAAATCAATTTCTTCATCCGGCTGCTGCAGTAAAACAGACGTGATGGTAGGGATAGTAGGGAACCAACACCCCTGATATTTATTCACAAAATACCACCAGTTCTTCACTGTATTAGAGTTTCTAAACCCTTCTGGGGTCATAATCACCACAGTACGACCTGCAATGAACATGGCCAAACTAGCGGCAATCACACCAAATACAAGGAATAATGGTAATGCATTTAATACTGCAGATTTACCATGGTAAATATTAAACCCTACATACACCTGCACCACAAAGCTTATCTAGGCTTGCCACCAATACCTGCTCGAATTGAGCTGACTTAAAAGTTTGCTCTGTTATCAAAGCTTTCAATAATGACCCACTCAATGAATTGTGAGCAGTTTTATATCTAATACTATTAACATTGCCCTGTTCTGATTAATTTTCTCAATATATTCTATGCCTATATTTTACTTAGTTCGTCAGCTTAACACTGCGGACAATATGCATTTGCCCTATAATGTCTAAAAAGTGACACGTTTATTTATAAGTGAGAAATTTTGTTAGCATTTGAGTACAACAAATTCAACGGTATCATAATCAACAGCGATCAAATTCCTGAAGACATAGAGGTTTTTTTACCACAGTTAAACGCTTTACTGAGCCATGCCAAGCAACAGAATAAGGCGGTTATCTGGTTAACCCTACCCATTGATTTAGCTCATTTGATAACAATAGCCACCACCCAGGGCTTCACTTTTCATAATTGTTTACCCAACGAAGTCACCCTGACATTTAAATCTCAACCACAAGATTTTGTGCCTTTTGTTCCCACACATTCACTTGGGGCGGGTGGTTTAGTGCAAAATTCACAGGGTGAAATATTGGTGATCCGCGAACGCGGCGCCACAACTTATAAGTTACCTGGTGGCCACATTGAATTAGGTGAAACAATTGAAGATGCCGTAATCAGGGAAGTACTAGAAGAAACAGGCATTCAGACCACCTTTAGTTCTATATTAGGGATGGCCAGTACCCACCCTTACCGATTTGGAAAATCCAACATATACATAGTGTGTAAACTTGACCCGCTAACCACCCAAATCAATATTCAAGATACCCACGAAATTGACGATGCAAAATGGGAATTACCCCAAGATTACTTGGCAGATAACCACAACAGTGTATTCAACAAGTATTTAATTAAAAAATTACTTAACGCCACAGGATTAGATAAATCAACGCTAGACCTCAGTCAATTTTCCAAGCTCAAACATGAAGTTTTTTTGGCCAATAATGAACCTGAATAAAGATTGATCCATGCTAGGTTATTAGCCCAAAACGCTTTTTTATTTTTCTAACAAGCCCAGTGCCTATTTTATGTGGGTATGATAATTGGGCTTGTTTATTTAAAATGATGTGTCAATGAATTTTGAGTGATAGTCTGAACAGGCGTTAAACCTACTCAACAAATGGGCAGTGGGTAACGACTGACTTTAGTAGATGAACAACCGCAGACTTTAACCTTTTTTTTAAGATATCGGTGAGATTAGAAATTTGTAATTATATCGATATCTGCCTTACAATAGACTATCTTTGACTTCACCAAGACTCTAAAATGACCAGCCCACTTGCATCCCCTATTTCCTTACCAAATGGCAGCGTACTTCCGAATCGTTTATGTAAAAGTGCCATGACAGAAGGCCTTGCTGACAAGTTTGACCTACCCACGCCTGCACTTATACAACTTTATAAAACTTGGTCACAAGGTGGAACAGGCTTGCATATCACAGGCAATGTGATGGTTGACCGACGTTACCTCGAACGGGCTGGAAATGTTGTGTTAGAAGATGATAAAAACTTGGATCTATTTCGCACCTGGTCCAAACAAGGCACCACAGGAGGCAACCATCTGTGGGTGCAACTTAATCATCCCGGTCGTCAATGTCCCAAAATGGTATCTACAGAACCTTTATCCCCTTCAGATGTACAGTTAGCTATGCTTGGAAATTTTGCTAGGCCGCGCCCTATGGATCAAAGTGATATAGAACAGGTCATTGAGCGTTTTATAACATCGGCTCGACTAGTAAAAGAAGCTGGCTTTACCGGTGTGCAAATTCATTGCGCCCACGGCTATTTACTCAGTCAGTTTTTATCACCTAAAATCAATCAACGTCAGGATCAATGGGGTGGCTCTCTTGAAAACAGAGCACGGATTATTCGCCGCATTATTGTTGGTGTTCGCGCAGCCGTAGGTGCTGACTTTCCCATTGGTGTAAAACTCAACTCAGCAGATTTTCAAAAAGGAGGTTTCAGCCTTGAAGATTGTTTAACCGTTGCCAGCTGGCTGGGCGAAGATGGGGTCGATCTACTAGAAATATCAGGTGGCACTTATGAACAATTAAGCTTAATAGGAGTTGAACCCACAGACGTGCGAGAAAGCACTCGCAAACGTGAAGCCTACTTTATCGAATATGCTGAACGTATCAAACAGTCCGCGCAAATTCCTGTGATGATCACAGGAGGTTTTCGCAGCCGTGATGTCATGGAACGGGCGATTGAAAGTGGCGAGGTAGACGTAATTGGACTGGCGAGGCCACTGTGTACCGAGCCTGATTGCTCAGCAAAGCTTATCCAGCAGACGATTC